>OGDN01000043.1_pt1 | contig 201345 bp, 142 predicted proteins | sample 1570271 | NCBI WGS metagenome assembly OGDN01 (sample SAMEA4384481, study PRJEB24528) | human gut metagenome | reverse complement strand
GCAGTATTGTTACTGAAGAAAATTTCACGAAAACAAAAAGTTTAAATCACTTCATCGTCTTGTGTACCTTGATTAGAGAATAATCCGTAAACTTTATATACAAACTTACTTTCTGGAATGAACCCCACATAAATAGACCAATCTTTATATATTCCATCTATGGCTTTTAATTTTACTTCCATTGTTCTTTCCATACAAAATTCATAATTCTCATTTGACAGCTCAAACAAGAAATTATTAACAAAACCATTAATCGGAACACCTTCAAATTCTAAGTGCTTTGTTTTTACCTGTGCAATTATTCCCAACGAAATAAAAACAAAAAAAACACAAAAACATAATTTTTTCAGACTCATGGCATTAAATTTTAAGACAATAAATATAAAAAAGCAACCTATTATACCATTCAATCAAATAAAAAAATGTATCCATTGAATTTCGACAATAGACACATTTTTTTATTTGACTTACTGTATTACAGAAGGTACTGCGAACTGATAGACTTATTCTCGTAGACCCGACGAATAGTATCGGCAAACAAGTCGGCGATACTGAGGATATGTACCTTGTCGCACTTCTTAGTATAAGGAATACTATCCGTGAAAATCAATTCGGTCATAGAAGAGTTTTGAACCCGTTCGCTGGCAGGGTCGCTCATCACGGCATGAGAAGCTATGGCACGTACCGAAAGAGCTCCTCTGCTCATCATTAAATCGGCTGCTTTGGTTATCGTCCCGGCCGTATCGACCATATCGTCTACCAAAATGACATTCTTTCCTTCTACATCTCCTATCACTGTCATGCTTTCTACCACATTGGCCTTAGCCCGTTGTTTATGGCATAAAACCAAAGGTACACCCAAGTATTTGGCATAAGTACTGGCTCGTTTGGAACCACCCACATCGGGGGTAGCAACCACCATATCTTTCAATTTCAAAGACTGAATATAGGGAATAAATACAGACGAAGCATACAAGTGATCCACCGGAACATCGAAGAAACCTTGTATTTGATCGGCATGCAAATCCATCGTTATAAGGCGATTGATACCTGCAACGCTCAATATATCGGCCAACAATTTCGCAGCAATGGAAACACGTGGTTTATCCTTGCGATCTTGGCGAGCCCACCCGAAATAAGGAACAACAGCTACAATCGACTTGGCAGAAGCTCGTTTGGCAGCATCGATCATTAATAACAATTCCATCAGATTGTCGGAATTGGGAAATGTCGATTGCACTAAATAGACTTGACAACCACGGATCGACTCTTCGAAAGAAACGGCAAATTCTCCATCGGCAAAATGCTGAATGTTCATTTGACCTAACTCACAACCCAGACTATTACAAATTTTCTCAGCGAGATACCTTGAATTGGTTCCCGAAAATACCTTGAAAGGAGGTGTTTGACTCATGATTTTTGTGTGTAAAACAGAGATTATTAATTATACGGCAAAGGTACAATTTCTATTTCAAAATTTTCCTGTACTTTTTTATTTTTTCTGTATCTCTTTGGAAAAATTTTTTAACTCTATTTTCCAAACCGCAGCTCCATACCCCGAAAGGGCGCAAACAAACGGTATTTCGGGACTCAACTCCTTCATCTCTTTATCTCCTCCAATCAGTTCTAATGCCTCGTATTTACCCGAAACTATTTTCATCGTTTCGAATGCATGATCGGGGATATTGATCTTCACATTCGCCTGCCGGTCATCGAAATTAACAACAATAACTAATAACTCATTTCCATATTTACGAAGGAATGCATATTGCCGATGCGGATTAAAGCTTGGATTTTCCCCATTGACATACATCAAATCAAAGAAATCGCCATGAACAACAGCCGGCTCCAAACGACTGATATTAAGAACCGTTTTATACAGATTTCGTAGTTTTTTCTGCTTTGCCGACAATTTAGACACCGAGCAACGCCCGCTATCGTACCACTCTCTAACCGTGGGCACGCTCCAATAGTCGAATATCGTCGTACGACCATCTTTACCACTGAATCCCTCGGCATCCTCTGCACGCTCGCCCAATTCCTGCCCGAAGTATATCATCATAGGCCCTGTATTCATCATCGACGAAACGACCAATGCAGGGAGGACTTTATCGGCATCACCGGCAAACTGGTCGGAAGCAAAACGCTGTTCGTCATGATTTTCGAGAAAATTCAACATTTTTCCTCCTATTCCATCGACAGACTGCCAACAATAAGTGAGCTGGGCAGCCGATACCTGATGACACAATACCCCTCTCAATTTATCGTACAATCCTACTTTATCATATAGGTAATCGAATTTACCTTTCTCGATATAAACCCGATACAACGCCTGATCATAAATCTCTGCAATGAATATAACCGAGGGGTAATTTTCTTTCACTTTCGAAATAGCCCAATTCCAAAATTCGACAGGAACCATGTGGGCCATATCACAACGAAAAGCATCAACACCTTTCCCACACCAGAATAGGAGAATATCGAGCATTTTGTACCATGTATCGGGTATAGGGTCGAAGTGGCAACGGCCACCTCCTGTATAATCCACTCCATAGTTCAGCTTCACCGTCTCATACCAATCATATTCTCCCGGGAAAGCCCCGAAACAATCGTTTCCGGTCGCCTTCGCAGGATATTCGAAATAGCGATCCTCTCCTTCACCTATGTAAAATTGCGGCGTAAATGCCTGCCGAGGTATGTAATAAAAATTATTGGAAGGAGAAAAATGCATCTCCTTGTTGTCATGAGCACCCAAATCATCGACACCTTCTGGCGCAGTATCAGAATGGTATTGACGAGCCACATGATTCGGCACGAAATCAAGTACTACTTTCAATCCGACTTCATGCGTACGGGTTACCAACGCCTCGAATTCTTGCATACGCGTCGATGGATCTTCGGCCAAATCGGGGTCTATATCATAATAGTCTTTGATAGCATAAGGCGACCCGGCTTCACCCTTAACCACATATTCATTATCCTTTCGAATCCCATATTTCGAATAGTCTGTCTTGGTAGCGTGTTCTATAACCCCCGTATACCAAATATAGTTAGCGCCCAACTTTTTTATCTCCCGCAAGACTTTCAAGGTAAAATGATTTAACTTACCGGCTCCATTCTGCTCATAAGTACCATTAGGGACACATGTATCACACATATTAGAGAATAATCGGGGGAGAACCTGATAGATGACTATTTTCTCATCGGACATATCGCACGTTTTTTTTATTTATTCAATTCATTTATTTTGGAAGCATGTTTTCCTGTAAAAAGTTTCAATGTCTGCTGATAACCGACATTAGCGATATCACGCAAAGCATGAATATCAAATACGGCATATCGTGCAGCCTCTTTCATGGGAATAAAAAGATCGCATAATTTTATATCTTCGATCACATTACTTTTAGACATGAAACTATATGAACGAACCGCTATATCCAATATCGATTGCTTATATTGTTTGTTAACTAACGGGCTCACATTGATACCTATAACGACATCGCACTCTGGACGAATGGGATAAACTGGCAAATTACGCAAGACCCCTCCATCGACATAATGCGTACCATCGATAAGAACCGGAGGAAATATAATGGGAATACTACACGAAGCCGTTACCCGCTCGGCAATTTCTCCCGATCGCCATGCTACATACTTTCCATGATCAAGGTCGGTAGCCGTAACGACAACCGGGATAGACAAATCCTCGATATTGACTGCTCGCAACGACTTTTGCAAGAAATGTTTAAATCGATCTATTTTAAAAAAGCAGGAACGGGGCAAAGTTATTTCGGCCAAATCGTTGAAAGACAAACCTGAAAAAAGGTCTAAGATTTCATCGGGTGAATAGCCGTCGGCATAAAGTACCGCGATAACAGCTCCTGCGCTCGTACCAGATATAATATCCGGCCGAATCCCCAATTCTTCCATTGCTTTCAATGCCCCTACATGGGCAAAACCTTTGGCTCCTCCCCCGCTCAACGTCAAGCCTACACGATAGGGGCGAACTTCTACCGGCAGATTCTCTCTTTCTCTTGCCATTTTCATTTTCGTTTACTGTGCGAAGATAGCATTTTTCAATAAAGCCACAATATATTATGTAGCAAACCATTTATAAATAATGCTTTAAAAATATGTCGGGGAACTTAAATCAAAGCGTACGACGAACTATCACCAATACACCGCCTATCGTTTCATTAATGAAAAGTTCCCCCAAAGCGCGCATACCGGCAAACAAAAAAAGAAATACTACCCGGGAGTTTTTTTTCAAAACAGCTCCTAAAAAACGAAGATTTGTTCACCATTATGCTTTCGTTTGTATTATCTTTGTTTTTTGAACAGAAATAAGAGGATATGTCCATGACAATCAACGACGATATAAAACAGGCTTGCGAGGTCATGCAGCGGGGGGGAATCATTTTATATCCCACCGACACAATATGGGGTATCGGTTGCGATGCTACCAATGCAGAAGCGGTACAACGAGTTTATAAAATCAAACAGAGAGCCGACAGCAAAGCCCTTATTGTACTTACGGACAGTGAAGCGAAAGTGGAATATTATGTTTCGGAAGTACCCGAAACGGCGTGGCAACTACTCGATGTGGCCGTAAAGCCTCTTACCCTCATCTATCCCGGAGCACGCAACCTTGCAACGAATTTGCTCGCCGATGACGGAAGCATAGCCATACGCATCACAAAAGAACCGCTCTCACAACGATTGTGCCGACAGTTCAGAAAAGCTATCGTATCAACCTCGGCCAATATCAGCGGGAATGCGGCTCCCCATAACTTTTCCGAAATATCGGACGAAATAAAAAATGCCGTCGATTATATCGTAACGGCACGCAGAGACGAAATAAAAGAGTCCCTCCCGTCGAGTATCATCAAACTCGAAGCCAACGGAACTATCAAGATTATACGAGAGTGATCAACGGTAAACGACAAATACGAAGATACGTACTGGGGGATTACCTTACATCGAATGTATCGTGGTTCCTTTTCAATATTGTCCGTTTCCATTTTCCGGGAATTGCAGCGGGCGAATCATTGAAAATGTATTTGCTTTCGCCTCGTGTCATAGAAGGACAAATACTTTTCCCGCTGTTAATGATGTGCGTTTATTATTTGTCGGGATATTACAACCAGCCCTTTTTCAAATCTCGCATTCAAGAATTAATACAGACATTGGGTTCTGTATTGGTCAATACACTGTTTATATTTTTTATTGCCCTCATCAACGATGTTCTACGAATAAGAATAGACAATTACGAATTGCTACTTGCTTTATATGCTTTACAATTTGTCTGTGTATATACAGGGCGGGCCATTGTCACAGGAAATGCCACATCTATGATTCACCGCCGAAAATGGCAATTCAACACGCTTATCATCGGTTGCGGTCCCAAAGCAATCAAGCAAATGAAAGAACTCGAAGAACCCAGACAATCGCTCGGTTATCATATCGTCGGATTCATTCGGGTCAACCACGAAACGCCTGCTCCGGAAGCCGAAGGAAGGACATACCCGATAGAACAATTGCCCTCGCTGTGTAAACAAATGAACATTCAAGAGCTTGTCGTTGCCCCGGAAGAAAACGATTTAGCAGAGCTTCATAAACTTATCAATACACTATATCCACTCAACTTACCCATAAAATTGGGTACAGACGAGTTTAACATTATCTCTTCAAGAGTAAGACTAACCAACATCTATGGGGCTCCGCTCATCGACATGAGTAATTGCGCTATCTCCGAGGGAGAAAAGAATATGAAACGAGTAATCGATATCTTTGTTTCTTTTATCGCATTGATCTTACTTTCTCCATTGTTTCTACTCTTAGCCATACTAATTAAAAAAGACTCGAACGGTCCTATATTTTACAAACAAGAGCGCATAGGTTACAGGCACAGACCGTTCAAAATTTACAAATTTCGAACGATGAAAGCCCATGCAGAAAACGGAATCCCTTTGTTATCGGAAGAAAACGACAAGCGGGTTACTAAAATAGGGAAAGTATTACGGAAATACAGATTGGACGAATTACCACAGTTTTGGAATGTATTGAAAGGAGACATGTCTCTCGTAGGGCCGAGACCTGAACGGGAATACTTTATCCGTCAAATCGTCGAACGAGCTCCTTATTACGTATTATTGCATCAGATACGCCCCGGAATCACATCTTGGGGAATGGTAAAATACGGATATGCTCGAAACGTCGATGAAATGATAGCTCGGTTGAAATACGATATTCTTTATTTGGAAAATATGTCTTTGCTGGTAGACCTCAAAATTATCATCTACACCATCAGAACCGTTATTACAGGAAAAGGAGTATAAATAAACATATATGATTGAAGACGAAGATATAGAAATAGAAGATACCCAAAGGGAAGATAGGCACGATTTGATGATGCGGCTGTTGATGTGGAGGGAAAAACACATCAATGAACACAATTTCGTTTTAATTCTCAGTTTTATTATCGGAATTTGTACTGCCGCCGCTGCTCTCATTCTTAAATTTCTCATACATTTTATACAACAGTTGCTAACATCGCATTTCAATGCCGACAGCGCCAACTATCTTTATCTCATATACCCGATAATAGGTATTTTATTGGCCGGCTTGTACGTACGTTACATTGTAAAAGACGATATCAGTCATGGTGTCACCCGCATACTTTATGCCATATCGCAAAAGAAAAGCCGGCTTAAACCACATAATATGTACACATCGGTCATCGCGAGTTCTATCACAATCGGATTCGGAGGATCGGTCGGAGCGGAAGCTCCCATCGTTTATACCGGGGCTGCGATCGGTTCGAATATAGGAAGGTTGTTTCGCCTCGACCAACGATTACTAATGCTTTTGGTGGGTTGCGGAGCTGCCGCCGCCATTGCGGGAATATTCAAGGCCCCCATCGCCGGAATCTTGTTTACACTCGAAGTACTGATGATCGATATGACTGCAACTTCGGTTTTACCTTTACTCATCTCGTCGATTACCGCAGTCACTGTTTCTTATATCTTTACCGGATACAATGCCGAATTTAGTTTCGTCCAAACCGAACCGTTCGTCGCCGCCCGCATACCATACGTTATTTTTCTCGGTTTCTTTTGCGGATTTGTTTCTCTTTATTTTACCCGCATTATGAACCGTATGGAAGATATATTCCGCCGGATAGGGACTCCTTGGAAAAAATTCATTCTCGGTTCGCTCATTCTAAGTTGTTCTATTTTTCTATTACCGCCACTGTACGGCGAAGGTTATGGAGCCATTACCAGCTTGCTGAACGACAATCTCAAACAACTGGCCGAAGGGAGTTTATTTTATACTGAGAATGGAAATATGTGGGTCATGATGCTCTTCTTGGGACTCATCATACTCGTAAAGGTATTAGCGACCAGTGCGACCAATGGCGGAGGTGGTGTAGGAGGAACCTTCGCACCCAGTTTGTACGTAGGGTGTTTCGCAGGTTTCTTCTTTGCCTATGTTCTTAATCATACAGGACTATTACCCATGGAACTTTCTGACAAAAATTTCGCATTGATGGGTATGGCAGGAGTCATGGCCGCCGTTATGCACGCCCCGCTCATGGCTATTTTCTTGACAACGGAACTTACCGGTGGGTATGATTTATTCCTGCCGTTAATGATTACCTCGACCGTAGCTTATGCAACGATAAAAGTGTTCGAACCACATAGCATATATACCATGCGTCTGGCAAAAAAAGGAGAACTACTCACCCATCACAAGGATAAAGCCGTACTTACTCTTTTGAAGATGGACAGTGTCATCGAAAAAGATTTTATCGAAGTACACCCGAATATGAGTCTCGGAGACATGGTAAAGGTTATTTCGCAATCCCATCGTAACATATTCCCGGTAACCGACAATGACAATACATTATTAGGCATTGTCATACTCGACGACATACGCAATATCATGTTTAGGCCAGAACTGTATAACCGTTTCTATGTCAGAAAATTCATGACCATGCCCCCCGCCAAAATAGAGATAGGGAGCAGCATGGATAATGTTATGAAGTTATTTGACCAAACCAACGCATGGAATCTACCTGTCGTAGAAAACGGGAAATATATCGGGTTTGTTTCCAAATCAAAAATTTTCAATTCGTACCGGCGGGTACTCGTTCACTTTTCTCAAGATTAAAAACAATGGAAAAACAAGATTTACGCATCATCTATATGGGTACTCCCGACTTCGCCGTCGAGAGTCTGAAACGCCTTGTCGAAGGAGGATACAATGTCGTGGCTGTTATTACCATGCCTGACAAACCGGCCGGCAGAGGCCACAAAATACAATACTCTCCGGTCAAAGAATACGCTCTGAGCCAAGGTTTACCGATTCTACAACCGGAGAAACTGAAAGACGAGTGCTTTATCAAACAGTTGAGAGAGTTACACGCCGACCTGCAAATTGTCGTAGCTTTTCGCATGCTTCCCGAAATCGTATGGAACATGCCCCGTCTGGGTACTTTCAATTTACACGCTTCGCTTTTACCTCAATACAGAGGAGCCGCTCCTCTCAACTGGGCTATTATCAACGGCGACACAGAAACAGGAATCACGACATTCTTCCTCAAACACGAAATCGATACGGGCGAAATCATACAGCAACGAAGAATCCCTATACTTCCCGAAGATAATGTAGGGACAATACACGACAAATTAATGACATTGGGAGCCGATATGGTAGTCGAAACTGTCGACGCCATTATCTCCGGGAATATCACCCCTATCGATCAAGCCTCTATCCAAACTGACGAACCCTTACGGCCTGCGCCCAAAATATTTAAGGAAACATGCCATATCGACTGGAAAAAGACAAGCGAGCAAATCCATAACCTCGTGAGGGGACTGTCTCCCTATCCGGCCGCATGGTGCGAATGGATATCGCCGGATAATAATCGTTTCGGAGTAAAAATATACCGTACAACCCCTCTACCCTCCAAACATAACTATGCACCGGGGTCTATACACACAGATGGAAAAAATCATATTGACATAGCTTGTACCGACGGATTTATACGGATAGAAGAGTTACAACTCGCCGGAAAAAAGAGAATGGCTGTACCCGATTTATTACGGGGTTTTCATCTCAATGATGAATTTCGTTGTGAATAAAAAGCCAACTACTTCCTACGTACCGGAACAGTATGCACAACATGTCCGATAAAAGAAACAATTTTACGGGGAGAAAATGATTTCGCCGCAACGATGAGAATTACGGCAACAAGGATCATAAATATACCGATTCCCAACCGCAACGTAAAAATCTCACCAAACACAGTCACACCGATAATCACGGCAGTGAGAGGCTCCAATGCACCCATAATAGCCGTAGGTGTAGAACCGATAGCATGAATGGCCATAGTCATCGTCACCAAAGAAATAACCGTAGGGACCAAAGCTAACATGATAGCAAACAGCCACATACGTGGAGTAGTAAGCGGTTGCAAATAATTACTTCCGTCGAAAAACGAATGAAAGACTATGGCTACCATACAAAACAGCAAGACATAAAAAGTCAGCTTTATAGATGAAAGTTTTATCGACGACCGATTGATTACGACAATATAAAGGGCATAAGTTAACGATGCAATCATAACCAACGATACGCCCAAACCATTTAATCCGGCTCCTGTTCCTCCCCGGTAAAGCAAAGCTATCCCCGATAGAGCAAGAATAATCGAAAACATAGTCACTGGCGATATACGCTCCTTAAAGAATAGAGACATAATGACAGCTACCATTATAGGATACACAAACAACAAAGTCGAAGCTATACCGGCATCCATGTGGTGAAAACTCGTATAAAAAGTCAGAGAAGACACAGCAAACAAGATTCCTAACAAACACAATGCTTTCACCTCTTTGCGAGACAATCTAAATGACTGTTTCTGAATAAACAGAATACATGCCAAAACAACTGCTGCCAATGAAAAACGATAAAACAAAACCGAATTCGAATTCAATCCTTCTTGATATAAGAATAATGCCCCCAACGGGTTTGTTCCATAACTGACCGCAGAAACAATTCCTAATATTGTACCCTTGACTTTCAGATTCATCTTACTTTATTTTTCGGGGTGCAAAGATAGCAAATCTCCAAAAGAAAGAATTATTTTTATAGGACTTTTTCTGCTTGTTATAAAACCCTCTTAGAATGCATTTTTTTCTCCACGAAAAGCATTCACGACAGTGAGGAATATAATCTTGATGTCGAGCCAAAAATTCCAATGTTCGATATACCAAACGTCATATTCTACCCGACGTTCCATCTGCCACAACTCCCGAGTCTCCCCTCTATACCCGTTTACTTGTGCCCAACCGGTAATGCCCGGTTTAATAAGATGACGAAGCATGTATTTATCTATAATCTTCGAATAATCCTGCGTATGTTTCACCATGTGAGGACGCGGACCAACGACCGACATATCCCCCACAAAAACATTGATAAATTGAGGTAATTCGTCCAAACTCGTCTTCCGTAAAAATTCTCCGACTCTTGTTTTTCTAGGATCATGACGAGAAGCCTGCAACTGATCGCTATTAGCATTGACTTTCATCGTTCGAAACTTATAGCAATTAAATTCTTTCCCCTTAAATCCTGTCCGTTTCTGCTTAAAAAATACTGGACCCGGAGACGACAATTTAACGGCAATAGCAATAGGAGTGAAAATAATGGGAGAACAAACCAGTACAATTGATGAAAACAATAAATCGAACACCCTCTTCAAGAAGCGCGAAAAGAGATTTTGTAAAGGTTCTGGATGCAACGAAAGAACCGGAACATTACCCACTAACTGAAATTCGAGCTGACGATGAATATATCGACCGACATCGGGAACCATATAAAACGAAATATTACTGGCTTCGGAAAACTTCAATAACCGAGTTATCTTTTCTTCTTGCCTCATCGGTAACGCACAATAAATCTCATCGACTTTATTTTCTATCACGAAATCCTCGACAGAAGAACAGTCCCCTTGAAAATTCGGCAAAGATTTCTTTAACGACAGATTATCATCGAAAAAGCCCATAAATTTATAGCCATATCCGGCATCGGAACGTAACTCGTCTAATAATTTTATACCCATAGCCCCGGCTCCTACAATAACTACTTTCTTGAAGTTATAGCCTTTCCGTCGAAAATATTTCAAAAGTTTTCTCGATCCGATCCACCACACGGCCAACAAGACCGATAGAAGCAAATAGAACCTCAACAATACTCGCGCTCCAATATTATCGATTTGCAAAAAGAATATCAATAATAGAAAAACCGCTAAGTGGCACAACACGGCCTGTGTAACTTTTATCAAGACTCTATCGACATGTAAAATACGCAATTCATGTATTTTTGCAAAAAGTGAAAATACCGGGAAATAAGAAAGATTAAGTAACAGCCATATTATTTTCACACCAAATCCGCCGTCGAATCCGCCACCCCAATAACAAACTACGGCATAGGCAATATTCAAGCAAAAGAAGTCGCCGATAACAATCAGTGACTTTATCATATGTCCATACCGCCCACGTGCCATTCTCTCTTTCTTACTTTTTTACACGACTAACTACATAAATATTTTTCAGAGAGCTTTACTTTTCTCCCGGAAATAACAGGGCAACTCCAATTTATTGAGCCGCCCTGTTTATAAAATACGTTGTTCTTAATTACAAGTTCTTATCTATAAGTTGCACTTTTTGTTCGATAAGCTGCATATCCTCTCGAATTTTTTGCATTTTCCGTTCCATCTCCTTTAACAAACCACCGGATTTCTTCGAAGATATATTCAAAAATCCTATATTATTCTCATAGGTTTTCAACTCGGCTTTTTTCTGTTCATACATGCGCAAAAGTCTTTCTCTCTCCCGATAGAGCTTATCGTGGTTCGTATCGGCCATTTGCTGTACCGTAGCCGAGAAATTACTTAACCGATTGCGATTCTCATTCATATTCAAACGGGAGAAAAGAGTATCGAGCAAAGACTGATATTCTTTATATATTTTATCTTTCTCTTTAAAAGGTACATGACCGATCGAATTCCACTGAGCCATCAAGTCACGAACTATTTTGACGGCTTCTGTACTATCCATAGATTCATCTATCTCTTTCAATTTAGCGATAATACCCCGTTTGTTTTCCAAGTTTTCTTGTTCTACTTGTCGAGTGGAAACCAATTGTTCATTCTTTTGCGCAAAGAAATAATCACATGCCGTAACAAAACGTTTCCAAATAGCATCGGAATGTTTTTTAGCCACAGGGCCTATTGTTTTCCATTCTTTTTGCAAAGCGACAAGAATATCGGCAGTAGCTTTCCAATCAGTACTGTCTTTTAATGCCTCTGCTTTTTCACACAACGCTTTTTTCTTTTCGAGATTCTCTGCCATTCTTTCCTTGACAGCTTTGAAGTACTCGGCTTTTTTTGCAAAAAATTCATCGCAACTTTTACGGAATCTCTCGAATAACTGATTATTCATCTTCCGTGAGGCAAACCCCAACGTTTTCCATTTACCCTGTAAATCGAGAACTTGCTTCGTAGCATCGTCCCATTGAGCAAAAGAAGTCAATAAACTTAAATCCATCGACTCGATTTCCTCACATAAAGCAATCTTGGCTTCTTCATTTTTACGTTCCACTTCTTTACGTGCCTCAAAAAAACTTTGATAGCGTTTATTTACTTCTGTTGAAGCATCTTTAAACCTATTCCACAAATCTTCTCTCAGCTCCTTGGCTACGGGACCTATTCCGCGCCATTCGTCATGCAATAATTGTAATTGCTTAAATGCTGCTACAACATCGTCATTTGCCAATAATGCTTCTGCTGCATCACAAAGAGCGGTCTTCTGTTCCAGATTTTTCTTGAAATCATAATCCCGTAACTCTTTATTTATTTTCAACAAGTCATAAAAATTCTCGACGTAAGACTGGAACTTTTTCCAAAGACCAGACACCGCCGCCGAGGGTAATTCGCAAGGCTCTTTGAACGATTGCTGCAACTCTTGAAAACGGGTATATTGTTTGTTTATATTATCCGAATCTTCGGTAATAGATTTCATCTCTTCCAAAATTTGTTGCTTACGCTCCAAATTTTCTTCTCTTTGCTTTTCGAGCAAGGCCGTATATTCTGCTTTTCTCTCTCGAAAAACAGATAACAAAGACTTTAATGTTTCCTCCTGTTCATCGGGCATTGGCACAAATTCAGCCTCTGGATTACCTGCGGCTATAAAGGCGTTACGAGCCTCTTCTATTTCAATTTTTTTCTGTTTATAATAAGCCTGTTTCAGTTCGTCAACTTCATCTTTGACTTCTTCAACCGAACCTTCTACCAGTTTTCTCAACGAGTCTATAATTTCTTCTCTCGAAAGCCGTGAAGTCGATTGTACCGAATTTTGTTCCTCCTCGGCGGGAGTAATAGTTTGACCTGCAAGAAGTTCTTCTGTATTCATGTCAGGTTTTTCAAGCGCTGTTGTCATAGTATAATCTATTTTTATGAGGAATAAACTCTCTATTATCTATACAAATTAAAAAAAATATTTTGTCATTTCATACAAAAAAATCATATTATTTTCACAGAAGTATCGTCTTTTTCATCAGAAAGGAAATTTTGGTCATTAGGAGTCGTATCTTGACGAAGAATCTCTACACAACCAAAACCAAGATTTACTTTCTCCCCTATTCCCGTTTCATACATTATCTGATGGAGAATAGGACTCATCGATAATTTGAATTTATACATATATCCTATAACTTTCGACTCTTCGGGAGTAAACCGCATCATAAAAATTCCTTTTCTTTTCGGTTCGGAAAGCAAACTCCATGAAAATCCTGTATCACCATCAAAAGGCCGACCGAAAATCTTTTCATATTTTCCCAGCACCGAGCGATAAAAACAATCGGCATACCCGGGATAATCGGGCCCGACATATTCCATGCTCCGATTGGGGCGAGCCACCATAAACACGATTGGAGATAAAGCCAAATACTCTGCTTCCTCTCCAAACTCAGGAGCCGGACATTCAACGATATCTTCGACCTCTAACTCCACCCGACTACGCCTATCCCCAAGTACAAAAGTTTCTCCCGAAAAAAGTTGCTTTACAAACTCGTGAGTTCCCCGAACAGGCAAAAAAGAAATCCACATTTGAACCCTCTTCACCAAAATATGTAATCTGTCATACTCTACCCGAATGCGGGGGATATATAAATTTGAAAACGAAAACAAGCGATTACGGCAATCATCGATCGGTGCGAAACCGTTGCTCGAAAGCCAGTGTAAATATAGCTCGAAATTTTCCCGAATACGACGATATACAGCTGCCGACAATTCGTATTGGTAGCTTACAGGCAAAACACTACCAAAACTTTCCGATTTAACCGACAACACTAACTTAAAACGCATAGTACTATTCTATATCTTTTATCAATCAGAGACATCTGTTATTATTTCTCGTTTTGCATGTACCGATTTATACCATAATGTAGAACTATTTTCCGGGACAAACAATTTTTCCGCAATACGCCGCAAATCGAAAGGGGTAAGTTTTTTATATTTTTCAACTTCTGTATCAATATTTTCCGCTCCACCCAACAATTCATAATAAGCTAAATTGGTGGCTTTATTCAGATAGTGCAAATTGGAAAACAAATCGTTTGATTCAAAACGATTTATCACCTTATCCAATTCCCTTTGCTCCAACAGTTCTTCCCTCATTCGTCGCAATTCCATTTCAATGGCTTCTTCTCCCTGCTCCAACGAAATTCCCGGTGATAGTTTCCCTTTCAGTAAAAACAAACCGGGCTCTATATCACCGGTAATAGAAGAATCTATTTCTGTAAATAGTTTCTTTTCCATCACCAACCGTCTATACAACCGAGAGGATCGACCGGAAGCCAATACATCGGAAAGAGCATCATACCCCTGATAATCGGGATGCTTACGGTCTACCATATGATAGGCCTTAAAAATCGCATCTAAGGGAACCTCTCTTTCCACTATCTTTTTATGAGGTTTTGTCTGAACCGGCTCCTGAGGTAAATCGCGGCAAGCGACTTCTCTTCGAGAAATAGGAGCAAACCATTTCTCACAAAGCAATATGGCTTCATCGAATGGTAGGCTTCCCGAAATACTCAATATCGCATTGTTGGGCGCATAATGGGCAAAAAAGAATTCTTTTACTTCTTCCAATGATGCATTACCAATATGCGAAGTATTTTTCCCGATAACAGGCCACCGATATGGGTGTACCCGATAAGCCATCGGTCGCAATAGCAAGAACGAATCTCCATAGGGTTGGTTCAAATTACGTTGCTTGAACTCTTCTATAACGACTTGTTTCTGTACAGACAAAGACTCGGAAGAAAAAGCAAGGCTTAACATTCTATCCGACTCCAACCAAAATGCCGTCTCGGCATTATGCGTAGGTACTACCGTATAGTAATTGGTCACATCGTTACTTGTCCACGCATTATTCTCTCCTCCTGCTTTTTGTAGAGGGGTATCGAAATCGGGAATATTCACAGACCCACCAAACATGAGATGCTCGAACAAATGTGCAAATCCTGTCCGCTCCGGCGATTCGTCCTTCGAACCGACATCATAAAGCAGATTCAACGCAGTCATTTTCGTAGAGCCATCGTAATGATGAATGATGCGCAATCCATTAGACAATATGTGACGACGAAACGATATCACTATTTGACCACTTTCATTTTCAAGATTTTGACATCGGTTTTAGGCCTGTCGGCAGAGCCTGTTTCGACTTGTTGTATCTTGTCTACAACCTCCATTCCGTCTATCACTTCACCGAAAACAGTATATTCACCGTCTAAATGAGGCGTTCCGCCAACAGTCGTATAAGCTTCACGTTGCGCCTGCGTGAGCGTCCGCTTTCCTTCCTTCTTAATTTGTTCATAAGTTTGAGCGATCAATGTATCTTGCAACGCTTGCAGTCCCTGCATATCACGATTTCTACGCATATTCATGATTTCCTCCCTATGATTTGCCGCCAACGACTGAAAAACCGATTGCTCTTGCTGCATCTGCATTTGACGTTCCAGCTGGTCAATCTGTCCCGGATTAAAAACTTTCCCCGTGACAATATAAAACTGGGAACCCGATGAGGCCTTATCTGGATTTACCTGGTCTCCCTGCCGAGCCGCGGCCAAAGCACCCCGTTTATGAAAATATTTCGGATAAACGAACTCTGCGGGAATAGTATATCCCGGATCACCCGTACCTAACATTTTTCCTGCCGGAGCATTTTTGGACGTACCATCGCCTCCTTGAATCATAAACTCATTAATCACTCGATGAAACAAAGTCCCGTCATAATATCCTTCCTCGACCAACTTTATAAAATTATCACGGTGAGCAGGTGTATCATCATAAAGTTTCACTTTTATATTCCCCAAAGACGTTTCCATAAGGACAACCGTTTCCTTATGACTTCTCGACTCACAACTCATACTGATTATTATAGTTAATAACAAAATAAAATAAATCTTCTTATCCATACAATTGCAGTTTTAGCAATTCCCATTCATAAAAGCAACATCGGCTCAAAACCGAATCAAACGAATAAATTTACTTTTTAACGTTGATATATCATATATACAAAGGTACAAAATTAAATAAATTATTAACAAAGGGAAAAAGAAATTTAAACTTGTAGATAAAAAAACGTCATGAGAATAATTCTCATGACGTTTTTTATGAATAGACAGTAATTATTTCACCAATACCTTAACTGTACTTGTCCCTTGTGGTGTTGTCAACCGTACCAAGTAAAGCCCCTCAGAAACAGAAATCTGGGCACTGTTTTCAAATTCTACTAATTCCACAAGCTGTCCAGAAACGCCATAAACCTCCGCCAACACTTTTTCGCCTTCTATCGATTCCAGACAAATAGCATGGTCTCGGCTATATACCTTTACGGTCGGAACAACTACATTTTCAATCCCGCTATACTGAGTTGTAAACACATACTCTTCGACCTCAGACTCCCCGGATTCATATATTGCTTTTACACCAGCTGTATATGTACCATCATCTAATGCTTCGAATATATAGGAATTATCAGTTATCGCAGATGCTTTTTTCTCTCCATTCAAATATATATCATAGGTAGCATTTCCAACTTCGGGAGCCGGAGCATCGTCCGAAGGACCGACATAAAAATTGTCCACTTTAAGCATCCACCCGTCATTAGAAACATAATTAACCGCTAAATAAACCTCCTGATCCACATAATCTTTCAAATCGACTGTTACTTCATACCAACCGCTCTCGGTAAAAGTATAATTATATAGTTCGACAAACGAAGAAAGATCGGTCTGAGCTCCTGTGGAAGCCAACACCTTAATGGTTTCGGGATAAACCGTAGCCATACTCGGATAAACATGCACGTAAAAATGAGCCACATACCCCTTGTTGATTTTCTGTTTCGGAGAAACGAGCCAGTCGTCCGACAGGTTGCTTTGGACTCCAAAAAACATGATGTATTTTTTCCCGAAAACCGTATTTAAAAATGCATCGCTATCACACCGGGGGGTCGTTTTTTCAGGATTGAATACCATTACCGGAGATTCGCCCTGTTCAAGTCCGGGAATAGATATATACGTATTATTTATGGTTATACCGTAAGGACGCAGACGATCTTTATCGAAAGTGGCCCAGCCACCGAATTGGGTCGCAAAATCATCATACTCTTCGAAACTATCGCTCCAACCCAAATCTTGATTCCACCTAAACAAGACATCGGTCTTCTTATCCGTATCACGATAAGAAAAATCAACAGATAGATTATATGGAGCAGTAATTTTTTCCACCAACGACAAATTTATCTCCATATCCTTGTCTACATCGATGAGTGTATCTACCGCCAAAAAGCGATCATCGTTAATACTAATCATATATTCCCCTTTTTTCAAAGAAGCAAAATGAGATATTCCCAATTTGATTGTATCGGTCACCTGATAAGAACCGGAAAGATAGTTCACAGCCACTCCCTCGGAAGAACCTCCGTTCGTAGAAACTTTTACTTTTACATCGGCATAATCCGAAGTCGCCGGAACTTCTAACGTCGTTGTCGCTATATCCGACTCGGAAACTTTATAAACCGACTTAACACCCAGCGTATGTGTTCCAGCCGAAAGATTCTCAAAGATAAACGAATTCGTTTTAACCGACCCGACCTCTTGTTCATCTAAATAAACCGTATAACTTTGAGGGGCATCACTCTCCGCTGCTTTGCGAACACGACGTGTTTTCGGAAGACGAGCTTTTATAGACGAAGGATTTAACTTTGCCGGCCCTACATAAAAATCATCAACCATCAACATCCAACCAGCTTGTGTAATATATTGAATGGCAATATAAACATCTTGTCCTTCGTACTTCGAAAGATCATACTCCATCGTAAGCCATTGTTCCCATTTAACCGACTCATAATTACCCTGTGTCAAAGGTTTGAAATCACTTTCCTCTGTTCCGGTGGTCGATATCCATACTTTGAATTTTTCAATAGGAGCATCCGCTGCTTTGGCTTTAAATCGAACGACGTTATTTACACCGACATGTACCTGAGGGGTTATCGCCCAGTCATTATTCGTAGTTCCGCTTGCCGTACGAATAAATCCCATATATTTCTTTCCACTATAAGCTCGCAATTGTGGGGCATAAAACCACCATGAAACCTCACCTCCCGTAGTAGAAACATAAGCCTCGTCGGGAGCAATAATAGTCGCATATTGTTTCAAGCTACTATTCGGATAACCTCCTTGCATTAACATAGCAGCTTCTGCCTGATCCTTATCGATTCCGGTCCACGGAGCGAAATCGAGCGTAAAAGAGGTATAATTCTCGAAATCATCGAAGAAATAATCGGTCTCCTCATTCCAAACCAACGAAGCATCATTAACTCCCGTTTTAGGATCATGGGCTAAAACTGATTGCAAATTATAAGGTGTACGTACCGGTTCTTCCAACTTAATCTTTAACACGGTATCGCCTTTTATATCCAAAGCAGAATTATCATAAGTCTTTAATCCCTCTTTTTCAATCACCAAATGGTGTATACCGGAATATATGTTATTTATTGTATAAGTTCCATTCTCACCTAGTACTCGGTCATAAATCAATCCCGACTCTACCCGTTCCAAATGAAACGGAGTCCCAGCCATATCCTCTCCTGTAACAGCCGACACTTCCAAAGTCAATGTACAAGGTTGCTGAGCCTCAACAATAAAAAAACTTAACAGAGCTGTTACAAAACACAAAATTTTTCTCTTCATTTTTTCTACAAAAAGTTTGGGTTTATAGTTTCAATACAATTTTGAAACAAATTCTTACAAATCTTTCTCGAAAGGCACAAAGAGGACTCCTCAATACGGAGTCCTCTTTGGTATACATTTCCCGATTAAACGGGCTCTTTTATCGTTTCATTACTCGTGCCGTAGAAACCGAATCGCCACACGATACGGATACGATATACATACCAGAAGCCAATCCTTCCAAAGACACAGACTCGACTTCGGTCAAATCTTTTATACAATTTCCGGCTAAATCATATACCTTCACATCGGCTTTTCCTCCTGCCCAATAGACATAATCGGAAGTAGGATTAGGATATACAGTCAGATTTTCTTTCTTAATTTCCGAAACGGCTAAGGTAGGCATATCTTTTATATCTCCAACAAATATCTCATCGAGAGAAGCCCCGCCCGAAGAAACTCCGGCATTTTCAGTAGCGACAAAACGCCAACGCATATTCACACTCTTACCAGCATAATCGACGAGTGAAACATATTTATGACGCCATTTCGTGCGGTCCTGAGTATAAGCCAAAGGAGTCCAATCGGCTGCATCGACAGCTCGAATCTCGAAATAGAGAGTTCCATCGGCATCATTAACTTCGGAAATAGGCCCTTCGGTGATCGCCTCATTTTCATACCCTTTTTCAAGGCGATTGCAAAGAGCACCACCCCAAGCAAAAGAAGCAACTATATCACCGGTTTCAGGGATTGCGAACACAGGAGAAGTCAGGATAGAAACCTCGCCCGCATTATTATGCCATACCGAAGCAGAATATTTTCCAGCAAACGGCTCTATCTCATTAGATTTCCACATCTGAATACCTTTGCCTTCATGATCGTTTTTCCAGCCCATAGGAGGAAATTCTCCGTTATTTCCTTCAAATCCCATAGTATAGGGGAAATCACGTACAGACTGATCTTCCATCGTAGTAAACGACCAAACCGAAGCATTTTCATTTTTACCTACTGCATTGTAAGGTACAACTTTCCAATAATAGGTAGTAGCAGGTTCAAGCTCGGGAATCGTATAAGACACAGATGTATTTCCTTCTAATTTCTCATTTTCCAACAAAGAGGTAGGGTTGGATTTATCCGTTCCTACCGACAATTCATATCCATCGGCAAACAAAGCGGGCTCCCAAGAAAGAGTCAACCTGCTATAATCGACGTTAGAAACGCCATTCACCGGATTGGGTGTCGTAATTGCCAACGGGAGCTCTCCTTCTCCATATAGCTTAGGCAACACTACATTATCGAAATAGATATCGGTCACCACCATATTATCGAGACCACCGTCGCCCATTTCAAACTCATAGGTCCAACGTAGGTATACATTATCGTCCACTACGAAATTTCCATTTGCGTCTTTAATCTCGATTTCTTTTTGTACCCATTCATTATACTTACTATCATCAAGAGAACACCACAACTCCGTCCAATCGGTATCGGTATTTTTCTTATAATAAAGAATGAAATATGTTGACGGTAAGAACGAATCATCGATGTATTCTTCACCGGTAGTTTCGATATAATCGAATTTCACTTTACCGTTTCCAGCCGATAAATCCAAACGGGGAGAAACGATATCACACGTCATCATACCGCCTACTGTAACCGACTTCACACCCGATGTAGCCATACCTTCCATCGTCTTCCAGCCTTCATTACGAGACCAACCGGCCGGTGGGAAAATATCACCTTCGAAACTTTCCAAAGTATATCCTTCTTCCAACATAACTTTGGTTCCCGACAAATCGACCGACAAAGTTCCGCCATTCGTATTTATTTTCATGACCGTGCTTTTGGCTCCCGTAATCGTAGGAGTATAATTGACGCGGTATGAAAGCTCTTCTCCCCTCTTCAAAGAAACGGAAGCGGGATCGAGTGTCGTAGAAAAATCTGTACCTTCAATACCCTCAATGCTGGTTATCGTCAACGTGCCATAACCCACATTACGAATAGTCATCGGTTCGGATTGAGCCAAATAACCAATATAAGAATTGGAAAACTCGTAAGAAGTCGAGCCCTCTATAACCGGCAAATTTTCAATCTCTTGATTTCCCACTTTTACATTGTCAACGGCCAATGTCGCTTGTGTATAATTATTTACAAGAATAGATCGAAAATAGAATGCAATCTTTACCGTCTTCCCGACATACGCTTCAAGGCTCACATTAGGGGTTAACTTTTGCCAGTTATTTTCTATCCCCATAGCATCTTTATTCCACGGCCATGTCAGTCCAGAGTTTTCAATATCTTCCTGAGAAGCTGCATTCCACAAATCGCTCCATGTATCTCCATCATCGGTAGAAACTTTCACCAAAAAACTTCCGTATTTATTGGTCATAAACGATGAAGCGTTACACCAAAAAGTAAAAGACAGCGACGCATTATCAGCAACCTGCACGGCAGGAGTAATAAGCCACTCCTCCTTCGAAATACCGGCCTGTCCTTCTTTAAAGTCACTCATCACTTCGGCACACCCCGAACCAGCGATACTGCAACCCGTCACTTCATTCCAATTAAGGCTCCAATGCGCATAACCCGATTCAAGATCTTCCGATAATTCAGTACCTTTTACAACCCACCCCGAAGGAGGGAATGTTTGGCTCTCAAAATCTTCGCTGAGTACAAGATTTTCAGCGGAAAAGGTTTCTGCACTGCCTAACAACAATGCACAGGCGAAAAACATACTTTTCATAGTTTCCATAGAATTAATTATCTTTTAATAACTTGGGTGGTATTGACTTGATCTCCCAATTGCATGGTTACAAAGTAAATACCCGACGATAACATCGAAACGTCTACACTTTCTACTTGCTCGGCAAAAAGCAGCTGTTTACCAGAAATATCGGTAACCACTACTTTGTCACACAGTTCATTCAAATAGAGCGTGGAAACGACAGGATTAGGATAAACCGTCAATCGATCACCATTTACGCCTTCGATTCCCGAACCATCAGTCACAACAAGAATAATTTCTTGTACAGTTGTCTTTGAACCATCTGAAACAGATAGTTTCATAATCACTTCTTGTTCTGCCCCCGGAATGCCGGTAATCGTACCGCCGTTAGTACCCGGAGTATGATTCAGCCAGAAGGGTTTGCCCTGCAAGGTCACCGTCAACGGATCTCCATCGGGATCGGCCACAGAATAGTTATAAGTCCATTTCTTCCCTACCGTTGCTGTTGTCTCAGGAACCGTAGTAAAGTAAGGAGCACTATTGTCACTATTGACATATTCAAAATTTTCGAAATAGAAATCATCGAAGAAAGTCACAAAACCATTCGACGGAGTATTATTACGAACAGCTATATAGATTTTCTGTCCAGCATATGCACTTAAATCCACATCAAACTCTGTCCACGATGTCTGACTATCGTTATTATTCTTGTGAGGAACTTGAACCGATGTAAATCCAGACAATGGAGTAAAGCTAGACACAGCGTTATCTGTCGTACTAACCAATACTGTCAAATAAGCCCACGGATGATAAGTGTTATCTCCATCATACGACTTAGCATAAAACCGGAACTTGGCATCATTTCGAGCCGTCATTTGGTCGCTGATAATCCAGTCTACGGCTTCTGTCCCATCGGCAGTCGCCATCGTCGCTAACAGTTGGTCTCCCGAACGAGGATAGATATTCCTCCAATCGGCTCCTTCTGGTTCCGGTTGTTGATTAATGACAATATAGGCATAAGCATTCCCAATATTCGGATAGTTTATCATAAGAGGTTGAACTGTCGCTTTATGATCGGCATCTACCGTTGTAAAGCCTTTGGGAGCCACAGAACCAAATTCATCATCTTCAAAACTAAAATAACGAGTGTACATACCCAACGCATTACCCGAAACAGGCAACGTCACAGCAGGAGCATTGTCGAATGTAACAGTCATCTCGTCCTCTACAAGGGCATCTGTTTCACCGGCAGCGAACGTGATATTGAAATCTACGCTCTCACGACTGTCTAACACTAAATCCTTGTGCAACGAAGTAGAGAAATTCTTATTCTTAAATGACACATCGGTGATTTTCATTGTTTGCTCGCCATCGTTCAAAAGATTCAATGTCTTTGAGGTAACGGCTTTATTATAATTCACATCACCCGCATTCCAAGAAGTCACATTAATAACAGCTTTTCCTCCAACGGGAGCTTCTTCAACCAAAATATTATCCAAAGCACCTCCTGATCCGGTAAAATCTACTGCACTATAACGCCAACGGAAATTCACATTCTTACCTCTATAATCGGACAAAACGATTCGCTGACGAACCCATTTTTGACCTTCGGCCTGAGCGGAAGAAATATGGGCGAGTTCTTGCCATGTTCCATCGGATTTTATTTCGAAGTAAAGCGTATCTTTGTTAATCGTCATCGTCTCTTTTACCGATTTCGTCAATCCAGACGGAACGGCATTTCCCCAGTAGAAGCTAACCTGCATATCTTTATCGGCAGGAAGCACGAACATCGGTGTTTGAAGAATGCCTTGCTCGTTGGAGCCCCCAGCAGAAATATAAGCTGCATTTTTACCATCGTATGCATTATAATTAGATCTATCCCACGCTGTATATCCCTCTTTCTCGCTCTTCCAACCTAACGGAGGAAATACGTCACCTTCAAATCCCTCAGACCACGGGAATGTGTTCACGGTTTGGTCGGCAAGCGTCGTAAAACTCCACACCGAAGGATTTTGCGTCTCTCCCATATCGTTATAAGCAACTACTTTCCAATAGTAAGTAGTAGCATAATCCAACTCAGGAATCGTATAAGAGCAACCTTCTACCTCTGTACCCGGCACGACCGAAAAATCTGTGGTAGAAGTTCCAACATACACCTTATAGCCCTTAGCAAACTGTACTCCGTTCCATGACAATACAATATCTTCGTTAAATACATCGGTTGCTCCATTTTCAGGAGAAGGGGTAGTTGCAGCTCCCGGAACAGAAGTTCTACCATAGAATGGAGGTAAAACTACATCGTCCAAGAAAGTAGATGCATACTCGGGCACATCGTCCCTACCACCCGACAAATCGACATCGAGTACATATTTAAACATGATATAGCAATTATCGGATGCCGGGCTTCCCAAATCGAGCTTCATGTGCCACCATTGGTTGATAGAATCGCACGTAGCAATTTTCTCCCACGTTTCCTTGCCATTTTTTGAAAAATAGACTTCAAATTCGCTTTCAGGAGCAGGAGCATCATCTGCCGTCGGCTCCCAAACATTCGCATAGTCGAACTGCAACTCGTGAGTACCCGTCGAACAATCGAGACGAGGAGAAACCAAAGTCGGGTTATTCTCTGCAAAACTGCAAGAAGCCGAATAGTCTCCCGACGTAGCATAAGTTCTGCTTGCGGTCCAACCTTTATCGGCAGTCCAACCTACGGGCGGGAACGTTCCACTTTCAAAACTTTCCAGATTGTATTCATCGGGTAAAATTATCTTTGTTCCTTCTAATACGATAGAGACGTCACCTCCGTTCGTATGGATAGTCATCGTAGCAGATTTACTACTCAACTCAGACGAAGGAGTATATTTCACATAAAACTCATACTCTACACTCGGTCTCAACGAAACTTCCGAGGGAATCATATTGGTTGAAAAGTCGGAACCTTCTAATCCAGAAATTCCACTTACCGTCAAATTGCCTACGCCCTTATTCCGCAATACAAATTTCTCCGACCATTTCCCTACTCCGATGTAGGTTCCATCGAATATATAAGAAGTGGGATTAACATCTGCAATAGGAGCATCGATCGCTTCGCCCGTTTCTACGACAACATTATCAACCCATATACTATTACCTTTACCAGCGCCGCTGACCAATAGACAATGTACAAAAGCTATTTTTATTGTCTTACCGGAATAAGCGCCTAAACTTATCTTGGAAGTGTTTGTAACCCATCCAGTCCAGGGAAAGGCAACCCCGCTATTTTCTACCATGCTTTGATCAAGGAAAGAGAAAACAGTTTTCCAACTTTTACCATCGTCTTCCGTGATACGCACTTGAAAATCATATTCGTTCTTAAATGCAGAGGCCGAAGCTCCTTTCCACAGAAAACTCAAATTATAATTCGTCTCACTCAAAGTCAGAGATGGAGATACTATCCACTCTTCTTTCACAGGCTCAATAAGATCCCACTCACCACCGTTACAATAAAGACTCACTGAACCGGCACATGCCGATTTGCTATTATCGACAGTCCAATGATTAATAGCCCCTTCTTGGGTGTCGTTGATTACAGTCCAACCTCCGGTCGGAAAGTTCGTCGTCGACCAACCTTCAAATCCCTCATTCAACAGAGATTCGGCACGCAATCCAAACACAAATAAGAAGAGTACAAAAACAAGCGTAATTTTCTTTGTCATTGTAAATAATTTATTAGGTTCATTATAAAATTTACATTACATGCAACAAACAGAAATGTTATAACTATTAATTTATTTGCAGCAAATATAAGAATTTATTATTAATATCTATATATTTCAACAAAAATATTATCGTAGCACTCTTATTTTTTTATAAAAAACGAATGTTTATACAAATAAAAAACAATTTTCACCAAAAAGCGGACAATATCTATTCTAAATGGTAACGGCGATACTTCAAGTTCCATAACAAAGCGGAGGCTTTCCCTCGTTAGGGAAAGCCTCCGCTTTGTTATTTTTCAAAAAACTAAATTATATCGTTCACATAAACACGCTTATAAATACGCCTGAAATTATCACTTTCTTGCTTCAACTCCTCTGCATGCAACTTATAGTCTTCACCCCAAATCCCCGACAACAAATCGACAATATATTTGTGTTCTCTATCTTTCGACAAAGAAGCCGCGATGAGCTTGTCAATAATTTCCCTATATTTCTCAGCTCCCGTAGCGTGCAAATATAATGCGGCACTCACCGTAATCTGCCCCGTCATATCTACCCGTATTATATTATCGGCTAGGACGGGCATATCTTCATCACAAGAGCCCATATGATTGGCAATATATTCGTAGGTGAGCAATCCATCAGTATCACTATTCAATATTTTTTTCAAATCATTATTCATAGCTGACCTCTTTTGAATGACACAAATTAAATAAAAACTTTCTTCGCAACAAAATATTTCACAAAAACAGTTCAAGAAACCCTAAAAAACAACTTCTGTAAACAAAAAAAGATATTTGATATAGGAATTAATATTTTTTTGATGTATGTTTGCTTATGAATAATCGAATCTACAACCATCATGAATGACAATCTCATCATTACCATAGGCCGTCAATTCGGAAGCGGAGGACGAGAAATAGGAAAACGTTTGGCCGATTTATTCGGCATAGCTTATTACGATAAAGAATTAATCAACGAGGCTTCGAAATCGAGCGGACTCAGCACCGAATATTTCGAGAAAGCCGACGAGCGGGCTCCAAGCGCTTTATTAAATTCTTTTTCAATAAACTGGCTCACAGGAGCAGGAGGAATATGGGGCGACGGAGGCCTATCGAACGAATACATTTTCAAATTTCAATCCGACGTCATTCGTCATTTAGCTGAAACTCAATCGTGTGTCATCGTCGGACGTTGCGCCGATTATATTCTCAGACAATACCCACGATGTTACAATGTATTTATACACGCTCCCCTTGAAGACAGAATCGAGAGAATCATCAGCCGCTCACAAGGAATGACTCGAAAAGAGGCTATCGAACTCGCCGAAAAGAAAAATAAACTAAGAGCTTCTTATTACAATTTTTATACCGATAAGGGTTGGGGAGTAGCCTCTTCATACGACCTTTCTATCGATTCCTCTATATTGGGCAGTGAAGAGACAGCCATATTTATTCGCGATTTTATCCAAAAGAAAGACGGGATGCCTAAATGGGAGAAAAAGAAATAGGTCTCAATTCTCTTTCTCTTTCAAGTAATCGGAACAAAGAGAATAAATAATACCATCAACGATTCCTATGGTAGGAACCCATATTTCTCGTGCGCCTATATGCGTCGCTATTTGTAAATAAATATCGGCGGCAGGTATAATCACGTCGGCTCGGTCGGGTTTCAATGCAAAACGGTCGATACGTTCCACGATCGAATAGCTATTCAATTCATTTCTCAGGGTCAAAAGCCGCTCCACAGTCAATGGCTCCCGAGCAGACACTCCTGCCAAATGATGCAATTTATTGATATTACCACCCGAACCGATAATAGAGATATGCCGATACGTTTCCTTCAAACGCTTTAAATCCCTATACATACGGAACAATTCACTACGGCTCAGTTTTTTATTCAAAATACGTACAGTTCCTATATTATAAGATTGAGATTGGAGTAACGAACGGTCACTAATTATACTTATCTCGGTACTTCCGCCACCAACATCGACATAGATAAAATCGCCCTCTTGTTCCAGCTCGTCCACGATATGACTGTCATATACGATACGTGCTTCTTCAAGACCATTAATAATTTCGATATTTATTCCACTTCTCTCCGAGATATACCGGACAATATCGGCTCCATTCGAAGAATCCCGCATAGCCGACGTAGCACAAGCCCGATAAGACAAGACATTATAAACCTGCATCAGCTGAGAAAAAGCATGCATGAGACGTAATAATTTTTCTGTCTTCTCCGTAGAAATACGACCTTTTGTAAAGGTATCTTGTCCCAATCGCAGCGGTACACGCACAATAAAAACTTTCGATAAATCCGATACACTCTCTCCCGGATAAATACCTTTGATAAGCAATCTCACTGCATTCGAGCCAATATCTATGGCCGCAAAATTAAGTCTGTCCATAAAGTTTCTCATTCTATAAGCGAAGATAATCATTTCCCCAATAAAACATCTCGATTAAAAATAAAGTCTCATTCAAAAACATATAATTTATAATCGCTCCAAAAATGAACTTTCATTCAATATCACTTGTTTTTACCTTGAAAACCATAGTAGAAGGACAAATTTGCGCAATAAATGAAGTGATTGGTTATACTTGGGCAATTGCGCAGTTTCCCCAAAGCGGGAAACAGGAGACTCCTTCCTATTTTTATTTTCAAAAATTCAATCAATAGCTTCGGAAGGAGTCTCTTTTTCAAAGAATATCATCATGCCAAAATAGAGCCGCATACCGGGTGTACCTTTACGAAAAATTACCAGCTCTATGAAATCGAGAATTACATTTAACGGCATGAACCGTTATTCCCCACCGAACTCGGCACAGCCGGGAGATTGCACAGCTATTGTCAATTTACGAAATCAATCAAACTGCCTCAAACCTGTCGGGACACCGGAATATCTATACACTCCGGAAAAGAAAAACCATCGGCTCGTCTATGTTCATATCTGCTACGACGGAGAGCATCATATAACGGAAAATAAAAATACCTTGTATTATGAGGCTCTGATAAAAAAAGAAAACGGAAATATCCAAAAAGAATCAAGCCAGTTGTTCGAGCTAAACGACCTACAAGTTCTGTCTATTCAATCCATAGGAAACACACTCATAATCATCTGTACCGAAAGTATATACTATTTACTTTATAAAGAGGGAAAATATATCTTTTTGGGTGAAAAGCCCGACATACCTGAAATTTCATTTTTCCCTTATATAGAATATACCGATGCCTACTTCGTAAGCGAATATACCTTTCAACATGGATACAACAATCCGACCCGACTCGACACCGAAGACATCAATTATTACAACGATGCTTACTACAATGCATTCTTTCAGCTACAAGAAAAAGCATGGAAACGGCACTATTTCATACAACCCATACTCATACGTTATGCCCTCACTTTATATGATGGGAGCCGAATTTTTTCATCGGCTCCGGTCATGGTCTCTTTGCCACACCCCATACAACCCTATCAAATGAGCATACGATTGAAAAATTCAAACAATCTTTGCTTAGGTTCTCATGAAGGACAAATCATCGCCGGGAATTATAGCCTGAAATATTATATTCATCAATTCAATCTCAACAACTGGAAAGATATCGTAAGAAGTATAGACTTTTTTGTCTCTCCCGAAGCCACGATCTTCGAACCCGATCAAAAACAACAAGGCCTTAAATTTACGATCGAACGTACAGAAGAAAACGAAACGATCTCTTTTCTACTGAAAGGAGACATCTCGTTTCTCGACCTGAAAGAGATAAAGAAACGCTACTTACAAGATTCTCTATTTTATAAAATAGCGACCATAGAGGATTGGAGCGACTGGAAGGAAGGTGAATCGTACGCCATAGAAAATAAAATACGGCCTGATTTACTCGTACACGAGGAGGTTCTTTCGCCAGATAATACGACACTGCTTTCTACGGGAGCACATGTCAGCTATATACACAACAAAAGACTACACATAGCCAACTTAAAGAAAAAACTTTTTCCCGGATTTCCCCTCAGTCTGTTCAACGTGGGAAACAAAAATGCCGAGACTGTCGATGCTTATATCTGCACTTATCTCAAAACCGAAAGAGGAGAATGCAAAGTCGTTTGGCAGGGGAAATCGAACTATTTCTTCAATCAACTTTCACCTTTGATTTCTTACCCCGACAGTAACGCCTATAAAATGGAAATCGTCGTAAAAAGCGAGAATACCCGATACAAGGGGAGCTTTCTACTGACAGCCTCCGAATATGAAAATAGGGCCGATTATCTCGACGAGACGCTCTCTGCAATCTCATTGGAAAACGATTCTCTGCCGGCCTCTACCCCACTCGATATACCCTTGTCCGAAAATGACACTTACACACAGCCTAATATACTGCGAGTTTCGGAACTCGAAAACCCGTTTATATTCCCGTCCGAACAAACTTATACCATCTCGAACGGAGAGATTACAGGCATAGCGACCATTACAGCAGCTTTATCGGAAGGACAGTTCGGTGAATTTCCCCTATACGTATTTACAGAAGAAGGAATATGGGCTCTGCAAAACGGAAACGGAATCGTATGTTACGGAGCTCAACATCAACTGAATCGAGAGCCCATACTGCCGGAAAACCCTATCGTCCCGCTCGAAGATATGATTATGTTTACTACGGCAAAAGGATTATTTATCATACGAGGCTCCGAAATACAACAACTCTTATCGTTCGACGAAACCGCCTGCGAAAACAATAGCCCAATCGATCACCACGACATAGACTCTACATTAATTCCTGCGACCACCGATCAAACGACTTTATCTCAATTCATTCAAGGAAGTATCATCGCCTACAATACAATCGAAAAAGAATTGATATGTTGCAGGCCCGATCTCAAATATAGTCTCATTATCCATATTCCTTCTCTCTACATGTATCGCATAAGCCGACAGTACTCTTCCCTATTCTATGATGCCAGTCATCTACTCGCCCAAGACGCAGAAGGAAAAGTTTACGATTTACAAAAAGAATCAGCAGAGATAACCCCAATCGCACTCGTATCCCGCCCAATTACTCTCCAAAGTGAAGAGTACCAAAAATGGAGAGAAGTTTTCTGGCGACTCTCGATGTCAGAAGGAAAGCTCTTGCTTTCTCTTTGGGGAGGCAATGATGCCGAAGGCAACTTTTCCAAAATCTGTGAAATATCAAGCGCATCAAAAGTAGCAGGACAATTACCCATGCGTTTTACAGGACCGGCATATAAATATTTCAGGCTTATTCTTTGCGGGAACGTCTCCTCCGATTTCCATCTTTCATCTGTCGATATCTACTCCGAAAACATCATCAGCAATCGGTTACGCTAATATAAAAGGGTAGGACTTATATAAGTCCTACCCTTTTATTCACATCTTACCGCAATCTACGGTTTATAGTTTTTCAATCCTTTCAAAGCTGCTGGATCGGTAACCTCCTCGATACTCATGGCAAAGCCTCCACCCGGAGCACAAGGCTGAACGATACGAGTCTTGTTCGTCACAATATATTTACGAATCGTATAAGCCTGCGGGTTATCCTTATAATGGGCATCGGGAGCATCGGCATATATAGTTGCAATATACTTTTTCCCGGGCTCCAAGAAATCTAAGGAGAAACGAGCCGTATGCCCATTCTCATCGACCGTGGAACCTACATACCAATTATTACCCCCTTTTTCCCGGCGTGCCACCGTAATATAATCTCCCGGCTCTGCCTCCAAATAACGGCTGTCGTCCCAATCGACAGGCACATCTTTAATAAACTGAAAAGCATCGAGGAAACGATTATAATTTTCGGGTAAATCGGCGGCCATCTGCAAAGGACTATACATGGTCACGTATAAAGCCAGTTGCCGAGCCAGAGTAGAACGAACATAGCTGTGGTTATCGGGATTAAGTTTAGAAATATCCGTCTCGAAAATACCGGGAGTATAATCCATCGGACCTCCGATAAGTCGTGTAAACGGCAAAATAGTGGTATGGTCGGGATTATTGCCCCCGAACGATTCATACTCGGTTCCTCTCGCCGACTCGTTACCGATAAGATTGGGATAAGTACGGCTCAAACCCGTAGGACGAACAGCTTCATGGGCATTCACCATAATCTTATGCTTGGCGGCTTCGGTCAATGCATAGAGATAATGATTGACCATCCATTGTCCGTAATGATGTTCCCCACGAGGTATAATATCTCCCACATATCCACTCTTCACGGCATCATAGCCATGATCATTCATAAACTGATATGCTTTCTCCATGTGCCGTTCATAATTACGAACCGAGCCCGAGGTCTCATGATGCATAATCATTTTCACCCCCTTCGATTTGGCATACCGCTCTATTTCTTCTACATCGAAATCGGGATACGGTGTGATAAAATCGAATACATAGTCTTTCGACTTACCTATCCAATCTTCCCACCCAATATTCCAACCTTCCACCAGTACAGCGTCAAATCCATGTTCTGCGGCAAAATCGATATATTCTTTTACATGCTCGGTATTAGCGGCATGACGTCCATTAGGCGTCAAACGAGAATAATCGACCAAATCGAGTTTCACATGAGGCAAATCGGTATAAGCCCAAGTACTTTTCCCGGTTATCATTTCCCACCATACACCTATATATTTCGTCGGTTTTATCCAACTCGTATCTTCATAGACACACGGTTCATTCAGATTAAGAGTCATTTTGGATGCAAGAATATCACGCGCATCGTCACTAACAATAATCGTGCGCCACGGAGATTTCGCCGGGGTTTGCATATATCCCTTATCCCCCAATGCATCGGGTGTAAGGTGAGACTCGAATATCATATTTTTATCGTCCAAATCGAGCGACATACAAGAATAATCGACCAATGCAGCTTCATGCAAATTAATATACAAGCCATCGTCGGTTTTCATCATTAAAGCCGTTTGCACCCCCGTAGGAGAGAATGGAGTTTGAGAAGAATTCGGTGTAATAGCCTCGTTCATCAATCCACGGATTTCGGACAATTTCGACGTCACAGTGGAATACTCCTGTGTATCATAATCGCCCGGGAGCCAAAAAGCAGTATGGTCTCCCGCCATAGCAAACTGCGTCTTCTCTTCTTTAATCACAAAATAATCCAAATTGGGCTGATCGGGAAATTCATATCGGAATCCTACCCCATCGTCAAATACCCGGAAACGAATAATCATACGACGATCGGTCGACGGTTGTTCCAATGTTACTTCCAATTCATTATAATGATTCCTAATCTCTTTTACCTCTCCCCAAACGGGTTTCCATGTTTCATCGAAAGTCGATGTCTCAGAACCAGCCAAACGAAATCCATCGGTTAAATTTTTTCCCGACTTTAACTCTAATCCCAATTTACTCTCTTTAATAACCGGCCGACCTTTATAATCTACTTTATAAACAGGGACTCCATTGTCCAATTCAAAATCTAATACAATGTTCCCGTCAGGAGATTTCAAAGTCTCGGCTCTCAAAATGCCATAAGACAACAAAGCCATAAGAATAAAAATCAGTCGTTTCATTTATTCAATACATTTATTTGGGTTTTATAAAACTACGGAGAAGCATCTCAACTGCAAAGATAGGAGTTTAAGCTCCGACTCAAAAATTTCTCTATCCCTCCTTTAATTAAGAAAAACGAATAATTGAAGAAACAGTTTAAACAAACGACCTGTTTAACTTAAAATATAAATTCCTTTTATTTCAATAACGATAATCTCACCGAGATTCCATAATTGCTGTTCGTAATAGGATATGATGAAGAGGATACTAACGGTGTATTAATCTGATGGTCGAAATAAGCCCCTACCGTAATACGTTTACTCAATACATAATTGGCCGTCACTTTCAACATCGTAGTACGAGTTCCACTGGTTGCCTGAGTAAAATTCTGTTCGATACGACGAATAAGAGCCTGATTCTTGCGGAATGAAAAATCGGCATTGATCGTCAAATCGTTGCTAACACCTGTTTGAGACCCTTTCAATTTCAAAATCGTATTAAAATTAGCGATCTTATACCCGGCCCCGATTGTAAAATCGGTTGTCGACGCCTCTACGATTTGTCCGGCTGCCGAATTCAATGTCAACGTGCGGGAATCTTTATACTCTATATTGCCTGTAACATTATTTTTCAGTGTCACCTTTAACCCGATAAGGGGAGCGAACCTCTCGGTTATCATTACCGATGATATATCGAATGGAGAAGAGGGTATGGGATTGCCCGTAAGTTCATCGCGAACGAAACCGAAATCCCCGTCTGATTCCACCCAATTAAGGAACGAAGTAAATGATCCCACAGCATAGGTACACTGGTAAGCATGCGATAGAGTAAACGCTTTAAAGTGTTTCTTTATAAACGGTATTTGCATGAAACCATCGTAAGTAATTCGCCAGTTCGGCAATATAGCCGACAATCCCGGGAACGGAGACAAATCGATTTTACGGGCATCACGGCCAGAATATGCAGCAATAAATGCAGGTATCATTACATCGGCAGAACTACGATTCACACCGCCGTTAGCCGAATCATAGGGCTTATCTCCAAAGCCGGTAGAGGCAATAAAACCTTTATTCGGATAATTGCCCAACGATCCGTAATGCGCTTCTAACCGAGCCGCTATTATTTCCCGATTTTTCAAAAAATCATCGAATGCTTGCGACGAATATCCGTCTTTTGCAGAACTACTCCTAAATGCAGTCTTCAATGCAATATGTGTCTTGGTATAGCTTCCGCCTCGTACAGTCGGCATATCGTCAAACATAAATTGCATTTGAGAACTACGCGTGTCTGTTCTATTTCCTGTCAAGTTTATTTTCAAGCCCCGGATAGGTTCAAGCGCTATTTCGAAATTAAACTCTTCGGTACGACCGATAACCGCCGGACTTATCTGCGTGGAATCACATAAAAGCCAACCACGTTCTTTTGCCCGATATACATAGCTCTCATCAGTAAAACCAAAAGCGAAATCGAGGCCGGGAGCCATAGGACCATACGAAGTCGATTGCCCGAATACATCGCCTACATTCGGGGAAAACAGAGGTAACGAAGTAGTATTGGTCTTACGATAACGCACGCTCGCATTTCTTACCATCATCAATCCCCGTAAAGAATATTCGGCTGCTTCTTTCCAGAAATTACGTTCATTCTTATTCGAAGGAGTAATTATCACATTCAAGCGTTGGGTTCCTTTATCGAGAATCACCACATTATTGGCATCGAGAACTTTCGTCCTCAGGGCCACTTTCTTTCCAGCATCGTCCCTCGCCACAACTTTTACCTTCTTATTGTTGAGATTATGCCTTAAAGTAACCGTAGTATCTTCCCGAAGCAAAATGGTACGTTCGAATTTTCTATTTTTCTTCGCCGCCGCAGCCCTATTATTGGAAGAAAAACGTTTGTTTATCTTCTGCAAATATTTCGACTTATTGTATAATTGTTCAAAATTGAAACGCCCGTCAAAGCTCAACTGCCCCTGATTATTCACCGAGTTACCTAAATCTATTTCCTCTGAAATCTGGGCTCCTCTATCCCAAGTGTATGTAGCGTTATACTTAGCATTAAACGACAAATAATCAAGAACAGGTATCTTGCTGAACGGAGCCGTATACGATGCATTGAAAGTTTGATTATAATTCCACGGTGTTCCCAAATTCTTGATACTGGTCAACACGGTATCTTTCCATGCTTCGTATTCATCTGGGAAAAGCTGTTTATTCACCACACCGACCGGCTCCTCGATATGAGCGTTCGTCATCGTTTGCAACGAAAGGTTTATCGACTTGGTGAGATTCCATGTCAACGAGAACTGCCGATCCCATAAAAAACTTTTACTTACACTTGTCGGCAATGCCATTCCTCCCGATCCACTCACATCGCGAATCTGCTGTTCATAATAATATCGCGACATATTGGTATTAAACGCAATATTATTAGGCAAATAATTAAATTCCCATTCCTTCAAAAATTTCAAATGCTTAGATTTACTCTTTAATCCCTTCAACGGGACAAAAGGTTTAATAAAAGGAGTATAGGAATAAGTGAAACTACCCCGATAATCGTATGTATTCTCAAATTCGGTAGTAGGGTCTTGTTTCGATTGTCGATTATAAGAATAGCTGATAGAAAAATTAGCCGGGTCATAGGGCATAGGATTCTTACTCCTAATATCGAAAGAAACTCCCGACAAACTGAAACTTTCGACAGTCGATTTCTCTATCGAAGCATCACTTATAGAGTCACGCTCGGCTTTACTGCCCGCATTGTCCAAAGCATCTTTCAACAAGATATCTTGATCGAGCGGATTGTATTTAGGAGAAGTACGTTGTTCGGTAATCGAATAAAATAACGGAGCTTTCAATTTGACTTTTTCAGGCAAAAAACGCCCTAACTCGACCATCGTAGCTATATTATACTGATAGTAATCGTCTAATCGACGTTCCGTAAGGCTTTGGTCTATACCCCCAAAACCGACAGTTTCTACATGCCCCGCGATATTCAGCATAGCAATATCCGACAAACCGAGATTTACATTTGCTTTGGCAGCCCAACCACCAGATTGGTCAAAATCGGTCAAACGCATTTCATTCACCCAAACGACTATATCCTTAGCTGCATTCGAATTATTTCTCACACCGATCATCATCGTACGAACATCGCTCAAAGAAGGGTTCCCCACGATAGTCACCTTATTTTGATTTTTATCGGGATCATAACTGGAATAACGGGTTTGAAACGTCACAGTCGAATTATCCATACGTTTCTTTGCATTCCGTTCCAGCTTCAAATCGGTAAACAAAGAAAGAGGGAAATCAAACATATTGGATTGTGGCCAAACCGCTTCCTGATCTTGTGCATTATACGTGCTATAATTACCCGGCTCCGTCAATGACAACGGGACCTCATACTCATAATAATTCGATTTGCTATCGGATCCTAATCGTAAAAACACAGACACATCGCCATCTCGTAAATTAGTTTTATCGTCAATCAGCTTCTCTGCATGTACAAACATCTGTAACCGCTTGTATGTACGCATATCCATACCACTGTTCTTATAAACCGCACGAGCATCTCCCGACTGCAAATCGGTTACTTTCAAAGACATGGCTTGTTCATTAAGCTGAGTTATTTGCGATTGCCCCGGGTCTATGATACGGGTTACCCCCGGAGGTAAAACATAATTAACAGGAACCTGTCCTGCATTCTCCTCAATATTTACCACCGATATATCCATCTTACCCTGAGCCGGAGCATCTCCTTTCAAATTCAAAGCATAGTTATACGTTCGCCATTCACCCCGAACCAATTCCAACGTGGCAAAACGCAAATGTGTTTCACACTCAAAACCCGTCATAAACATGCGGATAAAACGTATCGTCTTAAAATCCTGAATAGATCCCACTTTCTTTTGAGGACGAGACAAAGGGATTTTAAATTGATACCACACAGCTTTTCCTTCTTCACCATTGCGGAGCCGGACGGTTGTCTCCCGTTTGTCGGTAATACAGTTTTTCCCCACCTCAAAGCTATCGGGACATAGCGATATGCGGTACTGATAATATCTTTCATATTCGTTCAACGTATTATCCTGATTGATATCCTCCACGTCAGGAACGCTTTTGGAAGACTGATAATACGAATCATTCATTTCCTCGGGAGACCGGGAATTGTTTTCTGTTCCGTTATATCGTTTGTACCGGTCCAATATAGAAGTTTGTGCATCGTCATAATCGTGTCCACGATAAAAATGGTAATTATCCCCGGCCGGATCGTTAAACGGAGAAAACTGATCTTGTCGCATAGCCTCTACTACCGCCGGAGATAGTTTAGTTTCGAGCTTGTTCAAATAATCTCTATAAGATGAGAACCCATATTCCTCGTCATTCGACAGACCGTCTAAACCTACGTCTTGCAAAGCCCGTGCTCCACTGGTATTATCGAATGCATAAGTCAACGACTGACGTTTGGATACCTTTCCCCACACCGTAGTCGCTATCTGTGTTGTATCACCGTCGACAGGCAAACCGTTCTCGAAAGACTTCATACCGTCTTTAAGAATATCTTCCGACACTTCTCCCAAATTAAAATACAATTCTCCCCCGTTATGATTAGTCTGATTCTCATCTAAAAACGGATCCATGAGCCAGAACTGTATATATTCGATATTCGATGATTCGAAATCGGTATAATCCATTTTTCGCATAATCCCGCCCCAACGGTTCTCCGGATTCAACAAAAGTCCTTGTGAGTCGATATTATCGGCATCGAGATTGTACGGCCCCCGTTCCTGTGGATAAAATGAAAGGTTCAATGTCTGTAAGGTCGTCGATTCTCCATAATTGATTTCCTTATTGGGAAATATTTCCCGTACACTCACCTCACGTACATAAGGATTGGACAATTGGTCCAAATCATTTTTCAGGTGAGCCGGCATCAATGTCGAGTTTTTCTGAGTAAACATTCTATCGATATAATACCACGATAGCAATGCTCTATTTTGCCCATAACGAATATCATTGGAATAACGAGCTTCGGGAAACAAAGCATCAGATGAAGGGTCGTACGGAGTGGAAGCCAACGTCCATGAATAAGGAGACTTCAAGTCCAACCCTGTTTGTGTCGATTCGAAATCATCGATATACGATGTTCCCTGCGAGCTGCCGTTTTTGGATTTATGCGGTATCAATTGGGCAAATTCGGCCGTGAGAGCCAACGTAGAAGGAGCTGTTGCGTTTACAGTCGGAATTTTATTCAACAAATTGGTCAACCATAAAAAATTCGTATTATAAGACAAGTTCACTCCCCACAAAGTATTATTCAGTACCTCATCGCCCATATTTACTTTTTCTGTCAGGGACTTTTCAGACAAATGCATAATCGTCGCTCCTACATTAAAATCTTTGGAGAACGCATAATTCAAATCGAGTCCCAGCATTGTCTTACGTTGCATATTGAACATCGATTGATTTTCAAGCGATACACTAATCGGAGTTCCCGCCTCGATTATACTTTGGTTCAATATCGTCACGACACCCATCGCATAATCCACAATATAATCGGAATTTTCGACCAAAGTCATACCTCCGGCAGTAACGACCACCGATCCCCGAGGTACATTCATCGCATTTAATCTTATCTCTGCGCCCGAAGATGCTTTATATTCTCCGGTCATAATAAATTTATTCTTCTCCGATACTTGCTGGGCGATAGTCAATGTCGAATCATACAGCTCTTGATAAACATACTTTTCCGCTATCGCCGCATTTCCTATTTTTTCGGCCAAGTGACTACCGAACGGCTCTATGACCGGAAATATAATTCTTCCGTTCGAAGATTGAATCGTATACCCCTCTATGTAGTCAAAAATACCATCGGAATATTCCGACTCATTCGCATCCAAACGGTCGAGGTTCATTACTTGCAACAAAGTCCGATTGGATATATTCCCCTCCGGTATATTATTTACAGCTACCCCCGTAGAATCATTCTGATATTTAATATACAACCTGAATTTATCCTTCTGAACCTGATAGGCCCCCAGCGAATAAACATTTTTCATCATTAAATCCCAAATGGGTAATGAGGTCGATATGGTAGAACCCTTCAACATTTTCAGAAAAAGACATTGATCCGTATCGGTAACATCTCCCGAAAACTCCCCAACCTGATAAACCTGTCCGTTATAAGTATATTCATAAGCGACAGCAATCATCTCATCGGCATTCAGCTTACTTTTCAGAGAGATATAACCCAATTGGGAATTCAAGGTATATTCAGAAGAAGCAAGTTTCCGGGCACTCTCTATTTTCACATAATCCTGCCCCCCCTCGATACCATAAACAGAAAGAGGTTCCAAAGCCTGTGTCACCAAATTGATATTACGAGCATCGGGATAACCGTTTTTAATCTCGGCATACAACGAGTTGGAGTTATTCATCGGATTCTGCTGTGCGGTAGCCGATATCCAATGGTCGTTACCGATATGAACATTTTCGGCCAAATCCATAAAACCGACAATATTCCTCGATTCTTCATAATTGCCTTGTTTATTCGTAATCCAAACTTCTATTCGATTGATACTCACGCCCGATGAGACATAAGGTAGTTTGGAAGCAAATTTATCGTAATTGTCCCTAAAAAAATGAGCTAAGAAAAAGTGCCTGTTTTCGTCATAAGCGTCTGCCCGGATTTCGAAAGGCGTGGTCTGTGCCCCACCACTCGCATTGACCGTTTTCGATTCGGACTGTTGTTGAGAAATAAGAGCGGTAGCCGTCAGTTTACCGAACTGCATAGTCGTCTTTACACCGAATAAAGCCGTACTACCACGTATCAACGACGACCCCGTGGTCATACTCACATTACCGGCTTCGATATTCTTAATAATCTCGTCTTCTTTTCCCTGATATTGTAATTTGAGATTTTTCGAGTCGAAATCGAAAGTCGCATCGGTGTTATAGTTCATATTGAACGACATCTTGTCACCGACTTTCGCCGTTACCGAAGCCTGTATCTTCTCGTCGAAGTCGAAATAAGTCTTCTTTCTGGAACTCATCGGCAGTGCGGGATTATCGAGTTTGTTATGTTTCAATCCCATATTCAACTCGATAGAACCTTGTGTCTTCAATTGTACGCCACCCGGTCCAAAAACTTTTTCCAATGGCCCGAGAGAGAACTGCATATCCAAAAAATTAAACTCCGATTTGCTGTTCTCTGCAAAATTCTGTGCATTTCGTTCCCGATAATACTGCTGCATGGATTTACGCAACGTATAATCGTTATACTCGGCCGCCGACAACATGAAAGGAGTGCAAACATCAACCCCGGCGACTCGGGTATGGATTACATAACAATTCGTTTCGGCATCATACTCTACTTCTGTTTTCAGATTAGAAGGATTTTTCAAATCCATCGGAGCTAACTGCCCGATTTCATCGTACGATTCGGGTGATGTTTTAGTGACAGGATAACGGACTTGTATGGAATCGGATTCTTTATTGCTTTGCGTTGCCGATATACTGCTCGATGAACTTTGCGGATCGGCCGACTGCAAAGCAGCAAAAGCGGAATAGGCTCCTAATCCGCTCACTGCTAGCACAACTATTGTTCCAATCCTTATCCGTCTTCTCATTCGATACTCCTACACAAATTCCCGCCTTTACTCAAAAGGCGACGGCGCCGGTATCAGAGCATTTTCAGAGCCTGCTTAATTACCTCTTCAACTCTCATCGAAGGAGTATCACGCAATAACTTTTGAACTGTTTTTTGCGATTGGGGCTGTGAAAATCCAAGCATCACCAACGCAGCCACAGCTTCCTCGTAAATTTCCGAGGCTGCGGGCGTACTTATTACTAACGGATTGTCGGTAGGTTTTATTTTATCTTTCAAGTCAACAATTACACGCTGTGCAGTTTTAGCGCCTATTCCTTTTACCGACTTCAATAAATTTAGATTCTCCGACGCAATCGCCTGCTCCAACTCAGAAGGATTCAATGAAGACAATATCATGCGGGCCGTATTGGGCCCTACTCCCGAAACAGAAATCAACAATATGAACAGTTCACGTTCGTGACGGTCATAAAAGCCATAAAGCTGATAGGCATCTTCCCGAATCGCTTCATAAACATACAGACGTGTAGCTTGCCCTTTCGAAAGGCAAGAATAAGTATTCAACGAAATATTAAGCAAATAACCTATTCCCATGCACTCCACAACCGCCGTGGCGGGAGTTAAATCGGTAACCTCTCCCGTAATATATTCTATCATATCGTTCTCTTTTTATTCATTTTGTTCAAACTGCAAAGATAGCGAAAGGCGAGTGCAGAGACAAATGGAAATCACATTTCCGTTTTGACTATGCCGAGCCGCATCCTATCTTCGTATTTACAAAGATAGCGAAAGGCGAGCGCAGAGGCAAACGGAATTTTCGGCTCGATATAGTTAATATATTATATATATAATTTTTTATCCATATTTTTTCCTACTTTTGATTCCTAATAAAATATACGTCTCGACATTAAAACCGAGCAACTTATTTGTAACCGCTATCAACCTTTATTACATTTGTATCTAATGAATAAAATTTAGTGTCGAAACTGTTCATCACTTATGTAACAATAGATTTATCACTATACAACAATGAAAAAAGTATTTCTCATTTTCCTTTCTTTGATTTTTATTTTCACGTTTCAAGTAAAAGCTATTACATTGGAAGATATTACTTCCGGGAAATTTCAGTCCAAAGATATAGCAGAGGTTTATCCATCAGCCGATGGCGTTCATTATTTCACAGCGACAAACGGGAATACACGTATCGTAAAATGTGAATACCGGACGGGACACGAAGTCGATACCCTCTTTGACGTAAAAACTGCCAGAGAATGCAATTTGGAACAATTCGACGGTTTTTCTCTCAGCCCCGATGAAAAACATCTATTAATTTATGCCGACTCGGAACCTATTTACCGACGCTCATTCAAAGCTACTTATTACACGTTCGAGATACGCAGGAACCTATTGAAACCGCTTTCCGACGGAGGAAAACAACAAGCTGCCGTATACTCTCCTAACGGCCGAATGGTCGCTTTTGTAAGAGATAACAACATCTTTATCAAAAAACTCGATTACGGTACAGAAGTAGCCGTCACCCGCGACGGAGAGCGAAACAAAATCATCAATGGGATTCCCGATTGGGTTTACGAAGAAGAATTCGCTCTTACTTCTACCCTGCAATGGTCGCCGGACGATGCTACATTAGCTTTTGTGAGATTTGATGAAAGCCATGTTCCCGAATATTCTTTCTCTCTCTACGAAGGTTACTGTCCCACATACCCGGAATACACCCTATATCCGGGAAGATTCACTTACAAATATCCGGTAGCAGGCGAGACCAATTCACAAGTATCGGTACTCTCTTATACCGTCGAAACACGAGCCTTAAAAACGATGAAACTGCCTATATCATCAGACAGTTACATACCTCGAATCAAATTTACGACCGATCCGAACAGACTCGCGGTTGTCACGCTAAACCGCACACAAAACGAAATGGATATATACTCTGTCAATCCTAAATCGGGAATCAGCAAACTGCTATTGAGAGAAACAGACAAAGCCTGGATCGAAGAATCTATATTAGACAATATCTCGTTCTATCCCGATTTCTTCGTGATTGCCAGCAGTCGTAGCGGTTATCAACACCTTTTCCGATACAATTATAATGGAACATTAGCTAAACAAATCACCAAAGGCGAATGGAACGTTTCGGCATTTTTGGGTTATGATGAAAAAAGTCGCTCTTATTTTTACGAATCGAATCAAGAAGGTCCTCTTTACAAAGCCATTTACAAAATAAATGAAAAAGGGATAGAAACCAAATTATCGGAACGAATCGGGACAAATCAGGCTTCGTTCAATCCCTCGTGTACTTATTTTATCAACAAATACAGCAACAGCAATGAACCTTTGCTCGTAACCGTATGCGACGCCAAAGGGAAAGTAATACGCACACTGGAAGACAATGCCACGCTAAAAGCACGAATCGCCCAAACCGATTTGCCACGCAAAGAATTTTTTACCTGCCCCAATCACGCAGGCGATCAAATGAACGGTTATATTTTGAAACCCACGAATTTCGACCCCTCGAAACGCTATCCGGTAGTCATGTCGCAATACAGTGGCCCGGGTTCCCAATCGGTTCTGGATAAATGGACAATAGACTGGGAATACTACTTAGTCAGCAAAGGGTTTATCGTCGCCTGCGTCGATGGGAGAGGAACCGGCGGACGCAGTCGGGCATACGAAACCTCTGTATATATGCAATTAGGGAAACTCGAAACCGAAGACCAAGTAGCGGGAGCGGAATACATGCGGACCCTACCCTATGTAGACGACAAACACATAGGTATATATGGTTGGAGTTACGGTGGGTACGAAACTCTTATGGCCATGTCCACAAGCAACGGTACTTATCAAGCCGGAGTGGCTATCGCTCCGGTAACCGACTGGCGTTATTACGATACGATTTACGCCGAGCGCTTTATGCGTACGCCGAATGAAAACAACGAGGGATACGAACAATCCGCCCCCATTACTCATGCCGAAAAATTAAAAGGAGATTTGTTGATTATATCGGGGACAGCAGACGATAATGTTCATTATCTTAACACATTACAATATTCCGCTGCTTTAATCGAAGCAGGAATACAATTCGATACTCAAATATATACCAATAAAGACCACCATATACGAGGTTGCAACACCCGTCATCATCTGTATACCAAAGTATGTAACTTTTTCCTCGATAAACTGAAATAAAAGGAATAGCATCCCAACCCTATGGAAAAGAAAAAAAGCAACAAAATAAGTTGGTCTACCATCTATTCTTTGGGATTGGTGCCTGCTATTCTCGTATGGGGATTAGCCCCATCGCTTAAAGAAAATGTCATTGTCCTGACATCGATTATCGCCGGTATTATATGGACTATATTCTCCCGGCTTTACATACATTTTTTTAAAGGATGTGGAATAATAGGGTGGATAACAGGGTGGTCTATGATATTTGGAGGAATAACAAAAGCATTCTTGCTCCTTTTCGGGTATTATAATATCCCTATCGTACTTTTTTGGGCTCCCTGCATGGTTGTCATATTATATCTGTTCGAACATCGGAATATACACCCCCCATTCTGTTATCAGTGTATCTTGAAACGAGGAGGGATTCGAGAACGGCATTTACTGGGAGATTTCAGCCGCTATGAAACTCATTATATCGTACGCTTAATTCTAATAGGCTCTATATTAGTAACTATGTTATCATGGATACTCTTTGCTTTTGGCGTGGAAAGGCAAAGCCGTGCCGGGAATTATTTTTACTTCTATTTTCCTCTGGGGTTAAGTATAGCTATCATTATCTTCGAAATTATTCGCCGTCTGCTGATCCAACAACTTATCGAAAGTCACGAGAAAAAATGTAAACGTTATATCAACGACAAAACGAATAATCCCGATATGGATTACTTTTTCACGGTAATTCGTATTATGGTCATAGGTCAAGAAAAAATCTACTTAATCGAAAACAAAGGAGATGAAATAGAATTCAATAGCGGCAAAGGGTTCGATATTCCTATACATCGTTATACAGACTATTGTACGACGCAAGAAGAAGAGGAACAAAAAGCCCGGCAAATCATACGCGAAGAACTTCAAATAGAAAAACCCGATTTACGCCACATATCATCGGCTATCGCCGAAGACTCTTGGCGAAGGGTCGGACATTACGTATTATTTATCTCGGACGAGGATCAAAATAAACTAAACAGATATAACGGCCGCTGGTACACCTTAGAAGAAATAACAAGATTATTCCATAGCAACAGGCTTTACCCTCTATTTAAAGAAATCTATGCCCGTTTCTATACGATTGTCAATACGGCCCGTACCTATTACAGCAATGGAAAAAGGAGATATCCGATAAGAGGATATAAGCCTATCTTTACATTACGTAGAATCAATTTGCTGGATATCGAATTCGATGACCCGGTTTGGCTTTACGTAAGCCGGCACAATGACGACCGCCTTTTATACCGTATAGACAAATGGATTCGAAAAATTTTAGGTAAAAAATGTTCCTCATCAAATTGCTGCGATGCTTGATTTAATCACCATATTGGGTCCCACCGCTTCCGGTAAAACATCTTTGGCGGTGGCGCTGGCCGCCCACCTCGACACCGAAATTATCAGTGCGGATTCCCGTCAGATATATCGTTCAATGGATATCGGTACAGGTAAAGACTTATCCGAATACACCTATGAAGAACACGCTATTCCCTATCATCTAATCGATATTTGCCCACCCGGATATAAATATAATCTATTTGAATATATCCGGGATTACAACACCGCTTACGCAGATATTATCAATCGGGGCAAAACGCCCATTCTTTGCGGGGGTACAGGTCTGTACATAGAAGCCGTACTCAAAGGGTACTCGTTACCCCCCGTACCCGAAAACAAGGCCCTGCGCGAAAAACTTGCTGAAAAATCACTATCCGAATTGGAAGAGATACTCAAAAACTACAAGACTCTACACAACCAAACAGACACCGATACTTGTAAGCGAGCGATCCGCGCCATTGAAATAGCCGAATATTATTCTCGGCAAGAGCCCGAAAAACTTATTCCTAATCCGGTAAAAAACGCTTTGATTATCGGAGTGAACATAGATAGGGAAAGCCGACGCGCCAAAATTTCGCAACGTCTGCGCGATCGTCTCGAACAAGGCATGGTAGCCGAAGTTCAAGGTTTGCTCGACAGCGGCATCGATCCAGAATCTCTCATTTACTACGGGCTCGAATACAAGTATATTACCGAGTACCTCATCGGGCGCACCTCATACGATCAAATGGTTTCATTGCTCGAAATAGCGATTCACCAATTCGCCAAACGGCAAATGACATGGTTCCGGGGTATGGAGCGTCGGGGATTCTCCATTTTTTGGCTCGATGCAGCCCTCTCTCTCGATGAAAAAATAGCTAAGATAGATGAGAAGATAACCCAGTCGGTATAATGCGATACTATGTGTTCCATAAATATTAAGAGCTCTTTTCGAGAATACAAAATAAATTTTTACTTGCATATATCAAAAAATTTTACGAATATTGTAAGCAAGAAATTTCACGAAAAGGGAGGCTGTGTAGGGATTAACCTTACTTCATCTTATTTAAATTGAATGTTCATCACACAGTTTGCCTCATGAGTAGTATGGAAGCAAAAGTCGAAATTCTTTGGAATAGCCTGTTGTTAACATGGTCGTATGATTACAGAGTCGCCGGAATCCATACGTTCGATAAAGATGGTTTAGCGATCGGAGAGAATTTGATCGAACGACTGAATCTCGAAACATCGTGGGGAACCGTAACAATTCTGGAAACTACCGATACTTCCATAACTTTTATACACAATGGCACGAGGATAATATTGACCGATGGAGCAAAATATCATTTCGAAGTTCCACAAGTGCTCCCCGGCAGTCAAGGAGATTTTTACATCGAATTGATTTGCTCCCAAGTACGACTCACTCACTGGGACGAATTTTTCGAATGCTCTCGGCAATTCACGGTCGATAAAATCGACTGGGATCTCATGCAGGACGGCGATGTAGACTCTGCTTTACTCATCGCCGAATCTATCGCCGAACAATCGCCGGAATCACTCGAAATCATAGCAGAATATATGGCCGTTGCTGATAATCTGGGTAGTACAGAGGCTCACGAATGGTTACGCGACTATTACAGTCCCGGCGATATTGCAGAACCTTACTGTTAACCAAAAATGAAACATTATGATAGATTTCTCCAAAGAACACAAGACCTTACTTAGCCGACTGGCGAAGAGCCCGAACGGCATAGAAGCCCGTGCCGACCTACTGCGTTGTAACTGTCTCTGGGCCGAAGAAAATATAAAGGGAAACAAAAACACATGGCAAAATGCGAATCTCATACGTGAAGTATTACAATATGGGCCTCTTTTACTCGAAACGGGAGAAATGAGCATGTATGACCTCGTTTACAAAACATGCGACAGAATAAAAAGGACTATATTTTCACATCCTCGCCTATCTGTAAAAATTCTCGAATTGGAAAGGGAAGCCCTTTATCGTATCGAAGCAGAAACTGGTCACGAACTGGGTATCACCGAAGACGTTCAACATGAAATTAGTCTATTAGGAACAAATATATGGTATGCCGACCGTGGTGAATATGATAAAATCAAAAACGAGGGACATTTGAAACACGACCCGGTAGAATGGACTGCCCGTTGGGAAGAGGTTATCGACGAAGCAGAAGCAAAAGCATATGCCAGATTACAAAAACACCCTCAGGGTATGGGGTTTTGTCATGCCTATTGGCCGACGTTATCTGCTATTTTGGCCGAAGACTACGATATCCAGTGGCGTAGCCCGTCCCAAATGAACCCCAAAGTTCTGTTCGACTAGCAGAGTCTTAGCCTAAAAAACAGAGGGATACATCGTTAACATGTATCCCTCTGTTTTTTCTATTCTATTTTTAAAATCCTTTCTTATTTACAAATCGAACTTATAGCCTAATGAAAGCATGAACATTGTATTATTAGGACTACCCTCCTCATCGTAGACATTAGAAAGTCCGAAATTATAACGGGCATCGATCGTCATACCAAAATCAAACTCATACCCAACTCCCAAAGCAAGAGAAAAATCGAATGTTTTAGCCTTATAGCCATATCCATATGGTTCCAAATCTTTGGACGAAATCTCTTTTCCCGCCAACTTCGCTTTATATTCATCATCGACACAGAAGCCGAATTGAGGACCAAAATGAACATTCAAACCTGCCCACGGATAAATTTTCAACAAAACTGGTATATTCAGATAGTGTGAAGTATAGTTCGATTCCAAAGTTTTCGTGAGAACCGGTATATCATCAAAACCAGCCCCCTGCATCGAATAATAAAATTCGGGCTGAATCGCCAATAATTTATTAATACGATAATTAGCAAAGATCCCCACATTCATTCCTGCTCTGAAATTCGATCCATCTCCAGTCAAAGAAGAGACGTTAAGACCTAATTTCGGACCCATAGAAAGTTGAGCGAAAGCTCCACCCATGCACATCACGGTAGCGACTACCAATAAAATCTTTCTCATTTCTTTTTAGTTTTGTTACACCTAGTTCTCCAAAGGGGTATTTTAATACAATTTCTGCGGGGAGAACTTCAGTAATTTTTTTCAAAATATTTACTGATCGCATGTTAATAAAGTGCGAATATAGCCATTAAAGCTATATATAAAAACTATTTATATTCTTTTTCTTCCACATCACAAAAATACACCCCACAACACATTATCTATCAACTACATAAACCATCAACATAATAATATAAAATACGAATATTTATATAATCATGCCATAAAAATAAAAATACCAACTATTTTCTTTGTAGCGAACTTAAAAACAAAAATCTATGGCAAATAATTCGTACAAAAATCCGTCGATGAAACAACTCGATATTTTAAAAACCGAAAACGAAATAGAGCGCTCTCACTACCCGATACTGTTACAGGCTCAAAAAGCATGGGAGAATATAGAGCATTTCAGGCAAAAGCGAAAACGAAACAGGGACTATACTTATGGAAAACAATGGAACGACTTGATAAAACTACCAGACGGCAGAGTCGTAAGCGAAGAACAGTATATACGAGAACAAGGAAAAGTTCCTCTGAAAAACAACCTGATCCGCCAAATGGTCAAAGCCGTTTTAGGGCAATTCAGAAACAACCAAACCCAACCTGTATGTATAGCTCGCGACAGGCAGGAACAGAGCTTGGGGGAACTGATGAGCACAGCCGTCCAATACGCCTACCAGCATAATCGGTTACAAGAACTCGATAGCCGCACATTGGAAGAGTTTTTGATTTCGGGTATTTGTTTCCAGAAAATAGGATATGGACACCGTAGAGGAAAAACCGACGTCTGGGTAGATGAAATAAATCCGAACCGAATATTCTTCAACGCTATGGAGGACAGCCGCCATTGGGATTGTACTCTCATAGGCGAACTACACGACATGTCTATCGCCGAAGTAATATCGAGATTTTCTTTCGGGTCAAGGGCTCGTGCCATACAATTACGTAACATCTACTCAGAGGCCGACAATGAAACGATACGGCACAACTTCGAGAACCTCACGGCAAAAGCAATCGACCGGCTCGATTTTTTTATGCCGGCCAATCAAGATATGTGCCGAGTCATAGAAATATGGAAACTCGAAAGTCGGGAAGTACTGAACTGCCACGATTTCCGTTCCGGTGAATATTACCACATACCTGTGACAGGAGCCGAGGATATAAACAAAGAAAATAGGAAAAGAGTGCACGAAGCTCGCACATCGGGACAACCGGAAGAGACTGCACAGCTTATCGAAACAGAATGGAGTATAATGCAAACATGGCGGTATCGCTTCTTCTCCCCACTGGGAGACTTATTGGACGAAGGAGAAACTCCCTACTGGCATGGAGAACACCCTTACGTGTTTAAACTATACCCTCTCATAGACGGTGAAGTACATGCCTTCGTCGAAGATGTAATCGACCAACAGAGGTATATCAACCGACTGATTACCATGATAGATTTTATCATGGGTTCGAGCGCAAAAGGCGTATTGCTATTCCCGGAAGATCAAATTCCCGATGGCATGACAATCGAAGATATTGCCGACGAGTGGACCAAATATAACGGTATCATTTTATTCCGTCCCAGACCGGGCTCTCCCATGCCCCAGCAAATAGCGGTCAATGCCACACAAGTGGGAGCCTATGAAATGCTTTCGTTGCAAATGCGCTTGTTCGAAGACATATCCGGCGTCCACGGTGCGATGCAGGGCAAAGCAGCCCAATCTGGGACTCCGGCCTCTCTATATGCCCAACAAATACAATATTCTTCGACCAATCTGCTCGATCTATTCGAGTCGTTCAAAACATTCCGAGAAGACCGGGATATAAAAATCATGAAAACAATCCAGCAATTCTACTCGGATAACCGTTATTTAAACTTAGCAGGAAACAATTACGGAAAAGAAATCTCTACCTATACCCCAGAGGAAGTTCGTAATACAGAATTCGATTTATCAATTGCCGAAACACTATCGACACCCGCTTTAAGAATGGCATCCAACGAATTTCTTATGGAGCTGTTTCGTTCCGGGAAAATATCGCTCGAAATGCTTCTGCAAAACGGAGCCTTTCCTTTCGCCGACAAACTGCTGCAAGCTATCCATCAAAGTCAAGCCGAATCGACACAACAAAACACCGCACCGCAAATTTAGACGATCGGTTTATCTTAATCGAAACAAAGACAGAATCCGCTTGGGATTCTGTCTTTGAACTCTAACCATAAATATAAATCAAAACAGACACTACTTCTGTAACACATATTCTTTCATATGAGCTATATCGTCTAAATAATCTTGTAAGTCTTGTTCATGATCTTCTTCCTCTGCCAAAATATGTTTGGCGATATCGCAAGTCGTAAAATCCTTCCCGTCGGTCAATGCAGCGATCGTCTGATAACGTAATATAGCGCAACGTTCTGCTGCGACATTCTGTTTCAGCAACTTGACTACATCTACATCAGTAGGAGGAGTATAAGCACATTTTGCCAAATCGAACCATTTCTTAGGATCCAATACGGGAACACCCTCCAACTCGATAATACGGTCGGCTATCAATTTAGCATGTTCGAACTCTTCCATAGCATGTTCCTGAAATTCTCGTTGTACATCGCCACGCATAGCGCCTTTCACTACAAGGGCTCCCACCCAATATTGATAAAACGCCAACCATTCTTCCGACAAAGCGGCATTCAACTCATCGAGAACTTCCGATACATCTATTCTTCCCTTCAAAATAGCTACACTTTCTTTTGCCATAATTATATCTCTTTTAGATTAAAAACTTTCCTTAATAACAATTGCGATATCTCGTTGGTTCACCACGACACCTACAATTCTACTTCCATATTCACAAGAACCGATATTCTCACCTTTATACTTGGGATCATTGAGATAGAGGAGATTCGAATAAAAATGAAATTAGTCGCTTTATCTTTTTCTCATCTTTCGCTATATTTGTAGAATATAGGATACGGTTCGGCAGAGTCAAATCGGAAATGAAATTTCCGTTTGCCTTTGCACTTGCCTTTCGCTATATTTGTAGAGTTTTTCTTTAATTATAAAATTTCTGCAATGAAAAACATACGCACAGCCATTATTGGAGCCGGCTACCGGGGACGGTACTTAATAACCCTTTTGCAAAAAATAAATCTATTCGATATTATCGCTGTCAGCGATATATCTCCCAACCTATCAGAAATTATATCGCAACTATTCGCGGGAGAAAAGATTCCTAAAATTTACAATTCTGGGACTGACGATTATCGACGAATGCTAAATGAAAACACGATAGACCTCGTCATCATAGCTTCCCCGTGGCATCTCCACAAAGAACAAACCATCGAGGCATTAAAATCTGGATGCCACGTCGCAATAGAAGTGAAAGGAGCATTGGATATAGACGAGTACCCCGATATTATCCATGAAAGCCGACAGAATAAAAAACAGGTCTTTCCTCTTGAAAACACACTATTCAGAAACGATATTCTGGCTATAAACAATATGATACATGCCGGGATATTCGGTCGCTTGGTCTTTCTTCAAGGAGGATACCGGCATGACCTCACCCATATACTCATAGATCAAACCGGAAACTTCGGCGTACAAAATGGGTCTGAATCGGAGTGGAGATCGAAATATTACAAAACCGAAAACGGCGATTTATACCCGACCCACGGTCTAGCCCCCTTGTGCATGTTCCTTGATATCAATCATACAGACTATATAAAAAGCATCACGTCTTTCTCCACAAAACCGGGATTAGGACTCCACGCTTGTATGGCCAAGCGAAACGGAATGAAATATACCGACATACAACAACACACATTCCGAATGGGCGATGTCGTCACTTCGATACTCCAAACCGATTCCGGGGCTCAAATAAACTTATTGCACGATACCACTCTCCCGCGGCCCCGTTCTCTCAACTACGAAGTTCAAGGAACCAACGGAATTTGGAATGCCGAGAAAAATGCCATTTACATCGATGGATTAAGTCCTTTCGAGGAATGGGAACCCGAAGATAAATACATCGAGCAATACAAACATCGGTTCTGGCAGCAATGGGAATCGGAAGCTCTTCGCTATGACGGGCATCATCAAGGCATGGACTACATCATGCTAAGGGTCTTGGGTGAAGCTCTGCAAGGCCGGGAAAATTATCCGGCAACGTTGGAAGATATGGCAACTTGGGCAGCAGTATCGCCCTACTCGAAAATATCCATTCAAAAGGGAACTTCGATACCCTTTCCCCATTTCTAAACCATCTCGAACAGACATAGAAAAGAGTCGCTCCGGATTTTCGGAGCGACTCTTTTCTATACTCTATAAATCAATCTTTACTACAAAAGGCTCCAAGCGACCGTCAATCCCGCCATCACAATAGCGACCATGCTCATTAGTTTAATCAATATATTCAAACTCGGACCAGACGTATCTTTGAACGGATCGCCCACCGTATCTCCAACAACCGTCGCTTTATGTACTTCACTGTGCTTTCCTCCGAAATTACCCTCTTCGACATACTTCTTGGCATTATCCCAAGCCCCTCCGGCATTCGCCATAAAGATAGCCAAAACAAATCCTGCGCTAAGACCACCGATAAGTAACCCGACAACACCCGATACACCGAATATCAATCCCGTAGCAATAGGAGCGACAATCGCCAATAACGAAGGGAATACCATTTCCCGTTGCGCTCCCTGAGTAGAAATGGCTACACAACGTTCATAATCAGGTTCAGATTCTCCGGTAAGAATACCTTTTATCTCCCTGAACTGGCGACGCACCTCTTCCACCATGTGTGCAGCAGCGCGTCCCACAGCATTCATCGTCAATCCGCAGAAAAGAAATGCCATCATCGAACCGATGAACATACCCGACAAAACTTTCGGATTCATCAACGTAATATCATAATACCGCATAAAATCGGTAAATGTCGCCTCACTAATCAAGACCGATGTACCATCGGCAAATTCGAGCACCGTCTCTCCGATACGAGTCAACCCGATACGAATCTCTTCCATATAAGAAGCCAGCAAAGCGAGACCGGTAAGTGCAGCAGAACCGATAGCAAATCCCTTTCCGGTAGCCGCCGTTGTATTTCCCAAAGAATCGAGGGCATCGGTTCTTTTTCGCACCTCCTCGCCCAAACCGCTCATCTCAGCATTTCCTCCCGCATTATCGGCAATAGGACCATAAGCATCGGTTGCCAACGTGATTCCCAATGTCGAAAGCATTCCCACCGCAGCAATACCTATACCATATAAACCGAGAGTGACATTCGATAAATCGAACCCGGATGCAAACAAATAGGAAAGGATAATACCAGCGACAACGGCAATCACAGGAACGGCAGTTGAAATCATACCCAATCCGATACCCGAAATTATGACTGTTGCAGGGCCCGTTTTCCCGCTCTCCGACAAACGCTGTGTCGGACGATAGGATTGAGAGGTATAATATTCCGTACTGCGACCTATAACAATCCCCACTAACAATCCCACGATTACCGAACCGCCGATAAATGCCCAGTTTTCTAACTGTAAAGCCCATAAAATTCCAAAAGTAGCGAATACGATAAGTACAGAACTGAGGTTTGTACCGAAAGAGAGAGATTTCAACAAATCTTTCATCTTTGCATCTTCCCGTGTACGAACCGAAAATATCCCGATAATAGAAAGCAATATACCCACTGCCGCAATCAACATAGGAGCGATTACGGCTTTCATCTGCATGTCAGTTTCGCCGGCTCCCATAAAGGCCGCAGCTCCCAAAGCCGATGTCGCTAATATCGAACCGCAATACGATTCATACAAGTCGGCCCCCATACCGGCCACGTCTCCTACATTGTCACCCACATTATCGGCTATCGTTGCTGGGTTGCGAGGGTCATCTTCTGGAATCCCCGCTTCGACCTTACCGACAAGATCGGCTCCCACATCGGCAGCTTTTGTATAAATACCTCCTCCCACACGGGCAAACAAAGCCTGTGTAGATGCTCCCATTCCGAAGGTAAGCATCGTAGTCGTTATTACACAAAGTTTATGGGCAGGATTCATAGCTTCTGCCGGAATCACGGCATTCAACAGAAGATACCAAAACGATATATCGAGAAGACCTAACCCTACAACGACAAGCCCCATAACAGCCCCGCTGCGGAAAGCGATTCGCAGTCCACGATTTAATGAAGTACGGGCAGCATTAGCCGTTCGAGCAGATGCGTAAGTGGCTGTCTTCATTCCCAAATACCCCGATAAGCCGGAGAAAAAACCGCCCGTGAGAAACGCCACCGGAACCCATTTGTTCTGGACTCCAAAACCGAACGCCATGATAGAAAACAATATCACCAGAACTAAAAACACCAAACCCACGACCTTGTATTGCTGACGTAAGTAAGACATAGCTCCTCTGCGAACATAAAGAGCTATTTTTTTCATTTGAGGCGTTCCCTCGTCCGTTTTCATCAACTGCTTATAAAAATACCAAGCAAAGAGTAATGCTAATACCGAAGAAATAGGCACAAGCCAGAATAATGCATTTGTCATAGCAATTATATAATTAAGTTAACATTTTTAGACTGGTTAAAGGTAAGTTGGTTTGCATAAACTGCCAAATCTTTTTCTCTAATTTTTGTTTTTTAGTCCTCAAAAAACAGTATCGATCGGTATGAAACCCTCCTTTTTACATTCAAACATTTTGGGAATATTTCTTGGAAGTTACAATTTAAAAAAATATATTTGTTCTTGTTTCCTTTTTATCTTTACCATATTACTTATGAAAAATAGTTCCAAATTCAATTCATTAGGAGGTTTTCCCGATCTCGAATCTTTCAAAGACGAATCTGGGAAATATGGGTATCGAGAGAAAAAAACTCAAAAGATATTTATCGCCCCGCAATTCGATGCAGCATATTCTTTTCACGAAGGAATAGCGGCAGTGAAAGTTGATCATAAATATGGATACATCGATCGACACGGATTAATAGTCATCAACCTCGACTACGACTGGGCCAGTTCCTTTCATAATGGATTAGCCATGGTAGAACGAAACAACCGATACGGATATATCAATCAAGAAGGCAAAGAAATCGTTCCTATTATTTATGAACACATCGACGATTTTCACGAAGGGCTGGCTCCGGTAAAACTAAATGATAAATGGGGTTATGTAGATTGTTCGGGGAAAGTTGTCATTCCCCCTCGATACGACGATTCTTGGTGTTTTAACGAATCATTGGCGGCTGTCAGAGTCGATGAGAAATGGGGCTTTATAGATAAAACCGGACATTTACTCATACCTTTGCAATATGATTATGCTTGGAATTTCAAAGAAGATGTCGCAGCGGTAAAGCAAAATGGGAAATGGGGTTTTATAGATAAAGCGGGGCAAGAATTTCTACCGTTCCTATATGACGAAGCAGATTCTTTCTCAAAAGGATTCGCCGAAGTCAAAATGGATACGCTTTGGGGAGTTATTGACAAAACAGGTACATGGGTAAAAAACGAGGATTGCATCTGACCTCTCTACTATTCTAAAATAACTTGATCTGAATATTTTACAGGCATCCGATTTTCATCGGATGCCTTTTTATTTTCCCCTCCCGTATGTTTTTCGATCCTGCCACAATTTCCCCCTCTTTCTCATAGATATTTGCAGTAGATACAATCGAACGAACTAAAAACTTACTAAAATGCTAAACTTATTTTTAACGGCACTTCCCCTGTTAGGGAACTATTTGTTTTCACAAAAGAATAAAAAACAATCTCAACAAACCATTCAAACAAATCAAAAACGCTATGAACAAAAACTATCACAACTAGATAGTCTCTTCAATAGGAACTATTACAGTAACATTCTCGATCGATCCGACGTGAGGGGGTTACTTGGTAATCTACGCGAACAGATGTCGGAAACAACCCGAAATCTAAAAAATAAGGCAACCATTACCGGAGCTACACCCGAGACCGTCGTCACTGTCCAAAAATCTCAAAACCAAGCATACGGCAATGCCGTCAGCCAAATAGCAAGTCAAGCGGCGACATGGAAAGAAAATACGCTTCAAAATTATTTGTCAGCCCGTAGTGCTTTGGAAGATTTTTACCGTCCGTTGAAATCGGATTATATGAACAATATACTCGGTAAAACATTTCCCTCCTTCAATCCTCTACAAAATCTGTTCAACCCAAATACACAATTTTAAGATCATGGATACAATTTTTACAACAGAAAATTCGCAACCGACTAAAACATTAGCAGACTATATAAATGAAGGGAAAAGTTTTTTGGAAGCCTATCAAGCTCAATCACCAAAAAGACTTGCCAGAGGCAAAGCATACGAACAGGTAGAAATGCTGAAAGAGCTGTTAAGCTTGTTACATCAGCCGGATAATACAGAGGTACAGCAGGTTACAGATGTTTTAATTCCGAAAACATATCCTGAAAAAGAAAAGAGGTTCCTTAACTATCTCTCATGGTTAACGTTTATCTCTGACCGTAACAAACCGAAACACCCTTGCCCTCCTTTGAGCGAAAAAATTTTATTGCAAGCCTTTCGTATGGGACGTAATGAGTTCGAGCGCAAACATCACATATTCAATCTATTGGTATCCATCGGATACCCTTTACAACAAGCCGGCCTGCTTGCTAAATATTTAGATAATAATATTCATTAAAAAATTTCCAATAAAAATATGAGCACCTTAAACCCCGATTTACTACAAGAAGGTAATGGTATATATGGTTGGGATTTAATCAATCCCTATCTACAAGAATGGTATCGAAAAAAAGAAAATGGAGAGAACGAAGAATCACCCGCTTTCATAGCTCCGTTACCGGGAGAAAATTCGGTTGTACCATTCCCCTCTATTCCTAAACAAGAAACACCAATACCCCTAAAACCCGACTACCCGATAAACCCCGAACCGGAAATCCCGATCGAAACACCTCGCAAATTAAAGTCTTTAACCGAAGGAATAAATCTAGCGGGCGAACGTATTTGGAACGATCTAAAATATTCCCGAGGATACATACAAGACAAACTATCTGATAGTGAAATGTCCGAAGCCGCCCAAAAAGCGTTGGAGCGACTTCCCGAATATCAAAGAAGCACCGAGTCCCAACTACAAAATAAGGAAGACTCTTTACAAAATGAAACCGAACACAGTACCTCCGATCGTCCTCGTCTTGAATTAAAAGGACTCGAAGAATATCGTCAATTAAGGAATGAGAATATTTCTCCAAACGAAATAAACAGACAACTCTCCGAGACAGCCCGATGGGGAAACGAAGGGAAAAAACTCATGGAAGAAGCTCGCATGGCGAATAACTCTTTTCCCGAAACCGAAGGCTGGGCAACTATTGGTGAAATCATAGCTAATATAGGGAGAGTGGGAATACCGGTTGCCGCCGGAGCCGCCTTCGCTCCGGCAGGTATCGCTGCTGGTATTGCTAATGTTGCCTCTTCCGTTGCCGAAAGCCACGCACAAGCACAAATGGAACTGGATAATTTCGAACAAGAAACAGGACAACGTTTAACCGACGGACAACGTACCGGATTCGTAGCTATTTGTATGGGAGCCGATCTCCTGTTTGACACAATCTTACAAAGCCGATACCTTAAAAATCTAAAATCGGGAGCCAAAAAGAAAGCATCGGAATATTTCAAAAAGACGATTCTTAAAAATCAAACAGCACAGTCAGAAATAAGTAAAATAATGAGTAAACTGTCAAAGACCGATAAATCGGCTCTTATAGCAGGAACCTTTAACGATGCGGTAACAGGAGGGACCGCCGAAGCTCTCAATTCGGTCGCTCACGATATGGCCAAAACGATTTACAACGAACCGGGACAATATCCGACTCTCGAATCGATCCTACAAAACGCTACTACCGGTATGGTATCGGGTAGTTTGGTCGGAGCTTCCGTTGGGGGCACGGGACGAGCCATCAATCTGAAAAAGAGAAATATGCGGAGAAACAAGCAAACCACCACAGCCCTTGTAGACCAACATGGATTTGCATGGGAAGTCCTCGACTACGATCCGGAAAACAAAATCGCCGAAGTACTTTCGCCCAATGGAAAAAATACAATAAACGTACCCGATATTGAGCCCGACATGATTCATTCCTTCTCCGTAGGAGAATATAAAAATACCGGCAAAATAAAAAGAGAGATAAACGAACCCGATCCGTTCGCCCCAATTATACCGGACCAAACCAAAGATAAAGTATGGCAAAAAATGTCTACACGTGGGAAATACAGACTAACCAAAGATTTAGCCGAACGTATGGGGCTCGATAACGTTATTGTTTATGAACATGAGTCCGACCTACCGGTCTCCGTCCGATCTCTAAAAAAACAAGGTGGTAAAATAGGCGGATATTATATGCACAACGGTAATATAGGTATCGTTCTCGACAATATCCCTTCCTACACAAGATTGCAGAGAGTCCTATTGCACGAAGCGATAGGGCATCAAGGCCTTGATGCTCTTTTCGGCGACTCTTATTTTAAAGACGAATTTTTAATGAAAGTCTATCGGTCTATGCCCTCCGAATGGAAATTGAGAGGCAATTCGTGGAATGCTCGAAAAACCGATGCCGAAGAGTATTTGGCCGATTTGGCGAGTAACGGCGTATCGTCTTCCGCATGGGATCAAATCTATGGGGAATTGAGAAATATGCTCCGAATATTCATTCCGGGACTAAACTTCTCGGAAAGAGAAATACGTAACATTCTCATACGTTCCAAAAATGCATTAAAAAAGGACGATTCAATTTCCGAGATGAACAAAAAAATCCGACAACGGCATTTAAACGAATCGGACGACTTAGGGACACCACTAACCGAATCCGACCCGGAAACATACCGTTTCTTGTGGGAAAACGACCCTGAATGGAAAAACTACAAAAAATTCTATGACCGCGTATATGGAGAAAGTACCGACATAAACGATTAAAAATCGCCCCCGGCTGTTTCGGTCGATCAACAGTCGGGGGCAGTTCTATCTAAATCAAATTACCAAACTTATCCATAACAAATCTCACCATTCTCATTTCGATATTCATCGAAACTCTTATTATACTGAGTCATCGCCCGCAAACTCATACCCATACTCGAAAATCCTCCGTCGTGATACAAGTTTTGCATAGTCACTTTACGAGTTAAATCGGAAAACATTACGATACAATAATCGGCACACTCGTCGGCATTGGCATTACCGAGAGGAGACATACGGTTCGCAAAATCCATCAACGATTCCATTCCTTTCACCCCGCTACCGGCAGTCGTCATGGTAGGAGACTGAGATATAGTATTGATTCGAACATTTTTCTCCCTACCATAAATATATCCAAAACTACGGGCGATAGACTCTAACAAAGCCTTCGCATCCGCCATGTCGTTATAGCCGAATAAGGTTCGCTGAGCCGCGACATAAGACAAAGCCAAAATAGAGCCGTACTCGTTAATGGCATCCATCTTTTTAGCCACCTGTATCATTTTATGAAACGAAACAGCCGAAATATCCAATGTCTTGGATAACATATCGTAGTCCAAATCATCATAAGGACGCTTTTTTCTTACATTCGGAGACATTCCGATAGAATGCAACACAAAATCTATCTTACCTCCCAAGACCTCCATAGAGCGCTTGAAAACATTTTCAAGATCCTCCACGCTGGTTGCATCTGCCGGAATAATCTCAGCATTTAATTTTTCACCTAATGTATTTACCTCCCCCATACGCACTGCCATAGGCGTATTGGAAAGAGAGATCGTTGCACCTTCCTCCACAGCTTTTTCAGCTACTTTCCATGCAATGGACATTTCATTAAGGGCTCCGAAAATAATACCTCTTTTTCCCTTTAATAAGTTATAACTCATAATTTATACTTTTAAGCACAATATTGCACAGTTTGTGCAATATTGTGCCGTTTTGCGGCTGCAAATATAGATACTTTTTTTTAACCGCAAAACAAAAAGTTCGATTTTGTTATCTCGACATTACAATTCAACACTTTATAATCTCCAACTTACAAATTGACAAAACCAAACGACCAATGACTCGCTCAAACGACATCGACCATCAAAAAGGATATTTCATTTATTAAAAACTTTTAGAATAAAAAAAGCAGCCCCCATCGAAAATTTATCCGTATATTTGACTTTATCAAATATAGGTCTCGATTTGGACAAGACAAAATAAAAAAACTTGTTGTTCATTTTGTCCCACCGATCATCTTTCGCTATATTTGTATCGTGAAATTAACTAAAATAATAATTTTATACACACAAAACCATGAGTAAGCCATATGTTGTAGGTATTGATATAGGTGGTACCAATACAGTATTCGGAATTGTTGATGCCCGCGGTTCTATCTTAGCCACAGGTTCTATCAAGACTCAGAAATATACCGAAATAACAGACTACGTAAATGCACTGCACGAAGAACTATCTCGTCTTCTGGCGCAAGAGAATGTCACCGATCAAATTGCCGGTATAGGTATAGGAGCTCCTAACGGGAACTATTTTAACGGAACAATCGAATTTGCACCTAACCTCCCGTGGAAAGGCGTAATCCCCTTAGCCCAAATGGTACGGGAAAAATTCAATATTCCGGTAACTATCACCAACGACGCTAATGCCGCTGCTATCGGTGAAATGACCTATGGAGCTGCCCGCGGTGTAAAAGATTTTATCATGATTACCCTCGGTACGGGTGTAGGTAGCGGTATCGTCATTAACGGACAAATGGTCTATGGGCACGATGGATTTGCCGGAGAACTCGGACACGTAATCGTACGCCGTGGAAATGGCCGCCTCTGCGGTTGCGGCAGAACGGGTTGTCTCGAAGCCTATACCTCCGCCACAGGTGTTGCACGTACGGCTCGGGAATTCCTCGAACTTCGCAACGACGAATCCACTTTACGGCAGCTTCCTATTCAAGAGATCACTTCGAAAGACGTTTACGATGCGGCCGTGTCAGGCGACAAACTATCTCAGGAGATTTTCGAGTATACCGGTACAATCTTAGGAGAAGCATTCGCCGATTTCATTGCATTTTCAAGTCCCAAAATGATTGTCCTGTTCGGAGGATTAGCAAAGTCGGGCGAACTGATCATGCGTCCTATCCGCGAAGCTATGGAAAAAAATCTGCTTGCTATTTACAAAGGAAAAGTAAAACTGGTACTTTCGGAATTGAAAGAGAGTGATGCCGCCGTATTGGGAGCCAGTGCTCTGGGCTGGGAAGCCAGCTAATCGGCATTAGATATATTAAAAGAAAAGGGCTGCAATGCAGCCCTTTTCTTTTAATACAAACTTATTTATTTCTCCTGCAAAGCCTTGTGCATAGCAGCCGCAGCACGCCGACCGTCTCCCATAGCAAGAATAACCGTAGCACCACCTCTCACAATATCTCCTCCTGCATAAATATCAGGTATTGAAGACTGCAATGTGTCGGCATTGACGACAATCGTCCCTTTCGGAGTTACTTCAAGGCCCTCTATGGAATTAGGGACCAACGGATTAGGAGAAACTCCCACACTGACAATCACCTCGTCGATATCGATGGTCTCGATAGCTCCCGGAATAGGAACAGGAGAACGCCGACCAGAAGCATCCGGCTCTCCCAACTCCATTTTTTGAAGTCGCATTTGACAAACTCTTCCCCGTTCGTCCCCTATATACTCGACAGGATTATGCAATGTCAAAAATTCCACACCCTCCTGTTTGGCATGATGTATTTCTTCTTTACGAGCCGGCATCTCGTCCTCTGAGCGACGATAGATTATCATAACCTTCTCTGCTCCCAGTCGACGAGCCGTCCGAACTGAATCCATTGCCGTATTACCTCCTCCGATAACCGCCACTCTACGGCCTCTCCACACCGGAGTATCGGAATCGGGATTAGCGGCATCCATCAAATTCACTCGTGTCAGATATTCATTACTCGACATCACCCCATTCAAATTCTCGCCCGGGATATTCATAAATCTCGGCAAGCCGGCTCCGCTGGCAACCATGATACCCTTAAATCCCATCTCATGAAGGTCGTCATACGAGAGCGTCTTCCCGACAATGCAATCGGTCATAAACTCGACTCCCATACGACGAAGGTTCTCTATTTCAACGTCGACAACCTCGTTGGGCAATCTGAACTCGGGTATACCGTATTTTAGAACACCTCCTATCTCATGCAAAGCCTCGAACACAGTGACTCTATATCCCCATTTAGCCATATCTCCCGCAAAAGAAAGTCCACAAGGGCCCGAACCGACTACGGCTATTTTCACTCCGTTACATGGCTCCATGGCAGGGAGAGCGACCTCTCCCGAAGCGTGTTCATAATCGGCAGCAAAACGCTCCAAATAACCGATAGCGATCGGTTCTTTTTTCAATTTTTGAGTATAAAAGCATTTCGATTCACATTGACGTTCCTGTGGACATACTCGCCCACACACCGCAGGCAAAGCACTCGTTTCTTTCAACGTACGAGCCGCCGACAAAAAATCACCCCGTTCTATATTTTTAATAAATTTTGGTATATTGATCCCAACCGGACAACCAGTCATACAAAGAGGCTCTACGCAATCGAGGCAACGAGTAGCCTCCAAAACGGCTTGTTCACGTGTAAGCCCACAATTCACCTCTTCCCGATTAGTTATGCGGTAAGCAGGATCGAGCTCTTTCATTTTCACCCGAGGTATATCGGTACGCTCCTTAGCCTTTCTACTTCTACGCAGCTCTTCTCTCCATTTTTCGGCACGTTGTGCCGATAATTCTTCTTTATTCATAAATATAACAAAACTTGTTACTTCGATTCCAAATCTTTATAGGAAGACAATCGCATAAGCATTTCGTCAAAATCCACTTGATGGGCATCAAACTCCGGCCCGTCTATACATACGAAACGAGTTTTTCCGCCCACCGTAATCCGACATGCTCCACACATACCGGTTCCATCTACCATAATCGTATTCAGAGATGCAACCGTGGGTATATCGTACTTTCGAGTCAATAGAGAAACAAACTTCATCATCACCGCCGGCCCTATGGTCACACACAGGTCTACCTTCTCCCGATTGATGACAGCCTCTACACCTTGTGTTACAAGACCCTTATTACCATACGAACCATCATCGGTCATAATTATTACTTCATCTGAATATTCCCGCATTTGTTTTTCAAGAATAATCAGCTCTTTAGTGCGAGCGGCCAACACCGTAATCACCCGATTACCGGCTTCCTTCATCGCCGCAACAATCGGCAATAAGGGAGCACAACCGACACCACCGCCACAACAAACTACCGTACCGAATTTTTCGATATGAGTCGCCCTGCCCAACGGACCTACTACATCTGTAATATAATCCCCGGGATTAAGAACACACAATTTCGAAGAAGACTTTCCTACCGCCTGTACGACCAAAGTGATTGTCCCGGCCTTGACATCGGCAGCAGCAATCGTAAGCGGAATACGCTCGCCCTTCTCACCGACTCTCACGATAACAAAATGACCTGCTTTACGAGCCTTCGCAATCAGAGGGGCTTCTACGACAAACTTTACAACTTTTTCCGAAAAATATTCTTTCGCTACAATCCTATTCATCGATTTCTATATTATCTCTCTTTCTTACAAAATTATAAATTTCCTTCCCGAAAAATACCCCGGACAAGGACTATTTACGTTCATCTGTCTTTTATTAATCATGCCGAACCGCATCCTATTTTCACATCTCATGCAAAGATGCTAAATTTTAATGAAACTCCGATACCTTACATAAAATTTATCCCTGCTTATACATCTATAACAATCCACCCCAATTACTTTAAAAAGGAATGAATTACATTTAAAAATCAAATACCAATAACAATTTAATAAAAAAAGGCTGAACTTATTGAAGTTCAGCCCCTACTACATCTACTGTACCATTTCAAAACACGATTACACAGCTACCTGCCTCATTCGCTACTACACTTATAGTTCCTTGTGTTTCACTCCACTTACAGGAAACACCTTCACTACTTTCATAAATTGCAAAGTCTTTACCAACAAAGCGTTCCGGCAAAGCAATCTGTCTATTAGCCGCTTTTTTAAAATCTATATAAACAGCCTCTTTGTCTCTGATATATCCGCAATAACAAAGCAAATCTTCATCGTCTGCCACAGGAGAGACAAACCATGTATAAGCCCCTTTCCAATAGTCCGTATCGCCCTTCGAACGCGATTTGCTGCCTATGACTTTATGATAACTCTTTCCATAAGAATTACCGATAAATACTACGTCCGAAGCATCAACCTCTCCTCTTGTTCCCAAACCTTCATTAAACATGTGTGCCGACTGATAAGCGGTCGAACTTTTCTCTATAAATCGGTGAAAGTTAGGATAATTGGTCTTTGTAAACCTATCGACCTGTGCCTGTGGAATCCAACCTATATATTCACCTTCCGGCGTAAAAGTATATTCTTCGTCTTTAAACATCGATTGCATGCCATAATAACGATTTACAGTAACACTACTTTTATTCATATAGGTATGAGTCACCTCTACATTTATAGTATTTCGGCAGATATTATAACTGCTAAACTCCTTACACAAGGTATCGGAAAAGAGATATTTCCCATCTTCTTGATAGGCGCTAGCCGGATTGTAAATATAACTCCACACATACACTCTCACATCGGTAGCATTCAACACAGCATCTCCGGTCAACTCTTTATCGTTACATTTAATAATGACTTTATCTGTAAAAGCCGTTCGGGTCGTATTATCATCTGCATAAGAATGATTACCCCCACACCAACCACCAGCCATCAATTCAAACGGACCAATGTTATCACTAGTTGCCTCATTCAATAAGGTCATACTTGCAACACCTTGAGAGTGAGCGACCGGCTTACTCGAACTATTCGCAACAACTCCCACCTTCGAAAAAGTGTACAACTTATTGAACATACATTTCTCAAATACATATACGATATCGTTACTTTCATCAAGTTTCGACGATACATAAAGAGCATCTCCAATCCGTTCCACCACACAGCTCTTTTGCAAGTCGATAGGCGGATCATAACTCTCGGCCGAATCACAACTTTGGCACATTAAAGCAATCCATAATGTTCCACATAAACTTTTCATCAACTTATTCATAATTTTACTTTTTATGTCGTTCTACAATCAATTCACACAACTCGTCCATGATTTCCTTATCTCTTTCATCTTCGGATTTATACATTTCATAAATGGCTCTACTTCCACTATAATATGCAATCGGAAGATCAAAAAAGACTCCATTGTCCTTGAAAACATCGATATACGATTTCATTCGAGAACGAAAAGAAACCGGCTCATAATCAGATAACGCACGAGAATCGAACTCCATCTCGATAGCCATTCCGTTCTTTTCACTTTCTTTACAAGCCTCTTCCAATCTCGAATCTGGAATATTTTCTTCAAAAAAATGGTTGGGTTGAAGATAGGCCATATCGAAACCAAGCTCTCTCCATTTATCATAACCCACTGCTTTCCAATAAGGAATCCAATAAAACAATAGATTCTTCGAATGTATATATTCGCTCACCGACAAGGATAAATCACCGTTATAAGCAATATCCTCGTCCACCCAATAGAAACCGGCAAGATCCAAATTCTTATAATTGGCATTACGGAAAGACTCCAAAACCCTATCGACGTACCACCGTGTGGCGGCTACTTGGTCTTCCCGATACAAAAAGCACAATGTTTTACCATTCAGTTCACCCCAATCTCTCTGTCTAAACATGGCAGCTGGTAACCCGATAACAACCCGATGACGAAATTCGGGCTCGCCTATCTCTTTTTTCACAGTCTCAATACAAGCATCGAGAGCAGACAAAGATTTTCCCTCCTCGAATAATCTTTGTAACAACCACTCCCATTCTTGCTTCCTTGCATCCTTACCGTAACCTTGCGCATAACGCCGGCCTTTCCCATCGCTAAACTCCAAAAAGAGAAATCCGTCAAAAAGCCATTCTTTTCGGCCATCTTGAAATTGATGCATTACATACGGACGAAACTGCTCCTCCGTCCAGTCCATTCGATTTATTCCGCCCTGATAAATCAACGCCAAATCTTTTATGGTATTTTTTCTAAATGCTCGTTCCAGACAATCGCCTATACACTCGGCATAACGAAATTGTCCCAAATCGGTAAAATGGATTCCATCGACCGTCGCCTCATAATCATCACCTATCAAAGCCTGAGACGGGACGTAATATATATTTTTCTCCTTTTCTTTTTGCAGCTCCTTGTAGACCAATTGCAAAGCTTCATTCTTTTCACGTATCTCATCGGCCAACACCCGATTATAAACAGCACTCGGAAACTGAGGGTCTTCCACGAATATGATAGGCGTCGTCCGATGTTTTTTTCTCAAAATACGATAAAAGGGAATTGTCAGCTCTTTTATTTGAGAGACCGACGCATTCGGCACAAAATCCAATACGTATGCCGAAGCCTCCACCTCGCTCATCAATTCGGCGATCTCCTTATCTAAAAAAGCATTTGCACTAAACCCTAAATTTACGACTTCTCTGTCAAAACGGCGACCGATAATATTAGTAGCTGCCATTCCCGGACGTGATGCACTGGCTCCTTGAAGAATGCTCGTCCCATACATCACAATGGGATTCTCTCGATTGGGACTGTTCAACTCCGACGCAACAATCTCCGCCCCCGGGTCGATACCTATTTCGAGCTTATCGACACCGTCATAAAGCGGCAAATAGAGCATAAATTCTCTTTCTTGGGGTAACATGTTCTCAACGATCGTCGCATGGTTTTCTTTCCCGGTAGGAATAGCACTATTCACAAACTGCCACTTTCCGTCTTGCAGACAATACAAGTCCAACCCTTTGACCGCCGTCGCTGTAATGTGATTGAACTGATTATTATATTTAACTGTCCATCTAGCTCCCACACTCGTAGAATTAGTTCTAAAACGAACATACAATCCGGCCGTATTCTGGCTCAAATTCCACAAAGCTTTACGCACTGCCGGCTGCATATCGGAAGAAAGCCGAGAGTACAATGGATTCTTACAATCTCTTATTTTTCCATATACAGGAAGAAAGCCTGCTACATCATGAAACGACCGCTGTGAACGGAGCAATTCTTGCAACCGTTCAGGCTCGTCAGTCGTAATATAATCGACACCCCTATCGATACACCACTGCATATCTTCCAAAGAATTGACCGTCCATACATTTACCTTCAATCCTAAATCATGACATTCCCTTATCCACCCGATGTGCTTTCTAAACACATTGATATGATAGTCCTGTCCCGCCGCATCGATAGACTTTAAATCTTTCGGTAGCCGAGAACCGTTCAAATAATACACCGGTGTACCTTTGGGGGCTTGCTCAATAAGTTCCAACAAACCCTCGGCCGAAAACGTAATATATTCTACCCGTTTTTCGAGACCTTTTTTTCTGACCATCTCTACAATTCGTTTCACGGCTTCGGCCTCTCTCTGTTTATCTTTATGAGGCTTCAATTCACAAATCAAACGCACACTCAACTTTTTAGACCTATTCAAAAATGCATCAAGCGTAGGAACAGTCTCTCCATTCTTCAACTTTTGCTTCAACAACACTTTCGACGAAGACGACTCTATATCCATACCGTTTATAACAGCATCATGATTTACAATCAATACGTCATCTTTCGTCAGCCAAACATCGAATTCCGATCCGTACACACCTATCGAATCGGCCAATTCAAGTGCCCGTAAAGAATTTTGAGCCGAAGAAGGTGTCTTCCAATATCCCCGATGGGCTATCACCTTAGGAAGTTCGGCCATACTGTTCGAGCAAAATACCCCGAACAACAATATCCACAAAAAAGACTTTATCTCCATCTCCCATTATTAATTATCTAATCTATCGTCCGGACAGGGACAACAGGATTAAGTACACGATTAACACCCCATCTTTGTTGTTTTTTCACTTTTATATCCTGAACCGACCTTATATCTTCGCATGAAGCCCCGAAACTTACTTTGTACAGACCCTTCTCCAATACCCACGACGAAGAGGGTTCATCGAAATGAGCCAAATCATAATCTGTAAAATTCATTGTAAGCATCTCACTTTCACCCGGTTTCAGCAATTTTGTTTTCCCGAAAGCTTTCAACTCACGAAGAGGATTTTCCGAAGCTCTATTTTCTGCCCCCACATAAACCTGAACAGACTCATGGCCTTCTGCCGCTCCTACATTCGTAACCTTTATTTTAGCCACCCACCTGCCCTTCTCTTTTTTTACAGAAGGTTCGCTATACAAAAATTCGGTATAAGATAAGCCATACCCGAAAGGATAAGAAACCGCTTTATTCACAGTTGTAAAATATCGGTAGCCTACCCATACTCCCTCTTCGTAAGAGGTATAATCAAAATTTTTCCCGCTTAGAGTTTCTCCCACAATCGGATAGTTTTTAGAAGAAGGAATATCCGAATATCTTACAGGGAATGTCATCGGAAGTTTCCCCGACGGATTCACAGTTCCTGTCAATACATCTGCCACAGCATGCCCACACTCCTGTCCCGGAAACCAAACAGAAAGAATCGCATCGGGTTTATTCTTCCACGAAGCTGTTTCCACCACACCTCCGATATTAAGTAATACAACGACCTTTTTATTTCGAGCATGAAACTCCTCGCAGACCTTGTCGATCATATAAATTTCCGAATCGGAAAGATTAAAATCATCATGCACTTTTCTATCCGACTCCTCGGTCGAACCTCTTCCTATCACGACAACAGCCATATCATTCGATTTAGCTTGCTCCCCAACCAGTGTCTTATTGGGCATCAAATCCATTTCTGGATAAACATACCGACGATACGAAAGACGTTCCCAATCGGTTGCCTTCGGGTCGACCAACAACGCCTCTTGGTAAGCATTATACTTGGTATAGAGGTCTTTCAAAGAACGATCCAAGACAAAACCTACCTGTTCGAGTCCTGTCGAAATATCGACAATATGAGATTTATTCACATTAGAAGAGCCTCCTCCACCGGCAATCGAGTGATAAGCGGTTGCACCAAAAAGAGAAATATTTTTTATCCCTTTCAACGGCAATACACAACTGTCGTTTTTCAAAAGTACCATACCCTGTCCGGCAACCGAACGGGATAATGCAGCATGCTGTTCCAAATCGGGTAATGCGGCATGAATGTCCTTTCGAAAAGCTTTGGTCTTTACCTCATAGTCGAGGATATGCTTCACAGCATCATCGATAACCTCCATCGAAAGAGCACCGCTCTCTATTCCGGCTTCTATTTCTTCAAGTTGCGCCTTTTCTCCGGGCATCAACAAATTAGTACCACCCTCTAATTGCTCTGGACTATTCCTTTTCCCGTACCAATCCGATACGACCAAACCGTCATACCCCCACTCTTCCCGAAGAACAGTTCGTAATAATTCGGCATTCGATTGAGTCAATATTCCACCGATTTTATTATAGGACGACATCACCGTCCACGGGTTCGAGTGCTGCAAACAGATTTCAAACCCTTTCAGATAAATTTCACGCAAAGCCTTAACCGGGATACGAGAATCGTTATTCAGTTTATTCACCTGCTGATTGTTGGCGACAAAATGCTTTAAACTTGTACCGATACCCCGGCTCTGTACTCCATTCACCATAGCGGCTCCCATTAGCCCAGATAAAACAGGATCTTCTGAAAAATACTCGAAATTACGCCCGCACAACGGATTTCTCATAATATTGATTCCGGGTGTCAATATGACATCGACATCATAAACAGCAGCCTCTTCGCCCATTGCTCCGGCTTGTGTCTCCACGAGCTGAGTATCCCATGTAGAAGCCAGCAAAGTCGAAGACGGGAAACAAGTACAATAATGACGTTTTCCATCAACCTTAATAGGAAAAATACGTACTCCCACCGGACCGTCGGCCATGACAGTCGAAGGTATGCCGTATTGCGGAAAGGCTTTTGTATACCCAGCCGCACCCGGCACATAAACTGTTAATGAATCTTTTGAAACCAACGACTCGCATCCGACCAATAACATTGCTTTTTCACGAGGCGACATTTGTTTGACAATCTCATCTATATTATCCTCTGCCAAACGCAAACTTCCTCCCGCACTTCCTAAGGAGCAAAACAAAAAGCCTAAAACAATCCAAACTCTATCTACACACTTCATACACAAAAACTATTCGTTATTTTACTATCAATTTCAGAGACTTCACATTTTTATCTTGGATAACATTCAAGATATACATACCTCTATCCCATTCGGAAGTATCAAAGCTCACACTTTTTTCTCCTGCATTTACCGCAATACGACTTACCAATACGCCATCACTCCGACACACAGACAACAAAGCGTCGGAAACCTCCTGCAAATCTACCGAAACCGCCGTACCCTGCTCTACCGGATTGGGATAAATCATCAATGCTTGCGAGTTATCGACCGAAGAAATTCCGCTTTCCCCAATCACCGTCACAGACAATGTAGTAGTCAAATTTCCATAACCAGCAGTCAACATGTGAGTACCGCTACCCGAAGCATTCAATGTCGTTCCATCATTCGTTATTGTACCCAAACTCGAACCACACGACAAAGTAACACCTTCTACATTTCTATCGACCAATACTCCATACTGATTATAACCATAAATAACCGGAGTATATGCATCTCCCTGATTCAAAGTCTTGGCGTAATCCATAAAGCGGATAGTCGTTATCGTCACATCATTCTGAGGAGCATCGGTAGACAAATACAATCCATCGGTCACCGAACGTTCCGAACCGTCACTAGGTTGGTTAATGACTCCCTCGCCTTTTACATAGAATGTCGACGAACCACCCCCATCGAAATTCATAGCCTCGGAACAGCCCGCATAAATCATAATATCGGCTAAAACTTTTGAAATAGGTCCCACCGATATAGAGCTTCGGCCATCGGCTACGAGCATCACCAGCTTATTCTTTTCAGCATTATACCCTACGGCAGTACGAGGTTGAGCCGAAGTCAAATGATCGAGTGCATTTTCCGTATCGAGAACCTTACCTCCCGAAACAAGCATAGGGCAACCACCTAATGCCTGTTGTATTTTACCTCCGGTAAATCCATTAAAACGAATCGCACAACGAACTTCGACCACATCGCCCTCACTTAAATTACTTACAAAAGATTCTTTCGTACCACTACCCGAAAGAATATAACCATTATCGAGAATAGGCATAGAACCCGCATGGTTCGGGTTCCCCTGAACTCTCATTCTCACAGTTGCACCCGGTGTCAAAAAATTTCCTTCACCATCGGGAATCAAAACGACCTCCGAACCATTACCATCGGTTCCTGTATTCGCTCCTTTTCTCGAAGAATACAAAACCAAACCATTCGTCTCTCGTTCCAAATTCATAGCACTAAGCTCCGCCGTACTATAATCGGGAGCTGTAAGTTTTACATAAAAATCGCCTCCTCCCGAGTAAGGAATTTTGTTGGCATCTATCCCGAACAAAGACCAACCACTGGCTTGGTCACTACAATACACTTCACCGTCGACTACGGTGATTCCGCACGGCATAGAACTCGAAAAAAAGTCGGCGTTGATACCGGCAAAATAAGAACGATTGCTCGTACTGTGCGATTCCGCTGCATTTGATACCGTACCAAGCCCCGTGAGCGTGTCCTTATGTTTGATAGCCCGCACATCGACATTTTCATTTTTCAAATCGGTCGTTGTATAAAATACACGCAGATTGACAGGACCAGCCAATTTTATAGAAGTCTGAGTCGTACCCGGACCGATATAGGCATGATACAATGTATCTACTCGATACTCTTTTCCATGTAATATCCACGTGCCGGATGCAAAACCAGCCATGACATATAATAGTGCAAGGACACAGGAAATCAGCCTTTTCATCGTTTTTTATTTATTGGTTTATGAAACGGAATTAAAAAGGAGACGCTTCATGAAGTGTCTCCTTTTTGACTTATCGATTGTTAAATTAACGAACAATCACTTTGGAGACTTTTCCATCTACCTTTACAAGATAGATACCCGCATTACATTTGACATTCATTTCATCTTTGCTAATCAATATACCACCCACGTTGTAAACTTCCACGCTATTGGCATTACCGATTACATTGATCTCTCCGTGGTTGGCAACGACCTTAGCCGTGGTAGTCTCTACACCTTCTACTGACGAAGAAGCTAAATCGAATATATATTTCGAAATAAACGCATTATTGGCTCCTGCTGCCGGGAAATAATGATAAATCTCGGCTTGTGTATCGGAAACAGGTACTGCGGCAAACCACTGTCCGAACGCTGGATTGGCCAAAATATTCGTTCCTTGACTTTTCATTTCGGCCACTTTCTCTTCGTCGCTCAAACGTAAAACAGCAAAGCCCGACTCATAAGCAACCTCTGTCGAATAATAACGCTGACTATATACCAGATAATCTTCATCTCCTATCGTAAAGAAACAGCTTCCAACCATATCGGTAGGAAAACATGTCATACTTTCCGTTTCTTCTTTCAAAGGAACAATCGTATAATCTTTCACTTTGGTAGCATTTCCGTCTTCCCCGATATGCATTCTTTTCACACCACACTTACGTTCATGAATAATGATATCACCATCATATTCATAAGCAATCGTCTGAGTAGAGGCTGTACCCTTTAACGTTCCGTCATTGCTATTCTCAAAAGCGACCGACACATCGACTGCATTCATATTGTCCACATCTTGTGCACCGTTCTTGATCGGCAGAATATAAACATACGGACTATTCGCACACAACAGATAGAATGTACCTCCTTCTTCGCTCAATACGTTACCCGAAGCTTTTCCGAAAAAATCGCTACGTCCGCAGGTTACACCCATAGAAGGCAATATCAAGGTTATATCGACAGCCTCTCCTCCTGCCGCAGGATAAATACGGATAGGACGAGAATCTCCCGTCTGAGTCCCGAAAGTTCCACTCTCATTCTGCACGATGATATTACCGGCATCATCGGCACAAATACCCATACTACCTTGCGTGGAAGTCAATGTAGATTCTTTTCCGTCTTTAGTCCATACATCGACAGTACCATCATTTTTATTCTGAATATAAAACTTACCGTTCGCATACGTTCCTTGACGCATGTTTGTAGCATCACCCACTGGCGTTTTCCATTCTTGTGTAATTGTTGCTAACTGTGCAGAGACTCCCACAACAGAGAATAATGCAACTGCACTTAAAAGTAATTGTTTCTTCATTTCTAGATCAATTTAAGTTAATAATATGTTTTTCATTTATTTAATTTATTTGATATATATCACTTATTTAATAAATAAATTTATTAACAGTTCAAATATATAGACTAATATTTATATAACCAAATTTTTTGTGTAAAAAAATTTTGTTATATAGTATTTTTTATCAGAGATTTATTCTTTTCCCCGATAAAGGTTTCATTTTCAAGGATTTTCCAGATGGTAAAATAACTTCATGAGCCTGTGTATCCATATTTACGACATACCAGACACGTTGCCCGTCCTTCGACTGCCACTCAGAACCCATCACCACATGGTTCTTTCCGAAAGTGGGAACATCGATCTGCGGATTGTCACCACCGGGAACAAACTCTCTGATATATCGTCCCTCGATAAAGATATCGTGCTGTTTCTTTCGTAATTCCATCAAAGTGCGCAGGAAGGTAGCCTCTGTCTTCGCCTCGTCACGCATCAATAGAGTCGGGTCTACCCAACCGAGTTGAGAACCATACAGGAAACATTGCATGTTCTGATAACGGAACTCGCCTTTTGTCACGTCGGCAGTAGGAGTATAAGTGTAGGCGCAAGTTATCACCCGATCGGAATAGACCGTAGGAAACAACGGCACGATACGACAATTGGCATGGGGAGTATTCACTGTCAACAACATATCGAACAAAGGAATATAGCATTCCGAATTTTCTTCGGAGAACACAATATTATCCTTTCTCAAATGATTGCCCCGAATCGAATCGATTAAAGTTTTATACGATTTATACCAAAAATCTCCGCCTCCTGCGGCATGTCCGTGATTCTTCGCAAAACAAGGCTGAGGAGCCGCAGCCGCAATCTGATCGATATACACCCCGTTCGTATGCAATTCGTTTTGAATTTTATCGGCCAACCCGATAATAATCTCGTGCCACAGACTTGAAGCCGGACAAGTGACTGTATTCAAAACTTTCGATGTAGGATAAATTTCGGTATAAAGCGTACCGTCGGCCTTACGGCAAGATGCAGAAGCTCCATTCAAAGCTGTATAACTATCGGCTGCGGGATCCCACAATCGACCGTTTATATAAGGGACGGCATGACATTTCCGCTTTTGAATGGTAGAAATCATTCCTTCAAACTCCGGTTTAGCCGGGAAATAATCGGGATAATGTGTATCATAAGGATAGTTATGCCAATAGTAAGTATGTACACCGATACCTTCACCGAAAAAGTCGATCGTCTTATTGATAGCCGCCATAACGGTATCGGTAACACCTTTCGAACGTATCCACAAATCTTTATCCAACAACCACTGCGGTATATTGCGAGACTGCAATGATTTATTTCCCCACTCACATGTAAATGTAAACGGCCTGTACCATTGCAGTGCAGCAGCTTGCCAGCCGTCTGGATTATAGCCGACAACAGTAGTCCACGGCAAATCGAAACGCCCGGTCGTGGCATCGGTCCACCCCTCGGAAGTTACCACCTCCGTCACAAAAGTAACACTCTTGCTTCCACACACGGCCCGCAATTCCTTTCCGCAAGCATTACGATCTTCGGTCGCATAATAAAAAGAACCCTCCCCGTTATGCATCAACAACAGTTGCATGGAGCCGGTACATGATGGATAAGTTACTTTATAGGCGCCTCCTGTCGCCATATCAAATTCATTCCCCCAGCCGGCAGAAGTAATCATCTTCCCGTCTTTTGGGCGAACTACTGCTATACGCGGGAATTGAGCTTTGGAAATAACCCAACCCTTAGGAAGATCGGCGGTCAAATCCCAATACAACAGTTCGGAATGATCGGTAGCCGTCACTTTCATACGAATAGGATACATACGTTTCTCATACGATAAACGCATATCCCATACGAACACGACAGAAGCAGAGGTATCGTTTTGTATCACCTCATAACCTTTATAGACTCCATGTTCGGGAAACAACATGGGATTTTCTCCTTGAATACCTTTATAAGTGAGTACCCACGGTATGGCATTCGTCGACGGAACGACCATTTCCTCTCCATCGTTCAATTTCATCGATTGAATATTGAAAGCCTTTCCTTTCGGGACTATCAACTCCACGCTGCCATTACCAACTTTCACTGCATCAGCAGTCTCCTCTACCAAAGCTCTATGCGTTGCAAAAGCCGGCAAAGTTACCCAACAAGCGAAAAGGGCAAAAAATACCCTTCTCGCTCCTAAGAACCATTTATCATTCATTATAACCTGGATTTTGTGTTAAATTCGGGTCTTTATTTCTCTCTGATTGCGGGATCGGCCACAAATAGAATTTATCGTCCCAATAACGACTTTGATCCCTCACGTGTAATTTATCCGAATAGGCATCATACGAAGCGATATCGTTCAAATCGTGACGGTCGCTAGTTTTGAAATTGGGAATATCGGTTGCCTCCATACCTGCATACGTCACAGTCGACAAAGGCGCTCCATAACTTGGTTTAGCGTTTTCCAAATCGCCAATTTGCCAACGCCTCATATCAGCAAAATGTAATCCTTCCATCGCCAATTCTACCTTTCTTTCCCGACGTACCAACTGACGCATTTTATCTATATTACCTTTACGATCGGACGAAACCTCTGGCATGCCGGCACGAAGACGCACTTTATTAATCGCATCGTAAACCGTATCGTCGAGTTCTCCCAATTCTATTTTTGCTTCGGCATAAGTGAACAGAATTTCGGCATATCGCATAATAGCAATGTTACAAGTAACCGTCGAACAATCTTCGGTAAGTCCACCTACATATTTGTACCATAAATAACCGCAACCATTGGACACGAAACTCGTCCATGCTGCCGTTCCATTTACATCGGGATTATTCGTTTTCATCCATCTTTTTAAAGCCGCGTTGTACATTTGAGTCTGATTGGCAAAAGCTTCCACTATAAATTTATTCGTGCCCGAAGCCGTATAATAGTCGATCGTATCGCCATGCATTTTCAAAGTAGCACCGAAACGAGGGTCTCGGTTCTTATTCGGAGCTTTCGGGTCATACAATGGAGACTCGTCGATACGGAGCCCGTCGATGCACTCATACGTATCGGCCAATAGACTACCCGGATGTTGTCCGGTCTGAGCGAACATACGAGGACCATTGCCCAATGCAACCCAATGATATTTATTCGTATTATTTGCCATTTGGTCGGAATACATCAACTCCCATAACATTTCATTACGCACATCGGATTTTGTCTGTCCTTCTTTGGTAAACAAATCGGCAAAGTTCTTAGCCAAATCACGTTGTCCGATCACTCGATTAGCGGCATTAGCGGCAGTACGAAAATAATCCATCGCTTTACCACCGAAATTAAGGCTGCCGGCAAACAGAGCTGCTCTCGCTTGCAATCCATAAGCTACAGCTCTATCCACGCGGCCGCGTTCTGTTGCCGTCCAGGGCATTTCTTCGGCAATCAATCCAAGTTCTTCGATAACAAAATCCATAACTGTTTGTCTCGAAGTGCGAGATGCATTATAATCCTCAGTGGTAGCCGGTTTCGTAAAAAACGGAACATCACCGAAAGCAACGACCAAATTATAGTAAGCATAAGCCCTCAATACACGCGCCTCGGCATAGTAACGTTTAGCCTCATCGCTCATATTTTCAATATTTCCCGAGGCTCCATAAATTACAGCATTAGCTCGTGCAACCAATTTATACAAACCAGACCAATACGCCAATATACTACTATTGTCGGGAGTACACCCCGAACCTGCGCCAATGGTCGTATTCTGAGCTCTCTCCATACTCAATCCCGTAAAATTATCGATAGTGACGACAGCAGGACGATGCAACGAGTTCGTAAACGTCCCCTCCATATACAATAGATTGTAAATACCTACGACCCCTTCCTTCAATCCGGCTTCGCTCTCATAAATTCCACCGCTGTCGTAAGAGGGAGATTGAGTATCCAGAAAATCGGAACATGCCACGAAGGCAATCCCCGCCAGAGCGATTATTATCTTATTTATCGTCTTCATAATCATATTTTTTAGAAATCAAGATTTATACCGAAATTAAATGTTTTCATCACCGGATACATAGCTCCGCTGGTTACACCGGTTTCGGGATCATAACCTTTATAACCACTATTGATCGTAAACAAATTAGAAGCCGTGAAATAGAGCCGCAAATTATCAATGGACACTCTGTTCGTCCACTTCTTGGGCAAGGTATAACCCACAGTCAAATTTTTCAATCGCAAATAGGCTCCGCTCTTGATCCAAAATGAAGATACAATATTGTTCATATTTGTAGAACCTGCATCGACTAACAAAAGAGGATATTCCGCATCCGGGTTTTCGGGGCTCCACGTATCGAGCTGGCTCTTGAAAATCGTACTGTTTTGAACCAAAGGTCTTGCCCCAGCTCCGGAATAATACAAATCACGTTTACCGACTCCCTGAAAAAACAGAGACAAATCGATTCCCTTCCATTGGCCGCCGAGCGTAAAGCTATACTCATAACGAGGCGTGGAATTACCCAAGATAACTCGGTCTTTGGAGTTAATCTCACCATCGTGATTTACATCGACATAACGTATATAACCCGGTTTGATATTCGCTTTGTTCCCTCCATACACGCAATCGGCCATATCGATTTCTTCCTGACTTTGGAAATAACCGTCGGCGACATAACCGTAGTACGATCCAAGTGCTTCTCCCTCTCGCGTAATCGTCGGCGACGAATCATATTCTTTCCCGTAAAGATTGGTAACCGTATTCTTTACATCAGACAGATTCGCTTTCACATAATACGATAAATCGCCTATCTTGTCTTGCCAACCGATCGAAACTTCCCAACCGTTATTGCGCATAGAACCGGCATTCTGCCACGGAGCGCTCATACCTACGAAATCAGGCAGATCGAATTGCTGAAGCATTCCGCTAATGTTACGAATATAATAATCGGCGGTCAAAGACAAACGAGATTTGAATAAAGTAAGGTCCAAGCCCACGTCAAACTGTTTAGACTTTTCCCACGTAATCAATTCGTTAGCCAATTGAGCCTGAGCGATTCCGGTCGTCAGTTTTTTATCGAACCAATAATTGACCGTACCCGACAAACTATTTACGGCTGCCACATAGGGATAATAGCTACCGATAGACTGGTTACCCATTGTACCATACGAAACCCTCAGTTTCATATCGTCCACCACAGTCTTTGCAGGCTCGAAAAATGACTCTTCCGAAATTCTCCAACCGGCCGAAGCCGAAGGAAAGAATCCCCACCTACTCTCCGGGCGGAAACGGGAAGTTCCATCATAACGTCCGTTTAATTCTATCAAATACCGGTTATCGTAAGAATAATTTACCCGATAAACGTAAGACAACTGCGCCAGCTCATATCGGTTACTGGAATTACCGGCAGTAGTTGCATCGCCATGCATTAAATCTTCATAGCCATCGTATTGGAAATTTTGACGACTGGCTAATAGATAATTATAATCAAGTTTCTCTGCTTGGAAAACGCCCATTACCTTAAAATAATTACGTTCTATCGTTTTCTCATACGAAGCCTGAGCAATGAACTGCTGATTCACTGTTTTCGTACGTTCTTCTTGTCGAGTACCATTATTGCTCGTCGAAGGATAGGTCATCATGAAACGGCCTCCCTCATAAGTATCGTAAGGACGTATAAATACAGCACCCTCGGAATTCACCTGACGGCGAGTATAGTCGGCTTTCAAATAAAGGCCTTCCAACGGAGTAAACTCGGCAAAAGCCCTGAAAGTCACTTCGGGAGCCACATCTTTACGAGTACCTCCGTCGTTCACTATGGCCAAAGGATTATATCCGGTTCTTCCGTAACCATAAGTACCATCGTCGTTCAATGCCGATGTAATCGGAGTCATGGTAAGAATGCTCCCGATAATACCTGCGGCAGAATCCTGAGAAGGACGTATAGCAGTAGCTTGCCGTATATGGACATCGACTCCGACCTTCAACCATTTCCGAACCTGCATATCGGTATTCAAACGTAATGTAGCACGCGAAAAACTATTATTAGGAATTATACCGTTTTGATAATAATACCCCGCATTGGCAAATACATTCAACAGCTTCGTTCCACCGCTCACACTCACCGAATGACTTTGCTGGAATCCCGAATCTTTCAACACCAAATCTTTCCAATCGGTATCGTAATAGTTATAATTATCGGCTCCCTGAGTTTTATATATCTCAATAATATCTTTATACACAGGATCCTGACCATTATTGACATAAGCCTTGTCCATTTGAGTCATATATTCGATTGCACTTACAGGTTCGGGCAAGTAGGTCGGTGTCGAAAACCCGGCATAACCATTGTAATTTACTTTTACTTTACCCTCGGCTCCACGTTTGGTCGTAATCAAAATGACACCATTCGACGCCCGTGAACCATAAATCGAAGCCGATGCCGCATCTTTCAAAATCGAAATAGACTCTACCGTATTCATATCGATACGATTCATATCGCCTTCTGCTCCATCGATTAGCACCAACGGAGAAGTCGATGAATTGAGCGAACCGATACCTCTAATCTCGATAGAAGCGTTATCGGCTCCCGGCTGACCGACGATTGTACAGCCGACAATCCCGGCACAATTCCCTGCAAAGCTGTCGATAAATTTGAGGTACTCTTTCGAATCAAGTCCTGCCCCGATACGCTTTGCACCGCACCGGTCAAATTCACTTTCTTCTGTGTACCATACCCCACTACGACAACTTCATCAAGCTCTGTCAGAGAAGAAGATAACTTTACATTAAGTTCATTTTCTTTACCGACCTTTACAGTCTTCGATTCCATTCCCACATACGAGAATTTCAGCACATCACCCTCGCTCGCTTTAATGGCAAAACGGCCATCGATATCGGTACTAACAGCAAGCGATGTCCCGTCCTTTACAACTGCTACACCCGGCAACGGTTCTCCGTTATCATCGGTAACAATTCCTCTCACCGTCGATTGCGCTATCGCCATCGATGGCAGCATGAAGAAGAGTAGCAAGAAAAACAATAAATTTCTCGCAACTCCTTTTTTACTCGAATAAGACGCTTTCATAAAAAATGTGTTAATTATTATATACTCTCTAATATCTGCCAACACTGATAAAGCCCCCTCGGTACATGGAAGCAACCTTTCCACTTTCCCCCTTTCAACGGGAGCAACACTTCTCCCCGGCGATTCAAATAACCAAACCATTCGGGATATTCCTTGTCCTTAAAATGAGACCATGTATAATCATGGATTTTTTCGAACCATTCCCAACAGCCCCTATCGCCGGTCATTTGATATCCCTTCAACATAGCGATGAGCGTTTCGATATGGACCCACCACAGTTTTTGGTCCCATTCGAGCTCCTGCGGAGGATATCCTTTCATATCCATAAAATAGAACAAGCCTCCATACTCTTTATCCCAGCCGTAGTTTACCATCTTCAACGCCGTATCTTTCGCTTTCATAATAAGCTCCGGCCTATCCAGCCTTTTTCCTAAATCCATAATAAACCACATCGCTTCGAGCGAATGGCCGGGATTCATATGACGCCCTTCGAAACAATCGGAAAGCTCACCGTTTTCAAGAACATTTTCCACGACCAAACCTCCCAATTCTGGACGGAGGAAAACCTCCATAACCTCATGAATACAATTTTCAAACGTTCTGCTCAGACACTCCGTACTGAGTAAGGGTTCTATTTCAAGAGCCAGATTACATAAAATCATCGGGAGTGCGAAGTTCTTCAAATCACGAGTCCCTTTATGAATCTTGTTCCATTTACCTTTGGGGTTATCTGCTTTCGACAAGATAATATCGAATGTCTTCTTGGCTATTTCGGCATACTCCTCGTTACCTGTCGCGATATACAGCTGTCCGAACGCCATGACCGCAAAGGTATACGAGAAAATATTATACGGTTCTACAAGAGGATTTCCCTGACGATCGAGAGAAAAATACCAATTGTAATTCCCGTCATGCCCATACTTTTTCAAGAATTCTGCACCTTGAATCGCACAATCGAGCCACTCGCGACGCTTCTCTACTTTATTATAAAGCATAGAAAACAGCCATATTTCCCTCCCTTGTAGCCAAACGAACTTATCTGTATCGTAAACACTACCATCTCTATCAAGGCAGGAAAAATAACCTCCATACTCCTTATCTTGAGAGTTCTTTAACCAAAATGGTAATACAGAATCGAAAAGCTCCGATCTATATTGCTCTACCAACACTTTAAAGTCCATAATATCTAAATTTTAACTATTTCCTCGACAACCAATACTTTTCTATCTCTTCGAGAGATTTCCCCGCCGTTTCGGGTATATAGCGCCACATAATCAGCATATAAGGCACACACATGACTGCAAACAACAAGAATGTCCCGGCCGGAGTTATCGTACCCAATAACCACGGAGTAAGCTGGCTAACCAAATACGTTCCTACCCATAATGCAAATCCGGCAATGGACATAGCTATACCACGCACTTTCGTCGGATACATTTCGGACAACAACACCCACACAACAGCACTGATCGAAACCGCCGTACAAAATACATACAACAAGAAAAAAATCAGCATCAATATGCTCGAAAGGCCTAACGATTCCCCGAACGAGAAATAGAAAGCGATAAGTAATAACGAAACAATCATTCCGCTGACGCCATAGTACACCAATTTCTTACGCCCTATTTTATCGATGATGAGTAATGCCAATATTGTCGTCCCCATATTCACGACACCGATCAAAACCTGATAGAAAAGGGAATCGCCTCCCGACAGTCCGGCATTTTCAAATATCGTAGGCCCGTAATACAAAACAGCATTTACACCCATAAACTGTCCCAAAATCGCAATACATAATCCGGCAACGACAGCTGTAAGAATTCCGGGTTGAAACAAATACTTGAATTCCGATTTCGTCTCGTTGGCTATATGAGCCTGCAACTCCTCGACCTGCTTCTTCACCCGTTCTTTCCGAGAATAGATCTTCCCGAAAATAGACTCCGATCGGGCGACCTTTCCTCGCAACAACAACCAACGCGGACTCTCCGGTATAATAAACAAAATGATGAAAAACAAAAGTGCAGGCAAAGTTTCCATACCCAGCATACCTCTCCAAACTTCATCGACAAATATCCAATTCATCAACTCGCTATCGAATCTCATGCTCTCCGAGACACTCAACAACCAATAATTAATAAGGTATGCTCCCAAAAAACCTACGGTAATAGCCAGCTGATACAGCGAAACCAATCGGCCCCGATACTCGGTTACCGCTATTTCAGAGATATACATCGGCGAAACAATCGAAACGATACCAATTCCTATTCCACCGACAATACGATAAAAAACAAGCCATTGATAACTTCCACACAATGCACAGCCAATGGCCGAAACCGAAAACATAATCGACGCGAAAATCATCGTCAACCGACGACCTATCCAATCGCTCATCGTCCCCGCCACGGCAACCCCGGCGATAGAACCTACAAGAGCACACCCCACATACCAACCCTGTTCTATATCATTTAACCCGAACAAGGTTGTAACCTGTTTAATCGTACCGGAAATTACCGCCGTATCATACCCGAACAGGAAACCTCCACATGCAGCCACGACGGCCAAAAACAAGATATAACCGATATTATACGATGATTTTTTCATGGTCATTTTATTTCGAAATATTCCCGGTAACGATCATAAAGATGCCCTGCCTGTAAATAGGCCGATTGAGGGCTCATAAAATGAGAAAACTCAAACGTAATAGCTTTGTCGTAGCCGGCACGTTTCGCAGCTTCCAGTTTCAAACGTAATTTATCGAACTTAATCGGGAAAAACTTAATAGGCATATCCCGATCGAACGATTCCGCATTCGTCCAACATTGCATGCCGTATCTATCGGCGAGTTTCTTATTGACCGAAAAAAACGCATCGAGTTCGTCATAATCGATATGCCCGTCTTGAAATGCACAAGCATCGACCACATCGTGTATTCCATCGAAGATCTCGTTCCATTCCCGTTCATGCGTTTCCACCGAAATAGATTCGGCCTTTGTCAATCGCCCGCTCGAAGCCTGAACCGCCTTTTTACCGTCGATCCACGGCGATATGAACGTAGGCAACCCTCCCGAAACGTCTTTGCATTGTTTCCCCATAGCACGGAAAGCATCGATTGCCCCTTTGGTCTGGCGGCTGATTTCCCCGCTTATATACCAGCCTCCGAAACTTTTGTACTTCCCGTAATTCTTCCAAACCTCATCAATCACATATTTATTATGTTCGATCTCGTAAGTCATATCCCGGGTTTCCCAAAACTTACCGGAATCGTACAAACCGAACCAAAATTTCATACCATATTTCTCGGCCAGCCGAAGAAACATATCGACCAAATCGACCGACGGCATATAACAACCTTTGCTCAACAAATACTTAGACGGATAAGTAATAAATTTTTTATATCCCGAACGAATAAGTATGACCGTATCGATTCCGATGGCTTTCATATACCGGAAGTCCCGATCCCATTCTTTCTCACCCCAATTCTGATGTGGAATATCGTGAGATATTTCGTCGAGAAACGTCCCTGTGATTTTCAACCCATTAGATTTAGGGACAATAAGTCCACCGCCCTCCGAGGTTCCAGAAAACGACGAAGACACACCATTACTACCCAATGCTTCTATTTGAGAACCTATTACCGCCGAGGTTCCAGCAAGTGCGACTTTTTTAAGAAAATCTCTCCTGTTATTCATGATATATCTAAAAATATACTGTGTTTTATGCAATAGTTAAGCTAAAATGTTAATTACTTAATTATTACGCCTACAAATATAGTATATTTTTATTTATATACCACAGAATAAATAAAAATTTTTATTATATATACTTATTCTTCGAACATTCGACTTCTCGATATTAGACAAGAACCTATCAAACCGGCATTATCGCCAAGTTTAGAAATCACAATCGTCGTATCCCGATTGACCAAATTGAGGGAATATTTTCGCACCGCCGTCTTAATCGGTTGCAAAATATAATCCCCGGTAAGAGACAAAGCCCCTCCTATAATTACTAACTCCGGGTTAAGGATATTAATCAAACCGGCAATATGTTTTCCCAAATTATTACCTATGTCTTCAATCAAATCGATGCACATCACATCGTCTTTTTCCGTTGCGGCAATCACATCTTTTAATGTAAGGGCATTCTTCTCTCTTATTCGGGAAGACAACAAAGATATTTCTCCGTTTGCCTCCCGCTCCATCAATTTCCTAATTAAAGCCGAACCGGAAGCCTCGGTTTCGAGACAGCCCTTTTTTCCACAATGGCACAATACTTCATTATCGTAACTAACGACATGACCGAACTCACCGGCGAAACCCGATTTCCCCGTATATATTCTGCCATCGACAATAATGCCTATCCCCAGTCCCCAGCTCACATTCACGAATATAATGTTTTTCTCGCCATGCACATTTCCTTGCAAGTACTCTCCATAGGTCATGGCACGAGTATCGTTCTCGATAGTCACATTATACCCCAGCTTTTCCCGAAGAACCTCCGCCAAAGGCCTCTCTTCGAAATTAAAAATACTATAACTATATCCCGAAGCAGGATTTACCCGCCCCGATATATTGATATTTATATTCAAAATTTTCTCGCTATTAATCGAGAGAGTTTTAATAAACTTCTGTATGATACCGGCTAATGCATCCAAGCTCTCTTTGGTATTGGCATTCTTAAACGGCACATCTAATTTCTTATCGATCAAGTCGCCTCTGAAATTCACAACGCCGATATGCAAGCTGGAATGCTTAATATCTACACCGATAAAATACCCCGACTCTGGATTCAACCCATATAAATTGGGATGCCTTCCCCCATTCGTTTCCAACTTCCCATAGACATTCAAGTAGCCATTACCGCACATCTCATCGATAAATTTCGTAACAGTAGGCACACTCAAATCCAATTCTTTGGACAGCTCTGTAATCGTAGAACAACCATTCTGAATATAATGAGTAATAATTCTCTTCTTTATAAGAGAATTTTTCGACCCTTTCTCAAACTCTTTCAACAATAAATGAGGCATAACGAGATTACTTTTTTCGACTTACATTGATAAAATAGGAATAAAAAACAAACCCGATCGAAATACTCCCGTCAAACTTATCTTTATTCCTGCTTGCGCTATCTTTCCGTAAAAATAATAAATTTGTTCAAAACAGAGAAATTAAATAAATATATTTATTAATATTTTTATCGACAAATTCATTACCGACCACCTTTATGATTACAAACAGACAGAAACCAATCGTAATCCTACACATCTACTCGCTATATCATCGCACAAAACAGAAAGTTATTTTTTAGATATGCCCTATCATCTCATAAATAAAAGAACGGAGAGCCGAATTCGACTCTCCGTTCCACCACGAATCTAAATTCTTACTTATTTATTCCTCAACTTTGAAAGCATCGATCTCACGGATACCGGGAAGACCATAGTTAGCTTTTTTAAGACCGTTAACATAAACAGTCATACCAATTCTCTCCGGATGGCCTTCAAGTTTAGCAGCATCTCTCAAACTCTTAGCGGCATCAGTATCATTTAATTTTACCAAAAGACATTTCGAACCATCTGTCTCTTCTGCATTATCTGCAATAAATACTTGGCTATAACCAGTAAATTCAGCAGCACCGGCCCATTCTATATCTCCGGCTTGTTTAGCTTCATCGAACGATTTATACCCAGTCTTTGAAGGTCCATTTTTAATACAACCCACAACATATCCTTTAACCGCAAAAGTTTCGCCATTTGCAATTTCCAAAGCCTCGGCAACGGTTTTAGCTTTTGTCCAATCCACTTCGGGAGTAGGATCAGGCTCTTCGCCGGCTTCAACGAAATGTTCTACTTGATTACGTCCGAAAGCGAAATCATCTATGCAATAAGTAGTAGATTTCGATTTGCCTCCTTCGGCCACATAATGGAACCCGATATAAACGATATCGCCTTTTCCTTCCAAGCTGATATCGCCCGAAGCCACCCATTTGAAATTGCCATCGGCAGAAGTAGCAATCTTCACATCAAGTTTTTCCTTGCTCGAAGCGGTAGATTTAGGCTCGTTCAACACATAAACTTCAAGTTTGGTAGATGCTTGCCAATAGGAACCTTCACTATAAAAAGAGAAGATTTTTTTAGCCGCATCCTTTACATTCAAAGCCGGAGAAATCATCCACCAGTCATAAGCCAAACCGGCATTTTTATCGGTGCTATCGTGAGCGGTAGCCTGAATATATTTATCTACCGAGTTATCGGTCTTATTTGTAAAAATCTTACTTTGCCATGTACGGTCATCGTCAGACGGGGAAATAATCTCGTGAGTCCAACCCGGGCACAATTCACTGATAGGCGTATAATCTGCCTCGATATTGTTGAACTGATAAATCGTATCTTTCACAACAACCGACGGAGTACTAGGATTTCCTCCCTCACCTCCATCGCCACCCGTACCGGGCAGATCCTCGTCTTCACTGTTCGAACAAGCGGAGAATCCGGCAACTGTCATAGCTGCCATAAAAATCCATGCAAATTTTCTCATCTTTTTCATATTAAAATTTATTTGGGGTTAAAAATATTATTACGATTCATGCAAAAACAGGTTGCTCCTCGGCATAGCCAATTTCATTTGATTTCGCGCCCGACTCACCCTATTGAGGGAAATCGAATCCTTTGAGATCGGCAAACGGCTTATCCAGCGACCGTACGGTCAACTGCCAAGTTCCGTCATAGGCCTCGTTATCTTGGAACCACCCCGCAATCGCAGTAATTTCTCCTTTGTTGTCGCTACCGGGGGTAGGAATGCGACGATCGGCAAACCGGGCGTATTCACTGGTTGAGATATATACATCTACCGTATTGCCACTGTCATCGGCAATCACCCGAGAACGCGGGAACCCGATATTATATTTTTTATCGGCACTATAAGTAGAAGGCGCAAAAATAGGGTTCAAAGCGTACTTCGCCAAAGCGGCCGTCACATTCTTTCCGTCCGACGGGAACGGAAGAATCTCATCGTTCAATTTCTTTCCATCGGAATCGTATCCTGTAAAATAGACATCTTTAATCTTCACGATTTTGAAATAACCATATTTGTCCATTTCGGTGATCTCTTTCAAAGTCTTTTCTTCCACGACTATTTTAGAAGGGTCGGGAGTTCCTATCTTCTGGATATGTTTCATCGCCAGCGTATAAGGGATACGCCCGGGCTCTTCACGAATCTTATTGTCGTTGCGATATCCGCGTACTCCCAACTGGGGTGCTGCCGCATAACGTCCCAAAACCAGCCCGTTACAGCGAATGGCCACCACTTGTCCCAACGGCAACATACCCGAAAGACTGCCGGCATCGACCGAAACTTTCAAACAAGTATGGTCATCGTCCAGACTTTGTATAACGAAATATTTATATACGTTGCCCGCACGGTCATCGGTAATCACCCTGCCTCTAACGATAATGTCGTTGGGAGAATCGATCGTATCGATTGTAAACAGGCCCTCTTTCGTATCGAAATTTTCGATAAGGTCGTGAATGGTTACCGTCTGGGGCCAAGCCTCATCGCTGCCCTCGGGAACCGTAGCAAAATCTTCGGGAATGGCATCGAACTCTTTTTCACACGCCGTAAACAGCATAAGAGCTGCAAATACGACACCGATATATTTTAATTGTCTCATACTCTAAACGATTTATTAAAATTTGAAACCGACATTGATAAACATATTGAAGCCCCAAGCATAATAATATTTATTGGGGAATTTGTCCACCGATTGTATATCTTTGGTTACACTCTTGTTATCCCGGCTGACACGACCTTGTTGATAACCGCCGGTAATCATGCTGGTATTATTGAGAATATTATTGAAGCTAAGGTTGATATTCAACTGTTGCTTACGATTGTTGAGATAAATCAATTTACCTACCGAAGCATCGAGCAAGAACCCGCCTTTAAGTTTCTCCTGCGAACCGATCATCTCCTTCTGATTGTAGTACTTAACGATATCGGAACCTTTATTCCCGGTATAGTCTCTAACAAGAACCGGTTTACCGGTCTTTTGATCAAAACTCCAAACCATAGAAGTTTGACCATTCTTATCGATACCGATAATGCGATAACCGTTGTAGTTCTGCTCCAATCCTACTTCATTGGGATATTTTCCGCCATACATATTCATGTGCGTGAAACGCGACGGTGAGAAATCGAGGTAATTGTTATCGAAGTAAGAAAGCGTTATGTCGGCAAACCACATCTTCGGGTGAAAATAATCCAGCGTAATGCTTGCGGCCAACTGAGGACCGTTGCTCACATGAAGACCTTCGGTGTAAACTTTTTCGGTATAATCGGTCGAAGCGGCTCGCCCGTCGACTATAACCGGCAATTGTTCGGTAAAGAGATTCATACCGTTTTCGGCGCTCATCGTTCCCATACAATCGTTGGTATATTTGTAGCTGCCATACGTTCCTGCCGCCGATATAGTGAAGCTGCTGTTCAACTTCACACTCACACCGGCCTCGACACCGAAGTGACGTTTATTCACGCCCGACAACGTATGATTTACATACGTGCGGAACTCATCGTGATAATATCCCGTACTTTCTACGCCATCGCGGAATTCCGTGAAGAATCCTGTTACCCGACCTTTTACAATCGATGTATTCAATTGATAGGTCAAATCGGCCGAGAATACTTTCTCCGATTTCAAACCTCTGATACGAGTATCTTTAATACGAGGCGCTACATAGGCATAACCGGCCAACGGAGCCCGAGATTCCGCCAAAGCATTTAACGACAAACGATTATGTCCGTCTATCTTATATACGACACCGGCCTTGATACTGGGATCTATAAAATACATCTGTTTACCCAAGCCCTTAGACCGGGCTCCAACAACCTCGGCACGACCGTTTCTCATCAAACCTTCACGTTGGAAAGAGGTATAGGATAAACGTGCGGCATAATAGATATCGAACAAGGGTAATTTCCAATCGTTCTGTATAAATGCCGAAGCATTGATAACATGCATATTGTAATTATATCCGAACTTATCACCTTTATAAACAGCTCGGTTCGGGTCGTCCAAATCATTCTGGATAATGTCCTGATTGTCGGTAAAGTCACGCTCGGCAAACTGGTCTATATCGATCCACTGATTAGCCCCCAACAAGTCATCGACGGTTTTGTAGTGCATTCCTTTCGCATATTTGGCTTCGATACCGGCCGTCAATTTGAGTTCGCTGTTCAACTGATTGGTGTACAAAAAGTTCAAAGGTATTTCCATCAAGTTGTTGTGACGACGCTCCAAAATATACTTGGCACTTCCGTTGGGATTTATGGCATTGTTGGCATAGTTCGCGCTATACATCGCATTCCAGTTAATCTGGGTCACATTGGGATCGCCGGCTCTCCACAAATCGGCAATCTGATTGGCCAATCCCTTATTCACCTCTTTGTAATAGGCATTATAAACATCGTCGGGACCATCTACCGCCAACTGATAATATTGCCAACTGGGCAAATTACGGTAATAATCGGGACGGGGATCGGGCGCGTTATAAAAAGCTATCGCCGAATTACTGTATTGGCTGTAATGGAATCCTACGCCGGCAGACAATTTGCTCTCATCGTCGATTTTCCAGTCCCAATTAAAAATTGCCGTAGGGTCATAGCTGTGGACAATGCGGGAATTACGCTTTTCTCCGTCTTGGTATCCCCAATAAGGATTGTAATAAATTCCCCGATAATCGTAAACCTCCTGTGAAACGGCAGCCGACTGTGCCCGTTTGGTCGGTGCACCGAACGTCGTCAAGGCAAATCGATGGTCGCCCAATACTTTCTCGGCAGCAAGGAAATAGCCGAAAGAGTTGTAAAAGGTTCCTTCCGTGCGTCCCTCGTCGGCCCAACGATAAACGACCGACCCGGTAAAAGCCCAACCGTTGTCCATAATACCGGTCGAGTAGATAGCCTGTCCGCGCAATTTATAAGCACGATTCGTGTAAGCGGCATTTACATTCGTACCTGCTGCATAGTTGGTTGCCCGCGTGTTGATGTTCGTCGTTCCTCCCAAAGAACCGTAAGCATATCCCGGCATTTCAAGACCATTCACGGCATCTTTATTTCTCATGGCATTGTTCAATCCTCCGAGACTCGAATAGTTGAAACGGCCGCGTTCCAAATCATTAAAGTTAAGTCCGTTTATATAGGTAGAAGATTCCCGTTGTTCATATCCCCTCACATTAAAACGCATAGGGCTATACGAATAACTGGCTGCCTGCAAATAAACATCGTCGGCAGCGCCGGACAGATAGGATGCCGATTGAGATGCGGCACTGCCCTCATCGTCTATCGCCGACTCGTCGAGCTCGAAAACATTATCTTCGAGAACCTGTTGATTGAGTGTATTGTCTGCTTTCTTAGGTTGCAAAGAAGCATTCAAGGTATTTACGCCGTCATTTACCACAAAGTCGACAGAATAAGCCTTATAATCAGCCGCCGTAAATACAACAACCACAGACCCTGCCCTAACTTTCTTCAACTCGAAATTTCCGTCAAAATCCGTAACAGCCGACACGTCCCGTATCGCAACTTTTACATTCGCAATAGGTTTGTTTGTTTCATAGTCAACGACAACGCCTTTTACCGAAGCGGCCTGAACAAAAGCCGGTACGACAAGAAGCCATGTCATTAATAACCATAGTTTACGATTCATTACATCAAAAGGTTTAATTATAACTGTGTTTATGTTTACAACCCTATCCCCCCCTTTTATCGAGGGGTAAAAAAGGAATTTGCAAATTAAAAGATTATTTTCCATTAAACAAACTTCTACGTTGGGAATATTTATTACAATCGTGTTAAATTGTAACCCTATATAAAATGTTAATTATCGGACAAAATGCAAGAAATTTTGGGAAATAAGCTAACTTTCAAGTTATTAAACCTATCACTATGTTAAAAATACCTTTCTAAACGACAACTGCTAAATCATATCTCACCCATCGTCCTAATACATTATCTCCATCATAAACATTAGAGCTAATGATATAATATGATTCTTACGAACGTCGCACACGGAAAGATGTCTTTAAACGCATTTATTCCTGCCGATAGAGATTTATTCCTAAAAAAATTTCGCTTATTTGTCAAATTAGAGTTATCTTGCGCCACATTTTAATTTAAGTCGAAAATTTCAAAAACAAAATTCCACACAAACTATGAAAAAAATAGGATTCTTGCTATTAGCCGTATTCTTGACAGGAGTGACTGTTACACAAGCACAAAAGAAACAATACGCTATATATGCGGTAGCATTCTACAATCTTGAAAACCTGTTCGACACGATTAATCAGCCGAATACGAACGACGAAGAATTTACTCCTTCGGGGTCGTACCGTTGGGGCGGATTAAAATATCGGAATAAACTCAACAACCTTGCTTATGCGATTAGCAATTTTGCCACAGACAACAGCAGCCCGTTCAAATTAAAAAACGGACCTGCCGTTATCGGCGTATCGGAAATAGAAAACAAACAAGTATTGGAAGATTTGATTCATACCGGCGAATTATCCAAACGAAACTATGGAATCGTACATTACGACTCTCCCGATTTTAGAGGAATCGATGTGGGTCTTATATATGACAAAGACCAATTTACACTCGAATCGAGCCGTAGCGCACGACTTCATACCCCTCAATTCCCCAACCTACGTACTCGCGACCAATTAGTCGTTTCGGGAATATTGGCCGGCGAACGGGTACACTTTATTGTCAACCACTGGCCTTCAAGACTCGGAGGGGAAAAACAATCGAGCCCAAAACGGGAAGCCGCAGCCGCACTGACCAAACATTTGGCCGACTCTCTTTTAGCGGCCGACCCCGACTCGAAAGTCGTCATTATGGGCGACCTCAACGACGACCCGTCGAACCGCAGTTGTAAAACCATATTAGGAGCCCAAAAGAAACAACAAGATGTTCAGGCTGGCGGATATTTCAATACCATGTGGGGAATGTTCGACAAAGGCATAGGCACATTGGCTTATAACGGCTCTTGGAACCTATTCGACCAAATCATTATTTCGGGGAACCTGTTGGGTAAAGATCGCTCCACCCTGAAATATATCCGGTCGGAAGTATTCAACCGGGATTTCCTGAAACAAAAAGAAGGCAAGTACAAGGGGTATCCTTTACGAACCCATGCTGCGGGAGTTTATCTAAATGGTTACAGCGACCACTTCCCCACTCTCATCTATTTAGCCAAAGAGATAAAATAAATAAAGCTCGAAACACAAAAAGAGGGGTGATATTGTTCTATCACCCCTCTTTTCATTTTCTCCGGAATTAAAATATAACACGACGAGTTATCCTATCTTCATTCGATGACAATACGATAACATAAATTCCTCTGGGATAATCGGCTGTCGACAAAACAATCTTCCCCCGACCATCTAAGTATTCACACCAAACCATACGACCAGAAATATCGACTAATTCGATCATTCGAAATTTTGTATCATTCACAGCAATCTCTAAATTTCTGCCATTTCGAATGATAACTATATCATCATCTCTATCCACCTCTTCAATTCCGCTATAACAAGGATCATTCACCGCATCCGACGTTTCATATTCGATGTTACCGTCAGGACCTTTGACATAAACCAATTTATCCTGAGTATCCAACCCACTCACATCGGTAGAACAACCCGGGCGCAGCAAATCACCGTCTTCTACTCCTATCCCTTCTATCCACAAGACCTTATCTCCCGTCCAAAATCGCTGCCGAAGTGTATTGGCGATCTCTACCGTATCGATTTTACTAATTGTCGAAGATACGGATTTCTGAGTAATCCAATCGAAATGAGTGATGGTCTCACCCTCCTTTACTCCGAAATCATAAATAAGATATTCCCTATCACACAAACTCTCGACAGGCATAAGGAGTTTATTAAAAGTTATATAAACCTGTTTCCCGGATTCTCGGATAAAAGCCAAATTTTCATCGGCCGTCTCCGAACAAGACTTAAAAGTGTAAAACTTTTTATACGCAATGTTATTGACAATGGTATCGGCTTGTATCAGATTTCGATAATAACTCTTTCCAAATAATTGCTGGGAATATCCCCACTCGACACCGTCTCGCACCAAAGGGATATATTCATAATGCGCAGCTTTTATATTCCCGACCACAGCGAACAAAAGAACTAACAACGTAATTTTTCTCATAATTATCACTTTTTCTTTAAGGTAATGAAATAATTTATTTGTAAAAATAATATATATCATTGAATGAATCTATTTTTATTCAATCTTTTTACCGAGATTGCGATTTCTACAAAAACATGAAAATAGACTGTAACCCTACGCAACCAAATAAATTGGTTTCTGCTCTCATTTGCACCATCTTTGCGCAGGATGCGAAAATAAGCTGCATTCGGCAAAGTCAAGCGAGCTTGCTTTTGCCCTCATTTGCACTATCTTTGTGTCGAAATTTCAAAAGGGATTGCCCCATGACTCAGAAAGCGAAAACTTATATGCTACCCGTCGCAATGGCTACCGGAAGTTTGGCGGGATATTTACTCCCCGACCTTACAGCCCGATGGGCTACACTTCTGGCCCCTATCCTTATTTTTGCTATGCTGTTGGTTACCTACTGTAAAATTTCCCCGAACGATCTACATATAAAACCTCTACACGGTTGGCTTCTCGCTGTTCAGGTTATCGGTGGATTAACCATATTCGGTGCGCTTTATTTTTGGGATCCTATCATAGCGGAAGGAACTTTCATCTGCCTTTTCTGTCCCACAGCGACAGCCGCTCCCGTCATTACCGGAATGCTCGGAGGAAACGTCCCGACACTAATTTCATACAGTCTAATCAGCAATATGGCTGTGGCCATTTTATCGCCGATTATTTTTTCGTTCATGGGAATACATGCCGACATCTCTTTCCTCGACTCTTTCCTAACTATATGCAGTAAAGTGTTACCACTACTTATCCTACCCTTAGGAGTGGCAATCCTCTTACGACAATGCCTACCCAAAATCCACACGGTACTGAATAAGCGGCAATCTCTATCGTTTTACATGTGGGCAGTTTCGCTTTTTCTTGTAGTGGGCAAAGCGGTCACATTCATCATCGGACAAGGGAGGGAAGCTATACCTCTCGAAATCGCTATCGCCCTCCTCTCTTTGATCGTTTGTATAGGACAATTTTATATAGGGCGAAAATTAGGTGGACGATACGGCGATAAAATTTCAGGAGCGCAAGGATTGGGACAGAAAAACACCGTGCTTGCCATTTGGCTGGCACTCACTTATTTGTCGCCTATCACATCGATAGGCCCGGCATCATATATCATCTGGCAGAACAGCATCAATAGCTATCAACTTTACTTGAAAGAAAAGCAGACAATGAAAGGCTCTTAGAAACTGTTTTCATTTTTTCAAATCGAATCTTTTCCGGTCGAACGACCTCAAAACTATTCCAAATTCAAACATAAAAAGCTAATTTTCCTCTTCCTCCTCATTCACCGCCGGAAGATTCTTTTTCGCTTTCACCCCCATGACTTTAAGTTTCTCTACACGTCCTATCAGATTTCCGTTGCCGGTTTTCAGTTTCTTCATGGCATCGGTATAAGCCATAGCCGTCGTATTCAACGATTTACCAATCTTCTCCATATCATCGACAAAACCGGCGAACTTATCGTACAATTTTCCGCCCTCCTCGGCTATATCGATTGCATTGCGGGTCTGCTTGTCCCGTTGCCACAAATCGGCTACGAGTTTCAGTGCGGCAATCAAATTTGTCGGGCTCAACAAAAGCACCTTCTTTTCATAGGCATATTGCCACAAAGCGTGATCGGCCTGCATTGCAGCCAGATAGGCAGCCTCGTTGGGAATAAACATCATTACATGATCGCCTTTCCCGACATAATCTTGATAGCTCTTCCCGGCCAGCTCGTCTATATGTTTCCTCACCGATACCAAATGCTGCTTCAATGCCAATCGAGCTTCGTCGGCATCTTCCGCATTGACGTAATTGACATAAGCCGTGAGAGATACTTTCGAGTCGATCACCATTTGATGATTTTCTCCACCGGGATAACGGATAATGACATCAGGACGCATCTTCCGCCCATCGGAGCCCTGTATGGTATGCCCCTCTTCGTCCCGCAAAGTTTCCTGTATGAAATATTCCCGATCTTTTTCAAGTCCCGATTTTTCGAGAATACTTTCCAATATCATCTCCCCCCAGTCACCCTGTATTTTGGAATCTCCACGCAAAGCATGGGTCAGCTGTTTTGCCTCCGCACCTATGGATTCGCTCCTCTCTACCAATTCTTTAATCTGTTCTTTCAACGAAAACCGCTCGCGAGCCTCATTATTATAAGTTTCTTCCACGGTCTTTTTAAATCCCTCCAAACGCTCTTTCAAGGGATTGAGTATTTCGGCGAGACGTTCGTGGTTCATCTCGGAAAAACTCTTCGATTTCTCCTGCAATATCTCGTTAGCCAGTACCTTGAACTCGTTGTTCATCTCTTGCCGGATACGTTGGACTTCCTGTTTTTGAACTTCCATATTTTCGGAAAGCATTTGATTACGGGCTTGTAGATCGCCTTTCTCACGGTTGAGTTTCTCTCGCTCCCGATTAGCAAAATCGAGTTGTGCCTGTACCTCGGCCAACCGCGCCGTACAGCTTTTCACCTGCGCCTCCAACACACCGTTGCGTACCTTCAAGTCAGCCGCCTCGCTTTCGCGTGCCGCCAGCGACTGCTGCCACCCTTTACGACTCGAATTATACACGACAAAAAATACCACGGTAGCAACCAAAGCCACCAATATGCCAACCCCTACTGCTATCATAATGATCTAATCTATATTCAACACCTCAAAAAATCGTTGTGCAATCTGCTCGAACCCGTTATTACCCGGGTGAGAAGCGATTTCCTTATCGGTAGTTATCGTTTCATATCCTTGCCAAGTCAATGTTTTAGCCTCGGTATTATCGCTATAACTTTCCGCTTGCACAATGGCTTTGTATCTCTTTCCACCGACATTAAAATCTATTTGTAACCGATTATCCGACAACACGGTATAATGGGTATAATTCAAGGACTGAGAGGTCGGTTCCACACGGGTGACAACCGTACCTATCGAACTGCGATTACCGGCTTTGTTAATGCCGTCTATCGCTACGAGGGTCACGGCATATTGTTTACACGCATTTTTTACAGACTTGATGACACTATTCGATACATACCAGCCATAAATCCATACGATACGAGCCCGAGGCGCATAGGCTTTTATGGTTGCTATCAGCTCTTTTGCTCCTTGCTCGAAGGCCTCTCTTTTTCTCGATGTATTTACATTATCGCCAATCTGTATAACGACCAAATCCAAATCGTCGCTCAACATGGGGTACAATCTATTATCCAACCAATTCATCTGTTGAGCCCGGTTTTCACAAGCCTCAAAATCGACTCCCGATAATTTCGTATCGGTATAGGCCGGATTGGCTTTTAAAAACTTTCTTTGAATAATGGCGTGATAATCGCTCTCCGAGTCGGTCGCATTCATTCCGAAAGCGCCATTACCCAACAGCAAAGAATTCCCGATAAACAGAGCCTTATCAGGCATTTCAAATTTTCCATGATCGAAAATCAAGTCGGTTAGCTCCTCTCCAAAAAACTTGTCGCACGAGGCCATCGTTATCGACAAGATGATAAGGCATAAGTAAGAAGAGAAATATTTCATAAGCCTATACAAACAATTGTATTTGAACAATGTGACAACAAAGATATTAAATAACACGAACAGAGGCAAACGAAAAAATCATTCCCGCACAAATATTCTGCATCACACCCTTACAAACAGACGATAAATTTCACCATTCACACTTTTATAATTACTTTTGTACAAGTAACCGACAAAATTCCAGCGCATGAAATTAGGAGATGTATGGTTCTCGGCCATTGCCGAAGCCGAAAACAATGACCACATGATTATCGTTTCGGGACGTACCGAGATAGAACCGTTCATTCAATCGGGCAAGTTCAAAGAACGTGTTGAAATTACATGGAAATACGAGGCCGATAGTAAAGGTATGCCCAATGAGACTACCGGAAAACTGATGGAAGAAGTGCAGACCGTATTGAAACAGGCTATGGAAAAAGATAAACTGGCCATTTTCACAGGAATCTATACCGGAGACGGCGAACGCACATGGGTATTTTATACCCGCAATATACCGGCATTCGGACGTATGCTCAACGAAACTCTCGCTCCGTTCGAAACGTTACCTCTCACCATCTATACCGAGAAAGACCCCGAATGGAACGAATATCGGGAAATGTGCGAGCTTCAAGATCAGGATAATGACGATGAAGACCTCGATGAATGAAAGCGATACAGCACTGAACGTCCATTCGCTCAATGAAAAAAGCGATCTTACATATAAGCATATTCATTCTGTTTTCGGCTCAAATGGCATGTTCACATGGAGAAGACGAACCGGAAGATATTACTACTATCTCTGTCAATGAACCGGGCTCCCTATCTGAAATCATCGCGCCCAGCCAACGAGGCAGTATTACTAAATTAGCCGTAAAAGGATCTCTAAATTATAGCGATATTTCCTATATCCGCCAAATGCCCGAATTACTTTACTTAGATGTAGGAAGCGTCGTACTGCCCAACAACTACTTCCCGGATAATGCCATTTCCAGCCATGAAAAATTAGAGGCCGTGATTCTCCCTGTATCGCTCGATTCTATCGGGGCATCGGCATTTCGATGGTGCGAAAGGTTGCAAGCCGTCCACCTGCCCAAAAAACTTAAATCCATCGGAGCGTATGCATTCGCCGGCTGTATCAATCTGTACGATATAGAATTACCCAACTCTTTGCTACATCTCGAAAAATATGCCTTTTCCGGTTGTAAAAGTTTATATACCTTGAAAATACCATCGAAATTACAACGTATATCCGACTATACTTTTTCCAAATGCATCAGCCTTACCGAAATAAAAATACCGGGAAATATCCGGGAAATAGGGTATAAATCATTTTCGGGTTGCAGCGGACTCCGAGAAATTAGCATCCCCTCGACTGTCAAAACAGTAGGTATCGGAGCCTTTGAAAATTGTACCGAATTAAAGGATATATCCTTGCCAACTACTCTTACCGAAATCAATTACTACACATTCTCAGGCTGTACCAGTCTCACTACTCTTACACTACACAGCAAGCTCACCGCTATCAACAACTACGCTTTTGCCGGATGCAAAAGCCTTACTGAAATACATTGTAAAAACAGCAACCCGCCTTTGATCGGAGAAAATACATTCCGAGACGTAAATCGCATCGGCTGTAAAATATTCGTCCCGTCGAAACGAGCGAAGAAAAGTTATAGTACAGCCCTCTATTGGAATGAATTTACCATTTATATAGAATGATGCCTACCGTTGTTCTTTATTCGAATCAATTATAATGAACAGGAATTATAATACTAAAAAACGTATTTTTATCAAATCAAGATTTTAATTTATAATTTTTTTCATTATACTTGCATTAAACAAAAAAACAATCTGCTCCATCAACCAACAGAACATACACTATTCATATTCTTGTAAAATCCTAAACGATAAAGCCATGAAAAATACATTACTTCGAACAGTCGTTATCTTCGTCGCTCTTTGCATTTATCCCAGTATCCACGCTTATGACTTTGAATATGACGGATTCTATTACGACATTACCTCCGATTCGACAGTAAGTGTCACCCATGACCACGGAGATTTTTATAAGGGCGATATTTCCATACCCAATCAAGCTACGCATAATGGGAAGACTTATCAAGTCACGACTATCGATGATCGTGCTTTCGAAGGGAAAGAACAACTAACTTCTGTACACATATCGAATAGTATAGATTCTATCGGAGATTATGCCTTTTGTGGGTGTCCCCTACTCACACAAGTCTCGCTCGGAGAGGGAGTCACCTACATGGGTAACGACATTTTTCGAGGCTCAGGATTAACATCTATCACCATCACCCGCAATGTATCTCAAATCGGCATCGCTCCTTTCTCTGCATGTACCCAATTAACCGAAATCAACGTAGATGAGGCAAACCCTTATTTTTCTTCATTAGACGGAGTATTAACAGACAAAAACAGAACTACAATCGTTGCATATCCCGCAGGAAAAGGGAAGCGTTATATCATACCCGACGGAATTACGAAAATAGGGACACATTCTTTTTTCGCCTGTCCAATAACATACATTCATACACCTAACAGTGTGAAAACTATCGAACTTTTCGCATTCGCCTCATGCACAGATTTAGACACAATCATATTGGGCAATAGCGTAGACTCTATCGAAGGAGCTGCGTTTCGTATTAACGATCGACTAAAAACCATTTATTCTATGAATCCAATTCCTCCCGCAGCCCATCCTGAGGCTTTTAGTTCATTTAGCCCCATGTTCTTCATTCAATGCACTCTACACGTCCCTGTCGGTAGTTTACAAGCCTACAAAAATGCAGAAGTATGGAAAAATTTCAAAAACATCGTGGAGAATGATTTCACAGGAATAGAACGACCCTCACCTGACAAAGCAAAAATTTTCGGAAACAAAAATAGTATTGCATTTCGAAATATCGAACCGGGTACAGATATAAGTATCTACGACACAACCGGGAAATGTATAAAAACATTTGCAGTGGACGGAGACAGCGAAATACCCCTCCCCAGCGGTATTTATCTAATCAAATATGCCGGGAGAACCATAAAAATAATATTATAATCAAATAGGCTCAGTAAAAATTGGTGAGGGTAAATATGAATTTTAGCGAATACGATAGATTGTATTTTCCTTCTCCCCTGCCGTGTCCCGTAGCCTTACGGGGTGTTGCGTCAGCAATAGGGGAGAGACCGAAGTAACGGCAGTTTCTGTGGAGAGGGGTTGAAAAGATTTCATTAGTTTTTGGGCTGTAAGAATTAACCCCTCCGTCCGACGGACACCTCCCCTATATTTTGTTTGACAACAAAACACAAGGGAGGAGGTTATCGTGTTTGTTCTTCTCCCCTATTGTACGAAACATACGGGGTGCTACGTCAGCAGTATAGGAGAGAGACCGAAGAAACGGCAGTTTCTGTGGAGAGGAGTTGAAAAGATTTCATGAGTTTTTTGGGCTATAAGGATTAACCTCTCTGTCCGACGGACATCTCCCCTATATTTTGCTATGCAAAACACAGGAGAGGAGAATAATACCTTCCTATATATCGTTAGATTATATAAAAGTACAATCCCCTCTGATTTCCTACTGAGAACCTATAAAGGAGAAATGGCACTATAAATAAAAAGAGATGTTTGGTAAAACATCTCTTTTTATTTATTTCACAAGACAGTTGTACTCTATTTTTATTCCTCGTCTTCCTCTTCTTTCATATTGTGGAAAACATTTTGTACATCTTCGTCTTCCTCAAAACGTTCGATCAACTTTTCGATAGAAGCGCGTTGTTCGGGTGTTACATCTTTCACATCGTTAGGAATACGTTCGAATTCGGCACTGACGATTTCATAACCGGCCTCTTCGAGATGATGTTGGATATTATTATTCTCCGAGAACTCGCCATAAAGTACGATTTCTTCCTCATCGGCCTCCACTTCATCGACTCCATAATCAATCATTTCAAGTTCGAGATCCTCCACCGAGACTCCCTCTTTGGGTTTGATATGAAACACACATTTGTGATCGAACAAGAAAGAAAGACTACCGGTCGTACCCAACGATCCTCCGGCTTTATTGAAATAACTGCGCACATTGGCGACAGTACGGGTCGTGTTATCGGTAGCTGTTTCTACGACGATAGCGATACCGAAAGGACCGTATCCTTCATAAACCACTTCCTTATAATCGCCGGCATCTTTCGACGAAGCTTTTTTAATAGCCCGTTCTACATTTTCTTTCGGCATATTCGCCGCTTTGGCATTCTGCATCAATACACGCAGACGCGGATTGGCATCGGGATCGGGGCCACCGGCTTTAACGGCAATAGAAATTTCTTTCCCAATTTTCGTAAATGTACGGGCCATATTGCCCCACCGTTTCAATTTTCTGGCTTTACGATATTCAAAAGCTCTTCCCATAGGATATCTTTACTTATATTTTATTAAATCGAATTATCTTAGCTGTGCCTCCAATTTCTGTTGAAGATTGGCTATAATTTTATTCATGATAGCATCTATCTGCTTATCGTTAAGCGTCTTATTCTCGTCTTGAAGAATAAACGAAACGGCATAGGACTTCTTACCTTCGGGGAGGTTCTTCCCTTCATAAACATCGAAGAGATAGACCTCTTTGAGCAATTTACGCTCGCTTTCCCGAGCCACTTTCTCGATATCGGCAAAAGAAACCGCCTGATCGACCAACAAAGCCAAATCCCGTTTCACCGCTTGAAATTTAGGCAATTCGCTGTACAATACCGCATGTTTCGCAGCCATTTTCATTAGCGAATCCCAATTCAACTCGGCAAAAGAAACCTCGACATCGATATCGAAACGTTTGAGTATCTTATGCGAGACAAGCCCCATCTTTCCTAGTATCTTTCCTCCCCGGTTGCTATAAGTCAAAGCTACCGAATAAATCTCGTCGCTTGTCTGTGTCGCGATAATATCACCGGCTATTCCAAGACGGGCAAAAATATTCTCCACATAAGCCTTCATTTCGTAAACCGAAGATTTCTCATCGGCATGCGCCCAGCTTCCTTCCACTCGATTACCGGTCTGCCACAAAGCGAAATGTTTTTCTTCGGAATAGCCCGACAAAACTTTCTCTTCATTATGAGTCTCCGGGTCAAAATAATAACAATTACCACATTCGTAAAAACGCAAGTTGGCCCGACGACGATTTATATTATGTGAAATACTTTCCAATCCACCGAATAAAAGGGTTTGGCGCATTACATTCAAGTCATTGCTCAACGGATTAAGCAAAGCCACGCAATGCGCACGAGGCCAACCTTGCAAGTCGTCGTAATAAGCGCCACAGGTTAATGAGTTGTTCATGATTTCATTAAACCCGCACCCCGTGAGCTGTTCCGAAACTAAATTTTGAAACTGGTGACTTTGGTCGGTAACAGTCTTATAAGAAAGGCTGGAATGTACCCGGTCGGATATTTCGACATGATTATATCCATAGATACGAAGTAGATCTTCTATAACATCGACATCTCGCTGCACATCGACCCTATATGTAGGAACTTGCAACGAAAGTTCCTTTTCTGTTTCAGAAACGATCTTTATTTCAAGACTGTTCAATATGCTCTTGACCGTATCGGCCGGAATATGTTTCCCGATGAGAGTATCGATTTTTTCATACGTAAGGGTTACAGGGAACGGAGCTACCGGATTGGGATATATATCCACAACTTCACCGCAAATCTCACCTCCGGCCAATTCTTTCACCAATAGAGCCGCCCGTTTCAAAGCATATAGAGTATCATTAGGATCGACACCACGCTCGAAGCGGAAAGACGAATCGGTATTCAATCCTTGACGGCGAGCTGTCTTACGCACCCATGTGGGATTAAAGCAAGCCGACTCCAAGAAAATATCGGTCGTATCGTTGGTTACACCCGATTTCAAACCGCCGAACACACCGGCGATACACATCGATTCCTTCTCATTACATATCATTAAGTCGTTGGAAGTCAACGTACGCTCTACCTCATCGAGTGTGACGAATTTCTCACCCTCTACGGCAGGTTTCACGATGACTTTCCCTCCGGCAATTCGATTCAAATCAAAACAATGCAGCGGTTGTCCGGTAGCATGGAGTATATAATTGGTAATATCCACCACATTATTGATCGGACGCAATCCGATAGCGGACAAACGTTGCTTCAACCAATCGGGACTTTCTGCCACTTTCACATTCCGCATCGTCACTCCGCTGTACCGGATACATGCTTCATGGTTCGCTACATCGACATCGATACCGCCCTCTTTTCTATCGATAGCGAAATCGTTTACCGACGGCCTGTGCAATCCGGCATCTTTACCCCTTTGTGTCAAATAAGCGGCCAAATCACGGGCAACGCCATAATGCGAAGCTGCATCGATACGATTCGGGGTAATATCCACTTCGAGGACATAATCGCTCTTTATGTTATAATAGTCTTTGGCCAGTGTACCGGGTTTTACCTCTCCCGGCAACACGATAATGCCATCGTGCGAAGTTCCTATACCTATTTCGTCTTCGGCACAAATCATACCGAAAGATTCTACTCCGCGAATCTTCGATTTTTTTATCGTAAAACTTTCTTCACCACTATACCAAACAGTACCCAACGTAGCCACTACCACGTATTGTCCCGCCGCGACATTCGCAGCTCCACACACGATTTGAACAGGCTCGGATTCCCCCAAATCCACGGTAGTAATGTGCAAATGATCTGAGTTGGGGTGATCCTCACAAGTGAGAACCTTACCGATAACCAGCCCGTTAAGGCCGCCCTTGATGGTTTGCACCTCTTCAATTCCACCGGTCTCCAAACCGATAGAGGTGAGAGCTGCCGAAAGTTCCTCGGGAGAAAGGTCAAAATTCACGTAATCTTTCAACCAATTATACGAAATATTCATAACGAACTAATTTTATCTTCTTTCTAAAAAACGCCGAAAAAGCCTTGAAAAAGCTCTTCCGAAAATTTTGCCAAAGTTAATAAGAAACTGTTTAAAAAGCCAAGCTATCGACCAATTTAAAAGGTTCTAAAAGCTATTTCTCAGCAGTATTTATTCTATTTGTCCCCGATGTTATCGACAAGAATCGAGCCGGTATGGGAGTCTCGAAATTCATCTCACGCCGTGTTACCGGGTGAGCAAAGCGTAATTTAACCGCATGTAGAGCCACACGTCCCAAAGGACTGCCATGCGCACCGTATTTGCGATCTCCGATAATACTATGACCGAGATCGTGCATGTGAACCCGTATCTGATTTTTACGTCCCGTCTCCAAATCGAGTTCTACCAACGAAAAACGGCTGTTGCCTCCCAATACCTTATAACGAGTAATCGCCAACTGCCCCTCATCGGGATTATCGGTCGAATAAACTTGGAAAGCCGCATTTTCGGTCAAATAGGAACGAACCATTCCCTCGGGTTGCTCCATCACGCCCTCTACTACTGCCACATATTTACGTTCCAATACGATATTGTGCCAATTATGCTGCAACTGTTCCTGTATCCCTTTGCTTTTGGCAAACATCATCAAACCCGAAGTATCCCTGTCGAGACGATGCACGATGAACAGCTTGTTCTCCGGGTTCTGGGATTTCACATAATCGCTGAGTATACTATATGCCGTTCCGGTCTTTATACGTTCTGTCGACATCGAAAGCAATCCATACCCCTTATCTATGACAATGATATACTCATCTTCATAAACCATCTTCAAACGATTGTGTTTAAACACACTGAAACCTCGCTTAAAATTAATTTTCAATTCGTCCCCGGCATGCAACATCGTGTCGAATTGGGTAACCGGCATATCATTGACAGCGACTTGCCGGTGAGACAGATAAGATTTAACTGTCGTGCGGCTTTTGTCCCCAAACAAAGTCAATAGATAATTCAACAATGTATCGTCGTGCTCTACTTTGAAACGCTTGATATCTTTTTCGGAAAACCGACGTAAGGGCCGTTTATCGGAAGGTTGGCGCATATTATTTATTTTTTGTGCAAAGATAGTGTAAACCAAGAGCAGAAACAAATTTATTTGGAAATGCCGAAGTATAGCCTATTTTCGCATTAACACGGTTCTATAAAAAACAACGGGGATAGGCATGAATTTTGGCGAATGCGATGAATTGCGTTCCTCCTTCTCCCCTGCCGTTTCCCGTAACATTATGAGGTGCTGCGTTAGCAATATAGGAGAGACACCGAAGAAACGGCAGTTTCTGAGGAGAGGGGTTGAAAAGATTTTATAGACTTTTTGGCTGTAAGGGTTAACCCCTCCGTCTTGCGGACACCTCCCCTATATTTTGCTGTGCAAAACACAGTGGAGGAGGTTTAATTCAATCGCAAAGACAACTTCACTTCCCTCTTTTTATATGCTTCGAAAAAGTGTAAATATTAGTATAAACCATGCCCATTTTCTAATCGGGCAACATTCCCAATTTATCGGCGACACCCACGACAAGTCCCCACACAAAGAAACTGACGACACCGGCAATTAACGCAGAGAAAAAACCATCGCTAATCCAAACAGAAATCACCGTAACAATAATACTCAACAATCCTCCATACAAAATGATATACCCCATAGCCTTCCATATGAAAACCACAGCCGATAAAATAAATGCCAACACCGACCAAACAAAACCGAAAAATCGAGAAAAGCCATCGCCTACCCTTCGCCAAAACGAACGCCTCGGCCGGTGAGGATATCGCGGCCTGCCCTGTGAAATGATTTCACCGGTCGACATATTCACACGAGTCCCGTTACGCAACGTAATGATACGATCGCCCATAGCCCCAAAAACTATCTACACTCCAAGCACTCGGAATCTTTTTTCAATTTTACTCCATACCAACGGAGTATCGTCAAATGTCTATTCGGATTCCGATTGAATGGAGCCCAGTTGGCAAATTGGAAATCCCGACGATTGGCCCAAATATAATAATCATAGGTCAACTCTTCTATCAGCGAAGATATGCCGCACTCGATTCCACGAGACAGCTCGTTCAATGCCAATTTTACCATCATATTGTTAATCGGTGCGATATCGGTCGATAATCCCACCTGAACCATCGCATGAGCATCCTCGTCCGACACATATGCCGGTATAACTCCCAACTCTCTGGCCCGACGCACATCGGTAATCTCGTCATTCTGATGATAAATAGGATTCCCCGTCAAGCAGGCATAACACGGTCCACCCGGTCTTACGCGTAATATATCGCCACCCTCGGCGCGAGTGACAGCTCTGCCGAACAATCCCACTTTACCCAATTTCACCAAACGGGCATTGATGTTATATCTGCTCGCATACTCGTCCGTCGCAACTATGGTAAGATCCGATTCTGCCACACATTTTTCAAGAATATCAAGCTGCTTATTCATATCGATATCGTAGGTCTCTACTTGCGCATACGGGTTTTTCAATAATATGGCATCTTTCACGGCATTTACTTTGAGCCGTCCCAATTCGTTCACCCCACAGATATGACGAGCGATATTGTGCAATTCTATACGATCGAAATCCATCAGTATAAAATGCCCTACACCGGCTTTCGCCAACTCGACGGCAATAGGTGCGCCACCGCTGCCTAACCCTACGATAAGGACCTTTTTCGACTCCAACGCTCCCACTTCGAGTAGCCCTTTACTGCGAGTATAAAGCTCACTCTTGCGAGGCACATATTTCACAACCGCCTCGATGATTCTTCCGTCATCGACAATAAAAGCACGAGAGCTGACTTTCGTGTCTTCGACATGAATGCAAACAATAACGACTGGAACTCGTTTTGCCTCTTCCGGCATCGATGCATAAACAGACAAAGCCACATCTTCGGCCTTTCCATAATCGTCAGTATCGACTACCCGAAAGAGACAAGGCATGGAATATCCTGTCGGAGCCACCTGCGGATACTTGATGTAGACATGGTAAACCTGTTCGCCTTTCCACTCAAAAGCAGCGCCGAAACATTGTGATTGCCCGCTATTCCAAAAATCCTGCAAATGATCCTGATAAATGTACACTATCGGTTCCATAGCACCTTATTCTTTATCATTATAATAAGGTTTGGTTCCTATTGTCGTGCCCACTTTTTCCTTTCCGCTTTTTTCCGCTTCATCGGGAGTCATCGCTTCCAGTTCTCCATCGTCTCCGATAACCAATTCTACTTCTCTACGTCCACTGTTGGTTTGAGCCAGAGCTTCACCCAAATCTTCACAATCGTCAGTTTGTTTTTTTCCAAATAGTCCCATAGTTAGTTATATTCTTTAATAGATCAATAATTTGCCCCTTTCAAAAATTCATCGAGCGTCTTTCCCGTTTTCAGATGACATTCATACATTTCGAGCCAAATGCGAACCTTAATAATAATCTGATACAAAGTTATTCGATTCGGAGCCCAATCCTCATAACCGTAATGACAAACCCTCACACAGCCGTTTTCTCCGGTAAGCGTATGCATACTGTGACTGGCTTGCAGCATACTACCGCCGGAACGCGTCAACAAGGGTTTAGGACTCGTAATAAAAACCTTCGGTATATTATAGGGATAATTGTCCGAAAGGTCTATTTTCACCACGTAGCATCGTAGAGAATTAGTCTGAATGGCGACCGCCAAATACGGATACGGCGTGTCCATATCCATAAATTTGTACTGTTTCGATTTTATCGTCGAATTTTGCAATACACCTAATTCTATTTGATATCTGTCATAAGTCATATCGATAAATATTTTAAACTGTTAATAACCGATTGTCCCATCTCTGAAAACGACGAAAGCCAGTGAGGTGTACCGTTTTTTCCCAATGCCCCCAAGCTCCAAGAAGTAGTTTCTCCCGCCTCATACCGGACAACGTAAGGCGCCCGACTCGGAAAATCTTTATCGAAAACAATCCTCCAAGAAGACCGACGAGGTATATCGAATCTGATTTCAATAGTCATGTCATCTACTTTCAACAGTTTCACAGCGGAATATTTCGACTGTATATAAGAGACGATACGCTTCAACTGCAAACGGTTTTCTTTATTATTCAACCAAAAACCGGTATCGAACGTCACGCCATTCTCCGGCGGCATCTGTTGTACCGGAATCATATTCAACCCATGATACACAGCCTCTTTGACCTGCGGCATTATCACAGAATCCCGATAAGCCGCATCATAACGACTCCTTACCGAACCGTCTCCTTGCACCACATTCCACGGCACTAAGTTCATCTTTACCCCTTCGCCAGTACATACAAAAGAAAAAGCATTGACAGAGGCCCCTGCCCTATCGCAAATTCCAATAGCCAATATACACCGCGACAGCCCGTCTGCCAGCATACCCTCTTGTATCGATTGCACATCGCCTCCGCTCGGATGCGACAATCCCAAACCATGATGCGAATGCCACACACCGATATGGGAGAGATGGTACTCTTCGAATAATCTATCGGCATGCAACTGCAAATAATCGGCATCTTGTATAAAACTGGTAAAACGACAGACCGACTTTCTACCGGGACCCAACACATACATGATTACGGCATCTCCGCTCGGCGTCCAATAGCCAAACAAATTACCGCCGGTTTCCATGTGAGGAGAATCCAATATTGTCCTCGCCATGAAATCTAATTCCCCCCGATAAATATATACGCCCCCATGAGCTATTCGCCCAATATCCATAATCTCTTGTTTTTCATGATTACGCAATATAAATAAAAGATATCGACATTTACAAACTTATAACTATAAATTTAATTATAAGAAGCTGCTTTAAATTTATTGAGAAATACTATTATCATTTCAAGCAGATATGTTCCGGCCATATTGAGCCCCTGTCTCGCATCTTGAATCCCTTGATTTTTGTCAATAGCCCCCTATTGACTGCATATCTCGGACTCCAATCGGCTTCAACATAGGTCTCAATCTGTCTCGGAATAAATTTAAAACAGCTTCTAAACTGGTCTATAATTCTCATTCACTTTCCCAATCATACAAAAAAGAGTCCTTGTTTTTGTCTTTCCATAAATAACTATTACCTTTGTTCGCTACTTCTAAATCGAGTTAAAAGATGAAAATGAAAATACACCGAGAAGGGAAAAATATATTACTTATTCTTTTTATCATTCTGGCTCTTTTGAATTTGCCGGTATATCTATGGATAAAAATAACATGGCTGGCTTATCTAATCCACGCCGTCTCCATTATATTTTTCTTTCTGGTAGTTAATTTTTTCCGGTCTCCCAAACGGCATTTCAAAGGTAATCCTAAAAATGCCATAGTCGCACCGGCAGACGGTGTCGTAGTCGTTCTTGAAGAAGTTCTCGAAGATGAATACTTTCATGACAAACGTATGCAAGTTTCTATCTTTATGAATATATTCAACGTACATGCCAACTGGTTTCCCGTTGCCGGAAAAGTAATCCATGTAAGTCATCAACAAGGCCGTTTTATGGCAGCCTATTTACCTAAATCAAGCACAGACAACGAAAGATCCACGGTAGTCATTAAGGCTGAAAATGGCGAGGAAATCTTAGTCAGGCAAATTGCCGGTGCAGTGGCGCGTCGCATTGTAACTTACGCCGAAGTAGGTGATACCTGTGACATCGACGAACACATGGGCTTTATAAAATTCGGTTCACGCGTAGATTTGTACCTTCCGCTCGATTGCGATATTAAAGTAGCTCTACACGATAAAACAATAGGCGACCTCACCGAAATAGCCCGTCTAAAATAAAGCCCCATGAATGCCATTACAAAAAATATCCCTAATAGTATTACTTGTCTCAATCTCCTTTCAGGGTGTTTTGCCTGTCTTTTCGCATACAAAGGAGAGTACGACATAGTTGCTTTATGCATAGGGTTATCCGCATTATTCGACTTTTTAGACGGCATGGCGGCACGTTTGCTCCATGCTTACTCTCCGATGGGAAAAGAATTGGATTCACTCGCCGATCTTATCAGCTTCGGGCTTGCACCGGGATTCATGGCCATGCATTTCATGCTATACGACAGTGTCTTTCATGGAATAAACGATTCCTATCAAATCTGGTGGGCATTAAGCGCATTGCTTATTCCTATTTTCTCCGCACTCCGTTTAGCGAAATTCAATATCGATGCTCGTCAGACAACCTCGTTCATCGGGTTGCCCGTTCCTGCCAACGCTCTTTTTTGGATAGGAATATGTCAAGCCAGCTTACAAATAGAGAACAAAGCCTGTGGATACACTATCGTCTGCTTAGTCATTCTCTTCTCTTTCCTATTGATTTCGGAGATTCCCATGTTTTCTTTAAAATTCAAGAACTTGAAGTTAAAAGAAAATTATCTTCGTTATTTGATTTTAATCGCTGCCGCAATTTTCCTTATCTTTTTCGGACTGGCGGGCCTCGCCGCAACAATAGGCTTGTATATAATATTATCGCTGTTGACAGCCAAGAAGCATTAACAACAAAAACGGAACGATTTTTGTTCTAACATACATAAACTTAACAAGTATCAATTATGCATGCTCTTGGACTGCTCCTCATCATAGCTTTTATTATCTTCATAGTACCCATTATAGGTATATTTCAACTTATCCTCCGGTTCTTCTTCGGGAAGAAAAATAGCGTCAAGAATCCCTTTGGCCAACAAGGGCAAAACAACAAAGGGCGTACCACATGGTACACCCATACGAAAAAGAACAAAAAGGTTATCCAAGACGACGAAGGAGAATATATAGATTTCGAAGATATAAAAGAGAAATAGATAATAAGTTTATTATCTATTTTCTACTTCACAGATAAAATCTCTTCTACTATAAAATTGCTATATCCACGCCAGGGCAAAGCTCCAAGATATTCATTATATTTCAGCTCCACATGACGGCCGCTCAATCGCATGAGAGAGTCTGCCAAATTGGCATTATCCACAGAAAAAACAAATTGATTGGACTGTAACGTTCCCCGGCTCTCGGTGCGAAAACCTTCCATAATGAGAATTCCCTCATAGGTTTTGAATACATATCCTTTTTTTACGACATAATTCAAAGTACCGGCTTTTACACCCGCCCCAAAGACAAAATAATAACGTACATAAAAAAAAGCTCCCCCAACCAATAGGAGCAATACAATGGCAACCCGAATGAAACGACGGAATGATCGACGCACCTTGCCAGAGACTTGGTTACTCGATTCATTTTGATTTACATGACTATCCATCTCATTTATATTTTTCAAAATTTACTCAAATTATCCTACTTTTCAAAAAGTATCTTCTTATCCAATTACAAAAACACTTTGTCGAACAACGAATGCACACCCCGTTTTCACACCAGTGGAAAACTTTACCGGGAAACTCTCATTTTCCACACAAAGATAACATTTTTATATACGACATATACAACAAACAAAAAAGCCGTCGATACCGCTTTCCATATCGACGGCTTTTAACGAATATTGTATTTAATCTTTTTCCGGAATATTTTCAAGGACTGCCACCAACAACTTCCAGAAAGTCTCGACCGTAGAAATCTCAACTTTTTCATTCGGTGAATGAGGGTGTTTAATAGTCGGCCCAAAAGAAATCATATCCAAACCCGGATAATTAGCTCCGATAATACCACACTCCAACCCGGCATGCATCATTTTTACGTCAGCCTCTTTCCCGGTAACTCTCGGATATATTTTTTTCATCAGGTTCAATATATCCGATTTAAAATTAGGTTCCCAGCCGGGATATGCACCATCAAACTCCACTCTGGCTCCTGCCAAAGCAAAAGTACTTTCCAATTCCGATGCCAATGCCATTTTCATGGTTTCACTCGAACTCCGCACCAAAATCTGTATTTCGACAAGCCCCTCCGAAGTACGCACAATAGAAAGGTTGGACGATGTTTCTACCACCTCTGGGGCATCAGGAATCATACGATACACGCCATTATGACAAGCGACAACGGCATTGATAAGATCGTCTTGTATTTCTTCCGGCAAAAGAGTTTTCGGAAGTGAAATCTCCTCGGCTTTAAAAACCAACCTATCTTCAATAAAACCATATTCCCGTCTCAAAGTGGAGAAAAACTCATCGACAGCGGCCATGAAATCGGTTTTATCTTCTGATAAAATAGTCACCACAGCCTCTGCTTCACGCGGTATAGCGTTTCGCAATGTTCCTCCGTTATAATGAGCCAAACGAGCTCCATACTCCGATACAGCCTCTTTCAAGAACCTGAACATCTCCTTGTTAGCATTCATTCTCCCCAAATGAATATCCACACCCGAATGACCGCCATGCAATCCGCCCAAAGTCAATTTCAAAGCTATTTCACCGGCAACCGGAGTATAAGCCTCCTCTTTGTATTTAAATTCGACATTTACATCTACCCCTCCGGCACAGCTCATATACAATTCGCCATCTTGCTCCGAGTCGGTATTCAATAATATTTCACCTTGCAACTCACCCGGTTCAAGCCCTATGGCTCCATACATACCGGTCTCCTCATCGTTAGTAAACAAAGCTTCGATAGGCCCATGCTGTATCTCTTTCGATTCGAGAATCGCCAAAATCGAAGAAATACCGATACCATTATCAGCTCCCAATGTCGTTTCGGTAGCGCTCACCCACTCACCATCGATACGAGGAAGGATCGGATCGGTCTCGAAATTATGGTTCACCGATTTATTCGCCTGAGGAACCATATCCATGTGTCCTTGAAGAATAACCGGCTTGCAGTTTTCCATACCGGGTGTGGCAGGTTTGCGAATAATGACATTCCCGGCCTTATCCAAAATGGTCTCCAATCCCAAAGAACGACCTACACCCATTATATACTCGGTGATTTTATCGAGATGACCCGACGGACGAGGCACTTGACAAATCGCATTGAAATATTTCCATACTGCCTGCGGTTGAAGAGATGTGATTTTGTTGTCCATAGTGAAAATTTTATTTACCAATAATATTTTTAAGGGCGATCCGACTTTGGAAATTCAGTCATGACCTCTGCCATAATCCTTTCACCCTTTGGTTTCTTTTTGTCACACGCCATCGAAATAAAGGCATATATACCTATCAAAACGATTAGCACCATTTGAGAGCCATGTGCCACAAAAGCAAATGCCCCCGCCTCATTACCGGTTATGCCATAATAGGACAACCCGGCAATTACAGCAAAATGCCACGGCCCGATTCCGCCCTGTACAGGAAGCAACATACCCAAACTACCCAATACATAAAGCAGCAAGACCGCCGAGACCGTTAAATCTTCCATACCGGGGAAAGCGAATATGCAGACATACAGTTGCATAAAATAACAGAACCAAATAAACAGAGTATAGAATACGAACCAAAATTTCCCCCTCATCGTAATAATCGAGGCAAAACCGTCCCAGATGTTGGCCATAAAATTCTTTATCTTCAATACAATCTTGCTCCGACTGTTCGTACAGAAAAACCAAACGACAGCGACAATACATATAAAGATTCCAACATAGAGCCACACCGAAGTCAATACATTCATCACCCCTGTTTCGATAGAAGGATTCTCATTCAAAAATTGACGGAACGGCTTCATTTGAACCATGAATACCGCAAACGTAAGCATTGCGAGCATTATCGTATCGGAGAGACGATCGGAAACCATAGATCCCAATACTTTCGTAAATGATGCCTTTTCTCGCTGGGCCACATAACCGCAACGCCAAACCTCTCCCAACCGGGGAAACAACAGATTCATGGCATACGTGCCGAAAATAGCGTTTATCAAAACCCGCATCGACGGGGTTATATTCAACGCTCGCAACTGCAAACGCCAGCGAAACGCACGGGCAATATGGCTGAATGCTGCAATAACCATAGATAGGATAATCCAAAAATAATTCACATCTGATTTGAGGATTTGAAAAATGGTATTCATATCCAATTTCTGGTAGACATACCAAAACAACCACACACCACAAAGCAGAGGAAGCAGATATTTTACAATATCCCGTATTATCCTTTTCAATTTTCCCGTTTTAAAAATTTGTTATACTTTTGTAGGTTGCAAAGATAAAGGTTTATCTTCAACTTTGTAGCTGGCAGAGGTATGAAAAATCTCTGTGAGAAAAAATTTATTGACTGACAACTGAAACAAACCCTTCATGAGCTACATAGTTAGACCTAAAAAATCGTTAGGGCAGCACTTTCTCATCGATTTGAATATCGCACAAGCCATTGCCGATACGCTCGACAATTACAAAAATACCCCCATACTTGAAGTAGGCCCCGGCATGGGAGTCTTAACTCAGTATCTCCTATCCAAAGGACACGATTTGACAGTCGTCGAACTCGACCATGAATCGATCGAATATTTACAAGAAAATTTTCCCGAATTGAAAGGACACATTTTAGAAGAAGATTTTCTAAAACTCGATTTATCGAAGTTGTTCTCTGGAAATTTCTGCGTTATAGGAAACTATCCCTACAATATATCCAGTCAAATATTTTTCAAAGTACTCGAATACAAAGATCATATACCTTGTTGCAGCGGCATGATTCAAAAAGAAGTCGCCGAACGAATGGCTGCCCCTCCGGGCAGTAAAACTTACGGTATTTTGAGTGTATTGCTGCAAGCTTGGTATGAAATAGAATATTTATTCACAGTCCCCGAACACGTATTCAATCCTCCGCCGAAAGTCAAATCGGCAGTCATCAAAATGACACGAAACCAAGTCCGGCAATTAGGTTGTAACGAACCTCTATTCAAACGAATCGTAAAAACCGCATTCAATCAAAGGCGAAAAACCATGCGGAACTCATTAAAAAGTATGGTCGGACAAGATTGTAAAATATTGGCAGAACCGATTTTCAACGAACGCCCCGAACGGCTATCGGTCAAACAATTCATAGATTTGACAAATCTATTGGAAAGTTACATTATAAAATGAATAATCTACCGGAATATTTACGAAAACGACATTCCGGTCTCAAAGTATAAGGAGGGAAAAACATGGATAAATTTACACCCGAATATATCCAAAATGTTCAGCAAATCATTAAAAACGACGAAAAAGACAAAGCCCGTGAATTACTGAAAGATTTGCACCCGGCCGATATAGCGGAACTATATCAACAGTTGAACCTCGACGAAGCAGAGTATATCTACATGCTTTTGGACGGGGAAAAAGCGGCAGATGTACTTCTCGAACTAGATGAAGACGATCGGGAAAAAATGTTGAAACAACTGCCAAGCGAAGTCATCGCCAAACAGTTTATCGACTACATGGATTCCGACGATGCCGTGGACCTCATTCGGGAAATGGACGAAGACGCTCAGGAAGAGATCCTCTCCCACATCGACGACGTAGAACAAGCCGGAGACATCGTTGACTTGTTGAAATACGATGAAGACACCGCCGGTGGTCTCATGGGTACAGAAATGGTTGTCGTAAACGAAAATTGGAGTATGCCCGAATGCGTCAAACAAATGCGGATACAAGCAGAAGAGCTAGGGCAGCTTTATTATGTCTATGTAGTGGACGATGACGACAGATTGAAAGGAGTTTTCCCCCTAAAAAAAATGATTACCAATCCCTCTGCCTCAAAGATAAAACACGTCATGCGTAAAGACCCTGTATCGGTAAAGACCGATACTCCTATCAATGACGTAGCTATGACTTTCGAAAAATACGACTTGGTAGCCGTACCGGTGATAGACAGCATTGGGCGCTTGGTAGGGCAGATTACGGTCGACGACATCATGGACGAAGTTCGTGAACAATCGGAACGTGAATATCAATTGGCATCGGGTTTGTCCCAAGACGTGGAATCGAACGACACTGTTTTCACTCAAACGGCAGCCCGGCTACCGTGGCTGCTCATCGGTATGGTCGGAGGGTTGGCAAACTCGGTAATCTTAGGAAATTTTGAATCGAACATCGCTAAAAATCCGGCCACAGCACTCTTCATACCACTAATCGGCGGTACGGGAGGAAATGTGGGAATACAATCATCGGCCATCGTAGTACAAGGTTTAGCGAACGGTAAATTAGATTTAAAAACAGCGGGAAAACAATTATTCAAAGAATTAGGCGTAGCCCTGATCAACGCCTGCATGATATCCCTACTCGTATTCGTTTACAACTGGTTTTTCCTCGACAATATAGCGACTACGGTATCCGTATCGCTTTCCTTGTTTGCCGTAGTGATTTTTGCCTCCATTTTCGGGACTCTCGTCCCTTTAACCCTCGAACGATTCAAAATAGACCCAGCCATAGCCACAGGGCCTTTTATCACCATCACCAATGACATTATAGGTATGCTCATTTACATGAGTATCAGCTATGCGCTCTCTATATAAACCCTTATTTGAATAAAATATCGCTATCAACCGTAAAATTCTGCCAGTTATTTGTATTTTTGCACTTTTCGATTTAACCGACACAAGCTCAAAAATGAAAAGATACGTATTAAATATATCCGACTTACAAGACATTGCACCCCAGTTCAAAAGCGAAAGTGGAACCAAGATTCTCAAATACCTTTTCAACCTTTGCAAAATCAACGAGATCAATGCTTTGTACGATCGCTCCTGCGATTATCGGGGAGCAGCATTTTGCAATTCTATTATAGACGATTTGGACATCACTTGCCAAATCGACCACGAAGAGAAACTCGATAACTTACCCGAAGGTGCTTTCATCACAGTCTCGAATCACCCGTTCGGAGCGCTCGATGGCGTTATTCTCATTAAACTACTTGCCAATCGCCGCCCCGATTACAAAGTCATGGTCAATTGGATATTGAATCATGTCGAAGCCATGTCCGACAATTTCATTGCCGTAGACCCTTACTCCAATCCAGACAGACGAAAAGTCTCCCTCAATGGAATAAAAGAAGCTCTACTTCAAGCTAAAAACGGACATCCTCTCGGCTTTTTCCCCGCCGGGGCTGTCTCCAAACTAAGATGGGACCTTCGCATTGAAGATAGAGAATGGCAATCCAGTATAATCAGATTGATTCAGCAATTAAAGAAACCCGTCGTCCCCATTTTCTTTCATGGACATAACTCGCTATTTTATACGATATTAAGGATATTCAGTTGGAAAATGTGTGCCATGCGATTACCAGCCGAAGTATTCAAAAAAGAACACAAAACTATACGCATCTCTGTGGGTGACGCCATTTCCCCCGAAACGTTGGCTCAATATCCCACCATTAAAGAATTGGAGAAATTCTTAAAGCAAGAAACCTATAAATTGAAAAAACGATAATAACTATAAATTTTACAAAGGAATCCGTTTTAGTGATTGTTACACTAAAACGGATTCCTTTTCTTCTGTCGTGGCAAAATCTCTACCTATAAAAAGGAGCCATAATCATACGGCTCCCGATTTCGCCCCGTTCAAAACCTATCCGAATTTATTCCTTTACCGGGATAAAAGTAAAATCAAACTCATAAGATTCTAACGGCAGCCAATAGACAGGCAGCACACCCGGTCCGCAAGTCGCAGTTCCTACCCCAGTTTGTGCAGCATCCACATGGACTGTCACTTCACCGTCAAAATTCAGGTCATTGATATGTGTAGCAGCTTCGATGTTTATATCCGAGTAAGGTAATACACTGAACTGGAACGGTTTGTCAGAAATTATTTTCCAGCCACTACCCTTTTCTCCGGTTAACGCCAGCCAACGGGTATCTATGCGATTACCGGTAGACTGGGGCATCACATAACAATGAAACATAGCGAAAGGCGAAGTCTCATAAATTCCTATCTTCCCGGCAACCCTATCCACATAGTTCTCAAAATCACCCCGACCTAAATAAGTCACATCGCAACAATTCGCCACAGGCATACGGAATGTCAATCCCACCCGAGGCAATGACTTCACGATAGCTGTATCGGGAGTAAAGACAGTATTTATCTTTAACATACCCTTCCGATCCAATGTATAGGCAAAGCTCCCGGTTCCTATCTCATTGTCTTTTGCGTTGAGAACAGAAACATCGACCGTAAAACCATTCTTAGAGGGCTTTATCGATGTCACTTTCTGGGAAATTTTATCCAACCCCGCTTTCTTCCAAAGCATGCCTCCATGTTTGTCTTTTTTGTCATTCTCTGTCAACGGTCGATATAGCGATAGTTCCACCGGTTGTGAAAGCCATTCTTCACCTCGATATTTATATGAAATCAATGCACCTGTCTCAGGAGAAACCGTAGCTGATACTTTATCGTTAAACCACGTATATCCGTCTCTTTCTAATTTTGTACCTGACGGTAAATCTATTTTTGCTTCATATTTGGAATTGGCAAGAAGTACAAACTGGTCATATGCCACTTCACAATTCGTGTCCACAAAAGCCGAGGCTTGATTAGGAGTCCAACTAAGATTCAGATAGGCCTCCTTCACATCACGAGGCAGTTTCACTTTCCCAAGAACAATCTCTACCGTCTCGTGCGGGGCACAAGCCGTTATCACCTCTCCCTGAGCCAATATGTTCCCGTTATCGGCGGTCACATTCCAATGCAAAGTATAATTTTTCAAATCGGTAAAGTCATACCAATTCTTGACCGTAACCGTCAAATTCTCGTTATCTATCAAACGAGATTTGATATATTGATATACTTTTTTCACAGCAAACAAATGAGGATGTGGTTCCCGGACAGCATTTACCAACCCATTACAACAAAAACTACCAAAAGAAGGGACACCCTCGGGACCATAATCCCCTCCGTAGCTCCAATACCACCGACCGTCGGAATCTACCTCTCGGAAAGATTGATCCACCCAATCCCAAATACAACCGCCCTGAGCCATCGGTTCTGACTCGAAAACGTCCCAATAATCTTTCAATCCCCCCACGCTGTTACCCATAGCGTGAGCATATTCACAAAGAATGAAGGGGCGATAAATATCCGGTTGTGCAAGATAAGCCTTTATCTCGTCTATACTACGATACATACGGCAATAAATATCGGTATTGAAATTTTGTTCTGCCCGTTCATATTGTACCGGACGGTTAGTCTCCACCGATTTCAGCCACTCGTAAGTTTTCTCAAAATTAATTCCGTTGCCGGCTTCATTACCCAACGACCAAATCGTAACCGAAGGATTATTCTTTGTCCGCTCATACATACGGCGGGTGCGGTCCATGTGTGCACTCAACCACGATGTATCCTTAGCCAAAGTCGCCGGACCGTACCCCATTCCATGAGATTCGATATTCGCCTCGTCTATAACATAAAGACCATACCGATCGCACAACTGATACCAATAGGAATGATTAGGATAATGGGCACAACGCACTGTATTGATATTATTTTGCTTCATCAGTTGTATATCCTTCAACATCAACTCTTTACTCACCATACGACCCTGTTCTGAGAACTCGTGTCGATTCACTCCTTTTACCAACACAGGGACTCCATTGATACAAAAACGACCATTCTTAATCTCAGAGGTTTTAAAACCCACGGGACACCCCGTCGTTTCTATTACTTGCCCCTGCTCGTCTTTCAAATCGACAACCAACGTATAAAGATAAGGATGCTCGGCATTCCACGGTTTAACATCAGGAATAATCGCATCAAACGATACGATACTGTCTCGCACCGGAGAACCGCCGTCCTGTGCGACCATTCGATGATCGGCATCGAATAATCCATAATGAACCGTTATGCCGTGTCGGCCTTTCAAACCACCTATATGCACGTCCAAAGAGAACTCCCCATCTTTATACAAATTTTTATCCAATGGAGAAACTACTTTATAATCGGCAATATACTCTTCGGGAGTGCTATACAGATAAACATCGCGTTCGATTCCACTCAATCTCCACATATCCTGACATTCGAGATACGCCCCCGCACTCCAACGATAAACTTCGACAGCGAGTGTATTCTCACCCTGTTTCACCTTATTAGTAATATCCCATTCAGCCGGAGTCTTGGAATCTTGATTATATCCCAAAAGCTCCCCATTGAGCCACACATAATAAAATGAAGTAACACCCTCGAAACACAAGACGATACGACGTCCTATCCAAGATTCAGGCAAAACGAATGTACGGCGATAAGAACCGACCTCATTATCCTCATAGGGAACAAAAGGAGGATTTTTCTTAAAATGAAACATCGGATCGTCAAACTCGTATGTCTCATTCACATATATAGGGATACCATAATTCTGGCATTCCCAGTTCCCCGGAACCTGTATATCATTCCAGCCACCGGTATAAAAGTCGGGACGGTAAAAATTCACCGGACGCTTATCGGGATTCCGTACCCAATTGAATTTCCACGTGCCGTTCAAGCTCATATAATAAGGAGACTGTTCATAGTCTTGTGCCCGCACGCTGTTTATATCCCCCTCTTTATACGGCCAAACATAAGCATGAGGAGCCAATTTATTCAAGCCTATGGCATATTGGCTCTGCCACTCCGGTGTCTCTACCCTAGCGAAAGTCTTTCCCAACGGGCACAACAACATACAAATCAAAAACAGGATATTATTTTTCATCATCTTATTCTTAAAATGGATATATTTCAACAAATTTTTTCCGTTATCATTTAAGCGGAAGAGCAACTCGCCCGTCTTTTATTTCCAATAATCTCGCTGCTAATTCTTCGACGACATCGGGATATTGTTCGGCTACATTTTTCCGCTCTCCCAAGTCCTTATGCAAATTGTACAACTGGGGAAGAGAACTATTACCTGTTTCAATACCGACATTTTTATTGAATGGCTCTCCTTTTCCGGGTTCTATATACTTCCATTCGCCGGAAGTAATCGATAAATTATTTTGTGCATTCTGTTCAACCAAATAAGGACGCCCCTCGGCTTCTTTTCCCAACCACGTATCTAAATAATTCTCACTATCAGGAGCAGCCCCCTCGGGTAAATCGGTTCCCAACAACGAGGCAAACGAAGCGAACCAATCAATTTGGCATACCAACGCATCCGAAACGGTCGGCTTCACTGTGTCTACCCAGCGAAGAATACAAGGGACTCTGGTCCCCGCCTCATAAGAACTATATTTACCACCCCTGAAAGGCCCTCCGGGTTTATGTTCTCCCAATAGCTCCACAGCCTGGTCTTTATATCCGTCGTCTACAACCGGGCCGTTATCGCTCGACAAGATAATAATTGTATTTTTATCTAATCCGTTTTTCTTCAAAGCCGATAAAATCTCACCCACACTCCAATCGAACTGCAACAAGACATCTCCTCTCGGCCCCATACCCGATTTCCCGGCAAAGCGTTCATTAGGAACACGGGGGACATGTGCATCCTGCGTGGCAAAATAGAGAAAGAAAGGTTCGTCCTTATGATTCTCGATAAACGAAACGGCTTTGCTTGTAAGCTCATCGGCAATTTGGTCGTCTTTCCACAACGCAGATTTTCCGCCCTTCATATATCCAATACGAGAAATGCCATTGACGATACTTTGGTTATGACCATGCGAAGGATGCATAACCAATAAATCAGGATCCTTTTTCCCCGTAGGTTCTCCCGGAAAATTCTGCTTATAACTGACATAAATAGGATCTTCCGGATCAAGATTTACAACAGCCCCATTCTCTACGAATACACAAGGGACTCGATCGCCCGTAGCGGCCATGATATAAGAATAATCAAATCCTATATCGGCAGGATTCGGCGACAACCGTTGATTCCAGTCTTGTGTCCCTTTTTCATCTCCGAGCCCCAAATGCCACTTACCGACAACCCCGGTAGCATATCCGGCATCTCGGAACATATCGGCCAACGTGTATCGTTCGGGACGGATAATCATTCCCGCATCCCCATCGGCAATACCCGTACCTTCCCTACGCCATGCATATTCGCCGGTCAACATCGCATAACGGGAAGGTGTGCTGGTAGCCGCAGCACTATGAGCGTTAGTAAATCTCACTCCCTCGGTAGCCATGCGTTGCACGTTCGGGGTATTTATAGTCTTAGACCCATTACAACTTAAATCGCCATAGCCTATATCGTCGGCATAGATGAACACGACATTCGGACATTGCGGCATCTCCACGTTCCCTCTCTTTTCGGCTTGTCCCGAAATTGGGAGTGCCATTAACGGTAATATCAACGGTATCGATTTCATATCTATTTTTCTACTAAAATAAACATATTTTTTTACACTTTCCCTCGAACAGGCTATTTATTTACAACCGGAGAAAAAAGTATTAATTATTTTAATTTACAATCAACTCATCGAAATACATCCATATCTTCTGATCCTCACGTATATCTCCGATGGGACAAAGTCCGGGATTTTCCATTTCGAGCTTCAAGTATCGGGCATTCAAATCCAACCCACTGAAAACGGCATCTTCCACCGCTGTACGATTCTTAAAAATATCCTCCTGAGAAAAAGTAATCTCTCTTACCGGAACGAATGTTTTTTTATTGTTCGATACAGATAACCGAATTAGCGAAGGTTTATGAACGGCCATTCCAGAGTTAGTGATACACCCTATACGAACTTCTTTCACCGGAGTCCTTTTTCCCATATCCAGAACAAACGATGCATCTTCGTCATACCACCCGGCCCATTCAAAATCGGTATGACGCAAACTGCCTCTAACACCATTGGTCAACACATATCGTTTTTCATTCGAAGCCAATACCTCTTTTCCCGTAGCCTTGTTCCACTGTAAATCCAGGAGTAAAGTCTCCCCCATCTTCTCTCCGTTCATGAAAGTCGCGGCTTTTATACAGGTCGTACTCTTTACCGTCAAGGGAGAAGCGTAAAGACTCGACGATGCGACAGGTTCCGTTCCATCTTCGGTATATCGGATTTCTACATCAGGCCTAACACACGAAAGCTCCACCAACAACTTTTTCCCCTTTGGGGTAACCTTATGATCTATATTGTACATCGAGCGGGCACAAGTAATATCCATTGCCTCGATATGAGGCAAAACCTTATCGATCCTTTTCAAAAAATCGGGCCAGTCTTTTGTCCCTTTTTTTGCCCAAGCGATGTCAGACAACGCCAATAACCGAGGGAATAACTGATATTCCACATCATCGGGAGAATTACAAAATTCTGTCCACATAGATGCCTGTACCCCCATCAACAAATCCTCATAAACAGGGTTCCAGTCCTCTTGAACCGGCTCATAAGTATATACGTCTTTTAATGTATTATTTCCGAAATAGGTCAAAGGCTCAAACCACTGAGGCCCCTGATAGCGGATAAAGTAAAGAATCCTAGCAGGCGTCATAATAAACCGATGCCCTTTTGCGGCAGCTTTCAACGCCGCTTTTCCAAAACCTTGCCAGCCATAAATAATCGCACCTTCGGGCAATGTGCTGTTCGTTAATTCGTCCCAGCCCATCACTTCTTTACCCTTGCTCCTTACATAATTGCTCATACGAGTCATGAAATAGCTCTGCAACTCCTCGGTATGTTCTATATGCTCGGCCTCCATGCGAGCCCGACATCTCGGACACTTCGCCCAATTTACCTTCGAGGCTTCGTCTCCCCCCAAATGAATATATTTGGAAGGGAACAGTTCCGACACTTCGTCAATTACATCTTCCAGAAACGAAAAGACACTGTCATTACCGGCACAATAAACGATCTCCAAATTTTTACCACCGATACCGGGCAACACACCGATAAAACGATCCACGACCGGACATGCCAATTCAGGGTAAACAGCCAACGAAGAATTCGTATGAGCCGGCATCTCTATTTCGGGAATAATCTCGATTTGCCGTAATGCGGCAAATCGAATAATCTCTCTCATATCGTTCTGAGTATAATACCCTCCGACAGAGACAGGTTCTCCTTCCTCTTGATTCCTACGATTCGGAAAAGGCTCGTCGCGTTTCACCCGCCAAGCTCCCACTTGCGTCAATCGCGGATATTTTTTTATCTCCAATCGCCAACCGTTATCATCGACCAAATGCAAATGTATCTTATTTATTTTCAAAAACGAAGCTGCATCTATAATCTTCAATAAATTGTGCTTAGGCATGAAATACCGCGATACATCTATCATAAGCCCCCGATAACCGAACCGAGGACGATCGTTAACAGTCATCACAGGGATTTTATACTCCATCGTTCTATTCTGCTTCTTGCCCTCTACCACACCTGCCGGCAATAGTTGGCGTAGCGATTGTAAAGCATAAAAGAATCCGGCATCGCCCGCAGATTCTATTAGAATTTTTTCCGAGGTAACGATCAAATTATATGCCTCATCGGGCAAAGACGTAACTGTTTTCAATCGTACATCGGCCGTTTCGGAACCGATCATAATGCTAGGTATAAAACCGGTCTGCCGCCCCAATAGAGTTACAAAGTCGGATACCATACGTAACTGAGATTCATTTTCAACCCCGAACTTCATATCGGCATTGAAATAGAAATATCCCTCACCTACCGAATACTCTGCTGGAACCGGAACCACAGGTAAAAAGGTATTTGCGACCGGAGCTCCTATACAAAAAGATGCACAAAACCAAAAAGAGCCTAAGACTAACGCTTTTCTTATCTTCATATCGACCATTCACCGTTTTATTCATTCACCAATAGGAAATTCTTTCAAAATAGGGTCGTCATACTGGACTTGCAGTCGCTTCAACTCTTTCATCAAATCGGCTGTAACCTGCCCGGTCCCTTCTTGTCCGAAAATATTGTGCATCTCCATCGGGTCGTTTTGCAAATCATACAACTCCCACACATCTATATCGTTATAGAAATGTATCAATTTATACCTGTCGGTCCTAACGCCGTAATGACGTTTTACCGCATGCTCTGCCGGATATTCATAGAAATGATAATACAGAGAAGCTCTCCAATCGGCAGGCGACTCTCCTTTTAGCAACGGGAGCAACGACACACCCTGTATATCGGAAGGAACAGAAACACCCGCCAGTTCAAGGAATGTCGGAGCATAATCTATATTCTGCACCAATTGAGGTATGTCTCCTCGCTTATCAAAACCTTCTGGAAGACGCATAATCAAAGGGGTACGCATTGACTCTTCATACATGAAGCGTTTATCGAACCACCCATGTTCTCCCATATAGAACCCTTGATCCGAAGTATATACGACAAGCGTATTATCGAGCAATCCTTCCTTTTCCAAGTAGTCAAGCACCTTTCCCACATTGTCGTCCAATGACTTCACCGTCTTAGCATAATCCCGCATATAACGCTGGTATTTCCAACGAACCAAGTCTTCACCCTTCAAATCATCTTTATAAAATTTATCGATAATAGGAGTATAAAATTTATCCCATACAGCTTTCTGAGCCGAATCCATACGTCCATAAAATTGTTCGTATAACGATTTTAAAGGACTTTCCTTATCAGATCGCTGCATTTTCAAATCGTAAATCAAATCCATATCCTTTGCAATACTCATTTCTTGCGAAGCGGCAGCCAAACGACCCTCATAAGTATCGAAGAAATTTTCGGGATAAGAAAACTCCTTATCTTCATATAAATTCAAATCGCAAGTATCGGCCATCCAATTGCGGTGTATCGCTTTATGATGGATAAAAAGACAGAAGGGTTTACTTCTATCCCTCTTGTTTTGTAACCAATCGAGACTCTCGTCCGTGATGATATTCGTTATATATCCCCGTTTATTCACGGTATCATTTGTCTGCGTAATAAAATCGGGATTATAATAATCGCCTTGCCCCGGCAGAATTTCCCAAAAGTCGAATCCCGTAGGCAATGTTTCCAAATGCCATTTCCCGACAATAGCTGTCTGATAACCTGCCTGCTGCAACAGTTTCGGCATGGTCTGCTGAGCGCCATCAAATTTACAGGTCGTATTATCGGTAAACCCGTTTTTATGACTGAACTTCCCGGTCAACATACAAGCCCGGCTCGGCCCGCTGAGCGAGTTAGAAACAAAACTGTTGGTAAACCTCACGCCATCTTTCGCTATGTGGTCGAGATTAGGAGTCTCTATATACCGTGTATCATAACAACTCATCATCTGAGACGTATGATCGTCGGTCATAATATAAACGATATTCAACGGTTTCTGTCTACTCTGACAAGAAACGAGACCACCCAATACAGCAAAAGAGGCCGCCGTATAAAAGAAATTAGGACTGATCGATTTCATAAGCAACGGTACAATATTATATAATTTTATATGACACAAATATAGTATAGGAATAAAAATCACGATGCATCGAAGCGTGTACGAAAGTACTCCACAAAACACGTTGTAAAATAATGAATGCCCGGGAAACCGAGTCATTCATTATTTATACGGCATCAATATCCGAAGTTTTGATCTGCGGCCGACAATCCGTCGTTAGCGCTTAATTCGGAATGAGGAATCGGTAAATGCAGATTCTTTTTCAAGAAACTCTCGTCGCTCACTTTTCCATAGAACGTCGCATCCTCCCCGAAATAACGGTCTCTAAACCTTTGATTCGGGTTGTTATGTTGAGCCTCTCCTTCACAATGCTCGTAAGTTATATCATGACGGTTCACGATTTTCAATGCCATTTTCAAAGTCTCCGTTCCTCCTCGACGTATATCGAAATACATCTCGGGCTCGGCAGCCAACTCAAACAACCGTTCATAAAATATTTTCTCACGCATTTGGTCTTTGGACAATCCACTGGGAAAGTCAACCGGTTGCGAGGCTTCCGGAGAAACCGAAGTGCGCGCCCTTCTCAAAACCTCATTTACCAGATTGGCCGCTCTATCCGTTTCATCTAATTCATTATACACATCGGCCATTAACAACAAAAAGTCGGCATAACGGTACAATATGATATTGTTGTTGCTCTGTTGCGCTTGACAATTAAAATCGATCTGTTTTTTCCACAAAGGCCACCCGGCATGATCACCCACCGATGTCGCGAACTGTCCCACCAGATTGATAACGTTCTTTTCGCCGGTCGTCGTATTTTCGGTATAAAACTGTTCCTGCAAAACCGTCAATTCTTCCACGGTAGGGTTGGTAGGATCGGCCATCTGGTCATATGGGATATAAGCAACAGCATCCGCTACACGGCTCGTCGATTTGGTCTTATACGACTTATATGGATAAGTATATGCCGAATCACTTATCAAGTGATAAGAACTGCCCTTTTTCACATCGTACCACCGAGTCAAAAACGTAGCATCATACCGAGGATCTCCCGGATAAGTTCCACGGAACAGATCGTGAAATGCTTTGGTCGAACGGATACGCTGATAAGCCGTACCCGGCGATGCATTGTCGGCAGCAAAAATCCAGTTCAATCTATTCCAAGAATAATCCGACGAAGTGGTAAAATTCAACTGGAAGATAGATTCCGGCGAATTCTGTACATGGTTTACAAAAAGATCGGAATAACGGCTCTGCAATGAATACTTTCCATAAACCAAATCGCACCAGAATTTAGCATCTTCTAAGTAATCAGCTTTGCGGTCGGCCAAATCGGGATTGCACGAAAGCATCCAATTCAGTTTGGCCAAATAAGCGGCAACCCCCAACTTATCGATATATCCGTCAACGTGTTCGCCATTCTCCGGCAAATTGTCATACGCATACTTCCAATCGATGAAAATCTGGCCGACAACGTCGATAAAAGACGATTTCGGTTCCGAAATCGCATCATGCGCCGACGGTTCGATCCGCAAAGGAACATCACCCCACATCATAGAGAGATAGTAATAACACAACCCGCGAATAAACGAAGCCTGCGCCGTGTAGTTTTCTTTCAAATCTTCACTCAACGAACCGTTATTCATATTCACGATGAAAGTATTACATTCCTGTATAGCTTTGTACAATCCTCGCCAAGCCCACAGCACGGCATCACCAGCCGTAGTGGCATTCAACGAAGCGTAACGGTCCGGCTCCGAACCATTTGTCTGCGACCACGAGAGCCCCGATGACCCCACTGACATTTCATAAACACCCTGTCCGAAACAGTCTTGTGTCGTCAAATAGCCATAACAAGCATTCAACGCCTGCTTAGCTGTCTCTTCCGAATCGAATATAACGGTATTATCCACAGAGTACTTGGGATTCTCGTCGAGCCAATCTTCACAAGAAGAGAAAGTGACACCCGTCACTATTCCCAAGACAATTATATATTTTAGCGATTTCATAAATTACTATATATTAAAATGAAACATTCAAACCAAATATAAACGACCGAGCATGAGGGAACGAACTCATATCCACTCCCGGACGTAAACCATCGAATGCAAAAGAGTTAACCTCTGGATCGTAACCACTGTAATCGGTTATAATAAAAGCATTTTTAACCGATCCGAAAATATTGATCGAATTAAACCCGATCTTTTTCATCACCGCCTTCGGCAAATTATACGAAAGGGTAATATCGGTACAACGCAAGAAACTGGCATCCTCTACATAACGATCCAACACAGCCGGCGTAGGCAATGTATAATTTACTCTCGGATAAGCGTTCGAACGGTTTTCGGCAGTCCAAGCGCCTACCCAAGCCTCGGTTCGCAAGTTGCCGCCCGTACGGTTCGGGATTGCTTGGTAACGAATATTCGTATTGATCATATCCTTCCCGTGCACTCCATTAAATTGAGCCGAAAGACTCAGCCCCCGCCAAGTAAAACGAGTTTGGAAACCGTAGGTAAAATCGGGATTCGGGTTACCGATAATCACACGGTCATCGGTATTGATCACACCGTCTCCGTTCTGGTCTATGATTTTAATGTCACCAGCCTGAGGCGCTCCACCCGTACTTAAATCTTGCGTTACATTATACGAACCGCCATTGGCCGGCAAATCTTCTTCCTGAACGATTCCATCGGTTTGATAACCCAAGAATAACCCCGGCGCATATCCTACCCAGAACAAGTGCGCATTCCCGAAGTGGTTACCCAACGAGTTTCCTTCATAAGCCAATATATTCTCATACACGCCGAAATTACCTCTCGAAACACCCAAATTATTGATCTTCGGGTTATTTTTTCCGATATTTCCCCCGAACGTCCATGTAAAGTCTTTCGTTTGGATAATATCGGCTTCGAGACTGAACTCGATACCACGGTTCAATAAATTTCCCGAATTATAATAAATGCTAGGGAAACCGGCCGAAGGTGGCAATACTCTGGAAATGAGCAAATCTCTCGTCTCTTTATTATAAAAGTCGAACGAACCTCTCAACCTGTTTTTCAATACCCCGAAATCCACACCGACATTCCACGACTCGGTCGTTTCCCAAGTCAAGCCCTCGTTCTGTAATTTATCGACAGCCATAGCGAGAACCTTGTCACCCACAGCATTAGCATAGTCTATAATTTGGCTATAATTCGAGAAACTACTATACGGATCGATAGCCGAGTTTCCGGTCTGCCCATATCCCACTCTCACCTTAAACTGGTCGAGCCAATGCACATTATCCTTTATGAAATCTTCCTGTTCCATACGCCACGCCAATGAAAAAGAAGGGAAATATGCCCAACGATGTCCACGGGCGAAACGACTCGAACCATCGGCACGGAACGATGCCGTCGCCAGATAACGACCTTCGAGGAACGACATGTTCACGCGTCCCAGATAAGAGAGTAACTGATAGTCTCTTTGTACGGGTTCGAGGTAAGATATGCGTTCGGCCATGTGCAATCCGTCTATACCGAAACTCATATTGGAGAACTGACGGCCCTGTGTTCTCTTATTCAGATAATTGTAATCGTCATAAGTAACAGCCCCGGTTACATCTAAATCGAGAATACGGTCGAACGTATGATGATAATTCAACATATTCTCGACAGTGATATTGTTTTGACTCAAATCGGTGATACCCAAAGAACCTTTATCGTTATTCCCCCGGAAAGTCTCCGTGCCGAACCAACGGGCACGATATTCGTCCCTCAAATTACCACCTGCACGAAGATTATATGTGAGGCCTTTCCATATTTTCCACTTCAAGTCCATCGAAGCACGAAACGCGTTCTCAGTCGTTTGGTCGTCATAATCATTCAACCAACTGAATACAGTGATCCTCTTCTCCATACCGTTCGTACCACTCAACGAAGGGTCGTCGGCGGGATACTCAAACGGTTGGGAAGTAATAGCGGTTACCGATACCGATCCTTGTGCTCCACCGTTGGCATTGCTACCCGACATCATATCGTTCTTTTTCAACGACCCGCTTAACGACAAATCCACCGATACGGTCTTCGACAAGTCCATCGACAAATTCGCACGCAAGTCTCCTTGTTGTAAACCGGTCTGTTTCACAATACCGTTGATATCTTTGAAAGAGGCCGACACAAAATAACGTACCTTGTCGGAACCACCGTTCACCGAGACCGAATAATTCTGTGAGAAAGCCGTACGATAAATCTCACGCTGCCAATCCCGTTCCTGCAATATGCGATACGAAGTAGGGTCGGTCTCGTCGTATTTTCCACCCGAGAAAATATAACGCACCTCGTTCCCCGATTTGAAGAACTGGCGATCGTCGGGACCAGACTGAGCATTCCGGTAATCGGCGTAATCGCTCAAATTCAACATATCGTACAATCGAGTGGCATTCGCAACAGTAAAGTTCGCATTCACGTTTATGCGAGGTTTACCGCTCTTTCCTTTTTTAGTCGTAATCAATATGACACCATTAGCACCCCTCGAACCATATATCGCCGTGGCCGAGGCATCTTTCAAAATTTCAATACTCTCTATATCCGCAGGATTCAAACTGCTCAACGGATCGGCCGCGGTTTGATAATCGTCATTGCCGAATGCGGAAGCGGCGAACTCTCCCGTAGAGGCCTGTGGAATATTATCGATCACATATAACGGCTGGTTATCGCCACGTAACGAACTGGCTCCACGAATCGTTATAGAGGTAGCGGCTCCCGGAGTCGTGTTGGTAGACCCTACCACCAAACCGGCAACTTTACCCTGTAACAAGTTATCGAGAGTCACGCTCTTCGAAGCGTCCATCTCATCGGGACGTATCGATGCGATAGCTCCCGTCACATCGCTTTTCTTGACACTACCGTAACCCACAACGACCACCTCGTCCAGCAACTGGGCATCGCCTTGTAGAACCACATCGACAACGGTCTTATCACCTACCTTAACTTCTTGTTTCTGATAACCCACGTAAGAAAACACGAGTACAGCATTCTTATCCGGTACAGAAATCGTATAATTTCCGTCCAAATCGGTTGCCACAGCTTTTGTCGTACCTTTCGCCTGTACAGTAACGCCCATCAATGGTTCAACATCGTCACGGACATTACCCCGAACGGTTATACTTTGTGCGTATGCAATTTGCATGCCCGACAGCATGACAATTACAACAGACAAAGCCTGTCTAATCATATCCTTTATTTTCATGTAATTATATTTTAAGATACTTATTTAATCCTGAACTTAAAAACATCTACTCCTTCCGACGACCTCACCCGAGCGATATACACACCCGGAGAAAAACGATCGGTCGATATGGTATATTGCTTTCCCGATATTCTTTCGTCCCGAAAAAGGACACCCGAAGCCGAGAAAAAAGCAACCTGCGATAAATCGGCATCCGATGTCGAAAGCACTACTATTTCCCCCGACCGGTCATTGCAAATGAGATTGGTCTTTTTTTTTCCCTCTTTCGATAAAACCGGCAGTGAAGACACCCCATCTGTCCGAGTGATTAGTGTATCTACATTGGCCGAAATAACCGAGTTCGCAGCACGAATCAAACTCAACGGGTCGGAAACTGCCACATCGTTCCCCATGTCAAAATACATGACCGTACCGCTATTCTGTTCGAGAATGAAGTTCATCTTGTCCTTTACGCAATCGACTCCATTAAAAGTATAAGAGGACCCCGACATAGTCGCCATATTCGCATCGGTAGACAAATCGGGATTGGCGGCTACGATATTTTTATATCCTGTAACGTTGCTTCCTGTCGTCGCCGTAGTAGGATAAGACATACCTATTTTTTCTTTCGGAAATCCCCACGACACAAACTTATTATACGCCGAAACATAATTATCATACGAAAACCAAGTCACCTGAGGCCCGTAAATCTGGAACGTATAATAATCGGGCATGTCGATCCACTTCGTAGGCAGAAAATAAGCTACCGGATGCAACGAAACACTGAACACTTTACCCTCGGGAATAACAGCACGCAAAGCCTCTACCATCGGGCCATATCCCGAAGTCCACCTCGAATCGCCGCTATACAACCACTCGAAATCGACATCTATGCCATCGCAATAAGGCAGCAACTCGGCGACGTCCGCAGCCAATCGTTCGCGCCATGCGGCATCCGAAATATGCGAAGGCCACACCTTGTTCCCGTTCTCACTGTCGGAAGAAATCAAACCCAAACGTATCTTGAAGCCCCTGTAACCATCATACATTTTCCTAATCTGCGACAACAGTTCTTTCCAGCTCCGAGTGTTTTTCCCGGGGTTATCCACATCATCGAATTGCCAATACGACAACAAATAAATAGCTCCGTCGCCACCGCTGGGAAAAGTGAGGTCGCCAGACGTTCCGGCGGCATCCTGTGCTATCTGGGCACTTGTCCGGGCATTTCCCCAAACCGCTACCTCGTCGATGTATCCTTTGAAATTCTCCCCGATAACAGCATCGGCCGAAGTATTCATAAATGTAAAATCGTCTTCGTCGGGTATCGTCGTAATGTTATCGGCATAAGTTTGACTTGCTCCGCTATCGGTAAACAGACGAATACGGGATATAGCCCGACCGGTCGTCGAGACGATAGACACGGCAATATGTTCCCACCCTGCGGCAGTGAGCGCATTCTCAAAATTATACGTATAACCGTTGATTCCTACCAACAATTCCTTCTTCGACTCATCGCCCAATTTTATGGAAAATTGATTGGAGTCATCGCTCTTATTAAAAATCGCTGCCCCCGTTCGCCACTCTTCAATAGAAATCCAAGCCTCGACAGTAGCGTAATTCATTGCTGGAAGTCCGCCGGTATTCTGCAAAACTTCTTTACCCACATTCATACCGGCTCCGTCGCCATTCAAATGAAGGACTCCGTTTCGCCCCTCATATTCGGCCACATACGAAGCATTGGACAGCACTCCTTGATTATCGGGGTAAGTCATCGTCACTGCTCCGGTATAGCCCGACACTTGTGCATCGAGAAATATCAAATCATTAGTCATCAAATGCATATCCCTATCTATCTGCAAACGGTCACAATGACGCACGAAAGAAGAATAACCCGTTACCACTCTATATTTAAAGTAATCGTTATCGATAACGGCTTCACGCGTCACATTCGTGGGTTCGCCATGATGTGCCAATTTATAATCCACAATATCTTCGCACTGGTCTTGGTCAAACTTGTAATAGAACAGAAGATCGTCATATTTCGGGTGGAATTTGTTCACCGTATTACGGAACATCAGGTTCTCGGGTTCAGCTCCCGGCATCTCCGTTTTCCAGAAACGGAATTCGTCGATACGTCCTTTAAAGTTTTCTCCTATGACAAATGGCTCCGATGTCTCAGGAATAACTGCTCCACCGGTATTGGCAATCCACTTTTTCTCACCATTAGTCCACACATCGATTCCATTGGCAAATGCCGAAATGGTAAGTTGCGTCCACGAACCTATCGGCAAATCGTTCGCTACGATAAATTCTTGTGTCGCTGTTTTATAAATCAACTGCCCCGAGGTTCCGAACCGTAAAGAATATTCTTCGTCTCCGTTTCCTCGTTTAAAAACATAAGCATTTTCCACCCATTCGGACGGATTCACCAAACACTGAACCGAATAAAGATCCAAATTATTTAAGTCCGATATAGTTCTGCAATCGACTTTTCCGTCACCATTGAAACGTAACGCAAAATTTGTAGTCTGTGAAAACAGCGAACCATAAAAAAACGAACCGAAAAGAATAAGCAAAAGAATCCTCGTTTTCATGAATATTTTATTTAAGAGTATAACAAAACAAAGAAAAATAAAGCCGAGGAAATTTATCCTCGGTTTTATAGTTCTCATTTATAAGTCATTAAAGCACGACTTTCGATGCTTTGTTTCCATATTTCACCACATAAGCACCGCGAGACATCGGAACTTCCACGAACGAATCGGTTACCTTCACGGTTTTCACCAATGCACCGTTCAACGAATAGATAAATACCTCGGTCCCGAAGTCTATATCGTTCAAATAGATATACTGACTATCCCATGCCACGAATCCGTTGGTCTCACCTATCGCGTCAATACCGGTAGCAGGTGATCCATTCGGGGTATCCCAACCATCGAAATTCACAGGATCGAACCCAGGACATTCTCCGCTCGGATTAGCCGTAAATTGTATCGTTGCGATATAAATGGCTCGATTGCCCAAGTGTCCTCCGGGAATATTGTACCGTATCCGCAAAGGAATCCTATCGTCGCCTGTAATTCCGGCAACATTCAAATCGGCATATATCGGCCACCATTTCGTATCGATCGAACTGTAAGTAGTAGTTTCGGGGAGTGGTACATTGGTTGTTGCCCCTCCGAAATTCCAAACAGAAATCTTATAATCCGCAGTTATAGGATCTCCTACTACTTTCGACACGAAATGGAAACGTACCGGAGTATTAACCGGGAAATCTGTTTGTGTAAACATACTGACGTTTATATACCCGGCCAAAGCATCAGCGGCTGACAATGTGGGTTCTTCGGCACTACCGTCCCCTTTTATCAACAACATATTTCCATAATCCGAAGCAACGATGTGACACCCTTTATTAAAGCCGGCCACACTGGCATCTTCATTTTTAACTTGACCTCCGGTCAACACGACAGTACCCTCCTCTTTCAACTTCTCGGTAGGATAAGGTGAAACAGGATTGGCTCCCTGCGAAGAATAATGAACAAATTCATACGAGCCGACCGCTTGATCGGCAAATTTCAAATGACCGGGAGTAACATCTTCATCGGCAGCCCATGAATAATTAGCACCCAGCAAACATAAAGTCGAAATAAGTAATGCTTTCGTTTTCATACATACAAGAATTAAGAAATTAAACAATAAAATAATTTGCTTTCACGAATGCAAATATAAAATCACCCCTAACAAAGGCATGTTCGAAATTGTCTAAATCATTTTCGAAATCGTCTAAAACAAGTATAACAGGCTATTGAGAAAAAACAAAACGTTTGAAATTAAGCCGATGGCTCGTTCCTTTTCTGCTCTCGGTACTCCCGAGGAGTCATCGATGTAAACTGCTTGAAGCAGGTGCTGAAATAACGAGCATTGGAAAACCCGATACGCTCCGATACCTCTGCGATCGGGATATCGGTATCGGTAAGCAATCTCATGGCTTGCTCGATTCTTATGCGATTGATTAAATCGTTCACGCCTAAACCAGTCAATGCCTTCACTTTGTTATACAAAGAAGCTCTGCTCATGCCCATTTCGACCGTTAAATACTTCACATCTAAATCGGAGTTATCTATATTATCCAACACCAGCTTATTCAATTTCAACAAAAATTGTTCGTCAGCATTACTGAATGTCTGGTTTTTAGGCATGATAGAAACCTGTACGGCATCGCGATAATAGTTTTTTATTTGTTCCCTATTCCATAACAAATTGCGTATAACTGTCAAGAGCACATCGTCATCGAATGGCTTGGCAAGATAAAAGTCTGCGCCCAATTTATATCCGGCTGCGAGGCTATCGGGGTTATCCCTTGCAGTGAGCAAGATAACCGGGATATGACTGATTTGAATATCGCTCTTCAACAAACGACAAAATTCGAATCCGTCCATGTGGGGCATCATAATATCGCAAATCACCAAATCGGGTTGGCACTGATGAACGACATGCAAACCGTTCACTCCGTCATCGGCCGTATAAATTTGTTTAAAAACACCGGAAAATGAAGTTTTAATAAAAGAACGTATATCCATCTCGTCATCGATAATGAGAATAGAATAATCTTGGAGAGGAAAATCTTTTTCGGGAACGGTTGTCTCCGGCATATCGGTTGCATATCCTATATCGTTCAAATACATACCCGGAGCACATGCGACATCTTCGTCGTTATATGCCAACGGTAACTCAAACCAAAACGTGGCCCCTTTGTCCTCGTTATTGTATGCGCCTATTTCCCCGCCATGCAATACCAGCAGAGTCTTAGAATAAGACAGACCTATACCGCTGCCGCTCAACCGGTGATCGCCCTGATAGAACCGAGTGAATAAATGGGATAGGTCACTCTCGTTCAATCCTATTCCGTGATCCTTGACAGAAATGCGCACACAACTTTCTCTACGTTCGGTGATGACCGTTACCACGGTTCCTTCCTCACTGAATTTAAATGCATTCATCAACAGGTTGGACAATACGATCTCGCATTTCTCCCTATCGAAAGATATTTTATCTATCGTCTCGTCGGGATTGAAAAGAAGCATTATTTTCTTGGACTCGAACTCTTCCGAAAAATCCCCGATGACAGCCCTTACCCACTCATTCAATGAATAAGGAGCCAAATGCAATGCTTCATATCCCACCTCCATACGCCGCATATCGAGTACCATATTGATGATATTGCGCATACGACGGGCCTGTTTGAAAATCTGCATTAACTGTGCTTTCAGCGTATCATCGACAGTGCCGCTCTTTAAAAGTCGCTTTAACGGAGCATAAATCAAAGTTAAAGGTGTTCGAAGTTCATGACTAACGTTGATCAAGAACCTTACCTTATCTTCATACACTTTACGTTCCCTCTCTTTCATTTCGAGTTGCAACCGGGAATTTTTTCTTTTTACAGTGTAACTTATCATCAAATAGCACAAACCGGCCGCTACAATCACCACGAGAGCGATAAACCAAAACGATTTCCACCACGGTGGAACAACCTCTATCTGTAATATGCACCGGGATTGGCTCCAACCGCCGTCTTCCGTACTACACGAAGCCATTACCCTATATGTACCTGCCGGCAAAGTATATAAAGTCAGAGTATGGTCGTAAGTTTCTATTTCCGATCGACCGAGGCCTTCGATGTTGAACCGGAACATCTTCTTCCTGAAAATATCCTTCTCCCGTACCATCGTCTTCAAAGTGAGCGAAGTATAATTCCATGCAACACGCAAGCTCCGGTCTGTATCGCCCATTTTGTTCATCACCGATTTTCCATCGAGAACAACATCAGACAACTCGACCGACGAAGGAGAGAGGGAATTGTACTCCTTGTATATTTCCCGATCGATATGTAAAAGTCCGGTTACACCGCCCATATAAATGTGAGCTCCGTCCCGAGTTACCAAAGTAGATTTATGCAAATATTCGTTAGGTATAGCGCCGTCGGATTCGCCGTAAATAAAAAATTTATCCTCGCCTATGGAATATCGGAAAAGCAGACCGTCGGCGCCTAACCACAGATATTGATTGGCATAGGCAACCGAAGTCACCTCCCTAAACATATTTGTTTTTATTTCGTTCAACGCCCGGGTATTCACATCGTAGTGGAACAGCCCTTTGTCGGTCCCTATCCAAAAGTTTCCTTCGTCGTCCCTACAAGCCGCATTGATGACCGCTTTTGAACCGAAAGCAAGGAGACACACCGCAGCATTCTTCGCATGGTCGAGCCGCAAGATATAATTGCGGCCAAAAAGATAGGTAATATCCTTATCGGAATAAAACCGCTGAACCGTACCGTAATACCGAGACGAATCGGCAACATGCGCAATGGTAAAAGAGCCCGTCGATTTATCATAAGTATATATCTTGTCCGCAAATAAATGGATTTTATCGGTATCGAAATAATCGACATTGACCGATATGCCCGAATGTATAATCTCCTCGTTACGCCTATCGTTCAATAAAGTAAAAGGCCTTAAATTACCCGTACGTTTATCGAACAAATATAACCCTTTGGAAAAAAAATACATCAATAATTCTCGCTCGTTATAACGGGTTATCGAGGCAACTTTATATCCGTAAGTATTGGGATAGTGGGTAAATCTATTGCTCTTCGGCTCCAAACGGTTCAGTCCCCCGCCATCGGTCCCGACCCAGATAATTCCGTCCTCATCTTCATATAAGCACAATGCCGTTTTATCGCTCATGCCGTAATGATTGCCCGGAGAAACATCGCGATACGTTCTCATATGTACCTCTTTGATGCCGAATAATCCACCTCGTATCGTTCCGGCCCACATATTGTCGTCCCTGTCCTTATATAAACAAAATACCGAACTATACGGAAATGAATAGATATTGCCGGGCGTATATCGAATATTGGAAAAAGTCTCGTCTTTCAAGTTCAAGATACTGATTCCACCGCCATCGGTAGCCAGCCATAAAGAACCGTCCCGCTCTTCTATATCGAGAATCACATTATTGGTTAGATCTGAGTTCGACACATCGTAATGCTTTTGTTTTCTACCGCCGTCGATATACCGGTCGAGCCCCTTGCCATAGGGCGAAATCCACAAATCTCCCTGGGTATCGACTTTGACCGACATAATCTCTTTCTCCTTACAGAACGTCGGTCGTTCTATTTCCCCTGTACGGCAGTCCAATAGCCACAATCCGTTCCATCTCGACGATAATACCCAGCAATGCTCCGACCACGGTATCATGTGATTGAAAAACGCGTATGACTTATCTTTCCACCGAACAGGAACCGTATCCATGACAGCCCGGTGATAATCCCATCGGTATATTACTCCCCTTCCTCCCAAAAAAAGAGCATCGTCAGTCAACAAATAAGAATGAGCCTGCAAAGCCTTCTGCCTCCAAAGAACAGTCTTGAAATCGTCGCTTTCCCGCTGATAAACACATACACCCTTATCGGTCGAAATCCAAATATTATGACGGGCATCCTCAACAATGAAATGAACTAAATTGCCCGGTAAAGAAGCGGCTGAATCGGGAACAGACGAATAATTCTTGAACTCGTGATAATCGAAACGACTTATCCCCGACTTCGTCCCGACCCACAGAAAACCATCGTGGTCGAGCATGATAGAACGCACAAAATTTTGAGAAAGCCCATCTTGTTGGGATAATTGTTTGAAATAAAAATTGGGAGCCGCTTCGACAATAACTGTCTCACACGCTATAATACCTGCGATTAATAAGAGATAAATATAAAGCAAGCGTCTTCTCATACAAAACAAAAATTCAAAAATAAAATACGGCGACAGCGAGTTTCCTCAATGGTTTTATCACCCCGATTCCGATATCCTAAATATCTCTTCCCGGTGTCGGTTAGATTAACCTCTGTAATCTAAATAACTAGCCATATACAAATATATTCCTCTCTCTCTAAATTTCAAAAACGATTTCATAGAATGATATCAATCAAAAACAAAATTATGAAAATCTTGATGTCTTTCGATATATTTTCACGAGAATTTCCATACCACATTCGGAATAATGAATTTTAAAGCAAACAGAAATTCTATCCTATTCCCAAAGAAATAAAAGAATTACAATTCTCTTAAAAAGTTCAAATAAGTCTCTATACCGATAAAATCTCGCCGATAAATCACATTATCGCTTTGCCCGACAAATAGAAAAATATGTATCTTTGCATAAAATGCAGAAATAGCATCGGTTCAGTTTGGAAAACGAATCTATTCATTTCGTTCTGCATTTACTTTTCGCTATATTTGTAAATACATTTTTATTAGAAAACAGATGATTCCGGCAGAAATACAGCAAACCAAACAACGATTCGGCATTATAGGAAATGCTCCGGGTCTGATTCGAGCCATTACAAGAGCTCTACAAATCGCACCTATCGATTTGGCTGTGCTTATTACCGGAGAAAGCGGTGCGGGAAAAGAGTTCTTTCCACAGATTATACATGCCAACAGTTCCCGAAAGCATGGAAAATATATTGCCGTAAACTGCGGAGCGATACCCGAAGGAACCATAGATTCCGAATTGTTCGGGCATGAAAAAGGAGCTTTTACTGGCGCATTATCTGCACGAAAAGGTTATTTCGAAGAAGCCGACGGAGGAACAATTTTCTTGGACGAAGTCGGCGAATTACCCCTCACGACTCAGGCTCGATTATTGCGCGTACTCGAAAGCGGAGAATTTCTAAAAGTCGGTTCTTCCACTGTTTTGAAAACCAATGTAAGAATCGTCGCTGCGACCAACTTGGACATGGTAAAAGCCGTTTCGGAAGGAAAATTCAGGGAAGATTTGTATTACAGGCTCAGCACGATACACATCGAAATTCCCCCATTGAGAGAACGGTCTGAGGATATTCTCCTATTATTCCGTAAATTTTCTACGGACTTTGCGGAGCGTTACCGAATGCCCGTAATCCAGCTGACGGAAGATGCACGCACCGTACTGCTCAACTATCGTTGGCCGGGAAATGTAAGGCAGCTAAAAAATATCACCGAACAAATCTCTATTTTCGAAACGAACCGAGACGTAGACGGAGCAACGTTGCAAAACTATCTGCCCCAATATAATATCGAAAAATTACCGGCTCGCGCTACCTCGAACGAACAAGAGCACTCCTTCTTCGAGAAAGAAAGAAAAATGCTCTACAAGACACTGTTCGAAATGCAAAAAGAGCTGGCAGACCTACATGCGAAAGTAGAAGAACTGACTAGGGAGAAAATTCAAGGACAAACTTCTTACGCTCAAACACCCCAACCGGTTCCTGTCGCACAATCGATGGCTCTTACTCCTATCGTACCATCTGTTCCGGTACATGTCCCGTCCGCCAAACGAACGGCCATAGAAGACACCGTAGGAGAGATAATACCCAACGAACCCGAATATATCGAGGAACAACCTACGACACTCGAAGATACGGAAAAAGAGACCATCAAAAAAGCATTACTACGGAATCACGGAAAACGGAAAAAGACAGCCGAAGAATTAAAAATATCCGAAAGGACTCTTTATCGTAAAATTAAAGAATATAACTTAGAATAGAGCCGCACGACAATGAAACGTTTAACGACTATATTACTCGTCATACTGTCGTCATGCAGTATCTCTTATAAATTCAACGGAGCTTCGATCAATTACGAAACGACCAAGACCATATCGGTAGCGAACTTTCCCATTAAAGCGGCATTGGTTTACCCTCCATTGGAAGAGTTGTTCACCAATTCATTGAAAAACGCTTATACCCGGCAAACGCGATTACAAATGGTTAGCAGCGGAGGAGACCTGCAATTGGAAGGAGAAATCACGAATTATGACCTCACCCCGCAAGCCGTAACAGAAAACGCATACGCATCGCAAACGCGCCTGACTATTTCTGTGAGGGTAAGATTCACCAACACCAAAGACCCTCAGTATGACATAGACCAAACATTCTCCGGGTATAAGGACTTTTCCAGCGACCGAATGTTAACCGATGTGCAAGATGAACTTATCCAACAAATCACAGACGAGCTGGTAGATCAAATTTTCAACGCGACGGTAGCCAACTGGTAACACTATGATAACCCGGGAACAAATACGAAACCTTCTAAACGGGATTGGCGATGAAACAATCTCGAAATCCGATGCCGACCAAATGGCCGCGGATTATCCCTATTTCAATATCCCGCAACTTCTCTATCTGAAATTCACACCGGGAGCCATGCCCGACGAGAAGCGCATACAACAGGCTCTGATTTACGCCAGTCCTCATGCGCACTTAGAGACCATTCTCGGAGTCGAAGGAGAATCTTTCGCCGACCTCTATCCGAAAGCTCCCCGAACCGACAGCACCATGCAGGCGATCGATCTGTTTTTGGGGACATATCGTAAAGAGCAAAAACGAGGCAATGAAGAAGAAAGCCTCGACCGAATTATTTCAGGCAATATACTCGCTCAATCGGACTATATAAGCAACCTGCAAAAAGAAGAACAGGCCGATTTAGCCGCAACGCCGGTTCACGAGCACGAGACAAATCCATCTCCTGCCGTTCTACCGGAAACAACCGGTCGCGATCAAGAGAATACAGAACAATCCGCCTCCTCCGAAAGCAGCAACGACGACACTTTCTTCACGGAAAGTTTAGCAAAAATCTATATCAAACAAAGACGATATGAGAAAGCATTGCAAATAATTAAAAAATTAAGTTTGAAATATCCAGAAAAAAATATTTACTTTGCAGACCAAATAAGATTTTTGGAAAAATTGATTATTAACATAAAAACAGAATAATAAAAAATGTCAGTAGTATTAACCGTTTTTATCATCTTGGCATCATTGCTGATGATAGGTATTGTATTGGTTCAGAAATCAAAAGGAGGAGGTCTTGCTTCTAACTTCGCATCATCGAATCAAATCATGGGAGTTCGGAAAACAACCGACTTTGTGGAAAAGGCGACATGGACCCTTGCTATTGTTATCATGGTTCTGAGCATAGCTACCGTATTCGTTTCTCACAACGGGCAGCAATCCTCCGTATCGGAAATTAAAGACATTGTAAATACCGAAGCACCGGCAGCTCTTCCCGGATTTGAAACGCCTGCTACCGGAAATAACGCAGCACCGGCACAAGAGGCTCCTGTTCAAGAAGCTCCTGCAAACTAAAATATGAAAAGACTTTTATAAATTTTCATATATCAAGCCCGAACGTAATGTGTTCGGGCATTTTTTTACATATCGAAATTTTACTTTTACCATGGACGACACAAAACCATTCTGGCATCTTTTCCGACATAACCGAAACGATGAAAAACCTTCGGAAATAGAAATCGAAGCAAAGCTCAAAGAGCAAATACAGGCACTTGTTCGTAACGGAATCTTTTTCGACTTTGAAAAAAGAAAAGCAGCCCCCGTACAATCTAAATTCGGGGGAAAACCGGCCTTACCGAAAAAATTCGAATGGCCTCACTACACCGATGAATACGGCGAACACATCGTTCTCCCGTTTTTCCTGCAACTATCTTGCGAAGAACTATCGGTTTACGACACAGACAATCTCCTTCCACACGAAGGCATGTTCTATCTCTTTTATGATCTCACGAATCAACCGTGGAGAAATAGTAAGGGAGCAAAACTATTATATACCCCCACTCCCATTTCTGAATTAGTACCGGCCGATTTCCCCGACAATCTCCCGGAAGAACACAGGCTTCCCGAAATGGCACTCAAATTCACAGCCCATGCTTGTGCTCCCGATTGGGAAGATTATGTCGGTATGACAGGCGATGACAACACCGCATATACCGATTGGGATATCATAGAACGAAAATTAGGGAAATGGGGATATCCCCACATGGAATCGGCCGGACGTATCTTGGGATACGCCTCACTCATTCAAAACGGTATAGCCGAAGCATGCGAATCGAGAGCGCAAGAGGAGAAACAACAGACATATAGCAAAAAGTCTGCCCGCGAATGGATTTTACTTCTGCAACTCAACTGTATCGAGGAAGAAGAGGTAGATATACCGTTCGGGGACTGCGGAAGCCTTTACTTTTATATCCGGCAACGAGACTTGGAAAGGCGAGATTTCAGTCAAATTCAATTCGAGCTGCAATGTTATTAGAAAATTCGGCTCAGTAAAAAATCAGGGGGTAAACATGAATTTTAGCGATGTCGTGCCGACAAGCACATTCCGGTTCCCTCGGCGAGTGGTTAAACAAGCTGCCGAATAGATTTTTGACAAAAATCAACCCCTCCTTTACTACTCGACACCCGCCCTATATCTTACTTGACAACAAACACCCTGTAAGGCTATGAGGCTCAGCAAGGAGGAGGGTGAAATCCACTTCGAACATTTTTAAACACCTCCCCTATGTGGCATCAGTCATAGGGGAAGTGTCCGAAGGACGGAGAGGTTAAAAAATATCTGCAACAAAGGAAACGTATCAAGGAAACTATCCGCCCTTCTCCTCCATGCGACAAAAAAATAAAAGAGACTACAAAAACAAAAGATGCTGAAAAGAGAGATTTGTGAGAAATACTTCATCGGTAAATAAAGAAATGATACATACCATTCCTCTTTTTTTGCTAATTTTGCGACAAAACCCACAGCGAACAAATGAATTACAAAGTCTTTGCTCCACACGACTGCCACACAGAAGTCGAACTGCCGGCATCCAAAAGTATCAGCAACAGGGCACTCGTCATAAACGCCCTGTGCGACGATTCGATACCGATAACCAACGTGTCCAACTGTGACGACACACGGGTCATGAAACAGGCTTTCGCGAGAAAAAACAGTTCGATCGATATACACGGAGCAGGAACAGCCATGCGATTTCTCACGGCCTACTATGCTCAAAAACGAGATTACGAATGTATCATATCGGGCTCCGAGAGAATGAAACAACGCCCCATAAAAATACTGGTCGATGCTCTACACACTTTGGGAGCGGATATCCGATACGTCGACAAAAAAGGATTCCCCCCTTTGCAAATTTTTGGGAAAGAACTAAGAGGCGGAGCGCTTTCTCTACCGGGTAATGTCAGCTCCCAATACATATCGGCGCTACTCATGATAGCACCTTATATGCAAAACGGATTGGAGCTGACCCTCACAGGCAAAATAGTTTCTACGCCTTATATCGAAATGACTCTCGAAATGATGTCTCATTTCGGTATAGAGACACACCGCTCCAACAATACCATACGAATTCCGGCCGGCCGATACTGCCCGAAGCAATTCCGAATAGAACCGGATTGGTCGGCGGCTTCCTATTGGTATGAAATCGCGGCGCTCGCACCCGAAGCTGAGATATTCCTGCCGAATCTCTCGAACAAAAGCCTTCAAGGTGATGCCCGCATAGCCGCACTCTTCGAACCTCTGGGTGTTTCCAGCCTGTTTTCTCAGGAAGGCATAAAACTAAGAAAATCGGACAAAACCATTTCATTATACGAACAGGATCTATCCGAGCAACCCGACTTGGCTCAAACCCTTGTCGTAACTTGCTGTTTAATAGGGCTTCCATTCAAATTCACAGGGCTGCAAACCCTTAAAATAAAGGAAACAGATCGCATATCCGCCCTACAAAACGAACTTATTAAATTAGGATATAAACTAATATCTTCGGATAAATCACTCGAATGGGACGGAGAATCTATCACTCCGAAGGTTGCACCGGTCATAGAAACCTACGACGATCATCGCATGGCTATGGCATTTGCCCCAGCCTCGTTTCTCTTCCCGGGAATAAAGATTAAAGACATTTCGGTAGTGGATAAATCATACCCCAACTATTGGAAAGACCTCTGTAAAGCGGGCTTCTCGCTTGAAAAGGACGAAAAAGAAGGAACACGATTATGATTATACTCATCTCAGCCATCATACTTTTAGGTATTGTTACTTACTATTTCCATCGACGGGATTTAAAAAAACAGGTTGAAAAAACTAATAAAATAGCTCAAACCAAAATTCAGGAACCTCCGCAAGAATGTTGCGGACGGCATCTCGTTTGCGAACGAGACAGCCTGCTCGCCGGAGTAAGCAAAACAATAGAATACTACGACGACGAAGAGCTCGATGCTTGGAAAGGAATCGACCCCGACAGCTATACACCCGAACAAATAGAACTCTTTCGGGAAATTTTCTATACGCTACGACCGGAAGATGTGCCGGGGTGGGTACGCAGTTTGCAATTACGGCAAATCGCCGTCCCCGATTCACTGCGAGACGAAATATTGCTCGTTGTCAATGAACAAAGAACGATCGACAAATAATTGCTTATGATAGACATTCTCAATTATACATTCTTTCAAAATGCTTTGTGGGCGATACTACTCATTTCCATAACAAGTGCCATCATCGGCACATACATCGTCGCACGCCGCATGCTATTTATTACCGGGGGCATAACCCATGCATCTTTCGGTGGTTTGGGTGTAGGGTATTACCTCGGCATCAATCCCACGCTTTCGGCTCTTGTTTTCGCTATCCTTTCAGCATTGGGAGTCGAATGGCTGTCTCGGGGCAAATCGGTTCGTGAAGACTCTGCCATAGCGGTCGTATGGGCGTTAGGCATGGCAATCGGAATCATTTTTATTTTCATGACACCCGGCTACACACCGGGGCTCACGGAATTTCTTTTCGGAAACATTCTCACCATCACCCGCACGGATATATTCATCTTTGCGGCCTTTGCCTCATTATTGATTTTCTACACCGAGTTGCAATACAAGACCATCGTATATACGGCTTTCGATGCCGACTTTGCCCACACCCGCGGTATCAAGACACGCCTCGTCAACTACATCATGACATTTTTTGTGGCGACCGCCGTGGTTCTTACCATTCGTCTAGTCGGTATCATGCTCCTCATCTCCATACTCTCTTTACCGCAAATGATCGCCGAACTTTTCTGTCACAAATTCCGAAATATCGTTTGGCTGTCGGGAGCAATCAATCTCCTCTGCGGCATAGGAGGACTATTACTCTCCTATTGGCTCGACGTCCCTGCGGGAGCAACCATCGTATTTACCTTGATAATCGCCTATTTTGTTGTAAAAATTATAGCTTCCTACCTACATTCTGCAACCGGTAAAAAGCAATAAAACAGGAAAAATTCAGTTTAAAAAATGGAGCATTATCCCTATAACATCGATTGAAAAAAAGAATACTACATACTATCGGTTTATTTATTGTTCTTACACTCGTATCTTGTTCCACGAAAAAGAATACGGCGGTGACACGTTTTTACCATAGCTTTACCACCCGCTACAACGTCTATTTCAACGGAATAGAAAATTACAAAGAACAACTCAAAGAGATGGAAGAAGGATACGAGGATAATTTCACGGACCTCCTGCTCATGCATCCGGCACAAGCCTATGCAAACCCCAAAGACCCGCAACCATCGGGAAGTTTCGATCGGACTATCGAGAAATGCCAGAAAGCCATACAGTTGCATTCCATTAAGAAAAGGCCGAAAAGAAATTCTAAAAAAATGAGCGACCCCAAATACCGGGAGTATATGAAACGGGACGAATACAACCCGTTTATTCACAACGCATGGAGGCTTATGGGAAAAGCACAATACTACAAAGGCGATTTCCTCGGAGCCGCCGCGACCTTCCTTTATATATCCCGCCATTTCACTTGGATGCCCGATTTGGTAGCAGAGTCGCGCATTTGGCAAGCTCGGTGCTACATTGCTATGGGCTGGTTGTACGAAGCGGAAGATATCCTGCTCAAAATCAACAACGAGAAATTGCCCGAATCCCAAAACAACTGGTTTGCGACAGTCAATGCCGATTACCTTGTTCACAAAGGAGAATACGAAAAAGCCATTCCTTTTCTCGAAACGGCCATTAAGTCTGCTTCGAGCAAACAACAACGCATCCGAATGACATTCCTGCTGGCGCAACTCTATGTAGCCACACAAAATCCCACGAAAGCATACCAGACATACGGAAAAGTCATCGGCATGAACCCACCCTATCGAACCGGATTCAATGCTCGGATCAAACAAACCGAAGTCTATTCGGGGAAAGATATTTCGAAAGAGGTGAAGAAACTCACCCGTATGGCTTCCCGGGATCGTAACAAAGAATATCTCGATCAAATATACTACGCCATCGGCAATCTCTACCTGTCCCGCAAAGACACGCTCAAAGCGATGGAAAACTACCGCTTGGCAAACCAGAAGAGCACTCGCAACGGCATAGAAAAAGCCATCTGCCAAATCACGCTCGGCAATCTCTATTTCGAAAGAAGAGAGTATGTCGATGCCCAACCGTGCTATGCCGAAGCCATTCCCCAACTGAAAGAAGACTATCCCCAATACGACCTGCTCTCCCGACGATCGTCCGTCCTCGACGAGCTGGTTGTCTATGCACAAAATGTCGAGCTGCAAGACAGTTTGCAAAACTTGGCGGCCATGAGTGAAGACGACCGGAACAAAGCCATACAAAAAATCATCGACGACCTCATCAAAAAAGAAAAAGAAGAGGCCGAAGCACAACAGCGAGAAGAATATCTCGCCCAACAACAAGGCCCTCAGTTCAACAACGACAACTCGGCCAAACAAAATACGACGATTCTCTCTGGGGACAAATCATGGTACTTCTATAACAAGCCTATGGTTTCTGCCGGTAAAACCGAATTCCAACGGATTTGGGGTAGCCGAAAACTCGAAGACGACTGGCGTCGTCGCAACAAATCGGGATTCTCCATGAGCGACTTTGCCGAACAATCGGGAAACAGTGAAAACGAAGATTTGGCCGACAATTCTCTCCCCGATGAAGAAAACCCCGACAGCATACAATCCGACGCGGCCGACGATCCCCATAAACCCGAATTCTACCTCAAACAAATACCTATGACACCGGAGGCAATGGAAACATCGAACGAAGTCGTTGCCGAAGGCTTGTTCAACATGGGTATTATCCTCAAAAACAAACTCGAAGACTACCCGGCGGCCATCGCCAACTTCAACTTATTGGAAGAGCGGTTCCCCGAGAACCCCTACCGGCTCGACGTATACTATAACATGTACCTCATGTACATGCGTAACGGAGATGTCGTCACCGCAGGGATATACCGGGATAAGATTCGTTCTGTATTCCCCGAAAGCCCCTATGCGCAAGCTATGGCCGATCCGCATTATTTGGATAATCTGCGACGCATGAGCGCCGTTCAAGATTCTATTTACGAAGCCACCTATGCCGCTTATCTCGAAAACGACAACAGAACGGTACACGGGAACACGACTTTCATGAAAGAAAAATATCCGCTCTCGCCGCTTATGCCCAAATTCCTTTTCCTCGATGCGCTGGCCTACATCGGTGACAAACAGTACGACCATTTCAAAGCGGGCTTGAAAGATCTGCTCGAACGTTACCCGCAAGCCGACGTTTCGCCTATGGCGACCACAATGCTCAAAGGAGTCGCTCAGGGACGTCAGGTTGCCGAAGGCAGCGGGAACATGCGGGGAATGATTTGGAAGGCACGGCTCACCAACGATACGACGACGTTGGCGAACGATACCGCTCAGGCAACGTTCACACAAGACCTGAATGCACCGCACGTGCTACTTCTGGTCTATGCGACCGACAGCGTGTCGTCCAATCAATTACTCTTCGACGTGGCGAAACACAACTTCACCAGCTTCGTCATTAAAGATTTCGACCTCGAAATAATGACCTTTAACGAAATAAGTATGTTAGTTGTCAAAGGATTTAATAACTTTGACGAGTTATCCCACTATCGTCGGGTTCTCGATAACAGCGAAACATTCCGTTATCCGCCGGGAGTAAGACCCGTAATGATCAGCGAGGATAACTTCAAGAAACTGCTCGAAGGATACAGTTTCGAAGACTATTTCTTATTCCTTGAAAACAATCCTCAACCGACAGAGCCTTATGAAAAACGGTAAAATACTTTGGGCCGACGATGAAATCGATTTACTGAAACCGCATATCCTCTTTCTACAACAAAAAGGATATGAAGTCACAACTGTATCGAATGGACGAGATGCGCTTGAAAAAGCTGCTCATGAGACCTTCGACCTCATTATCCTCGACGAAAACATGCCGGGATTGAGCGGGCTCGATACCCTCGGCCAGATCAAGATGGAAAATCCCGAGATTCCCGTCGTCATGATCACCAAGAGCGAAGAAGAAAACATCATGAACCAAGCCATCGGAAACAAAATATCCGATTACCTCATCAAGCCGGTCAATCCCAATCAGATTCTCCTCTCCATAAAGAAAAATCTCCACCACAAAGAGATCATCTTGGAAAAGACATCGAGCGACTATCGACAGGAGTTCCAACACATTAGTAGCCAGATAAACGACTCCTATTCTTGGAACGACTGGTTCGAAGTTTACAAAAAGCTCGTGTTCTGGGAATTGGAACTCACACAAGCCGAAAGCGATATGGACGAACTGCTCACCATGCAGAAGACCGAAGCCAACAGCGCTTTCGCCAAATTCGTCAAGAAAAACTACGAAAAGTGGATTACCGGAGGCGAGCACCCCTTGATGAGCCATGAACTTTTCAAAACCAAAGTCTTCCCCCTCATCGACAACGGGGAGAAAGTATTTTTCATACTCATCGACAATTTCCGTTTCGACCAATGGAGAGTGATCAAGCCTCTGCTCAACGAATACTTTACGGCCGAGGAAGACCTCTATTTCAGTATCCTGCCCACAGCCACGCAATATGCCCGAAACGCTATCTTCTCCGGTTTGATGCCCAATCAGATAGCCCGCATGTTCCCCGACCTATGGGTAGACGAGGACGAAGAGGAAGGCAAAAACCTGAACGAGGCTCCCCTCATTCAGACTTTGCTCGACCGGTTCCGCAAACGATATACATTCTCTTACAATAAAATCAACGAATCGGCATTCGGCGAAAGACTCATTCAAAACTTCCCGCAAATCGAGAATAACCAACTCAATGTCTGCGTGCTCAATTTCGTCGATATGCTTTCCCATGCCCGCACCGAATCCAAAATGATTCGTGAGCTCGCATCCTCGGAGGCCGCATACCGCTCCATTACCGAGTCTTGGTTCCGCCACTCGTCGGCACTCGACCTCTTCCGCAAAATCGCCGAAAAAGATTTTAAAATCATTCTCACCACCGATCACGGGACGGTACACGTCAATAACCCCATCAAAGTAATCGGCGATAAAAACACCAATACCAATCTACGGTATAAAGTAGGGAAATCGCTCAGCTACAACCCCAAGCAGGTATATGAAATCAAAACGCCCGAACGATACGGACTGCCGTCGCCAAACGTCAGCTCCACCTACATATTCGCCACGAACCACGACTTCTTTGCATACCCCAATAATTACAACTACTACGTAGGGTACTATAAAGATACGTTCCAACACGGAGGCATCTCTATGGAAGAAATGATGATTCCCTTGATAACACTCACGAAAAAATAAAAACTCATGCACACGCTTACGATAAAAAATCTTGACCAAATACAAGAAACAGCCCGACAATTCATTAAGCTCATGGGTGACAATACGGTATTCGCTTTTCACGGCGACATGGGAGCCGGAAAAACGACTTTCATTAAAGCCGTTTGTGAAGAACTCGGTGTAGACGACCCCGTCAATAGCCCCACATTCGCCATTATCAACGAATACCGGTCCGCTACTACCGGCGAACTCATCTACCACTTCGACTGCTACCGGCTCGACAAAATCGAAGAAGCCTATGACCTCGGAGTCGAAGACTATTTCGCCAGCGGTGCGCTATGCTTCATCGAATGGCCCGACAAAATCAAAGAACTGCTCCCCTATGACTGCGTAAACGTTCATATCGCCGAAACCGAAAACGGAGCCCGGTCGATTACACTCGACATCTGAAAATCATAGAATCGCCCGAAACCCCAATCCTATATTTTTCTTGCCAAGCGAAACATCGAAAAAATAGAAGAAATATCCTCAGGAAAAAATATTGAACCCTCTCCCACAATGAACGACACTCCGGCACTCATACCTGCACTCATCGTTCTATGCCTGTTTCTCATATCGGGCATACTGTCCCTCTGTGCGGCGATAGCCGACTGGAATTGGTTCTTCAACAGCAAGAACTGCCGCATGCTCACATCGAGACTTTCCCGCCGAAAAGCCCGTTGGCTTTATGGAATCATCGGCTGCCTCATTCTATATATGACAGTAGTCATCGCTCTCGACATCTTATCAAAAACCTCGATTATAGACAGATAAATCAAATTGACCGATAGATAAGACCCAGTCGATAATTAATGAGTATCCCCTCCTCCCCTGCCGTGCCCCGCAGCATTGCGGGGTGTGGCACAACCATATAGGGGGAGTGCCCGCAGGACGAGGGGGTTAAAACAACGGAGGAGTTAAAGAAACATCGGAAACAAACCGAGTATCCCCCTCCTCCCCTGTGTTTTGCTGAGCAAAATATAGGGGAGGTGTCCGAAGGACGGAGGGGTTAGAAAACATCGACAGCAACAGTAACGTATCAAGGCATCAACCTCTCTCCCGGTGTGCCGCAAATATCGAGAAGATACCGAAGAAACGACAATCCTTTATTCCTCCACGATTACTATTTCCTCGCCCTCTTTAATCTGGCGATACATAGCTACCGTCATGAACATAGTGATAATCATAGTTACGAATACACCTATAATAAAAGCTATGAGCCCCAATAAATTCAGAACGATAATCATCAAAATACAAAGGAGGATAGTCCACATGTTTCCCTGTGTCATCGTCCAGCTTTTACGAACCGCACCCATAACCCCGATAGAAGAATCTTCGACATAAGCATAAACGGCGAACATAAGCCGCAAAGCAATATAAAGAGACACCAACAACAGCACCAAAAACAGAATACCCGTCACTCCGCCGAATGCCTGTCCCATAAAATGTCCGAATGAATAAGGATCGGCTAAATTGAAAGAAACCGCACTTGCTCCCGCTCCGATAAACAAAACGATAAAGCCCAACACCACTGGAATACAATAACAAACGGCAACAATAACATTCACCCCTATGAGTCCGCCCAATTTCGGGAACAATTCTTTAAAGACCGAGAACGAAGGTTCTTCTCCATCGTATGCATTCAATAAAATTTTAGCGAATCCCGCATTGACCCACACAGACAAAACCAGATTCACTAAATACAAAATCCAATAGCGAAACGTAGTCGTATCGGTCCCGCTGAGCAAGCTGATGACCCACAATAAAACCATATAACCCAAAACCAGACCGAGCATAACGATAAAATGCTTCTTGGTCAATTCCCAACCCTTTTTGAGAGCGCCCGAAGGCGACAGATGCAGTGATTTCATATCATCAAAATTTAATTGTGTTCAATACAAGCCAAGAAGGTGCAAATGCAATCCGAAACAAATTCTTCTGAATATGCCGAGTGCAACCCGCTTTCGCAACGTATGCAAATATAATATATTAAAAGAAAAAAACATAACTCAAAAACAACAATAATGTAATTTTTCGCTAATTTTGAGAAGCTGTTTTAAATTTATTCCGAGACAGATTGAGACCTATGTTGAAGCAGATTGGAGTCCGAGATATGCAGTCAATAGCGGGCTATTGACAAAAATCAAGGGATTCAAGATGCGAGACAGGGGCTCAATATGGCCGGAACATACCTGCCTGCAATGATAATATTATTTCCAATAAATTTAAAACAGCTTCTGAAATATCTTTTTTATCCAAAAGAGCGAAAACGCATGAAAACCATTCGTATCGAAAACAATTTTGCACGGGTCTGCCCCGGCCTGAAAATCGGTATCATCGGAGCACAAGTAACCAACACCGAAACCGATCCTCGTCTGTGGGAACAAATAGATGACGAAGCCTCCCGCATCGCAGCCGCCTACAAAATCGACGAAATAAACAAACGACCCGCCATACAAGCCACACGAAAAGCCTATCGGTCTTTCGGTAAAGACCCCAATCGGTATCGAGTTTCCTCCGAGGCCCTTTGCAGGCGCATTATCAGAGGTCTGGGAATCTATCGCATCGATACGTTGGTCGATCTCATCAATCTGGTCTCTGTCCGTTCGGGATACTCCATCGGAGCTTTCGACGCCGATCGTATCGAAGGAGACACTCTCATTTTGGGAGTCGGGAAAGAAGGAGAAATCTTCCGAGGTATCGGCCGGGGCGTTCTCAATATCGAAGGACTCCCGGTTTACCGCGACGATAAAGGAGGTATAGGTACGCCCACCAGCGACGAGGAACGGACTAAAATAACGCTCGACACCAAAAACTTGTTCGTTATAATCAATGCTTATGGCGAAGAAATGCCTCTCGACGAAACCATAGCCTTCACAACGGGGCTGCTACGGCAATACGCTTCTGCCGAGAATATCCGCACAGACATAGTTTCGGCCGACCTTTTCATCGATTAAGATCGAGTACTTCTGTAAAAGATAGCGCTGCATTTCCTTGACAAAAAGGGAATATTTTCCTATTTTTGCTAAAAGCATCAGCGTTATGAAAAAATTTCGGATTTCCCTCCTGTGGCAAGTCCTCATCGCCATAGCGACAGGTATCGCGCTGGGACAGTTTCTGCCCGTTCCCGTCGCACGTATATTCGTCACCTTCAACGGGCTGTTCGGCAACTTTCTCACCTTTGCCATTCCGCTCATTATCATCGGACTGATTATCCCGGCCATTTCCGATTTGGGGAAAGGCGCAGGACGGTTGTTACTCGTCACGGCGGCCATCGCCTACGGTTCCACCGTATTTTCGGGATTCTTCACCTATTTCAGTGGAAGAGCTGTTTTCCCGGAACTGATTACCGAATCCGCACACACAGCGGCGATAATAGACAACCCCTGTAACATGGCGTTAAAGCCCTATTTTACAGTCGAGATGCCTGCCCCTCTCGACATCATGACCGCCCTGCTGCTCTCTTTCTGTATTGGATTGGGACTATCCGCAGTCAAAGGCGACACCCTGCGAATGGCCGCCGCCGATTTCCGCGACATTGTCTCCTTGCTCATAGCAAAAGTCATTATACCGTTATTGCCGCTACACATTTTCGGGATATTTCTCAACATGACGGTTTCGGGACAAGTAGCCTCGATTATCTCCGTTTTTGTCAAAATCATCGTAGTCATATTCATCTTACACATTCTTCTGCTGCTCGTTCAATTCGTCTTAGCCGGTATCATCGGGAGAAAAAATCCGCTGCGATTATTGAAAAATATGCTTCCCGCTTATGCCACCGCGCTCGGCACACAATCTTCCGCAGCGACCATTCCGGTCACGTTAGCTCAAACCATTAAAAACGGAGTGAGCAAAAACATTGCCACCTTTGTTATTCCTTTATGCGCCACCATACATCTATCGGGTAGCACGATGAAAATCACGGCATGTGCTATGGCGATTATGATGATGAGCGGCATGCCCGTAAATACGACAGATTTCAGTGGGTTCATACTCATGCTCGGCATTACGATGGTCGCAGCGCCCGGAGTCCCCGGCGGAGCTATTATGGCGGCGTTAGGCATACTTGAAGGCATGCTGGGGTTCGACGAAACGGCACAAGCTCTCATGATAGCGCTATATATTGCGATGGATAGCTTCGGAACCGCTTGCAATGTCACGGGTGACGGAGCCATTGCCGTCATTGTCGACCGAATAGATGGGAAAAAAGAAAATCTCATGCAGCATTCCTAAAACAAAAACCGTCTTTCAAATAGACACTATTAAGTAAAATTTATTTATAAATACCCAACATATTAACACTTTCAGACATGAAAAAAGGAATATGGATCATCGGGGCAGCCCTCCTTTCGTTAGGGGCCATCATCGGGGCAAATGCTCTGGTAAGCACGACAAACGTAAATACTATGAAGAAAAAATTATCGACCGAAGAACAAATCAAGATTGCACCGAAAGCGGCCGTCGACTCGGCAACGGTCGCTTTGAAAAAAGCACTGTCCCAACAAAATGCTCCGGCTGTAATCGCCGCACTTGTCAAACAATCTGCGGCACAACTCCTCATCGACAGGGACAGCCTCCCGACGATTATCGATAAGACAACCGCTCTCGCCGATCGTTCCGAGAACCCTGTCGAACAAAGTTTGCTACGGCTGTTAACAGCTCAGATGTACAATCTCTATCTCGACAGAAATTATCAGATACGCTGGCGGGACGAAATCGACGATTTCTCGTTACCCGTCGAGTCTTGGAGCAAAAACATGTTTACCGAAAAAATAGATACGCTCCTCGCACAAGCCACGGCCCCGGCCGAAGCCCTACAAAACACGCCGGTCGAGAGTTACCGAGAGGCGCTTTCCATAGGGACCGACTCGCTCTTCCGCCCTACACTTTACGACTTCGTGCTGAACGAAGCCATAGAAATATACGAGGGAATGGACGAATATAGCAGAATACAACCGCTTGTCCGCCAAAAACTTCTTTCCCCGGCAAAAGAATTTACAGCCGCTGTATCTTCTGGCAAAACGGTCAAGGACAACCGCATTTTGCAACTCTACGCCGATGCCTTGAAATTCCATGCCGCCGATGAACTATCCGCTCCATTTATGATGTGGGATCTGAATCGGCTCGAATACCTCGGCGAAAATATCTATTTTTACGATGAAAGTTCGGCCTATTACGACTACATCGGTCAATTAAAAACGATTCTGGACGCTTACCGGGCGAAACCCTACTCGGTCGAAATCGCCACCGTTCTGGTCTCGAAACTACGGGAATCCGGGAAATACGACGATGCCGAACAAGCCCTCGACATTTGCGACCGATGGATAAAAGACTTTCCGAAATATCGCCGAATAAACGCACTCAAAAATCAACGCAACGGACTCACCGGGAAAGAAGCATCTTTCAATCTGCCCAACGTCTCTTATCCGGGTCAAACAGATAGCGTAGAACTCTCATTCCGCAACGTCGATACACTCACCGTAAATATCTATCGGCAACCCGACACGCTGTCGTTCTATGCCAGAGAACAATACCGGCCGCAACAAAACGATTGGGATCGCAGTAACTGTGTTTATACCCACAAATACGGACTGAACCGGCCGCTCTCTTTGATTCCCGACAAAAAAAAGATCGCCTTTCCCCATCTCGCTCCCGGATACTACGTCGTGGAAATACTCATCGACGGGAAACCCGGTAGTTCGACTGTAAACCACACGGTATCGGGCATAAAAACCATTGTCCGCAGTGCAGGTGAAAAAAGCGTGGAACTGCTCGCTGTCGATGCCCAAACCGGTAAACCCATACAAAACGCCGATGTCACGGTTTACACAGCAAAAAACAGAAGCTATGAGCAAGTCAAAGAAATAAGCCGGCTCAAAACCGATAAGAATGGACTCTGTATAATCGACACGAACGATACCCGATATTATGCGTTCGCCCAAATATCCACTCCGACAGACGGTTATTCACCTCTTGCAGACTTATCTTACACGGGCTATTGGGATCGATACGACAAAGAGAAAAAGACCGCTCTTTTCTCCGATCGCTCGCTCTATCGTCCGGGGCAGACCGTTTATTTCTCGGGAATACGATACGTCAATAACACGGAAGAAAGTCGCGTGATACCTCGTGAGAAATGTACGGTACGATTCATCGACCCCTCTTCACGGACACTGTCCACTCTCGAAGTGACCACCGACGAATACGGACAGTTCAACGGCTCGTTCGTAGTACCGCAAGGTAACATGCTTGGGAATTATACCATACAAGTCGATGGGTCTTGGGCCAATGCGCTCAGCATTTCGGTAGCCGAATACAAGTTACCGATGTTCAAGGTCGAATTCGACCCCGTAAAAGAGGGAACGAGTTTTGGAAAACCGCTCACGATAAAAGGTAGCGCAGTCAGTTACAGCGGAGTTCCGCAAGACGGGGCAGAAGTCGAATACACGATTTCCCGCCGAACGAACCCGTTCTTCCGGCTTTATCTCCCCCATGAACAAATCGCTTCTGGTTCCTCGGTAGTCGATAAAGCAGGTAACTTTGCCATCACGTTCACCCCGAAACGAGAATCTTCGGAAGAAAATATCAATAAGGAACAAGCCTATATCTACACTGTCACAGCGACCATAACCGCACCTACGGGCGAAACGGTAGAGCAATCCGTTTCGGTACAAGTGGGCGATTCCCCCTATTTCATTTCTATTTCCGCACCGCAATATATCGACAAATATAAATCGGCAGGACAAATCAAGGCCGAAATTCATACGCTCAACGGACAGACCGTACAACGGGCCTGCCGCCTCGTATTCTATTCATTATACGACTCCGACGAAGAAAGTCTCGACAGCCTCAAAATAAAAATGCAAGTCGGCGAAGTTCTCATCGCAGCCGACGGGAAAGCTGTCTATCCCGATTTTACCAAATGGCAATCGGGCCCCTACCGTATCGTGGCATTTAGCGACGATGAAACAGGGCGTATCATTCGCAATGAAACTAATTTCGTGCTGTACAGCGATAAAGACAAACGGCCTCCCCGCTTTGCCGGATTATGGCTTCCCCGCACCGAACTGACCGCCGAAGCAGGCGAAACGGTAAAAATTCCCATAGGAAGCTCTTTCAAAAACGCCTATGTCTTCTATTCCGTTTATACACCCGACAGCTTGATCGAAACCAAAATGATAAAGCTCGACAATCGCTGCAAAACAATCGATTTCAAATTCGACGATTCTTTCGGCGGATTGGCGACGATCAGTCTGCTCACGATCAAAGAAGGGGAAATGACGACCGCCCAAGCGACCATACGCACGGCCGCTCCCGATAAGAAACTCGACATCAAAACCTCCTCTTTCCGGGATAAATTGCTACCCGGCAGCCTTGAAAACTGGACCTTCTCGATAACCGATTCCAAAGGGAATCCCGTGAGCGCACGATTCATGACCGAGATGTTCGACGCTTCCATGCAGGCCATTCGCACCCATCGCTGGAATTTCAATGTGCCGACTCCGATCCCCTCATTGCGTATCTCCACCACTCCCCGAACAGAATATACCCACAATTACTCGATTCGTGTCTACGACTTTGCCGAGTCCTCCTATTGCCCGATCGAAAGCTCCACCGAGTTTCTCAACTTCGGATTGCTGTGGTACGGTAAAGCAAGACCTCTGATGGCACGAAGCGCGGCACAAAGCGAGCGTGAAGTAATTGGAGAACAACCGGTATTGGAAGAATGTGTCGTAACAGAACTAAGTTCTGCCCAAAAAGGAGTTGCTGTCGAAAATAAGGCTATTTCTATCGCCGATATCGCCGAGACAGAAGAATCTGCTGCCGACTCCTATCGCACAAGTGAGGTCGGTACGGCATTCTTCTATCCCACCCTGATGTCCGACTCTCTCGGCAACGTCTCCGTTTCCTTCACTGTACCCAATGAAAATGCGACTTGGCAATTCTATGCGCTGGCATACACAAGCGACCTTTTCACGGGACGATACGAAGCACAAACCATATCGAGTAAACCGCTTATGGTATCGCCCAATCTGCCGCGATTTGTCAGACAAGGAGACGAAGTCACTGTATCGACAGCCATACAAAACCGCACGGACAAGGTGCAGGAAGGAACCATTCTTTTCGAATTGTTCGATCCTTATACCGAGAAAGTCTCCGACTCTCGAAAATTCGCCTTCATCGTCGATGCCGGAGAAAGCCGCACGATCGATTACAGCTTCTCCGTTCCCGAAGGAATCGAAGTATTAGGCTTCCGCACAAAAGCATCCACCCTGCAACACAGCGATGGAGAACAACAGATACTACCCGTATTGCCCGCAAAAGTGCTGGTAACCGACAGTAAGCCGTTCTATATCCCCGGAGGCAAACACTCGACCTCGATCACATGGTCCGGCATGGACAAAAAAATGAAATCACCGACGGTAGAAAACTATCGCATGGTTCTGCAATATTGTGACAATCCGGCGTGGTATGCGGTACAAGCCCTGCCACCGTTGGCCGATTTAACCGGCGACGATGCGATTTCGGTAATGGCTTCGCTCTTCTCCAACAGCGTGGCAGTAATGCTCGCGAACTCCAACCCCCGCATTGCACAAGCCATCGAATCATGGAAAGCCACGGGAGGAAAGAATCTCTCGTCTCTGCTGGCTCAAAACGAAGAACTGAAACAGGTATTGCTCTCGGCCACCCCGTGGGTATTGGAGGCAGACAACCAAACCGAACGAATGCAACAGTTGTCCACGCTCTTCGACAAAAACCGGGCGGAACGACTCACCCGAGAGGCGATACTCAAACTCCACAATCTGCAAACTACCGAAGGAGGTTGGAGCTGGTTTAGTGGTATGAAAACTAATTTCTTAGTTTCTATAAATACATTGGAAGGCTTTTCGAGACTGCGAAAATTAGGTATTCCTCTTGATGAAAGTCAAATAAAAGAAATGCAAATTTCTGCCGTCGCATACCTCGACAAAACGATTGTAAATCAGAGAAAAAAGAACCCGGATAAAAACCTCTCTTATGAGGATATCTGCTACCTCTATGTACGCTCTTCATACAGAGATATACCTTTGGCCGGGGAAACCCTCGACCTGCATAAAAAGATGGTCGAAAAACTAAAATATTGGGTCAACCTCTCTACGATAGAAAAAGCCTATGCCGCCACGGCCCTTTATAGATATGGCTTTGTCGAAGACGCAAAAGACATCTTGAAGTCCCTGCGGCAATATGCCGTCAGTCAGCCAGCCAAAGGCATGTACTGGCCCAACAATCGCTCGCATTATTACTACAACAACAGTGCCGTACAAGAACAGTGTGCCCTATTCAACGCATTCTCCGAAATCGAGCCCGTAACCTCCGAACTGGATGCCATGCGGCAATGGCTGCTCTCCCAAAAACAAACCAACGACTGGGGAGCCGTACCCTCTACGCTCGAAGCTATATATGCTTTGCTTGAAGGCGGGACAGACTGGCTTGCTCCCGACGAGAGTAAAACATCGATCGTTTGGGGAGGACAGGAAATGAAAAACAATCCCGAAGAACCTTTTTTGGGACTGACGGAATACACATTGTCCGGTAACGAAATCTCTGCGGCTGCCGCCAAAGCCGTTATTTCCACCGATCATGAACAACCCTCGTGGGGCGCAATGTACTGGCAATACTACGACGATGTCAAAAACGTAACTTCCGCATCGGTCGAAGACCTCGCGCTCTCACGGCAAATCGTGGTAAGACAACAAGGAGCGCAATCGGCGACCTATGTACCGATCAACCGCGTCACGCTCAAAACAGGCGATCGCATAGCCATACGGCTCACCATCTCCGTCGGACGAGATATGCAATTCGTATGCCTCACCGATTCGAGAGCGGCTTGTTTCGAACCGACAGAACAACTTTCGGGATATAAATGCAGGGAACGTATCTGTTATTACGAAGAAGTAAAAAATACCGAAACCCGGTTCTATTTCGACTTCTTACCGAAAGGAACCTATGTTATCTCCTATGAGCTCGATGTCGACCGTCCCGGAGAATATACACAAGGACTATCCACGATACAATGTCTGTATGCTCCGCAAATAATTGCGAGAACACCGGCACAAACGATCATAATCAAATAATCCTTTTGCTTGTTCCGCGCAGGGCTGTTTCATTCTACTGTTGAAACAGCCCTGTTTTTTTTAAGCCGTTTCAACGCCTGAACACGCGATATGAGACAAAGTGTCGAAAAGGCACATGGAAACCAGTCGAGAATTAGAAGCTGTTTTAAATTTATTCCGAGACAGATTGAGACCTATGTTGAAGCTGATTGGAGTCCGAGATAGGCAGTCAATAGCGGGCTATTGACAAAAATCAAGGGATTCTAGATGCGAGACAGGGGCTCAATATGGCCGGAACATACCTGCTTGAAATGATAATATTATTTCTCTATAAATTTAAAACAGCTTCTTAGTGGGAATAGTCTTTTAACTCTTGCCACAGGTAGGGAGGAAAAAGAACATTCGCAGTGACATTTTTATTCTCTCCCCCTGCCGTTTCCCGTAGCCTTACGTGGTATTTCAGCCCCCATTATTGGAGATATTTAAACCTCCCCCCATGTGTTTCCGAAAAAATATAGGGGGTCCATAGGGCGAGGGGGTTATACAAACCAAACTTCACTCAAAATACCCCGCCTTTATCAGAAGGTGAAGCCGCAAGGAAATACAGAAAAAAAAGGCAAACACGATACATCGTAAGGTATTAACCTCCTCCCTTGCCGTGCCCCGTAGCATTGCGGGGTGTTTTACCCAGCAAAATATAGGGGAGGTGGCACGACGTGACGGAGGGGTTAGAAAATACCGGCAACGGTAGTGACAGAATTAAACCTTACAAGTCAAAAATCTTATGCCCCCTTTCCACCCCTCCCCATACCGCTAACACAGCACAAGAGAAAAGAGTAAAAACCGGACAGTGAAAGGGCTATCAAAAATTTAAGAATATTCTATAAATAGAATATAATAACTATTTTCCGTAAAAATATATAGAATATTGAGAAAAAAGCGATACATTTGCGACGGAAAGAAAGGGGTTAATATGTTAAAATATAATAAACTATCGATTTAATACACTTTATGAAATTTACAAAATTTGCTACAAGTAGCTTGATTTCCGGGTTACTGTTAGGTCTTTTCTCGTGTATCGATAACGATTATGACTTAAACAAAGACATCAATTTGGAAATCAGTGTAGGAGGTAATCTGAGTTTGCCTATCGGCAAAACCGACACGATACGGCTCAGCCGTATGATTGAAGAAGGGGACGTTCTCCATGTCATCGACGGAAAATACGTAATTAACAAAGCGGATAATATTTCCGAAAATATCGACGCTATCGATCCCGTCGTGATAGACGACTTCGCTCCCGACTTTAAGCCTTATACAAGACGTTTCGAAACCCAGACCGGTGAAATACCCGATATACCCGGATTGGAAGTCCCGGATATAGAAGTGGAATTCGAAGCAGATATACACACGACAGAGAACTTCAACATCAACACCGAAATACCGACAGAGGTAAAAGCGGTAAAAAGTATAAAAGTCACCGATAATAACGGACAAACACTTCACACGACACTCGACATTGCAATATCGGGAATGCCCGTTTTCTTACCTCGACTTTACTTAGTAGGTGTCGAATTGAAATTTCCTCAGGTACTCGATTTCGACATAGAAGCTAGTAACGAAATCGTTCGCGACGGCTCTTCCATTTTCATCTCCAAGACAGTCGAACTAAGTCAAGGTAGCGGTAAAATATCCATTCCCATTACCGTCTATGGATTCTCAAATCCCATAGTAGAAAACGGAACTTTGATTCTGACCGACGAAATTGCAATCAACGGAAAAATTTATGCCGACAAACAAACCGTAGGAGCCAACGATCTCGAAAACACGACTATCAATATCCAACCCGACCTCACTTTGCCGACTCCGCAAATACGAGTGGATAAAGTCGCTGGAACCATAGTGCCCAATGTAAACATAAATACATCGGTATCCCTGTCCGACCTGCCCGATTTCCTCAAAGAAGAAGGAACAGCTTTGGAAGTAAAAGATCTTTCTCTCGGTCTCTCTGTACAGAACCCCATCGAAGCGCCTATATCCACGAAATTCCAAATTTCACCGTTGAACGAAAACGGAGACGTGGTAAATGACAACGTGGTGAGTCTGGCATTAAAAATAGCCGGAGGACAAAATAGCGACTTCACGATCACCAAAAACTCCCCTTTTATTACATCGGGCTCCCTCACGGCCTTGCTCCACACGATTCCCGACAAGATCGACATAAAAGCAACCGAAGTAGAAGTGGAAAGTGAAAACGACGACCAAGCCATCTCATTAGGGAAAAACGATTACAACATAAACATCGATTACGACATAAACGTCCCGTTAGAATTTGAAAACCTTCGAATTTTCTATAACGACACGATAGAAGACCTCAGCAGCGACTTGGCCGATATCACCGATAAAGTCAAACACCTCGAAATCTCTGCCGTTGTCGACAACGCCATTCCCGTGGATCTCACGCTTTCTGTCGAACCTCGCAACGAAGCCGGGGAAATTATATCAGGCATTACGTTGCCCGAATCCGTAAAAATCGAAGCGGCTCCGAATGGAAACGGAACGATACGATCCACAGCCGTAAAAATCACCATCAAAGAAGAGCGTGACAAAGCCCTCCAAGAACTCGACAAACTATCGATAAAAATCGAAGGAGTCAACAGTGATAGCAACAACGATGTCACCCTCCGCCCCGACCAATTCATCGTTGTGCACATGTCGGCGAAACTCCCCGATGGAGTACAAATGGATTTGGACGATTTGTAATAGATTAAAACCAGAAAAGCAATGAAACACAATATAAAACACATACTGAGCGTATGCATAGGCATCGCTTTGACAATGGGATTGTCGGCTCAAACGCTCAACTCTTCCTACTTCATGGAGAAGATGACAAAACGCAACCAGCTTAATCCGGCCCTGAAAACACCCAACGGATATGTCAGTTTTCCTGCACTCGGTAATTTCTATTTAGGAGTGAACTCCAATTTAGGACTCGGGGCATTCCTATATCCGAGAGGCAACGAATTGGTCACATTCCTTCACCCCAGTGTCCCCGCCGACGACTTCCTCGGCAAACTCACTCCCGACAATACCGTCGAACTCGATTTGGGATTAGACATCATCTCTTTTGGATTCTGGGCATGGGGAGGACAAAACACGTTCAACCTCGCCCTCAAAAGTTATTCGGGAGCATATATGCCCAAAGAAATATTCCAATTTCTCAAAACCGGACAAAAAGAAACCGGGATTACCCGTTACGACATGAGTAACATCACAGTTTCGACCGATAATTACGTGGAACTCGCATTAGGACACGCTCGGGACATTAACGACAAATTGGGTGTCGGAGCCAAAGTAAAAGTGCTGGTAGGTGCGGCACATGCCGAAGCAAGGATAGATCGTATGGATATATCCATGTCCCAAGACGAATGGTTCATCAAACAAGCCGGACATATACAAGCCTCTTCCCTCCTGAAATTAGAGACCGATCCCGAGACCGGAGAAATCACCGACTACGACACCGGAGATTTCGGTGTGGCAGGCTTCGGACTGGGATTCGATTTAGGGGCGACTTACGAGCTGATCGATAACCTCACCTTGTCTGCGGCCCTTACCGACATCGGATTCATGCAATGGAACAACCTCACTCGTGGAGAAACCGATCCCACCAAAGAATTCCGATACACAGGATTCGACAATATCGGAGCCGAAGACGACGAAGAAGGAAACAACCCGTTCGACGATAAAGCCGACGAGTTAGGAGACGATTTGGAAGCGCTGGCAAAATTCTATAAATCCGATAGCCAATCCGTTACCAATTCATTACGCACGACCATGCGTATTGGCGCAGAATATAGCATTCTGGACAATCACATCTCTTTCGGACTACTTTCCACGACTCGCTTCGGCGGACATCGCACCTATGCCGAAGGTATGGCCGCCGTGAACTTCCGCCCGTTATCGGCGCTCCACATCACCCTCAACGGCTCCGTTTCCAATATGGGTAGCTCCGTGGGAGCCATTCTCAACGTATGCGCACCCGGCTTCAACCTGTTTTTCGGCACAGACTATTTTGCCACCAAATATTCCAAACAGTTCATTCCCATCAATCATGCCCGAGCCAATTTCTGTTTCGGCATAAATTTCACATTCGGGAAAAAACACGAAATATAAAAACGTAAAACACAACCGTTTGAAAAAATTTCAAACGGTTGTCCACAACAAGACAACCGCTCATGCGGAGCAGCGAAGCGAGATCGTCCATAAAACTTTTAGGGCGGCCTCGCTTTTTTCATAACACCGCAACAGCCCCACCACCTCGACACAATAAGAAATCAGTAAGAATTATCTTTACTTCCAACCCCTCAATAACGAAAACAGAATGAGACATCTCCCTCTCCCACAGCTCATCACAAATGAGATAAGGAGGGGAGAGAATTGAAAGTGGTACTTCTCATTTCGGCATAAAGATAGATTTTCACTTCTCCCCCTGCCGTGTCCTATCATCACGAGGTGTTGCACTAAAATTGAAACAAGGCGCAAAAAGCAAAGACAATTCAATAGAAAGGCATTAATCTCCTCCTCTGCGCACGTATGTGCGATAGGGGAGGTGGCACGAAGTGACGGAGGGATTGAAAAAGAAAGTTGAATAAAACCGGAAAAAGGACTAATTAATTCCACCTTTATCGGGCAGCGAAGACGCAAGGGAGACGGAAGAAAAAGGGCGAGGACTGTTTGATCGGAGCGAGTTCCGCAGACCCCGACAGCGACCGAGACGACGAGCCAAAAAGCCCGATAACTGCGGCGGCGCTTCTTGGTTCGTTCTTCTCGCTGTTGAGAAGAATGAACAAGCACAAATAAACGATATTTCAATTCCTCTCCTCTGGCAACTACTGTTCCTGAGGAGAGAGGTTAAAAGATTGGATAGAATTTCGTATATTTAACCCCCTCGCCCTATGGGCACTCCGCCTATCTCATCTGCGATGAGCAGAGGGAGAAGATCAAAAATGGTATTTCTCATTTCTGCATAAAGATAGATTTTAAACTTCTCCCCGTGTTGTGCCAGCAATATAGGGAAGACACCGAAGAAACAACAGTTTCTGAGGAGAGGGGTTAAAAGATTGGATAGCACAATCCCCTCTGATTTCCTATTGTGCCGAAAACTCCAATCTATCTTAACCCGACATTTATAAAAAGAAAAGAGCCGAAAAAATTCGGCTCTTTTCTTTTAGGCTACCCAATATATTTATTTTACAGGTTTCAAGGCCTCCATTATAGCGGCTTCCAATTCATCGGCCAATTCGGGATTATCCTCTATACATTTCTTGGCGGCATCACGACCTTGCCCAAGTTTAGTATCCCCGTAACTGAACCAAGAGCCGCTCTTCTTGATAATGCCTTTATCGACTCCCAAATCGATAATCTCTCCTGCACGGGAAATCCCTTCGCCAAACATGATATCAAACTCGGCTTTGCGGAAAGGAGGTGCGACTTTATTCTTCACCACTTTCACACGAGTCTGGTTACCGATAACCTCATCACCATCTTTTAACTGACTGACCCGACGTATATCGAGACGCACGGAAGCATAGAATTTCAATGCATTACCTCCCGTCGTTGTTTCGGGATTTCCAAACATGACCCCGATTTTATCGCGCAACTGGTTGATAAAAATACAGGTCGTGTTTGTCTTACTGATCGTCGCCGTGAGTTTACGCAACGCCTGTGACATCAACCGGGCTTGCAAACCCATTTTCGAGTCACCCATATCTCCTTCCAACTCAGCCTTAGGAGTTAAAGCGGCAACCGAGTCGATAACGACTATATCGACAGCCGATGAACGAATCAACTGGTCTGCAATCTCCAACGCCTGCTCTCCACTGTCGGGCTGCGAAATCCACAGATTCTCCACATCGACCCCCAACTTTTCGGCATAAAAGCGATCGAACGCATGCTCGGCATCGATAATAGCCGCAATACCACCCGCTTTTTGAGCCTCTGCAATGGCATGTATGGCCAAAGTCGTTTTACCGGACGACTCCGGTCCGTAAATCTCGATGACACGGCCTCTCGGATAACCTCCTACTCCCAACGCTGCATTCAAAGCGATGGAACCGGTGGGTATCACAGCGACTTCCTCTACCGAGTCGTCTCCCAGTTTCATAATAGCACCTCGGCCATAACTCTTTTCTATCTTGTCCATGGCCGCTTGTAAAGCCTTCAATTTCTCAGACGAAACCGGCACTCGTTTGCCGGCAGTTTCTTGTTGTTCTTCCATAACGATATATTTTTATTTATTTTTCAAAATTTGTGAAGCATGATTCTTTGTATCCACCTTTTCTATAATATCGGTGATCACACCGTTCTCATCTATTATAAAAGTAGTCCGCACCGTTCCCATATAAGTACGACCGGCCATCTTTTTCTCCCGCCACACACCGAAGGCCTCGTTCAATTTACACTCGGTATCGGCTATAAGAGAAAACGGCAAAGACTGCTTCTCGATAAACTTGCGATGAGATGCCTCGCCGTCCTTGCTCACGCCTATCACGGCATAGCCCGATGCTTGTAATTCGGCGTAATGATCCCGCAAGCTGCATGCTTCGGCAGTACACCCGGGCGTATTGTCTTTTGGATAAAAATAAAGTATCAATTTACTTCCGGCAAAATCACTTAGCCGAATCTCCTTACCTGTCTGATCTACGCCCAATATATCGGGCGCTTTATCTCCTCGTTTCAATGCCATACTATATTCTATTAGTTTAAAATAGTGTACAAGAAAACAGCGACAAAACCGTCCTATCTATACCGCACACACTTGCCTTTGTTCATTACACAAATATACCACTTTTTCTCTCTCCTTCCATCAAAACCGAATAGACAATTACCTATTTTTTCTCTGACGAAGGCATGAAAATCAGCCGTGTCCCGGTATAATCCGGTAAACTCATTTCCATTCTCTTTCCGCTTTATTTTTAAGCGATACAAATATAGAACTGGACATGAGCAGATTATATACACATAAAAGTTAATATATACTAACAAATAAATCCATCAATCGAAATGATTAACTCACAATTTAACAAATCCTCTATAACCATTTGGTCAATAAAATATTCCCCTATTTCAAAAATATTGTTATATTTGCATGTGATGATAAAAAATATTGCCTATGATTATATAAAGAATCCGATACATACACTATAAAAACATATTGAAAAAAGCGTTTTAGCTATATTCTTCCTATCTAAAAGTTTGGCGACTTAAAAGGCAAAGGAGGATAATAGGTGAAATGCTCACGTGTAGCGTGGGCTTTTTGTATTATCTTGTTTGCCTGGGTTTCGCCAAACACCTTAGATAGCAAGATATGTTAAAAAGTGCCACGCTTTTTTTGTGTACGTATCTAACCCACGATTTCTGGCACTCAAACAACGGAGTATTCCGAAAGGCCGATAATAAAAACGAGTAGGAATTTTTACATTTTACTGTATAGAAAAGAAATAGACTTACTACTCTCCCGTATCGAAGGATTGAAATCATTCCTCGAAAACAACTCCTTGGAAAATTTTCAGCAGGAAATCCTGAATGTTGAAAATTACCTGAAACGATTCGGTTCTTTGGTCGAACTGCTATCCCATCTTGAAAATGTGGAAAAGATAGCTTATGCCGCAAAAGAGTTTCTCAATATAGACGAGGTAGCCGCCTATCTACAAGTGTCCAAAGGCTATGTCTATAAGTTAACCATGCAGAAAGAACTTACCGTGTATAAGCCGAATGGGAAAAACATATTCATTCTCAGGGATGACCTGAACCGATGGATAAAGCGCAACCCCTGTTTCTCCAATGCAGAAATAGAAAGGCAAGCCAATGTCATCGCTTACACATTGGGACAAAAAAGTAAGAACAAACCAACAAAAGGAGGGAAAAAATAATGCAACCTGATATGATACAACCCAACAATTATCGGATAGACGAAGCCAAATATAAGTCTTTATTGAAATATATACGGCTGAGTGTTACCGAAAAATATGAGTTTCCACAGGAAATCGTACAAATAGACGGCGTTACCATTGCTACAATTGGGAATTTCAGTGCTTCCACCGGCAAACCCAAAAGCAAAAAGACATTCAATGTCAGTGCCATTGTCGCATCTGCCCTTTCCGGAAAGGAAGTCCTAAAATATAAGGCAGAACTGCCGTCTTGCAAGAATCGAATTCTATACATCGACACAGAACAAAGCAAGTGCCATTGCCACAAAGTGCTTCATCGAATCCTCAAACTGGCAGGATTGCCTACTGACCAGGAAAATGACAACATCCAATTCTTGGTTCTGCGTGAATACACTCCCGACCAAAGGAGAGATATTATACGATGGGCACTCCACGAAGAGCAAAACATCGGGCTCGTAATCATTGACGGCATCCGTGATTTAATCCATGACATAAATAGTCCCAGTGAATCTCTTGACATAATCAATGAACTGATGAGATGGTCAAGCTATTACGAGCTGCATATCCACACCGTCTTACATTTAAACAAAGGCGATGACAATACCAGAGGTCATATAGGAACAGAACTGAACAATAAGGCTGAAACTATCCTGCAAATATCAAAAAACAATGAAAATGGAAAAATCAGCGAAGTAAGAGCCATGCACATAAGGGACAGGGAATTTACACCTTTCGCATTTGAAATCGGAGAAGACTCTCTCCCTCACTTGGTAAAAGAACATCAATTCAAAAAGAACAAAATGGACAGACTGGCTTCTTATATAGATATGACCGAGCAGCAACACCGAACCGCCTTGGAAGTAGCCTTTGAAGAATGCGCGGAATATGGCTACCAATCTTTGCTTGAAGCTCTTAAAAAGGGATATGAGAGCATTGGGTATTCAAGAGGAAGAAACACATTGGTAAACTTGTGTAAGTTCCTGTTGGAAAATCATGCCATTACAAAAAACGGTCGTACCTACTCCTATAATAGTTCATTCCATCTCTAAGCAGTATGGTTTAGTTTGTGGGTATATATAAGTAAACCATACTAAAATGAATATAAAAGAAGCGAAACAGATACGGCTCGTGGAATATCTGCGGATAATAGGACATTCCCCGGTCAATGCGCGTGGCTGCCAGTATTGGTACCTCTCCCCATTGCGAGAGGAACGTACCCCCTCGTTCAAGGTCAACGATAATTTGAACGAATGGTACGACTTTGGGCTTTCTGCCGGAGGTGACATCATAGAACTGGGAAAACACCTTTATCGGACTGGCAATGTAAGTGTGGTATTGCTCCGCATCAGCGAGAATGCCATTGGCGTACCTTTTCAACAGTTACAAAGCCGGAGTGTCCGTCCCTGTCCTATCGAGGAAGAAATGGAAAACGTGGAAGTAAGAGAACTGAGTCACCATGCCCTGTTGTCTTACCTCCGTTCCAGGTATATCAGTGAGAATATCGGCAGGCTGTATTGCACGGAAATTCATTATGAGCTACGCAAAAGACACTATTTCGCCATAGCCTTTGAAAACAAGACCGGCGGTTACGAGGTGCGCAATCCTTATTATAAAGGATGTATAAAGGGGAAAGACATATCCGTCATCAAGTATAACAAGGATATAATCCAAAACCATGTCTGCGTGTTCGAGGGCTTTATGGACTTCTTGTCTTACCAAGAACTTCATAGAAAAGGAAACTATCATGTCTGCATCGACAGTCCTACCGATTTTCTTGTGATGAACTCAGTCAGTAATCTGAAAAAGTGTCTTGTGGAACTGGAACGGTACACCGCCATCCATTGCTATCTGGATAACGACCTTGCCGGGCGAAAAACAGCCGAAACGATTGCCGGACTTTATGGGGAAAAGGTAATCGACCACTCCGAAAGTTACTACAACTACAAAGATTTGAATGACTATCTGAGAGATAAAAGGCGTTAGGCTTTGTCTTCCCTCTGATAGAATTATATTATCCACGAAAGGCTCTCATATGCGGAGAGCCTTTCGTGGATATGAGTGTGATTATGTTTTTTCCTGTTATCTACTTGGTTATGATTTCCCAATAGCCGTTCTTGTTAGAACCAATATGCTTAATAATATTCTGTTCTTGAAGTCTTTTTATAGTTTTCGCTACCCAACTTCGAGAATAACCCGTAACATTGGCAATCTCCGTCATTGTGATTTGGGGATTGTTTTGTATCTGTTCTATAATTTTTAGTGTACTTTCTGGTGTACTTTGTAGTCCACTTTCTGGTGTACTTTGTAGTCCACTTTTGCGTGCACCTCGCCTTGAAGCCTTTACGGAAGCGTCTTTATGGGCTATGTCAGCTATTATATTGCCGGCTGCTTCATGGCAAGGAATCGTGATGCGGAAGAATGTGCGGTCTTCATCCGTGACAACGGTTGCACGAGGAGATCCGTTATTCTCCAATACATTTTGTATGGTCGGAATACCCGTAGAACGCCCTTCGGTCATGTCCAGTTCTTTAAGATATTCTCCCAAGCGACGGTTGCGGTAACGTTTTGAGACAAGAATCTCACAACGGGAAATGTCAGCGGCAGATATACTTCGATCCGGACCACCCACATTTTGAATGGTAATACTATCCGGCTCTACTGTTATTACGACAGGTTCCCATTCCCGATAGTCACGATGATAAAGCGAGTTCGTGACACTTTCTTCCAATGCCTGATAAGGATAAGTATAGAATTTCCTGCTGCGATAGTCATTCTCCGGTTTGATGATACTCTGCATCACGAGCATACGCTTCAAGTATTCCAAGGTGCGGTCTATAATCTGCGGAACAGAACCTGTGATGACTGCTCCTTCGTAAAGGTTACTCGGATTATTCAGCCTTCCTTCAGGGAAATAGACAATCTCCACATGTGTCCGCTTGAAAAATTTACTTGGATTCTCACAGAACATCATGGCCGCCACGTTTCTCAGCATACGGTTTTCCTTCGGGCCGACAAACAAGTCCATCTGCTCCAGAATCTCTTGCAGTGGTCTGATGTTGATCTCGCTTGCCAGTTTGCTTCCGACTTTCACCAGGTATTCACGCAAAAGCAAAGTGGATATGTCTTCCAAACGAATGTCAGGGTTGCCCCTTTCATCAAATGGCACACGACTGGCAAGTTCGCGAAGTTCATCCAGCACCTCACCTTTGGCGATAATGCTGCTTGTTCCACTGCGGATATAGAAGTATTCCTTGGAACCGTTCTTTGCCGTTACATTCTCCGGAACAGAATACGGACGGTTAATCCCGGCAGGGCACCATATTACGAGTACAGTCTTGCCGTCCACTTCCTCCGTGCTTGTCCGAGGCATATAGTACGGGGCTATCTTGTTATTATAGCCGACCATATCCTGAAGGATGTCATCAATCTCTTCAATGGGTATTCCTTCAACAGGCCGAATGGCAACTCCGGTCTTGTCGTCAGTGTCAACGCCTACCACGATATAACCGCCACCAAGGTCGTCAAAATCATTTGCGAAAGCGCATACGCTGTGGTATATACTCACCGGATTCCAACCTTTCTTAAATTCAATCCGATTGGATTCTATCCTCTGTTTATTCAGCAGGTCGTCTATGTTGATAGCAAGTGCCATAATTATTTATCAGCTTAATGGTAATTGTCCTCTGTTCGTCTTTCAAAATATATATGGCAGTTTTGCGTTTTCGTCTTTTATTACCACAAACACCTTGAAAATCTGTTGCAAAGTTAATGATTTTGCACGAGTTGAGCAAAGAAACGGGTGACTGGTTTAATAGTCATTGATGAATAAGAGACTTTCATCTGATCTTCTTTGGAAAATATAAGTAAAGACATTAAGCCGGGCAAACCGGACAACCTGTTCATCTTTCATCCTCGTCTCAATCCAGCTCGTATTTCGGTTCAAAATTGCGCTTAAAGTATGATATTTGAGTATGATTTTAGATTTTATCAGAATAATGTTTAATATTCAGCCGCTTTCCACAAGGATATTTCGTAGTATGAAATTATTGTACTTCCTTTGCGTTCATATTTTAATCATATTCTAAAATCAGACTATAAGATATGAAAGCATATTTTATCTTCGCCATTGCGCTGACCGTGGCATACATCATCTACTACGCTGTAATGATAGCAAGAGACCTTTATGGTAAAAACGGAGAAAAGATAAAATCCGGAGAAGAAAAATTTGACGTGAGCGATTTTGACGAGGAAGAAAGCGTCAGCGTGGTGGAGAACGACAAGGGATTCAATATCGGAGATAACGAGTATGAGACACACTACATCGACAAGACACAGAATGTGTCGGAGGAAACAAATCCCACAGACGAAAAGCCGAAAGAGGATGTCATCGAGGCTCTGAACAACAAGGTCAAGGCTAACATGGAAGAGACACAGGTCACCTTCTCCAATCCCTATAACTCTGCGGAGCTGTACAAGCTGATGATTCAAAACGGCATTGGAGAATTGCATCCGGACGGAGGTGTAACCACCAAGAACGTAATTGATGAACTATGACCCGACACAATGGCAAAAGAATACTAAGCGCACTGTGTACGCTGCTCCCTTGTTCCGTCTTCGCTAAAAGCGGCGGCGTAAACTACTCGTGGGGAGCGGACGCGCTGGCTTCCATGCACGACTATGTGGTGACGATGATGCTCTATGTCCAGTACATCATTTACGCGGTTGCAGGAGGTTTTGCGGTCATAGCCGCATTCCAGATATACATCAAGATGAACACGGGCGAGGACGGAATCACCAAGCATATACTCACGCTGGTCGGAGCCTGCCTTTTCATCATCGGTGCGACAATAGTCTTTCCGGCATTTTTCGGTTATCGAATTTAGAAAATCACGAGTGTAAAACAATCAATAAAGTTCAATTAAAACAAGACAAGTATGTTTGAAAAAGTAAAACGATTCGCAAAGAAAATCGCAACTTCAAAGAAAACGCAAATGACCTGCCTGATGGTAATGTGCGGTGTGACCGCTTTGATGGCACAGACTACCGCAGGAGACTACTCGGCCGGAACAGCGGCTCTGACCCAAGTGAGCGAGGAAATCGCCAAGTATGTTCCTATCGTGGTGAAACTCTGTTACGCCATTGCCGGTGTGGTAGCCGTAGTGGGTGCGATCTCGGTATATATCGCGATGAACAACGAGGAGCAGGATGTCAAGAAAAAGATCATGATGGTGGTCGGAGCCTGCATCTTCCTAATCGCGGCAGCCCAGGCACTTCCTCTGTTCTTCGGACTCTCCTAAACCGCAGGTATCATGAACGGGAAAGAGGGACACTATCCGGATTATCCATTGTTCAAGGGGCTGCAACGTCCCCTTGAATTTATGGGTATTCAGGGTCGCTACATCTATTGGGCGGCAGCCACGATAGGCATCGCCATTGTCGGCTTCATCATAGCCTACTGTATGGCAGGATTCGTCCTTGCCCTGATTGCCCTGTCCGTCACCGTGACAAGCGGTGTGGGACTGATTCTGTTCAAGCAGCGCAAGGGACTGCACAGCAAACGGCAGGAACGTGGGGTGTTCATCTATGCCTACTCAAAGAAAATGTAACAGAAAACCATTTGACCATGAATGGATATATTGAATGTTGAACGTGGGTGGGCTTGGCCTTTCAATAGGTCAGCCTGCCCTTAATTGTAAACAGCCGAATGATTATATATGTTTTCATAGTCTTCATTGCCCTTTGCGTGGGCATGGCCGTGTCGGTCTATGCCTTTGGAACGGGCGGCAAGCGGAAACGCATCTTTCAGGACATCTATTTCTCCGTGGAAGAAGCGGACGGGATTGGTGTGATATATACCAAGACCGGAGAGTATTCCGCCGTGCTGAAACTGGAGAACCCGGTACAGAAGTATTGCGCCAATATCGACTCTTACTATGAGTTCACGCAACTTTTCACCGCCATTGCCCAGACTTTGGGAGAAGGCTATGCCATACACAAGCAGGATATTTTTATCCGGAAAAAGTTCACGGAAGAGAGCGACGAGAACCGTGAATTTCTCTCCACATCCTATTTCCGTTACTTCAACGGCAGACCTTATACCGACAGCGAATGTTACTTGACTATCACACAGGAAGTCAAGAAAAGCCGTCTGTTTTCTTTTGACGGCAAGAAGTGGCGAGACTTCCTTGTAAAGATACGCAAGGTTCACGACCAGCTGCGTGATGCCGGCGTACAGGTGAGATTCCTGAACAGGCAGGAAGTCAATGAATATGTTGACCGTTATTTCGCCATGAACTTCCGTGACAAGGTGGTCTCCATGACTAACTTCAAGGTGAATGACGAATGTATCTCCATGGGAGACAAACGGTGCAAGGTGTATAGCCTTGTGGATGTGGATAACGTGAGCCTGCCGTCTGTCATCCGTCCCTACACCAACGTGGAAGTCAACAACAGCAGTATGCCGATGGATCTGGTGTCGGTTGTGTCCGACATTCCCAATACCGAAGCGGTGGTGTATAACCAGATGATATTCATTCCCAACCAAAAGAGGGAACTGGCCTTGCTTGACAAAAAGAAGAACCGCCATGCGAGTATGCCCAATCCCGGTAATCAGATGGCGGTAGAGGACATCAAACGTGTGCAGGAGGTGGTGGCAAGGGAAAGCAAGCAACTGGTCTATACGCACTACAATCTTGTAGTAGCCATGTCCGCGGACACCGACCTCCACAAATGCACCAACCATCTGGAAAACCAGTTTTCAAGGATGGGCATCCATATTTCCAAAAGAGCCTACAACCAGTTGGAGCTGTTCGTCAATTCCTTTCCGGGCAACTGTTACGGTATGAATCCCGACTATGACCGTTTCCTTACCTTGGGTGATGCGGCAGCCTGTCTGATGTACAAGGAACGCATCCTGCATAGCGAGAAAACTCCTTTGAAGATATATTACACGGACAGGCAAGGCGTGCCTGTGGCTATCGACATCACAGGAAAAGAGGGCGCAGAGAAATTGACCGACAACAGTAATTTTTTCTGTTTGGGTCCAAGTGGCAGCGGCAAGTCGTTCCACATGGAGTTTCGGAGGGCAAAACGGCGACAAACAGCTGCAAAAATTGATGTTATAATACCTTGATTTTCAGCTAATAGATTTTAACAAACGAGATTTTCGCCTATTGGCGATTCGTCCTTTTCGGAGTATTTTTGTACCGCGATTGTACCACGCGAGAGGGGTCACACGGCACGACTTCCTTTCAGCAGCGTGCAACAGCTTTCAAGAGCGTGCAACAAATTTCTTCGATAATGGACCGTCAAATTAAACATAATTTAACAGGTCAGCCCGGCTATGACTGGGGCATGACCGACAAGCCTTTCCTCACCATCGGGGAAGTGGCGGACATCCTGCAAGTGAGCAGCCGGACAGTGTATAACCTCATTTATAAAGGCACTCTCCGGGCTTGCAGACTGACATACCACATCACAATCATCACCAAGGAGGATTTCTTTCTGATGATTAGAGAGACAACCTACTGCAAGCGGAGCGTGTCAATCTTCGCCAAGCAGGGTAAAAAGACAAAAAAGAAGATGAACGAAGATACACCGAACACTGAAAAAGACCTTTCCCAAAAGGAGGGAAAGAAGAAAGCGAAGGGTAGCCCGAAACGGCAGCTCATTCCGGCGGCTAACTACAAGCAGTCCGTGCGCGACACGTTCACGGACAGGGAGAGTGCCGGAGGCGACCTTTATACGATGGCTGAGATATGCCAGAAATTCAATTATACCTACGGGCGATTTTACAATCTCCGTATGCGATACTCGATACCCTGTGTCAAAGCCAACGCCACCAAGTGCTTCCCGAAAGCCGAGGTTGACAAGGCTATGGCTGAGGAAGCTGAACGGCTGGGAAGCAACCTGTCGGAGCACTGGTATTCCTGTTTCGACATCATGCGCCTGTTCGGTCTGGGCAAGACCCAAGTCCGCAGGTTCGCGCTCACCCACGGGGTAAGGACAAAGCGCATACACGGCAACCGCTTGTACTATCTCAAGGCTGACTGGGACGAGGCACGGAAGGTGTCGGAACGCAAGAGTGCAAGCACGAAAGCCAAGCGAGAGCCGGACAATGAATCAGACAACAATTAAAAATCTCAACTGATATGACAAACATCTGCACGAAAGTGACTGTAAGGAAGCGACCCATCAAGAACGGTCAGGTGTCGCTTTACCTTGACTTCTACCCGGCTATACGGCATCCAAAGACAGGAAAGCCGACAAGACGGGAGTATCTGGGAATATACATCTATGCCGACCCGAAAGACAAATTCGAGGCTGAGTTCAACAAGACCATGCTCCGCAATGCCGAGCTTGTCAAATGTCGCAGAACCGAAGCCATCATCAACGAGGAATACGGATTTCTCGACCGCAATCGCGGCAAGGAGAGTTTTCTTGAGTATTTCCGATCCAAGATGGCGGACGATGACAATTACCGCAACTGGAACACCGCTTACAAGCACTTCGAGAAGTATTGCGGCGGAAGCTGCACCTTCGACAATCTGACGCTTGACTTCTGCCAGGGATTTCTCACCTACCTGCTGTCGCTCACCACTCCAACCAAGGGCAAGATGATGGCTTCCACCGCCAACAACAACCTCAACAAGCTGAAATGCGTCCTCCGCATCGCATACGAGGAGAAACGCATCAAGGAGAACATCGCTCCACGGTTGAAGCACGCCAAGGAGTCAAGCACGAAACGCGAGTTCCTGACGCTTGAAGAGGTGAGGATGCTTGCCGCCACTCCCTGCGAAAAACCTGTTATACGGAGTGCCGCACTGTTCTCCTGCCTTACGGGTCTGCGCATCAGCGACATCATCCGTCTGCAATGGGAGAACATCATAAGAGGAGCTGACGGCGGCTGGTGCATGCACATCGTCACCAAGAAAACCAAGACGGAAGCCGTGCTGCCGCTGTCGGATGAAGCACTCGCGCTATGCGGCGAGCGTGGCGAGGGGCAGGTGTTCAAGGGGCTGACGAAGACAATCCTTCCCCTCTATCTCAAGGACTGGATCAAGTCTGCCGGAATCACCAAGCACATCACGTTCCACGGGTTCAGGCACACATACGCGACCCTTCAGCTTGCCGCAGGAACAGACCTTTATACCATTTCAAAGATGCTCACGCACAGCAACGTCGGCACGACACAGGTCTATGCCGATGTGGTGAACGACCTCAAGCGCAAGGCATCCGAACAGATTACACTCAAATGAAAACCGACACATAATAATATGAACAACATAACATTCGACCAACTGCCGCAGGCGGTTTCCATGCTGATTGAAAAGGTGGGACTGCTCACTGAACGTGTGGAGAAATTCCTGTGTGACGCACCCTCGCAGCATGGCGAGGCACACACCTTGCTTTCTTTGAACGAGGTTGCAAAGCTACTCGGAAAATCCGCGTCAACCATCTATGCCATGACATCCGACAAACGTATTCCGTACCACAAGCGGGGTAACAAACTCTACTTCTTCGAGGATGAAGTCATCGCTTGGATCAAACAAGGAGGCACATCGGGAGTAGCCAGCGAGAGCGAGATTGAAAGACGGCTTGAGGAACTGCGCAAAGGCAAGAAGCGCAAGCCGGGAGCGTTGACGGACGGCAACAGCCGGATGTCCGCAGTAGCACCATAATGTCACAGACCATGAGCAACGAGATACAGAACATACATTATTGCACCATACTCTCAGCCGGACAGTGGGATTTTCTTTTGGAAGGCAGGTTTTCCCCTCTCAGGCAAAAGTGCCTCTACCGTCTGATGAACGGTGCTGTGCGGACAAGAACCGCTTATAAAATCAAGGGTATTGATATTGTGCTTGAGGTGGGACAGGTGGCGGCATCCGATGTGGAACTGGCAGAGTTTTTGGGCTGCAACCGTAAGACGGTCGGCAAGCTCATCGACAGCTTCAACCGCTTCGGTATGCTGACCACTCGGACCAACAACCGCACTTCCGTCCACTCCCTGCATTTTCTCACGGGCTGGTATGTCGGAGGTGTCCTTGTCACCAATCCCCATTATGTCAGACCTTCGGCTACCGCCAAAGGACAGACAGGCGATGAGCGGACACCTGTTTCCGGCAGTCTGCCGTCATGGGATGAACCGGGAGGCGCAGCGGTTGACTGCCACACAAGAGGGAAGGAAACGGACAGCCTGACGACAGGCGCGGCATCCCTTCCTTCTTCCCTTCTTTTATCTGGCAGTTCCAATCCGTCAGCCGATGTGCATGACGGCGACTGCCATAATCCGCCATCTGATATGTGCATGGCGGACACAGCCGCAAATCGGCATATCATAGACAGTGGCGACATGGCATCCGGCGGAAACGGCGCAGGGAGCTACAGCGAGACGCAGGACGGCACGGATGGCGGCGAGGTTACTCCGGCATAGGCTCGGCAGGTCGGGAAGCATAGGGAGCGTTTTTGAGCGGTACTCCGTTGTCGTGGGGTGACTGACTGGGCTTGCCCAGATATAGCCCACTATAACTACACGCTCCGCTTCCGTAGTTGTGGGCTCTCCCGAGGGGCTGGGCTTTGCCCCGTCCCACTTATGGCTCTGCCCTAAGAACCCGGTCGGAGGCTGTCAGCCCCCAACACCCCTAACCAAAGAGTGACCCTCTCTTTGGAATCTCCGCTCAGAGGTCTCGACCCCTGAGAACCCCGAGCAGGAAGTGACCCTCTCCCTGCACCCTCCGATTAAGGCTCCGCCCTAATGACCCTTTCCCTATTGTAAATCTGTAAACATCATCATGCCTATGGCACAGAAGACATCAATCAACATCAAGCCCTGCAACATCGGAAGCAGCGAGGCGCACAACAGACGGACAGCGGAATACCTCGCCCATATCGGCAAGGAAAAGTTCTATGTTCGCACCGACCTCATGGCGGCAAACGAGACATGGGTAGCACCTGATTTCGGGGGCACTTCGCTGTCGGAACGCTACAATCAGATAGCCGCGATGGTAAAGGAGAAGACAGGTCGGGCGATGCAGACCAAAGACCGGGAGCGTGTGAACAAGAAGACCGGGAAGGTGACCGTCGTGCGCGGCAGCACTCCGCTCAAGGAGGGTGTCGTGGTAATCAAGGATGATACCACGATGGAGCAGTTGCAGCATTTCTGCGAGGTGTGCAAGGAGCGTTGGGGAATCACAGCTTTGCAAATCTTCATCCACCGTGACGAGGGGCATTACGGCACTCCCGGAGATACCGCCACATGGAAGCCCAACCTTCATGCCCATATAGTATGGGACTGGATGAACCACGACACCGGGAAATCCTGCAAGCTGGACGAGAAAGTCATGAGCGACATGCAGACGCTTTTGGCTGAGTGTCTTGACATGGAAAGGGGCAGCTCAAAGGAGCAGACGGGAAAGGAGCATCTTGAACGCGCTGACTTCATCATCGCCAAGCAGAAGCAGGAAGCCGAACAGGTAAAGGCGGAAAAGGAAGCAGCCGAAGCCGACAGGGATGCTGCGATCCGTGAGACGGACAATGCCAAATCCGAACATGAAAAACTCCAGGTCGGAAACGAGGAGAAGCAGCGGCGCAGCGAGGAACTTGACAGCGAAATCGCCGAAAAGGAGGAACGTGCGAGAGAGGTTGACAGGGAGAACACGGACAGCATAAAGTCCGGCATCGCAAACCTTTTCGGCAAGGGCAAGTACGCAGCCATCGAGCAGGAGAACGAGAAACTGAAAGCCGAGAACGAGCATATCAAAGAATCGTTCCCCGATGCCGTCAGGAAAGAGGTGGCGAAACGGACTAAGGCTCTGACCGATGCGAAGCGGACGGTCGAACTGGAGCGTGACAGTGCCATGGCAATCGCAGACACTTATGAATCCGAGAGAGACACGGCACTGCGGCAGCTCCGGGAGCTGAAGACCGGGGAGCAGCACCGCATCAGCATGGCGGTGAGCCGGGCAACAGCGGAGAAGGACAAGACCATAGAGCGGTTGCAGGGTGCGCTGAAATCGAGCCGGGATATTCTGAATATCATCGCTGACATTCTCTACAAGGCAAGCGAGGTGTTCCGGCGAGCCATTGACGCAATTATCCATTTCGCCACGGAGCGGCACAAGTCAATATTCTCTCCCTCCGAAGCCGCCGACATCAAGAGCGTGATGCAGAGCTACGGCGAGACCACTGAGCAGCAGAAAGCGGTCGGTGCATGGCTCTGTGACTATGCTGAACATCGACAGCCCTTTGATGAAATAAAACATCGCCATACGCTCAATGAGGTTGGCGATGTCGCGGAAGGTCGGTATGACTGGAAGATTGAGAGAGGACGAGGTGGTATCTCTATGCAATAATATAGACGCTCAAAAACTGCAATTTGAAACTATGGAATTTCAACGAAAAATTCCTCATCGTATTCGTCATTCTTATCGTCATAGCTTATTCGGATTTTATCTTCCGAGAGCCATTCAACATTGAAATGCACAGTTTCCATAAATCCGCTGCCGGGATATTCCCAAAGTTCCTTATCCCAAAGCAATCGTTTTTTATAGACTGTCGGGCGTGACATGAAATCGTATTGCACGATAATCGTGTTCGTTCCCTGTGGGGAGGTGAAAATCTCTTGTTCGGTGTTAACGAAAATATTATAGCAGCTCCGGCATAAACCGATTGCCAATAGTAGAGTTACAGCAACGGCGATATGTTTAATTCGCTTACGCCTCATGTTCAGCAGCTTTGGCGTACCATGCAGCGGCCTGTTTTGCATTTTTCCTTACACCTATGCCGTTGGCATAGCAATCGCCCAGACAACGCATGGCTCTCGGATGTCCGAAATATCTCTTGTTCTCGTTGATATTTGTCGCTGCCTTTTTGTATAAGCGCACGGCCTCTGCCATATCCTGTTCAACACCGTGTCCCTCGGCATAACATCGGGCAAGGAGGTACTGCGATTCAGGGTCATCCGCTTTTGCCGCCTGACGGTATAACTCAACCGCCTTGTCCCAATCCTGTTCTACGCCATGCCCTGCCGCAGAACAGTTGCCGAGACCGCGCAGTGCGTCGGGGAAGGCATTTCCGCCAAGATCCACCACCTTGCGATACCACTCGACTGCTTTTCCATAATCCTGCGCTGTGCCATTCCCTGCGGCATAACAGTTACCAAGTTCCACCCAAGCCATAGGATTGCCATGCTCAGCAGCTTTCTTGAACCAGCCAAAGGCTTTTTCAGAATCACGTTCCACTCCGTCACCCTCTTTATAACACAATCCCACTGAGAAATAATCCTTGGAATATCCATCTTGTGCCGCTTTCAGATAGTGATCGAAAGCCTGCTCCGCATCTTTCGGCAAACCACCTTTGCCGAGGCTGTAACAATAGCCCAGACGGTCATTTGCATAGGCATCTCCCAAGTCTGCGGCTTTCTGCCACCATTCCACAGCAGAAGCCATGTTGCAGTCCACACCCCAACCGAGCTGATAACAGCACCCGAGCATGCACATTACTTCCGCAAGGTCAGCACCCGCCAACTGCTTGCCGTTCACAGCCTTTTTCAGCCATTTGACGAGTTGCCCTTGATAACTGTCTTTGTTCAGCCGCTCTTTTGCCGGGCGACATTTATCCGATGCAAGCCAGTATAATTTGAAGGCTTTTGCCAAATTACGCTCCACGCCAATGCCTTTTTCATAGCATTGACCGAACTGATATTGTGCCGGAGCATAGTCTGATTGCGCTGATTCTTGACACTTATCAATGTCAAACGACTTGTCGGTATATTTATTTTCGTATTTTATCATGATCCTATGATTGTTCTTCAGGAAGTTCCACTGTTTCTATCCAACTTGGACTTCTTTTATACAATGTCACATTAAAAGTATTTCCATCCCAAGCGGTTTTGGTGACAGCCCCCGCCATATCAATAGTGTGGGGCAGTTCCTCCAGCCACCTTGACACAACGACCTCTTCTGTAACACAGTTGACTAAATCGACTCTTATTGCATCACCTATGCCATGACCGATACAGCGGTACACCATCGCCCTATACTTTTTGTCGCGACGCAGTTTCGAGTATTTTTCAAGCAGGATTTCCTTCTCGCACCCGCACTCCCGCATCCGCTCCAAAATGTCATTACGCCACTCTGCAAGGCTATTTTTGCCGCCTTGCATATGGTCAATCTCCACAAGAATGTCCATAATAATATTGGCAACATAGTTCTCAAACTCATTGCTGAGTTCCTCGCTGAACGCTTTGTAGAACCGTTTAAGGCTGTAAAGTTTCCGGGATGTTTCACGGTCAAGACTATACCACGACACGCCCAATTCGGGAGAGGTATGATAGCCCGGTTCGTATGCCTCATTTTGAGGCTCGACATTAGCGCAGATAGTCAGTTTTCCGCATCCGTCAAGGTCAATGGGCTGCAATTCTGTCAGAATAAATTGTGCGATACCGAATGTAACGGCATATAGATTGACATAGCAATAATTGGATTTCTCCTTCTCTCTTTTTTCAAGAGCATGATCACCCTCGAAACACAATGTATGTAGTTTCATCTTTTAAAATCTCTGAATTTCTTGCTGTTGAGCGCGTTTTCCGCATCAGTGTTGCCCTTCTTAGCGGCAAGTTTGAAATAACGGGCGGCTTTCTTCAAATCGACCGGCACACCCAATCCGTTGAGATACATATTGCCGATTTCGTATAGCGCGGTTCCGATACCGCAGGCATACCTATTCCAGAAACGACCTGTGCGTTCTGCAAGATGCAGGTATTGTTCCATCGCTTTTGAATAATCAACCTTGCCACCTATGCCATTCTTATAGCAGTCGGCCAATTTCAATGTCGCGGTGATTTCACCTATATCGGCACCTTTCCTGTACCATAGGCGAGCCTTTGCTGGATTCTTTTCAACGCCCTGACCATCCAAATAAGCATCGCCAACCATTGCAAACGCTTCGGAATAATCATGCGCGGTGGCTTTCTTGAAGCAAGTGAATGCTTTTTTGAAATCAGCCAACTGTTTATATGCCTGCCCCATCATATACCACGCCTCACCCTTCTCGGAATAGTCTTCCTCGCCTTCTACAATCTCCTTGTAATGCTTTATGGATTGCCGGAGAATATCACTCATTTCGTCCGACTTATTCTTTATATCCGCTGACTCATTCATGGTCATGCTGTCTGCTTAAATATTTACGAACAAACATCGCAATCCAACCCAACGCGAGGTAAACTGTTGCATACATCAGAAACCATACTTCCTTTATATCAAAGAACAGCCATATACCTGCAAGAAAAGCGATAGCGGACACTAACGGAAGATTCCACATCCGATGGATATTTTTGCCGCAGTTGAAACCAAGTATTATTGAATAGATTGGATTGATGATGAAGAACAGCATCATGCACAATGCCATGCCGGAACATTCGGACGCAAGTCTTGCCACGACAAACGGCAATACGAACATCACTACGATAGTGACTGTCAGCCAGATTATTAATTGTCGATTATAAGTAATCATCTTGATTTTCTTTATAATAACTCCATTTCAATGCAATTCCATGTTTCGCCAAGACACTCGTAACTCTCAGTTTCTTGCTTGACAACACGACGAAATCCAACAGATTCATAGCACCTGATAGCTGCCGAATTGTTTTCAAATACTCCCAACGATACTTTTGTTGCTTCCAGTTTACGGAAAGCATAATCAACCGCCATGCTGACAAGGGATTTTCCCAATCTTCTGCCTCGCTTTGAATCATCAACAATAACAAAACCAAGACGTCGTTCAGTCGTATCAACGGCAGGGATGCGCAAGGTGATATATCCAACTATCTCTTTTCCGTCAACTAAAGTCAATGCAAGAGAATTTTGTCCGTCAATAAACCTATTATAATATGCGTTCATATCTTCGGGCGTGATGGGATAATGCTCGTACCGGTCAGCGCACCATTGGCGCATCAAATACTCACTTTTAAGCCAAGTAGTGATTATATTGGCATCCGTTGGCTGATATGGTCTGAGAATAAGGTTCATGGCTTGTAGTTGTGTTTGATTTCATCTATTGACTTGCCGCCTATGCCAAAATTCTCATCCGGCAATTCCAATTTATAAAGTACATGAGGCTCCAATTTATGACCTTTGGGCAATGATGGATGAGAGAAAAAGCTTACCCTACCCATACCTATTTTCTGCATCACTCGTTCCGAACGACGGTTGCATACGGTCGTGAAAGAATAAATTTCATTGAACAACCGATGCTTACGGGCATAATCAATACAAGCTTTTGCGGCTTCTGTGGCATAGCCTTGGCCCCAATGCTTCCTTGCAAGCCTCCAACCAATCTCAACTCCGGGAGAAAAATCCGCATCAAAATCAAAGTGATGGAATCCGACATAACCAATAAAGCAGCCATCACTTTTTTTCTCCACGGCATAAAGTCCATAGCCAAATGCGTTATGTTCGGCTACTATACGATTGTAGAACTGCTCAGTTTCTTCTAAAGAAAGACATTTGGGTAGATACTCCATAACCTCCTTATCGCTGTTTATTTCAGAGAATGGAAGTATATCATCTTCCCGCCAAAGGCGCAAAACAAGTCTGTTGGTTTCAATCATAGCAAAAGAGTTTTCAATTCTTCGGTAAGGAACATTGTAGGAGTAAACTCCACGATCTGATAATCGGCGATGCCGTTGATGTGAAACGGATCTTCGACAATAATGGTATTGACCGCTTCACGGTTGTCAGCTTTCATCATTATCAACCCACCGACACGCGGATTCTGCGGGCCGGATGCGATAAAATCTCCTGTGGCGTAGTGCTTGGCGAGATATTCACGATGAGCGGCAAGGAATCGGTCAACCTCGCTCAACGGCTTTTTGTATGTGAGAATTACGATAAACATAGTGGTTCAGTTTTTCCAACGTTTGAGGTGAGGGAAGAATTGACGCATCATGTCTTTTGCCTGTTCCTGTGTCAAGGTCTGTCCAGACTGTTTGTTTATCTCGTCAGTAAACTGAGCGCAGTGGTCAATCATCTGCTCCATCGTCATATCCTGCGTAAACATTCCATCCTTGTAGCAATAGATACAATAATCCTCATTTGGTGTGCCATCGGCATTCGTACCGAGGATTTCATTTGTTAGCGGCATACCGCAGCTCTGACAAAATTTCATTTCCATTGTCATTTTCTTTTTTGCTCCACAGTCCGATGGAGCGTGTTACTAAATACAGAAGCGCGGACTACTGATGCAACATTCTAAGTCGAAGGTCGTAGGAAACCTAAATGCACGAATGTAGTATAGCAGCCCACGCTATATGCGTGAGAACCACTATGCTATCCTTGTGCAGTGTCTTGAATTTCCTACGTTCTCGACTTACAAGAGAGCATACCGCTTCTTATTTTTTTCGTATGTCTTGGATAGAGTTGCCTCAATCCGAATACAAAGGTAATGAAATTCCTTAAAAATCTCTCGCTGAAAGGTATAAATCAGTGTTTCAAGGCTCATTTTCCCTCTCATTTTCCCTCTTTTGTACCTCTATTGGTTCTCCAAGCGTCCAAGGAGCTGTTTTATAGTGGTAAATGATAATTCCTTGACAACTATCCCGGGCACTCAAACCATCAAATTCCTTGTCTCCGCATTACACTGAAAAATCCGATGCATCTGTATTCATCTCAACACTGACCGCTCATTCCGTGAGTTGCTAACACAATGATTTCACATGAAATTCTTGTCAGGCATTTTTCTGAATGACCCTTTTTGCTTAAAATTAGCGCACCATCGACTAATGGTATTATATTGTTTACAGGTTATTATATTTATATCCCAAAATAAACTTATTTGGTATTGCCTCTACTAAAGAGAAGTCCTTGTCTTCAACATTGGAAGAAATTACTATTCTATCCAAATTATTGATATTAGAAAGGAAAGATAGTGTCTCTATATTTGAAATTCGTTGCAGGTAAAGATTTTTCAAGTTATGTAAATACTTCAATGCAGATACATCTCTCAGATTCTTTGCATTGAAAATCTCTACCTCCTCCATATTAGAATTTGACTCTGAAAATCCATTTAGGTTTTTTAGCCTTGGTGCTTTATCTATTGAAACTTTTTTCAGGTTGATTAGATTGGCTATTCCATCTAATGATTCAATATTGGTATTATAAAGCGTGACAGTCTCTAATAATTTCAGATTCTCCAAAATGGTCAAATCATCCATCCTAAAACCACTCACTGACAAGAATTTCAATGAAAACGCAGCTCCAAGATTGCGAATTCTGGAGCTATACACACAATTCAAATACTTCAATAATTTGAATATTGAAATATCAAGATCTTTTTTCAGAGGGCTCTCCATTGATAAAACCTCCAAATTAACCAGATTATCAATTCTCCCAATATGTATATTGGGTTGAAGAATAGTTAAACTCTTTATTTTAGAGGAGGATTCGCCAAGAAAAGATAAATCACCAATTACTCCATTGGTATAGTTGGAATTTATCATTATACTTGATATATTGTGATACTCTATGTATTTTTTATACTCACGTAGCATCGGAGCTTCAATAATAAGAGTATACTTTGGTAGTACGGGACTGTCTATATTCTCAAAGAATAGAAAACCTTCTTTTCGTATAACTATATTATTCATAATTTTTAGATTATAGGACTGACAATAAACGAACTAATATAACCAAATCCGGGATTCCCTTTTTGGAAAAGTTCAATAGATAAAAACACTATTTGCCACTTGTGTAATAATCTTGTTGTGGCTATCAATACACAATTACTTCAATAGTTTTCTATTATTGTCACCACTTTCCAATACGCTCATCTGATGAATGGCTATTTGATTCAGTTTCACAAGTCGCTCGCCTTGCGTCATTCCCTGCTCGATGAAAACCGCATTGAGGTTCTCCATATTTGACAAGCAGATAAGTTCGTTGATTGTAGCATAGTCGCGTATGTTCCCTTTGAGGTCGGGATTGGCTTCGCGCCATTGCTTTGCCGTTACGCCAAACATCGCAACATTCAGCACATCAGCTTCATTGGCGTAGATGATACTTGCCTGTGCCGGAGTAACTTCCGCAGGGACAAGGTTCTGCTTTATGGCATCAGTGTGTATGCGGTAGTTGATTTTCGACAGTTCACGTTTCGCCGACCAACCCAACAACCTTTGTTCCTCTGTCTTTAATCTCTGATACTCTTTGACGAGCAATAACTGAAATTTGGGGCTTATCCACATTCCGAAATGGTAAGCTATATCCCGATGTGCGTATGTGCCGCCATAACGACCGGCTTTTGAACGTATACCTATGGCATTTGTCCGTTCAAGCCACGTTTTTACCGATAGCACAAAGCTGTTGCTTCCTGCGGCATTTTTAATTGTACCGAATTCGGTACAATTAAAATCGGGATTATAGAGCATTTCCCATTCTCCGAGATACTCGATGGTGCTTTTAAGGCTCAACCAACGGAAAATTATATGCTCCTGCATCTGGCTGCGAGCCATGTCTGTCAGGCTGATATAATCCTCCTCGTTGTATTTTACAACTGCTATTTCGGTATTTTGAACTGTAATCTTTGCCATTGTTTCAGATATGGCATATATGCCAATATGCAAAGTTACACATTTTCGCTGACATACAGCGTATTCCCTTGAATTTTAGTGTCTCTTTGCTTTCAATTCCAAATCATAAAAATATCTATCAACTATTAAGATTTAGTTAAATTTTTCATTCAAAACACACACCATTTCTAATCCATTCACTCCCTCAATGCAACCTTTTCACTCTCTCTTTTCCCTTAACGGATAGTTGTACCGTTATTTTTCCATGTGATTGATTTTCAGCGATAAAAGTCATTGAAAATCAATTCCACATGAACAGCGTTGTGCGCCAGCTTCACGAGCAAGGGACGGATGTGGTAATGGTAGATACCGGTAACTCATACGAGGGACTGTGCGAGTATTTGGGTGGAAAATATATCTCCTACACGGAAGAGTGGCCGATTACGATGAACCCTTTCCGCATCAACAGGCAGGAATTGAACGTGGAAAAGACAGGCTTCCTAAAAAATCTCGTGCTGCTGATTTGGAAAGGCAGCCAAGGGACGGTCACCAAAACGGAAGACAGGCTGATCGAGCAGGTCATCACCGAATATTACGATACCTACTTCAACGGTTTCGATGGTTTCACCCCACCCCAACGGGAGGATTTGCGCAAAAGCCTTTTGATTGACGAACGAAACAAAAGCGGCAACCGCGCTGAAAGAGAAACGGAACTGAACGCACGGATAGAAACTGTCATAGACGAGATAGAACGCAGGAGAAAGGAGCTGAAAGTGGAATCACTGTCATTCAACACGTTCTATGAGTTCTCCGTACAGCGCATTCCCGACATCTGCAATGAAAACAGTATAACCGGGATAGACATTTCCACCTACCGGTATATGATGAAAGACTTTTATCGAGGTGGCAACCACGACAAGACGCTGAACGAGAACATGGACAGTTCGCTGTTTGACGAGACCTTCATTGTCTTTGAAATCGATTCCATAAAAGATGACCCGCTTCTGTTCCCCTTGGTGACACTCATCATCATGGACGTGTTCCTGCAAAAGATGCGTATCAAGAAGAACCGCAAAGTCCTGGTCATTGAGGAGGCATGGAAAGCCATAGCCAGCCCTCTTATGGCAGAATACATCAAATTCATGTATAAGACCGCCCGAAAGTTCTGGGCTTCAGTAGGCGTGGTCACACAGGAGATTCAGGACATCATCGGGTCTGAGATTGTAAAGGAGGCTATCATCAACAACTCCGATGTGGTAATGTTGCTTGACCAAAGCAAGTTCCGTGAACGCTTTGATACCATCAAGGCTATTCTCGGACTGACCGATGTGGACTGCAAGAAAATCTTTACCATCAACCGACTGGAGAATAAAGATGGGCGTTCGTTCTTTCGTGAGGTCTTTATCCGCCGTGGCACTACCAGCGGTGTGTATGGTGTGGAGGAACCGCATGAGTGTTACATGACCTATACCACGGAACGGGCCGAGAAAGAAGCCTTGAAACTCTACAAGGCTGAACTGCAATGCAGCCACAAGGAAGCCATCGAGCGTTATTGCGCTGACTGGGATGCTTCCGGAATAAGCAAGTCCCTGCCGTTTGCCCAAAAAGTGAATGCTGCCGGGAAGGTATTGAATCTTCATCAACCAAAGACAAAACAACAATGAAACGATTTGCTCTCATAATAATGACAATAGCCACGATTTTCGCCCAACAAGTTCATGCCCAGTATTACAGCGTGAACTTCGATGCTAAAACCGTTGCCGCTATGGTTGCCGCCTACGGTACCGGAACCGTTGCAGAAGCGTATTATGACGAGCAGGTGCAGAATATACTGAAACACTACAAGGCTTCGGAAGTGGCCACTGCCGGAATATTTGCCAGCAAGTTCCTAGAGAGGAAGGCACTCACTGATTTGGGCATCTGGAGCAGTGCCACCGAAAATTACTACTACCGCAGGATTTATCACTTGGTGGCGCACAAGATTATCCCGAAGACATGGATTGTCGCCAAACTGATGCTCCGTTCTCCACAGACCGCACTCCATTGGTGCAGTTATCTGATGAAAGTGTGCGATGACACCAAATCCCTCTGTATGCAGTTCGAGAGCGTTGTCACCAACAGCACTCTGTCTTTCTCCGATATCGCCTTTCTGGAAATCAATGAGGAAATCGCCTCCATCTTAAAACTCTCCGAGATTGGCAACGTGGACTGGCAACGGCTCTTTGATGACATATCCAAAGTGCCGGGCAACTTCACCAAGGAAAACCTGAAAGCCGATTTGGACAAACTTTACCGGATGGGAGCCGGTCTTGCCACTTCGGGAATCACCAATATCGGGAATGCCTTGCTGCAACAGAACTCGTTTCACGAGCTGATGAACGGGAAAGCCAGCAAAGTCATTGACATCTACGAGCATTACAACGGACTTTTCGAGCAACTGGAGAACAATGCCGGACAGACCATACTGGGTATCGTGGGTGGTGAAGAAAATGTGGCAGGATTGTTCAAGTTCAGCGACTACAACCTCACTTCGTGGATTACCGATTATCTGGACGAAACAGCTGGGAATTACTACACCCAGCGATGGTACATCGCGAGGCGTGACCGTGGCAGTGTCTCCCTCTGCGACTATTATCCCCCGACAAATGACAAGAGCATCCTTGAAGGTGGTGAATGGACCCGCTTCAAGACAAGCGATCCGAACTTCTATCCTAACGCATCGCAAAAGGAGCAGGCCCTTTCCAATTCGGAACGCTATGCCGGATGGTCAAGGAACAGGGTGCAGCAGCTTAACAATGCCAACGACGGGTTCAGTTACACCATCAATTATTACCAGTCCAGCTATATCATCAGTCGCGGTGGCAAACAGACCAAGAAAGCATACGCTTACGAAATCCATGTCACGAAAAGCTGGAACAACGAGGAAATAGTCTATGAAGACGTGTTCGATTCCTATTCGATGGATTTGAACACATTCAAGGCACAACTTAATGCACATCTGTCTGAGTTTAACGACAACGAAGACGGCTATGTCTATTATATCACTTCCGACAGCCGGAACTATTACCAGGCAACCAATGAAGAGAAATTGAAAGGATGCGAGACGGTAACAATCAGTGTCACCTGTTCGGACGGTGCAACACTTGGGCAGGGAACAACCCAGTACAAGTGCCGGAAATGCGGAAGTACGCTCAACGCCCATTCCAAAGAGTGCGCGATGAAGACTACAGCTGAAAGCGAGGAACTGGATTTGTCTGAACTCGATGCCATGCAGCGGGAAGCGGACAACAAGGTTTACGCGCTCCAGTCCCAAATATCCGCATTGGAAAAGGAAAACGAATCGCTTATCAAACAGATTGCCAATGCCAGTGTGGAGGATGCCGTTCCTCTCCGTCAGAAATACAATGAGAACAAAGCGGAGATAGACAGGTTGAAACCTGAACTTGCCGCTTGGCAGCATAAGCAAGAGGAAATCGCACAGGCAAAAGAAGAAGCCAAAAGCGACAACGATGTGCAGACCGATGACTATTACCGGATACCGGCTATCATGCAAGACTGCAAGACTGCTTACAATATCACCTGGCAGGACAACGGTTCCTGGAACGGCTACACCTATGTCCGAAAAGGCACAATCCCGAATATCAACGGCATCATCACATTCAAGGCGACACTGAAAATCGCCCGAAAGCCCAAATACTTCCTTGGCATCAAGATACACAGGGCTATCCTGCAAATCTCCTGGGACTTGACAACGGAGTATTCCGATACCCATGTGGTGGAAGTGATTACGCTTGACCCCGATATGAGCGACAAGGAAAAGACAAAACTGGTCAATGACCGCATAGCGGAAATCGCGAAAGAATATCCGAAGTGCAAGATAACGACTGAATATGCCCGTACTGCACCGCAGGAGGACACGAAAACAAACGATATGTATCACCTGCTTTGGTCAAGCGACCGGCTGGAGATAGCCCGTGAAGTGGATTCCCGGCTCACGAAGATTTACGCCGACTTGGTATCATTGGAAAAGATGATGCACTACAGGCGCAGTATCATTGACGTGCTGAAAGATGTTCTGCCACCCGTTGACGATGATCAGGGGCGCAGACTTTCCCTTGTGGAGGAATGTCACGACCGTTGGATGGAAAACGCACGAAACAGAAAGATTGAGGAGGGCAAGCGATGAAAAGAGGCAGGACATATATACTCGGATTGTTGATAATGCTGCTGGCACCCCTGTCCGCAAATGCGCAATGGAGTTTTGATGTGGGGACGGTTGAAGCCTATATCAATGACCACAAGCAACAGCGAAGCCTCTTGCTGGCTCGCTCCACATTGGAACACAGCAACAAACTCCTGCATGAATACAGCCGTAAGGAAACGGTGGGTTATAAGGAGTTGAACGTGGATCTGGACAAGTACACCAGAGCTTTCGATGTGATTGACGTGATGTACCAGTCCCTGCGCACGGCATTGAATGTACATTCCACCTACAAAGGGGTCAGCGAAAGAATATCCGACTACAAGGCGATGCTTGAAGATTTCAATGAGAAGGTCATCAAGCGGAAACACATAGAGTTGGCAGACACTCTGATATTATCCATCAATGCCGGAGCCATACGGATGATAGCCCAGGAAGGAGAATACCTATATAAATCCGTGAGCGATTTGGTTCTGTACGCCACAGGTGCGGCGGCTTGTTCCACTTCGGACTTGCTGATGGTGCTGAACAGCATCAACTGTTCTCTTGACAATATCGAGAAGCATTTGAACCGTGCTTATTTCGAGACCTGGCGGTACATACAGGTTCGTATCGGCTATTGGAAAGAGAAAGTCTATCGTACCAAGACCAAACGGGAACTTATTGACGATGCTTTCGGACGGTGGAGACAATCAGGTAAACTGGATTATTGATAACTAAAAATAGAGAAATTATGAAATGGATTTTTACAACGATGCTGTTAGTGGCAACCATTGCGGCAAACGCCCAATATGTCACCTACAACCACGATTCGCCCAAGATGAACCAAATCACGGTGGAAGAAACCGGAGCCGGTGCGCTCAAACCGGAACTTTATTACACGTTGCTGCACAACAAGTACAAGAAAACGGCAGCTGTCAAGAACAAACTCACATTCCGCACGGCGGCAGGCGTGGCTTCCTATCAGCAGGTAGATGAAGCGGAAGCCATAGATTCCGCACTCACAAGCAGAGCCAAGATTGAAGCCTTGAATGTGGCAGACCGACAAGTGGATTTGGCCTGGCTTGCGGAAAAGGACAAGGTGGAATCACAGATGCGGCAGTTTCAGAAGAACATTGACCGCATAGTGATGACAGGCGGCTCGCCAAAAGAAAAAGAACGGTGGAACGACTATTACCGTGTCTATCAATGCGCAATCAAGGCAACAAGGGATGTCTATATGCCCAACGCGCAGCGTAAGAAAGAGTATCTGCAAATCTATGCCGATGTCTCCCAGCAAAACGATGTACTGGTGAAATATCTCGTCCAGTTGAGCAACCGCAATGCCACGAAGAATCTCCTTTCGGCAACGGAGAACCGCCCGATAGACAAAAGAAGCATTATCAGCAATGCCATGAGTCGCTGGAATGAATCCCGGTCAGCAGTGCGAGGGTCGCAGAATGATGACGGGAACGAAGACGGAAATGAGAACGAGAGTGTGAACAGATAAAATTTAATGGAAAAATAGATGGCAAGCGGAGATATACTTTCAGATTTCGGCATCAATCTGCTTGAAGAAGAGATTGATGATGTGATTTTTCAGACCAACGAGTTCCTGACGGATGCCACCTTCACAGGTTCACAAGGCCCGTTTTGGTGGATTCTCCAGATGTGTATGGCACTCGCGGCCTTGTTTGCAATCGTCATGGCAGCAGGCATGGCGTATAAGATGATGGTCAAGAATGAACCGCTGGATATCATGAAGTTGTTCAAGCCATTGGCGATTTCAATTATCCTATGCTGGTGGTATCCTCCGGCAGACACGGGTATGGTAAACAGTGGGAGTAACTGGTGCGTGTTGGATTTCCTATCCTATATCCCGAATTGTATTGGCTCTTATACTCATGACCTGTATCAGGCAGAAGCCACACAGATAGAGGATAAATTTCAGGAGGTGCAGCAACTCATCTATGCAAGAGATACGATGTACACCAGCCTGCAAGCACAAGCGGATGTGGCACACAGCGGAACTTCCGACCCTAATCTGATAGAAGCCACTATGGAACAGACCGGGGTGGACGAAGTGACCAATATGGAAAAGGATGCAGCCAAACTTTGGTTCACTTCACTTACTTCCGGGATTGTTGTAGGAATAGATAAAATCGTGATGCTCATAGCCTTAATTGTATTTCGCATAGGCTGGTGGGCTACGATTTACTGCCAGCAAATCCTGCTCGGAATGCTCACGATTTTCGGACCGATACAATGGGCTTTCAGCCTCTTGCCCAAATGGGAAGGAGCTTGGGCCAAATGGCTGACAAGGTATCTGACGGTACATTTTTATGGTGCGATGCTCTACTTCGTCGGATTTTATGTCCTGCTTCTGTTCGACATTGTGCTTTGCATACAGGTGGAAAACCTGACGGCAATCACGGTAAGTGAGCAGACAATGGCTGCTTATCTGCAAAACTCCTTTTTCTCGGCAGGCTACCTTATGGCTGCAAGTATCGTGGCATTGAAATGCCTGAACCTTGTTCCGGACTTGGCCGCCTGGATGATACCTGAGGGCGATACCGCATTCTCAACCCGAAACTTCGGTGAAGGTGTGGCTCAACAGGCGAAGATGACAGCGACCGGTGCAATCGGCACTATGATGCGATAATCGTAAACTCATAATCAAGAATATATAATGGTAATCAGAAATTTAGAAAACAAAATCAAGTTAGTGGGAATCATCTGCTCGTTCTTCCTTGTCGGCTGCATCATCATCAGCGTGAGCAGCATTTGGACGGCACGGACAATGGTGACAGATGCGCAGAAGAAAGTCTATGTGCTGGACGGCAACGTGCCAATATTGGTCAACCGTACCACGATGGACGAAACCCTTGATGTGGAAGCCAAAAGTCATGTGGAAATGTTCCACCACTTCTTTTTCACGCTTCCTCCCGATGACAAGTATATCAAATACACGATGGAAAAGGCGATGTACCTGGTGGACGAGACCGGACTTGCACAGTACAACACGCTCAAAGAGAAAGGCTTTTACTCCAACATCTTGGGAACGAGTGCCGTATTCTCCATTTACTGCGACAGTGTGCGGTTTGACAAAAGCAATATGGAGTTCACTTATTACGGACGGCAGCGTATCGAGCGCAGAAGCAATATCCTGATGCGTGAACTGGTGACGGCAGGGCAACTTAAACGAGTACCGAGAACCGAGAACAATCCGCACGGACTGCTTATCGTAAATTGGCGTACCCTCCTCAATAAAGACATCGAACAGAAAACGAAAGCAACCTATTAAAATTTACAGATATGAACACCAAAGGATTCCGCAGGATGCTGAAAAGATGCCGGACAAGAACGATCCACAATACAAAGAGAGATACGAGCGTGATGTGAATGCCGGTCGCAAATTCGCCCAGGCGACACGTCTTGACAAACTGGCCGCCAAGATACAGGGCTTTGCCAACAGGAACAAGATACTGTTCCTTGTCATGGTATTCGGTTTCGTAATCGGCACATTCACCTTCAACATTTATCGGCTGACCAAGGCATATCGGCACGGTCAGGAGATAAGAAGTGCTACAGAAATGCAGGACAGCCTGCTCAAAGAACGCCACAAGGAGCCGGTTGCTCCCATTGTTAAACCCACCCAAACCAAACAACGATGAAAAGGATATTCGAGAAAATCAATTTCAGGCAGCCCAAATATATGCTTCCTGCCATATTGTATATTCCGCTGTTGGGCGCGTCCTATTTCATCTTTGACCTCTTCAATGTAGAAAAGGCAGAGATAGCCGACAAAACACTCCAGACCACGGAGTTCCTGAATCCTGACCTGCCCGATGCCACCATCAAGGGCGGCGACGGCATAGGAAGCAAATACGAGAACATGGCAAAGTCGTGGGGCAAGATTGCCGACTACACGGCTGTGGATAACATAGAACGAGACGAACCCGATGATGACAAGGAAAAATACGAATCGCAGTACAGCCAGGACGAAGTTGCCTTCTTGGGTGAACTGGAACAGCAGAAATTACAGGCAGAGGAAGCTGCTGATGCCAAAGCGAGAGAGCAGGAAGCCCTCAAAGAACTGGAGCGTGCCCTCGCGGAAGCACGACTAAAGGCGCAGGCACAGGTGGAACCTGTTGAACCACTTGCAGAAGACAGTCTTGAACACCGCACGGAAACCGGAGTGTCCGCAAGCGGAACAATCAATGAAGACAGCCGGGCGGTAAACGCTCCTTCCGAAAACGAAGAACCGGGTGAAATGGTCAAGAAAGTAAAAGTGACCTCCGACTATTTCAACACCATTGCCCAAAACGAGCATGAGCCTAATCTGATCAAGGCGATTATAGACGAGGATGTCAAGGCCGTGGACGGAAGCCGTGTCAGGCTTCGGCTTTTGGATGATGTGGAAATCAATGAGACGGTGGTCAAAAGCGGTTCTTATCTCTATGCCATCATGAGCGGTTTTTCCTCGCAGAGGGTCAAGGGAACCATTAACAGCGTACTGGTGAATGATGAAATCGTCAAGGTCAGCCTTTCGCTCTATGATACCGACGGACTGGAGGGACTGTATGTGCCGTCAAGTTCATTCAGGGAAACCGCCAAAGATGTGGCAAGCGGAACGTTCAACAGCAACATGAACATGAATACCGGCGGTAATGGCAACAGCCTTATCCAATGGGGAATGCAGGCTATTCAGGATGCCTACCAGAAGACGAGCAACGCCATCAGCAAGAACATCAAAAAGAACAAGGTCAACCTGAAATACGGTACGTTTGTCTATATCATCAACAGCAAGGAAAAAAGAAATGCAAAGTAAATAACCATTCAAAGAATCATAGATATGAAGATTATCAAGACTATCTGTATCGGAGTAACGGCGGCATTGTCGAGCCTGCCTACATTCGCCCAGCAGACTTACGAGGAACTGGAGCAACTGACCGTCAACGAGCAAGTGACCACGGTCATTACCGCTTCCGAACCTATACGTTTCGTGGATATTTCCACGGACAAAGTGGTCGGTGACCAACCGATAAACAACACGATCCGTCTGAAGCCAAAGGAGACAGGACACGAGGACGGTGAGATACTGGCCGTCGTCACCATTGTCACGGAACGCTACCGCACCCAGTATGCGCTGCTCTATACCACAAGGATGCAGGAAGCCGTGACGGACAAGGAAATCGAGTTCCGGGAACGTAACGCCTATAACAATCCTGCCGTGAGTATGTCACAGGCGGATATGACACAGTTTGCGAGGCGTATATGGAACTCTCCTGCCAAATACCGCAACGTGAGAAGCCGGGAACACCGCATGACGATGAGATTGAACAACATCTATGCGGTCGGAGATTACTTTTTTATTGATATCTCCATTGAGAACAAGACAAACATCCGTTTTGACATTGACGAGATCCGGGTAAAACTCGCTGACAAGAAAGTCACCAAGGCTACCAATGCGCAGATTGTCGAATTGACTCCGGCATTGGTTCTTGAACAGGCGAAATCATTCCGTCATGGCTACCGTAACGTCATCGTGTTGAAGAAGATGACCTTCCCCAACGACAAGGTACTGACCATTGAAATGACCGAGAAACAGATAAGCGGCAGGAACATACATCTGAATATAGACTACGAGGATGTGCTTTCAGCCGATTCGTTTAACCGTGTATTATTGGAGGAGGAATGATGAAAAAGATATTATTGGTATTGGTTGCGATTATAACATTTGCCATGAACGGCAAAGCGCAAAGCAACAGTGACCGTCTTTCGTTGGGTGTCGGTTGCCTGTATCAAAACGGGCTGGATCTCACCCTCTCATACGAACATGAGGGCAAGTACCACCCATCATTCTGCTTGCCATCATCATGCAACGCCTTGCCCACGCACGGTTATCCTCGTCATCATCCTTTCCCCATTTAAGGTTGCTTTTACTTCCTCCACCACCATGCGTTTCGGCAAATGTAGTGGCGTCGTTGACCATACCAAGGAAGAGGAGCGTGGCGCAGTGCATCACTTCCGCCCCTTGCTCGGTCAGGCTCTGCAACAAAGAACCGTCAAAGACGGATTGTTCCGCAACTCCCATTTCAGCCACTCTTGCCGAATGCTCTCCAACCAACGTTTCCAGCATTACATCTTTGAGCAGCACGTCCACGTTGGAATGGATTTCACGGCTGTACTTATAGGCTTCGCCTTTCAGTTCCTCCGTGCGCTCGCCAATGGCATCCATGTCCCTTTTAAGGGTTTCAAGCTGTTGGTCAGCCGTCCGTAGCTTATCTTGCTTGTCTTCCAGTTTCGTTTGGATAGAAGCCAGTTCTTTTTCCAACCGTTCCCTCTCGGCTATAATGGTAGCCGTATCTCCCTGATGGGATTGAAGGGTGCGTTCCAATGCCGATAGTTGGGATTCCTTTTCCGCTTTCGCTTTTCGGAGGTTATCCACCATAGAGGTCAAGCCTTTCACCCTGCGCTCTGCCAGACTTATTTCCACTTTAAGGTCTGCCAATGCTTTTTTGTGTTGGACAACCTGTTCCTCTATATTGGTACATTCTTCCGAAAGGTATCGGCGGTATTCCTCCGTGCTTCGATGTCTTGCCCCAGTTTCGGAAACATTACGTCCCCGTTCCAGTTGCCATTTTTCGTTCACTTGCGAGAGTTCATCGTGTAACATTTTCATTCTTGCAGAAAACTCATATTTGTCCTTTCCTGCAAACATCTTTTTGAACGCAAACTTACCGTCTTGGATTGGCAATAAGGTAAGGTGCATATGCGGGGTCGTTTCATCAAGGTGTACATAACACCCGACAATATTCTCCTCACCGAATCTTTCACTCATGAACCGGTACATATCCTTTGCCCATTCTTCTATTTCCGGCTTTCGTTGAAGCGAAGCATTGGCGGTATTGTTACCGGAACCATACACAACAGCCTGGTCTCCAAAAGCAAGCTGCCGCATTTGAAACTTCGATCCGCCCAGTATAAAATCCACGACCGTGCGAAATTTCGGTTCTGCCAAATCCGAATTGGGATCTTTTATCCCACGCCCGGCAAGGTTTTCAGCCATGCGTTCAGGAATAGACTTGTCCTTGTTTACAGGTCGCACCTTACCGCCCTTTACAATCTCGAAATTCAACCGTTCCCTCTGGCGGTCATAATTACCCTTGTCTATGGCGTGTTTCCAGCCGCTTTCCGTCCAGTTACGCTGGTGTTCGTTGCTTTGCGCGGTGGTTATGCCTTTCATCACGTTCATGTGCATCACCTGCCATGATTTTTCAGCCATATCATCCGTTTTTATCGGACAACCGATTTGCCCCAGCTTGCTGCTTGTCCGGCAACCGCTCCCACCGACCGTAATCGTGTGGGGTATTGAGTTACCCATACTTCCCTCTGTTTGGTCAGCGTGCAAGCACTGCTGCACGCTTATAATGGCAAGCCTACAAATGTAGGGCATCACGGCTCGTCCGTGGTTATACAATAGTTTTTGACTTACAACATCGGTTGTGGAGTCTATAAAAGGGTGGAATCACGCTCCTGATACTTTGCCCAAACGCCCTGAACGGCTGTCGGAGCGTGGCGAGCATATCCGTTTCGCTCGAACTATTGACCGCGCCGTCGTTTCCGGCGTCCAGAATCATCTTGGCGGTTATCTTGGATGCCTCCAAAAGTGAAGTCCAGTCACCTTCCAGTTCCTTGTGAAAGAACTCCAGGAAATCGGTCGGATCATCGAAGCGTGAGTTTCGTATGGCGCGTTTCAGTCCGGCTACGGCTACACGCTCGACAATCTCTTGGGCAAACTCCGTTTCTGCACCTGTCTTTATTGTCGGCTTGTCGCCCGAATGCTCTTTACCGGATTCATCGGCAAGCCGTTTCCGTCCGACTTCATGATACTGTCCACAAATCTCTCCCATATCTTCGTCAGACAGATTGCCATTTATCCATTCGGACAAAGCCTTGTCCAAATCATCGGCAAGTCCGGACCCTGTCTGACCGGTATAAGAGGCAGGAGTTTCGCCACTGGAGAATGGTGCAAAAGTCACGGTAATGACCACACTCTTTGCGAACCTTGTCCGACGAATATATCCCATCTCCTCCAGTTTGTCAAGGAACGCCCTGACGGTAGCCCTGTGCCAGTGCCATTCCACCGCAAGGTCTGAAATGGTCACATGACACTGGTCAGCCTGCAACACATACTCGTGGTTCTTCAAAAAGGGAGCGATAAAACCGAGGGCACTGAAAAAGTTTCCTTGCAGCTTTTTAAAGAATTAAATCTGCACATAG
>OGDN01000040.1_pt1 | contig 210062 bp, 186 predicted proteins | sample 1570271 | NCBI WGS metagenome assembly OGDN01 (sample SAMEA4384481, study PRJEB24528) | human gut metagenome | reverse complement strand
GGTCTTGTATGTTTTGTAAATCCATATATATGCTCCTAATCCAATTTGTGCAGACGGTCTGCATAAATTCATTTCATTTAATCTAGTGATTACGAGTGTCCGATAGGTGGTCACTAATCGGACACTTATCGGATACTATTGGTCATTTACTGGTCACTTATCATATATTAGTGACCACCTACTGGTCACTTTTAAATTTCTTGCACCTGTTCTAGACTTGTAATTGCACAAATCCATAACCTTCTGCGTTGAAATATTTCCATTCTGTCTGATATACTCTAATATTCTTTCTTCTTTCGACATTGACTTTAGTTCCGCTTGGCCTGTATTTTCATTTCTAATATCTGCCGCACCCGGAATATAAACAACCTGTCCAACTTCCAGTTTTAATGTCACTCTATCTGAACGCTCTGAAAAATCAAACTCCGGTTCTTTCCAGTTACCTGCCATATTACCAGTCCTCATCAAGCTCTTCCATCGCATCATCTACACCATCAGCATAGTCCTTATCTTTCTGATCTCTGTCCCAGTCATAATCTCCATCATCATAGATAGAATCATATCCGCTATCATAAGAAGCATATGGATTGCTCTTATTGCTAGAGGAATTACTCTTTGTCGAATAACTGCTGCTTGAACCACTTGAAGTTCCTGTCTTTTTGCTACTGCTGCCAGATGCTTGTTTGTTGTCACATCCTGCTTTAATACACTTTGGTTCACTTGCTTCACCGATTGCACCAATGATGTAAAATATGCCAATAACTACTAAAAACGTTGCTAAATATGTTCCAAACGAACCTTTCTTCATACAACTCACTCTCCTTTCTTTGCTCTGGGTTAATCAAAATCATAATCGTCCGGATCTATAAAACTGTCATGCTTTATACCAATCATTATACTCTCTTTATGTCCAAAAAACAGGACTTATAGTTGCTTCTTTATGCACCAATTATAACAAAATTCAAAATATCTATGTCGCATCATAGGCGACAAAAAAGGACGCAGGATTTTCTCCCACATCCTCACATCTATCTGGCTTTATCTGTCTTTCTCTTTATGTTATGACTTTACTTTATCTGTGTAATTCCAGAATAATATATGTTTTATAATTATATTCACCCAGCTTTTTTCCTATATAGATATCTCTTTTCAAACTCGTTAACATCAATAGCTTTAGAAAAATAATACCCCTGAAATACATCACATCCCAGCTTTGTCAGATTATCAACCTGATCTTCTGTTTCAACCCCCTCTGTAATAATCAAAAGATTAAGCTCCTTTGCCATTTTTATCACAGAAGCAAGTATTATGCGGCTTTTCTTAACATTCTTAGTCTCTTTTATAAAGCCCATATCAACCTTTAATACATCAACATTAATATCCTTTAATGTATTAAGCGATGAATAACCGCTTCCAAAATCATCCATTTCAATAGTGAATCCTGCTTTTCTTAGTTCTTCCAGTTCTCCCATCAGATTAGGTACATCTGACATAATCGTAGTTTCTGTGATTTCAATTTTTAGATTAGATGGTTCTATATCATATTTCTTTATAAGACCTGCAAATGTGTTAAATATATCAATATAATAAAAATCCTTAGGAGATATATTTACCGATATGCTCATATTGATACCAACTTTCTTCCACTCTCCTAACTTAGCCGCTGCCTGCTCCCAGATATATCTGTCAAGTCTGCTTATGAGCCCAGACTTCTCATATACAGGTATAAAGTCTATTGGTGAAACAATCGTTCCATCTGGCTTTATTCTTCTTACTAAAGCTTCTGCACCTGTAAGCCTCCTTGTTTTTGCAGAAATCTGTGGCTGAAGATACATCTTGAACTCACTGGCTTTTATAGCATCATCAAATTCATCAACTATTGTCTTATATTTAATAGCAGCTTCAAGCATTGTGTCATCATAATAAGCAATAAAGCTATGTGTATCATCCTTAATCGAGGCTACTGCAAATGAAGCCTTGTCACACATAAATGATAATGATTCATTCATATTATCAGTCCTGTATATCCCAAAACAGACTCTGACATTATATACTGAATCAGAAAGCACATCCTGTAATGTCTCCCTGCATTCATAAAGATGTTCTTCATTAAATGTAGCTTCATCTGCAATCACTACGAAATGATCTTCACCAACTCTTCCGTATAAATATCCATCTACCGCATGTTTTTTTATTATATCTGCCTGCAAGCTTATCATGTCCGGCCTCATGTCTTTTATCCTTGTCTATTTTTATAATCATATACTGAAACACTATTACTGCTAATAATAATGCTACTACAATTCCTATTATCATACGTTTAACCTTCTGCCATCCAATCTTTTTCCCTTCATTAACCGCTTGTTTTCATACATGCGGCTGTCTGCACGCTTAGTAAGCTCTTCCATAAGATAATAATGCTCTCTTGTGCTTATTTCATATCCTTTGGCATATGAAATCTTAATATTGTTTTTTTCATTGTAAACATTTATTTTTCTTTCAAGACTATCCAGAATCTGGTGTATCTCTACTGCATTTGTCTTCTCCAGAATAACGCAGAATTCATCAACACCTATACGGTACGCACTAATACGTTTATTCTGCACGCCTGCAAGTATAGCTGAAAAGCTCTCAATATATCTGTCCCCCATCTCGTGTCCAAGAGTATCATTAACTCTTTTCAGATTATTAAGATCAAACATTATAACTCCCACTAAAAATGTATCATCTGCATTATTAAGTCTGATTATATGATTCTGGTATGCCAGCTTGTTATTAATCCCTGTTACATCTGTATAAGCCATACTGTCAACATCTGCGTTTATCCTTGAACTGACAAAGAATACAGCAAGTATGATTATATCAAGAATCAGTGCTGTACACGAAAGAATCCTCGGAAGCATTTCGTTATGTTTTAGCACATAAACAGTAAGATATATCTGTATAGCTATCAATATAGTAATCATGACACTCATTCCAAGGAGTAAGCTTTTAATATATTTCCTATTAGACATAACTCTCTCCTTTACATCAGGCAACTATAATACGCTTAACATACTCCTTAGCAAGCCCTATTTTAATATCCTTAATAACTACTACATAATTTCCATTTATTTCAGATAGTACACTTATCTTACTACCCACAACAAATCCAAGACTTTGAAGCCTGTGTACCATATCTTTGTTTCCAACAATTCTCTGAATTATATATATTTTGTTTTTATCTGCAAGATTTAGTGGCATAATCAAAAATCTCCTGTTTAATGTGTCAATAGGTTAGCATCTACTAACTTCGCAGATAGAATTATATCATCCTCTTTTTATCTGTCAATAAAAACACCATACCTTTTTCCTATGTTTTTATTAAAATACACCCGTTTGATTCACTTATCCTGTTGTTCAAATATCTTTGTAAAGTAAGAGCATGATAACAGATAACTCTGCAACTAATGCAAATAACATGCTATATTATTCCCATAAAAAATAAGAGATATCATATCAAAATGATATGATACCCCTTATTTTCATTACATTATTTAATTATTATCAGATTAGTTATTACCACGATTATCAATCTTAGCAATATCAACTATAGATAATTCCTGATTATTGAATGCATGCTCAAGACTTGATATAAGTGCATGGGCTGTATCAAGACTTGTAAGGCAGTGAACGCCTGTCTCAATAGCATATCTTCTGATAAGGAATCCGTCCTTGGCTCTCTCAATTCCATTCTCTGGTGTATCGATTACAAGGTCAATCTTATGCTCTAAGATAAGGTCAAGAAGTGTAGGTGCTTCCTGTCCAATCTTATTAACCTGGATTGCATGTACTCCATTTTCCTTGAGAACCTTTGCAGTTCCTCTTGAAGCATATATCTTATAACCAAGTGCTTCGAATCTCTGTGCAATATCAATACCATCCTGCTTATCCTTATCTGCAAGAGTCATGATAATCTGCTTATGCTTTGGAAGTCTGATTCCAGCTCCTTCGAACGCCTTATAAAGTGCCTCATCAAAGCTCTTAGATATACCAAGACACTCACCAGTAGACTTCATCTCTGGTCCGAGACTGATATCGGCTCCTCTGATCTTCTCAAATGAAAATACAGGCATCTTAATTGCATAGTAATCTGCTGCCTTCTGAAGTCCCGGCTCATATCCTAATTCCTTAATTGTCTTACCGATAATAACCTGTGTTGCAAGCTTAACAATAGGAATACCTGTAACCTTACTGATGTATGGTACTGTACGGCTTGAACGAGGGTTAACCTCAATTACATATACCTGGTCATTATATACGATAAACTGAATGTTAATCATACCCTTTACATGAAGAGCTCTTGCAAGTCTTCCTGTATAATCTTCAATCATGTCTACAATCTTAGGTGATATAGACTTAGCTGGATATACTGAAATACTGTCTCCTGAGTGGATACCGGCTCTCTCAATATGCTCCATGATACCAGGAATAAGAATATCCTGACCATCGCATACAGCATCAACTTCGATTTCCTTACCCATAAGGTACTTATCAACAAGGATTGGGTGATCCTGCTTAATTCTGTTGATGATGTTCATGAATTCAACTACATCTTCATCAGATACAGCAATCTGCATACCCTGTCCACCAAGTACATATGAAGGTCTTACAAGCACAGGATATCCAAGCTCATTGGCAGCCTTAAGAGCTTCATCAACTGTAAATACAGTCTGTCCCTTAGCTCTTGGAATCTGTGTCTGCTCAAGAATCTCATCAAAAAGCTCTCTATCCTCAGCAGCATCTACATCTTCTGCCTTAGTTCCAAGAATAGGAACTCCCATCTTCATAAGTGCTTCTGTAAGCTTGATAGCTGTCTGTCCACCAAACTGTACAACTGCACCATCCGGCTTCTCAAATTCTACAATTGATTCAACATCTTCTGCTGTAAGTGGTTCAAAGTAAAGCTTATCAGCAATATCAAAGTCAGTAGAAACTGTCTCTGGGTTATTATTTACAATAACTGTCTCGAAACCTTCTTTTTTGAATGCCCATGTACAATGAACTGAACAGAAGTCGAACTCGATACCCTGTCCGATTCTGATTGGACCAGAACCAAGTACAAGAACCTTCTTCTTATCCTTAGTCTCAACCGCTTCGTTCTCACTGCCATATACTGAATAATAGTATGGTGTTGTAGCTGCAAACTCTGCTGCACATGTATCAACCATCTTAAATGCAGCATGAATATTATACTTGTCTCTTAATTCCTTGATTTCTCTTTCTGTGTGACCTGTTAAATCACCGATAACATTGTCAGGAAATTCAATTCTCTTAGCTTCTCTTAAAAGGCTCTCTGTAAGAGGTCCCCTCTTAAGAGCATTCTCCATATCAACAATAATCTGGAGCTTATCAATAAACCATAAGTCTATCTTAGTAATATCATGCATCTTGGCTGCAGAAATGTGTCTTCTTAAACCTTCAGCTATCTTCCAGATTCTTCTGTCATCTACAATTGCAAGCTCTTCAAGAAGCTCTTCATCTGTAAGTCCTGTAAAGTCATATGACATAAGGCTGTCAACATGCTGTTCAAGAGAACGTATAGCCTTCATAAGACCACCCTCGAAATTATCAGAAATACTCATAACCTCACCTGTAGCCTTCATCTGTGTTGTAAGTGTTCTCTTAGCTGAGATAAACTTATCAAATGGAAGTCTAGGAATCTTAACTACGCAGTAATCAAGTGCTGGCTCGAAGCTTGCATATGTCTTTCCTGTAACCGCATTCTTAATCTCATCAAGTGTATAACCAAGTGCAATCTTAGCTGCAACCTTAGCAATAGGATAACCTGTTGCCTTAGAAGCTAATGCTGATGAACGGCTTACACGAGGGTTAACCTCGATTACACAGTACTCAAAGCTGTCTGGATGAAGTGCATACTGTACATTACATCCACCTGTGATGCCTAATTCATCAATAATTCTTAATGCAGATGTTCTTAACATCTGGTATTCCTTATCTGAAAGTGTCTGTGAAGGAGCTACTACAATACTATCACCTGTATGAACACCAACAGGGTCGATATTCTCCATATTACAGATAGTAATACATGTTCCATTGCTGTCACGCATTACTTCATATTCAATTTCCTTCCAGCCGGCGATACAACGCTCAACTAAAACTTCGCCAACTCTTGAAAGTCTTAATCCATTCTCAAGAATTTCTCTTAATTCCTGCACATTGTTAGCGATACCACCGCCGCTTCCACCAAGTGTGTAAGCTGGACGCAGAACTACCGGATAACCAATCTTAGCGGCAAATGCTTCGCCATCCTCAACATTGTTAACAACAAGTGATGGTGCACATGGCTCACCAATCTTTTCCATAGTTTCCTTGAACATAAGGCGGTCTTCTGCCTTCTTGATTGTAAGTGCAGTTGTACCGATAAGCTTTACATTATGCTCCTCAAGGAAGCCTGTCTCTGCGATTTCCATTGCAAGGTTAAGTCCAGCCTGTCCACCAAGTGTAGGTAAGATGCTGTCTGGCTTTTCCTTTAAGATAATCTGCTTTAATGCTTCAACTGTAAGAGGCTCAATATATACCTCATCAGCAATATCTTTATCTGTCATGATAGTAGCAGGGTTAGAGTTAACCAGTACTACCTCAATTCCTTCCTCTTTAAGAGAACGGCATGCCTGTGTTCCGGCATAGTCAAATTCTGCTGCCTGACCAATAACGATTGGACCAGAACCTATAACTAATACTTTCTTAATACTCTCAATCTTTGGCATGTTCTTAGTCCTCCTTCTTCATCATATCCATAAATCTGTCAAACAGGTACGCTGTATCCTGTGGACCTGCGCAGGCTTCTGGATGGAACTGTACTGTGAATATATTCTTACCAACATATTCAAGTCCCTCATTAGTCTTATCATTAACATTCTCAAATGCAGGTACTGCAACCTTACTGTCTAATGTGCTTTCATCTACAACATAACCATGATTCTGTGATGATATATAACATTTGCCAGTCTTTAAATCCTTAACAGGGTGGTTAGCACCTCTGTGTCCGTACTTAAGTCTGTGAGTATCAGCTCCTGTAGCAAGTGCCATAAGCTGATGTCCAAGACAGATTGCAAATATTGGTACATTGCTGTTATACAGCTTCTTAATCTCTTCAATTATCTCTACACATTCCTTAGGATCTCCAGGACCGTTAGATAACATAATTCCATCAGGATTAGATGCAAGAATCTCTTCTGCCTTAGTATATGCAGGATATACTGTAACTTCACAGCCTCTGTTATTAAGTGATCTTGCAATATTCTTCTTTGCTCCAAAGTCCATAAGAGCAACCTTAGGTCCTTTTCCTGTAAGGACATACTTTTCTGAACATGTAACCTTTCTTACAACACCCTTAACACTGTACTCCTTAATCTTAGGAAGTACCTCATCAAGATTGTAATTCTCATTAGTTGTAATCATACCGTTCATAGTACCCTTTTCTCTTAATATCTTAGTAAGGGCTCTTGTGTCAATCCCACAAATACCTGGGATATCATTATCAAGAAGGAATTTCTGGATAGGATCTTCATTTCTGAAGTTGCTTGCCATTCTGGAAAGCTCACGTACAATATATCCATCTGGCCATGCTTTCTGGGATTCCATATCCTTATAGCACACTCCGTAATTACCGATAAGAGGATATGTCATTGTTACTGCCTGTCCTGCGTATGAAGGATCAGTCAGCACCTCCAGATATCCTGTCATAGATGTGTTAAAGACAATCTCACTAATAACTTCGCGGGTCGAACCTATGCTGGTTCCTTCAAAGACCGTTCCATCTTCAAGTATCAAAAATGCTTTCATGAATGCCACCTTAATTCCTTTCGTTTATTTAATTTAATCATATGCCAAGAGACGCTAAAATGACTTTTGCGCAAAAAAAAAGACACAAAAATGCCTTTTTTCTCTCAAACTTTACAATATGTTACCATAGTTAAATATAATTTTCAAGCAAATATTTAACTATGTTTTGCATAAAAATGCATACTTAAATGTATATACTGAATATAACAGCCCATAACAGTTCCAAACCTTTTTAAGACCTGTTATGGGCAGCATAATAAATTATCTAATCTGTGTTATTACCTGATCATTAACTGTCCATATCTGTATGCATTTATCATCCGGCACATTCCTTCCTCCATCACTCCCACCAATGCCATATTCATCAAACCAGTTCTTGACATTATTATACACAGAATCATTTATAAGTTCTTTATTATATGTACTGCTTGAAACTTTCAGACATATTCTCTTTTTCTTCGACCACTGTGCATATATATTATATATACCTCCATCGTCATCCACCAGCTTTGAAACAACAGCACCCTTTTCATATCTTGTTCCATCCCCATCCCTGTCAGAATTCCATGAATCAAGATTATATCCCGGTCTTAAAAGTTCATTAGGAAGATGATTATCCTGCTCATAACCTGTTACAATTATTGTATCATTTCCATATCCGCCATTGACATCAATACCAATGCTATATGAGTTTTCTTTCCACACAGCATTTAAATTCACTATATCTCCATCTGTATAAGATAATGTATTTCTGGCATTTTTATATGGCATTATTAATGTGTCATCATTCTTTTTCCAGCATGTTCCTGTCCACCCTGAAATTCCATATATATCAGAAACTTCCGGAAGTTCTCCTGTTCTGTCAAACACAAACATCCTTTTATAGTACCCCGATTCATCCCACTGCCAGCCTGCAGCACTCCTGTTTTCCAGATTCCCGCTGGCATCTTGTGGTTTATTCCCATACAAATGTACCTCATAAACTATCGGGCGTATATAAATATTAACAATTACATCAGCTAGTACAGTACCACTAAATTCTCCACTACAATCCCCATCAACTTTCCAGCCCGGATTAGTATTTACACTGATTGAATATATAGAATCTCCTGTTATTTTTTCTGAATATTCATACACAGAATTCTTCTCTCTCTGACCATTAATGTCTATGTTCATTCTTGCATGACTGTTATAGCTTTCTTCCTTCTTCCACTCTTCATTATCAGACAAGTAAAATATATTAACCTTAACATCATAGTCACAGCGCTTCCACTTTGCCTTTATCGTAATGTTTTTATCTGTATAAGCACCGATATCAACCCGTACACCTACTGCTCCAAAATCATTATATGATTTCCCTGCACCATAAACTTCCCAACCTTCAAATATATAGCCTTCTCTGTAAACTCCATTAATCCTTACATATGGAGTCACACCCACACAGTCATAATAATTAGAAACAGTTGTTCCATCTTTAGGTACAGAAGCATTATAACCTTTTATTGTGTGATATTTTCCATATTTATCAGCCAGATATTCACCTACCCTCAGATCTTTAAACCACTTCCCGGCATTGGGTCCCCTGTCTTCCTGTGATTCATAATATATATCTGTGCATTTACCACCACCTAAATCAATGGTTATACTATGTTCAACTTTATACTCATCCACTGCTGCAAATATAGCAGCTCCCGTTGCACACACTGCAATAATAAAAAATATGACTCCAATAATAATTTTTCTTTTCAAATGTTTCATAGAATTCTCCTCATACATGCTCACAATTCACACATGGCAGCACCCGAAAAATCCATAAAACAAAATACGCGCATAACAGAATACCTTTACAGATATTATATTACCACGCGTATTTATATTATGTAAATATTAAAATTGTTTTTAATAAATTTTTAATCTTTTATCTCCATCTGGCCTATATACTTCCATGTGCTTCCATTATCTGAAGACTGGTATTTTGCTGCTGTTTTACCATCATTATACATGCCATTCTTTCCCTGTGTAAGATAAATAGTTATTAATCCCGTAGAATCAACAACCGGCACTAATGCTTCTTTGTATACGTCATTCCATTTCAGTTGTTCTGTTGATTCTGATGTTCCATATGTCGTTCCGCTGTCAGATTTTGTTTCCTGGTTCTGACTGTTTGCTGCCGAACTATCCAGTTCCTGTGCTTCAAGCATCACCTTTGCAAATGTTTTTCCACCGTCATCAGTCTTATATAAATTGCTGTCCATGCCATCAACATAATCATAACAGAAAAAGCCGACATCCGCAGAAACATAAACAACTCCCTTTATAATATTAGTAGCAGGACCGCTTCCAACTATCTCCCAGCTCTCACCTCCATTAGAGGTCTTATATATCTTTGACGATTCATTAGTGTCATTACTTTTAGCATATCCACATACAACAACTCCGTTATCGGAATCAAAAAACTTCACATAATAATAATCAGCATTATATATATTATCAAGTTCACATGTAGTCCAGTTTTCGCCCTTATCATCAGAATAAATAACTGTAACTGGAATCTTAGTACTGCTAGCGGTCTTTCCTCCATAAACAAATGCTGTTTTACCTGTTGTTATCATATAACTATCCTGTTTCAGGCTTGTTGTGCTGTTATCTTCATATAAAAGATAAGAATACGATACAGGTACAGTTATATATTTCTCGCCGCCATCATATGTAACATATAAAGAATTCTCTTTTATAACATAATTAGCAAGCTCATCCTTATTGGAATTAGTCGTAACCTCTGTATCGCCACCAGAATCAATACCAAGATTAGCATAATACTGCTTTAATCCATAATCTTCTGAACTCATCATAGATGTAACATAAAGTGTAGATGTTCCATTAAAATTATCGTCCATATAAAATGTCACAACCCATTCACATTTAAGTACCCCATTATCCATTATTCCATCCCATGATGAAAAATAATCAGAATTTGTATCCTGTGGTACAATCCAAAATGACAGAAGCACTGTATTACTTGCAGAATCAAGCATAGTGACTGAATCCAGACCATATTTTCTTACAGCCATGGAATATGAAATATATTTCTGCCTGAACTGGCTTATATATCCATCAAGCCATTCCTTCGAAAGTTCTTTGATATTTCTTTCTGAATAGCCCTCATCATCAGCGCCAACATCTACACTGAATGTATATCTTGACTTTATATCCAGCTTTTCCCTGTGATATCTTGAAATATAGCTGTATATAAAAATACCAATAACAATCAGGCAGAATACTACCAGAACACCATATGTAAGCATTCTTGTCTGAAATCTCTTACTTTTCTGGTTCATAGCTGCCTCCTGTCATTAAAATTCTCTTTTATTATGCATTGCTTCTCTTATAATCACCCTGTAATATTTATACCACCACAAGAAGTACATGGCACCAGCTCCAAGCACCAGCATAATTACAATCACAAACGGATGAATGGCATATATCCATGTTGCTGATACACTTCTGTTAAGCACCGGCAGACCATACGCAAGAAGAACACATATTGCCATAATTGTACCATTAAGCACACTTCTGTTCTCATATATTCCTCTAAAATGATCAAATGCTATAATTGCAAACATCTCTCCTATCGGTCTTGAACATACTGTAAGAATACACAGCATAAGACTGTTAAGAACCGGCACCTGGAAAATCATAAGAATTATAAAATAGAACACAAATTCTGTCACTATTTTGTATATGAACTTTCCAAGGAAATTCATGTACGGGCTTACGAGCATTACCCTTATCATAAGATAATCCCTGTCTCCCATTGCAAAAATCGTGGTATTTGAAAAGCTTCCACATATAGTTGATAGCATTACAAAAAGATAAATTATAGTTGTATCCTGATGAAGCTTAATCAACGGGAAAAAATGTGCCATAATCATATATGGAATAAACATAAACAGCCATACATACAATAATTTTCTTATAAACTCCCATAACAGCATAATTAGCTGCGATATAATTCCTACTGCCATCCTGCCCTTTGACTTTTCACCAAAGGCATCCTCCTTTAGATGCTTTTTCACTAAAGGAAGACTCTTTATCAGACGTATACCGCCCTCTGTACCCTCATAGTATCGTAATATTTTCTCAGCAAACAGCTTTCTAAATAATCTCATTGTCTGCCTCCCCAAGTATATCTAATACAGCCTTCTTAATTTCAGGAATCTGCATCGTCTCATATGAAATCAGATTAAGTTCTCCATTATTAAGCACAACCACATCCCGTGAAATCCTGTGTGCAATATCAAGAAGTCCTGTTGACATTAATATAATATGTTCATCCTTCACCTCATTAAGCACATCGAGCATATCATCAATATATTCTTCAGTACAATAATCAAGAGCCTCATCAAACATCATCACATATGGCTTCTGTATAAGAAATGCCGCAAGCTGCAGTCTTTTCTTCTCTTCAAAGCTATAATCTCCAATATGCTTATCCCTTATTTCTTGTGAAAGCTTAACCTTTTCAAAATAGTACTCCGGTTCTTCGCTATTCTTATTCATATCGCACAGCATGCTTATAAACTGATATCCTGTTATAAGCATAGGCAGAACGCTCTGTTTTGCGGCAAAAAACAATGTACTTTTCTCCTGAGTCTTAACCTCGCCTGAGTCCAGAGAAATATCCCCTGCTATGCACTCAAAAAGAGTAGTTCTTCCGGCACCCGGACCTCCAAGAATAGGATATATTCCACCTTTATTAAATATATATTCAACATCAGTAAGAATCTCAGTCTTACCAAAGCTTTTCTTTAAATGACTTAAATGTAACATTATAATTCTCCTGCATCAAATGTGTCATATCATTATATTACATATTTATTGGGTTTGTAAACCTTCAAAACCTTATTATATTGCATTTATTCAGCAACAATGATATAATCTTGAAATATTTTGCTAATAATATAAAAAAATGTAGAGGTGTACAGTATTGAAAGATTTTTTTAAAAGAAAAGGCTGGAGAATATGCTTTGCAGCATATATATTTATATACCTTCCATGGTTTTCAACTCTTGAAAAAGTAATTAACAGTGATTATCCCGGGCTTCATATCATCAATATTCCTTTTGATAATATGATACCTTTCTGTGAGTACTTTATAATTCCATATGTATTATGGTTTTTATATGTAGTTGCGGCGTGCATATATATGTATTTTAAGGCAGATAATAAAGAATTCATACAGTTTGCGTTATCACTCATAATTGGTATGTCACTCTCTCTTACTATATGCATGATATATCCTAATGGTCTTACATTAAGACCTGATTATATCCCTGATAACTTCTGTGGAAAGATAATCAATGCACTATATACAATAGATACCTCAACAAATGTATTTCCAAGTATACATGTATACAACTCACTGGCAGTTAATTTTGCATTGCTGCGCTGCAAAGCTTTAAAAGGACATATAATAACAAAGACATTATCTTCCATTCTTTGCATCCTTATATGCCTTGCAACCGTATTTTTAAAGCAGCATTCTGTAGTCGATGTAATCGGAGCAATCATTCTTTATATCGTTCTTTACATTTTCATATATGTTATTGACTACAGCTGTTTAAAGAAAGCTTAGTGGATTCTCTTTAAACATTTTGAAAGAAGTTCTATAAGAAGAACTACAACAAATAATACAATAAGAATTGAGCCAACGGCGTCCCATCTGTAATTGTTCATGTAGACAATCAGTGGGGCGCCGATTCCGCCTGCTCCAACAAGTCCTAATGTACTTGCCGACCGCACATTCACATCCAGCCTGTACATCACAGCATCCTTAAACTGAATCTTAAGCTCAGGTACTGCCACATACCGTAGTCTTGCTATGAATCCTGTTCCAGCACATTTGCACGCATTCCACGCCGCCATGTTCCAGTTGTCAACCGCAACTGTAAATCTCTTTGTCAGAAGTCCAATACTGCACATCATCATTGTAAGCACACCGGCAAAGCTGCCAGGTCCCGTAACCCTTATGAATATAAGTCCATACACATACACAGGTACAGTTCTTATTGCCATAACAACAAGCCTGCCAATAAAAGCCACCGGTGCCGGAACGAATTTTCTCGAATTAATAAGAGTAAGTATTGCTGCAAACACTGCTCCGGCACATGTTCCCGCAACTGCAATTGCAATAGTTTCAAGCATCAGATACATAACGCCACTCTTTCCGGTCATAAGCATGTATTCCCAGTCCGGATGCGAAATTCCGTGCATAATTGCACTAACAACCTTAATGCCAAGCTTTGATGTTGATACATCTTTAACTGCACTGAGACTGTATACAAAAAGTGCCATGATACATACACTTATAATCACATTCGCAATTTTATTCCTCTTAATCCGTCCATCAAGATATGCTTTCAGGAATGTGCTAATTCCCTCAATCACAAGCACTGCGGCAAAAAGCATAACAAGAATCATCCCAACCCTGCTGTATTCACGCCAGCTTATCTTTTCATTAAGCAGTAGTCCTATTCCACCTGCACCTACATAGCCAAGTATTGCCGCATGTCTTATATTAGCTTCCAGTACATAAAGCGAATTGCTAAGATATCCCGGCAGCAGTTCAATAATAACTGTCCGCGAAAATGCTTTAAATCTTCCTGCTCCTATAGCTGTAACTGCTTCATATGGCTTCAGTGTCAGGCCTTCAATGTCCTCACCACCAATTCTTGCCATTACAGCCCATGTCGATACAGCTATTGCAATCGTACCCGCTGCCGCACCAAGTCCCCATATGAATGTTGCTACAAGTGCGAGTATAAGCACAGGAATTGTTCTTACACACTGTACAGTAACTCTTACAACAATCCTGACATAAGGCTTCTTAATAAGATTACCTGCATATAAAAATGATGTAAAAAGTCCAAACACAGCACCAATAAATGTACCCGCAATCGACATCTGCACGGTCTTAATAAGTGGTTCTATAATCTTACCACAATATCCTGTATCCGGTGGGAACATTCTTTTTATAAATAATACAGCCTGACTACCTCTCTTTATAATTACATTCATATCAAAGCCTGTTACAACAAAACAGAATATTATTATAAAAAGCATTACCAGCGCAGTAATTCTTCTGATAGCCTTCATTCTATTCATACTTTTCATACGCACCACCATATATGAATTCAACATCCTCGTTTGTTACCTCTGGCGACTTTTTATCAAGTACAAGTCTGCCATCAGCAATTCCTATAATTCTGTCTGATTTCTTCAATGCAAGCTCTACCGAATGACTGTTCATAATAACTGTTATATTGTACTGCCTGTTAAGCTGTACAAGAATATCAGTAATCTGTTCTGCACTATATGGGTCTAGCGAAGCAACCGGTTCATCCGCAAGAATGATATCAGGCTTCTGCATTAGTGCCCTTGCAATTGCAACTCTCTGTTTCTGTCCTCCTGAAAGCTTTTCCGCATATGAATACATTTTTTCAGATAATCCCACTGCTTCAAGCTGCTTCCTTGCATACTCCTTCTGTTCCTTAGTAAATATACCAAAAAGTGCCTGAAAATCATTTCTATCTGCCAATGCCCCATTAAGCACATTGTCTAAACAGGTCATTGTATCAACAAGGCAGAAATCCTGATATATAGTGCCTATTGTTTTCTGAATATCTCTTTTCTTTCTTCCCTTAAGCTTTGTAAAATCCTGGTTATTAATAATAATACGGCCTGCAGTTGGCTTAATCATTCCATTAAGCAAGCGAAAAAGAGTGGTCTTTCCAGCACCACTCTTTCCAATTACTGATATGAATTCGCCCTGTTCTACTGAAAAACTAATGTTATCAAGGGCTTTGTCTCCACCTTTATATAATTTACTCACACTGTCTATCTGTAACATGTATATTGTCCTCCCAGACAGCTTAAAGGTGAATTATTTCTTTAACATATTCTGCGCCGCACGCTCTGCATCATAGTCAGAGCTTTTGGCATACTGATATCCAATATGGCTTAATACATTCAAAACTTTAAGTCCGTCTTCACTTTTTCCTATATTAATACAAGCATCTGCAAATGCTTTCTTAAAGCCTTCTGACATAATATCTGAATTCTTACTAACACATATTGTATCATCCATTATCTGATCTGTCACTGCCAAAACTGCAGTCTGTTTATAACAATCATCTGTACCACCGAATTTGCTCATCCAGTTAGCTGCATATTTTGCTCTCATATGTGCAAATCCAACTATAACATCAACCTGTCCTGCTGCAAGTCTTGACATAGATGTTGTATATGAATCAGACTGTACGACATTGGCAAGGTCACTTATCTGCTTCCCATAATTATTGTAAAGCCACAGACTTGGGTATATATAACCTGATGCTGATGAAGCACCCATTACAGCCCATGTTGCACCATTCAAATCATCCCATGTAAGCTTCTGTCCTGCATTAACCTTGGCAGCAAGCTCCTGTCCCTTAGTACTTGGTCCTGCAAGAATTATTGAACGGTAATATGTTGTAAGATTATCTGTAAATGCTTCCTCCGTTCCGTCATTCCAGTCCTTGGCATTAAGAGAATCCTTGTTAATAGCTTTTCTCTGTGCAGTAAGCAGAACATCACAGTCATCATCATATGTAACATAAGTTCCGCCAGAAATAAATCCTGCATCTGTTGTTCCGGCACTTAAAGCTTCTCCTACTGCACTGTAAGAAGTTCCTACTGTAATCTCAACATTGCCTACATTATAGCCTTGTGCAGCAAGTTCATCTTTAATCATGCCGCCAAGAGGCTCAAGTCCTGTAAGCAGCGTATCAGCATCCTGATACGGTGCAATCATTATTCTGAATGTATCAATATCCTTAGAATCTTCTTTAGTTGTATCTTTTCCACAGCCTGTCAGCCCTGCTGATAATCCCATACAAAATGTCGCTGTAAGTAACACAGCCATTCCTTTTTTCAAATATTTTGTTAATTTCATTATTTTGTCTCTCTTCCAATTTCCTTTAACATATTTTTATCGCTTCTAATTGTAGCACATGCAACAGTAGTAAGCATATTACCTGTAATAGTAGCAGACACACCAGACTGAAATGCCTTGATTCCGTCTCCTGTAAGAAGTGCTCTTCCTGCGCCAAGTCTTATATCAGCCTCTGGGTTAATATATCTAAAGAATGCTATTGTTCTTAATATCTCAGGCTCAGTAAGTCTCCTCTCATTCTCAAGAGGTGTACCCTTAATTGGCATAAGTGCATTAAGAGGAATAGAGTCAACTCCAACTTCCGCAAGACTTATTGCCATATCAAGTCTGTCTTCCCAGTCTTCGCCCATTCCTATTATACCACCTGAACATGCCCACATACCTTCTGCTTTTACAAGCTTTAAAGTTTCAATCTTCATATCGTATGTATGTGTAGTGCATATATTAGGGAAATTTCTTCTTGAAGTCTCAATATTATGGTGATAACTTGTAACACCTGCTTCATGAAGTCTGTGAAGCTGCTCAGCATTAAGAAATCCCATAGATGCACACAGCTCAATATCACATTCTTTATTCATAGTCTCATAAGCATGAACAGCCTTTTCAAATTCCTCACCGGTAAGAGCTTTTCCAGCTGTAACAATCGAAAAACGGTCAACACCTTCTGACTCATTCAGCTTACACGCCTTTACAATATCCTCTTCTGGAAGAAAATCATATACCTCACAGTCAGTGTGATTGTGTGCAGACTGTGCACAGTACTTACAATCCTCTGGACATTTGCCGCTTCTTCCATTAATTATAGAACATAAGTCAACCTTATCTCCAATAAAATGCTTTCTTATTCTGTCCGCACCCACGCAAAGCTCATCTAAGTCACAGCTAAGGAAAAATGTTAAATCATCCTGTCTTGTAATTCTTCTTCCGTTAATAATCTCTTCTGCCAGTTCTAATGGTGTCATATATACATACCTCTTTTGAAAAATATTTATTAGATTATAGAACTGAAAAAGGCGAATGTCAACAAATTGCGTCTTGCAGTTGACATTCGCCATATGTAATTACCCGCTGGTATTCTTTATCTCTTACCTATATCTGCCATATCATGTATAACATCAGATATATTCTCTACAGTTGAGGTTATTCTGTTATTAAGATCTGTACAGCTCTTAGCAAGCTTTCCTACCTCTAATGCTACAACTGAAAAGCCTTTTCCCGCCTCGCCAGCTCTTGCAGCCTCAATAGATGCATTAAGTGCAAGAATATTCTGCTTCCTCTGGATACCATCAAGCTGCTTGGTATTCTCCTTAATATCTCTCACATACTCTTCGCAGCTCTCAACACCACCTGTAAGCTTTGTAATCAATTGTCCATTGTACTTAGAATTATATTCTGAATTAATAAAATTATTAAGTACTGCTCCTAGCAGGTTAGCTGCTGCATTAATCTCCGCCTCTGTTCTTACTGTAACTTTTCCTAACGCCTCAATATACTCATCCTCATTAATACCCAGTTCTCTTGCAACGCCTCTGAATTTCTCTTCATCTGGATGCTCAGGTAAAACCTGACCTCCGATTACAGAGCCAAGCACTGTACCATCACTTAACTTAAGCGGAATACCAAAATCCACAAGTCCAGCATGGCAACGATATACACCTTGTCCTTCAGCATCACATTTTTCACATCTTCTGCATCCTTCCTTACTTCCTCTGGTAAGCTTCATACAGAAATCTGTAAAGTTGTAACATTCGGAAATATACTTCCCATCAGTTCCAACTGCAACCGTAGCTAATCCTGTTGCCACAGCCCAGTCAGACATAATTGATTCAAATTTCTCCATATCAGCAAAATCTTGAATCTTCATGCTTAAACCACCTCTTTTTCAATTGTTACATGTATTGATTGAATAAATTTTAACAAATAAGACCTCTAAAGTCAATGAATATGAGTAATTAGCAACATTTTTATGTACTGGCTCTGTATTAATGATGGAACAGTCTCATTCCTGTAAAGCACATAGCCATTCCACGCTTATTAGCTGTTTCAATAACCTGATCATCTCTTACAGAACCACCAGGCTGTGCTACATACTTAACGCCTGACTTATAAGCTCTTTCTATATTATCTCCAAATGGGAAGAATGCATCTGAACCGATTGTTACATCAGTATTGCCTGCAAGCCATTCCTTCTTTTCCTCTGTTGTAAATACAGATGGTTTCTCTGTGAATACTCTCTCCCAGTCATTGAGAATATCTTCATACTCATCACCAATATAAAGGTCAATTGCATTATCTCTGTCAGCACGGCCTACGCCTTCCTTAAATGGAAGATTAAGGACCTTTGGATTCTGGCGGAGATACCAGTTATCTGCCTTCTGTCCTGCAAGTCTTGTACAATGGATTCTTGACTGCTGTCCTGCTCCGATACCGATTGCCTGTCCATTCTTAACATAGCATACAGAATTAGACTGTGTATACTTAAGTGTTATAAGTGCAATAATCATATCAATCTTAGCTGATTCAGGAATTTCCTTGTTCTCTGTTACAACATTTGATAAAAGCTCCTTATCAATAACGAACTCATTTCTTCCCTGCTCAAATGTCACGCCAAACACCTGCTTTCTCTCGATTGGTTCAGGCTTATACTCAGGGTCAATCTTAATGATATTATAATTACCCTTCTTCTTAGACTTTAATATCTCAAGTGCCTCCGGTTCATAGCCAGGTGCAACAATACCATCTGAAACCTCATGCTGGATAAGCTTTGCTGTAGCAACATCACATACATCTGATAATGATATGAAATCACCGAAAGATGACATTCTGTCTGCGCCTCTTGCTCTTGCATACGCACATGCGATTGGGCTTAATTCTCCGATTGCTTCATCAACCCAGTAAATCTTCTTCTCGACATCTGTAAGAGGAAGTCCTACTGCTGCACCTGCTGGAGATACATGCTTGAAAGATGTAGCTGCTGGAAGTCCTGTAGCCTTCTTTAATTCCTTAACAAGCTGGTATCCGTTAAATGCATCAAGAAAATTAATATATCCTGGTCTGCCGTTAAGAATCTCTACAGGAAGGTCACTTCCGTCTTCCATAAATATTCTTGAAGGCTTCTGATTAGGGTTGCATCCGTATTTTAACTGAAATTCGTTCATATTCTTTCTCCTTAATTACTTTACATTCTTGTTAATAATTCTTGTTTCGTATTCACCTGTAGCAATATCAATATATCTTACAAAAAGTGAAACCTTGTTATCTGCATTAAGATTATCCCAGATCATCTGTGTGAATTCTTCAATATCACCTGATATCTTAACCCATGTAGGTTCTCCCTCATAGCTTGGAAGTGGATTGCCATCACCCATATATGTATGGATATAATGTCCTTCTCCTGCAAATGCTGCATCATATGTATATGTGTGTCTTTCACAGATGTCAGGATTACCATTATGGCTCTTTAATATTGACATTGCATATGAATATTCATTATTCTCAATATGAAGCACACTTGAAATTCTTGGTGTATAGTTAGGTGCATCATGCTCATATTTTCTTACTCTTAAAGATTCTTCAAATGTTTTTCCTTCTGAAAGGCCATCATAAACCGTATCAGTCTGGTCTCCATTAGTAACTATAGTATTATTGCCAAGTACTCTTACAGGGGCATAGATAATAAGCTCTGGTGCAACTAAAAGTGTTGATGTGTCAAAAGCTTCTGTTCTGATACCCTCTCCGTCCTGTACAAATACACGGTTACGGCTGCTCTCGCTTCTTCCCATAATAAAGTAAGCTGAAACTGCCTTCTTACCATCCTCTGACATACCGGCAACAATTCCTCTGCCCGGATAAGCACATCCTGATAATTCCTCTGAAAGGTTCTTAATTGTCATAACTGACCTCCTGTTAAATGTGATGACTGCGTTCGCTCCTCATGGTTCTTTTTCGCGAGTAGCGAAGATGCCAGAATTTCATTCTGGCATTGTCGCGGTGCTCCTCGAATATCCGTGAAAAATCCCCAATCCATGCAAGCATGATTGTGAATTTTCACTCCTATTCTCATCGCTACTCGCGCAAAAAACCGCCTGGGAACGCAGCTTATAGCTTAACGTTGCCCAGGCGGTCGGCTTTTTTAATATAAACTGTACTCCCTGTGGGTTATCCCACAATGCCTATAAGGCATCTTCCGCCAGTTGTACAGCACTTATTAATAACATACAACAAAATATGTTAAATTGCAACACCATTCTTCTTAAGAAGTTCTCTTGCTGATTCAACTGAATCAACACCTGTTGCATTCTTAATTGGTGCAAATTCCTTTTCTCTTACTACCTCGAATGGCAGGCAACTGTCAAGCTCATGAATCATATCAAGAACAAGACCCTCAAACTTATATCCATTAGGCTTTTCCGGCTTAACAAGATCACCATTCGCATCAATATATGGAATCTTCTTCTCAACAATATGTAAAGGAAGATTCTTTCCAACAATTCTTTCAAGATCAGAAACCCTGAACAGATAGTTAAGAATAACTCCAAAATTATATGCAGGGTCGCCTTTTGCATTCTTAGCATCCATCATCTCTTTAGTAAGTTCATAATACTCAACAATAGAAGGCTTGCCATCTTCAAGGCACATAACACCTACCTTCTCATCAGGAGCTGCTTTTCTTACAACCTTAGAACCAACTGCACAGTGCTTTTCAATTGTAGCACCGATAAATACAGGGTCTGCAATTCTCTGAAGGACATTGTCAACAGCGAATACATTCAGCCACTCAATGCCGTTCTTCTCAAGAACCTCTGTTAATCCAGCCTTCTTTAAAGATATATACCAGCCGCCATTACCATTAGGTGATGTAGCCATTCTTCCCTTTCCTTCAAGGTATATCTTACCTTCATAATCAGTAGCTGCTGCCATCTCCTGCTTGAAGAAATGTACATATTCACTCTTATATCCAAAGAAATCCTTTTCTTCAAAGAAAGAAACTGTAGCATCATTATTCTTCTCACTTGTCATAACAAATAAATGTATATAAGTTCCTGTTTCCTTAACAACATCCATAAGATTATTAATAAGGCACTCGAATATATAAAGTTCCTTGTTAACACCTACATTATACATTCCTTTAGGATTATCAGAACCAAGTCTTGTTCCCATTCCACCTGCAAGAAGAATTGCTCCAACCTTTCCGGCCTTAATTGCTTCTACACCTGTATTCTTAAATGTATCATAGTCTGCTTCTATCTCATCAAGTTCCATTGCATCAAGAGGTGTAATTTCACCTTTCTTAACAAGCTCAGACTTATGTTCAATTGCCGATAAAACTTCCATATCAGTCTTATCAATCTGTTCAAGAAGTGCTACCTTCTCATCATCTGATAATTCATCATAATATCTTAATATCTGTTCCTGACCGTACTTTGAAAGCTTCAGCTTTGCTTCTTCTAAATTCACTCTAATTCCCTCACTTATCTAATAGCTTATTGTCTGACGACATCTTTATAATTCTAACACATTAATAGTTTCCAAGCAACTTAATAGATTCAGCTTCTTCTTCAATACCTCTTAATGCGTTCATAACTCTTGGATCATCAATGTTACCAGCAAAATCAACAAAGAACCGGAAATTCCATCTCTTTCCCTCTACATTACCCTCAATTGGTCTTGATTCAATCTTATTCATATTAAGACCATTATATATAATATGACTTAAAAGATTATATAGAGTGCCTGCTTCATTAGCTGTTTCAAACACAATACTCATCTTCTGTGCATTCTTAACAAACTTTCTTGTATTAGTAACAATAACAAATCTTGTTGTATTGCCCTCCTGATCTGTAATTCCAGACTTTAAGATATCAAGATCATAAAGCTCTGCTGCTTCCTTACTCGCAATGGCAACATGAGTCTTATTATGCTCCTGAAAAATCATCTTTGCTGCAAGTGCTGTATTAGCTTGACTGATTCTCTGCCAGTCCTTGTGAGTATCTAAGAATCTGTCACACTGCATAAGTCCCTGTGGATGTGAATATACAGCAGTTACATTTTCAAGGTCAGTTCCCGGAAGTCCAAGTAACAAATGTTCAATCTTAACATAAGTTTCTGCTATTATGTAATTATTATATTCCTGTAACAAATCATACACATCAGCAACAATTCCGGCATTGGAATTCTCTATAGGAAGAACCGCATAATCAGCTTTCCCCTGCTTAACTGCTTCCATGCACTCTCTCCATGTAGGAACATTGAAATTATCAACATCCTTGCCAAAGAAATTAATCATGGCAGCATATGAATATGCACCTGGAACTCCCTGATATACTACCTTGCAATCTTTCTTATTAATCTCATCAATAGCCTCATATGGCTCTCTTAAAGTCTGTCCCATCTTTTCAAGAAGCATATACTGATTCTTTCTTGAGTTAGCCATAATCTGTGCAAACAGATCATCAATAGCATGCACATTATCAGGATTCTTGACAAGCTTCTTGACAGATTCTAACTTAGCTTTCTCGCGTGCCGGATCAAGAACCTTCTTTCCTGTCTCAATCTTATATTCTGCAACCTCAGTTGTCAGTTTCATTCTCTCTTCAAACAGTTCTACAAGCTGACTGTCGATTTTGTCAATATTATTTCGTATTTCATTAAGATCTAGCATATACTTCTCCTCTTTAAAGCGATGTATTATTCTTATTGTATCACATTTTTAATGATATGCAATAAATGTACTTTATGTTATACTTAAGAAAATGTTCTTAAATAATGTACATAAGGGAGTAGTGATAACATATGAAAAAAGCCATCACAATAAGTGTAATAACCATTATTGGATTATTACTTGCAGTATTAATATTTCTATCTATACGAAGCAGCCGCCTCGTATACAACAATGACAATGCTATTGGCAATTCGGCAGGTAACCTCAATAACGGAGGTTTGTTCTGCGAGTACAATGACAAAATATATTTTGCCAATCCATACGATTATAACAAATTATATGTAATGAATTCAGACTGCACTAATGCCATGAAATTAAATGATGACAGTGTCGCATCCATCAATGTCTGTGGCAGTTACATATATTATGTCAAGAATAATTTCAAGCAGGAAACCATTGGAACAATATTCAGGGGACAGCTATTCGGTGTTTACCGCTGTGACTTAAACGGCGAGTCATTGAAAGCATTATACGACAGTCTTTCCGGAACAATAGCCTTATCTGGTAACTCGTTATATTACCAGCATTATAGTGATACAACGCCTCTGGCTTTCCATAAAGTAGACATTGCAGGAAAGAAGGATACCAAAATTTCTGACACACCATATTCACCTGCGTGCGTCCATAACGGAACAATATATTTTTCTGATCCTGTCGGAAAACACAACATATTAAGTTACGATACCAAAACTGATAAAACCTCTATATTATATGATTGCAATTCATATCTTGCAGATGTTGAGAACGGCTATGCATATTATATTGACTTAAGTAAGAACTATTCACTTGTAAGACTTAATACATCTAACAAAACTCTTGAATTATTGTATGGAGAAAAAGGAAACAAAGTCGTTAATTATAATGTGTATGGAAACAAAATATTTTTTCAGGTAGAAAGCACAGATGGAATGACAGGCCTTTACAGGATGAATATTGATGGAACACAGATTGAAACTATTGCTATAGGCAATATTACCAACATTCACTGCACATCAAAATACACATTTTTCCAGTATTATGAAGATCAGGGAGTCCTTTACAGAGTAAGCACAAGTGGTGCTGATACATCTGTTGAACAGATTACTATCAAATAACATTTTTATAAATATCATATAAAATGATGCCCCGCACTTTCAAATCAGTGCAGGGCATTTATTATATCTTACTCTTCAGTTTTCTCTTCTTCAATCTTAATTGAAAGCTCATCAAGCTGCTTAGCATCTACAACATCAGGTGCATTAGTAAGGAGACAAGTTGCATCCTTTACCTTAGGGAAGGCAATAACATCTCTGATTGAATCTCTCTTAGCCATAAGCATTACAAGTCTGTCAAGGCCATAAGCAAGTCCTGCATGTGGAGGAACACCATACTTGAATGCGTCAAGCAGGAATCCAAACTTTTCATTAGCAACTTCATCTGTAAGTCCAAGTGCCTTGAACATTCTGCTCTGAACATCAGCCTGATGGATTCTTACTGAACCACCACCGATTTCTGTTCCGTTAAGAACAATATCATAAGCCTTTGCACGAACTGCACCAGGATTAGTCTCAAGCATATCAAGATCCTCATCCATAGGCATTGTGAATGGGTGATGCATTGCAACATATCTTTCTTCTTCATCTGACCATTCAAACTGTGGAAACTCTGTTACCCATAAAAACTTATAATCAGACTTATCAAGAAGTCCCATCTGATCAGCAAGTTCTACTCTTAAAGCACCTAGTACATTCCATACAATCTTATTTCTGTCAGCAGCGAATAAAAGAAGATCCCCTGCTTCACCATCCATAGCCTTAACAAGGGCATTCATCTGATCCTCTGTCATAAACTTTGCAAATGATGACTTATATGAACCATCTTCGTGAATTGCAATATAAGCAAGACCTTTTGCACCATATCCCTTAGCAAAATCAACAAGTGCATCAATCTTCTTACGAGGCATGCTTCCCTGTCCCTTTGCGTTGATTCCTCTTACAGAACCGCCATTCTCAAGTGCTCCCGTAAATACTCCAAAGCCACAATCCTTAACAATATCTGATACATTCTGTAATTCCATACCAAATCTTAAATCAGGCTTATCAGAACCAAACCTGTCCATAGCTTCCTGCCATGTCATTCTCTGTATTGGAAGCTTTACATCAACATCAAGAACTTCCTTAAAAAGGTATGCAAGAAGTCTTTCATTAACATCGATTACATCATCAACATCAACGAATGATAATTCCATATCTATCTGTGTAAATTCAGGCTGTCTGTCTGCTCTTAAATCCTCATCTCTGAAGCATCTTGCAATCTGCATATATCTGTCATAGCCAGAACACATAAGCATCTGCTTAAAGAGCTGTGGTGACTGTGGAAGCGCATAAAACTTACCTGGATGAATACGGCTTGGTACAAGATAATCTCTTGCTCCCTCTGGTGTAGACTTGGTAAGCATAGGTGTTTCAATCTCTAAAAAGCCTTCATTTGCAAGAAATGCTCTTGTAAGAGTTGCAACCTTGCTTCTCATAATAATATTAGACTGGATATCAGGTCTTCTAAGATCAAGGCATCTGTACTTAAGTCTGATATCTTCCTTAGTCTGGATATTTTCCTCTATTGGGAATGGAGGTGTCTCTGACTCTGAAAGAATTCTTAAAGTCTTTGCAGCAATCTCAATGTCACCTGTCTTTAAATTCTCATTAACAGCACCACTTCTCTTAATAACTTCACCCTCAACAGCGATTACGAATTCATTACGAAGTGTATATGCCTTGTCGAAGCCTTCCTTACCAATTATATTTTCATCAAAAAGAATCTGAAGGATTCCACTTCTGTCTCTTAAATCAACAAAAATAAGTGAACCAAGATTTCTTCTCTTGGCAACCCAACCCATTACAGTAACCTTCTTACCAATATCAGCCGATGAAACCTCTGTACATCTGTGCGATCTCTTTAAGCCAACCATTGACTCTGCCATCTTACTTTACCTCTTTCCTGTAATTAAATACTAATCTGCGAAGGATAGAATATCTTCAAGACTAAGACTATCTAAATCTATCTTACTATTTCTTATTATCTCAAATGTTTCTTCCTCGTGAATCATTCGCTGAAACTCAATAAACACCCTCATATCAAGATTCTTAATCTCTTCAATAAGAATATTCACAGCCGTATCAATGTCAAATGCTTTCCTATACGGTCTTTCTGAAATCAGCGCAGCAAATTCATCTGTCACCTTAAGAATTCTTGCCCCCAGTGGAATATCTGTTCCTTTAAGATTATCAGGATAGCCACTTCCATCGTAGCACTCATGGTGATAGAGAACAACTTTCATTATATTATCTGAATAATCATAATTTTTCAATACATCAAAGCTGATTTTAGAGTGCATTCTCATATATTTCATCTCTTCGACTGATAATTCGCCAGAATTTCTGCCATATAAGTATTCTGATAATTTAAGTTTTCCAATATCATGCAACATTCCAGCTATTTTTAATTCATGGCACTCACTATCCGTAAGTCCCATTCTCTTAGCAAGCATATATGTAAGATTTGCCACAAGAATCCCATGCTGAACGCCGCTTTTAAAATCTTTTAAAATATATTCAAGCAGTTCTTCATTGTTAATATTATTATGTCCCATAGGTAGACTCCCTGCTGCTCTTATAGTATTTCTGTATAAATTCCTTTGCCGGAAGCGGCTTGTCAAAATAAAAGCCCTGAATAACATCGCAGCCATAAGATACAACTGTATCGAGTTCTTCCTTTGTCTCAACGCCCTCAAATACAAGTTCATATTCTACCATCTTAAGCATCTCAATCAGTGACTTTATAACCTGTCTTCCTTTATTGCTCTTTAATGACCTGCTCGCAAATACTCTGTCAAACTTAATAACATCAGCAGGAATATTAGCAATCTGATTTAGTGACGAATAACCCGAACCAAAATCATCAACATTTATTCTGAATCCCTGCTTTCTCAATGAATTAATTACATCTGTCATTGCATCCAGTGCATCAATAAATGTTGTCTCTAAAATCTCCAGTTCAACAAGTGATGAATCTATATCATATTTTTTCTGAAGCTCCATCACATAACTAAGCAAGCCCTCACTTGTGAACCTCTGTCTTGATATGTTAACAGATATAGGAACCGGACGGATTCCATTATTAATACATTCCCGCTGAAATGCAAATGTTTTATCCAGCATAATATCATCAAGCTTTTCAATCATTCCTGTATGTTCAAGTACCGGAACAAACTTTACAGGTAAAATCAGCTCCCCATCCCTGTTTCTCATTCTTACGAGAGCTTCAGCACCCACAGCTTTTCCTTCAGACACAGAAATCTTTGGTTGTAAAAATATCTCAATCCTGTTCTCATTATATGCATGCACGAATTCATTAGACATATCCATATGTTCAAGATATTCATTACAGTTATCTTCAGAATATATGCAGCAATGAATATCAAATCTTCCTTTAGTTGATTTCTTCGCAAGATTCGCCCTGTCTACCGCCATTCTCACATCAAGTCCAGGATTATCATAAAAATAAAGTCCTACATAAACATGCTGGTATACAAGTGGGTATCGTTCTGATAATTCTGCCTCAAACTTCTCATTCTTTTTAGTAATATAACTAACAACATCTTCCTGAGTCATTCCATCCACATTATATGCTCCCCTGAACTGGTCAAATCCAATTCCGTGAGCAGCTAGGCACAGTGGTTCATTAATAAAATAATAATCCGCTATGTCCTGCATTACTTTATCACCCTCATCCATACCGTAAAAATCATTAATGTACTTAAAATTACTTATGTCCAGAGCCAATAGAACAACACTATGTTCATTCTTATGTATAATATCTTTAACCTTATTATTAAACACATTATGCCCTGTCATCCCAAGATAACAGTTTTCCATATACCCCCCTCTTTTCTTAAAATATATCACATGCCTTAAATATGCTAAAATCATAACACATTTATCTCATTAATTCCACATATTAATTGTTAATTCCATGGTGTGACATAGGCGTAGTTGATGTTATAGGAAGGAATGTATATCCTTCTGATAAGCCCCATTGTATTATTTCTTCAACCGCATCCACGCTGAACTTCTTTATATCATGCTGTAATACTATAGATATATTTCTGCCTTTAATTCCATTAATCACATTACAGATTACCTGTGACGCTGTATTAGCTGAGCCTGCATCACCACTCGATACATTCCAGTCACAATATCTGAAGCCTTTTGCCTCTACAGCACATACAAGCTGGCTCATTATTCCTTCACAATAGCTCCTGCTGACTGTATTAGATGAACCGCCTGGAAATCTGATAATATCAGCATACTTACCAGTCTGGGTAAAAATTATATTATTCATTTCATTCAAATCATCAAAATATGCATCAACGCTCTGATATATTCTTGAATAATCATGACTTGCAGAATGAATCGCAACCGTATGTCCTCTTGATGCTTCCTCTGCTATCAGGTTCTGATAATCAGGTTTTCCATTCGTCACAAAAAATGTTGCCTTCACATTATATCGGTCAAGTACATCAAGAAGTTCCTGTGTATACGGTCCCGGTCCATCATCAAATGTAAGATAAACCACTTTATTCCCCGGATTAATAACATTATCAGTCATGGGTTTATATACCCTTACCGTTCTTACTGCCTCTGCTGTATTACCCGAAGAATCAGACACCTTGTATGAAACTGTATACGAGCCACACTCACTTGTATTGACATCTCCTGTAACCTGTACCTTGTCTGTTATATCACCATCACATATATCCTCTGCATAATATCCAGCTTCCATATATTCCGTACCACATTTAACATAACAGGTACTTCCTTGAGTTAAAGTTATCTGTGGAGGTGTAGTATCAACAATATGAACAGTTCTGTTCGCAACAGCCTCATTACCTGATGAATCTTTGACAGAATATGTAATAATCACATCTTGCTTTGTACATGTGTCTATATCATTATTTTTTTCGACCTTTTCCGTTAAATCCCCATCATAATTATCATCTGCACTAAATCCAGGTTCTTCATATTGTGTTCCAGCCTCAATTGTCATTTCACTGTCACCTGAAAGTTCAATAACAGGAGCTTCCACATCCGCTACCTCAACAACAATCTTTTTAGATGCTTTTTTATTTCCTTTTCTTACTATAACATCAATATCATAGTCGCCTATCTTTCTTGTATTAACATCTCCTTCAACAGTTATATGCGTTTTATTTTTCTTTTCATGTAAATGTTGATTTTTAATCACCTGCATGTTTGATATATCTATATTATCACCATATGATACGCAGATTTTGTCAGAAATTGTAAATACAATTTTATTTTCCTGCGCTTTTTTATATGTAACCATCCCCAGTACAGCAAACAGCACACATACTGAACCGATTAATAAATACTTTATTATTGCTTTTTTCATTATATATTACCAGCTTTCTCTTTAGAACATTCTATGTTTATTCATTATACTTCTTTCCTAAATAATAAACCAGTGAAAAGCACTTACAAAATCAGGCAATTTCTATAATTCTCCCCATTTTTGCATTGGTTCTGTGAGATATTGATATAACAGTCCTGTTCTTGCTTACCCTGTTTAATGCATCAAGCACATTTTTCTCAGTATCAGCATCAAGATTAGCTGTTATCTCATCCAGCAGAAGCAGTTCAGGCTTTGCTGCTGCAGCCCTTGCAATTGACAATAACTGCCACTGTCCCTGTGAGAAATCTTCTGGCTTGCATATAGTATCATAGCCGTTCTCAAGCTCCATGATTGCATCATGAAGACCTGCTGTCTTAGCTGCTTCAATTACATCTTCATCAGTAATCAATGTATCATACAGTGTAATCTGGTCTTTGACAGTTCCAGGAACCATATGGAAAGTCTGCTCGACATATCCATATACCTTTCTCTTTTCGCTATCTGGAATGGCTGTCGCCTTCTGACCTGCAATCAATACGCTTCCATTATCTGGATCATAAAGACCAAGAAGGAGCTTAAATATTGTACTCTTTCCTGCACCTGTTCTTCCTGACAGAGTAACCTGCTCGCCTTTTTTAATGCTAAAGCTTAAGTTCTCCACAACATTTTTATCATCATCATAAGAAAATGTTACATTGTTGAAGTCAACAAGCACATCACTGTCAGCTGCCATGGCAGTATTCTCTGCGATGTATAAATCCTTTTTAACTGAGAATTCATCCAGCTCGAAAAATTCATTAATCCTGTGTACTCCGGCTATTGCTGACTGTATAGTCTGAATCTCCATACCAAGATTCTCAACAGGAGCAAATATCTGTGAAATATAATTAATTACCGCAACTGCTGTACCTGCTGACATGCCAAAAAATGTAAGCACTGACTGGTTATCTGATGCTGAAAAAAGCATGACCACAGCAACAACAATAGCATTGAGAATAAGGATTACCGGTGAATATAAAGCATCATAAAAATTATTTTTTTCAATTGCTGTGTAGCTTTCACATATATATTCATCATATCTTTGTGCCATATAATTTTCTTTGCCAAGAGTATGTATTGTTCTTATATTATGAAGAGTTTCTGGAACGTGTCCTGATGCCCTTCCAACAGCTCTTCTGTTCTCAATCTGTGTTGCCAGCATATTTTTCTGAATAATTCTTGTGAATACAAACAGGAAAGGAAGAATAACGAGAAGCACAATGGAAAGTCCTTTATTCTTAAACCATATAACAGCAGCAATACTTATTATCTTGCAGGCATCAGCAAACATACTGATAATTCCTGATGTAAACAGATTCTCAACTGTATCAGCATCACCAACAAATCTTGAAACAACCATTCCCGGTTCCTGACTTGTAAGACCACTTGTTGTAAGGCAGCTGTATTTATCCATCAACGCGCTTCTTAATGAGTGTGTAATCTTCTGTCCGAATACTGTAAGAAAAGTTTCTCTTGCGCTCTCCATAAGACCTGTTACAAGAAGAAATCCGAAATACATAATAATCATATAAAATGCCGGCATTGTACCTGATGTAATTGTATCAATAATCTTTGCAAGAATAAGTGGTGGAAACAGTGCCGTTACAATTGCACCAACAACAGTAATTACAATCCATGCTGTAAGCAGCCACTTTTCTTTTATTATGTTCAATATAACTCTGCCAACACTTTTATTCTTCATCAGATGCGCCTCCCTTCTGTTCATTATAAAGAATCGCATACTGTGGGCATTTATTCATAATCTCATCAGGTGTACCGACTATGGTTTTTCCGTTCTCCATCCATATAACTTTATCCATCTGTGGGAACAGATATAATCTGTGTGAAATAAGAATCACAACACAATCCTTGGTGTATTCTTTAAGATTAGCAAATACTTTTCTTTCAGTATCCTTATCAAGTGCTGAAAATGGATCATCTAATATAATTAACGGCTTCTTATGGCAGAGTGTTCTGGCAAGTGCAAGTCTCTGTGCCTGTCCTCCTGACAATCTCACGCCAGTATTACCAACATAAGTTTCCTGTCCGTTTTCCATCTCATTTACTTCTTCGTCAAAACACACTGCCTTAAGAAGCTTATCCACATTCTCATCATCACCCATCAGAATATTATTCTTAACTGTATCGTTAAACAATTCCGGATCATGTCCAAGATATGCTACAAGCCCTGCTTTTTTTGCATCATCGAGTTCTGAAAGTTCATTGCCGGCAATCTTAACGCTTCCCTTATATGGATATTCGCATAAAAACACCTTTCCAAGAGTTGATTTGCCACAGGCAACAGAACCTGTAACGCCAATAATGTTGCCTTTTTCTGCTTCAAATGTTACATCTTCGAATATATCAGGACCTCCCGGATAAGCAAATGTAAGCCCTTTTACTTCAAGTGTGCCACACTTCACACTGTTATCTGCATTTTCATAATTCTCATGCTTCATAAGCGGTTTAATTCTCTTCCATGACACCTGTGCCTTATGTACTGCATTAAACAGCTTTGCTGCATGTGAGGACTTCTCAGAAAGCTTTGCAAAGCATGATACAAATGTAGCTAAAGCCGCAATATCCCAGCTCTTCCAGCCTGTTCCGAGAACATTCCTGCTTCCAAAATATAATATAAATATAACTCCGCCAAGTGCTATAACCTTGTATATCGGAGGAAATGCTGTTCCCCATATATTCGCCCTGACTGCTGATTTTTCATATGCTGTAAGATTATCTTCATAAGCCTGTTTTCTTTCCTGTTCGCACCCATATACACGGTATGTAACTGCATTTTCTGCTCTGTCAAGCGTTGCAGTGCTAAGTCTTCCTGACTGTACCTTGTATTCTGCACCTGTCTTTTGTACAACAACCTTCATCTTCTCTGCAATGATATAAGATATAGGCGGGAATATCATACATATAAGTCCAAGTCTCCAGTCATAGAAAAGAAGCATTCCTGCATATGCTGCAAGTGCAACACCCGTATCAAATATCTCAGTCGTGAACTTTCTCATCCCTTCAGCACAGTCATCAACATCCAGGATAGCTTTAGTAAGAATATCTCCTGCGCCTTCCTCCTGTAACTGTGGTCTGCTCTTATGTACAAGGCTGTTATACAGAACCTCTTTCATGTTCTTATTAACATTATTAGCGAATCTTCTTACATAGAATCTCTTGATATACCTTGATATCTGCACTACTGCAATGGCAATTACATAACATAACACAAGAATAAGCATATCTGTAAATGTTGATTTACCGCCAAGTATATTAACAAGACAGCCTGTCATTCGTCCTTCAAACCACGGACCTGCAAGAAGTCCGAGGTTATATATAAGACCGGATATTGTTATTGTCAGAAGTATATGCCATTGTGATTTAAAATAATATGATACCCTGTCGGTCATAATATTATTCTTTCCTGTGTTACTCATCTTCATTATCCTCTATTACTATATGCGAAACTCTTTCTGACACATGTGTGAATCCTGCCCTTCATTTCTCCATGGAACGCCAGTACTGCTTATCAGGTAGTCCACAAAAAGTCTGTTTCCTGTTAAGTTAGGAAATCTATGGCAGAATAACTATATATATTCTCTTTACATTTTCGAGTGCTTCCTTAAACAGCACATTATTAAACTGTGTGCTGTCTATATCTTTAATCATCTGTTCTGCCTTGTCCTTCTCCCCATTATTCATATACACATTATAATTAAAAGCTTTCTTATACGCATTTGCAAATGTATAATAATCTTGCGTATCTTTATCAATATCTTTGCCTATGCCTGTGTTATATTCTGTCTTTTCAAGAAGCCCTTCATAATTATTCTCTATAAAATCATTATAAAGACTGTCTTCTTCATAGCCCGACATTCTTCCCTTTCCCCTGAATACATCACCTGATATATCAGCAATACATGGGATTATAATAATAATCATAATTGCACACAGCACATAAGCCAGAAGTGATATATTAAATTTCTTCTTTTTTCTCATTCAAAGCTCCTCCTTGTAATGAGTGTAAGTATATCTGCCTGTGACATATCAGGAAGTCCGGCTATGTCCTCATCTGTCAGATTGCAGTATGCCTTTAACAGTTCATGTGATTTTTCATATATATCATTTATATACTTAATACTTTCTTTCGATACACTATGATACGATAAATTTAAACGTCTGCTGACAATATCTTCCATATCCGCAACAGCCCTTGAAATCGAATTCATATATTCGTCGCCATAATATGATGAATTATTCCTTTCCATCATACTTATTATCCCTTTTCTTATATACACATAATCACCTGCGACATTGTAAAAATCATTCCATGCGTATTTATCATCATTATCCTTTATTGAACAATCTCCCACATAATCCATGCTGTACAGAGTTGCATAGTCTCCTGCTTCTAACAGAAGCTTTAGTTTTGTCTGGATTTCATCACTATGGGATGAATAATATTTCTGCTGATTTTTTCTTGCTATATCGTATCCAATCATTGAATTTTTACCAATAATAGCCAGTGTAAGTGCAGTCATTGTTATAACAAGAGCTGTTATTGGTGCAATATATTTCACAAACCATTTGCTGTTACCAATTACTTTGGAACGCGTGCTGTTAAACTTTTTATTATATTGTTCCATATCATCAATATGCTTCTTAAATTCCACATTTGGTGAGCCGCAATTAGGACAGAACTTCTGATTCATCTGTATGGGTGCTCCGCAATTATTACATTTCATCAGTTGTTCCCTCCTTCATTATATTTTTTATAAAATGACTCTTCGTAGCTCTTTCCAAGCTTGTAATCATAATAGCCATTCTGATACAATTCATTAAGCATATCATTAATTTCTTTGTCCGTCGCCTTTGCAACATTCTTAAGATAATTCTGTGCTTCTGCAACCCAGCTGTCCACAGTTTCTTTTTCTTCTGCCGTACAGCCCTCATACCTACGGTAATTATATCCGTTTTTATTATTAATGAAATATATCATGTCGAGTGACTCTTCAAAGCCTGTTCCAAACTGATAATCACTCAGTTTTTCGCCTTTTTGAACCATAATGTAGATGTCTGCCACCCTTTTATAATAATAATCATAAATATTAATAAAATTGTAATGACTCCACTTTTCCAAAACACTTGAACTGCCATTATAACTATCTGTCAGTTCTGAAATGCCTGCATAGTCCCGCTTTTCATATAATGAATTAAGTTCACCTATATTGTTATTGTACCAATCTAATGACTGGTGTATCTCTTTCCTGTTGTGTGAAGAATTATACATGCTCTTATATGAACCATATCCAAACATACTTCCGGCAAGAACTGCTGCCGCTATTGCCGCACATACTATACCTACACTTTTCATTGTACTTTTTATGATGTATTTTCTGCTATTCTTATCCAGCTTCTCCATTCCTTCATTCAGATTGTACAGGTCTTTCATGTACTTCTGTTCAGAATTCTCATACTGCATAGCACCACAATATGGGCATGCTGTCTTGTTATCTCCTATATCTGCTCCACAATTACTACATATCATATCATAGCTATCCCCTTTTATCAGTTATTGTATTATGCAGAGGCTCCTTTATCCTGCATAATTATCTTTTATAATACTCTGCAATTGTACCAACTACAACATCCATCTGTAAAGGCTTCGACAGATGTGCATTCATTCCGGCTTCAACACATTTTCTGGCATCCTCCTCAAATGCATTGGCCGTCATTGCAATTATCGGAATCTCCACAGCATCAGGTCTTTCCATAGCTCTTATAGCTTTGGTCGCTGCAATTCCGTCAAGCTTTGGCATCATAATATCCATAAGAATCACATCATATGTATGTGGTGCACACCTTGTAAATTCCCTGACAGCCTGCTCACCATCACTGACAACAGTAACATTAGCGCCTTCATCCACCAGAAGAGTCTGTGCAATCTCAGCATTAAGTTCATTATCCTCTGCTAACAGAATCTTAATTCCCGAAATATCATTACTGCTCTTTTCCTTATCGACCTTCGTTTCTTCAACTTTGCTTGCAATCTCGAAAGGAATTCTGATTACAAATGTTGAGCCTTCCCCTTCCTTGCTTGTGACACTAATTGTTCCATTCATTTTGTCAACCAGACTCTTAACAATAGCCATCCCAAGTCCTGTTCCCTGATAAACACTTCTGGCATCAGTCTTTTCCTGTACAAATGGTTCAAATATATGATCAAGAAATTCTTCACTCATGCCGATTCCTGTATCAGTAACAGTCCACTCATATGTAACAATTCCATCCTGTGTTCCAATACATTTAAAATATGTTGAAACCATTCCTCCTGCTTTATTATATTTGATGCAGTTAGCGTATATATTTAGAAATAACTGGCGTAAATGCAGAGGACTTCCGTATACATATGGATACATAACTTTTCCTGCCACCTTGTCATACTTAATATTAACACCTGCATCTGAGGCACGCTGTTCAACTATAGTAATAATATCTTTTGCAAGCCTGTTAAGATCCACAATCTCTCTTGAAAGTTCTATCTGTCCATCCTCTAACTTACTCATCTGGAGGATGTCATTAATAAGTGATAAAAGATGATTAGCAGCTATTGACATCTTCTTTCTGTTAGTATTTATCATATCTGTATCTTCTTTATGACTCTCATCAATTCTTAACAGACCAATTATGCCATTAAGAGGCGTCCTTATATCATGTGTCATTCTTGATAAGAAATCAGTCTTGGCAGCATTAGCCTTTTCCTCTCGGCGTACTGCCTCCTGCAGCTGTTCATTTTTTTCCTGCAGTGTCTTTGCATACTGCTGCTGCATTTCATACTGTTCACGCTCATATCCCTGAACCGTTTTCCAGCGCATCATATTAAGCACAAGTACAGCAAACATATAGGCAACAAATGTATACTGCATATTTCTTGGTGTTGTCTTAAAAACATTTCTTTCCGGCATATAAACATATACATAATAATCTCTGCCACGTTCCATAAGACCATAATTATGCGAGCCCCACCTTCTGTTACTATCAGCATGTACTATTTTTCCACTTGCACCGATCTCCTTTATCTTCTTAATTACATTATATTTGTCAACATCTTCACCAACCATACTGTCATCATTAGACGCTATTATCTGATTTCCCTTTGTAACAACAATCTTTCCATCTTCCCTGTCATCATAACCTGATAATATATGTGTAAATGAAAGATTGTAATTATTAACATACTCTGCCGGTGTGTGGTAATAAACAACAACTACCCCACTTGAATCCGCCATACCACATGCTGCAAGGTCAACATATGAACCATCTTCACAGTCAATTCTTGTTGCATATGTTTTTTCAGTATTGTCAACAACATCAATAAGTGAAGTACTGTCAAGATATTCGTTAAGCTCATCTGCACCATATTCATCTGTATATTCCTGTGCTATAAGATTACCTTTTGAATCCATGATTATAACTGCCGTCAGATAACATTCCTGCATATTCTTTTTGATAAATTCTTCTGTAAATATATCTTTATCTGAAAGGCTGCGTTCATATGTGATATTATGTTTTATCTGCTGTGCACTTTCAATTACCCTGAGCAGGCTCTTGGTTTCTGACGCAAGATTATGTCTTGTAAAGCTGTTGCACTGTTCATTGATATAATGCGCAGTATCTGAAAGTGTTTCCTGTGTAGTTTTTATATCAACATTTACAGCAATAAAAAACACAATCATCATTATAAACAGACCTGCTATAATCTCAATCGGCCATATTCTTTTTCTTTTCTTTCTGGTAATGGTATTATTTCCCATAACTGTCCACCTCCAGATATTTATCAGCATCAGAAATATATCTGCTGATTATCTTCTTCTCTGTACCATCATTCCTCATCTGGTTAAGAATTTCTGTAAGCTGCTTCTCTATCCCACGGTCATCATTTTTGTCAAATGCTACTCCCAGTCCTACTGTCTCTAATGGTTCGTCAAGAATCCTGAACTTAATATTATAATCTTCCATGTACTGGCATATTGCAGTTTCATGAGCTGCCAGAGCATCTGCATAGCCTTTGCTTAAAAAAGGATATATAAGTTCTCTTTTCTGCAAAGCTATTAATGACCTTATAGCCGGGATACGCTCATCAGTCTTGCTAAGAAATATCTTCTCAGGTCTTGTTGTAGTCTGTACTGCAATCGTCTTTCCTTCCAGATCCTCAAGAGAATATATATCACTTTCCATATTCACAGCAACAACCTGACGGCTGATCATATAAGGTCCTGCCCATCTGTATTCATTCTTCCTGCCATCCATGCTAAAGCTTCCCCATGCACAATCAATTGTTCTGTCAGCAAGAAGATTCTTCTTATCCTCCCAGTCAATATATATGAATCTGGCCTTATAGCCCATTCTTTTAAATGCTTCCGTAGCAAGCTCAACATCAATTCCAGTAGCATTGCCATCTGTATCAACATAATTATATGGCGGATAGTTATCACTTCCTATGACTATTTCCGGCAATCCAGCCTCATTATTGTGACTGTCTGACCATTCTTTTTTCCCACAGCCATAAAAAGAAGCTGCATATATGCTTAGCATACATATTATAATCAAAAAGCTTTTAATCCTACGCACTTACTTTCCATCTCCTACATATTTATAAAATATGTTCTATTATAATACAAAAAGCTGCTGATTACTAATCAGACTGACAGTTTTCGTTCGACATAATTCGACAATTTTTTATGGTCAGTTTTCATCTGTTCATAATCCAAATTATAATAATTAATTGACACATTTACACATATATATTAGTATAATGTTAATAAGAGGGAGTAGTTAGCATCGTATCCGGTGCAATAGTAATCGTCATCACGCTGAACAGCCGGTTATTATTACAATTAACGAGACTTTTATCAATTCATTTTTGATGCGATAAAGGTCTCTTTTTATATTATTCCATTCCTTTATCGCAAGAAAGGAGCTTATTATGGAATATTTGTTACTACTCATCGGTTTCGTGCTATTAATAAAAGGCGCGGATTTCTTCGTGGAGGGAAGTTCTTCCCTTGCCAAAATCCTTAAAGTACCAAGCGTTATCATCGGACTTACCATTGTTGCAATGGGAACCAGTGCCCCTGAGGCATCTGTTAGTATTAACGCTGCCCTCTCTGGCAGTAATGACATTGCTATCAGCAATGTTGTTGGTTCTAACATTTTTAATGGTCTTGTCGTTGTAGGTATCTGTGCATTTATTGCAGGATTTTCTACTAACCGTGACATTCTCAAGCGTGATATGCCTGTTAATATCATAATAACTGCTATTCTTTGCTTTATGTTTATTGATGGCAGACTTTCAAGAATTGAAGGCATTATTCTCCTTGCCGGAATGGCAGCTTACATCACATGCATGATAATATCAGCACTTAAAAACAGGGAAGAAGCTGAGGATTGTAAAATAATGCCTCTGCCTAAGAGTCTGCTTTATATTGCCGGTGGTCTTATAGCTGTAATATTCGGTGGTAATCTTGTTGTAGATAAAGCCTGTATCATAGCTGCTAACTTTGGTGTAAGCCAGAATTTCATAGGTCTTACAATAGTTGCAATCGGAACCTCCCTGCCCGAGCTTGTAACTTCTATAGTTGCCACAAGGAAAGGTGACAGCGGACTTGCGCTTGGCAATGCAATCGGCTCTAACATATTTAATATATTATTTATCTTAGGAATGTCTGCTGCGATACAGCCTCTTCACGTTCTTTCTGAATCACTTATTGACTGTATCATACTTCTTGCCAGTGGAATTGTATTATTTCTCTTCGCATATACCAAGAAGACAATGAGCAGATGGGAAGGTGCTGCATGTATTCTTATGTATGTGGGATATACGGCATATCTTTTTGTACGTTAAAGGTATTTAAAATTAATTGTGCATAAATAAAACGCACCGTAAGTATATCTCTAACATACTTACGGTGCATTTGTGTTAAATATTATGTTCTTTTCTTCTTTTTGACGCTTCTTTATAAATCTGCTCATCAGTACGCGCTGAAATAACAATTATTTTCATAACCTCATCGACATAATCTATCTTGTATACCACTCTTATTCCTATATCCCTAAACTTAATCTTCATCAAGTTAGTAAGATTAGTATTTTCTTTATTCCCTAATGGCTTTCCATAACCGCCTTGACTTACAGGCAATGGATTCTTACTCACCTTTTTTATCCCCTTAAGAACCTGAATCTGAACGGAATGGTCGAGCCTTTTCATATCCTTCTCTGCTTCCTGTAAAAACTCAATCCCCCATATCATTCGATATCAATATCCTCCGCATTTTCAAGCTCTTTTTCATCTATCCCAAGATTTCTCATAACATAATCCATAGAAACCGTTTCTTTATTGCCATTATCTTCAATACGCTTAGTAGCTTCAATCAGAAGATAATAATCCTCTTCAATCTCCGTTAGTCTTGTATATTCCTCTGGTGACAGAATAACTGCTGATGGCTGATTATTCTTCAAAACAATCAGCTCCTTTTCATCATGAAGTCTGTCAAATATCTTTGAAGCCTGACCTTTATTAAATTGAGAAATTGGAATCAGACATTGTAAAATATTAGTTGCTATTGCCACATTTACCACCTCCATATATTTTCTATATATATAGTATTCTTTTTTGGTAAATATGTCAACAAATTTGTTGTAAAATTAATTGTTATTTCTTCTTTTAACAATCAGCCACACAACCATTAACACAACCCCTGCAGTACTAACTAAAGCCCCCTGCCACAGATACGGATAACTCATTTTAATAACAGTTGTTCCCTTATTCACATACATAAGATTATTCCTATGTGTTATATCCGATGAAGAGCTGAATATATCGTGATATGCAAGTGTTGTATTAACATTATCATTATTAGATGTAATTGTAATCTCATTGTTTCCGTATTCCACCTTTAAAGGAACTATCTTTCTGTCTGGAAGTTCCTCTGATGATATACCACTCATATTACTAAGCAACTGTCCAACAGATACGTCATCAGTCAGACTATAGAAATATGTAAGATTAAGGCCAGTCATTATAATATTGTCGTTCTTCACAGTCCCATAAAAATCGAGATTCAATCCATTATCATAAAAAGTTCCCCACACAGTATCAAGTCCATCAAGATACACTGTATTCCATGTAGTATGTCCCTGTGGAAACATATCTGGATATATCGTTCCAATTCTTGTATCCATATCCGGATATCCATTGTGAAATGTTATCGAACTGCATGTTACGCCAAGAAAATTCTGACTGTGAGTACGCTTATCCTGTGGTATGCCATCGGCATATATAATCACCTTGACACCTGCTCTGCTTAAGCGTAGCACAAGGTCTTCTGCTGTTTCTTTATCATCATATGTAAAACCATTCAGGAACACCTCTTTATATCCCGCCAGTTCTTCATATGTGTAATCATTAAGATTAGCAGAATCTGCAGTTTCAACCGCAGGAAACTGCATTGATATTGCTGCTGCTCCAGAACCTATCGCAACTGCTCTGTAACTGCTTACAACACCCCAGTTGTCAGGTGTTTCAATATGATAAAGAATATAATCACTGTTTTGTTCCACTCTCTTATATCCAAGCACATTTGCGGCAGCTTCAAGGTCTTCCAAAGAATTATTATATTGTTTAAGAAATGTTTTTTTAATAAGGACTGAATCATCACCAAGTTCTAAACATTTGTCAAATACATACAGAAAATCGCTTTGTGCAAATGCTTTATTAAGATTAACTATATTTGTAGATGTATTGGCAGCTTCTCTTCCTGCACCAAATGTAGCATCAACCGGATTACCATAATCAGAAACCAGCCATGAACCGGTTGCCCCCAGTATGCTCTCGTCCATCAGGGCAAGTCTCTGCTTAGTGATTGTCTGAGCATTTGAAATAAGAGTACTGTCCTGTCTTGCTGCCATTCTTTCCTGAACAGATATATCATTATGTTCACCAACGATAAGGCTTAAAGATGGTATAGTATCTACCACCAGTAAAACACAAAGCATCAAAACCAGAGGCTTCTTTAGCCTGTCCCACATAAGAAAGCTCATAAGAATCATACATAATGCAATGGATATGAATCTTAACATCCATAAATACTGGCTTCCCGGCAGGTGCTTCAAAACGGCATATGCTGATTTAGTTGTCATAAGCAGTATAATAAGCCCTGTTACAAAACCTGTTCTTGATTTCTTATATCCAAATAAGATGCCAAATATAATAATAACCAAAGCTGCAAATCCGAAATAAAAATTTTCAAAACCTCTTGTTAATCTTTCAAAAGGATTAATTGTTGTCCATAAATTCTGGAAGAAATTAGCTATATTTTCAGAATTATCAAGTGAAGTTATTCCACCTCTTAAGGACGCAACCATCCATATTCCAAGCAGCATAAATCCAAACAGCATTGATATTACAACATCAAGTACTGCCTTCTTTCTGCCCTTCTGTATCATGTAGACAATTCCATATATAATCACAGATATAGCCACCATTCCAGCATATCCAAGATGACACAATGCCATAAGTAAAAATGTAAATGCCATAAGTGGTATATATCTTAATTTCTGATTGTATAAATACTTATATACTGCATATATGAATACCGGCAGAAATATCATACTCAGACTTCTTGCAAGATTTCCTTCTATAAATATTGCACACAGATTATTAGGCATAAAGAACCAGAGGAGTCCGATAAATGCTCCCAGATATGGTCTGTTAAAGCCTCTTCCAATGAATGGCCATACACATGCACCTAAAAAACACACTCCCCATATATAAAAAAGATATGCACCAAACTGGCTTCCACCCGCAAGATACTGGCAAAATGCCATAACATAAGCAGGCAGTGGTGACCAGTACCTTAAAATCTCCACGCCGTTATACCATGCAGGATCATATAAAGGATACCAGTTGCCCGATTTAATCGCATTATATACATAATCTCCTCTGTACACATGATACATAGTATCCGAACCAGAAGGATATATTCCACTTGTCTTTACAAGCCACATAACAAAACATGCTGTTGCAAAATACACGAATGGCATAAGAAACAGCAAGTAAATTGCTTTATTTTTCTTCTTCAACTTCTTCTCCAATCCGTCTTAACAACATTTGCTACTTAATAATTTCATCCAGAACAGCATCCATAACATCTGACATGATTCTCTCATCAGCCTTCTTATTAAGAAGCGCATTCCTGTCCTGCTCTGATATATCAACAATATAACTTCTTGTTGGTGTTTCGCTGGCTTCAACGCTAGTAAGCATTCCACCCATACTGTATATAATCTTAAAAAATTCTTCTGCAAAATAATCAGTTACATTCTCTATAGTAGGCATCATAGAATCAAAAGGTGCCACCTCATTAAGAGTCTTATTCTGATACTGTTCAAGGAACTGTGTGATTCCATCTTCAAATATGTTAAATTCAACAAATGAATTTCTTGCAAATTTAATATCAAGTGCGAATTCCCATGTATGTGGGTGAGTTTCCCCCTTTGTATCATTAATAATGATATAATGTCTCATATTAAGATAGAATTTTAACCGGTATTCCCTATATATATTAACTGCCATAATATCTCCTTAATTACTGCTATTGTACAGTGTATTTAATGCCAAGCCTGTCAACATCTGCCTTACCTTTAACTGAATATACAAATGCAATCTCTGTTCCATTATCCACAAGTAACTGCAGATTCTGTCTTGCATGCCTTTTATTAATTCCAATAAAAACAAGTACAACATCCGTATCATCATATATAAATCTAAGCACATTTTTATCAAGAATATAATTAGCTCTTGCAACAAACTTATCCCGTTCCTGCATATTCATACACGAAATATGCATAAAAGTTACAGGATAAATATCTCTTTTTATAATCTTATACATAAATGGCATTATTGCCTCTTTATCCCATACATTATTACGGGTATCATGTAAATCCTTTTCCAGAAGCTTCTTATTCATTTTCGTAATCATCTGATTAAGCTGTGCTATTGTATCTTCGGAATCATTCAGCTTTTTCTGAAGCTTTCTCATAGAATGTGCAAGAAGCATTGCTGTAACTATCAGTACTAACAGCAGGGCAACAACATATGTCTCCATCTGGATCTTAATCTGGAGATAACTGTTATTATCCATAATTGCACTTCTGCCTGTAAGCAGGCACAACCTATATGACTGGTTCTTATATTCAAATGCAACTCCTGACGCCACATAACTGTTTCCATTAATATCTATATAATCATGAGTAACTTTGTCTGTCTGAAGATTATTAAGAAATGCAGCGGCACTCTCAGATTCATAATATGTAGCTGTGGTAACACCTTTGTATCTGTTAGTTTCAAGTACATCCTTAACAAAAAGCATCGACTGGTTCTTTGAAAATGTCCAGTATTTATTAGAAGATGAATTCATCGTACCAAGAATATCATTAATAATCTGTTCATCATCACGATTGCTTTTAAGATTAATCTGGTCTAAAACAAGCTGCACATAAGCGTCCTGCTGTGTTGCACACACCTCAAGGACTCCTTCTTCATACTTATTAATCCTTGTATATGCAAATACTCCGGCAATAACCGAGAAGCATATTACATAAATAGTTGTGATAACAAGCACATTTTTTGGCTTTTTATTCTTCTTAACACGCTTCTTATTAAGCTTCTTTTCCATGTTCTTCCCTCTGATTATTGTTATTATTATCTTCTACAACATCATAATTAAGTGCATTTCTTACTTTCTTTATTGCATTAACAGGTTTACTGAAATCATTTTTAACCACATCTGCAAATGCTCTGCATTCCTCTGACAGATTCATTGTTTTCCATGAGCTGTCAGTTTCAATACTGTTAATAATTCCTGCAAGTCTTATAAAGAAGACAGCAAAATTAAAAAATGGCAGAAACAATATGCACCACCAGTGCCTCATGTAATATCTTCTTATATCCTTATTAATACTTAGAAAATATGCTACAACAATAAAATACAGATATCCGATAAGCGTATATAAACCAAATATTATTGCTGTAGATAGAATAACCGTTTTCCCAGAATAACCCACAACAATCAGACATATAAGTGCCAGATACCATATAAGTCTCGGAAATGCAAATGTATGGTCATACAAAAGAGTTTTGACACTTATATTAGTAAAAATGTTCTTTACCTTGAAAGACTTGTCCATAAACATCTTGGATACTTCAAGACTCCCTCTCTGCCATCTCTGTCTCTGTGTATATAGTTTATTAACATTTTCAATCGGATCAACAAAAAACAGTGCATCCTCACACACTTCAACCCGTTCTTTCTGAAGATACCTCATCTGAAATGTAATATGTGTATCCTCACAGATAGTATCAGTATTGTACATCCATGATTTCAGAACAGCTGATTTTCTGAAAGCTGAAAATGCACCTGACAATGTATACACGGAGTTAAGCTCTGATGCATAACTTCTTCCCGCAAGGAAAGCCTGTGCATATTCCATAAACTCAAGTTCACGGAGCAGTCTTGATGGTCCTGCTTTGTATTTTTTAATCTGTTCAGGCACTGTAAGAATAGATCCTGTCATACAGTTAATAGCCGTATCATTCTCAAATCTTGTAATCATATTGACAAGTGCATTCTTCTCAAGCATTCCATCACTATCCAGATTGATTATGTATTTTCCATCACTGTTATAAAGTGCCAGATTAAGTGCTCTTGACTTTCCCTGTTCAGAATTCATCCACTGCATCAGAAGCTCTGGAAATTCCTGCTGACACTGTGCATATATATCAAAACTGTTATCTTTTCCTTTATTATTAACCAAAAAAATTCTTATCCTGTCATTCGGATAAGTACTGTCATTAATCGATTTGATACATCCATATAGTGTATCAGCCGAATTATATACTGGTATTATAAGCGTAATCTCTGGATAAACCTCAAGTTCCTTATTATGGATTTTATGTCTCAGATTCCTTCTTATAAGAAGAAAAACACTTCCTAACGCAGGAACAATTTCCATAATGAAAGGAATAATTATCCATCCGCCCCAGAAAAGAAATGAATTAAGAATTATTTTTACCATATGAGAAGTTTCCTACTTTCATCTTAACAATCTGTGGTTTCGTGAATACATAAAAATACAGATACACACTGAGTACATAGAAGAATATTCTTCCTATAAATGTATGAAATACATAATATGCATTCATGCCTAAAAAATGTACCGCAAGACATATCATTACTATTCTTAAAACATTACATAACATAATGTAACAGAAGCCACCAATTCCTATCATCAGTTTCTCACTCCAGTTATACACATTAAAGAATATTAGTAATGACAGAAATGCCATGATTTCAATGATTCCTGAACACTCAAAATCAATAAGCAGTGTCATTGACGATGCACCCGTATGTATAAATATAATCCCGTATTTAAAGTATGCTGTAAATGCACCTGTTATATCCCCCACAATACCTGCCATTGCTGCAACACATCTTGCAAGAGGCATTGTAAGCAATGGCTGTACCGTCATCATCATAATTACAAACAGTCCAAGACTTCCCCACATGAAGCTCCATGCATGAAGCTTTGCTCTCTTCGTTACAGAAAGTATATAAAGCCATATTATTATAATTGCAATTACTATAATAGGATTCATTCTGCTTATACCTGTATGCTGCCTTTCTTTTTCTTATATACAACTACTCCACATGTTCCAGCTATACATATGAAAAGTCCAAGCCATGCACCAGATGATGCACCTGCTGTATTAATCCATTCCTGTCCCAGTCTACCAAACTGTGCACTAATCTGCTTGAAATCACTTACATCACAGCCAAGTTTCTGAGCAACCTTGTCAAGATCAAAATAAAACTCACATTCATCCCTGTTGCTTCCAACTGTAACTATCATCTTTCCATAACATATATCTGCATCATTAAGTTCATTAATATTCTTAGATGTTCCCCATGCACTTGTGTCAAACATATAGAATTCATATGTACCATCACTAAGTCCGTCACGTTTAGGGTTCCAGTTAATATTTCCCTGTTCGTCAACTGTTACAAATCTTGGATATAGTACTTGATTATAGCTGTCATTAAACTTAAATGTCACTGCCTGTGTAAACTCTCCTCCAGCTTCATTAAGATGCTCCGGCATAACTGTATACACATGTCCAAGGACAGTACTTCCATTACTGAATAATGCTCCCGCAGAATCCACCATATTATGATGTGTTCCGGCTGTAGAATACTGAATAGTTGTGTGTGGATAATATTCCCAGTCACCATACAAGCCATCATACCTGATATCGTATATTATCTTATCATCCGAAGATCCATCATCTTTAATATTAGCAGTTCCTGATATAAAAGGCTCGGATCTGTATAATCCAAATGATATTGTCTTGTTATAAGCCGGCAGGGCACTCTTAGGAACTGCTATCTCCCACTGATTACCAACATGCCTGCAGTCAACACCGTCTACACCATTAACATATCCTTTGCTGTCAAGCTGAAAAACAAGTTCGTAACCCAGATCAGTAGTTATCAAATACCTGCCATTACTATGAGTTCCGGCTCCTGAAGCATCACCGCCAGTTCCATCCTTCACATACACATATACATAATCACCGTCAAACATCATAGCTGTCTTAGATATACATTCATTATGTGCATCATTAGGACATACTGCATCATACTTCTTAACAGCATCCCAGTCAGCAAACTCACCATCTATAACAATTCCGTTATACACAGCTTCTGTATCATCTTTTTCAACCTTCTGTCCGTCTAATACTTCAATATCCTTAATATCTACAGTTGTTCCTGCAAATGTAATCTTAAAATCCGAATTAGCAAAAAAATCAAAAGGAATAGCTGCCTCAACCACATAAGGTCCGGCTGTATTACCATGTGCATTATTAACAGTTACAGTCTCCGAATTCTCTATATCCCCATACCATGAATTCTTTGCCTGTGCACTGTCTTTCCATCCAGTAAACTGAATCTTATCTGATATTCCCGTTGTTCCGTCAGCATAAGTAATACTCACAGGATTACTTCCCATATAGCTGTAGTCCCATTCGGTCTGAACAGTTCCTTCATACATAAAATAAAGCTTTGAATAATCTGATGAAACCGCTGCTTTCCACAGCTTAACACCAGCAGCATCTGCTGTTCTTGATGTAATATCGTCCCAGTCATCTGTATCAGAATCGACCACAATATTACTTCCCTTAACAACTGGATTTCCCTTCAAAGCAGATGCATCAACACTCCCCAAAACATTTGATAGATTAGCAGTATATGTGTTCCTTATCTGTCCTGCATATACTGATACCGGCATTGAAACAAGCAACGCTGTCATACCAGCTAATGCAGTAATTCTCTTATAATTGTGTTTCATGGTAACTTCCTCCCGTCTTTAGCAATTATAATAAATAGCCGCATCTATTTAATCATTATCATTCAAATGTATTCAAAATTATTCATATCATTAGTATATTAAATCTTCTTATGTACATTTTAATTCATCGGCATATCTGTGTCAATTATTTAACAGAATTTTCACAAATGTATTGAATGTCTGGGGTCGGCTGGCTCGACGGCCTGTCATCCGGCTCAATGGCCTGTCGTTCCTATAAATTTTATTTTTTTGCTTGTCTTATAGGCACATTTCTTAAAAAAATCATCTAAATTAATAAAATCAACTCAAAAATACCCATAAAACAACATTTACATGCTATCTTATGGGTATTTCATAATAAAATCCACTTATAATATCAAAAATCGCTGAAATTCAACCTATAAATCTATCATCGATACGACTACCTATAGGTATCACGTCAAATCCTGCCTTATACAAACAGGCAGTTTATCGATGACGAATGATTTATCTCAAACAGGCAGCTTATTGATGACCAGCGTTTTATCTCCGGCAGGCAGTTTATCGATGACAAGTGGCTTATCAGCCATGAAGTCCAGCTGACTGACGAATCATATCCTCAACAACAATATCGTATATTTCACCGATAGTACTGCAGTACTCAAGCACCTTCCAAGGCTCATTAGTATGGAAATGAATCTTGATAAGATCCTCATCACCTGCTGCAATCAGGCAGTTTCCTTCAAAATGCTCTGTAATATAATCTGCAATAACGTCCTCATCTAAATCTTCATCTCTTCTGTCAATAAGAAGCTGTGTATCATAACGATATGCAAACTGATCATCTTCAACATCTACACTATGTATATCTGACATAAAACATTCCTCCATAATCTGTCTTTATGTGTGGCAGCCAATTTGTTATACCTGACTAACCCGGCACATTATCTCACATATCAGCAATAACTTCAAGCATCAGAATATTCTTCTGATAAAATTATACAATCCATTATTCCATACACTGACCTCATGCGCTCCCGATCTTATATAGAAAATGTGGTTAATTCCATGACTTGACATATAATCTGAATAGTTAATAGCAGATTCCTTGCAGTAAGGATCACTGTCGCCCGCTACAATAAGAGTAACCAAAGGCTGCTGCCCTCCATCCTTAACAAGTTCAGGCAGAAGAAATCCTCTGTTTCCATAAACTCTTTCTCCACTTCCTGTATCAACCACTCCTCCTACCGGGGCAAATGCACCTACATATCCAAACACATCAGGATGTGCAAAACACAGGAAAAGCGATTCTCTTCCGCCAAGTGAATATCCTGCTATTGCAGTATTCTCTCTTCCCGTTCTGGTAGAATAATGCTCGTTAATATATGGAATCAATGCATTAATAACATCATACTCACACGCATCATATTTTGCTGTAAGTTCAGAGAAATCATAGTCTGACTCCTGACCACCATCAGCATCTGTGAATACAGTAAAGCTCACCATAATCACAGGATTCCTGTTATAATCATCAACTGCATTCTGTGCAACATACAGAGCGCCAATTCTGTTATATTCAGAATAACTTCCGCTCATTCCATGCAGAAGATACACAACCGGATAACGCTGTGACTCATCATAATCTCTCGGAAGATATACACAAGCCTTTCGCTCACTTCCGGTTGTCGGTGAATAATAGCTTATCTCATCAACATTTCCATATGTTACACCCGGTCTTTCATCATTATAATCATCTGGTGTGTCATACTCTGCTGCCACTTCACTAGATACGGCTCTGCTCTTGCACCCCGACAATCCTGTCACTGTAAATGCTGTCACCAGTGCCATTAACACAGCACCTATCTTGTACATATTTCTTGAAATCATAATCCAGTACCTCTGACAAACCTTCTTATAATCTCCAAGCCGCCAACCGGTGCACAGAATTTTTGGTTATGCTTTCTGCACTCTTCATAGACATATTCTAGGTTGAACCACTCAACGCCGTCCAATTCTTCCTTCTGCAATGTAAGTTCATCTATATTGACTGGCTTCGTGTATACATAGACAAATGCAATCTCACTGTCCTTAAACATCTTGCCATAAAATTCTTTTTCATATTGGATTACAAATGTATCAACAAACTGCAAATCATCAACAGAAGCCTTAATCCCAAGTTCCTCATGCAGTTCTCTTATAGCAGATTCCTCCGGTTCGTCACCAGCCTGAATATGTCCCGCCGAAGAAGTATCATATCTTCCAGGAAATGAGTCCTTATTCATAGCCCTTTTCTGCAACAGTACCTCTGCTCCCTCATCAGACTTTCTTACAATCCACACATGCGCCGTTCTATGCCTGATTCCCTTACTATGTGCAGTCTTACGCTCAACAGTCTCGCCTGTCGGCTTTCCATTCTCATCAACGATATCAAGTAATTCCATGTTAAATCCGTACTCCATAATAATAAAAAAGCCACCAGCTATCGCGAGTTCTACGGGAAAAATAAAGTGATTGAACCTAGACTCCGATAGTACCGCTTTCGCAGCACCCCTCCCAGGACTGGTGGCTTACATATTATATTACTATGTGATTGAAAATTCCATAGGGATAATATCACATTTTAAAAAGTCGCACTAAGCAGGAAGAACAATACATATATTGCAAATGTTTCTCCAACTGTATATAATGCGGTCTTTACCCATACATTAGGCTTCTCCACATGCTGTACAGTTCCAGCATTTGCAGTAATCTTTTTCTGATGTTCCTTAATAATCATGATTCCCACAACCGCACCTACAACGCAAGCAATTATGTACAAATAATATGAAAACATCGGTTTTGCCTGAACATAGCCACCATATTCGTCGTTCATTGTATTAGTAATAACAAAATACAGACTTATCAACGCAAGTGCAGATGAGCCAAATGCAGCAACTGCCTCCTTTCCCCAGCCTTTTCCTTCATTCTTTACCATGCATATGCAAAATGCTGAAATAGGTGCAAGCAGGAATACAATCATTCCTACAGTGCCATTTTCTTCTTCATCTGAGTCATAATAATCATAATAGCTGTCCTGGGTTGTATCTTCCGTTTCAAATGTTAAATCAGCCATACTTACACTTTCAACATTAACCCCTGCACATGACACTGTAAACATAGGAAAAAAGAAGCATGCTGCAGCCACTATTGCAGCAATCTTCATTATAAGTCTGCCCTTAATCTTATGTCCTGCAATATTAATTGATACATCTTCTTCTACAGGCTGTCCGGCTGCTGCCTGAATCGGTTGCTGTGGCATAACGTATTCAAAATTATATTTCTGTCCACCTGCATTGGCATAACTGTTATCTGGCCTATTTCTTTTAAATAATACCAGTTAGGTCAGACACTTATTGTCATATTGTTTTATTTTATAAAAAATCAGGCTTTGGATTTCTCCGCAGCCTGATTACAACTCTATTAATTCAATTCAATTTTATCGCTAAACCCACTAATCAGCCTTTTTCTCTTGCCACCTCAAACTCCTGCTTTATCTGTGCAAGAAGCTCAGGATTAACAAGAACATCACATATTGAATCAGCCATTATCTTTGCTGCGTATACTATAGCATTATGCGCTGCATCACTCTTTCCAGCTTTAAGGTAAGCTTCTGAATGTGGCTGTGCATCCTTGTCTGTGAATGCAATTCTTATACATGAGCCTGGAACTTCATATAACACATTGCCGAAATCTGTTGAGCCAGTCCTTTCGCGTGGTGGTGCAATCGATGGGGCATTCTCATATGCTGCATTTGCCATAAGCAGGTCATTGACCTTATGGCACACAACCTTGCTCTTGAATGGAAGGTCTCTCTGAACCTCATATGTTGTTCCAGTCATAAGCGCAGCACCTTTTAAAATGTTGTAGAATCTCTCTACAACTTCATCAAGGTATTTCGTGCTGTATGAGCGGAGTGTATATTCTGCAACAGTAAGGTCTGGAACTACATTTGGAGGGCCACCGGCATTACGGATTGTGTAATGCATTCTTGTGTCGTCTTTAACATGCTCTCTTAACATCTCAATTGCATGGAATGATAATAACGCTGCATCAAGTGCGCTGCGTCCTTCTTCTGGACTTATTGCAGCATGGCTTTTTACTCCGTGGAATGTTACCACGAAATTCTCGAGCGCCATACATTTTTCATCTACTGATGTATTAGGCGAGCCATGCGACATAAATGCAAGGTCAAGTTCTTTCATATAACCTTTATCGAGCATAATTATCTTACCGCCAAGAGTTTCCTCTGCCGGAGTTCCATACACAACAAGCCTGCATGGATAATCCTGAAGGCAGTTCTTTACTGCGATTGCTGCCCCTATCCCGGCAGGTCCCTGAAGATGATGTCCACACGCATGTCCGATTTTTTCAAGAGCGTCATATTCAACAAGAATTCCAATCACCGGGCCGTCACTTCCATTATCCCATGTTGCCCTGAATGCTGTTTCAAGTCCTGTTCCACGCTCTACCACAAATCCTTCTTTTTCAAGATAACTGCACAATATATCAGATGTCTTGTACTCTTCCCCGCTTATCTCCGCAAGGTCGAATATCTCATCTGCCATCTGGCATAAATCTTCTTTATAGCTGTCAATAACCGCCCCAAGCTGCTTCTTAATATCGTCTGACATAATATCTGCTCCTAATCAATTCTAATATCCAATCATTAATGCACCAAGCATAAACAGGCATCCAAGTGCTGTCCATATAAGGAACAGTGGCATCATGAACTTAAGCCATTTACTGTATGGAATCTTTGATACAGCAAGATATCCCATAAGTGATGATGACATTGGAAGTACTGAGTTAGAGAATCCGTCTCCTAACTGGAACGCAAGTACTGATGTCTGTCTTGATATTCCTACAAGGTCTGAAACCGGCACCATAAGTGGCATTGTAACTGCTGCCTGACCTGTTCCTGACACGATTACGCAGTTAATAAGTGACTGACATAAGAACATACCAACAGCCTTAATTGAATCTGGCATAACATTTACAATATTAACAATTCCGTACACGATAGTATCAAGAATATTGGCATCACTTAATATTACCTCAACTGTACGGGCAATTCCGATTATAAGACATCCTACAATAATGCCTTTAGCACCTTCTCCGAATTCCCTTGCAATTCTGCTAGGACCGTAACCGCTGATAAATCCGCATATTACACCCATAAATATGAACAGACCTGACATTTCTTCAAAGTACCAGCCCTTCTTTGAAAGACCATATATAAGTATTCCAAAGCCAAGTGCCATAACAACAAGAACTGCAATCTGTCTTACCGTAATTGTGTCTGTTGCATTGTCAAATGTGTACTCCTGGTCTTCAGGAATTCCATATATTACGCTTTTTTCAGGATGTGCTGCAACCTTTCTTGCATAGCAGATTATGTATGCACTTGTAGCAGCAAGAAGCACAACAAGAATAAATACTCTGTAAGCCATTCCTGAGAACAACTGCAATTCTGCTATATCCTGCGCAACTCCGACATTGAACGGATTAAGTAATCCGGCTGTGAATCCAACCGCTGCACCGAGTGCAATCATTGCTGTTCCTGTAACTTTATCAAGCCCTAAGAATAACGCAAGTGTAATTCCGATAGGAACGAATATCATAACCTCTGATGACATTCCCATTGTGAATCCAAATATAGAAAATAATGTCAAAAATACAGGAATTACAACATATTTGTGCTTAGAAAATGTCTTAGATAACTTCTTGCATAACGCTGTAAGTGCGCCTGTTGATGTAATTACCTGAAAAGCTCCGCCGATTATCAGCATAAATGTAATTGTTGACGCTGATTTCACAATTCCGGTATAGATTGCTGAAGGAATCTTTAACGGATTAAGCGGACTTGATGCTATTCTGTGATAACTTCCAGCTTCAACTAAAGTCTTGCCTGTTGCTGCATCTTTAAATCTTGTAAACTCGCCTGCCGGCACAATATATGTTGCCGCTGCAGCAATAAGAATAATTACCACAAGTATTACAAATGTATGTGGCGTTTTCCATTTTTTCTTTGCTTTTGTTTCCATGAACTTTTTCTCCCATAACAAATTTATATTTTTATACATTTTAATATAAATCATACTAAAAATAAAATTGTATGTTTTTATCGAAAGTATAAATCTAATTTATAGTTTCGATTGATTGATACATTCTAATTATGTATAATTATTGTATTATGATTGCAACATGCACTATTTTAGAAAGGGAATTCATATGATTACTGAAAAAGACATGCAATATGTTCTTACAATTGCTAATTACGGAAATCTTACCAAGGCCGCCAATGCTCTGTTCTTGTCGCAGCCGGCTTTGAGCATACATCTTAAGCAGCTTGAAACATCACTTGGCATACAGCTTTTTGAAAGAAAAGGCCGCCGCATGATTCTTACATATGCAGGCGAAGAATTCGTGAAATCTGCCAGAGATATTACTATGAAATGCTTTGAGCTTGAGGACCGCATGATTGATATTGGCAAAAATGTAGCTGTTAAACTCCGCATTGGTTACATGGTCCGTCAGGTTGAGTCTCTCTTTCCATCTGTTATGACTGCATTTAACAGACTGTATCCACAGTCAGTTGTATATGCCATTGACGGACATCTCTCAGACCATGAGGAACAGCTTATTGCCGGAGACCTTGATATGTTCTTTGGATATAACAGCGTGAGCAACACCAGACTTTCCTATGAAACCATATATGAAGACTATCTTGTTGCCATTCTTCCCAAAAGCCACCCTGCTGTATCTTTCGCAGAGTCTAAAGAATCATGCATCTATCCATGGCTTGATCTTGCGCATGTAAGAAAAGAAAGATTCATCCTGCAGCACAGCAACCAGAGTATAAGACAGCTTGAAGAAGACGCCCTTTTCTATGCTGATGTCCTACCAGAGCTTACCTATAAGATAAGCAGTATTGACGCAGGAATCCGACTTGCTGAACAGGGATATGGAATTGCATTTACACTAAACAGTTATCTTACTTCAATGAAGCTTTCACCTGATTCAGTTGTATTACAGGTTGGCGACCCAGACATGCGTATACCATTCTCCGCCGCCTTCCGCAAGGAAGATGAAAACCGGAAAGAACTGAAAGAATGGATACGGTTGACTAAAGAGCTATATTAACATATTAATGTAAAAAATCCCCTTAAACAGCTAATGTATCTAAGGGGATTTTTCATTTATGCAATTATTTTAGATATAATTTGAATATATACTATTCTTCATAAACTTTTACTCCGCCTAACTGAATGTTGTTATAAAACCTAAAATTCTCTACATTATTTGAAAGACCAACATTTATCATGTAATCTCCCATATGTATTATCTGCATTGTTTCAACACAATACGGCTGAATAATGTCCTGCCAGTATTTCTGTGCCTCATCATATGATGATAGTGAATTCATATTTAGAATATACTGGTCAAGAACAGAATCATTGGTATAACCTGATGTATTAGTTTTTCTGATATAATTTTTACTAGCTGGGTTATCATCATATGGATATGACATTGGATACAAGTCAAATGCTGTAGGATCAGCTATCTTTGTAAGTAAAGTACCCCATTCATATACCTGCAAATCAACATTTAGACCAATAGCCTCAAGTTGCTGCTTCATAACAAGCGCGGCATTATACAAATTTGGATATGTTTCTGTCGTAACCATTCTTATTGGTGTTCCTTTATAATCAAGTTCATTTAATAATTGTTTTGCCTTTGATATATTCTGTGAAACTGTTCCTGAAACATCTGTATGCCATGGTGAATTTTCTTCAAAATACGATCCATCAACCATATATGGACAATAACCATCAATTGTAGGATATGACGCTTCCATCATCTGCGCTATATCTACAGCATATCCTATTACCTGTCTCCATTTAAAATCATTAAATAATGCGCCAGATGACTTATTCATTGTGATTGTCATGTCTCCTTGTCCATAATTCTCAACACTTACATTTTCCAATGAATCAAGTCGAGAAACATCTGCATTCTGAATGTTAAATGCAATATCATATTCCCCTGTTTCCAAGCCATTAGCTCTCGTTGTAGAATCTGATACAATATACACCATAGCTGTGTCAAAATTAACTGATTTGTTTCCCCAATCACCTGAATATTCTTCTGTAAATGGAACATAATCTTCAAATTTATCAAGTCTGATGTAACTATCTACAGCCCACTCTGTAAACTTAAGTGAACTTGTACCAATAAGCTGATCTACTGATAAATTATTATTTCCTGCTATGTCAATAATTGACTTTGGCATTATAGATGCCTGCTGTACATCATTAGCTATAATATATGGTAGTAACAAACATGAAGAATCTAGTTTTATCTTAACAGTAGAACTATCTGTAGCTTCAAATTTAGAATCTGTCTGAATTGCTTTCTGTGCTATTGTGCTCTTGCTATACCATCTGTTCATTGAAGCAGCAACATCATCTGCATCCATTGTCTCTCCATTATGAAATTTCACGCCCGTACGAATATGAAATGTCCACTCTGTATTGTCTGAATTCACATCATAACTTTCACATAACTGACATTTAGGTTCTCCTTTTTCATCTAACTCAAATAATTTTTCAAATACCCATGTTGCAATCTGTGCTACCGCTGTAGCACCAGAAGCATGTGGATCATATGTATTAGGCTGTGCATCATATGCCACATTAATAGTTTTCTTTAATGTGTCACTATGTGTTGCTCCATTTCCACCTCCACATGCTGCCATTGGAAGTATCATCGTTAATGCCGTGCCAACTGCTGCCAGTTTCTTAAATAATCTTTTCATAAACCTTCCTCCTTCTATTTCACATTTCTTATTGACTACAATAAGATACAAAAAACAATAAAGGCATTTGTAAAACATGCACCCACATGTTTTGCAAACGCCTTTGTCCGCATAGAACTTCGCTATCGTTTTCTGTTAAGTATCATTATACTCATATAATTCACTTGTTATTGTAATTTTTTGAAATAGCACTCTACTTTTCATAAACAACTTTACCACCAAGAATTGTTTTCAACACAGAAATATTCTTTATTTCTGATGGTTCTGTTTCAAATATATCAGAGTCAAGTACAGCAAAGTCAGCATACTTTCCACACTCAACAGTTCCCTTATAATTTTCCTCATTACAGCTATATGCTGCATATTTGTTATACAAACATACTGCTTCGTATGTGCTTATCCTCTCCTGTGGTTCAAATATTTCCTCCGGACTTCCAGACATATCCTGTCTTGTTACAGCACACTGTATTCCAACGAATGGATCAAATACCTCAACAGGTGAATCTGAACCTCCTGTTACGACCAGTCCCTTTTCAAGATATGTTTTATATGGAAGGAATAATCTAGCTCTCTCCTCGCCGATGTTCTGTTTGCATGAATTAACCCAGTTGAGAAGGAAATTAGGCTGTGTATCAAGAATAACTGGAAGTTTCTTTAACTTTTCAAGCTGCTCTTCATTAACAACCATTGCATGTATTATTCTGAATCTTCTTGTATCTCCTGGAACATAACAATTCTCAATTGCCCTAATCATAAGATCCATTGCGTAATCACCTATTGTATGAACAGCAATCGTATTACCATAATTATAAGCTGTCTTGACAGCATTAATAAAATCCTGATCTGTTTCATAGATAAGCTGCCCTTTTGTCTTAGGTTCACAGCTGTATGGCTCTTTCAAAGCTGCAGTATGTGAATTCAATGAGCCATCTATAAAGAATTTATGTGCTCCAGCCTTTAACATATCATCACCAAAGCCAGATATTATACCCAGATAATTGCCTGTAAAATCAGTATAATCAATAATAGCTCTTACAGGCAGTTTATCCTGATTCTTTAATGTTACTAACTGACGAACTGTTTCCTCTCCATCCGGCTGCATCTCATTAGACTGAACTGTTGTGTAACCATATGAAGCATATTTATTCAGTATCCCTTTTAATCCTTCCATCCTGTCTTCATATGTTTTAAACATTGGACCAATATACTGCATCATATATGCCGTAATATGTTCTCTTAATATTCCTGTAGGTTCTCCATTATCATCTCTGTCAACAAATGCGCCTTCTGGTGGTACGAACTCCTTATCTATCTTAGTAATTTCCAGTGCTTTACTATTAGCCATTGCCGCATGTCCACAATAACTTGTGACATAGATTGGTCTTTCTGTTGATACCTTGTCCAGATCATATCTGTTTGGGAATCTTCCATCTGATAACTTTTCAATATGTATCCTGTAACCTACAATCCATTCTCCTGGATTAAGCTGCTTATCCTTTTCCTTTAACACATTATTAATCTCTTCAAGTGAATAACATTCACTCAGATCAACCTGCTTAAATCTGTCTCTTGTGTAAGTAAGATGCATATGAGTATCTTTGAACGCCGGGATAACGCATTTTCCCTGCAAATCAATTCTTTCCTTTGCATCAATGCCCTGTGCCTCACTGTTGCTTCCTGTCCACATAATTTTGCCATCATATACAGCAACCGCTTCAACAAAATCCTTTTCCTTAACCATGGTGTATATCTTTCCATTATAAAACACCTGATCCATTAAAATATTCATAGCACTTCCTCCTTAATAATATAAAATATATAATTAAAGCCATATGACTTATAATTATCTACAAAAATTCCAGCTTAATATCTCTTTCTGCCATATTCATCAAGATTTTATATGTAACTTCTGCATCATTCAGATCTGCCACCTCAGATGGCGAATATGAATATCTTCTGGGAATTATAAGTGTAAGACATCCCTTCATTTATAATCCGAATATAACAAATATAACCGGCATAGTAATAACAGACACTAAAGTAGTAACAGCTACTCCAATTGAACCAAGTTCATAATCTCCGCCATATATAGTTGCAAGCATCGGAACCATGCTTCCAACCGGAACGCTCATCGTTACTGCACATACGCCAAGTATCATCGGGTTATTAACAAACATTTTAAGAACCAGAATACTGATAACCGGAATAATAACTAATTTAATAACTGTAAAAATCATTAATTTATAATCTGATATTATTTTCTTAAAATTAATATCTGCGAATGATGCACCAATAATCATCATGCTCATTGGTGCTGTTATATTGCCTATAAGTTGTATACTGTCAGATAATATATACGGAATCTTTAACTGTAACAGATATATAAATATAGCCATAACCGCCGCAATAACACCAGGATTTAATATATTATTCCATCTGAAGCCATTATTATGTTCATCATCTTTAATCACGACAACTCCATATGTATATATAAGAATATTGAATGGAAGAATAAATGTAACCAGAAGCAGTAAAGCCTTACTTCCATATATTCCTGATATTATTGGTGCACCCATAAATCCGAGATTGTTAAATACAAGCATTGCACGATATACTCCATATGATTTCTTTGGAACGTGCAATATAGCAGGAAGAAATACAGCAATAATTATAAGAACCCCGAACATGCTTATTGAAATTCCCGTCATCAATAACAGTTCACTCTTATCAACAACCTCATCTCCTATTACGCTGGAAAGAATAAAACACGGATTAGTAATATTAACAACCAGTGATGTCAGTTTCTTTACTGCTTCACCTTTAATAATATCCAGTTTACTGGCTAACAGTCCTGTCATCATAACTATAATTAATATTATCATTTGCTGAAGCATTATCACCTGACATCACCCCACTTTGTTCTTATTGGTCTGATGATCAATACATGCTACCCAGTGCTGCGGAGAGACAAGCTGCAAATGTGACTGGAATTCGCTGCATACTTTCTTACACTCTGGACATCTGTCGTGAAATACACATCCAGAAGGTGGATTAATAGGTGATGGAATATCCCCCTCAAGAATAATTCTATCTTTCTTTATATGAGGATTAATCTCAGGAACTGCCGATAGCAGAGCCTTAGTATATGGATGAAGCGGATTATTGAATAGTTCCTCTGTCGGAGCTACTTCTACAAGATGCCCAAGATACATTACACCTATCCTGTCCGATATATATCTTACGACACTCATATTGTGTGATATAAAAAGATATGTCATATCAAGTTCACTTTTCATTTCATTAAGAAGATTAAGAACCTGTGACTGAATTGATACATCCAATGCTGATACAGGTTCATCACATACAATAAGCTTTGGATTTAATATAAGTGCTCTGGCTATTCCGATTCTTTGCTTCTGGCCTCCTGAGAATTCATGTGGATATCTGAAGTACTGATCTTCTCTTAAGCCAACTTTCTTAAGCATATTCATTGCCTTTTCCATTCGCTCTTTCTTGTTTTTGCATACTTTATGTACAAGAAGCGGTTCTTCTATAATCTCACCAACCGTCATTCTTGGATCTAGTGAAGAATACGGATCCTGAAAAATCATCTGTAATTCACTCGTTATTTTTCTCTGCTCTTTGTTATTCAAATTAGCAATATTCTTACCATTATATAACACCTGTCCCTGTGTAGCCTTCAGCAGCCCTATAACCGTTCTTCCTGTCGTACTCTTTCCACACCCGGACTCTCCTACCAGACTGAATGTTTCTCCTTTATATATAGAAAATGAAACCTCATCGACCGCTTTAACATTCTTATATACCTGCCTTATCACAGACTTCTGTATAGGAAAATATTTTTTCAGATTCTTAACCTCAAGAATTTTTTGTCTTTCCATAGCGTTTTCCTCCCTGATTATTCCTATTCATTATCATTTACTGTATCATTTAATGATGGCAGTTTCCCTGCACAATGGCAACGCACACTCTGCGTCTGATTTATTTTTACAAGCTCCGGATCCTCTTTTCTGCATTTATCAGTTGCATATGGACATCTGCCACAGAACCTGCAGCCAGTCTGCACCTCACTAAGAGCTGGAACTGTACCTTTAATCATATATAGTTTCTCTCCCTTTTTAGTTTCAAGGGTAGGAATTGACTTGATGAGTCCCATCGTATATGGATGCAAAGGTCTGTCAAATATATCTGTTACAAGTCCCTCTTCAACAATATGTCCCAGATACATAATAATTACTCTCTGACATGTCTGTGCTACAACTCCAAGATCGTGGGTAATAAGCATTATTCCCATTCCAAGTTTCTTGTTTAGATCAACTATCAGTTTCATTATCTGTGCCTGTATTGTTACATCAAGAGCTGTTGTCGGCTCATCTGCTATAAGAAGTTTGGGTTCACAGGCAAGAGCCATTGCTATCATAGCCCTCTGTCTCATACCTCCTGACATTTCATGTGGATAGGAATTAACTCTTTCTTCTGGTGCTGGAATTCCCGTTAAACGAAGCATTTTCTCGGCAACTTTATATGCTTCTTTCTTGTTCTTAACTTTCTTATGCTTAAGGACTACTTCTGCAATCTGATTACCAACTGTATAAAGAGGATTGAGTGAACTTAAAGCATCCTGAAATATCATTGCAATTCCATCTCCTCGGATATCCTGCATTTCTTTTTCACTCTTCTTAAGTAAATTTTCTCCCTGAAAAAGCACTTCACCTTCATAACTTGCAAGACTTTTTTCATCATATAAACGCATAATTGATTGTGATGTAACAGATTTTCCACAGCCTGATTCACCGCAAACACCAACTATTTCACCTTTTCCTATAGAAAAGCTTACACCATCAACTGCTGTTACCTTTCCTCGTATGGTTTTAAAAGATGTTTTTAGATTCTTTAATTCTAATAATTCTTCCATGTACAATTCCCCCTTTCAATGCAGATATGTTAAATGTTGTTAATTAGACATTGGATCGATTATATCTCTTAAGCCATCTCCAAAAAGATTAAGTCCAAGTACAATCAATACTGTAAATATTCCTGGATATATCGTCATCCACCATGCATTATAGATATACGACTTTGCTTCAAAAAGCATATTTCCTAACGAAGGGGTTGGTGCCGGAACTCCTGCTCCCAAAAAGCTCAGAGATGCTTCAATAATAATTGCAGATGCAAATATATATGTTGTCTGAACAATAACAGGTGAAAGAATATTAGGTGCAATATGCTTGAATAATATTCTGAACTGACTTGCTCCCTGCGCTTTTTCCGCCTCTATATATGTCATTTCTTTTATTGAAAGTGTTGACGCTCTTGCAACTCTTGCTATACTTGGTATGTATACTATCGCAAGTGCTACAACTATATTAAATATAGATGCACCTAATGCTGCTACAAGTGCTATTGCAATCAGTATTGCAGGTATCGCATTTAACGCCTCACATATTCTCATAATCATGTTATCAAGCCAGTGTACATATCCTGCCAGCAGTCCAAGAATTATTCCAAAAACAAATGAAATTAGTGCTGTGAACAATCCTACTTCCATTGAAATTCTAACTCCGTACAGTACTCTTGAGAACACATCCCTGCCAAGATTATCTGTACCAAATATATGTCCATTTCCTGGTGCTGCAAGTTTGTTAAATACATCTATATCATATATTCCATATGGAGTTATGACTGGTGCAAATATAGCTATAAGTGCCATAATAACTGTTATTATAAAGCCTGCCACAACCAGCTTTTTCTTCAAGAAATTCTTAAGCACAAGTTTCCTGTACTCCTTAAGACCATCCTTGGAAATTTTTTTGTTTTTCTTATTATCACTCATATAATCACCGCCTTTATTTTGATCCGCCTGCAACTCTTACTCTAGGGTCAACTACGCCATAAAGTAAATCAATGACAAGATTAATTAAAATGTATATAAGACTGACAACAAGTACTATTCCCTGAATCATAGGATAATCTCTTTTTGTAACAGAGCTTACTATCAACTGTCCAACTCCAGGAATACCAAATACTGTCTCTACTACTGCTGCTCCTGAAAGCAGTGTCGCAAATGACTGTCCTATAGCAGTAAGAATTGGTATCAACGCATTTCTTAAAGCATGTTTATACATAATTACATTCTGTTTTACACCTTTAGCCTTTGCTGTTTTAATATAATCCATATTAATTACATCTATAACAGATGCTCTCGTCATTCTTGTAAGCATTGCACATTGCATCATTGCAAGTGATATAACTGGCAGAATCATATATTCAATATGTCTTTGCAAGCCTACTGCTGCAATCTGTTTATATCCTGCAACTGGAAGAAGTTTAAGATTTACAGAAAAAACAATCACAAGAATAAGGCTTAATAAAAACGATGGTATTGATATTCCAAGCTGTGCGAATGCAATTATTCCTGAATCAGCAATTTTTCCTTTTTTTCTGGCGGCTATTATTCCCAACGGAATTGCTATGACTGTAGCTAAAAGCTGTGCCCATAATGCAAGCTCCATTGTAGGACCAAGGGCAGTTGCAATCTCACTCATAACACTTCCTTTTCTTGAATAACTTGTACCAAGATCTCCATGCAATGCCCCCAATGCCCAGTCAAAATATTGCTGAATCAAAGGCTTATTCAATCCCAGTTGTTCTGTTAATGCACTTACTTCTTCTGTCGTAGCATCCTGTCCAAGAATTATTCTTGCAGGATCACCTGGTGTTATATGTATCAGCGTAAAAACAAACACAGACAGAATAATTAATGTTATAAGAACATATCCTAATCTTTTAAATATATATTTAACCATTAATGAATCACCTCTTCCTTTAGATGTATCATTCAGAAATCCACCTGTATTCCATAATAAATACAATCAAGTATTTTACTCATGTCTTCCTTTGATACTTTCACAGGATTAGCTCCTGTTGGACCAAGCATGGCACTTTCTATAAGAAACTCTTTATCATTCTTATATGTATCCTCATCAATTCCTGCCTCTTTAATCGTCTCAGGAATTCCTACATCATGTTTAACCTGTTTAACTTTTTCTACAATGTCATATCCAATTATTCCAGAAAGTTTTGCATATTTTCTGGCTGTATCAGCATCCTTTTTGTTATAATCCATGGAATATGGAAGTATTATTGCATTTGCAAGACCATGTGCAATATTGTATTTTCCTCCTAAAGCATGTGATATACCATGAACCACACCTAGTCCTGAATTGGCGAATGCCATTCCTGCCATACACTGATAATTGTGTACATGTTCCCTTGCCTCTTTCGTTCCTCCATTAACAGATATAGGCAGCCAGCTAAGCAATCCTTCTATTGCTTCTTTAGCCAATGCATCTGTAAAATCATTTCCATTCTTATTAATGTAGCTTTCCAATGCATGTGTTAAAGCATCCATTCCTGTTTCAGCAGCTATTCTTTCTGGAAGTGTCATTGGCAAATCCGGATCAAGAATAGCTATATCTGGAAACATATTAATTGACCTTATAGGTCTCTTTATCTGGTCTTTAGCATATGTGATTACACTAACCTTTGTTACCTCCGATGCTGTACCAGAAGTTGACGGAACCGCTATGAAACGGGTTTTGGTCTTTAAGGAATCGAGTTCTCCCATACGCTGTATGACATTATCAAAATTATATTGAGGAAAATCATAAAAAATAAGCATTACTTTAGCAGCATCAATTGCTGACCCACCACCAACTGCAATCAAGCAATCAGGTTTTTCCTTATTTATGAATTCAAGTCCCTTCATTACCTGATCCGTTGTCGGATTCTTTGATATTCCTGAAAAAACTGCTATTTCCCTATCTTCAGCTTTCATAATACTTTTTATTCTGTCTATTACACCTGTTCGTATCATAGATGAACCACCAGTAATAATTACAGCCTTTGTATATTCAATATTTTCAAGATAATTTAATGCGCCTTCTCCTGTGACAAGCATATCTGCTGTTAAAGTAACCTGTTTCATATGCATTTCTCCCTTCAATATTTTTATAAGCCTAATGCAATTAATGACTCATCCAGTATTCCAAGTCCCTCGTCTATTTCTTCTTTCTTAACATTAAGCGGTGTTGCAAATCTCATTCCGTTGCCATGAACTCCACAATTAAGTGTGAGCATATGTCTCTTAAGACACTCTGCTTTTACCTTTGCCCATATGTCTGGTGCTGGAGTTCCATCTGCCTGTGCAAATTCTATAGCAACCATAAGTCCCAGACCTCTTACATCATATATAATTGGGTGTTTCTCCTGAAGTTTCTTCAATTCACTTCTTAAATACGCTCCCATTTCATTAACATTCTTAAGTAATGTTCCATCTTCATACTGTTCAAGTACTACACAAGCTGCTGCAGCTGCAACAGGATTACCTCCAAATGTTGTTCCATGAGTTCCTACCGGCCATTTCTCTGCAATATCAGGTCTTGTAAGAACTGCACTCATTGGAAGTCCTCCAGCAATTGCTTTTCCTACTGTCATAATATCCGGTACAACATCAAAATTCTGGCTTGCCCACATCTTTCCAGTTCTTCCATATCCAGCCTGAACCTCATCATATATAAGAAGAATTCCATATTTATCACATATTTTTCTTATTTCCTGCATGAATTTCTTAGGTGGAACAACATACCCTCCTTCACCCATAACTGGCTCCATATATATATAAGCAACATCTTCTGGTGAAACGATATATCTGAGAAGCTTATTAAGTTCAAACAATGAATACTCACCTCTTTTATCTGCCGGTATTTCTGGTGGACAAAGATCTCTTCCAGGATATGGTGCAAAATATACCTTTCCCATAAGTCCTTCATAATGTCTTCTGTACTTTGAATTAGAGCCTGTGATTGATGTTGCTCCACATGTTCTTCCATGAAAAGAACCCATGAATGCAATACCAGCTGCTCTGCCTGAATAAGCCATAGCCATCTTTAACGCTGAATCTGTGGCCTCTGCACCACCATTAGTAAAGAACACCTGAGATAGTCCTTCAGGAGCAACACTTGTAAGTTTTTTGGCAAGCTTTAATGTTGACTCATAATTAACAAGATTAAAGGATGCATCTATAAGATTTCCAACCTGATCCTTAACAGCTTCAACTATTGGTGGAAAGCAATGTCCTAAAGCATTAACAGCAATACCCTGAACAAAATCAAGATATTTTTCACCATTCACATCCCACAGGTAACATCCTTTTCCTTTTGTTGCAACAATATCCGTTGCTTTGGCAAATACCGGATTAAAGTACTGCTTGTAATCTTCAAACTTCATAACATCTGACATAATACATACCTCCTTAACTAAAATAAAAAAGACGCGACAGGATTTTATTCCTTCGCGCCTTTGCTTAGTAATATACTATCTTTTTGTTACTCCATCGTATTGTAAAAAAATGACCATTATATTTCTTTAAACAATCCTCATACTTTCCATTACATTTTTAAAAGCTGTCGGAGTAAATGAAGAGAACTTCTTGAAGTCATGGATAAAATGTGACTGATCATAGTATCCCAATTCATAACATACATTTTCTACATTCTCAACAAGCAGGTTCATTGCTTCCTGTAGTCTGTATATCCGTGCATATTTCTTTATAGTAAATCCAACATTATTCTTAAATATTGTATCACTATATCTATGGCTATACCCTAAATCATTAATTATATCTGCAACATTAATATTCCCCTGTTTCCTATTAACAACATTAATAACATAAGCTGTTATTTCATTTTTATTCTGAATATATTCTCTTTTAATTATACTACTCATAATCTGTACTTTCTTCTCAATAGTACAGTTATCTTCAAATATTTGTTGTACCATTCCACTATCAACATCAAGAAGCTCTGACACATCAATTCTCATGTTTTCATTAAGCAACTCCATATTACCTATAAGACATATAGGAATCACATCCGGTCTTAATTTTATTCCAAAGCACTTCTCAAAAGATGTTGTTGTTGCTATCCTGCCTTCAAGAAAACTTCCAACGAATTGAATTGTCACTTTCCCATTTGATAACCCAACCTGAATATCAATCATTCCATCAGGAAATCCAACTATATCCAGATTATTAGGATTATCAATTTCATAATATTTATAATATAAGTTGCTATTTAAATATACCTCTTTATAGTCAATTTCACTACTAAGGCAAAACGTTCTTACCATATATATGCACCTCCTTTTCATTTTAAAAAAGAAAAACTCAGACAAAAAGCCATGTTGCTGGCTCCTTTGCCTGAGTTTTAAATATTTTTATGATATTATCATCATCTATTTTACTTGTCAATATATTTGTATTCTCTACATATTTTTCATCCATCGTAAAGTAGCACTGCCATTCTTTCTTAATTTTATAAAGTTGTTTCTTATATATCTGCAACCTTATTCACATTTTACTTAATAATATCTACTTCTTATGCACAGAGTGATATTCTAAACAACATTTTAAGAAATCCAGTACTAGGGATAACTTAAAACTAATAAAATATAGCTAGAACAATTACTCGGATCTGTGATGAAGTTACCTGCCATCAATTTAACAACCATTTTATAGTAGATGCTATTTAGGGCGGCGCCAAAACAAGTGCTAATGAAATTCTTAGTAGAAAGCTCGGAACTTATAATAAAATCCATCCAATTGACCATGTTAATATGTCACAATCAACTAGCGATGTTATCCCAACTGCTGGAAAACTTACTGTCCTTGACCTATTAAATCCATTTAAATGCCCCCTTACGCATGCAGATGACTTATTTAACGCAACAGAAAATCTTGACTGTTTTGTCACCATATCTGGTACACTCAAAACATGTGCACTTGATTTATCAGAAATGTGCAATAATCTGCGATTGTTATCTTCTGGTTCCAAAACAGGTCTATCTGAAATCAATCTCCTGGCAAGACAAAATGGAAGTTCAATTATGCCGAGCAAAGTTAACCATATAATTTCAAAATGATAAGGAATGATTATATATTTCATTCTTCGTCATTATCATACCACTTCAACAAGCTCAATCCTGAAATTCAGTTCTTTTCCTGCCATCTCATGATTAGCGTCAAATGTAATCTCAGTATCAGTTAAAGCAGCAACCCTAGCTGGGAATGGCTGTCCATACATATTCTGAAGATATACTTTATCATCAACTTTAAGTTCCTCTGCACCAGGAAGCTCACTTATAGGCAGTGTTATGAAAGCTCTTGGATCAGCTTCTCCATACGCCTCCTCTGGCATAAGATGAACATCAATAACATCTCCGATATTCATTGTTGCAACAGCCTTGTCAAAGCCCTGAATCATCATTCCTGCTCCACAAGTAAATTCAAGCGGTTCACCTCTGTCGTAAGAAGAATCAAACTGTGTTCCATCGTTAAGTGTTCCTTTATAATGAACCTTTACCTTCTTTCCTACATTAGGTCCTTCAAATGATGGCGTAAATGTACCACAGCCACCGCTACAGCCGCCACAACCACTACCACAGTCTGATTCACCTTCATCACTTCCACAATGTCCGCAACCTGCCTCTTCATCTTCATGGCTTCCACAGTGTCCGCAGCCATGACCTTCTTCATGATTGTGATGATGGTCGCAATTAACTCCTGCTGATGTTAAATCGCCATTAAGATATGCCTCAACTGCTGCATCTGCTTCTCCATCTGCTCCTGAATATACATCAATTCCAGCTTCTGAAAGTGCTGTGACTGCACCGTTACCGATTCCGCCACATATAAGAACATCTACACCTTTATCCTTAAGAACAGCTGCCAATGCGCTATGACCAGCTCCATCAGTGCCAATTATCTCTGCACGGACAATATTCTTTCCTTCTGCCTCATAAATCTTAAAGCTCTCAGAATGTCCGAAATGCTGAAAAATCTGACCATTCTCGTATGTTACTGCTATTTTCATTAATAATCCTCCTGATTAATATTTATTCTCATACAACGTATGAAAAATCATTTCAAAATCTTAAATAACTAAAATTCAATATCCACTGCTCCATTTGCATATTTCATATAATCAAAAAGCTTCGACGCCGTAAGAAGTTCAAGCGGATCTCTTTCAATATCATCTTCCTCAAATATCTTTGCGACTTCCTGTATTTCCGGATTAGAAAGAGAATTCATATATTGTCTCAGTTCAACTATCGGCATATTAAAAAGTTCATCTTTGCTCTTCATAAATAAAATCCTCCTTCAATATCTATTCAGTACGGCCTGTGTAAATTACCTTGCCGGTATTCCACAATTCTGCTGTTCTTCTTGCTGCATCAAGCCTGTCTTCATCATTTTTAAAACTAAATGGTGCAGACTGACATCCACAATCCATACACATTACATAATAAGAATGATCTTCTTCCTCTAATATAGAAGGTCCAAAACATCTTGGACAATCCTGCAAATCAATCATTTCATAAATTTCCATGCTGCAACTCCTCATAATAATATTCTGATTTATCTTTCTAATTCTACATTCTATGTGATATAGAAATCAAGTAGAAATATCCATAACATATCTCACATTTTTTATGTATTATACAATTTCAAAAGATTCATCAGATCATTAATTTCTTCAGTAATCTGCTTTCCGTTATCAGTATCCTTTACAAACACACGCTGCTTTTCTACATAAACAACCTGCGATTCAGACTCAATGTCCCTGTTACTGTTAATTGCCATATTAATACTCATAAACGGATGATGTTCTTTTATCTTCATTCCATGAGAATTATAAATAAGTGTATAACCGGCTATTCCTGTGGCATCATGATATCCTTCGCAAAAACCGCCATCTATAACAATCAGTTTGCCATTAGCCCTTACCGGATGCTGTCCCTCCTTTGTCCTGACAGGAGTATGTCCATTTATAATATGTGCACTCTCATTGTAGAGATTAAACTCTCTTAAAATCATTTTACATATTCTTTCATTCTCATACAGGTCATAATACGGATTCTTGTCCTCTTTAATTGCATTCTTATAGTCAGCATTTCTATCCTTGTCCAGAAAAGTTCTTTCAAATGTTTTAATACACCTTCCGGTTACTGGTGATAATATATTACTCCATAAAAACCACATAAAATCAACTGCATCTGAATCTCCGGTTCTTGCCTGCCTTACCATTGATTCGCAATAATCAAGATACTCACGACCAGAATACGACTTGCAATCCACAACAATTCCATCAAATACCCCTTGTTCATCAAGTGGCACGCAACCGTGGAACAGAAGATTTCCATTATGAATCTTATAAATGCTGCCTTTTTCATATAGAAAATTGATATGCCTCTCAAGTGCCATACTGTTAATGAAATCTGCCCTGAATCTTCCCATTAGGAACATTTCTTCCATAGTAAGCTCATATGGATTATTCATATCTATGGTTGGAAATTCTGTAGTATTAAGGAAATATTCCTTATCACCAATTCTTACTGTTCCTTTATCCAGATTCATCTTATCCAGCAGAAGTCTTCCTTCCATCCTGTATTCTGGGTGTCTCTTAATAAGCTGCCCTTCAAGCTTGAATAAAATCACAGAAATAGCTTTATAGACTGCATCATCAACATTTTTATCTGAATATGTATTAACTGCAAACTGTAGAAGGAACCTGAGGCTTATTCCATAACCATTCTCAAGAATCGACATAGTTTTGTACTTAATATTATTTCTGACTACAAGTGCCATACACACCGGATTGCCACAAAAAGCTCCCATCCACAATATATCATGATTTCCCCACTGGATATCAACGCTGTGATGTTCCATCAGAAGATCTAATATCTTATCTGCATGTGGTCCTCTGTCATATATGTCCCCAAGTATATGAAGATGGTCCACAGCCAGTCTTTTAATCAGATCAGTAAGAGCAACAAGAAATTCATCGCCATTATGAAGGCGCAGAATTGTTTCCATAATCTGTCTGTGGTACACACTCCTGTTGTCATCTTCATCCTTCTGCGCATGAATAAGTTCATCAATGATATATGCAAAATCCACAGGCATTGCTTTTCGCACCTTAGATCTTGTGTACTTAGAAGACAGAAGCTTTGCAATCTGAATCAGCTGGTTAAGTACATTTCTGTACCATTCATCATTTACCTTATTCTCATCCATAAGAATAGAAAGCTTCTCTCTCGGATAATATATCAGAGTGCACAGCTCCTGCTGCTCATATACAGTAAGTTCATCTCCATACAGCATCGCTACCTTCTCTCTAATTACTCCCGAACAATTATTAATTATATGGTAAAATGCATCATATTCCCCATGAAGGTCACTCATAAAATGCTCTGTTCCCTTTGGCAGATTCATAATTGCATTCAGGTTAATAAGTTCGCGGTAAACTGACTGTTTTGTGGGATATTTTTCCTTTAAAAGCTTCAGATATTTGTCATACTCCTTCATATATATTCCTCTTATCTTCTGGTTTATTCACTACTTTTAATATTTCCTGACAACCTTGCCCCTTTTATTATCAAAACTCATTCTCCCCAAAGAACTTCCGCTTTCTCTCAATCATCTCATCAATTCTCTCGACATAGCTTCTGACATCCTTGACATTCTCGATTCGCTCAATACGCACAGAATGGTTTTCATCTCCTTCATTATGGAACACAACCTTAGTTGAAGCTCCTGCGCCGCATGCAATTATCGTCTGCTTCTCCTCCATAATAAGAATATTATATATACATTCAAGTCCCGGGACTGCATAGCCAACATTCTCAAAATTACCTGCCATATTCTTCTGGCGGTACATATAATAAGGCTGCATGTTGAGATCTCTTGCTGTCTGCTCAGTCATCGCGATAATACTGTCTGTGTTCTTAATTGAAAGCTCTGTGTACTGCTGACGCAATATGTTAAGTCTTGAAGCTCTCTTAATTGCAAGTGAATGAACGGTAAGACTCTCCGGCCGCATCTCCTTAATTTCATTAAGTGTATGGTAAACCTCGTCTACACCCTCTCCCGGAAGTCCAAGAATCATATCCATGTTGATATTATCAAGCCCGGCTTCCCTTGCCATTACATAAGCATTCTTAATATCTTCAACCGTATGCTTTCTTCCAATCAGGTCAAGTGTTTTCTGGTTCATTGTCTGTGGATTAATAGATATTCTTCCCACATTATGAGCTTTAAGAACCTTGAATTTATCTGGTGTCACGCTGTCCGGTCTTCCAGCTTCTACAGTAAGCTCTCGGCATCTGCTCAAGTCAAATGCTTCTTCAACCACTGTGAGTACTTTATCTAACTGTGCTGCACTCAAAGTTGTAGGTGTTCCACCACCCATATACACTGTATCCAGTCTTCTGCCCTTCATAGTTTCAGCGACGAATCTTATCTCCTTAATAAGCGCATCTACATAATTATCTACATAATCTTTGTACGCACCAAGTGCATATGATGAAAATGAGCAGTACAGACATATACTTGGACAGAACGGAATTCCAATATACAGGCTGTAGCCTGTCTTATAATCCATATCTGTAAGTATATCCAGTTCTTTCCTCGCTACTGTGAGCGCAAGGTCAGCCTTTTCTTCACTTGCATAATGCTTATCCATAAAATGTTTCTTAATCTGTTCTTCAGTTGCACCCTCTTCAAGCATTGTATACGCAATCTTACTTGGTCTTACTCCTGTAAGATATCCCCATGGAAGCTTCTTGCCAGTTTTTTCTGAAAGCTTCTTATATAAACTGTCCTTAAATACTTCGTGGGCATTCTTCTTATCAAGCCCTGTGATATCAGGCACTTCTATTGAAAGAATCTCATCATTCTCTTCCGGCTTGGAATCTGCCTTAAGTGCCATAACCTCAATTCTTGGATAAAACGAGCGGACAAGTACAACCGCATCATCATAAAATACATCATTGTCAATCTTAATATATATCATCGTTGCTTCCTTTTCGCACTGATATTTGTGCTTTTATACTCGCAAACTCGCACTATCGTGCTTTCCAGCCTGCTTCGCAGGCGTTTGCTCGTTGATGTCCCGCGAAAAGTAAATAACGCTTCGCGTTGCTTCCTTTTCGCTTGCGGACATCACATAAACGGATTGTTCTGCTTTTCATATCCAATCGTTGTGAACTCTCCATGTCCAGGATATACATCTGTATCGTCAGGGAGCTTGCAGAGCTTGTCATGAAGTGACTCCATCATTGCAGCAGAGCTTGCTGTAGGGTAATCTGTTCTCCCAACTGAACCGGCAAAAAGTGTATCACCTGACATAAGCGTCTTGTCTGATTTGATATAGTAGCATGTTCCGCCTGCTGTATGTCCTGGTGTATGGATTGCCTTTATCTTAAGACCTGCAAGTTCAAGAATATCCCCATCATTATGAAGTACATCTGCTGTAACCCTAAGACTCATGCCGTATGCATTTGACAGGTTTCTTGCCGGTGAAGCAAGAAGCTTTTCCTCATCACATGATGCATATATCTTAATCCCATAATGCTCACGCACCTCATTAGCCGCACCTATATGGTCAAAATGTCCATGTGTAAGAAGTATTGCCTGTGGCTTGCTTGCTGAACGCACAACCATATCATATATAGACTCCGGTGAATCTGCTGGGTCAACAATAATGCTCTCATTGTTATCTTTATTAATTATAAGATAGCAGTTAGTAGCTACCGGTCCCAATACTCTTGATTCTATCTTAATCATAATCTGCAAACCTTTCTTAGCCGGCAGTTCTTGTTATATCAGTAACTCCGTCTATCTTTCTTAATTTATCTATAATTCTGTTAAGTTCTTCCTTGCCGTGAATATCAAAGCCGACACTTATTGTCGCAACTTCCTTCTTATTAAGACGACAGTTCATAGACTTCACATCAATCTCTGCCTCTGTGAACATCCTTGATATATCAACAATAAGTCCAGTTCTGTTATTGGCAAATATATTGATTTCAACCTCATAAGTATCGCCTGCTGTCTGTCCCTGCTCCCATTCAGCCTCAATAAGACGCGCACGTTCATTAGCCGGGAAGTTGATTATATTAACACAGTCTGTTCTGTGAATTGATATGCCTCTTCCTCTTGTAACAAAACCAACAATCTCATCACCAGGAACCGGATTACAGCATTTTGAAAATCTGACAGCAACATCATGGATTCCCTTAACGACAATTCCACCTTTGCCTTCCTTCTTCTTTGACTTTTCCTTAGACTCAGCGGCAACGATTTCCTCAAGTACATCTTTATCTGTAACTTCTGCCTTCTTGGTCTTTAAATGCTCCTCATTAAGCCTGTTTACTATCTGGCTCTCTTTAAGTGCACCATGTCCGACAGCTGCAAGAATAGAATCCCAGTCTTTAAAGCCATATTTGTTAAGACATTTTTCAACATATTCAGGCTTGGTAATGTCAGAAAGAACGATTCCTTTAGTCTTACAGTAGTTAGCAATCATTTCCTTGCCCTTAATGATATTATCTTCCTTTAACTCCTGCTTAAACCACTGGTTAATCTTATTCTTTGCCTGTGTGCTCTTTACAATTGAAAGCCAGTCACGGCTTGGTCCCTTGGAATTCTGCGATGTTATAATCTCGATTCTGTCACCATTCTTAATAACATAATCAATAGTAACAAGCTTTCCATTAACTCTTGCACCTACCATTTTATTACCTACAGCACTGTGGATACTGTACGCAAAATCTATAGGGCATGAACCTGCAGGAAGGTTCTTGACATCACCCGAAGGTGTAAAGCAGTATACGCTGTCTGAGAAAAGGTTAAGGTCATTCTTAATAGATGATAAGAATTCCTTGTTATCAGACATTTCCTTCTGCCATTCAAGAATCTGTCTTAACCAGCTAAGTTTTGCTTCCTCACTCTGGTTGTCCTTCTCGCCTGTTTTTCCCTCTTTATATTTCCAGTGGGCTGCAATACCATACTCAGCAATCTTATGCATTTCGTAAGTTCTTATCTGTATCTCAAACGGCTGTCCGTTAGATGCAATAAGTGTTGTATGGAGCGACTGGTAATTATTAGGCTTAGGCATGGCAATATAATCTTTGAAACGTCCCGGAATAGGCTTATACATTTCGTGTATTACACCAAGTGCCGCATAACAGTCTTTTACAGTGTCAACCTTGATTCTTACTGCAAATATGTCATATATCTGATCAAGTGTCTTATTCTGGTTGACCATTTTTCTGTAGATTGAGAAGAAATGCTTAACTCTTCCGTCTATCTCAGCCTCAATACCAGCATTGCTTATATGCATGCCGACTTCTTTAATTATGCTCTTTATAAATGCTTCCCTGCCTGGTCTGTTTAAGTTGACCTGTTCAACAAGATCATTATATACATCAGGCATAAGATATTTCATTGATAAATCATCAAGCTCTACCTTAATCTTGGAAATACCTAACCTGTGGGCTATTGGAGCATATATTTCCATTGTCTCTCTTGATTTCTCAATCTGCTTTGCCGGTGACTGATACTGCATTGTACGCATATTATGCAGTCTGTCGGCAAGCTTTATAAGGATAACTCTTATATCCTTTGCCATTGCAAGAAACATTTTTCTAAGGTTTTCTGCCTGGACCTCAATCTTATCATGCTGGTAATTGAGCTGTGTCAGCTTTGTTACACCATCTACTAACAGTGCTACCTCATCACCAAATTCTTTTGCAACATCTTCACTTGTCATAACTGTATCTTCAACAACATCATGAAGAAGACCTGCAATAATTGACTCCTTATCAAGCTCTAATTCAGCCAGAATAATAGCAACACATAAAGGGTGGATTATATATGGCTCACCCGATTTTCTGAACTGTCCCTCATGTGCCTTTCTTGCGGTCTCGTATGCCTTCTCGATATCAGACAGATCTGTAGATGGGTGGTATTTCTTTATAGCTGCAATAAGATCCTTATATAATTCCTCAGGACTTGTAAAATCTGCTGGTGTATCCACCGCTCTTTCAACCTGATTAGTTTTGTTATGGCTTGCGCCTGGTAACTCTATATTCTCTGGCATACGTGCCTCCATTCTCTGGTAATTGTCCAGCGTTATAGTTTTCTTAAGCCCATTATTTATACACTGGCATATGTTCTTTCCATAAATTCTCTTGTAGCCACTGCATTCTCAGGAACAGTATTTTCCAGTGTGCAGTGTACATATGGCTTATGCTCCTTAATCTTCTTTAACAGAAGTGGATAATTAAGACCTCCTCCGGTCACCGGATTACCCTTTCCCGTACCTGCTGCCACTGACTTAAGCTCACTGCCTTCAACAATATAATCCTTGCAGTGAACAACAGCAATATCCTTTAATAACAGATCAAATGCTTTCTCAATAATCTCATCCTGCTGTGCAAGATTATCAACACATAAAAGATTAACCGGGTCGAATATAATCTGAAGATTAGGTGAATCAATAGCGTCAAGTACCTTTCTTGCACGCTCAACAGTGTATACAATGTGCTTCCATACAGGCTCGATTGCCACAATAACACCAAACTGTTCAGCATATTTAACTATTGGTCTTAAATTATCAATAAAGCACTGAAGTGCTTCCTCACTGTGATTAGCCGGCTCATACTTGTACTCCTCATTAACCGCACCTGTCTCAGTACCAACAACTCCACAGCCAAGAATACTTGCAAATCTTATATGTGCTTTATACTTCTCAACAATCTCCTTATGCTTCTCAGGATTAGGATTGCAAAGGTTAAGATAACAGCCAAGTACTGCAACATCAACCTTATTCTCTGTACATAATTCCTTAATATACATAGCGAGTCCCGGAGTCATAGTCTCCACGCCCGGCTTGAACTCCTTAATAGACTTACTGAGTGCAATATGCATACAGTGAAAACCCTGTGCATGTATATTAGGTATAAGCTCCTCTAATGGAGCGTATGCAACATCATGTGCTCTTATTCCGATTCTCATAAAAAACCACCTTTCCGTTAATTACAAACACTTTTGAAAGATTATACTATATATTACACGAAAAAACCAGTAAATATCTGCGACTTTTCCAAGCTGTGTGGGCGTTAATACTGCTATATACAAAAGAGCGGTGAGAGAAAGCTCATCCACGCTAAGCGCGTTTGCTTTCTCTCACCGTATTAAACTCTGTATATAGCAGCATTCACACCCACAGGTGTCTTCTCATCACCTTCATCTCAATTATGAATACAGCTTTACATTATTAATTAATCCTGTATCTCCAAGTGCCTTATAATATGTAACAAGTGGTATAAAACTCTGTGCAAATCCTTTCGTGCTGTCACCGGAAACAATAACAGCATCATCTATAACCTTTTTAGAACCAATTCCTGCCCTGCCTGTGTTATTAATATTAGTTTCAAATGTTTTGAAACCATACTCAAGATATTTCTTATCACCTGTAAGTTCATAGGCAATTGCCAGTGATTCCAGAAGAAGTGTGTTATTTCCATTCCTTGAAAGTGAAGGAAGCTCCTTATAATAGAATAATCCATTGTCAAGAGTACAATTCTCTACAATATCATCAATTGCTCTTATAAGCATCTGCTTAATATCTTCTCTTGGGAATACCCTGTAATATCTCATTACGCTTCCTGCAGCTACTGATATCATAAATCCTACTCTTATAAGAGTATTGTCCGTATATGGAGCAAGCCAGTTGCCATACTCCTCTTCCCATATCTTAAAGCTGTCAATAATCCACTCACACTTTGCAAGCCATTTATCATCCCTTGTCTCCACATATAATGCAACAAGTGCACGTAAAGCCCAGCCTGTTTCTCTTGCATTGGCTTCTCCCGGTTTTGCATACATTGGTGTATCCAGAAGTCTTAATATGTTATCACCTATACTTATAGCTGTCTCAAGACCTCTCTCATCACCTGTAAAATGATAATAATCAATTACTCCTTCAACCCATTCATGTGAGCATACCATTATTCCATTCTTACAATGGCCTGCTGTATGTTCCCACTGTCCACCTATTCTTAATGGATTCTTGCTGTAATGGCATACATCAACATCCATCTGATGCTTTGCTGAAACTATTAAATAGTCAAGGAATCTTCTGATTCCAGTTCTCGCATACATAAGTGCACATGAATGCGGATAATCATATTCATTATTACTCCATACAGGTTTTCCGCCACCTCTTCCCTGTAAAGTATATCCCATATCAATAGAATCGCCCCAATTCAGCATGCCGTAGCATCTTGAATGATTATCAGCCCTTGCAATAAGTGCGATTTCAACTTCATCCACAAGATGTTCAGGGAATACATCCATACACACTTCTGCCTTCTTGAATTCCTCTGGTGCTATGCATGGTCTGTCAGGCATCTGGTATATTGTACTTCTGTTATCAAGCTCCCACATCTGCATATCCGGTTCATGGAAATGCATCAGGAATCTCTGTTCCTTTGCCATACCAGACTGCATAACAACATTTCCAATATCCTCTGGAACAAGCATAACAGCTACTCCACCGTCATATGCCTTAACTGCCTTCGGATAATTCTGCTGTGCCTGATATACAGTTATACACAAACCATCATTTCCATCAGTATAATCTGCAAGAAATGTACCATAGAATACCTCTGCAAAATGTTCATTTGCTTCCTTTACAAGATATGCATCATCGATAATCTTATTAACCTGCACTCCATCTCTTCCGATATAGAAATCAGTCTTATAATTAGAGCTTCCAACAAGTGTTCTTACATTAGAAACGGGAGCTTTGCCCGATATCATCTCTAATTCCCCTGTTCCTCTTGTATGATATACCGGTCCACTCTCTTTAGAATTATCTGTAAGTACATCTCCACATCCGGTAGAGTCATTATCCATATTAATGTGCATATCAAACAAATCATCACTTGCAGTAACTGTCTCATCTGGTTTTGCATAAAATACCAGTGATTTAATATGAAGCTCATCATAAGTGGTATTAATAATTCTGTATGAAACATCAATCCATGACTTAGCTGCATATGATGTAAGCGTTATCTCAAAATCAACTTTTTTATTATTAAGAATGTTACTTCCCTTAGCTCTGATTACACATTTTACAGGACCTGCGTCTATAATCTTCCACTCGCCAATATTAATGTCGTATAATCCCATATCATCTTTCAGATATGGTCCTTCAAAATTCTGAGCTGTATAATGTTTTCTTCCATCATCAAGTGTTTCAAATATATTCTGGGAATTATTCCTTACAGTAAATGTAACACAGCCTGTGTCAACACACAGTCCCTGCTCAGTCTGAGTAACAGATACTCCTTTTTCTTCGCACTTTCCATCAGACTCTTTTTCAAACTCAAGCACTGCGCCCTTATTAGCTGGAATATCAGCAAGAAAATCCACATACAGGTATCTTATGCTTCCATCTGCATGCTTCGATGTAACCTTCGGCTGAACCATGCATTTTCTGCCATTCTGTATAATAGCTATCCTGTCAGCAGTCTTTAACTCTCCTTCCTTAAAAGGAAGTGCTATGCCTGCCGGTTCCTGTAATCTGTCATACCTGTAAAGCTTGTCAAAATAAATTTTCATTATATGTACCCTCCATTGTTTGTCACGAGCAAATCTGCTATAATTGTACAACAGATTTAAATCATTTGCTATAGTCTTAATATAGCATTCATAATTCTGTAATTCATGTGATAAGATGTCATTATCTGCTAATAATACAGATTTATTGCAGCTTTTAGAAAGAAGGTTTATATTATGCATTATGCCGAGATAAAAACCTGTGATATTGCTAACGGACCAGGGGTGCGTACATCTCTTTTTGTAAGTGGATGCACACACCGATGCAAAGGTTGTTTTAACGAAATTGCATGGGACTTTAATTATGGCAGGGACTTCACAGACGATACAATCAAAGAAATCATTGATTCCCTTGCCCCAGACTATGTTACAGGGCTCACACTTCTGGGAGGTGAACCATTTGAACACAGCAACCAACAGGGACTCCTTCCACTGCTGAGGGAAGTACGCAGAATATATCCTGACCTGAGTATATGGTGTTTTACAGGATATCTGTTTGACAAGGATATTGTTGGCAGAATGTGCAATGAATGGAAAGAAACTAAAGAAATGCTTCAATACATTGACGTCATAGTCGACGGAAAATATGAAGAAGACAAGAAAGATATGATGCTTCAGTTCAAGGGTTCATCTAACCAGAGGACAATCCTTGTAAAAGAATCACTCGAATCAGGTAACATCGTACTTCTGTACGATTAATAATAAAAAGGAGTTTACACAATGTCACAGAAAGTTAATATTAAGAAATTAAATCCTAACGCCTGTATCCCAACATACGGAACACAGTTCTCAGCAGGAGCAGACCTCTACTCAGGCATGCCTGAAGCTGTAACAGTTATGCCAGGCACAACTGAATTCATCAAAACAGGAATAGCAATGGAGATACCTGCAGGACTCGTAGGACTCATCTACGCAAGAAGTGGAATGGCATGCAAAAAAGGTCTTGCCCCAGCCAACAAAGTAGGCGTAATAGATTCTGACTACAGAGGTGAAATCATAGTAGCCCTCCACAACCATTCAGATAAACCTGTAACCATAGAACCAAAAGACAGAATCGCTCAGATAGTCTTAGCACCATACATCACAGCAGACTTCAACGAAGTAGAAGAACTTGACGACACAGAAAGAGGCGAAGGCGGCTTTGGCTCAACAGGCACAAAATAATACAGGAACCGGCAGCATAATAATATGCTGCCGGTTCCCACTCACAACCTAAATTCTTTCTTGCCTTACTTATAAGAAATATTGGCATGCTCAATAACATAATCCTGTGCCTTCTGCACAAGCATAGCCTTTACAATCTTATCTTTTCCGAATTTTTCAACAAATGTATCCGCATTAGAATATCCGTTATCTGCCGCAAAATCATCAAGAGAACCTTTATAATCGTATTCTCTCATTGTCATATTGCGGTCTTTAACTATAGCCTCCATGATAAGCTGCTGTACAACAGATTTCTTAACAAAGTCATCAAAAGAAAGTCCATACTGCTTCTGACAGTATTCATCCTTTGAAAGCTTAGAAAAATCCGCATAGAAACCAATAGATGTTTCAAGTCTGGATCTTGTTTCTTCCATAAGTGAATCAGGATAACTGCTTATCTTGAATGTATCCTGTAAAGAAGATAATACATCTTCCTGTATCTTGTTCTCGACCTTTGAATTAATATCAGTTTCAAGAGATTCCTTTATTGACTGTCTATATTCTTCAACGGTATCATATCCAAACGCTTCCTTAACATATGCATTAGTTATCATTGGAACATTTGCCTGTGCAACTGTCTGCATTGTAAGTTCAAATACAACCCTCGTGCCCTTATATAAATCCGAACTATAATCCTCAGGTATATCAACAACAAGTATCTTTGTCTCACCTGGGGTCATACCATATAAAGCCTGATCTAACTCATCAAGTTCAAGTCCGAGAGTATCCGTTCCAAGAATCATTGTTTTACCATCTGTATTAGTAAGTCCGCTAAGAGATGCGCCTGAAGATGTAGCAGTATATGTAACAAGAATCTGATCAGAAGCTATCGCACCTCTGTCAACTTCTGTATAAGTAGTATTATCTTCTACATCATGTTTAATTTTACTCTCTATAAGTTCATTCTCTATTGAAGTTTTATCTACCTGGACTGATATGTTTTCATACTGTCCAAGCTGAACATAATCTTCAACATTATAATCATACTTAACATCAATCTTACTATTACATGCCGTTGCCATAAGCATAGAAACTGATAATAAAGCAACTGCTGTCTTCTTCATAAAACTTTTTTTCACAATAAACCTCCGCTCTTACTTCATTATATTATATAGAAGTAAAAAATTGACTTTCATAATATACCATATAAAAGACATTTTATCCATATCTATAAGCATTAGTTCACAAAATTATCATATATTCACATTCAAACATTTAGCAACCAATACATTAAAACAGGCTGCCGCAAAAACGACAGCCTATTAAATCAATATATTTAATATATAATCAATTATGCAAGCTTAGACTTAGCAACCTCTGCGAGCTTTGCAAATCCTTCTGCATCGTTAACAGCCATCTCAGATAATACCTTTCTGTTAAGATCGATATTAGCTAACTTAAGACCATACATGAACTTGCTGTATGAAAGTCCGTTAATTCTTGCAGCAGCATTGATTCTGGCAATCCATAACTGTCTGAACTGTCTCTTCTTCTGCTTTCTGCCCTTATAGCTCTCTGTAAGAGCTCTCATAACTGACTGCTTAGCAACTCTGTACTGCTTAGATCTTGCTCCTCTATAACCCTTAGCGAGCTTTAATACTCTGTTATGCTTCTTCTTTGCGTTTAATCCGCCTTTAATTCTTGCCATTTTATAAATTCCTCCTTAAACTATATCTCTAAATAAATGTTGTTATACCATTAATCTTAGAGATAAGGCATAATCTTCTTCATTGTCTTAACATTAGTTGCATCAGTCATAGCTGCCTGTCTAAGATTTCTCTTTCTCTTAGCTGACTTCTTTGTAAGAATGTGGCTCTTGTATGCCTTCATTCTCTTTAACTTACCTGTTCCAGTTACTTTAAAACGCTTTGCAGCTGCTCTTTTTGTCTTTACCTTTGGCATAATAATCCTCCTAAAAATACCTGTTAATTGTTATTTATTTTAACGTTTTTCAGTTAAAAACATCATCATGCTCCTGCCTTCCATCTTAGGAGCCTTTTCAATTACTGCTATATCGCTAAGCTTCTCTGCAAAGTCTTCCAGAATATGCTTAGTGGAATCGATATGAGCCATCTCTCTTCCTCTGAATCTTAATGATACTTTAACCTTGTTACCTTTTTCAATGAACTTTCTTGCTGAATTACACTTAGTGTTAAGGTCATTGACATCGATGTTAGGTGATAAACGAACTTCCTTAACTTCTACTGTCTTCTGTTTCTTCTTAGCTTCCTTTTCCCTGCGGAGCTGTTCGTACTTGAACTTGCCATAATCTACAATTCTGCATACAGGTGGATTAGCTGATGGCGAAACCATTACTAAATCTACTCCTGCATCCTTAGCCATGTTTAAAGCATCTCTTGATGCCATAACTCCAAGCTGCTGTCCTTCTTCTCCAATAACACGAACCTCTTTGCATCTAATCTGTTCGTTAATCATTAACTCGTTAATAGCGGTACACCCCCATATAAAAAATTAAAGTGAATAGCACAGCTATCCACTTTCTTTAATCAAAACACAATCCTAATATTATGTGTAATTCTTAAATATCAACCCGAGTCGCCCTGTGCGCTGAGGTGAGAGTGGATACTCTGCTTTGCTTTGCAACTATTGCATGATATCATTCCAGTTAATATATGTCAACCCCATTTTCAAAATTTATTTAAAAATGTAATAAATCTTATATCTTGGAATATCACTTCAATAATGATATTATAATACATGAAATAAATCAAGAAAGGATCTGACAGTTATGAAAGATTTTCTTATATCAACTGACACAACTGCTGATTTACCTGACAGTTATGTCAAAGAAAACAACATCGACATTCACACTCTATTTTATGCATTTGGTGAAGTCATCTATGGTACAGACAACATTATGCCTGAGAAGGAATTCTTTGACCGTATGCGTAATGGCGACATGCCAACAACTATGGCATGTAATCCCGAAGACTGTAAAACTATATTTGAAAAACGTGTTAAAGAGGGCTTCGATATCCTTCACATCGCATTTTCATCAGCACTTTCAAGCAGTTACAACAATGCCTGCATAGCTGCGAATGAAGTCATGGAAGAACATCCTGAGGCAAGAATCGTTGTAGTAGATTCGTTAGCTGCCTCAATGGGCGAAGGTCTTATCGTATATAAAGCTGTTGAAATGAAAAAGTCAGGAAAATCCATGGACGAAATAATAGATTTTGTCAACAATCACAAGCTTAATGTAGTACATAATTTTACAGTTGATGATCTTAACCACTTATACAGAGGCGGCCGTGTTTCTAAGACTACTGCCATTATTGGTACGCTTGCCAATATCAAGCCAATCCTTCATGTAAATAATGAAGGCAGACTTATTAATATAGGAAAGGTCCGTGGCAGAAAGAAATCTCTCATTGCTTTAGTTGACCGTATGGAGGAACATATCGGTTCATACAGAGATAAGAACGATGTCATATTCATCAGTCATGGCGACTGCTTACAAGATGCACAGTTTGTTGCCGGACTTGTAAAAGAAAGATTTGGTATTGATAACATATGGATTAATTATATATGTCCTACAATAGGAACGCATTCAGGTCCTGGAACAGTTGCCCTTTTCTTTATGGGTGATTCAAGATAGGAGAAATGGCAGGGTGTATTACCACCCTGCCATTTCTCCTATCTGCTCTGCCAATGTTGCAACATCTATGGGCTTTGCAATAAATCCGTTCATTCCATTAGCATGTACATAATCCTTATCAGTTTCAAATGAATTAGCTGTCATTGCTATTATAGGTACACTTCCTCTGCTCCCCCGTCTTATGACTCTTGTTGCCTCCATACCATCCATAACAGGCATTCTTAAATCCATAAGAATTGCATTAACATTTGTACCATCCTGTGACTCCATGAAATCAACTGCAGATTTACCATCTGCTGCCTCATAAACAACAATATCCTCATCTTCAAGAATATCTCTCACAAGTTCCCTGTTAAAATCATTATCATCAACTACAAGAACACATTTGTTCATTATTTTCCCTCTGCTTTCTACTGTCACAGTACATTATTCTCTCTTATTTCCGAAACAAGCTTTCTTCTGTATGCCCTGCAGCCATTCTCATTCCAGTATTTTCTCTTTTCAACCTTAATAACTTCAAATGTTGTGTGGAATATATCTGTCTTATAGCTTGTATAAGGCTCTCTGCCCGGATAAAATACTGTAATTGAATCAGCACATTCATCCATCTTAAGACCATAATCCTTAGCAAATTTCCGTGATTCATAAGGGCTTCTTATCATCTTGATATGTGCATAATATCCTACAAGATAAGCAAAATAGTTCATATCAAATTTATCAAGCCATCTACCATCACTTGCCATAAATACTATAACAGGGAATGTTCTTTCTTCATCTGCAATCAGTGTTGTAAGGTCATCGTAATCCTTACTGTCTTCAACATATCTTACAGATTCCCTCATTCTTTCCACATCAACAATTCCTATATTATCTGCAATCTCTCCAAAGAAATTAGGTCTTGAAAACAGGACATTTTCATTATCTCTGTATCTGTCTGCCGGCTCTGCATATCTGTTAGATACCGTGAATTTCAGTCTGTCACCTTCCTTGCATATAACCGCTTCAGATATCCATACTCTTGTCGGTATCTTAGTATCAAGATGTGTAGTTTTTTCAGAAAAATACACATTTTCTGCATCATACGAAAGATTAACTGAATATCCGGGTTCTGCATTAACATAAGTTTCTGCGTTCTCTGGTAAATCTGTGAATACATCCTCATATCTTGACTTAACCCATGAATATATGTACCCCACAGCCTTTCTGAAAGCATCAGTCATTGCAAGATTGCTTAAGTCGATATATGTATCCGCCTTGAATACCATAAAAGAACCAAGCTGTTTAAACGGTTCAAATCTTCTTCTCTTGGCAACGCTTTCTGTCTCCTGCTTCTTCTCATGTTCTATCTTTACAAATGCTTCTTTGAGTCTCTCATCCTCAGGTCCTATCTGATTAACTATCTTAACAATATTATTAACAGTAATCTCCGGACCTTTATCTCCGGTATTATCCCATAGCTGTCTTAGTAACGGTTCTCTTTTAAACTTATAGAACTTCTTGGCAAGCTCTGTATCTTCATCAAATATCTCTTCAATATATGGATGCAGCGGTTCTCTTGTAAACTTCAGTCTGTAATGACATCTTAACATATAGTTCCATTTTCTATCTTTATAATGCTGATGTCCTAAATCTTCAATCAGACCCACAACTGAATCATCACATAACTCCAGTGTCGCAAGAATACTGTTCATCTTTCTTGCAAGCGCTTCATTACCCGTTCCAAAGGCTGAGCCTTTATATCTCATATCATGTTCAATCTCATGCCAGCCCTCAAAAGAATTAGTTCTTACCTGTATCTCAAATGTATCATCCACATAATCTCCAAGCTCAGGATTAACAATGGTCTTGCTAAGATATCCTGGCAGCTTGAATATTCCGTTAATCTTCATTGCCCTGAACTCATATTCATTGGCCTCTGTTGTATTCCACACGCCCGGCATAGAGAATATCGTATCAAGAAAATTCTTAACAATCTCAACATCATCCGCATAATACAGAATAATTCTTATTCCTATAAGATCCTGCATCTTCTTATCCTGATTCTCTGTCCCAGGTCTTCTGTAATCCTTTAATATAAGTTTATCAAGCATTGAATCAGGTGCTTTCACCCTGTATGCAACCCTGTAATAGAATCCTGCTTTCTTAAGCTTTTCTTCTATAATACTTAGCAGATCGTCCTTAACAATATCCGGAACATATATCTTTTCTACATTTTCTTTAGTAAATAATTCATTAACTTCATTCATACCCTAACCTCTGATTCCAGCCACTTTGGCAAACTGTGTCTCCACTCTTGCCCTTAAGCGGTTTTTTATTCCCTCTGTTGTAAATGCAGCTTCAACACCATTCATTATCAGCTTCTTAACATCTTTCTTCTCCATATTGAATGTATCTGCAACCAATGCAAGTTCCCTCGCCTCTGTTGTGTTAGAAACCATCATATTATCCGTATTAACAGTAACCTTTATCCCCTTATTCATAAGCTGCTGTATCGGATAATTCTCTATTGTCTCGTATATTTTAGTATTCAGATTGCTTGTCGGACATAATTCCAACGCAGTTCCTTTGTCTGCAAGCTCCTGCATAACTAAAAGATTCTCTGTACATTTTACGCCATGTCCTATTCTTACAGCCTGAAAATTCAATGCACATTCAACACTTTCCGCTCCGGCTGCCTCGCCTGCGTGAATAGTAAATGGCACTCCTTTCTGCACTGCATCCCTGAATACATCTGCAAATGTATCTGTTGCATAAAGTCCTTCTGCACCTGCAAGGTCTGCCGCCACAACACCTCTTCCCCTTTCGGCATATAATGCAGCAAGTCTTACTGTTTCCATATTAGCATCCTTATTATCATCCGAACGCATACAACATAATATCAGATTGTGACAGGAATATGACTTCCAGTACTTTCTTGATTCATCAAGCCCCTCACATGCTGCTTCAACAATCTCCTGCTGTGACAATCCTTTTCTTGTATGAAGCTGTGGTGCAAATCTTATCTCGCTGTATATTACTCCCTGTTCTTCCTGCTCTTTAACAAGCTGACACACACTGTATTTAACAGCCTCTCGCGTCTGCAAGAGCTGAAGCGGAAACTCGAATTTTTTAAGATATTCATTAAGGCTCTTACAATCTGATGATACACTCAGCTTTTCTGACAATTCTATCTCATCACCTGTTTCTATATTCTGCATATTGCAAAGATGTCTTACAGATTCAAGCGACAGTGAACCATCAAGATGTACATGCAGATCTGTAAGGCAATCCAGTTTTTCTATCCATTCTATATTGCTGTTATTCAAATAAACACCCTCTAACATAATAATATCTTACATACATTTCTTTACATTTTAAACTGCATTCAGTTTATTTGCAACACTGATAAGCTTTTGTATCCATATTTTACCAAGTATTTTGATAAATTTTATGATTTATTTATATTCAGCACATTTGCATTAAATATGTATGCGTGTTATAATCTATATATCAATATCGTTATAAGTAATCGGGGGATATAATTATGTCAGTTATTCATGAATCAGCAGAAAACTATCTTGAATCAATATTAATGTTAAGTAAAAAGCTTCCTGTGGTTCGTTCAATAGATGTTGCCAATGAGTTAGGTTTCAAGAAATCAAGCGTCAGCATTGCGATGAAGAATTTGAGGGAATCTAATCATATAACGGTAACTAAAGAGGGTTACATATATCTTACAGAATCAGGTAAAGAGATTGCTGAGATGATATATGAGCGTCATCAGCTCCTTACATCATGGCTCATAAGGCTTGGTGTTAATCCTAAAGTTGCTGAAGAAGATGCCTGCCGTATCGAACATGATATAAGCAAGGAATCATTCAACGCTATTAAGAAAGCTATATCTTAATTTTTCTCATATAATTTCCTTCTCGGAAAGAGCCATACCGGATTATCCGATATGGCTCTTTCTATTTTTTATATTCTTTTTATCCAGCAAATTCCTGTGCCCAGTAATGGCGGTACTCTCCACCACCTCCTGTACTGTATCCAAGTCCCATCTTTGTAAATGCTGCATTTAATATATTAGCTTTATGCCCCGTTGAGTTCATCCAGCCATCAACAACTGCTGCCGGAGTCGGATACCCTGCCGCGATATTTTCACCACATGTATAAAAACTGATTTGGCAAAATGAAAAAACAGTAAAGCAGTCTCTTCCATCCGGTCTTGTGTGACTGAAATTTCCCGAATAGTCCATCTCAATCGCACGCATATTTGCAGCATCACATAACGCTCCGTCTAAAACAAGATGTGCAGCTCCAACTTTGTCTCTCTCAATATTGACAAGTCTTAACACTTCGCTGGCATATGCACTATATGTAACTGTATTAACCTTTGCACTTGCAAGCAGACTATTATCATCTTTAATATTAACATTTCCGCCTGATGCCGGTGCCTGCAACTCTCCAGGCGCATTATTCCCGTTATTATTCTGATTATTATTTTCTACAGATTCCTGAGTGTTTTTTTCCTCATAATTAGAATCTTCTGTATTTCCATTATTCCACTCATTATCTTCTGCAGCTATATTTTCCTGACCTCCAGTCTCTTGTATATCGCTATCATTCCGAGTCCCGGATGCCTCACTGTCTGCAGTAATTACTTCTGTATCCACTTCCTGAGTTTTAGTTTCCAACTCCTGAATGGTACTTTCTGTTTCTTTTTCGTCCTTTGTATTTGTTGCTTTGGTTTCATTATCTGCAACAGCCTGCGTAGTAAGCTGCACATCCTTTGCATTCTGTATATTCTGCGTTGTTTCAACATTATGATTTACATTTTTATCAGCACTTCCGCAACCTGCAAATATACTTCCTGCCATAAGTACTGCCATTAATGTGGCAGCAAAGTCTCTTCTTTTCATTCTCATGTTTCCCCTGATTAATACTCATTTGCATCAAAACTGCTATTTAAAATAATAACATAGATATAAGAATTATTCTATATATCTTTATTACCATTTTATACCACATCAGCCTGTATAATTGCTATATTTTACCATATACACCACTAATAATAAGACAATAAAATGTTATTTTTCTTATAGTGCAATCATAAACAGATATACTATGGAGGAATATTCAAATGCATGAAGTCCATAACAGAATCCGTGAATTACGCGAAGAAAAACACATTACACAGATAAGATTAAGTACTGAACTTGGTGTTGCGCAGGAAACAATAAGCGCATATGAACAAGGTCGGCATATGCCCAGTGTATCCACACTTATTAAATTAAGCAGCATATTAGATGCCAGCATGGATTATATTATGATGAAATCTGATACCAGAAATATTATTGAAGTGCAGTCTTTATCAGACAGTGAAACAAGACTTTTAGGTTTTTATAAAAGATTAAATTCATCTGGAAAAGAAAAAGCACTATCTTATATAGAGGGGCTTAATGATGGATTAAGATCATATCACAAATAACAATCGTATAAAAGACCTCCCTGAATCTGTGGGAGGTCTTTTATCAATATCTTATTTTTCAAGATATCCTGTGTATTCTGCTGTTCTTAATATATCATTAGCTCTTGCTATCTGTTCCTTATCAGGTGGCATTACATCAGAAAGTGTATACGGAATTCCTAATTCCTCCCACTTAAATACTCCAAGTGTATGATATGGAAGCACTTCAAATCTCTTAACAGTCTTTAAACTGGCAACAAAATCCCTTAACTGTTCAAGGTCTTCCTGTGCGTCTGTCACTCCTGGAACAAGAACATTTCTTATCCACATATCCTTATCATGGTCAGAAAGATACTTTGCAAGGTCAAGGATGTTCTTATTAGTCCAACCTGTAAGGTCCTTGTGCTTCTCATCATTAATCTCCTTAATATCAAGAAGAAAAAGGTCTGTAACAGCCATCAGCCTGTCAAACTTTTCAAGATATTCCGGCTCCATCTTAAAAGGATTACCTGACGTATCAAGAGTTGTATGCACACCATTCTTTTTCGCAATTTCAAAAAGCTCTGTCACAAATTCCATCTGAAGAAGCGCCTCTCCACCACTTACAGTGATTCCGCCACCATTCTTCCAGTAATTTCTGTAACGATAAGCTTTATCAAACACTTCCTGCGCTGTTTCTAATGTTCCGCCTTCTTCTTTCCATGTCTCAGGATTATGACAATATCTGCATCTCATATGACAGCCCTTAAGAAATACAATATATCTTACCCCTGGTCCATCAACTGAACCAAAGCTTTCTACCTGATGAATTCTACCTTTAATACTTTCACTCATAGCATTTTCCTCTTCCAATAATTATTACTTTATTAATGTATTATCACTTAATAACGATAATTTACTCCAAAAATGTCTACATTTTATAAAAACATATATTTGGTGCATTAAATATAACATATCCCCTATATATTGTCAGTTCGAATTGCTTATGTTCGCATAAAAAAGCAAAATGTAGACCTTTTTATCTCCATTTATCTGCTTTATAGCGCATTCTTTCCAGCTTATTTATCTCGTAACATTTTTCACACATGCCAAATCTGTGATTCCATTCCAGTCTCTTCCCACAGCGTTTACATTTGTTGAAGAATTCACCATTAGTAAGTTCTCTTACTATGCGTTCTGATATCTCCTCTTTAAGCATTCTGATACGCTCATCATATTCTGATATATTAAGAGCATTACAGTATGAATTAAGCAGATCCATCTTCTTATACAACTGTTCAAGGTCATCCAGCTTCATGGCTTCTATATCTTCAGATTCAGTATCTACATAATACCACATCCTGCTTACCGGTTCACCGTCAGCTGTCATATCAACAAGATCCTGCCACAAATATTTAAGTTTCTCGCTATTCTCATCGAATGGAATGTTAATAAGACTATATTCAAGATCTTTATTAATCTTCTCACCATGTTTTTTCTCAATGTATTCAGCAAGTTTAATCCTGTTCTTTAAGTCAGCAACTGAAAAGCATTTCTTTTCAATCGTCTTTAACCATATCTTAAATATCTCTGAAAGGCTGTATGGCATATCCAAAACTTTTCTTGGCGGCTGTATAACGCAGCTTGTTATCTGCTCATATCTTCCATGAAGCAGTTCACCTATCTGGTCCCTGTCCTCTATTGAGTTAACATACCCCTGGTCATACATGCCCTTTCTTCCTGCTCTTCCCGCAATCTGCTTAACCTCGCTCATGTTAAGAAATCTTTTGGATTTGCCATCGAATTTTTTCGACTCAGTAAATATTATTCTTCTTATAGGAAGATTTACTCCCATTCCAATAGCATCTGTACATACTACAATTCTGCTCTCCCCATTTAAGAATCTGGCAACCTCTGCCTTTCGCACACTGTATGGAAGTGAACCGTATATAACACTTACTTTATAGCCCTCCTTCTTTAGAAGAGTTGCAAGCATAAGAACTTTTCTCCGTGAAAATGCTACTAAAGCATCTCCATCCCGAATATCATCCGGAAATATGAAATCACGGTCTTCAACTATAAGTCTTGAATTCCTTTTATGTCTTATATCCGTGTATGTATCTCCACACATTTTTATAAGCATTTTAACAATATGTATTGCATTCGGTGACATGCATACATGTACAACATCAGCATTGACGCCAAGAATTGCCTCTGTCCACGCCCAGCCTCTGTCTGAGTCGGCTACCATCTGTGCCTCATCTATTACACAGACATCAAAATGTCTGCTCATATCCATTTTCTCGACTGTACAGGATAAATGCTTTGCACCATCTCTTATATCCTTCTCCTCGCCTGTCGTCAAAGAACAGTTAATTCCTCTTGCAAGACTCATCTCCTGAATCTCAAGTGCAAGAAGTCTCAGGGGTGCAAGATACATTCCTGAACCAGCATTATAAAAATCTTCTAGTGCATCATGTGTCTTTCCTGTATTAGTCTCCCCTATATGCAATATAAAATGTCTCTTTATATTTCTGGCTTCAGGATACAGCTGTGTTATATCCTCAGGAATGCTCTCCATTAATGCGGTCTTTATCTTAAGTTCCTTAAGACTTGCCAAATCTTTAGGTACGAATTTCTTCTTTTTCTTTTTATAGTAATATCTTGCCATTTATTTTCCTATTGTTTTCTGAAATATAAACAAGAAGCATGACAACACATAAAACATTACATATTGTCACGCTTCTTTCTGTAAGGTTAGTATGATTATTTAGCTGCTGCAGGATTATTCTTCTTAGTAGCAATCTCATCTTTAAGCATTGCAACAAATTCGTCCTTAGATACTGTAGTTGACTTCTGCTCTCCGTGGAGTCTGTAGCTTACAGTTCCTTCTGCTGCTTCATTCTTACCAAGTACAATAAGGTAAGGAATCTTCTTAACCTGAGCTTCTCTTACTCTGTATCCAAGCTTTTCTGCTCTCTCATCAATCTCAACTCTGATTCCATTATCTGCAAGATAATCATAGAGACCATGAGCATAAGCATTTAACTCTTCATCTTCATTCTTAACCGGAAGAATTGTAGCCTGTACAGGAGCAAGCCATAATGGAAGGTTACCCTTTGTCTCTTCAAGTATATAAGCCATGAATCTGTCAAGAGAACCAAGGATAGCTCTGTGAAGAACTACTGGTGTCTTTCTCTGTCCATCTTTATCAATGTATGTTAAGTTGAACTTAGATGGAAGACAGAAATCAAGCTGGCATGTTGATAATGTATATTCATTACCGATAGCAGGCTTAACATTTACATCAAGCTTAGGTCCGTAGAATGCAGCCTCTCCGATTTCCTCTGTGTACTCAATTCCGATATCATTAAGAACCTTTCTTAATGCGTTCTCAGCATTGTTCCACATTTCATCATCATCATGATACTTTACCTTATCCTCTGGATCTCTTAATGAGAGAACACAGCGGTAATCTGTAATATTGAAATCCTTGTATGTCTCAAATATAAGGTCTACAACCTTGGCGAATTCTGACTCAATCTGCTCTGGTGTTACGAAAAGATGGGCATCATTCTGGCAGAAATGTCTTCCTCTCTCAATACCCTTTAATGTTCCACTTGCCTCAAATCTGAAGTCATGTGCAATCTCACCGATTCTTATAGGAAGATCCTTGTAAGAATGCATTTTGTTAGCATATATCATCATGTGGTGAGGGCAGTTCATTGGTCTTAAAACAAATGATTCGCCTTCAACTTCCATAGCCGGGAACATGTTTTCCTTGTAGTGATCCCAGTGGCCTGATGTCTTGTAAAGATTAACTGTACCAACACATGGTGTCATTACATGAAGGTATCCAAGCTTTCTTTCCTTGTCCTTAATGTAATTCTCAAGCTCCTGCCATACTGTATATCCCTTTGGTAAGAACATTGGAAGTCCACGACCGATTAAATCATCTGACATGAAAAGTTCCATTTCCTTGCCAATCTTTCTGTGGTCACGTTCCTTTGCTTCCTCAAGAAGCTTAAGATGTTCTTCTAGTTCCTCAGCTGTTGGGAAACACACACCATAGATTCTCTGCATTACATGATTGCTGGCATCGCCCTTCCAGTATACACCAGAATATTTAACAAGCTTGAAATTCTTGCAGAGCTTAGTATTATCAACATGAGGTCCACGGCAGAGGTCTGTGAAATCGCCCTGGTCATATACTGTAATGTTGCCATCTTCAAGACCGCTTATAAGGTCAAGCTTATACATATCATCCTTGAACATCTCAAGGGCTTCTTGCTTAGAAACTTCTCTTCTGTATATTTTCTTGCCTTCCTTGCAGATTTTCTTCATTTCTTTTTCGATAGCTTCAATAGCATCGTCATTGATTACATTATCTCCAAGGTCTATATCATAATAGAATCCCTCTTTAACTACTGGTCCAACCCAGAACTTAGCATCTGGATATAAATGCTTAACTGCCTGTGCCATAACATGTGCACATGAATGATTAAGAGTATTCAGTCTTTCATCTTCCTTAAAATTAACCATGATAAATCTCCTTTTGTGTTAATATTTTTGTTGCTATTCTCATCGCTGCTTGTGCTCGTAGCTCATGTTCCAGAGCTTCGCTCTGTCACTGTCGCGGTGCTCCTCGAATATCCATGCAAAGTCCACACCCTGTGCAAGCACAGCTGTTGACTTTCCCTGTATATTCTCATCGCTACTCGCGAAAAAAAGCCCCTTATACAGTGGCTTTCCAGCTTGCTGTATAAGGGGCGAATATTCAATCCGCGGTTCCACCCTTATTATTCTCTCAATCAGGAGAACATCTCATTATGATTATAACGGAATCACCGTGCCGTATTGGGGCCGCTCGGAGGTGGTCTTCCCATATCCGTATTCTAAAGCACTTCCACCATATATGCTTCTCTCTGTAGAACCGTAACATAGTACTCTTCTCGTCAACACTTTAGTAAGAAGTATATTTCAAATTTTACATAATGTCAACCTGTTAATCATTGATTTTTGTATTTAAAAATGCTATTATTTCTATATTAATTTTCGAACAATTTAATATTATTTTTAGGGAGGAACTAATGGATAAATTACATTCACACAACTATCTTATTGTTTTAGTTGGAACAATTGCATTATCAGTTATGACATTTTTTTCAGAAGGGATTAATATCCGTGCATTTATCGGAATTGGCATAATGCTTGCCAGTCTTATTGCTGCTGGTATTGGTAAGTTCTTAATTCAGAATCATTTTATTAAAGCTTTGCTCATTAATCTTACACCTTCAATTGCTACATTTGTATATGCTTTTGTTTTAGGCGGCAACTCAGTTGCATTTCTTGCCAATTTTGTATTTCTATCAATGATGGCATTATATTTTGATAAGAAGTACATTATATATTACTCTGTTCCTGTTGCTAATATTGCACTTATATGCGCCATATTTTTCCCATTCGTTATTGATGGGGCTAATTACGACAGAGTAGATGCCTTTACAAAGGTATTCCTTTTTGACCTTGTTGCTATTGTTTTATACAAAGCTGTTGAGAAAGGACGCGAGCTCCTTTCTCAGAGCGAAGAAACACTATCTACTATTAACAACAACTCACATGCAGCCAATGACATAGCCATTAATCTTAATTCAGCTATCGAAAATTGTAAAAACGGTCTTGATAACTTATCTGAACAGGCAACTAAGGTAAATGAAGCTGCTTCTCAGATGAATACCGTTATTGACGATACAACCAATGCAACTATATCTGTTACTGAGAAAATTCAGGATGCAACCGATGAAATCAATAAGAATTATGAGCTTTCCAAAGAGCTTGATGCTGGCTTCGAAAAAGTTGATACATCAGTCAGAGCCGGTAATAACGAAGTAAATGTTGTTAAAAACACTCTTTCGGAGATGGCAGAAACTGTTGGCTCTGCCAGAGGAGCTATGTCTGAGCTTATGAACGAGATGTCTAAGATTACTTCAATTCTTGAAGAAATCAACGCAATCGCAGCCCAGACCAATCTTCTTTCTCTTAATGCCTCAATTGAAGCTGCAAGAGCCGGTGAACATGGTAAAGGATTTGCTGTAGTTGCAGATGAAATCCGTCATCTTTCTGAACAGAGTTCAGAAGCTGCAGACAATATCCACAAAATCATTAACGGTCTTTCAGGTATGACAGATGAAGTTTCTAACCGCGTGAATGCAGGTGCTGAATCAGCTAATGATGTTGTTTCCAAGATGGACACTCTTGTCAATGTCCTCACTGGAATCAATGATTCAACAGAAGTTGCACACGATCTTGTAAGAGAACAGTATAAGGTAATCGAATCTGTCAGGACAGCTTTTGACAGCGTTAACTCAGACATTCAGACGCTTGTTGCTACCTCTGAAGAGAACGCTGCAATGATATCTAATATTTCAGAGAGCATCCGCCAGCAGGAAGAAGCCGTTTCGAATGTTGACGATGGCATCGAGCATGTCTTAAAGCTTTCTGGTGAATTGAAAGAACATTTTAATTAATATGCATATAAAAAGTGGCAGTCTTTAGGAATACCTGAAGTACTGCCACTATTTTTAACATAAACCTATCTTTTTATCCAATCTAGTTTCTCCAATTAAGTTCCCCCAATCAAGAAAGCTTCATATCTCCATCTTTAACCCAGCCAATCTTTTTAAGAAGCATATTAATAAGCGGACATATCACTGCCGGAAGAATGAATGATATAAGTATCAATCCAGCCCAGTCAAATCCTGTAATTGCAGTCTTTGTTCCATTAGCAATATCAGCTACCCAACCAGAATATACACCAATCTGTCCAACAAATCCGCAAGTTCCCATACCAGATGATACCGGAGTGCCATTCATCTGCAGCTTAAACAGGCATGTTGCCATAGGACCTGTAATTGCAGACGTAACTATCGGTGCTATCCATATTCTCGGATTCTTAATTATATTTCCCATCTGAAGCATAGATGTACCAATTCCCTGAGAAACAAGTCCGCCCCAGCGGTTCTCCTTAAATGACATAACAGCAAATCCAACCATCTGCGCGCAGCAGCCTGCCACTGCTGCCCCTCCTGCAAGCCCTGTAAGTCCAAATGCAGCACATATCGCGGCTGATGATATAGGAAGTGTAAGTGCAATTCCAACAATAACTGATACTGCAATTCCCATAAGGAAAGGCTGAAGATTAGTTGCAAGCATAATAAGTTCGCCAATCTTCATTGCCGCTTTTCCCAAAGCCGGTGCAATAAGAGCCGCTACTCCTGTTCCAACACCTATAGTAACAAGCGGTGTAACAAGAATATCTATCTTAGTTTCTTTAGAAATCATCTTACCTGCTTCTGCTGCAATAATGGCAACAAAATATACTGCAAGCGGACCACCTGCACCGCCAAGCGCATTAGATGCAAATCCAACAGTTATAAGTGAAAACAGTACAAGTGGAGGGCATTTCAGTGCATAACCGATTGCCACTGCCATTGCCGGTCCGCTCATTGCTGACGCAAGCCCTCCAACTGTATAATTGACACCGCTCACTGTTGCCACAGTATTAGTAAGAAAACCAATATGCAGCTGTGTTCCCAATGTATTAAGAATTGTTCCTATAAGAAGTGAGCAGAACAATCCCTGCGCCATCGCACCCAGTGCATCAATTCCATACCTTTTAACTGAAACTTCAATATCCTTGCGTTTCAGAAATGACTTAAATTTCTCCCACATAATAAACCTCACTTTGTAAATTTTCATTATGATAGCATATTATAGGGGGATTGTGAATATAGCAATTTTTACTCACCCTATATCATCCAAATTGGTATGATATAGTTATCCTTATCAATTGCGCCAAGTGAAGGCTTCATACAGACAACTGCTCCTTTAGAGCGCGGTGTTGATGCCTTGTCAAGCAATCCAAATACCTTAATTAATTCTGTTCCTGAGCAGCCATCCCGACACAGTGGTCAAGATTGGCTCTTAATGTATCAAGTAAATCTGTAACCACCTGTTTATCCGACTCTGTTGCATCCACTGATTTCTGTGCCAGAAAGAATGGGTCTCTCACTATTTTCTTTACCATTAGCTGATTCTCCTTCTTATGATACCTATCAATAGTCGCATTTTCACAACACTTATAGGTTTATTTTATATATGTCTGTTATCTTAGTCTTGTTTTTTAATTAAAAAGCCTATAAGATGTCTCAAGTTGACCGCTCTTATAGGCTTTTTATTCCATATTTTTCAATTTTGTTGGTGAATTAACCTATCAATACATAATAAAAATGTTTCTTATAGGAAAATTGCAAATGCACGCCCAGAACGCTCATTAAGCAAAGAACTCTCAACAATGCCCGTTCGAAAAAGCTCTTCCGACGCAGATTCTACATACATCCTGCCTCATACCATACGACGTGCCCTTACAACAGTTTTCCTAAGAAATCCTCGTCTCACGAATCACCTTCCTCACAGCCAGCACCTTACCTGCTGAAACTGAAAGCTCATCGACACCCATCTTAAGAAATTCTTCTGTAAGTGTTGTGTCTGCACCGAGTTCACCACATATACCAGCCCAGATGCCCTCTGCATGTGCATTCTCAACAACCATTCTTATCATGGCAAGAATGGCTGGATGATGAGCATCGTAGAAATCATCAAGCTTTGTGTTCTGACGGTCAATCGCAAGCGTGTACTGTGTCAGGTCATTAGTTCCAATACTGAAGAAATCCACCTTCTTAGCAAGCTGACGGCTCATAATTACTGCTGCCGGAGTCTCAATCATAATTCCACTCTTAGGATTGCCGAATTCAATTCCCTGCTCTGTAAGCTCAGCCTTAACTTCATTCTCAATAACCTTAATCTTATCAACTTCCTGTTCGCTGATTATCATAGGGTACATGATAGATATGTTTCCATACGCGCTTGCTCTGTAAAGAGCACGTAACTGTGTCTTGAATATCTCAGGTCTTGTCAGGCATATCCTGATTGCTCTAAGACCAAGAGCAGGATTATCCTCCTTATCAAGCCCGAAATAATCACACTGCTTATCAGCACCGATATCAAGAGTCCTTATAATTACCGGTTTTCCGGCCATACTTTCAGCTACAGTACGATATATGTTGAACTGTTCTTCTTCTGTTGGAAATGTATCAGATTCAAGATATATGAATTCACTTCGAAACAGTCCGATTCCTGCTGCATCATTGGCAATAACATTTGCAAGGTCCTTAATGTTGCCAATATTAGAATAAAGCTTAATCTTCTTGCCATCTAAAGTCACATCTTCCTTGCCTTTAAGTTCCTGCAAAAGAGCTTTCTTCTCATTGTCTTTGCGCTGTTCCTCCTGCATTGCTGACAGGATTGCCTCATCAGGTTCAATGTATACAACACCGTTAGTTCCATCGACAACAGCAAGCTTTCCATTAAGAGATTCATCAATGACAATATCTGAACCAATCAAAGCCGGAATCCCCATTGTTCTTGCAAGAATTGCAGTATGTGAATTAACTGAACCCTTCTGTGTAACAAATGATAATATCTTGCTCTTATCCATCTGGACTGTCTCTGATGGTGCCAGATCCTCTGCCACCATAATAACAGGCTCATCTGCATCTACACTGCTTCCTGTATTGCCGGAAAGTATTCCTAACAGTCTTTCTGTAATATCTTTGACATCTGCTGCTCTTCCACGCATATATTCATCGTCCATGGCTGCAAACATCTGTGAAAAATTATCCCCTGTCTGGGCTATAGCATATTCTGCATTCACCATCTGACTCTCGATAATATGCTCAACAGATTCCTTATAATCGTCATCCTCAAGCATCATCTGATGTATCTCAAATATTGCCGCATTAGCCTCGCCAACTTCGCGAAGTGCTTTATCATGAAGTTCCCCCAGTTGTTTAAAGGCTGTTTCTACAGCTTCATAATAACGGTTCTTCTCAGCTTCTGCATCAGTAATCTTTACACGCTTAACCTGATGTTCACCTTTCTCATACACCATTATCTTACCTATAGCAATGCCTCCAAATACACTTTTTCCAGTATATTTATTCATGTGCACCTCCTGTCTGCTACATATTGCTCTTCATGAATTCTTCAATCTTAGCTGCTGCAGCCTCTTCATCTTCACCTTCTACAGTAATTGTAACTTCATTTCCACATTTTACAGCAAGTGCCATAACACCGAAGATTTTCTTGCAGTCTCCTGACTTGCCATCCTTAGTAATTGTAATCTTACTGCTAAATTCCTTGGCTGCCTTTACAAGCTCCCCTGCCGGACGAGCATGTATGCCTTCTGCATCTGTAATAACGTACTTAAATTCCTTCATAATTAAACCCTGCCTTTCTTAGGCTGCTTTCTTCTTAAAGAGCCCTAAACATATTGTTGAGATGATAGTTCCTGCCACAAGTGCAATCACATAATATATTGCATTGCCTACTACAGGGAATACGAAAATGCCGCCATGTGGTGCCATTAAAGTACATTTGAAAAACATACTGATGGCACCTGCTGCACCTGAACCTATGATACATGCTGGTATTACATGTAAAGGATCTGCTGCCGCATAAGGTATTGCACCTTCTGTTATAAATGCAAGTCCCATAATAAAGTTAGTTGGACCGGCATCTCTTTCTTCCTTAGTAAACTTATTCTTAAAAAGTATTGTTGCAAGAGCAATCGCACATGGTGGAACCATACCACCTATCATTACTGCTGCCATTATATCATAATTACCTGCTGCAATGGAAGCAGTTCCGAAAACATATGCTGCTTTATTGAATGGACCACCCATATCAATTGCCATCATGGCTGCAAGTATGAATCCAAGAAGAACCCTGCTTGTACTTCCCATTCCTGCAAGGAAGCTGTTAAGTCCTGTGTTAATCCCACCCATTACAGGCTCTACAATAAATGTCATTCCAAGTCCTATTACCAGAATACCAACTACCGGATATATAAGTACAGGTGCTATCTTTTCCAATGCCTCTGGTAACTTATCACATATTTTTCTTAAAAGAACTATAATGTATCCTGCTGCAAAACCTGCAACCAGAGCGCCTAAGAATCCAGACTTTCCATTAGCTGCGATATAACCACCAACAAAACCAAGTGCAAGTGCCGGTCTGTCACCAATGGCCATTGCAATAAATCCTGCCAGTACAGGGAGCATAAAGCCAAATGCTGCTCCTCCGATAGTCTTAAACAGTGCCGCAACAGGTGTTATCGTACCAAAGTTGCTTCGTTCTGCCTCTGACAGTGCATTCATATCAACATTAAGTCCATCAATAAGAAATGCAATTGCAATCAGAATACCTCCGCCTACAACGAAAGGTAACATATGTGATACACCATTCATAAGCTGTGTATATATCTTATGTCCTATGCTGCCGCCCTTCTTTGCTGATGTACTTTCCTTCTTTTCAGAAATTCCTGCCTTATATACAGGTGCATCTCCTGCAAGAGCTTTCTTTATAAGTTCATCTGCCTTATTAATTCCATCTGAAACCTGACACTCAATTACTTTCTTTCCATCAAATCTCTCCATTGGAACCTGTGCATCTGCTGCTACAATAATACATTCTGCTGATTCAATATCTGCATCTGTCAACACATTCTTAGCTCCGCCAGAACCTCTTGTTTCAATCTTAATTGCACATCCAGCCTTAGCTGCTGCCTTCTCAAGTCCTTCTGCTGCCATGTAAGTATGTGCAATACCTGTCGGACAGGAAGTAACTGCAAGAATCTTAGCCAGCTTGTCATCTTCCTTTTCAAGTCTTTCATCTATACTCTTAGCTTCCTCATCAGCCCCATCAATAATTTCAAGGAATTCCTCCGGGCTTCCGGCTTTCATAAGCTTTGCTACGAAATTCTCATCCATAAGAAGCACTGATAACTTACTTAACACATCAAGATGTACATTATCCTTAGTATCCGGCGCTGCAATAAGGAAAAGAACCTTTACCGGCTCATCATCAAGCGATTCAAAATCAACTCCATCCTTAATAATCATTGCTGCAAGTCCTGGTGCATTAACAGCACTGCATTTGCCATGAGGAATTGCTATTCCTTCTCCTACACCTGTTGTACTTTCTTCTTCTCTTGCATATACTTTAGCCTTGTAGCTTTCGATATCATCAATCTTTCCACTCTTTGCCATAAGTTCTACAGCCATATCAAGAGCCTCACTCTTTGTCTTAGGAGCAGCATTAAGATTGATACTTCTCTTATCAAGTAAATCTGTAATTCTCATAAAATACCTCCATTCATTACATTATCCCTTGCAGGTAACCTCCACCCGCTTTAATACCTCTGAAATCTCTCTTTTTGTTGCTAGATTTTCTGAAAATGCACTGGCACTTCCTGTTGCAACGCCCATCCGGAATGCATCTTCATAATTGCCTGTCTGAAGATACCCCGCCATAAATCCTGCAACCATTGAATCACCTGCACCTACTGAATTCTTAAGCTCGCCCTTTGGTGCATCTGCTTCATATACGTTTCCATGTTCACCAATAAGAACTGCGCCTTTTCCACCCATCGATATAAGCACATTGACAGCTCCCATATCCTGCAGCTTCCTTGCATATGGAATAACCTCTTCCTTAGATTCAAGCTTAACACCAAATATATCTCCAAGTTCATGCTGATTAGGCTTGATAAGAAATGGGTGATATTCAAGGACATTAAGTAAAAGCCTGCTTGTCGCATCAACTATAATCTTAACATCTCTTCCTTGTAGTCTTTCCATTATTCTTCTGTATATATCGTCTGATATACATGAAGGAATACTTCCTGCAAGCACAAGAACATCTCCACTTGAAAGTCTGTCAATCTTACTTACAAGAGAATGGAGATTATCTTCTGATATCTGAGGTCCCATTCCGTTAATCTCTGTTCCATCTATGTTCTTAATCTTCATGTTTATTCTTGAAAAACCATTATCAACCTGAATAAAATCTGTATTAATGCCATACTCTGATACCATGTCACATATCTGTTTTCCGGTAAACCCGGCTACAAAACCAAATGCTGTTGTATCAAATTCAAGATTATTAAGAACTATTGAAACATTAATTCCTTTACCACCTGGAAGCATATGCTCATATGATGTTCTGTTCGTCATCCCCAGTTCAAAACTCTTAACTTCCACTATATAATCCAGTGACGGATTAAATGTTACTGTATATACCATTGTCTCTCCTTTCTGGCTTCACGACCTTTTTGTTATAATTATAATACAATCACATCCATTCAAAATCAATCATATTCATCCACAAACTTTCAGATTATTTTTGTGCATTTTTAACAAATTATCATCAGAATGCTTTCCCTAAATATACATTGTGTATTAACTTCATAACTTTCAGTATCGGTCAAAAACCAAAAAAATATGCCAGAACTTCAGACTCAGCCAAAGTTCCGGCATATTAGTATTATATATTATTATATTAATGTTTTCCCTTAAGAAGTGGTGATAATGGCTTATATATAAGCATTGATATTCCCACGTCAATAAGTCCCTTGACTATTGTAAAAGGAAGATTAAAGCATATCAGACACTGCATGATTGATTTCATAGATGGAATTATAGCCTGATACAGACTTAATATTACCACCTCTGGCATTGCCAGTTTATAATACACAGGATACACTATTAAATAATTCGAGAACACACTGAATACACCCATTGCCACGGCACCGCATAAACCGCCAAGCAATGCTCCTGTCTTAGACCTTTTCTTCTTATAAACAATTCCTGCTGTAAACACGAATACGGAACCGAGTATAAAGTTAGAAAGTTCACCAACAAGCATGCTCTGTGAAGCCGCCAGGTGTACAACATTCTTAATGAGACATATTATAATACCTGCCACTGGTCCGAGTGCATAAGCACCAAGCAACGCCGGAAGATCCGAAAAATCAAACTTGATAAATCCTGGCATAATAGGAATCGGTATCTCCAGATACATAAGAACTACTGCTACCGCTGAAAGCATACCCGTCACCGCTATCGTTCTCACATTACTCTTAGTATTAACATTACTCATTGCTTTTATTCTCCCTTGTATTCTGTAATATTATTCTGCCTCCTTAAGGTGCATCTTTTTTGATGCATGCTCCATAGCTTCAACAAGAGTTCTCATATCACTAAGTATCTGTGTAGTTCTTTCTTCACCAAGTTCAGCAATAACATTACCATAATATTCTCTGTTATTGTCTTCTCTTTTTTTCAAGAAATCCCTTCCGGCATCAGTGAATACGAGATATGTACCATCTGTTCCTTTGCCATCATGTTTCCATAAAGCATAGCCCATGTCCTTAAGACTGCTTGCGATTGCCGATGTCTGTGGAATTGATATTCTCATAAATGAAGACAAATCCTTAAGATATGTCTTATCCTTGCCATCAATGCAATCTTTCTCCATTACCTTGAGTGCAATATAATCTGCCAGCTCAAGACCATTGTAAAAATTCTTTCTTCTCTCCTTATCCATCAGGAACCTCTGGAATATAAGTTCTGTAGATAATTCGAAGCTTTCAAAACTATTGTTCATGTCCCTATCTCCTCTCTGTTTTAAAATAATGATTCGATAGATTTATATTACCAGAAAAATCCTTATATGTCTGTATAACAATCGTGAACAATTGTTAAAAAGTTATAAACTATGGATTACAGCATTCCGCCGCCGTATATCCTGCTCCAATAAGTTCTTCCTTTTCCGCATTAGAATATAATATATTTCTGCTTCCTATCTTGTCTGCGTTCTCACAATCAGGCCTATGAATTGTCATTGTGCCATTATTTATAATATATTGATAATCCCGTGTGACTTTAGCAAGATTAAGATATTCGCCTGTATATGTTGATTTTCCTGTTGAATAATCAAAGCTGATGCCAGGCTGGGCATTATATAAGAAAACATTAAAGCATATTCCTGCTCCATCATCCTCAACAGAATAAGCTTCCATAAGAACTCCTCTGCACATAAGTTCATCACTCTTATATATTGGAGTAACTCTCAACATCACATGATTAGAAGTTCTTTCTATATATCTTGCAATTCTGACCTCATATACATTCATATTATTACTCATAAAAGGACTTGCTGTGATGATATTTCTTTTTTCAGTATAATCTCCACTCAAAAACCTTGCAATACATGAAGTTCTTTTCTGACTGTATCCGTCACCATCTATGCATTCATATTTCTCGCTGTTCCAACCTGTTGGATAATTATCACCCATGCTGTCTTTTTTCTCATCATCTTCAGGCATAGTTTCTGTTCCTATGCACCCCATAGTTGATGAAACTCTTTTAAGAGTATCCAGAGCCGCATACTTAACATATGCTTTTTTTGTCAGCTCTTTCTCTGTAAAATACGGCTTATTACCGTTAACCTCTACATATGCCTTGGTTCCATCATATTGTTGTACATTTTCATAATCAAACTGCACACTCTTGGTAATAGCATCTCCTGATGAAATATTATTAAGCAGCTTATATCCGCCAAATACTATCAACGCAAGTACCGCTAACCCAATTATTATTTTTTTCATTTCGTATCACCCTTCTTCATTCCTGGTATCTGTGCCAGAATAACCGCTGTAAACACAAGTACACACCCCATTATCTCTTTTGGTTTTAACAATTCCCCAAGTACAATCCATCCGGCAAGCACTGCAAACACTGATTCAAGACTCATGACAATAGATGCCACCGAAGGCTGTGCATATTTCTGTCCAACCATCTGAAGTGTATATGCTATACCGCCTGACAATACACCTGCATAAAGTATCGGAATAAGCGCAGCTTTAATTCCTGCAAATGTAACATTTTCCGTAAATATCATAGCAAATGTTGAAATAATTGCAATAACAATAAATTGTATACAGGACATTTTCATGCTGTCAGCACTTGAAAATTTATCAATAACCAGAATGTGTGTTGTAAAGCATATTGCTCCCAGGAACACAAGGACATCTCCAAGATATATTCCTGATACACCACCAGACATACATAAAAGATACATTCCGGCAACGCATCCTGCAACAGAAACGCCGGTTATCCAGTGCATTTTCTTACCCATAAAAACCGAAACTACCGAAACCATAACAACATAAGTTGCTGTAATAAAGCCCGACCTTCCTGATGCCGCGACCCCTTGTGGATATACACTTATTCCATACTGCTGGAAAGTCATCGCTGCAAAGAGAACAATTCCACATATTATGCCTGCACCCAGTGGCCATGTCTGTAAATGGCTTTCATTCTCTGTATTAATCACTTTCCCTGAATTATTTCTTTTATCCAACACATTTTTAATTACAATTACGACTGCCAGAAACAGCGCTCCTACTATAGACCTTGCAGCATTAAATGTAAATGTTCCAACTGCTCCTGCACCACTTGTCTGTGCAACAAATGCCGTCCCCCAGATAAATGCAGTAAGAAGCAGTATCAGGCTTCCCTTTATATTATTCATTACTCTTACCCTTATTAATATATTTGATACCTGTAAATGCACCTATAAGAATAACAAAACCTACAATAAGAGGAATAACAGGATTCTGTACAAATCCTGCAATAACATATGTCACACAAGAAATAACTGCAACCACAATTACATATGGAAGCTGTGTAGACACATGATTCATATGATTACACTGTGCTCCTGCCGAAGCCATAATTGTCGTGTCAGATATTGGTGAACAATGGTCTCCACAGACAGCTCCAGCCATACATGCTGAGATTGATATAATCATCATTGTATGGTTCGTTCCTGAAAATGTATTTACAACAATAGGAATAAGAATTCCAAATGTTCCCCACGATGTTCCTGTTGCAAAAGCAAGGAATACCGCAACCAGAAATATAACTGCTGGCAGAATACTTAACCAGCCGCCCGATACTCCTTTTACAAGTCCGGCAACAAACTCCTTAGCGCCCAGACTGTCTGTCATTGCTTTGAGTGTCCATGCAAATGTAAGAATAAGGATTGCTGGTACCATTGCCTTGAATCCTTCCGGTATGCATGAGCATGATTCATTGAATGAAAGTACCCTTCTTACTGCATAGAACACAATTGTTATTATAAGTGCAAAGAAACTTCCAAGCATAAGTCCTACCGAAGCATCACTTCCTGAAAATGCATCAACAAAACCTACTCCCTTGAAAAAATCTCCTGAATATAGCATTCCAATTATGCAGCAAACTATAAGTGTAATAATTGGAAACAGCAGATCTAACACTCTTCCGCGTCCCTTAATTACATCTTCTGTTGCGTTAGCATAAGGCCTGTCAGGAGTTGTATACAAGTCTCCCTTAGCTGCATTTGCTTCATGAACTGCCATCGAGCCAAAGTCAACCTTTAACGCTACAATAAGAATCATTGCTGCAATAGTAAATAATGCATAATAATTGTAAGGAATAGCCTTAATAAATATTCCAAAACCATCTTCACCCTCAACAAAACCTGTTACCGCTGCTGCCCATGAAGATATAGGTGCAATAATACAGATTGGTGCCGCTGTTGAATCAATAAGATATGCAAGCTTCGCTCTCGAAACATTATGTTTGTCTGTTACCGGACGCATAACGCTTCCAACAGTAAGACAGTTAAAATAATCATCAATAAATATAAGAATTCCAAGAAGCACCGTAACAAGCTGTGCTCCAACTCTTGTTTTAATATGTCTTCCAGCCCATTCTCCAAATGCTGCAGAACCACCTGCTTTATTCATCATGCACACCATGATTCCCAGTACAACAAGGAACACCAGAATTCCTACATTGTAAGGATCTGACAATACACCTACAAGACCATCTTCAAATATATGAAGAACTGATTTTTCAAAACTAAACCCGCTCTGGAATATATTTCCATAGAACAGTCCTCCTATTACAATTCCGACGAAAAGTGAACTGTAAACCTCTTTAGTAATTAACGCTAATATGATAGCAACCAGTGGCGGTATAAGTGCCCAAAAGGTTGCATACAGATTAGGTACATACTGAATAACTTCTTCCATTGTATCTCTCCTTAATAAATATGTATTTTACACTAATTGTATATTCTGCTTTCACTACATGTAAAGTATATAACCTGATAATCCTTTGCAATCTCGTCAAGAAGCTTCATAGCTCCCTTAATGTTATTATCATCAAGATTAACAAACGGATCATCAAATATAAGAAATGGTTTCTCCTCTTTATACATTGCCTCGACAAGTGCCATTCGCATGCATATTCCAACCAGATCCTGCTTCCCTGCACTAAGATATCCTATATCCCTTGGCATATTCTGTTCCATGACAGTAAGCTTTGTATCTGCATCCATACTGAATGTATCCGGTTCATATCCTGCAAGAATTTTGAAATATTTTCTAAACCCTGCCATAACAGGTTCCATATATTTAGCAGTAAATGACTGTTTTGAATCTTCCATTATCTGTTTAGTTAATTTTAACAGTCTTTCCTTTTTTATCTCATTTTCTTGCAAAATTTCCAGCTCATTAAGTTCTTGTCTGAAATTTTCACACTCTTCAGCCTGAATCTGAAGGTTTTCAAGCTGTCTGTTACACTGTGCTATCTGCTCTGAATAATTCTCAATCATATTATCAGTCTGCGACATATCAGCAGCAATATCTTCAAGAGAAACCTTGTCATCTTCATCCTCGCCTGCAGCCAATAAACTTATATCTGTGCCTGCCTCAAAATCATTCTTTGCTGAGACTGCATTTTCATACTCACTTTTAGCACGATAATATTCATCCAGCTTTTTGTCAAGTCTTCTAAGCATTTCTCCAACACTATCCTCATCACTATAACCTTTCACATATAACTTAAGAAACTGTGTAATCCCGTCAATCTGCTTTTCATACTGTCTGCTGTAAGCCTCCTGCTTTGAAAGCTCATTGTTAATTCTTATAAAATCAGCAGTATCTCTCTTTATTTTTTCTATTGCAAGTGAATAATTACTGATATCATCCATACAAATAAAACTCTTTAAGAAATTCCTTATTCTGCTCTCAAGAAAACTTATTTCTTCATGTATTCCAGAATCATTCTGCTGCGCTTCCCTTACTTTCAACTCACGATAATTCTCTATATCATGACGTAACTTAGAAAGCTCCCATTCCATATTGTCCATGTTATATGCAATTCCATATTTTTCACAGAAACTCCTTACAATATCCTGCGTATCTGCAATGCTCTTCCTGTCAGCTTCAAGTTCAGACTCCATGGCTTTTAGTCTCTCAGCTGATTCCTCACTTATATTTCTAAATGTCTCATCATGCTGTTTTTTCTTTACAGTACCAATTCTTCCAAATAAACCACTTATAAATATACCCGCAATTATCAGTGTTATACCAGCCACCATTACTTTAAACGAAAGAATCCCACCAATAACCGCTAAGATAACTCCTGCGACAATTCCCGTAACACTGTTATTCTTATATTCTTTCGCCTTGTCAAGCTTTGTATTTTCATTTTCCCTCACAATTTCTAATTTAATTTCCTTGCCAGCAAGAGAATTCTGTTTATTCCGGGCTGCTATCCATCTGTCATGAATTATTCCTATATCTTCGTCAGGAACACCCTCTGCAAAGCGCCTTTTTAACTGATTCAGTTTTTTCTGCTCATCCTCTGACAGTCTGTTTTTTGAACACAGGTTTCTAAATTCATCAAGTCTGACAGCAAGCCCCTGATATTCATCAAGAACAGCATTATCAGGAACCCCTTGCCCATATATTTTCTGAAGTTCTTCGAATCGCCTTTTATCTTGCTCATCGACATGAGCCAGTCTGCCACTTAACTTTCCAGCATCATCAAAAATTTCAATCTGCTTTATTATCTCATTCTTTTCAGGAATAGTACCATTGAAATATTCTTTCATATGTTCAAAAATATTCTTTTTATTGTTACATTCCTTTAACAATAACTGATACTTTTCCTTCATTGCCTGAACATCTTTTTTTGCACTTAAAACCTTCTGCTGTTCCTGCAGCTTTTCTTTACAGGCTTTGAGATTTTCTCTTTTCTCACACAATTCATCTCTTATCTTAGTCTGCTCATCAATAGTCTTATCAATTTCTGCATAATTATTAATCTGAGCTGTCAGCTGTGTGATTTTTGATTTTCTTTTTGCAATAGAACCTGTAACCCTTGTACTCGTTATATTGTTAAGTTCTGCCGTAAGTCTTGCCACAGCAGTCTCAAAATTATTAATATCATCGGTATTGTCTGCCAGATTACCTATCTTGGCATTAATACTGTCAGTTGTCATTGTAACACAGTCATTCTGACCTATAAACACAGTTCTCTCAAAAGATTGTGCATCTATCTTAAATAATTCATCTCCTATATCAGAAGAAAAATCATTACATTCCATATTTGTGTCTTTTCTTACAAGCAGAAATTCATCATCTGCCTGTTTCTTTCCAAATACTCTTCTAAGTGAATAAACAACATCATTTACCTCAAATATAATTTCACCGCCATATACTCCTTTCTGCCACGGCATATAACGGTTCCTTTCCTTGTCTGCAAGTTTCTTCTTGCTTTCGTTCTTAAAACCATAAAACATTACCCGGATAAATGCAGCCAGTGTACTTTTGCCCCAGCCATTATCCTCACATATGGTATTACATTCACCAGAGAAATCATATGTAACATTATTCAGTTTTCCAAAATTCTCAATTGTACAACTGATAAGTTTCATCAGCCTATCTCCTCTCCCTGTAACGCCTGTAGTCCATATCTTATGATCTCAGCCTTATCCTGTTCACTAATATCATTTCTTGCCATAACATTTCTTATATATTCACCTTTAAGCGACATATCATACTCATATGACATATAATCAATATTATATATAGTATTGTCCTTTATCTTAAATGCATAGAATTTTCCCTCAAACTGCTTCCCCAGGTAATCCGTGTTTTTTTCACATTCAACATCAAGAGCACCTGTAAGTTCAACTTTAACAAGACTCTCTTTAGTATATCCTGACATTTCAAGAAAGCTTCTTACACGCTTCTCTATTTCAAATGTGTTTTCACACCCTGTAACATCGACCTGTGCAACATAAATATTTCTTCTTGCAAATGGAACAAAATATGTATCAGAACTGCCAGAGGTTTCATCAATATCAAGCACTACAAAACCATGCTCTCCAGCCTCATCAAAGCCCCTTCCCTCAAGGCATCCCGGATAACAATATACTCCTCTGGCATCCAGCCTGTCACTTGAATATTCATGTACATGTCCAAGTGCAAGATAATCAATTCCACGGTTTCTTAAATCCTTAAGACTTATTATCTGTGCATTATTCTTAGAAATATGAGAAGCCTCCTGCCCATGCAGTACAACAATATTATAATTGCCTGCATTGAGAGAAAGGCTTCCATATATCTTACCCGCATTATCACTGTCAAGTTCCACGCCGGTAATAACGATATCTTTTGTAATACCACCATTATTAATTATACCGGCATTGTAACTTGTCCATTCTTTTCCAAACATACGAAGATTAGCAGGAATCTCATCCAGATATGATACAAAGCTTCCATTGTCATGATTACCCTGCAGATAATAAAATGTAATACTCGGATTATTAATTATTATATTATATACTTCTTTCTTTGCTCCGACTGATATGTTCCTTGTATCAAACAAATCCCCCGCAATTATAATAGCCCCGATACACTCCTTCACAGCATATCCAACCATATCCTTAAAAGATGCCAGCAGCTCACTCCTGCGTTCTCTTGCCTTATCTTTATCAAGATTAGCCGTCATCGCTGAATCCAGATGAATATCTGCACAATGCAAAATCTTCATATCTTCTCAACCTCAACATATATATACTAATTAATATGTAGAATACGCTCCTTCAACATGAACACTCTCTGTTGTTTCATTCTGGATATATATTCTGTATGATCCGCTCATTGTCAGCTCAAATACGTGTGAATCATTGCCATTGGCAATAATATATCTTTTCGAACCATCAGGCTGTATAATTCCTGCTCTGACACTATGAAATGGTTCCACCGAAAATACACTTAAAACTATCCTCTGTCCAGAAGATGCATGAAAGCTTGATGTTGACCTCCTTACCCCGGCATACACATCCCATGAGATTGTACCATTTGAAGCGCATGGCATTATTTCATCAGGATTAACATCTTCTTCATACATGTCTGTAACAGCTGAATCTTCATAATCAGCAGCCTCATAATATTCTGTTTCTAATACCTGTAGCTCTCTTTTTTCATCAGCAGTTACCTCCGCAACCTTAACTGATGTTTCAGTTAAGGTTGTAGCTGCTCCCGCCACCATAACAGAACTCATAGTAACAAATAAAGTCAGTATAGCTGCTACAACAGCCATTGGTCTTTTCTTAACATTATAACTCTTCATAACATGCTCCATTCTTTCTCTTAAACTACTTTTATTTTCATACAGACTTGCAGACAACATGTCATAAAGATTATTATTTCTCACAGCAAGATTAAATATTGTTTCATAATATTCATGTAGTCCATTCTCTGACATACATACAGAATAGTCACATGCATACTCAGCATATTTAATAAATCTTCTGTAAAAAATCCATATAACCGGATTAAAGAAATTAAGTATACTTGCCACTGCAAGAAGATATCTGAACCATATATCATTATGAACCACATGTGTAAGTTCATGTGCAAATACAACTCTCATCTCTTTCTCAGAAAAATGATCTGCATTAACAACAACACACGGTCTGTGTATTCCTGTCACATATGCAGTAGTTGTTCTGTATGACTGCCTTAATGTAATTTTACATTTTCCAAGTCCCATCTGTTCTTTTATCTCATAGAAAATCCTGTTCATCTCCTTATTACAGGCAAATGATTCTTTCCTTATTGATAAAATTCTGAATCTCTTAAACACATAAATCATTATTGCAACAGCCAGACCTGTTATCCACACAATAGCAACAGCTCTTGTCACATTAATAATAAGCGGTGATGTATCAAATGCGTAACCATTCCACACGAACCTTAAGCGGTCAATCATTCTTATCGCGTAATACATTACCGGAATTATCCAGAACAATACAACAACTTTTCCAAGTCTGTATGACATATTAAGATATCCTGTCTTATCAAGTAAATATGAAGTTATAAGCCATGCAACAGTAAGTACGCTACCCGTAAATGTAGTTATGACAATCATGTAAAATAAATCTGGCCATAGCATAATCTGCTGCACTCCTAAGTTAAATATATTAATCCGACATATAAATAAATATATCACATTTTTATATAAAAACATAGAACTTCTTTGTATAAAATGGTATACTTAATTCATATTTATTGTTCGTATTAATCATATACACAGAAGGGAGTATTTATGCAATATAATGTCAAAAAATGGGGGCTTCTCCCCGATGGTACAATGTGTCATATTATTCAGCTTTCATATAATGACATATCGCTTTATGTTTCAGACTATGGTGCAACATTTCAGTCAATGTTCGTGACTGATTCATTCGGTGCACAACACGACATAATCCTTGGTTATGATACCCCGGAAGAATATTATTATGACCAGCAGAACTTCGGTGGGACAATGGGACGATTCGCCAACAGAATTGCAGGGGCATGCATAACTCTTAATAACAAAGACTGGCATCTTCCTGCCAACGAAGGTAATAACACTCTTCACAGCGGACATGGCTTCAACAAATGTATGTGGCAGTTTGATGTTAATCCTGAGGCTCTCATCCTTACACTTAACAGCCCGCATCTGGAGAATGGATTCCCTGGAAATCTTAAAGTTACCCAGACAATTACTATTACTGACAGGAATTCAATACTTGTGCATTATGACGCAGTATCAGATATGGATACAGTATGTAGCTTCACCAATCATAGTTACTTTAATTTTTCCGGAGTAAAGAATGTCTGTAATTATATAGTATCTATAGGAGCAGATTGCTACACCCCTGTAGACAGCAGCAATATCCCCACAGGTGACATTCTGCCTGTTGAAGGAACAATGTATGATTTCCGTAATCCAAGAAGAGTTGGAACAGATTATATTGATATCAATTACGTTCTCTCTGATGCATATGAATATGCCGCTAAAGTAACCGACCCAGAAGCAGGCATAAGCATGTCTGTAAAGACCAGTTTCCCAGGATTGCAGCTGTATAACGGTAATTATATAGGTAACTGTACCGGTAAATACAATATGCCATACAACGATCAGCATGGCATATGTTTTGAACCTCAGTTTTTTCCTGACTCAATGCATCATAATAATTTTCCATCCCCAGTTCTTAAAGCCGGAGAACATCTTGACAGATACATAGAATATATTTTCTAAATAGCAGCCATATCACTAAAGTGCATGATACAAGATTAAAAAAGAACCGCCCTTGAAATCAGGACGGTTCTTTTTTAATCTAAAAGCATATCTAACCTTTAACACCACCAAGTGTAACACCTCTTACAATGAACTTTGAAAGACAGATATATACTATAATTACCGGAACAATAGCAAATGCTATCATCATATATACCTGACCCATATCAAACTTCAGGAAATCTGCACTACGAAGCTGTGCTATTAACAGAGGAAGGGTTTTCTTACTTGCCTTGTTAATAAGGAGTGAAGGTATAAAATAATTATTCCATGATGATACGAAAGTAAATATCATCTGAACAGCCAGAGCCGGCTTCATAAGAGGCAGCACAATCTGGTTAAATATTCTGAACTCTCTTGCGCCATCAATTCTCGCTGCCTCAATAAGTTCCATTGGAAGCACACTGTCCATATACTGCTTAATAAAGAAGAACACTACAGGTGCTGCAACTGAAGGTACAATAAGCGGTATGTAAGAATTAAGAAGATTCCAGTCTCCCATCATCTTAACAAATCCAAGTGCTGATACCTGTGTTGGTACCATCATTACAAGAAGAATGAATGTAAATGCAAACTTCTTTAACCTGAAGTTATATGCATGAATAGCAAATGCTGTAAGTGCTGAGAAATACACTGACAGAACTGCTGAACATGCCGCAACAAACAAACTGTTAAACATACCCTTTATAACAGGAATATTCTCATTAGCAAGAACATTCTTCATGTTGACTATAAACGACTTTCCCGGAAGGAACGAGAATCCTTTCTGGATATCAGGGTGTGATCTTGTTGTATTAATAATAAGTACATAGAATGAGAAAAGGCACAAGAATGTTATAAGAATAAGTACGATATAACATAGCACTCTCTCTGTTGTAAGTATTATCCTGTCTTTCACTCCAGCATTAGTGCCTTTAATATCAGCACTTGCAGAGGCTTTACCTGAATTACTCATATTACTTCGCCTCCTTTGCTTTTTTCTTCTTAGCTTTTCTGATTCCTGCTGCTTCCATATCCTTTGTTATATAATTAAATACAAATATACTAAGTACTGCTGTTACAATAAACAGAATAACTGAAAGCGCACCTGCCATACCATAATTCTTACTATAAAGATGCTTATTAAGATACATGATAACCGTCATACTTGTTCTATCCGGATTACCATTACCATTAGTAAGAATCTGAGGAACATCAAACATCTGGATACCACCAATCAATGATGTAATAAGTGTATATGCCAGAATAGGCTTAATAAGCGGAAGTGTAATCTTTCCAAATATCTGTCTGGAATTAGCGCCATCAATTCTTGCTGCTTCAAAAAGACAAGGGTCAACACCCATAATGGCAGCCATAAGAATAATTGTTGTATTACCAAACCACATAAGGAAGTTCATAAGAGCAATCAGTCCTCTCGCTCCTGCTACCTCCGCAAGGAATCTATATGTAGGCAATCCCATACTGTTAAGCATGTTATTGATTGGTCCCTGATCTGCAAATATTGCGTAGAATAACATGGCAAATGCAGATGCCATAATTAAATTAGGCATATAGATTATAGTTTTGAAAAATCCTGTACATTTTAATCTTAATCTAAGATCTGTAAACCATGACGCCAGAAGCAATGATATAAGAATCTGGGGAATAAATCCCATCAGCCACATTATCATTGTATTCTTCAGATAGAGCAATGTATCACCGTTAAACAGTATGGCCTTGTAATTGTCAAATCCAACGAACTTAGGTCCGACCTGCATAAGCCCAACCATATAGTTCTCAAAAAAACTATTATAAAATGTAGATATCAGTGGTATTAATGAAAACACAATATATACTGCAAAGAACGGTATAAGAAATATGTATCCCCATTTTGCATAGCTTACAAACTTTTTCTTCTTTTTATTCATACATATCTCCATTCCTGCCATATAAAAAGGCACAGCCATATAACATACTTATTATAATGACTGTGCCTTAATGACTAGCAATTACTAATTACTTTGAAAGGTTTGGATATTTCTCAATAGCTGCTTTATAGAAGTTATCAAGAGCCTTATCCTTAGTTACATTGCCATCGAAGTAATCCTTCATAGCCTTCTGGAATTCTTCGTTAAGACCCTGGTCATAAGAAGAAATATTCTTCATGCTGATCTTAGGAGCTGACTTAGCAAATAACTTGATATGATTCTGACCACCAAGGAAATCTGACTTGAAGTTACTGCTAGCAATTTCATTCATACCTGATGTTGTATTAGTATAATCCTGAGTATCTTCTGTAATCTTCTTCATTGTAGCCTTATCACAGCAAAGTGTCTTCATAACATCTTTTACAAGGTTAGCGTTATCTGTTCCTGCTGCTGCACAGATCCATGTACCACCCCAGTAGTAGCTCTGTGGACCTTCACATACTGCATAGTCGCCGTAGATACCGTTACCAACTTCTTCCTTACCACCTTCCTTAACAGGAGTAGCAAGTGAGTTACCTAAAAGTGTAAAGTTAATTCCCCATGTTGAGTAGAAGAATCCGAATACCTTACCAGAAGGTCCCTGATCTGCTGCCCATGTTGAATCCCAAAGAGATGACTTATTATTATAGCCCTTATCTGTATATTTCTTAGTCTGATCAACCCACTTCATAATGTTATCATCAATAACAATCTTGTTATTAGAATCAACCCAAGGAGCTGATACATTGTTAGAGAATACTCTGTATGAATCATCATAACCTGAAAGCATCTTGTAACCCTTAGCAGCAGCCTGTTCAGCTACCTTATCAAACTTATCCCATGTTGAAAGTGCTTCCTGAACCTTATCCGGATCATCTGTTCCAAGAACATCCTTAGCAATAGAACGTCTGTAAGCAAAGAGTCCTGGAGTTGCCTGCCATGTTGTAGCCTTAAGTTTTCCTTTGCTGTCAGTTGCAATATCCTTTGTGTACTGATACATATCCTTAAGGTCATCATCTGTAAGGCCTACATCTTTTACATCAAGTGTGTAATCACTGTTAACATACTTTAAAGCATAATCAGCTTCGATAAGGAACATATCAATCTTATCATCTGCTGCTGCATCCTTCTGCTTTAATAATGCAGCATCAAGAGCATTCTGATAAGCATTGTTTTCATTAGGAGTAATTACCCAGTTTACCTTAACATCTGAAGGAACATTCTTATAATATCCTTCAAATCTGCTCTTAAACTCTTCATTCCAGCAGTAAATGTTAAGTACCTTACCCTGTTCCTCAGGCTTAGTATTAACTGCTGCTGAACCACCATCCTTTGATCCACAACCTGCTAATGTGGAAAGCACCATCATTGTGCCAAGTGCCATACTTAATAATCTCTTTTTCATAAAAAACCCTCCATAAATCTTAGACGACACCTTTAGTTTCCTATCTTCTTAATTGTTTCCCCTTCGATTAGTTCCGCATCTACAACAACCCTCTTTACTATCGTTGCCCTGGGATTCTCTATAGCACTTATAAGCTCATCTGCGGCAATCCTGCCGATTTCCCTGGTATTCTGACGAATTGTTGTAATCTTAGGATTTAACATCTGCGAGAATCTTGTTCCATCGTAACCCGCAACAGACACATTCTTCGGACTATGCAATTTCATATTCCTAATAGCATTCTTTCCTCCAACCACAGATAAATCATCCGGATAAAAAATACATGTTGGCGGTTCCTTTAATTTTAACAGCTCATATGTAAGCTTCTCAGCTTTTATCGAATCAAGATAGGTTGATTCTTTAATGTATTCATCTGGAACTTCTACCCCTAATTCACCCATTGTCTTATAAAAGGCTGCCAGACGTTCTTTCGTAACCTCTGATTCAACGTTTCCATAAATATAAGCTATCTTTCTGTGTCCCCTGCTGTACGCGTAACGTACTAATTCACTCATCCCTTTCACGTTGTTAGAATTGACCGATGTACTGCCATTGAAAATGTAGTCGATGGTCACAACTGGTAATCTCCCGTTAACCATTTCATAGATTTCAGGATTGCTGAAATCCTCACAAGCTACAAGCACGCCATCAAAATTTCTGTATAAACAGTGTTCGTAGAAAGTCATCTTCTTAGAGTGATTGCTTACAAATGTAATATCATACCCCTTCTTCTCTGCTTCATTCTTAAAACTCTCAAGAACCTCGGCAAAATACTCATGTGCAAGACCATTATTAAGAAGAACTCCTATGTTATATGAACGGTTCGTCTTAAGTGCTCTGGCTGCTGAATTCGGATAATATCCAAGTCTGTTAGCTGCCTCTTTAACTTTCCTGCGTGTCTCTTCACTGATGTCACTATGGTCATTGAGAGCTTTACTTACTGTAGCAATTGAAACTCCACATTCTACAGCAACATCTTTCATAGATACCATAGATTCATTCCTTTCATGCATTACTTAATCGTTTTCGTAGCTTTACTATAACTCATATCAAATATAAATGCAAGTACTTTTGTAAATTTTACTTATTTTTCTATATATAAGCGTATTTTTTGTGCATTTCTACCAATTCTTATTCAAATTCAAAATAATCATTGATTTAATCCAAGCCTTAAAATATACTTATTACTATAAAATCAATATTAGAACTTGTACCTTAATGCACTTAATCGTTTTCTATAAATTATATGTGTATAGGAGGTATAATATGCAATTCGGTTTTTTTGATGACATCAATAAAGAATATGTCATAACCACACCAGAAACTCCATTGCCATGGATTAATTACTTAGGCTGCGAGAATTTTTTCAGTCTTAAGAGCAATACCGGCGGAGGATACTGTTTCTATAAGGATGCCAAGCTGCTCCGACTCACAAGATATCGCTATAATAATTCTCCTTTAGATAACAACGGACACTACATTTATATTAAAGATGAGGATACCATATGGAATCCTGGATGGCAGCCATCCCAGACACCAGTTGAGGATTATACATGTCGTCACGGACTTGGATATACAGTGATTTCTTCATCTAAGAATGACATTAAAGCTACACAGACTGCTCTCGTTCCTATTGGAGATAATTGTGAACTTGATAAACTTACTATTAAAAACACAGGAAATTCTGCTAAACATTTATCTGTATATTCTTATATAGAATTCTGTTTATGGAATGCAGTTGATGACTGCAACAACTTCCAGCGTAACTTCAGCACAGGCGAAGTTGAAGTTCAGCCGGAGATTACTATTGGGGGCTCTGACATGTCAGCAATATATCACAAGACAGAATACCGTGAGCGGCGTAACCATTATGCTGTTCATGCCGTCAGCACTGCTGCCAACGGTTTCGATACAAGCAGAGAAAGTTTCATCGGTACATACGGAAGTCCTGCAATGCCTAAAGCTGTTAAAGAAGGTACATCTTATAATTCTATTGCAAGCGGATGGTCACCTGTTGGATCTTTCAGAATCGATATTAACCTTGAGCCGGGCGAGGAAAAAGAATATGTATTCATTATAGGATATGCAGAGAACCCTGATGATAAGAAGTGGGAATCATTCGGAATCATTAACAAAGAACCTGCATATGCCCTTCTTGAAAAATACAACACTCCGGCAAAATTTGATACAGCTCTTGCTGCTTTAAAAGATTACTGGACTCATCTTCTCTCATCTTATATTGTTGACACAGAAGACAAGAAGCTCTGCCGTATGGTTAATATATGGAATCAGTATCAGTGCATGGTAACATTTAACATGTCAAGATCTGCTTCCTATTATGAGTCTGGAACCGGACGTGGTATGGGATTTAGAGATTCCTGCCAGGATTTACTTGGCTTCGTACATCTTATTCCTGATTCAGCAAGGCAGAGAATTCTTGATATTGCTGCTACTCAATTTGAAGATGGAAGTGCTTATCACCAGTATCAGCCATTAACTAAGAAAGGTAATTCTGATATTGGTTCAGGCTTTAACGATGATCCTCTCTGGCTTATTGCAGGAACAGCTGCATATCTTAAAGAAACAGGCGATTTCAGTATTCTTGATGAAAATGTAGCATTTGACTGCGATACAAGTAAGTCACAGCCACTTATGGAACATTTAAGAAGATCCTTCAATTATACAACTACTCATCTTGGACCGCATAAGCTGCCACTTATCGGAAGAGCTGACTGGAATGACTGTCTCAACTTAAACTGCTTCTCTTCTGCTCCGGGTGAATCTTTCCAGACTACCGGACCATCAGAAGGACCTGTTGCTGAATCGGTATTTATCGCTGGAATGTATGTAAAATATGGCAATGAATATGCAGACATATGCCACATATCAGGTCTTACAGAGGAAGAAAATGCTGTACGTTCCCATGTTGATGACATGTATAAAGCTGTTCTTGATGCAGGCTGGGATGGTGAATGGTTCCTTCGTGCATATGATGCCGAAAGCCGTAAGGTTGGTTCACATGAATGTGAAGATGGACAGATATACATTGAACCACAGGGCTTCTGTGTTATGGCAGGTATAGGTGTCAAAGAAGGACTCGCACAGAAAGCTATGGATTCAGTAGAAAAAATTCTTGATACAAAGTACGGAATCATGATTTTACAACCAGCTTACAAGTCATATCATCTTGAACTCGGTGAGGTGTCTTCTTATCCGCCTGGATACAAAGAAAATGCTGGAATATTCTGTCATAATAATCCGTGGGTATCTATTGCAGAAACCGTTGTTGATGATAAGAACAGAGCATTCGAAACATACAAAAAAATATGTCCGGCATATCTTGAAGAAATAAGTGAGATACACAGAACCGAACCTTATGTATATTCACAGATGATTGCCGGCAAAGATGCTGCAAGATTTGGTGAAGCCAAAAACAGCTGGCTTACAGGCACCGCTGCATGGACATTTACAAGTATATCTCAATATATACTTGGTGTAAGAGCTTCATTTAAAGGACTCACCATTGACCCTTGTCTGCCTGATTCCATTAAGAATCTGACAATTACAAGAAAATTCAGAAATGCTGTATATAACATTACTATCAGCAATGAGAAGCACGAAAGAGTTTCTTCTCTTATTGTCAATGGCAGTGAAATCAGTGGCAACACTGTTCCATATAATAAAGACACTAAAGTATATAATGTAACTGTTAACATCTGACAACTATACAGAAAGGAATTATTATGTTTGATAAGAACTTTTTATGGGGTACCGCCTCTAGTTCCTATCAGATAGAGGGAGCCTTTACCGAAGATGGCAAAGGTCTTTCTATCTGGGACACATTCTCCAATAAACCGGGTAATATTGCACATGATGAGAATGGCAATAAAGCATGTGACCACTATCACCGCTATCGCGAGGATATTGCACTTATGAAAAATCTTGGTATTCAGGCATACCGCTTTTCAATTTCATGGACACGAATATTTCCTGATGGAATTGTTAAGGATTCTGACGGCAATATCCGCTACAACAAAGCCGGACTTGATTTCTATGATAAGATTGTAAACTTCTGCCTTGAAAATAATATCAAACCATTCATAACGATTTATCACTGGGATTTACCTCAGGCACTCGAAGATAAAGGCGGATGGCTTAACCGCGAGACAGCTTTCGTATTTGCTGATTACGCTGAATTCATATGTAAACATTTTTCAGACCGTGTAACTAATATTGCTACCATCAATGAACCACAGATTATATCCGGACTCGGATACATGCTTGGACTTCATGCTCCTGGCAAGAAACTTGACACAGTATCTGTCCTGTCTGTAATCCACCATCTTGCACTCGCTCATGGTCTTGCTGTCACTAAGATGCGTGCCGTTGCAAAACAGCCTGTAAAAACCGGTTTCTCCAGCACTGGCGGCCTATGCTATCCTTCAAAAGAATGTGACGAAGACATTGATGCTGCAAGAGCTGAATGTTTCAATATTGTTAAAGGCAACATGACATTTAACCACACTATATTCTGTGACATGACATGCCTTGGCAGATATCCTGACATTGCTGGTACAGAATTACATCTTGAACCTGGTCTTGAAAAAATCGGACATTATGAAGAACTGCCATTCGTAAAAGAGGGCGATATTGAACTAATACACCAGCCAATAGACTATCTTGGCATAAATGTATATAACGGACATGAAATAAATGCAGCCGGTTATATTAATAAAAAGCCCGGCAGTCCACGAACAGCTCTTGGCTGGCCTGTAACTCCCGGTGTTATGAATTATGGTATAAGATATCTGTATGAAAGATATAATCTTCCAATATATATATTTGAGGATGGACTTGCCTGCAACGATATCATAAGTCTTGATGGCAAAGTCCACGACAGCAACCGTATCGACTTCCTGACAAGATATCTCGCAGACCTTGAAAAAGCGTATAAAGCCGGTGTTCCGATACTCGGCTACTTCCACTGGTCATTCACAGATAATTTCGAATGGCACAGCGGATACGACCCAAGATTCGGGTTAGTGTTCGTAGACTATGAAACACAACAGAGAATTCCAAAGGATTCCGCATATTGGTATTCTGATTTAATTAAGAAGTCATGCAACTAAATATTGGTATTCATAAGTGTGCATGACGCCGTGGCATCTGTATATATGACATGTTCTCATGAATTCCTGCATCTAGTGTGAGTAAATGCCGCCATCTATAGAGTTTATTACAGTGCTGGAAATCAAACGCGCTTCGCTTGAACGAGATTTCCAGCATTGAACTTTTATAGATAGCGGCATTAACTCACACACGATTCAGAATAAATCGAACATATCATATATACAGACGCCACGGCTGTTATTCACTTCATATACGGCAATTCATTAGGATATGCACTATATAGAAGTACCTCGGCGGTTGTACGCCCTCATGCCCATAACCCAATTTAATCATTCCTACGATTATTAAAGTACACAAAATTATCAATTGCATCGAATATATCATCAAAATTCTCCCTTGGAGCTGCGTCTATGTATGCTTTTAGAATTGCATTTTCTTTCTCGCCCTTATATCTTCCATAAAATATATCGTATAGGTTGTGTCCTCTGACATATTTTCTGATATTCTCCATGTTGTCTATGATGTCCTGTCTTGTCTCAATTGTTATGTTCAGTTTTTCTAACATTTTCTTAGTGCTGACAAGGCGGTACAGGTATTCTTTATATTTGACATATAATATGTCATAGAACTGGTCTACACTTTTTACAACGCCTATCTTAGTCATTATCTCAGGGTCAAGAAAATAATTCTCAAATGAATAATATTTTAATATAAGCACATTACGGTCTGTTACTCTTGGCAGATTGCCATAATCCTGCTTTGCACGCTGCTTATAGTAATTGGTAAGCTGGTCTCTTAAGCGGTCCGCATCCTTACCGTCTCCATCCCTTATCATAAGAAACTCATCCTTAAGATATAATGTATTGATATATTTCAGATTGGCATAAGTCTTGATGTTTGTACAACTGTTAGTTGCAATTATCGCTATACGATTGAGATTGCCATTCTCATCTATAACTTCTGAATAATATTTCTCCAGAAGTAGCGGCAGACGGCTTCTGTCCTGTTTTCCTTCCACTATAAATACAAAGCTCACATTCATAAGGTCATTAGCAGCATATCCAAGATCATCTAATATATCATCAATATCTGCTTCCGGAGTAACGACTGTATTATTATCTCTGTCGTTAACCACCTGACGAATCTGTCTTGTAGTAAAGTTAAATAACATTTGCGGTGAATGCGTGCAGAATATAACCTGATTCTTTCTTGAAAGCTTGTACAGAATTTCACTTGCTATCTTCTGTAACTGAGGATGAAGATATATTTCCGGATCTTCAATCAGAATAATGTATGGCACAGTACTTCCATATTCCGCATAGGTTTCAAGCAGTGACAGAATGTAGATACTGTTCAGTCCATCAGAAAGGTCATTGACATCCCCATCAGTGTCACGCATTTCATTGTGAACAATTGTATCAACATGCATGAGTTTTTCTGCGTCAAATGTAATCTGATAATGAATTCTTTCTCCAATGCCACCATTGTTCTTAAATTTTTCATTAAGTTTGTTCTCAAAATTAGCAAGATTAAAATTAAACAGCTTATACTGCATAAGTCTCGCTGTTTCTAATAAAGATAACTGTTCCGCTTTCTTGCGGTTAATAATTCCTATGCAATTAAAGCACTGATTACACATCTTATGCTTATCAAATATACACACGTTATCTTTAAGGTCTGCATATTCAGTTCCACCCTGCAGCATGATAAGATCTTCCTGAATTGATGACTTACGTCTCTCGTGGTCAACATAGAATATTCTGGGAAGAACTGTTTTTATATAAATATTGTTCTTCTTAACTCCGTCCCTGTACTTAATCTTACCATCACGGCTATATACATATTCAAATTCAAGAATACCATCCTTTAACGATGGAAGTTTATTGCAAAAATCCTTATACCACAAGTCATAATGCTTAAAAGAACTGACCTGTCCCTTCTGATACAATACAGCCAGATCCTCATCTTCAATACTGATGCGAACTGTAATGCTTATATTACCTTCGTTATCATTGAAATCTCTTAATGAAACTTCATAATCCCCGGTAACCGCTCTTATTGCGTCAAGAACCACACTCTTTCCTGCATTATTTCTGCCAACAAGAATCAGTACATCTTCAATATCATTAATCTCAAGTTCTCTGATTGATTTAAAATTTCTGATTAAAAGATATTCTATCCTCATACCTGTCCTCTGCCCCCTGATACATTTCTGCCAGCATATATTCTGGTGTATTATCATTAAATGTTGATATTCCTTTACCCGTATTAGGATTCTTTTTGGAATATACCATGTCAACAACGAATGCAGCTATCAGTGCCGCACACACTGCACCAACAACTCTCAGCTTAATCTTTCTGAAGAAATTATCAAGAAGCGGTGCAATAATATATACTATTGCAACTCCACCAAGTCCAAATACTAAAAGACCTTCCGCACATATTCTTCCATTAAGGTTAAGAAAATACCCGTTATAATTCCACCATCTTCTTCCACAGCTGATTTCCAGATACAAAGATGTAAAATATTCAACAACCCCGCATAAAACTACTGATGCAAAGAATTCCACAACAGGCTTATTTCTTAATTTTTTAAGACATATCAGTATGAGTATCCCACCTGAACCATATATAGGAAGCCATGGCCCATGAAGAACACCTCTGTTTACAAATGTATGTGACGATATCAGATGAAGCGTAACCTCCCATATCCATCCCACAAAACATAATGAAAAGAATATCAGTATAAGCGATGGTATTGAATAATTACGCATATACACTGTATTTTCAAGGTCAACTCTGTGTTCCTTAAGATTGAAAAGGCGGGCAGGATAGGCTTTTCCAACTGCTTCTGCTTTATTCTTACTCATACGAAGCATTTCCTTCTTTTTTTCTTCAAATTCCAGCTCTGCCTTGCTGTTAATAAGTATTATGCCAAATGTGTTGGCTAAAAATACTCTTAATTTCTTCAATCTTCCTATTCTCGAATTGTGGTAATCATCAAAATTAATCTGTGGCTGTGGGCTATCTATAAGTTTAAATACATCTGCATATACATTTTTAAGCTGCTCTACTGATGGTCTTTCATATAGATATGAATCATTAAGCCACTGAACTGCCTCCGGTTCTTTTTCAAGATATACTGCTCTTACATTTGCATAGAATTCTGCATAAAATGCAGCTTTATAAGGATTCACAAACAGTACGCCCACAACTCCTAATGTTACCATTCCAATCACTGTCCAGCCAATGAATGATAATCCATACAGAAACGCCCGCCATTTGTAGCCTTTCATCATCTTTCTTGATAAGGTTATAGCCTCATTTGCCTTCATATCAGGATTCTCCGCGATAATGTATGGCACAAGCATGTATGAAAAATGCTTCACAAATATACCTACAATTGTAAGTGACCATAATATTTCATATACATTATTGACAATAAGCACCCACGATGCCTTCATCCACCTTTTTACGCGGAGAAGAAACATGAACTTTCCAGGTGGAACAGTATCATATGTGCGCGTTTCAAGCACTATTCTTCTTGATATAACAAGATAAGTTTTCTTGATAAAAAATGTTATAAACACATATACCATAAGTGCCACTATCAGAAGTATAAGCACTACTGCTCTTCTTGAACTTATGACTGATGATAGTGAATCCACAAATGTAAATACAATTCCACCTGATGTTATACCATTAACTAAAGATGCAAATACGCCTCTTGTTCTTCCCAATACCTTGGTTGCATTGTCTTTGGCCTCTGAAACCTTCGCATCAGACTGCGTCCTTCCAAAATCATCGTCACCCGTGATTACTGCGCCCATTGCCTGAACCACTGAACTTACAACCGAACTGTTAGCGACAGTATCAACATTTGCCTCAACCGATGCTGCACCCTGAATTTCATTGTTAACTGTTCCTAAACTTTTAAAGGCTTCCATCGTCTCTGTATATTCAGAGCCGATGAAAGCCGCAAAAAGGCAGACTGCTACTAACAGCCAGTAATGTTTTTTTAAGTTCTTCTTAGCATTTTTAGCAAGTTCTTTTCTCTTAAAATCCATATTCCCAAAATCTTCTTTATTTATTAAGTACAGTCTTGCGTACTACTCCAAGCGGATCTTTAACCATAAGTATGACAAGCCATATGATAAGTCCGAAAGCTACAACTGATAAGCCCAAAAATGCATCATTAAGCATATCTGATGACGCCGGAGTAAAGTATTCTGCCCCCAGTTCAATATATTCAACAACTGCATCTACCATCCACATAAGTGATGCACCCCAGTACATAAGCACAAGTGTTCCAAGCTTTAACTGCGAACGCCTGTCATTAGTATACCATATAATAGTAGTTATAACCGCTGCAAATACAGCTATAAGTAACGTCATAATTATCTCTCCAGTCCTTTAACTTCTGCTTCCTTAGCTGCTTTCTTTTCTACTCCGGAAGCTATTGCTACCATGCCGACCCACACAGCTGTAACAACCACTGCCATGCCAACACCGGCAGTTGCCATCTCTTTAAGCATCTGCACAGCATCCTGAGCGTTGCCTGCTGCTGTCAAAAATGGAAAGAATGGTGTAACCTCGCCATGCCATACATGCTCGAATGCAAGTAAAGCTGTTCCTCCCCAAAGCATATTGTTAAGCCACTTTAACTTTCTAGAAAATGGAAGTGCCTTTTCTTCCTTAACTGCTTCTACAGCACCTTCTGTCTCGCACGAACATATTTCCTTCTTCTCTTTCTTTTCAACAATCTTAGTTATCGCTGTTGTAACGATAGCTTCAGTACCTGGTACTATAAAACATGCCATATTAAATTCCTCCTGATTCACGATGCATTTTCATGTTCCAAAATGCATATATTTATATGTATTTTACCTATTTCACATTGGATTGTCAAACATTGTAAAATATACATTTTCACATATATTTTCTCTTTATTCCCTCTGCTGAATATGATATAGTAAAGCAGATGGGATTCACTTTGGAAAGGAGATGTTCTTATGAAGAAAAGCTTTAAAAGACTGTTAAGCTGCATATTTATAATAACTTTCTTCCTTGTTGGCATGTGCCTTGACAGAGCCAATGTATCTGTCCCTGAAGTGGACTCTTTTTCTGTATCAGAAGCTAAGGTATTCGCTACACCAAAAGCCTCTGTCAGTAATACCATGCCATGTACAACTGAAATGCTTGGACTTGTGAGAACATCAATCACCAATCTTACAGCAGACAAAAGCAGTTCCCGCAATGTATTACGCATATTCCAATTCTTACTTTGCGGTCTGTGTGCAGCTATCGGTATCAGTATCTATTTCAAATCGACAGGCGTAATGCATGATTCTATCACATGCAGCACTACTGTCACTCTTAATTATATCCATCAGACTGACGGCAAAAAATAACAGATTATCATTAAATCAGAACATTTTCTGGTAATACATTATTTTTATATATTATTAGTAATATTAAACAACTATGTGAAGAGGCAATAAATATGAATATTTTAATGATAATCGGTATTATTCTGGGTGGAGGTGTATCTGTTGCATCCACCGTTGGAATAACTGTAGGTATTTTCGGAACCATTGTATATAAATTTTACAGAAAGCTTTGTTTCGGAATATCTATGTTTGACTAAGTTTGAAAGGATGAATAATAATATGTTAGGTAATATAACAGTCGGTATCGTCATTGTTCTTGCTGTTGCTGCCTGTGGACTTGGTGTGTGGCTTGACAGAGCCAAGTCAGACAGTCAGGACAACAGCACTGACGCACAGTCTAAGAATTAAATGATAAAGGCGGTCACATCAGATTCTATTCTGATATGACCGCTTTTCTTACCACTTTTACTTGCTTTCATGGTAGCTGTTAAGCAAATCTTCAATTCTCATATTAATATTTTCAGGAAATGTTGCATCATTTCCGATTTTAACCCACAAATCAATGTTCTTATATTTCTTCTCTCCCATTGTATTATGTCTGTCCTGCTTCGAAGATACTTCTATCTTTACCATTGCACGCTTCTGCTCAAGTATCGGAATAAGCACATAATATAATCTGTCATCTTTAAATGATATGTATCCCGCTTCTTTTCCCGAACGAGTCATTAAATACAGTCTGTGCTTTTTTATTCCCACAGGAAACAGCTTCATCCCTGCCTTTATAAATCCCGATTCTGCCGACATCTCAAGCATAGCTCCGACATAAAATACATTTGCAGAATCATCAATTGAAGTAAGAATACTCTCCAATATTTCTGAGGTCGCAGTAAACTGCTGTGCTAACAGATAAGCAAATTCAGCCTGGTATCTAATCTTGTGTTCTGCATCAGGTCTCTTCCCTGATTCCTCATCAATGCTGTTAAACAGTTCCTCACTACATTCATATATACTGCGCAGAAACAACTTAAAATCCTCATCTGGCATCCACATATATCTGCCTCGTGCAACCTTAAATCTTCCAATGTTGTTGCCATTGTAATCTTCAGCATAATGATACACATTGCGTTGGCAAAAGGCATGTTCATTCTCTGGAGCTGTAAAATCATATTCTTCATTTTCCTGATCAGTGCCATAATATTTCTCATCATATTCGGAATATTTATAATCATATTTATAGTTACTCTTCAATGATTCCTGCCCAGTCTGATTGAAAAGAACAGTATATGCTTCATTAATTTCATATGCACTATATCTATATACATTTTCTTTGTTTGATTTATCTCTGTTTAGCACAGCATCCGGATGCACCATATGCATAAGCCGTCTGTACCGCTTCTTCAATTCCATCTTAGTAATATCTGATCTGACATCAAATATTTTATATGCCTGCTGAACCGTCATAAATACTGTATTCCTTCTACATATTTTCTAAGTTATCATACACCATTTTTAAAAATTTTACTATTTTTATTATTCCTGTTGACAGTTATATCGTTATAGTGTACTATTGTGCTAGTACACAGGTACGCGTCATGTGTACATTACCTATTACAGGAGGAGGGATTATGGACTATAAGGCTAATATACCAATTTATCTTCAGGTAATCGATGATATTAAAAAAAGAATTCTTACCGGTGAGATTAAGCTTGGCGACAAGCTTCCATCAACCAGGGAACTTGCCGTACAGTACACGGTCAATCCTAACACTGCTGCAAGAATATACAATGAACTTGAACAGTGTGGTCTGTGCTATACCAAAAGAGGTCTTGGCACATTTGTATCAGAGGATGTGCATCTGATTGATACATTAAAGGCAGAACTTTCCAGTGAAATGATTGAGACTTTCGTTTCCGGAATGACAAGCCTTGGTTTTTCTAAAGATGAGATTATTAATCTCATTAAGAATTATCACGAATAAAATATGGAGGGATTTAATTATGCTGCAATGTAAAAATGTTACTAAAAAGTATATGAAGATGACTGCCGTTAATGGTGTTTCCATCGACTTCATGCCTGGCAGAATATACGCTCTGCTCGGTTCTAACGGAAGCGGTAAAACAACTTTAATGAAGATGATAGCAGGTCTGGTAAAACCCACTTCCGGGGACATCACTCTTTCAGGTGTTCCAATAGGAGTAGAAACTAAGAAACACATAGCTTATATGCCTACTGAAAGTTATTTTTATAACTATATGAGCTGTGCTGATATTGGAAAATATTATGCTGATTTCTTTGAGGATTTCTCACTTGACCAGTACTACAACTATCTTAATGAGATGAAGCTTACGCCTGACATGAAAGCCAGCAAGATGTCATCAGGAATGATGGCTAAACTTAAGCTTGCTGTTAATCTTTCAAGAAATGCATCTGTTATTATGCTTGATGAACCACTTAACGGTGTTGATATTGTTGCAAGAGAGCAGGTTATCAATGCGGTAATCAGCAAGGCTTCACCTGATAAGATTATCATCATGTCGAGCCACCTTGTTGATGAGCTTGAAGCTGTTATTGACTACGCAGTATTTATCAAAGACGGTGTGATTGTTTCACAGGGAGATGCTGAAAATTTACGAACAGCTTCGGGCATGTCAATCGTTGACCAGTACAAACGCATTTATGCATATTAAAAGGGGGAATCTTCAATGTTAAAATTAACAAAATACGAATTGAGAAAGAATCTTCTCGGTATAGGAATCGTGGCAGGTATTATCTGTGTACTTCAGGCTCTGTTTATGTTTTTCTGCCTGACTGAAAATCTTAACTATACAAGCCTTTTCGGAGGACTTTTAATAATAGCTGCCTCTGTAAGTTATTTTATTGTATTTATATTTGGAGTTGTAACATATTATAGAGAACTTTCAAGCAAAAGCAGTTACCTGATATTCATGACACCTAATTCATCTCTTAGCATAATTACATCAAAGCTGCTCTATACACTGATTATTGGAATAGGAATTTCAGCAATATTCATCGGCTTTGGAGTTCTTGATATATTCATGATGGCTGGTGTCTTTGGTGACCTGGCTGACGCACTCAAGAATTTCTCAGAAATGTTAAAGATTATGGGTATTGATGTTGTCAACATAATTATTAATATTGTAGCTGGAATAATATCATTCCTTATAGCTTTCTTCTTCCTTATATCACTTGCATACTTTGCCATAACACTATCTTCAACTGCCTTGCAGAACAAGAAGATTAAAGGATTTATCTCAGTTGTATTATTCTGTGTCCTTGCATATGCAACAATTAAGATTTCTTCTTTGTTGCCTGAACTTTATAAGAATCCAGACAGCTTATCCCAGGCATTAATGTCAAGCCTTCCAGCTACCATATTCCAGTTATTAATGGTGGTTGCATGCACATTCGGAAGTGCTGTGCTTCTTGATAAGAAGGTAAGTCTGTAATTCGTATTCTCACGGGATGGGATGCCGGCAAAACCTACTAAAAGCTTCACAGGATTTAATCCAGTAGGTTTTCCGCCTGTAATCCCAGTCTTTTACTTACTCTTCCACATAATCAAAAGCAACAGCTTTCATGCGCTCCTTGAACAGCTTGTTGAACACTGCAATTACACGACCAACGCCAATCATCGAAAGAATTGTTCCAAGTCCAAGTCCAAGAAGTATATGTCCGGTAAAGAGTCCTATTAAAAATGTTGTGCAGACATTGAATATATCAAAACAGTTCTTGCAGAAGCCCACACCCTTGCCGGTTCTGCCTTTAAGCCTTGTAGTATCACTTATTGCCTGTACAATTCCATCTCCCGGATTAGGTATAATTCTCATATTCAGTGACATTGCTGCTCCTATTCCTGTCAATAATACAGCAAGCAGCAATACTACAATCTGTAATACAATGTTGTTATGTACAGATGGAATAAGTGCTGAGAACACATTCAGGAAGCGGGTAAATACTATACTTACTGGTATCTGTAAGGCATCTCTTATAATATACATTCCAAGATACTTAGCTTCTTTTCTGTCTGTAAGATACCACACAGTATGCATTATCATCTCAATTAAAACAAAGATAAAATATACAATCATCGTCATATTGGCGAAGTTAAATCCTATGATATGAGATATCGAATATGGCACTGAAATTATTGGTGAAACACCCAGATTAGCTTTCGTATTAAGCATAATTCCAAGTGCAAGTATCAGTAATCCCAGAAGATAAAACACCCATCTGATAATAAGTTTATTTCTGCTCTTCATTCTTAATTGCCTCCCAGAGATTATTTTCTACTTTATCTGTCATGGAAGATAACATCTTAATCTCTTCTTCGCTGAATCCTTTAAATATTACATCATCAACCTTATTGAATATTTTAATAACTTCATCGGCCTTTTCATGTCCGCAGTCTGTGAGAAGCACATTCCACGACCTTCTGCTTGCCGGATTATTTTCTCTCTTTAACAGACCATCCTTTTCCATTCTGTCTAATGTTCTTGACATTGTAGTTACATCCATAAGGCAAGCATCCGCCAGCTCCTTCTGATTCATAATCCCATGTTCTCTTAATTCCTTAAGAATTCCTGGCTGTCCCTGTCCAACCGTAAGGCCAAGTTCAATAAAAAATGGCCTTATCAGCCGTCTTCGAAGCATTTCAATATCAAAGAACACATTTTTAATTTCATTATCCATAATTACATTTCCCCTCTTATGCACTGATTTCATGCGGTATACGACACTGTCTAATCAAGTTCAAACTGTCCTGTATACAACTGATAATATCTGCCCTTCTGCTCAAGCAGTTCATCGTGACTGCCTCGCTCGATTACCTCGCCCTTTTCAAGAACCATTATGGCATTAGAATTTCTTACTGTCGAAAGTCTGTGAGCAATAACAAATACTGTTCTTCCCTCCATTATTGCATCCATTCCCTTCTCTATAAGCCGCTCAGTTCGTGTATCAATCGAGCTTGTCGCCTCATCTAGAATAAGCACCGGCGGCTTGGCAATCGCTGCTCTCGCGATAGCAAGAAGCTGTCTCTGTCCCTGCGAAAGATTGCTGCCATCAGCAGTAAGCATCGTGTCATACCCCCGCGGAAGTCTTGTTATAAATGAATCAGCATTGGCAATCTTAGCTGCCTCCCTGATTTCCTCGTCAGTTGCATCAAGCTTTCCATATCTTATATTATCTGCAATAGTTCCTGTGAACAAATGTGTATCCTGTATTACCATTGCAAGAGAACGCCTTAGGTCGTCTTTCTCAATATTCATTACATCAATGCCGTCATAAGTAATCGTACCTGACTGGATATCGTAAAATCTGTTTATAAGATTAACAATAGTAGTCTTTCCCGCTCCTGTCGAACCAACAAATGCTATCTTCTGTCCTGGCTTTGCAAACAACGAAATCTTGTTAAGTACCCTCTTTTCAGGCACATATCCGAACACAACATCATTAAATCTTACATCGCCCTTAAGCTCAATAAGCTCCCCTGCCGGCAACTTCCATGCAAAAAATCCTGTCTTATCAGAAGTTTCTGTAAGGGTATTATCCGCATTTTTAATGACATTGCACAAAGTTACTTTCCCTTCGTCAGACTCCTCTGCCTCATCCATCATGTCAAATATTCTCTCAGCTCCCGAAAGCGCTGAAAGTATGAAATTAACCTGCTGTGTGAACTGGTTTAATGGCATGGCACTCTGTCTTACATACACAAGATATGCAGATATGCTGCCAAGGTCCATGATTCCTTTTATTACAAATATGCCTCCAACGCAGGCAGAAAGCGCATAATTAAAATATGACAGACTTACAATTACAGGAATCAGCATTCCTGAATATGCAAGTGCATTAGTCGATTCCTTTCTAAAGCTCTCATTCATCTCACAGAATTTTTCAAAATTCTTCTGCTCATGGTTAAATACTTTTTCAACCTTCTGACCTGCCATCATTTCTTGAACAAAACCGTTGATATTGCCAAGCTCCTTCTGCTGTCTGTGATAATATTTCTTGCTGCGTTTACCATTGTATTTAATAAATATGAACATAAGAATAAGAAAAACAACAACAATAATAGTCAGCCTTACACTTAATACCAGCATCATAGTTATAGTTCCAAAAAGCGTAAGAAAGCTCTGTATTACCATGGCAAAACTATTGTTCATTGCTTCCTGAACCGTATCAACATCATTAGTGAAATGACTCATAATCTCACCATGTGTATTATTATCAAAATATTTTAACGGAAGCTTCTGTGTGTGCTTAAAAAGGTCCATTCGAATCTCGCTTACTACCTTCTGGGAAGTATGCACCATAAGCCTGTTGTAGCCAAGCGTTGAAAGCGCACCGCACGCATACATTACACCCATTCCACACACAGCCATGATAAGACCTTTCATATTGCCCGGCACGATAAAATTATTAACTACAGGTTTTATTAAAAATGTTCCCATAATTCCTGCACCTGCACTTATAAATACAAGAATTGCTATAAGCAGGAATGCCCATTTGTAATGACCCAGATATGTAAGGAGATGCTTAACAGTCTTTTTCGTATCTTTAGGTCTTTTATATCCAACATACTTAGCCATTAAAGATCAGCTCCTTCCTTCTGTGATTCATATATTTCCTGATATATCTTATTAGTCCTTAACAGACTTTCGTGTGTTCCGATTGCGTCCACACGACCGCCGTCCATAATAATTATCTGGTCCGCATGACACACTGACGATATTCTCTGTGCAATTATAATCTTAGTCATATCAGGCAGCTTCTTTGCAAGTGCATTTCTTATCTTTCCTTCTGTTGCAGTATCAACCGCACTCGTTGAATCATCAAGAATAAGAACCTTCGGCTTCTTTAATATTGCTCTTGCAATACATATTCTCTGCTTCTGTCCGCCTGATACATTAACACCTTCCTGTCCCATCTCTGCATCAAATCCTCCAGGAAGCCTGTCTATGAATTCATCAACACATGCTATGCTGCAGGCCTCTTTAATCTCATCCAGAGTCGCATTTTCATCGCCCCATCTTAAGTTATCAATAAGTGAGCCTGAAAACAGCGTATTCTTCTGCAATACAACTGAGATTGCATCTCTTAAATGTCTAACCGGATATTCCTTAATACTAATTCCATCTATCTTAATCTCACCCTTACTTGCATCATAAAGTCTTGGAATAAGCTGGATAAGCGTCGTCTTTGATGAACCTGTCTGACCGATTATTCCGACTGTCTGTCCTGCATTAATGTGAAATGAAACATCTGACAGCACGTATTCTTTAGCGGTTTCATTATATTTAAACCACACATGGTTAAATTCTATCTCACCCTTCTTAACTTCAATGTCCTTTGCATTCTCATCAGTTATATCAATCGGCTCATCAATTACCTTCATGATTCTTTCTGCAGAAGCAAGTGACCTTGTCATAAGAAGGAACACATTTGACATCATCATAAGTGAATTAAGTATCAGAAGAACATAGCTCAAGAAAGAAGTAAGCTGTCCAATCATCATCTGTCCTGAATTAATCAGTCTTCCGCCAATAAGTAGAATACCAAGAATTGTAGAATACATAACGAACTGCATAGCAGGCATGTTAAGTACAGCTATTCCAAATGCTTTCTCTGATTCGTCTTTCAGATTATCATTAACATTCCTAAATTTTTCAATCTCATAGTCACCACGCACATATGATTTAACAACTCTTACTGCTGTAAGATTCTCCTCTATACACCTGTTTACAAGGTCGACTGCTCCCTGCATTCTTCCATATCGTGGACCAACATTAATGATTATTATGATGAGCAGGACTGCCAGAACTGGCAGTGCTACAAGAAAGACCAACGCCAGTGTTGAATTAATCTGGAATGCCAGAGTCGTTGCAAATATCAGCATTACCGGACTTCGTCCAAATGGACGCATTCCTGTTGATACTGCATTCTGGATATTAGTCACATCACTTGTGAGTCGTGTAACCAATGACGAAACACTAAAATGGTCTATATTAGAAAATGAATAAGACTGAAGTTTCTCATACTCAGCCTTTCTTATATTAGCACCCAGTCCCTGACCTGCAAGCGCAGAAAATCTTGCACTTCCCACACCTAATATAAGCGCTGCAACTGCACATACAGCCATCTGGATACCTTTGTTTATTATATATGGAACATCTGAATTGGTCACACCTATATCAATCAGGTCAGCCATCAGTTTAGGTACCATAATCTCAAGCACAACTTCAACACCTATACATATAAGCGCCAGCCATGCGTATTTCTTATATTCTTTCATATAAGAAAAAATTCTTCTCAACATTACTTGCACCTCCAATTGTTGCATATACAACTATTGTATTTTCAAGTTCAAGCAATGTCAAGAAGACATTTTTATAATTATTTGACATTTTTCTTATATACTATATAAGAAATTACTGATGTAATCACTTCGGTAATCCAAAAAGCATGCCATACACCAACTGCACCTGTTATCCTTGACATAACGAATGCAACCGGAATTATTACCACAACATATCTGCACACAGATATGATAAGTGATGGAAATCCTTTTCCAAGTCCTTCAAGTGCCCCCGCCGAAGTAACTGATACAGTTGATACAATAAATCCGACACTTATGATTCTTAATGCTGTCTCTCCTGCATTTATTGTGTCAGGATTGCTTGTAAACAGACCGATAAGTGAACCCGGTATTGCAAGACAGAGAATTGTACCTGCTGCCATAATAGCAAATATAAGTACCATTGATGTCTTATATATCTTTCTTACTCTCTCATGCTCTCCTGCTCCGTAATTATATCCCATAAGTGGTCTCATTCCCTGTACAACTCCGTTGGCTGGAAGATAAAGGAATGTCTGCAACTTGTAATACACACCAAGCACGAATACATACACAGCCGAGTAAGCCGCAAGTATTACATTAAGCACTGATATAAGAATAGACGGAAGTGCAAGGCTTAAGCTTGCCGGCATACCGATAGAATAAAGCCTTTTTGCCATGAAACCTTCTATCCTCATCTCTGATTTTCTGAATTTAACCGGAATAGGCTTAACAATATATATTATGATATATAGCACAGCTGCCGAAGTCTGACCTATTCCTGTCGCAAGTGCAGCGCCCTCAATTCCCATTGCAGGAAATGGACCTATTCCGAATATCATCATCGGGTCAAGCACAATATTAACTATACAGCCTGTCATAAGACAGACCATAGAAGCATTCATTCTTCCAACTGCCTGAAACACCTTCTCAAACATAAGCTCAATTCCAAGCATTATTGAAAATGCAAATGCAATATTGGAATATTTAAGTCCCAGTGAAACTATCTCTGCGTCCTTTGTAAACATTTTTAAAAATACCGGCATGCCTGCTATGCATATCACAGTAAGCACAACAGCATGTATACAGCTTAAGAGCATGCCCTGACTGGCTGCTTTATCTGACTGCTTCTGATTCTGTGCACCCATAAAAAATGATATAACCGCATTAATTCCTATTGCAAATCCTATCATAACCGAGCTTATAAGATTCTGTACCGGAAAGACAAGTGACAAGGCTGTCATCGCATTTTCACTTATCTTGGCAACAAAGAAGCTGTCAACAATGTTGTACAATGAATTAACCATCATAGATATTACCATTGGAAGCGACATTTTTAATAGTAATGGGAGTATCTTCTGCTCCTTCATATATGTCTGATTCATATTAATATTCATCCTTTCCGCAAAAAAAGAGCCAACGAGTGGCTCTTTTTCTAATGATACACGATAATATTTAATTATTCAACCAGATTCTTTCGCACAGACATACGCATCCCCCTTTCCGTATGTATGGCTATACTACTGGCACACTCCATCAACAATAGTTATTATCTTATCTGCATAATCCGCCATCTGTCTGTCATGCGTAACCATAATTATTGTCTGGTTGTGCTTCTGGCTTGCCTTGGATAACATCTGTGCAACTGTTCCTGCACTTCCCGCATCAAGATTACCAGTCGGTTCATCCGCAAGTATAACAGCAGGATGGGTAATCAGTGCCCTTGCTATTGCAACTCTCTGCTGTTCGCCACCTGACATCTGCGATGGAAACTTATTCTTACAATGTGATATTCCCAATTCCTCTAACAAGTCATCAACCTCTTTCTCGTCAGGTTTCTTTCCGTCGATAAGTATAGGCATAACAATATTTTCGTATGCTGTAAACTCTGGAAACAGACTGTAGTCCTGATATATGTAACCAATCTGTCTCCTTCTGAATTCAGATATTTCCTTATCCTTCATCCCGGTTATTTTCTTGCCGCCAATAGTAACACTACCTGTATCCGGTTCATCTACACTTCCAAGAATCCTTAACAGAGTCGATTTTCCCGAACCACTCTTTCCAATAATAGCAGTAAATTCTCCCTGTTCGAACTCAAGTGTACAATTTTTAAGTGCTGGTACATCTACACTTCCAGCATGATATGTTCTTTCTATATTTTCCGCTCTGAGCATTACCTCTTTCATAGTTATCCCTCCTGATTACAATTTTCTTACAAATTCTGCATACATTAACAGTTCCATCAAAAGTATTAAAGGCATTGTAATTACACACCATAAAGATTCACGCAGTGCTTCTGCCATACATATTCTTACTATCTTTCCCCGTCTCATCCCCAGACCATGCAGAAGCTTTATCTTATCATATCTTCTGTCCATGCGGTTTCTCACAATAATTGCCATAATAAGAAGCTGCACAACTATCATTGCAATTATGGTTATGCCATACTGTAAAATACTGTTAATAAGCTGTGTCCTGTATGTATTCTTAACATCTACATTGCTGTCATACGAAATATCATTATTATTAAAATACACACCTATCTTATTATTAGTTGCAGAAAATGTTGATGCCAGATTATAGTTAATGCTTATCTGGTTATAGGATAATTCAAAATCCATGTCAGGACTTAACTCCTGTCCAAGATATCTTTCCATTACATCCTTTTGTCTGTCAACCGCCTGCTGTGCCATATTAATGCTGGCAATTGAGGTATAATAACCAAATGCTGGAATTATTCCCTTAAAATCCTCTATAACCTCATCAGTTACTTTAACTACTGCAGCTACCTGTGGAGCTACACATGCATCATAATTAATCTCCATTTCTATAAGTTTATCATCATCCTTTTTATTTCCCGCTTTTGCCTTTGCAAAGGCTTCCTCATACGGGAAATAATAGTAATATGATTTATTAGAAAACTTTTCATAAGTATCTGTACTTACCTGATAATAGTTATAATACAGAGTATCTCCCGCATTAATCGTGTCATCATATCCGCCATCCGGCAGATTTCTTAAGAATAAAACCACCTGTTTTCCTTCTTTGAATGCTTCGTAATCAACATATTCTTTATCTATGTATTTTTCCAGTCTGCTGTACAGTTCTTTGGTTGGCTGTGCATATTCTGTAGAAAACAGATATCTGTCTCCATAATCAGGAAGATGCTCGTTATTATATGAACCATTTTCACGATGAAATGTAAATGTCTGCATCTTTTCATAATCCTGTGCATCCCAGAACCAGCTTCTTTCTGATTCAAATGTAGAATATGACACTGAATTTATTCCGTTAATTTCCATCAGCTCGTCAATAAATTCCTTAGAAAATCCTTCCAGAATATTATTGTTAGGGTCCTTTAAGTATTTACTCTGCCCCATATTAATAAAGCCAAGTGACCTTCCTATGCTGTCACTGTCATTAACCTTGATTGCATCATTCCAGTCCCACATATTCCCGGCTTCAACTAATTCCTTTATCTTGTCAAAATGTATGTTATACCTTATTCTCTGCTTGCAGACATAGTCACGCATGTCATACCTGCTTGTGATTTCACCATTATTACTCACTGACTTCTGAGGCAGATTATTATAATTCTTAAGATAATACCAGTAATTCATAAATAATGCCGTTTTATCCTGATTAGCATCAATATAACCATATATATCCGGCATACTTTCATTGTTCTTATATTCTTTAAAAGCATTTTGAATCTTTAAAGAAGAAAAAATTATAACCATGCATATACACAATGCAAAAAGCCTTACCCCGATTATCATTAATACACCATCTTTTTTTATAAATCTTGAGCTTACTGACATAACAAGATTGTGCCTATTCATTCTGCTCTTGTGCTGTCTTATATTATCTTTTCTTCTGTCATACTGCTTCTTTTTTCGATAAAATTTTATATTAGATATTAATCCTGTCAGTTCTTCTATGACCACAGCAACAATAACGGAACACACACTTTTAATAACAACATCCATATTTACACTATAAAATTCATAGCCGGTTTTTGCTTCAAGTACATTTCCTGTCACACTTCCCGCAATAAGCGCAAGCAATATTCCTGCTATTCCCGCCGGTATAAGTATAAATGAATTCTCGATTATATACATTTTCCTGATATGAGACTTGTCCATTCCCATATTCTTAAACAACTCATAGGCTTTCTTTCGTCTGTTTCTATATTCAATCAGCTGATAAGTCAAAGCCAGAATTCCAATTACCATAACAACTATATACATATATGCATATACTGTTTTTGATTTCCACGGAGAATAATCATATACTGCAGCATTATATACAGTCTGGCTTTTTACATCCTCCTTAATCTTTTTATATACATTTGCATAATCCTGTGTCCGCACAGAATCCTTGAATGGATAAATATAGATATTATAAATAGTACATTTGAATTCTTTTAATCTTTCCTCAGTAACAATTGCTCCTGGAATATTTTTCCCATCCTGCCATATATTTGTGTAATTATTTAATATTCCAACCAGTGTAAATGTTGCACTAAGCCTTCCTTTATCTGAATTAATATTGTCATTTTCATAATAATTAATTGTTACCTTCTGTCCTAGCTCCCCCTCATAGCCAAGTTTAAGCAGAGTATTCCAATCCATAGTTATTTCATCTGAAGCCTCCGGCATCCTTCCCTCTGCCAGTCTGATTCTACCCTGCTTCATAAAATCGTCCGTCATGCTTCCAACATAAAGCTTTGTGTTATTCCAGTCTGAATCAAATATCCGGACCGTACTCTCTGCCTTTAAAGGCTTTTCCAGAAAGTCATTCTCATCAAGAACCTTGTTTGGCTCTTTCGTTGTTTTCTCACATATATACCAGTCTCCAAACCTCGACTTATTCGATGACATCTGCCACTGGTACATATTCTCCTGAAATATAAGAACCGCCGTCACAAAAAATACCGCTACAAGTGTCGTAAGCGCCGCCTTCCATATCTGCGGTAACCGTCTCCTTATACTTTTGAAAGTAATCTTTAAAACATTCATTCAAGTACCCCCTGTAAGATTTATGTATATACCTTATCATGCCAACCTTACAAAAACCTTACAACTCAATTAATCTTCCACCGGTAGCCGATTCCGCGGATTGTCTCTATATAAGCTCTGCCGTCCTCACGGTTTCCAAGCTTTGTCTTTAGCCTGCTCACAGTAACTGTCAACGTATTATCCTCTACAAATGTTCCGTATCTGTCCCACATTTTCTGAAAAAATGTATCTCTTCTTACAATAAGTCCCTTGTTGTTTATAAGTATCTCTAACACATGAAATTCTGTCGGCGACACGCATATCTGTTTATCTGCATGAATAATTGACTTATTCTTAAAGTCTACTGTAAGAGTTCCATCTTTATAAATATCTGTGCCACCTGATATTCTTCTAACATTAGCCATTATTCTTGATACAAGCTCCGCAACCCTGAACGGCTTCACAACATAATCATCACCGCCGCAGTCAAGTCCTTTTATAATACTGTCTTCATCATCACACGATGTTAAAAATATTATTATCTGGCTTCCGTGTTCTCTTATCTTTCTGCACACATCAAATCCATTGCCATCAGGCAGATATACATCTAACAGGACTACATCTATTGCAGCTTCTTCCTGTTCATATATTTTATTAAACTGTCCTACGCTTGCCGCTTCCACAACTGAATATCCTTTTTCCTGTAATATTCCTGCAAGCTGCTGCCTTATAAAATCATCATCTTCCAATATAAGTATCTTGGTCATATTTCCTCCCAGCCAGTACATTTTCTATATTGTAATGCACTAACCTTACACATATCTTACAATTCAGCCTTTCTCTTAAGAACATATCTTGGTATCTGTACCCTTATGACAGCACCTTTGCCGTCCTCGTTATTACGCACATCTACGGTTCCATGATGTGCTTCAATAATAAGCCGCGACAGGTTAAGTCCTATACCTGCATGTCCTGCAGTAGCACTTCCTGTTGTCTCGAACCTGTCAAATACATACGGTATCCTGTCCTCTTCAAATCCGCTTCCATTATCCTTAATATTGACTATACATTTGTCATCTCGGCATACTGCCTTAACTTTAACCTTATCGCACAGCTCGCTGCTGTTCTGTATTATATTAATAAATGCTTCTCTTATCCATTCTTCATCGGCGTTGATACAATAATCTTCATCATCACATTCCACTGTTATATTGCAGTCGTTCTTAGGTAACTGGCTTACAATATCGCAAAGCATACTGTTCACATTAATGTCCTGCTCTGTCATGATTATCTTGCCCGCTTCCATTCTGCTTATTGTCATCAGCTTACTTATAAATGACCTGATTCTTTCAATCTGTTCAAAACATCTTTCAAGAAGCCCCCTGTTTTCTCCACTCTCCTCTAACCTATCCAGTGCAAGGCTCAATGCAGTAAGCGGTGTCTTAATCTGATGTGCAATATTCTCTGTAAAATTCTGCAGTTTCTCATTACGCTCAACAAGAAATCTTTCATCTGCTTTTTGCTTTTTCTTTAACTGCTTGTTCTCTGCACCAAGATTAATAACATATGAATAGATATCATTATGTCCGATTTTTACAATCATCCTTATACATGCTGTCATTACAACTGCAATTATAATTATCCCTGCCACTGCAATTATCCACTGACCGCTTCTAAAATACATATATGATGAACCATTTTCTGTATACCCGCACTGCATAACTACGTTCTTATACTTTGATACATCACTTAACGAATACCTGTTATAAAACATCATATCTATCAGATATTCTCCTGATTTGTTATCTATGTTATACAATCCCGCTGCCAGTGCCCTGAACTTTAATTCATAAAATCCAGTCGTAACAACAACTATAAGTATGGCAATTCCTGCCATAACACAAAAAGCAGCCATCATCTTTTTCCTGATGACAGCTACTTTCCTTTCTGCAATATGTTCTATATCTTTTTCTTCCTCTATTATTACTGTATCTGACATAAATCCCCCTTAACTCCACCTTGGTAGTTTCTGGGAGTATTATATCATTTTTCTTTATGTTTGTCTGTCAGCAGAACTGACATTATCAATGAAGTTATCGGCACTGTAAGTATTATGCCCATTGTTCCTGATATTCCACGCATTATCTCAATTGCAACCAAGTACATGTTAAGAATCTGATGCATCTGGAATATACATCATTACTACAACTGCAAATGTCTTTATTTATTTTCAAGCTTTGTAATACATTTATCCAGCGATGTTGCAAACCAATCAATATCGTTCTCTGAAAATACCATTGGTGGACGAAGCTTTAAAATATTTCCATAATGACCTATAACTGATGTAAGAATATGCTCATCTCTTAACATCTCTATTACATTCAACGCCATATCCTTATCTGGTGTCTTATTGCCATCATTCTTAACGAATTCAAATCCTAAGAACAAACCTGCACCTCTTACATCACCAACTGATTCAGGGTGTCTCTCCTGTACCTCTTTAAGTGCCTTAAGAAGTGCCGCACCTGCTTTCTTACAGTGTTCCTGAAGATTTTCATCCTTAATATATTTAAGAACAGCCTGAGCGGCGGCTATTGATACAGGATTACCGCCAAATGTGTTAAAGTAAGGAAGCTTGTCGCTGAAGGCTGCAAGTACATCCTCCTTTGCAGCTAGTCCTGAGATTGGAATTCCGTTACCCATCGGCTTACCCATTGTTATCATATCAGGGACAATTCCGTGTCTCGCAAATCCAAAAAATGCCTGTCCGGTTCTTGCAAATCCCGGCTGAACCTCATCTGCTATAAATACTCCGCCATTCTTATGTACAACATCTACTGTTGCTTTTAAGAATCCTACAGGGTCAGGATATATACCATCTGATGAGAATATTGAATCAGCAAGGAAACAAGAAAACTTATATCCTGCCTCATTTAATTCATCTATAGTCTTTTGCATCTCTGACGCATACCATGCTGTGAATTCTTCTGGTGTTCCACCATGACGGTAATAATCTGGTGCTGTTATAAGCCTTACATTAGGAAGTAATGGCTGACCGGCTCCAAGTGAAGGTGAACAGCCTGATGTTAATGCACTTGTTCCGTGGTAGGCTTCCTGTGTGATAATTATACCGGTACCACCCGTATAGGCTTCTGCCACACGAAGTGCAAGGTCATTAGCTTCTGAACCTGTACACATATACATTATCTTATTAATCTCATCAGGCATAAGTGCAAGCAGTTCTTCACTGTAATCAAGAATTTTTTCATGAAGATATCTTGTATGCGTATTAAGAGTTTTCATCTGCTCTGTAACAGCCTCTACAACAGCCGGATTACAATGTCCGACGCCTGCAACATTATTGTACATATCAAGATATTTATTGCCTTCATCATCCCACAGATAATCTCCTTCTCCGCGGACAATGTTAAGTGGCTTTCTATAAAAAAGTCTGTAAGCACCTCCAAGGTATTTTTCTCTCTTACTAATCATTTCCCTTGTTTTAGGACTTAACATAGATGCATATTCTTCCTTAAAACTGTTAGAGTCCATAATACTTGATTCTGTTGCCATAATTTCCTCCATTCTGCAAAAAGAAAAAGCACAGAACCTCTGATTTCTCAGAAATTCTGTGCTCCTTTGCACTGTCATACAGATTCATTCTGTCTGACATATATAATAGCAATATTTGGTTATTTGTCAATTTATAATCAAATGCTTATTAAGCATATTTCTTATTTATCTTAAGTTTTACAGATAATGCTATTAAAGCCACGACAATAATACCCGCAAGAACCCATACCCACACAGGAACATTCTTAATGTTATAACATCTTACATTAATCCACATCTGATTAATTCTTGTTGTCTCTTCAGCATCAAAATACTGCATAATGGCACTTCTATCCATAACCTCCTGCGTAGGATACTGTGCTGATAACTGTCTGTATGTCTGTTCTTCTGGAACTTTCAGTATATATCTTTCATCATCAGAATCACCTGAAAAGAAATATCCCAGAGGATAATCTACAACATCTGTATCACTTTCATCTGCTCCATAGTTCCACTTTACATAGTCGAATACAACATCACTGTCACCACCTGATATAACTGATGTATATCCAATATAGCTCATGTTTCTTACAGCATTTTCAGGTTTTGACAGAAAGTTAATAAAGCTCTGTGCTGCCTGCTTTTTCTCTGAATTGCCATTAATTCCAGACTTTAACATTACCCAGCCGTCAAAATAAAGGTTAGTACATTCTTCAGGTACTGCAAAATTAAGCTGGAAATCATCCTCGTCAGCCTGGTCCATAGTATATACAGCATCTCCAGACCACTGATAACCTGCGACTACCTTTCCTGTTATCATATCAGTCTTGGCACTGTCAGTCTCGAATGAATAGGCATTATTCTTAACTGACTGAAGATACTCCTGAATCCTGTCCACATTTGCCTCAGAAGTATCATTCATCTCCTCGGCAAGTCTTTCATGATAATCAGGACTGTTTATAAATGATGCTGACTTTAACTTGTCTGACTTAATTGCACCAACAGCTGCAAACATGGAATCTCGTACATTATCCTTAATTGTTATCTGACGCCTGAATTTGCTGTTATCAATTATTGTCCATGTAGATGCTTCTTTTTCTGTAACCTTATCCGGATTATATACGATTCCTGTTATTCCCCACATATATCCTGCAGCATAACGGCTCCATGACTCACCATTAATCTTATTCTCGTCAAATGTTTTCTTGATAAATGGAGATACACCCTTAGCATAATAATTATTAGCAATTGATGTATCATAGAAATCATCTGAAAATGGCTCAAGCCAGTCCTCTGCCATAAGCTTCATTATCATATATTCTGAAGGACAGATTACATCGTAATCATCACCCAGAGTAAGCATATTGTACAGTTCCTCGTTAGTTCCAAGACAGCTGTACTGTACCTTAACCTTCTTGCCGTAATTCTCATAATACCAGTTCTCAAAATCAGTAATTATCGAATTCTCACCCTTTATGCTTCCGCTCTCAAGGTCAATTATATCATCATCACTCCAGTCTCCGGTATCAATATATTCTTCCCAGTTGCACACACGGAGTATGATTGTATCGTCTGCTGCCACCACTGTAAGACGGTTTGCATTAAACACTCCTGTTACTGCTGCTGTACCGCTTACTATCATTAAAGCTGAAAGTATTAATGCTTTTATCTTTCCAATAATCTTATTCATCAGCTCCAGCCTCCTCTCGTACAGCCTTTCTTGCTGGCGCAAGATTAATTGCTATCTCAACTACAATAACAATAAGGAATATTATTGTAGATAAAGCCCACAAAGCAGTCTTGATATCAGTCTGTGAACCCTTGGTTGCATTAACAACATAAGTACTTATTGTGTCAAATGTTGCAGGCTTAGTGTATGTTGCAACGAAATAATCATCCAGTGATAATGTAACTGCCATAACAAATCCTGATGCTATGCCGGAAGCAATCTGAGGTATTATTATCTTAAAAAGTGCATACACAGGTGTTGCACCAAGGTCAAGTGCAGCTTCATACAGACTTGGATCCATCTGTTTTAATTTAGGAACAACAGCCAGATATACGAACGGTGCACTCAGTATAACATGTCCCACAACAAGAGGAATATACGTATCCTTACTGACACCTAATACAACTACAAGAAGAATACAGATAGAAAAACCTGTAACTACATCTGCATTGACAACAGGAACCTGATTAAGAACTGACATTGCTCCTTTTACTTTTCCCTTTGAATAAAATGTACCTATAGCACCTGTTGTTCCAAGTATTGTTGCAAGTACAGAACTTCCAACAGCAAGCAGCACAGAACCGATTATCATATTAATAAGCTCCGGAGTCGTAAAAAGTGTTACATAATTATGCATTGAAAATGCATGTATTGCTCCTATATTAGCGGCATCCGTAAAACTGTATACTGCAAGCACAAGAATTGGAATATACATGAACAAAAGGACAATGCATATAATCATATATTTCAGAAATTTCTTCATTATACAAGTCCTCCTCTTCCAGCATTTTCTGACTCTTTATCACCCGAAACCAGAGTGACAATACATATAATAACAAGAAGTATCAGTGCTATCATTGAGCCATTGTGCCAGTCATATGCACTGAAATAACTTCCAATCAGACTACCCATAATATATGTGCTATTATAAAGCATATCAAGAACTACATAGTTAGTCATTGCCGGAAGGAATACCATTGACACACCACTCACAATTCCCGGAACAGACAATGGCAGTATAACCTTGATAAATGTCTGGAAATTATCCGCTCCAAGATCCGATGCTGCTTCAATAACACTCTTATCAAGCTTTGAAAGAGTTGTATATAACGGAAGTATCATAAATGGAAGAAAATCGTATGTCATTCCTATTATCGTATTGATAAATGGATAATACGCGAGATTTCCCTCAATCATTGATAATATCTCTTTAAGTGCAGTAATTCTTAATGTGAAATTAATCCACATAGGCATAACGAAAAGCAGAAGTATTACCGCTTTCCTTTTTAACTTACTCTGTGAAAGTATATACGCTACAGGATAAGCAATTATAAGACAGACTGCAGTTGCAACAAATGCAAGTACAATACTGTAACACAGAGTTCCAAGTGTATTAGGATCTGTAAAAAAATTCTGCAGATTAACCATGCTGAATTGTCCCTGCCCGTTAGTAAATGCATAATATACAAGAACCAGCAGTGGCGCTGCAACAAATAATATAAGAAACAGCCCATAAGGGATTCCAAGATATTTGCGTGAAAAAGACATATTTCTATCCCCCTACTTCTTCAACTGGAATTTCATCTTCTCTTCAGGCATGATAAGACCAACCTGATCATCCATATTCCAGAGATATTCATCATCTACAATAAGGTCATGACCATACTCAGTTCTTATTACATAACTGTAATGGTCACCCTTATAGATAAGGTTAATAATCTTACCTGATACAAGACCTGCTGTTACATCATCGCTCATTTCAATATCATCAGGCTGGATTGAAACAACAACCCTGAACTTTGAAACATCTACATTTTCACCGTTCTCATCAACAAGCACTCCATCTGACACCTTAGTCTTAGGAATAACCTGTGTTAAATCACAGCTTATTATCTTGCCATTAAAGTCGAGCGTATAATCTCCATTAATTGTTGTAACAAAACTTGTGGTATGGTCCTCTGCAAGCATTACATGAATTCCATCAGGCTCAAGCTGCATTCCTACTGTATCACCGACATGATAACACCTGGTAGTTCTTATTATCATCTCATACTTTCCGGATTCAACAGCAACCTCGTAATGCATTCCCTTGAATATAACTGAAGTAACCTCACCAACAACAGTTCCATCCTCCGGCTTTGTAATAATTACATCTTCCGGTCTTATAACAACGTCAACTAAAGTTCCCTCTGGAACATCATCCATTCCGACAAACTCTCCGCCACAGAATCTTACTTTCATGTGTCCTGTCATAATACCTTTGAAAATATTGCTCTCTCCAATAAAGTCAGCAACAAAAGCATTCTTAGGCTCATTATATATATCCTCAGGAGTTCCTATCTGCTGAATCTTACCCTCTGATAAGACAACAATCTTATCAGACATTGTAAGTGCCTCTTCCTGGTCATGTGTTACATATATAAATGTAATTCCAAGCTGGTCATGCATATTCTTAAGCTCAATCTGCATCTCCTTACGCATCTTTAAATCAAGTGCCCCCAGAGGTTCATCAAGCATAAGAATTTCCGGCTCATTGACAAGTGCTCTTGCAATTGCAATTCTTTGCTGCTGTCCGCCTGACAGCGTAGATATCTTTCTGTCCTCAAATCCTTCAAGGTCAACCATATCAAGAACATTTTTAACCTTTTTTCTTATTTCCTCTTTAGGAAGCTTCTTTAACTTAAGTCCAAACGCAATATTTTCATATATATTCATATGTGGAAACAGCGCATAACGCTGAAACACTGTATTAATTGGTCTTTTATTAGCTGGAAGCTGTGATATATCTTCTCCGTTAAGAAGTATCTGTCCGTCTGTCGGAAGTTCGAATCCTGCTATCATTCTTAGTGTGGTTGTCTTTCCACATCCTGATGGTCCTAAAAATGTTACGAATTCCCCACGCTTTACTTCAAGATTAAAATCATCAACCGCCTTAAATCCATTATCACTATATACCTTACTGATATGTTTAAGCTCTATTATATTTTCTGATTTACCAGACATATCCAACCTCCGCAATTAACATCCTTTGTTACACCATCTGACTACTATGCAACCACTTCCTATTTAATATCAAAAACGGGTACAAATCAAGTAATTTCTTGATTTGTACCCATTATTTTTTCAATGCATTTTCATTATGTAAAAACGATAAAATATGAGTTTTATGGTCTGTGATGAAGTTCCTGGACAGTCTTTCCTATTTCGTCCCTTATAGCCTGTCTGTCTTCCGGAATCTTCTGCATTCTTGCTAGCAGATCCGCGGTATCATGCTCAGAGCCAACTTTTCTCAACGACTCACATGCTGCAAATACAACATCATCATCTGCATCATCAACAAATCTCAACAATAAATCTACACTGCTCTGGTCATCGCTTGCCCCAAGTGCCTTGGCTGCTGCAATCTTCCCTTCTTTGCTTCCTGTAATCTCTTCCTGTATTGCATACCAGTCATGATGTTTTACATATTTCTCCATTTTTTCATCCAGTGTCTTTTTCTTAAATAACATACCGATGCCTTCTTTCATCTTTTTCTATATTATAGTATTGCATTTTTGATATGTAAAATGTATATTTAATATATCACTTATATCATAATTATATATTGGAGAATTACTATGACCTTAGATTATTACAGAATATTTTACTATGTTGCAAAATATAAGAGTTTTTCAAAAGCAGCCCGCATGCTCGATAATAACCAGCCTAACATAACCCGCTGCATGAATATATTAGAAAGCGAACTTGACTGTAAGCTGCTTAACCGTTCTCACAAAGGCATCACTCTTACACCTGAAGGAAATACATTGTATTCTCATGTATCAATTGCAATGAAACAGCTTGAAGATGCTGAGAACGCCATTATCAAAAGCAAAAGTCTGTCCGGTGGTACAATATGCATAGGAGTAAGCGAGATTGCTCTTAGAATATTCCTTCTTAAAAAACTTGAGAAATTCACAGAACTTTTTCCCGATGTCAAGATAAAGCTTACCAACCACTCTACTAATCAGGCTGTTAACGCTCTAAAAGCCAGTCTGGTAGACTTTGCTGTCGTAACCACACCTGTTAATTTAACTGGCGATATGAAATCTGAAAGCCTATGCTCATTCCATGATATACTTATTGCAGGTCCAAAATACAGTCAGCCGGATAACAAAATAATTCATCTGGAAGAATTGCAGGATTATCCTTTCATAAGTCTGGCAGAAGGTACCGGTACACATGACCACTACACCAAATTCTTCTATGACAACAATCTTCACTTTAACCTTGACCTGGAGGCTTCAACTACAGATCAGGTTCTTGCAATGGTTCAGGCAAACTTAGGGCTTGGCTTCTACCCAGAGGAGCTTGCCTCTGAATATATAATGCGTGGTGAAATATTTCCTGTAAATCTATACGAATCCGCACCTGACAGAGATATTGTTCTTATTCGTGAATCAAGACATACCGAAAGCATTGCAGCCAAAAAACTTATTAATTTCTTAAAGCATACAACTGATTAAAATGTCTTAGTTACGCATTCAAGTGTCGCACAGTAGCCTGTATTATTCTTGCTCTTATACATGGCACTGTCGGCATGTCTGTACAGTTCATCAAAATCAATATCCTTTTCCCCTTTATAAAACGCTTCACCCATGCTTACATATATCTTCTCATCTCCCATCTCTGGGATTCTTATGTCCTTAAGCTTTGCAAATACCCTCATCGTGAAGCTTTCAGCATCTTTAGTTTCTGTTATTCCCGGGATGAACATTGCAAATTCATCACCTCCCAGGCGCATGCATATATCATGTTCCCTGCATACACTTTGAAGACTTCTTGCAACCGCTATAATTACTGCATCCCCGACAACATGTCCATATGTATCGTTAACATTCTTGAACTTATCACAATCAAGAAGGCACATAAGCCCCTTAGTTCCTTCCTTAATAAGGTCTGTAATTGCTTTCTCTCCGCTTCCTCTATTTCTTATTCCCGTCATAAGGTCTGTTTCTGAAAGATATAAAAGCCTGTTCTCCTTACGTTTCTCTGCATCGATAACTTCAACGGCATATACAACATGCCACAGTTCTCCGTTGCTATCCTCATCTACCCTTATGAATCTTTCACGACACCATCCAGAGTGATTTCCAAGGAATTCATGAACAATCGTAGTTTTATTCTTCATTCTCTCCGGAAGTGTTGATATATCAACAAATTCAAGTACACTTTCTACATACTTCCTGGAAGGAAGAATCTTCATTACACTATTTATCTGTTCTGCAAAAGTATGCTCGCCTTTTATCATATTATCCCTTATGAAATCTGTTGACTTTATTTCATGAAATTCCCCTGTCTTTAAATTGATAATATGCATTGACAGATATATTCCGGCAAGTGCTGAATATGCACTCAACATAGCCTCACGCTTGGATTTTTTAAATACATTTCTCTGTTTTAATAGCAGTACTAAAAATGTGCCTATCATATCAAGAAAGCGCGAAATCTCGTCAATCTCACTTTCTGGTGGATTGTCAACACCAAAGAAGCCATATATCTCGTCCTTATATCTGAATGGACTTACTGCCAGACTCTTTACATTCTGAACTTTGAGCAGTTCATATGCTGCAGGATATTCATCCTTAATCTCCTCAATATCCTTAGTACTAATATTCCTTCCAGCATCAAACGATGTATACCACCAGTCTATAATTGACATATCTACATTCTGAAGAAACTTTATCTGAGGCTCAATCCCATCCGCACACCACTCATAAGTATTATTAGTAACCTTTTTTCTAATATTATCTTCAAATATGTATATTCTTTCAGACCCGATATGTTCTCCAAAAAATCTGATAAATTCATTAATCTGATCATCTGGATTTTCATAATCCATTGCTGCCTTCATTGCTTTATTCATAATTGATTCGTACTTTTTCGTCTTCATATGCATCTCCAATTCAATACATTTATAACTAACAACATAGTAACATATATTGACAAAAAACGCACCCTTTTCACACATTAAAATTGTGAAAAAAGTGCGTTCTGATATTAAACAAACCGCATTCGCCGCTAACAATTCTCTACATAGCCTTAATTGCATTCACTGTTATATTGTACTGTTTCTCAACTTCTTCAAATGCTTCCTCAACTCCTGCGAGTTCTCCTGCACGAAAAATCTCTGTAATAGCTGAACTCGCTTTATAAAGATTATCAAATCCAAGATTTAAGCATACACCCTTAAGTGTATGTGCTGCCCTGAATGCTTCTTCTACATTTCCGGCAGCTAAAGCCTCTTTAAGATTGGCGTAGCTGTTGTCATCTAAAAATTTCAATACAAATTTTTTAATAAAAGCCTCATTTGGAAATCTATTCAAAGTATTCTGATAATCTGCTCCCATCGCATCATAGCATTCTTTAATTGTCATATGCCTACCTGCCTATATATTGTTAAATTATTACTATGCATATAATTATAAATGATATCACGATTAATATAGTATTGTCAAAGAATGATTTAATAATAAATATAATTTCAGATAATTATTTTACATATCCTCAAATATACTGTATATTAACTATATTGCTTTCTGGCAAAATATATGTGGGAGATTTGTTTTATGAACAAACGAGATTCTTTTAACAACAAATGGGGATTCATCCTTGCCTGTATCGGCTCTGCCGTTGGTATGGGTAATATCTGGATGTTCCCGACAAGAGTATCAATGTATGGCGGTGGATCATACCTGATACCATATTTCATATTCGTTGCACTTATTGGTTTCACTGGTGTTATCGGAGAAATGAGTTTTGGTCGTGCTACTAAGTCAGGACCTGTTGATGCATTTGGATATGCATGCGAAACTAAGAATAAGAGAAAGCTTGGTGAGGCTATCGGCTTTATTCCAGTACTTGGCGCACTTGCAATGGCAATTGGTTACACTGTTGTAATGGGCTGGATTCTTAAGTACATGATTGGAGCTTTTACAGGAAAGACACTTGCACCTGCTGACACAGAAGGCTTTGCTGCTTCATTTGGAAGTATGGCAAGCGCATTTGGTAATAATGTATGGCAGATTGTGGCTCTTGTTATTGGTATTATTATCCTTATGTTCGGTGTCGGACGCGGAATTGAAAAGGCCAATAAAATCATGATGCCTGTTTTCTTTATTCTTTTTGCTGTACTTGGAATATATGTTGCTTTCCAGCCTGGTGCAATAGAAGGCTACAAATACATTTTCAGAGTTGACCCTGAGGCATTTGCTGACCCTAAGACATGGATATTCGCTCTTGGCCAGGCATTCTTCTCTCTTTCTGTTGCTGGTAATGGTACTCTTATATATGGTTCTTATCTTTCAGATAATGAAGATATCCCTGCTGCTGCCGGACGCGTTGCTCTGTTCGATACTATAGCAGCCTTGCTCGCAGCTCTTGTTATCATTCCTGCAATGGCAACAACCGGTGCCCAGCTTAATCAGGGTGGTCCCGGACTTATGTTTATCTTCCTCCCGGCACTTTTTAAATCAATGCCTGGCGGATACATAGTCGCAATTATATTCTTCGTTGCTGTATTTATGGCAGGACTTTCTTCTTTAATCAACCTGTATGAAGCACCTATTGCAACTATTCAGGAAAAGCTGCATCTTGGAAGAAAGGCATCTTGTGCCATAATTGCTGCAATAGCACTTATAGTTTCAATATGTATTCAGGGAATTGTCTCTGGATGGATGGATATACTTTCTATCTACATCTGCCCACTTGGTGCAGGTCTTGCCGGAATTATGTTCTTCTGGATATGTGGTAAGAAATATGTTGAGACTCAGGTTAATACCGGTCGCGATAAGAAATTAACTGATAAATTCTATCCTATATGCAAATACATTTTCTGCCCTATATGTTTCTTTGTTCTTATACTTGGAATTGTTCTTGGCGGAATCGGCTGATTAAGATATTATAATAAAAGGAATCCTGTAAGCAGGGAGATGTTGCCTTTCTGCTTATGGGATTCCTTTTTTCATATATTTAATTATGCTATTCATGCTTTGCATCACATTTTTTACAGGAATATTTCCTCAAAAGCAGCAATTACAAGCTTAAGAGTTGCTTCGTCCATATCCGAATAATGAATTACAAGTATTCCATGGTACTTATCCGCATCAGCGAAACAATACTCTGAAAGGCAGTTAATCAGAATCCCCTTCTGCCTGGCCGCCCATTTAATCTCAACATCACTTAAGGAAGTCTTCACATGCAGCAGGAAATGTGTTCCCGCATCGTCCTGATATATTGTACTGATTTCATTAAGCCTTGATTCACGAAACATCCTGCAAATCTTTTCACGGCGTCCCCTGTAATCATTGACAAGCCTCTTAATGTGGCGCTCAAAGTATCCCTTCTCAATAAATGCCGCCATCGCATACTGTTCAAATCCCGACACAGTACACGAGTAAAAATTCATTGTTGAGATATATTTTTCCATCAGCTTTTCCGGCAGTACCATATATCCTATTCTAAGCGATGGAACCATTGTCTTGGAAAATGTGTTCATATATATTACTCTGTGGCTTCTGTCCCTCGACTGCATGGACGGAATCGGCTTGCCCTGCATACGGAATTCACAGTCAAAATCATCTTCAATTATATATCTTCCCGGCTCTTCTGCCGCCCAGTTAAGCAGTTCCTGCCTTCTTGCAACCGGCATAACGAGACCTATCGGAAAATGATGTTCCGGACTTACATGCGCTACATTTACACCTTTCTTTCTAAGTTCGTCAACTTTCATGCCTTTATCGTCAATATTCACATAATCCCAGTCCACACCATTTTCATCATATATTCTGGCAATCTTGCGATACCCAGGATTCTCAACTCCAAATTTCACATCAGATCCTAAGAGCTGTAACAACCTGTTATACAGATATTCCGTTCCAGCCCCTATAATAATATGGTCAGCTGAAACCTGCATTCCACGGTATCTGTTGAGATGGTCTGCAATTGCTTCACGAAGCTGCAGCACACCGTTAAAAGGTACAGTCTTAAGAAGAGAAGTGTTATAATCGGTCAGGGTTTCCCTCATAACCTTTGCCCATGTAGCAAATGGAAATCTATCATACCGGATATTATTTGCCGTCAAATCAGCAAGATAAGTCTCCTCCTGAAATCTTTTCACAGGAGCAGCATACCCTGGTGCACCACTTGTAACCACGGCAATCTTATTAACATAATACCCTCTTTTTTCCTCAGATCGGATATAACCTTCCAGAAGAAGCTGCTCATATGCGTTCTCCACCGTCTTGACACTTATCTGCAAATGCTGTGAAAGCCCTCGCTTTGATGGCAGCTTCTCATCAGCCTTAAGCTTCCCGTCAGCTATATCTTCCTTAATCAGTTCATACAGATATTCGTACATTGTTTTGTTTCCGCGTTTATCTAAATCATATGTAAGCAAATCTGGTCTCCTATTATATATGTGTTTTGGATATTTAAAAGATATCAGTTCTAATTATAATAAGCTCATAAGCAAAAAACAAGGAGGAAAATCCCTCTCCTCACCTGAAGGGTTCGGATTTTTCTTCGAAAAACAAGGAGGAATAGAAATACTATGGGAATCTATGCTATTACTGGTGCTTCAAGCGGTATCGGTGCGAAAACTAAAGAATTGTTAATACAGCAGGGACATAAGGTAATTAATATTGATCTTAAAGACGGTGACATCTGCGTAAACCTTGCATCGCAGGAAGGCAGACAGTCTGCTGTTGATCAGTTACATACTATGTGCCCTGACGGACTTGACGGAATGATATGCAACGCTGGTGTTTCAGGCGCATGCGGTAATCTCGGACTCATTATCTCTCTTAACTACTTCGGAACAGTAGCCGTTGCAAATGGTGTATATGACCTTTTAAAGAAGAAGCACGGAAGCTGTGTTGTAACTGTTTCTAACACAATTTCACAGGGTGCAGGCCGTAAGGATATCGTTGATCTTCTTAATAACATCGGTGATGAAAAGCGTGTATTAAGCCTTATTTCTTCTATGGACAGCACTAACCTTTCAGTAGGAAACAGTCTTTATGTTTCTACTAAATACGCACTTGCAAGATGGGTACGCCGTGTATCTGCAACATGGGCTGCCAATGGTGTCCGTATAAATGCTGTTGCTCCTGGTAATGTACACACAGCCATGACTGCAACAATGAGCACTACAGCAAAGATGGCTCTTAACGCCCTTCCTATCCCAACCAAGTACGGTCAGGAGTGTCTCATGGCTCCAGAGGAAATTGCTGAGGTTATGGTATTTCTTGCTTCAGATTCAGCAAGAGGCGTCAATGGAAATATCATGTTCGTTGATGGCGGTACAGACGCATTATTAAACACAGAGAAAGTATATTAATTAAGGAGGGCATTAAACATGACAGCAATTGAAAAATATGTAGAAGCAATGGAAAACAAAGATTACGCAGGACTTGCCAATCTCTTTTCTCCAGACGGAATAATCAACGATTATTGTACTAACTCAGCAGCCCAGAACGAATATCATATATATGGACGTGAAGCTATCAACATGTTCTTCCGTAACAAGTTTGGCTTCCGCAAATACTCTATCTTAGATGGTGAAGTTGTGAATTCTACCCAGGCAGAATTCATCGCTAACTTCGGCGGTTACAACATCATGGCCATCGCTACAGTCCGTGAAGTAACAGAAGATGGGCTTATCAAGAGACTTACTGTAAGACCTAAGTAATTAAATATTAAAAATCGTGTATAACCAATCAGGGCATTTGAATTGCAAGTTAATCCCTTACAATCCAAATGCCCTCATTTTTCTTTTTAACATAAACAATAAACTTTTCAAGAGATGCCTTTTCTCTATCTCAATGTCCAATCTGCCACTTTCTTGCAGTCGTTTTGGACTTTCACTTACCTTCTATTCGCTTCTAGGTCCAATCGGTTATACCCGCGCGGACTTTTTGGACATCCACTTGGCTCTTGAATATATTCAAACCTGTATTTTAATACAGTTTGACCTGTTTTTCCACAAGTCTGCTGCCTTCATACTTAAGCTTTATCGAGAAAAATCTCTCCTCCCCCGAAAGAAGAAGGTTAAGAAATACCCTGTCACCCTCCCATGTCGGAAGCTTGGTAACTTCTTCTTTATCAACCCAAGCCAGTTCTCCTTCGTCACATTCAATAAGCTCACCTGTAAAGCCATCTGCCGTAAATACACACATAAGCTCTGGCTCACATTCATTACTTATAAATGTTACAAGCCCGCGGAATCTGTATGAAGTAAGCGTAAGACCTGTTTCTTCCTTTACCTCACGCACAAGACATTCCTCAGGAGTCTCCTGATTCTCAGCATGTCCGCCTACTCCAATCCATTTACCTTCATTAATATCATTATGCTTTTTCACTCTGTGAAGCATAAGATACTTCCCGTCCTTCTCTATATAACATAAAGTTGTAGTTATCATCAATTCTACCTTTCATATCCGATTTTTTCAATTTCATAATTTCTGCATACAACATTAATACCTTCAGTCTTATCCCAGTCAAGACTTACATACACTTCCTTCTTATCAACATCCCACTTAAGTTCATCAATAGTTATTCCGCATCTTGTACGAAGTCCCTTAACCATGCCGCTTCCAAGCTTATCTGACCATGCCGGAAGCAGTTCAATTGTGTGTTCATCCGAATATACAAGCATTTCATTAATAATTCCAACCAGTCCAAATGCAGTATCTGTACAATATACACCTTTGCTCCTGTCAGTATTGTGGTCTGTAAATAAAGTTGTGTAAAATATGTCACTGTGTACAAGCAGATTAAGCGTATCATATACAGCATCTGCATTTTTAAGACGAGCCTCTACTAACGCCTTATGTATCCAGCCGTGTGAAGCGGTATCATCTTTTCCTTTATTCTCACGGTTTCTGTTAATAACTGCCTGTCGGCATGCAGCCGCTAACTTACTGTCATGCTGAGTCTGCAAAGCCGGCCATGCCGGATAAAGATGGCTTATATGCCTGTGAGCATTATTCTCGCCATACTCCTTCATAGACCATTCCTTAACTGCGCCTGACTCATCATACATAAAATCAGGTAACATTCTTAAGAGTGCTTCCGCCTCTGATACAGCCTGCTCATATCCATCAACCTTCGTATAATTAAGCATCTCCGTGTACATATTAATTACATCTTTAGCCGCAGAGATATCCATTGCTGCATTGGCAGTAATCGCACTATGATATCCAAAAGGCTTATTCTCCGGTGAAAATGATGGAATAATAAGATAATGCTCACTCTCATTAAGGCTGCATTTACCCTTCTCATACCTTGCATTACCGTCTGTATCTGTGTAATACTCAGGATTTCCAATCTGTTTCCAGAAATTATAAGTCTTTTTAAGTAGTGGCTCATATACATCTTTTCTTACATCAAATGTATCTTTGCCGTACATCTTAATCAGCGCCACGTCATCAGTTGTTATCACAGCGTCGCCGTAAGTCTGTAAGAATTCATATATAGGAATAAGCATCCAGCCAGCACCGGCATTCCAGTACTGGAATGGATAATTAATATCGTACTCTACCATCATTGCCCTGTGTCCATCAGTATTAACCGGAATCAGCACTGCATCCTTCATCCCATACACCATTGCTGCATTGTTAACCCAGTCAGGTATCTGCCGCAGAATAAACCACATATAACCAACACCTGCTTCATACAACCCTGAGCCATTCATTCCCGAAACCTGAATATTAACATTGGCATCCATTGTGTACGCACTTCTCCACAACAGATTCCACTCACCAACCCACAAGCCGCTGAGTCTTGGTGCTGTCGTTCCTGCGCATGCCTGCATTCCATACAGACCGTTATAATATAATTTCTCCAGCAGATGAGGCATAATGTCATATTCATTTTTCTGCAAGTGAAGCAGTTCTTCATTAGCAGACTCGCAAAAATATCCGCCGTCAAGCTTAAGCTCTATATTCTTATGTTCTAAGCTTACCGGTTCTTCCGTTATATCGACACTGTTAACTTTGTTAATACATTTGTCTACCAGTCCAAATGTATCTTTGCCATTAACTCTGTCCCTGAACTCACAATATTCCCCCAAATCATCTGTCCAGTCTGTGTAAGTTATAAGTGTTATACTCTCTGCATGTGATATATTAATAACCGGCGCAGTCTCATCAATACAAGTGTACGCCCGGCTGTCTTTAGGCTTTGATGAAACACTCATATCACCATCTGTCAATATCCTTGTAACACCTGCAAATCCACCCTTTGCAAGCTCACTTCCCTCATATTCAGGATAATGCACAACCGTACCTATTATGTTACCTCTTACAAATCTTGAATACAGCATATTTCTTTCAGGTGCAGGAATATTGTTCTTCTGAACTCCGAATTTCGGCATAGACTCAAAATCATCTATTGATATCGACATATTCACAGACTTTTCAGATATTATTTTAGTTATAATCACATTCTGTTTTCTCGATACATATGTACTTTTTGAAACAGAAGCTCCGTCTGATTTAAATTTAGTATTTATTGTACCAGTCTTATAATCTGTCCATCTTCTGTAACCAGAAATATCCGGCTCTCCTTCAAGTGTCAGTCTTATCATATGGCCTGGATGATAACAGTACATATTCGTTCTTTTTCTATCATGTATATTCCATGTATCATCAAAATTAATAACTGACTGTCTGGCTTCATCTAACTGTGCTGTAACATCGTAAGGCACATGTCTTGGCTCTTCCGATGGCATGACAAATTCAACATTCTGATATATAAGACTGTCCTCTATAGGCGCACATGATTCAAGCACGCCAAGCCTTCCATTACCTGCCACCATAGCCTCATGCCATGGTACATCTGTGACATTATAATTATCGTAAGGTTTAATCTGCCTAAACTTCTTTGAAAATGAACTATACATTTTTAGACTTCCTTTTCTACTTATCTTGTTTTTCTTCTTTCTCTTCAGTTCCAAATGATTTAGCGTAAAGAAACTTATGTGTTGCAAATAATCCCGCAATTGCAGCCACCCCAGCCAGTACCTCAAAACCTGATACATGTCCTACTATCATCTGTCTTGAAATAGCAAAAAGCAGAACTTCAATAACCGTACCCGGAGTATGAGTGCAAAGCATCTTTACAAACTCAACTCCAATTGCAAATGTCATAACATTCTCAAGGAAATACTCAAGCGTGGCATTATCACAACCTATTCCCAGCACGCTTTCCACAATAAATTTCCCTGCAAGAAACATTATAACTATCAGTAAAAATGCAGATAATACAATCTCAACATATGAGGCAGCCTGCTGCATTAATTTTCTTAATTTCATTTTCATAGGGTAAACTATCCTTTCAATTAATTTTATATATAGTGCCTTATTTAAGCATTAATTATATCTTATTCTTAATAATTAAGCAATTGTGCCCCTATCGCTTTCATTAGATAATTTAACATAATTATATAGTGAATGTGCATAATTTCATTTGACTTTCATAATGTTTTTTAGTAAACTTTAACAAGTTGGTGTTTTGAAGTATGATAATAAATGACGCCATATTTATTATCTCTACAGGCACGCGTAACGGACATAATTTTTTAACGAGGAGAAAAACATGGAAGCTTTATTAATTCTAGTCATCGTTGCAGCCCTGCTTGCGCTCGGCTATGCAGCATTCAACTTCATCGGTGTTAAGAAACTTGATGAAGGAACAGACCGTATGAAAGAAATCGCAGCAGCCATAAGAGTTGGTGCTAACGCATTTATTACATACGAGTACAAGATCATTGCAGTAGTAGTTGTTATTATTGCAATCGCATTTGCAGCTATATTCACTGTCCAGTATGGAGAATTCAGCTGGGAGCCATCTGTATGTTTCATGATTGGTGTTATCATGAGTGCATCAGCAGGCTGGGTAGGTATGAAGATTGCTACTTACGCTAATGTAAGAGTTTCTAATACAGCCCGCAACACTAAGAACATTGGTTCAACACTTAAGGTAGCTTTAAAAGGTGGCTCAGTTATGGGTCTCTGCGTTGGCGGTTTCGCACTTTTAGGACTTTTCCTTGTATACATCATATTTGGATTTGGTCTTAACATGCTTGACATTGAGGCGCTCCGTGGTGCTCATGTATTCACACAGTGTCTTTCATGCTACGCACTTGGCTGCTCTATTGTTGCAATGTTTAACCGTGTCGGCGGCGGTATATATACTAAGGCAGCAGATATGGGAGCTGACCTTGTTGGTAAGACAGAGGCACACATTCCTGAAGATGATCCAAGAAACCCTGCCACTATCGCAGATAACGTTGGTGACAATGTAGGTGATGTTGCCGGTCTTGGTTCCGACCTTCTTGAATCATTCGTTGGTGCTATATCATCAGCCATCATTCTTGCAGTAAGTCTTTACCTTTCAAATGTAGCTAATAACCTTGAAGTTTCAGACGAAATGCTCTCTAAGATGATGTATTTTCCACTTGTATTCGCTGCAATCGGACTTATCGCATCTATTCTTGGTATCGCTTATGTTCTCTTAAAGAAGGGTTCTGATAATCCTCACAGAGATCTTAATATCTCAACATGGAGTGCTGCCGGAATTACAATTATCGGCGGATTCGTTGCTACATATCTGTTATTCAATGGCGAGAATGCAGATATTCTTAAGGTTGCAGGATTTAACATTGGTTTCATATCACCTTGGATTGCTGCTTCACTTGGCGTAGTGAGTGGTGTTATCATCGGTGGTATCGCAGAATACTATACAAGCTATGATTACAAACCAACACAGACAATTGCACAGGCTTCTAAGGAAGGTGCAGCTTTAACTATTACACAGGGTCTTTCAGTTGGTATGAAGTCTTGTATGTACCCACTTATTGTTTTAGGTATTACAACTTATGTTTCATACGCAGTTTCAGGCATGTTCGGTATTGCTATGGCTGCCGTAGGTATGCTTTCATTCGTATCAGCAACTGTTTCTGTTGATACTTATGGACCAATCTCTGATAATGCCGGTGGTATTGCAGAGATGTCAGAGCTTGAACCTGAAGTAAGAGAAATTACTGATAAGCTTGATTCCGTTGGTAACACAACTGCTGCCATCGGTAAAGGCTTTGCTATCGGTTCAGCTTCACTTGCAGCACTTTCACTTATGGTTAGTTTCCTTTATGCATTCCAGCCAGAGGGAAGCAGCCTCGACCTTAACTTCACTAACCCACTTATTCTTGCCGGTGCTTTAGTTGGTGGTGCTCTTCCATATCTGTTCTCAGGTATGCTTATTGAAGCCGTTGCCAATGCTGCCCGTAAAATGGTTGAAGAAGTAAGAAGACAGTTCAGAGACATTCCTGGTATCCTTGAAGGAAAGTCTAAACCAGACTATAAGACATGTATTGAGATATCTTCTCAGGGTGCATTAAAAGAAATGCGTATGCCAGCTATCATCTCAATCATCTTCCCTGTAATTGCCGGATTCCTTTTCGGACCTTACTTCGTAGGCGGTCTTCTTATCGGTGCTACTCTTTCAGCTATCATGCTTGCCATCTTTACAGGTAACGCTGGTGGTGCGTGGGATAACGGTAAAAAGTACATCGAATCAGGTGCTATTGAAGGACAGGGCAAAGGCTCTCCAGCACATGATGCAGCCGTTGTTGGTGATACTGTAGGTGATCCATTAAAGGATACTGTAGGACCATCTCTTGATATCCTTATCAAGATTATGTCTACTGTTTCACTCGTTGCAGCAGTAATGTTCTACAACTACAATTTACTGTACCTTATCTTTGGTATAAAATAATATTCCATATAACGGAGTTGGGGCGACAGACCGATTGGTCTGCCGCCCCTGTTTTTATGTATATTTACTTAACAAGTGCTTCCCAGCGCTCCTTTGGAATTGAACTGCTCGTCACAATACATTCAGGGTCTGGTGCAATGACATGCCTTACAACATTAAACACCGCCTGTGCATCACACAAAAGACACTCTGCGTCACCAAATGTTACTTCACGCACAGCCTTACAGTCAAGAAATGCCTGATTAAGCTTAACGAAATCCTCTGATATGTGAGGCTGGTCTGCGTTGTAATGCTTTCTCATATATGAATCCTTAATGCTTCCATCAGGCATTACAATCTGTAACTTCATCGGCTTATCTGATAATCTGTGTGGTACATTAAGTACCTCTTCAACACTATGAATAAATGTATTGCGCTCATGTCCTACTCCAACAAGCAGAACTTTTCCTCCACAGCTTCTTAACCTGTCATAACAGCCGCCGGGTGTACACGGCGTATTGTTGTTCTCCTCGTCTGCAAGATATTCTGCCGCTTTCTTTCCAATCCCTGCCATACTGTGTGTAGGATGAAGTGACCTTATTACTCCATCTCTTTTAAGAAACATATTAGTAAGCAGTCCGACACATGATGGTGTTTCTTTAGGATTATATACAGGTGAGTCCGAATTTATATTCTTCCATGTATGTGTAGGAAGAAGTAAAAGTCCATGTCCGAAATATTCAATCCATGCATCAAGCACTGTATCTGCCCCGCCTGCAACTTCGCCGATAGATTTCATAGATGAATGAATAAGAATTGTCTCATTTCCTGTTAACCCCATATTCTCTAACTGCTTCTTTAACTGTTCTTTGGTATACATATTAGTCCTCGCTTTTCACATATCAATATAGTAAACATATTATCACATTTATCCTTGAAATATCCAGTAAACAATGCAATAATTATTTTTGAATAATTTAATTGAAAGGAATTAATTCATCATGACTAAAAGACGATTGACACGCAGACAGCGTCAGGTAAGAAGAAATCGTATTATTCTCGCCTGTGCAGCTGCTGCTTTACTTATCATTATTATTGTAATAATATCTGTTTCCATGAAAGGCTGTTCTAAGTCTAAGAAAACAGATAAGAATGGGGAATCTACAACTGCCAAGGTTGAAGAATCAACACAGACAAAAGAGAATGAAAGTACAAGTGAAGAAGTTTCATCAACTGATACTAACACTGATACTTCTTCTTCAATTATGTCAGATGCAACATCAGTCTCTGCTTCATCTGACAGTTCTGAATTCGCACCTCCTGTAGTTCCATCTGGTAATACAGTTTCCAAAGGTACTACTTCTAAAGGATTCCAGATTCAGGAAATCAACGGAGCAACTTATATTGACGGAGTACTTATTGCCAATAAGACATATGCTCTTCCTCAGGATTTCATTCCCACTAATCCTGACCAGCCTGTTAATGCAGACAGAAGTTCAACATGTCTTGACAAAACTCTTATGAGTGCATGGAAGATTATGTTAAAGGATGCAACTGCTAAAGGTCTTAATATATATATTGCCAGCGGATACCGTTCATATAATTATCAGGTTAATGTATATAACAGATATGTTAAAAGTGATGGTGCTGCTGTAGCTGACACATATTCATCAAGACCTGGCAACTCTGAACATCAGACTGGTTTATGCTTTGACCTTAACACTATTGAGGACAGCTTCCAGTACACTAACGAAGGCAAGTGGGTTAATGATAACTGCTACAAATACGGCTTCTGTATCCGCTTCCCTAAAGGCAAAGATTCTGCTACCGGATATCAGTATGAATCATGGCATCTTCGTTATGTAGGTGTTGACCTTGCCACTAAGTTATATAACAATGGTGACTGGTTATCGCTTGAAGAATACTTTGGAATTACTTCACAGTATCCGAATTAAAAACATAAGGCGCGGAAAAATCCGCGCCTCAATTGTTATAATTGTTTTACAAATCTTCTTACCATTACCAGACATATCAGAAGCTCTAACGGCATCAGTACTATAAACCACATCGATTGCCTGATACATTCATACATGCATATTTTTACAATTTTATCTCTTTCTGCTCCAGTATTGATAAGAAGTTTTATTCTTTCTGTATACCTTTCCAGCCTTCCTTTCAGAATAATTGTACTTACCATAAGATATATTACAATTGCAGCAATTCCTGTAATTCCATATGTCATCAATGCTTCTATTGTCTTCTGTCTCATCTGGTTCTTTTCATCTGAATATGATGTATACGCAAATCCGGCTGAACCAAGATATGAAGAAGCAACATTATCTGTTGCCATTACAGACGAACCAAGATTATATTTTATATTAATCCGGTTAGGATTCATATTTAATTTCATATAATCAGGCAGTTCATCAAGAAACAGGTATTTTTTAATAAGTTCATTCTGGCTGTCCAATGCATTATGCAAAAGCTGTGTTGAACCAATTACTGTATACTGACCAAATTCAGGTATTATGTATTTGAATTTTTCTTTTATTTCATCAGTTACCTTTACTACTTTAACCACTTTAGTGCTGGCTGCTGGTACAAGATATGTGTAAAATCCATACTGACTATACCACCACTCCTGTGAAATAATTGATCTCCAGACACCACTGTAATACTCATCTGAACCTGAAGCATCGAGCAATTGTTCTTTACTTATATTCCCAGCTTTATACTGATTATATATATTCATAATATAGGCATTATCATGTGTCTCGGCATATACATCTAAAATTTCTGTTATCTGCTGGTCAGTTATATTTTTACATATATAATCTTTTATTGATTGTGTATCTGTCTGGCCTTCATATCCATCAATTGTCTCCTCAAGCAATTTATTATAGGCATTGATATATTCATCGCCTGATTCGTAACTGTCATTTCTTTCTAAAACCATTTCATAATTATGAAGTTTAAGAGTAACACCATCCTTCATGCTGTCATCATATACCCCAGAATTATTTACATCCAGAAATACAACAACTTCTGAACCTTCTTTGAATCCATCATAATCCAGATTTCCCCCAGCATAATCATTAAGAGAATTATATATATCCTCCTCCGGTTCCACATATCCGGCAGCAAAAATATATTTTTTATCTGCACCACCTGACTTTAATGATCTTGCCAATGATACACCATTTCCAACATTATCAGTATTGATACCTGTCCATGTAAATGTTCTTGCTGTTTCGTAATATCCCATGGTTATATCATCTACGCCATCTATATTTTTAAGATAATTCAAAACGTCATCACTTATATTCCTGTACATACAGCTGTCGCCAAATTTAACATCATTAAAATAATATTCTGATATGGAATGATTCTGAAATGGAGAATACTCCCATGTATCAGGTATTTTTTTCTCTATCTGCTCTGCAGTATACACATCTTCTTTTTTCACAAGACTGGCTGTGTAATCATAATAAACTGTATATGAACGGGGAGTCTCTTTTACCGCATAGCCTACAATATCAGGTTTATCCGTTATCCTTAAGTACTCTCTGTATGCAATGATACAATTAATGGCACATACAACAGTAATAACAGCCATTGCTAGAGAAAACACTCTTATTACTATATTCTGGAAACAGCCATCAGACCACTTAAATCTTTTCGCAGTAGTTTTAACAAATGTTTTTTTTGTCATAACATTTTTAAAATTGTATGTCCGTTTTTTTCGGTTCAGGCTGCTTAATCTGTCCGTAATAATCCCCGCCAGAAAACTGACTGCCACTGCAATTACAAGTGTCAGAATAATCCTTATCAGGGTATATTGTCCTATTGAGAAAAATGACACATTTTTAAAATATTTTATTAAAGCCTGTATGACATACCCTGTTCCAGATGCTATTCCAAAACCAATGACTGCCGAAATTGAAAGTATAAATATATTCTCTGTTAATGTCATAAAAATTATCTGCCCTTTATCAGCCCCAAGGCATTTTTGAATAAATCGGACATTTTTTCTTGTCTTATTATACATTGTAATCTGATATGATATTATCGTTATTCCAACAAGCATAATAAATACATAAATATAATTATTAACTTTTGCATATCCCCACGGCTTATAATCATACACATTACTATTATATGTAAAATTAAACTTAAGGCCTGATTCTTTTCTTAAATTCTCAGCTATACTGCTATAATCCTGTTCATCTAAGAAACTTTGTAATGAATATGCATATATGTATGTTTCATCCGTCGCAATATTGTCTGCCTCATTTTCCGTAACAATAATTCCCGGAAGCTTTTTACCATCATTCCATACATTTGTATAGCTGTTCATTATTCCGCAAAGCGTATATTCTTTATCATTAAGTGTTATATTATCTCCAATGTCTGTGCCCTGCCCAAGCCTGATAAGAGAGTTCCTGTCTATTGCTGCCTCATTGTCATTATCCGGCATCTTACCTTTCTCAAGTGCTATACTGCCCATGCTGATAAAGCCATCTGACATTGTACCAATCATAATATCTGATAAATTGGTTCTATCCTTTACGCTTGTTACAGTTTTTGCAGTGTACACATTTCCGGTATAAGGATGGTTTTTAATGCTTTCGTTTTCCTCTGGCTGTTTAGACCTGTACATTACAAACCAGTCTCCAAAATGCTTTTTATTATCAGCCTTCTGCCAGTTTGACATATTTTCCTGCAATAACAGTACCCCTGTAACAAATGTAAATGCGAGCACTACTAATACCATGGACCTTAAAATGTTTTTAAATCGCCTGCGAAGTCCCCTGAATGTCAATGCTATAATTTTGCTGTTCATACCCCCACACCCCCTGTCACATTTCCATCTGTGATTGTGAGTATGCGGTCTGCATATTCTGCCATTTGCCTGTCATGTGTAACCATAACAATAGTCTGCTGATACTTAGACGCTGCCAGAGTAAGCATTTGGGCAACTGTTTCTGCACTCGCCGCGTCAAGATTTCCGGTCGGCTCATCAGCGAATATAACTGACGGATGTATAATCAGTGCCCTTGCGATTGCAACTCTCTGCTGTTCACCACCTGACATCTGTGCAGGAAATTTATCCTTACAGTAATCTATGCCAAGTGATTCCATTAATTCAGTGACTTTCTCCTCATCAGCTTCCTCACTGTCAAGAATTAACGGAAGTATTATATTTTCATATGCTGTATATTCAGGAATCAGCTTATAATCCTGATATATGAACCCAATATGCGTGCGTCTGAATTTTGCCAGTTCTGAATTCTTAAGATTATCAATCTCTTTTCCTTCTATGTACACCTTTCCCTCATCTGGCTTATCTATAGTTCCAAGAATTCTTAACAGTGTTGACTTGCCTGAACCACTCTTTCCGACAATTGCAGTAAATTCGCCCTTTCTTACTTCAATATCACACTGGTTCAGCGCATTAATCTTTACCTGTCCTGCTGTGTAAGTTTTAGATATACCTTTTGCGCTTAATATTATGTCCATATGCATCCCCCTCTCATCCCTGATTTCTATCTGGGATAATTATATCTTGTAAAACTTACATCCAGCTTACATGGACTGATATTTTGTTTTTAATCTGTACATCGGGAGTGTCACAACGAATTCAGCTCCACCATATTTTTCACTGTTACCAGCCTTTATGCTTCCATGATGTGCCTGCACAATAAGCTTTGACAGATTAAGTCCTATACCCGCCTTAAAATCCGCCGCACTGCCATTAGTTTCAAATCTGTTAAATATACTGTTAAACTGCTCCGTACTTAATCCTTTGCCATTATCAGCAATCGTAACTACACAGTCATCATTCTTTCTTGTTACATCAACATATACCTTAGTATTGTCATCTGCAAAATATTCTGCACAGTTGTCGAGAAGATTAATGAAACACTCGACAATCCAGCCTTCATCTGCGTACATACATAATTTTTCATTGCCATAATCCATAACAATTCTATTTCTGTCGACTACACTGCTGTTAATGCTTTCCTGAAGTATTGCCGCAACATCAACCTCATCACTTGTCATGACAACCTTTCCTGCCTCAAAGCGGCTTATATCAAGCAGCTTCTTTATAAAAGTTTTGATTCTAAATGCATTACCAGTACAATCAGCTATCTCTTTACGCTGCGGACTGTCATCACATTTTTCCTCAAGCATTTCCAGCTTCATAGTTATGATAGCCAGCGGTGTCTTAATCTGATGTGCTATATTCTCAATGAAATCCTGCATCTTCCTGTGCTGCTCTTTATTATAAATGTGTTCGTTCTCTAACTGCTTAGAAAGCCTCTCGTTGTCTGCATATACGCCACACACTTTCTTTACAAAGCCCTTATGTCCAAGTCTGTAGCAGTTATATAATTCTGAACCGAGTGCAATTAAAAGGACTGCTGTTATTGCTATTAAAGCATACATTTCTCCATTAATTCTGCTCACATACGAAAAGCCATGGCTGCCGTATCCGGCACTTTCCATGGCTGTTCTACCCGCTCTGATATTGTTATCCGTTATCCTTGATGAAAACATTTTTCGTACAAATGCTTCACCATATGCATTATCATGTAAATACAATTCACCTGCCAATGCCTGCTCTTTAAGCCTGTAATAAGCTATAATTCCAGCTATAACAGCCGCATTAATCAATCCATATATAATAACGAAAACAGTCTGCCTTTTTCTGAATACAGACAGTTTCTTCTTAACCGTGTTATCCATAAATCCCCCTGAAAGTTATTAGTCAATCCACCTGTAGCCCACATTTCTAATAGTCTCTATGTATTGCTGATGTTTCTCTCCATATGTTCCAAGCTTTGCTTTTATTCTGCTCATCGCAACGGTAAGTGTGTTATATTCAACGAAATTACCGTGAATATCCCATATTTTCTCATATATAGCATCACGCCTTACGACTCTGCCTTTATTCTCTATAAGCATTTTTACAATATCGAATTCATTAGTCGATATATTTAGTTCATCACCCTGACGGCTTATCTTATATCTGTCAAAATCAACGACAATATCGCCTTTCTTATAGATATTGTCTGCATTGAACTTGCTTCTTCTTAAGTTGGCACTTATTCTTGAAAGCAGCTCCTTCGTATAAAACGGCTTTGTTATATAATCATCTGCACCTATATCAAGCCCCATGACTATCTCTTCCTCACTATCGCATGAAGTTAAGAATATAACCGGCACTTCGCTTGATTTTCTTATCTTCCTGCATATATCAAACCCGCTTCCATCAGGCAGCTTGACATCTAACAGAAACATATCAATCTGTGGATTGCCAATATATTTATCCGCTTCATCGCAGCTTCTGGCAGTAACTATCTCATACCCCTTCTCAGTCAGCAGCATTTTAAGGCTTTCACATAATTCCTTCTCATCTTCAACAACAGCTATCATAATTTCCGTTCCTTTTCACATATCCTGTCATACTGCTTATACATTTTCTGCACCTCATTTTCAAGCAGATAATAATGCCTGATGTATGGAACAAGAAGGATAAGTATTGCAATTGCAAGGACAAGCAGAGGCATGCTTAATGCAGAGTCTATCGCCCCTACTATCACATATGCACACACTGTAAGCAGTTCCAATATTGCAAATGTTATGGTTACAATCAAATGCACAAACCTTTCATGCTGAAAGAATGCCACCTGTGTAAGATGCTCCTGCTTGATGTATTTCCAGTCGCAGTCTTCTTCTGACTGTAACAATGAATCTATGTATTTTCTGTATGTTAAAATACGGTTTTTCATAACTATCACCTTCCCGATATCGCACTCTTAAACCATCTTCCCGTCTCAGACAAATCACCATCACTCCAGCCGCTCTTGGCACTGCAGCCAGATGATATAAGTGCTGATGTCTCTGCCTTATTGCTAAGACTCCATGCAATAAAACTCAGCTGATTGCTGTTCATGAAGTCAAGCCACTCGTTGGCAGATGCATAATCTATTCCACCATTGCCTGATGCGTCACATATACTACATTCGCTGATAAACACTGGAACTCCGACATTAAGTGCTGTGCTTATCTTATTTCTTATATTTTCTTTATGTGTTCCTGCATAAAAATGTGCCACATACATAACATTTCCATCATCAAGCGTATTGCCGACAACGCTGTCAACATCCTGTGACCATGTGTTAGTTCCTACAAGTATAAGTGCATGATCGTCGAATTGTCTTATTGTGCCTATTACAGTCTCTGCATATGGCTTAATGTCTGAATTCCAGTCAGCACCAACAGGTTCATTACATATTTCATATATTACATTGTCATGGCCTGAATACTTAGATGCCATCTCTGCAAAAAAATCACACGCCTCCTGAGTGTGTCTTGATGGTGCATAATTAAGCACATGCCAGTCTATAATTACATACATTCCAAGCTCTGTTGCATAATTAACTCCATTATCAATTATCTGTTTTAATGCCGCTTTATCTCCACCTGAAAGATATCCATTATATTCTTCTGGATACATTGCAATTCTCACTACATTTGCACCCCAGTCGTCCCTTAAGGTTGCAAATGCATCATAATTAACATAGTCTGGAAACCACGATATTCCATGTGTACTTACACCTCTTAGCTGGATAATGTTACCTGATTCGTCAGTTAATTTCGTGCCGGATACCTGAAGTTTTCCTGTAGGAACTGTTGTGACTATACCTGCATTGCTTCCCGTATCAGAGTTATTTCCTGAATTATTTCCAGAATCACTTCCACCAGGCTGTGCTGTATCATCTCCTGATGCTGTATTTTCCACCACTGTTGACTCTTCACTTGAATCAGCAATTTCTTCTCCTGCTTTATATGCCTTTCCATCATTAGCAAGCACAATCTCCACACCTGATTCAAGCTTGAAATCAAGTGTATATTTGGTAAGTTCCTCCTTAGACGCAGAACTTATAATTAATCCCACATTATTCATCTGCGCCTGACTCTCAATTATCTTATTATAATCAACCGACACGACACTCCATTGTAAATCCGAAGTATCAACTGTACAATTCCAGCTCTGCTCCAATGTAGTGCCATTGGTAGTATTAATCTTAAATGTCCAGTCTGATATCTTTACATCCTCCTTATTATCAATAATAAGGTCGTACTGTGCATAGAATCTGCCATTGCCCTCCCATGAATTAGACTGCTTAAACTGCATTGTTACAGATGTCTGTACCTGTTCTCCCGCATCTTCCTTAGCTGTCTCTGTCACAGAACCAGTCTGTTTCTCATTATTCACCGTACTTTCTTCATTAACATTTTCTTTATGTTTACCTGATTTTGATAATACTGCAAATGTAACAGCTAATCCTGTTACAATTATAGCTATAACTATTATTATACATAATTTCTTTTTATTCATCATATGTTTTCCCTCCCCATTTTTTATTATAGCAAAATATACAAAAATACACCATATCCTGCATTATAATCAGAATATGGTGTTAAAATTATCTTTTTTCTCTGTCAATATATTCTTTTTTAGTTACAAGACTCTTATATGCAGGACGTATTATCTTATCTGTAGTTATTAATTCTTCCAGTCTGTGTGCACTCCAGCCAACTATTCGAGCTATAGCAAATAAAGGTGTATATAACTCTCTTGGTATATTAAGCATATCATATACAAATCCACTATAGAAATCTATATTAGGACTTACTCCCTTATATATTTTTCTCTGTTCTGCAATAAGCCTTGGTGCAATTTTTTCAATATTATTATATAAAAGCATATCTTCATTGCGTCCCTTATCTGTTGCAAGCTGCTCCACGAATCCCTTAAACACTTTCTCTCTTGGATCTGAGATAGAATATACTGCATGTCCCATACCATATATAAGACCTTTTTTATCAAATGCCTGCTTGTTAAGCAATTTATCCAGATATGCAGCTATTTCTTCTTCATCTGCATAATCTTTAACATGCTCCTTAATATCATCCATCATATTCATAACCATAAGATTAGCGCCACCATGTTTCTTTCCTTTTAACGATGACATAGCTGCAGCAATAACAGAATATGTATCAGAACCAGAGGATGTTACAACTCTTGTAGTAAATGTAGAGTTATTACCACCACCATGTTCCATATGCAACAGTAATGCGATATCAAGAACCCTTGCTTCCAAATCCGTAAAACATGTGTCTGGTCTAAGCATTCTGAGGAAATTCTCAGCTATAGATAATTCCTTTTCTGGTCTGTGAATATACATGCTCTGATCCTTCTCATAATGATTATAAGCATGATATGCATATGCTGCAATCATCGGAAATGTTGCAATAAGCTGCATACTCTGTCTTAACACATTAGGTATATCCAAGTTATCTTTTTTCTTATCATATGAACCAAGAGTCAGAATACTCCTGGTCATTGAGCCCATTATATCCGCTGTAGGAGCCTTCATTATAACATCTCTTGTAAAATTAGTTGGCAGCTTCATACACTCTGATAACTCGTCACGGAATTCCTTTAACTGGTCATTGTCAGGAAGTTCTCCAAACAAAAGCAGATATGCTCCTTCTTCAAAAACATATTTTTTTCCCTTGCTTCCTGCAACAAAATCTCTTATATTGTATCCTCTGTATGACAATTCTCCATCACATGGACGCTTTTGACCATCACGGTATTCAAAAGCCTTTATGTCAGATATATTAGTAAGCCCTGTCAATACTCCCTGACCATTTTCATCTCGTAATCCACGCTTTACGCCATACTCCGAATACAGGTTCTTGTTAATACTATCATTGTTTTCACAAAGAACCGCCATCTGCTCCATGTAATTATCAATACTGTTCATTCCCATTACCCCTTTCCTGCTACTCATTAAAACTTTTTATATTATTCATTTTCAGATAATATATTATTAAACTTAAACATAAATACTATCGTTGTTACAATAGCCGCAATAATATCACTTACCGGCTCTGCAAGAAATACAGCAAATACTTTATCTTGAAAAATCAATGGTAATATGAATATAAGCGGTATCAACAATATAAGTTTCCTTAAACATGCCAGTATAAGACTGACTTTTGCCTGTCCCAACGCCATAAAACTCTGCTGGCAGCTTACCTGAAATCCCATGGCAAATATTCCTGCCATATATATTCTCAATGCCCATGCTGTATAATTCACAAGTACTTTGTCACTTGTAAATATGCCGGCAAACAGCTGTGGTGTAAGCATCATAATTGCCCAGCTTATACATGTGAATATTACACATGCTTTAAACTGCGTAAAAAATGCTTTCTTAACCCTGTCATTATTCTTTGCTCCATAGTTGTAACTGATAACCGGCTGCCCACCCTGACATATTCCCTGTAACGGCATAACAATAAGCTGATTAGTGCTTGTTATAATTGTCATTGCTCCTACCGCAAGGTCTCCGCCGTATCTGGAAAGACTTGATGTAAAGCTGATTGACAAAATACTCTCTGTAGATAACATTACAAATGTTGATATTCCGAGTGCAAGACACGGTCCGATTATCTTCGCATCAAGTCTTAGATTAGCTTTCTTAAGACGAAGGATTGTCTTGTTACCAGTCAGGAAATGCAGAATCCACGCAGCTCCGACAGCCTGACTAAGCACTGTTGCCAGTGCTGCTCCTCTTACTCCCATATTAAATACAAATATAAATATAGGATCCAGAACAATATTAATCACTGCACCAATTACTGTAGTCAGCATGCTGATCTTAGCAAACCCCTGTGTTGTGATAAACATGTTCATTGCCATAACAATCAGGACAAATACGCTTCCGAGAATATATATTCTTGCATATGACAGAGCATATGGAAGCGTTGCATCACTTGCGCCAAACCATCTTAAAAGCTGTGGTGCTGATACATAAAACACCGCCGTCAATACAACCGCACATATCATTATAAATGTAAAACAATTTCCTATAATTCTCTCGGCTGTCCCGTTGTCCTTCTTTCCCATAAATATTGCTGCCCTTGGTGCTCCTCCTGAACCGGCAAGCATTGCGAATGCATTAATAAGCATAAGTATGGGAGTGAAAAGTCCGACCCCTGTAAGAGCATTAGCCCCAATACCCGGAATATGTCCTATATATACACGGTCAACTATGTTATACAACAGATTAACAACCTGTGCTACAACTGCGGGAATTGCAAGCGAAGCAAGAAGCTTTGTTATATTTCCCTCTCCCAGATTTCTTGTCATATTATTATTCTTCATAATAAACCTCTTAGTTCTGTTTAATTGCCAGATGTCTTTCTCACATATACTGACCATTAATTTATTTAACTATAATATCATTAATTATTTACATAGTATATATATTTTTATCTGTTTACGAAATTTTCATAAATATCCACATTATAAAAGCTGCCACTCATTTACTATAAAGTGGCAGCTTTTGTATGACATTTTTATTGTAATAATTTATTTTGTCTTATAACCAAATTCAGGAATTGCACTCCATCTGTTACGGAAGTAATGAGCAACCATCTTTGGTTTTCTGTCTCTTGTGAACAGTCCCTTCTTATTACCTTGTACTCTTAACAGGCTCTGGCTTGTTGCAAAGTCTGCGAAGTTCCATGCCTGTTCACCTACAACAAAGTCGAATTCATCAAATACTTTATTATTCATCTCATAATATTCTACCTGATATTCTTCTGTATACATAACAGATGTTGTATCATGGAGCCCGCTCACTGTATCGGCTCCATATTCTGTGAACATAACAGGCTTTCCAAGTTTGCCCCAGTCTGAGAGTTCTTTACGAAGTCCAGTCTCTGACACCTCAAGATCAGGACCACCAAAATACCATCCATAATATCTGTTAAGACAGATTACATCACTTAATTGAGATGAGCAGTCTGTATCAGCAGTTGTTCCCTGAACACTTACTAATGTACATGGTCGTTTCTGAGGATCTAATTCTCTTGCAAGATCATATAAAGGCTTAAAGTAGTCATATGCACCTTCTGCTGCTGAATCAGGTTCGTTAGCTATGCTCCACATAACAACACATGCATGATTCTTATCTCTTGATATCAAATCACGGATAACATCCTTATGATGTTCCTGTGTCTGCACTCCATGCTCCTTATCAAATGTTCCTATTCTCTCTCCACCAAAATTAGCTCCTCCGCCAAACTGAAGATTAACTCCTACTGCTGTTGTTTCATCGATAACAACAATACCTTCTTCATCACAAAGTCTCATCATCTCCTCACTATAAGGATAATGACTTGTTCTGAAGCTGTTAGCATGCTGCCACTTCATAATTGATATATCCTTTGTATTCATAGGCAGATTTATTCCACGGCCATTAGGAAATGTATCTTCGTGCTTTCCGTAACCTTTAAAGTAAAATGGCTTTTCATTAATCAAAAACTTTGTACCATCTACTCTTACACTTCTTACACCATATGGAAGTGTATACACATCCTGTCCTGCTGTTACCTTTATCTTATAAAGATAAGCATTTAATGGCTGCCATAATCTTACATTACTTATCTCAAATGTGCCATCTGTCCCTTCTGTTTCTGAAAGTTTTGTGCCTTCTTCATCAAATAATTCAACTTTACATGTTATGTTGTTGTAATCTTTTCCTTTAATTTCAACATTATAATTAAGTACTGCCGATGGTTCTTCTTTTGTGAAATCAATGTCAGCTGTAACTGTAATATCATTGATATATGTCTCAGGTGTTGTATAGATTTTTACAGGTCTTGTAATTCCACAATAATTAAAGAAGTCAAAGTTAGGATTGTTCTGTGGTTTGTCAGATGCACCTGCACCCATGCCCCCCATCATTCCACTCATCATGTTAGCCTTACCACCAACTGGCAGAGTTGTGTAATCAATAACATTATTAACCGCAATGGTAAGGAGATTATCTCCATCCTGTAAATGATCATTTAATTCTACTTCAAATGGAAGAAATCCTCCTTTATGCTCACATATCAATTTGCCATTGAGATAGATCATGGCATAATGTGTAACTGCTGCACAACGCAGTACAATTCTCTGGCTCTTTACATATTCTGGAACTGATATATTTCTCTGATAAAATACCCATCCATAATGATCTCTGAAATCTGTCCCCTCCTTAAGATCATTATAAGAAGCTGGCACAGGCATTGTATCTGCATCTTTCAAAGGTTTCTCATACCATTTTTCTTCAAAACCTTTTCCGTTATCTAACTTAAAATTCCAAACCCCGCTTAAATCGCTTAATAATCTTGACTGTGTTAAAACTGGATATAACATAATTAATTCCTCCTGATTTATATTTATAATATTTTTACTGCTGTTCCTTAGCTGCTCTAATTTCTTTTAACTTAGCTGCATTTGCTTCTACTCTCTTTTTATTCAAAGGATATAAGAATATTAATGCAAGCAATAATAATGTCATTCCGGCTGCCGGCATAAGACATGTCACATTGTAGATTCCGTCAATAACCTTAGGATCAAATGCTGTAGCTGTTGTATAACCAACAATCGAAAGAAGTACGCCTGCTAAACCTGATGAACATGCCTGTCCTAACTTTCTTGCAAATGAATATACTGAGTAAATTGTACCATCCTGACGTACACCATTCTGAACTTCTGATTCATCGATAACATCCGTAATCATAGCCCATATAACCATGTTAAACATTGAAGTACCGATTGTTGCTATAATTATTAAAGCTATCCAGATCCATACATTATGAGTGTGAATTATAAATAATGTTATAAATGAAGCTGCACTGATAATACATCCTATAACTGACAATTCTTTCTTTCCAATTTTCGACGCAAGCTTTGTAATAAATGTTGAAAGTAAAAGTATTACTATTGTTCCTGAAAGACTTGCAATCGACATTGCTTTTATATTGCCAAAATAATTTGGATAAATATATGCGTTCATGTTACTTAATGATAACTGTGCAAGTAAAAATACCAATGCACATACTATAATGCCTATTAAAGATCTATTATGGGCAAGTTCCTTTATAAGCTCTCCAAACGAGAATTTCTGTGTGTTCTGTCCAACCTTAACTCTTTCCGTTGTCATTTTGTAGCAAAGCATATAGCAGATTACGGCTCCTATTGAACATACCAAAGCACCAAGCATCATTTTCTGACCGGATAATACTGAATTTCCTGCTTCGTCTGTATAATATACTACAAGTGGTAATACAACACCTATCGCTGTCTGAGCAAGTGTAGCTCCTATCGTTCTCCAGTTAGAAAGAGAAGTTCTGTCTGTCGGATTGTCTGAAATCGCTGATGCCATTGAACCATAAGGAATATTAATTCCTGTGTAGCATATACTTCCCCAAAGAAGGTAAGTGAAAAACATCCAGAAAATCTTAAATCCCATCGGCATATCTTTAAACCATGTCGCATACATCAGAAATGATGCTAATGCAACAGGACCGCACATTCGTCTGAGCCATGGTGCAAATTTGCCTTTCTTTCCCGGTCTGCTCCTGTCAACTATCTGTCCCATTGTTACATCAGTTATAGCATCAACAAATCTTGCCGCCATCATCATAAGACCGACCAGTGCTGCTGAAACCCCCATAACATCAGTATAAAACTTCAACAAAAACATAGCTGATAACAAAAAAGTAAAATCGTTACCGAAGTCACCAAACATATAACCAAGCTTGTCTTTTATACCAAATGGCCTCACCTTTCCATTGTTATCTGTCATAATAAAACCTCCATCACTTTATTAAATATTATAGATATTTTTTCTTTAAAGACCGTCCTTAAATATTATGTGCACTATTATGTGCTCTCTTTTCTATGTCTTTATATTAACCTATAAATAACATACCCGTTATTACAGATTTTAGTATATCTAGTATTATTTTTACCCATACATCTTTTATGGCAAAAATTGTACTATAAAAAATCAAATCAATGCTAACATGTCAGTATCAGTTTGGTAACATGTTAGTACCAGTCAGCGTGACATGTCAGTTTATTTTTATGCTTTGAATTTTTGTTTTCTTCTGTTATTATAATATAGTAATAAAAACTGATAGAGATTGGAGGTTTATATGGACTATAAAGTATATCTGGACTACACCATGGAACTATTATCTAAGATAAAAATCCCATCTTATATAATTGACACACCATTTCTCTGGGATGACAGATATGATGGTGAATTAAGAAAAACTATCCTGAATGATGCATTTTTAATTAATCATAAAGAAACATTTCAGAACTTTATTAACTGTTCTGGCAAAAATAATACAATTCTTCTGATTCATGACAGTTTTGCTTGTGATTATATATATATTAAATTGCCCGACTCAAAAAAAGCTTTCTTTGCCGGACCTTTTTCATTTGAAAAGTTTACCAATCAAAGAATTGATGATTTATGTTCATACAATTCAATACCACCAAGATTTACTGATTTTATGCAGCTTTATTATGCCGCACTCCCGGTATTTGCAGATGAACGATGTATAGAAGCAATTATAAACTGTTTATGTAGTAAATTATGGAGCAGTTACACACTTGAGAAAAAACATTTCCTTAATAAAAATGCTTCTGAATACATGTACAATGATTATACCCCCGAACCGACAAAGCAATCCATTGAGGTTCTAGAACAACGCTATAATGATGAATCTCTTCTGATGGAATATGTTGCTCATGGTGATTTTGAATCAATTGACAAGCTTGCTCATCTTAATTCATCTGGAATTAAGCCCCGCCTGTCAGATTCAATCCGCGATAGAAAGAATTTCATGATAATTCTTAATACCCTTTGCAGGAAAGCTGCCCAATCAGCATATGTTCATCCTATTCATCTTGATGAGATATCACGCAAATTTGCTATCAGGATAGAATCCTGTACCACAATTGCCCAGCTTGAAACCCTGGAAAATGAAATCACGCGTAAATATTGTCTGCTTGTTCAATCTTATTCTTTAAGAAAATATAGCAAACCTGTCCAAAATATTATTAATTATATCTCGTTTAACCTTACTGATGATCTCAGCCTTAATACTATTTCTGCTGAATTTGCTTTAAACAGCAGTTATGTATCTTCTCTGTTTAAACGTGAAACCGGCTCAACGCTCACTAATTTTGTTAATAATAAACGTATTGAACACGCTATCTACCTGCTCAATACAACCAAGCTTCCTATACAGGACATTGCTGTACAATGTGGAATTACAGATGTTAATTATTTCACCAAGCTTTTCAAAAAAATCAAAAACATGACTCCTTCTCAATATAGAGAAATGATTCAATAAATAAAAACAACCATCTGGATACCTGTTGATTTCCGGTATCCAGATGGTTGTTTTTAATTGTTTTCAAAATAATCAGGATAAATTATTCTTAACTTATCAATCTCATTAAAAATTCTGTTAATATGTCCTTTAATAACACGAAGATACATTCTTTTATCTTTTTTCCTTATTGCATCTATAAGCATTTCATGTTCCTCATTAGTTTTAACACTAATAGAACTATTAAGTTCTGCTAAGAAACGTATTCTGTTATAATGACTCATCTGCATTTTAATTATATTAGCAGCGAGCTGTTCTCCAGAGCTTTCATATATAAGTTCATGAAAAGCATTATCGATTTCAATCCTTGGAACTTTTTCATTGCATTTATCATAATTAATGAGACGGCTGTTTAATTCTTCCATCTTATCAAGCATCTCATTGCTGACATGCTCAAAAACCGGGTCTACCATCCCCACTTCAAGACTTTTTCTGACAAACCATTCCTGTTCAAAACGTCTGCAATTAATACTTGCAACATATGTGCCTGACTGAGGTATTATTTTGAGAAGTCCCTCCTTTTCAAGATTAACAATTGCCTCTCTTGCCGGTGTTCTCGAAACATTATACCTTACAGCTATCTTCTGTGCACTTATTGAATCTCCCGGTACAAGCTTGAAATTCATGATATCGTATTTTAATTTTTCGTATGTGTCTTCGTTTAATGATTTTTCCATAACCCTGCGGCCTTTCTTATACTATGAGCCTGCTTGTTATATATATTAAAGGTATTTTTTAAGTGTATTTCTTACAGCACCCTTTCCTGCTATCTCTTCAACAAACATCTCTTCTATTTTATCGCCAATTCCTGCTTCATATAAATTTATACCAAATATATTAGCATTTGACAATAAATTCTTAAGCTGTCCTGTATAAGATGATATGTCACCTATTTTTATACCTGATAAATGCTTCTTTAATTCATCTGCCATCGGATCTGGAGACAATTCGAAACTTTCGCCATTATCATCAATTCCAAGAAGATATCTGCACCATCCTGCAATTGCCAATGGAATCGCTATTAATTCTTTGGCACTTCCGTCCTTTGCAACATATGACTTAATTGTTTCACCATACCGTATTCCTACCTTCTGTGAAGTATCTGTCGCTATTCTTTGCGGTGTATCAGGCATAAAAGGATTAGGTATTCTTACATTAAGAACTTCATCCACAAACTTCTGTGGTGAAATTATCTCCGGATTAATTACCACAGGCATTCCCTCAGATAACCCAATTCGTCTCACAAGCTCTGAAAGTTCCTTGTCTTTCATTTCATCAGCAATCAGATTATATCCTAATAAGCAGCCATATACTGCTAAGGCTGTGTGTAACGGATTAAGGCAGGTTGTTACTTTCATACGCTCAACCTTATTAACTGTCTGTCTGTCAGTCATAAACACACCTGCTTTTTCAAGCTGAGGTCTGCCATTAGGGAACCTGTCTTCTATTACAAGATACTGTGGTCCTTCAGCATTTACAAATGGAGCAATATATGTCTTCTTAGATGTTATCACCGGACTCATATCCTCAACACCTGCTTCCTCTAATGCTTTAGCAACACTATCTGCTGGTCTTGGTGTAATTTTATCAATCATAGACCATGGAAATGATACAAGCTCTTCATTATTCACATAATCAACAAAATCATTACCAACAAATCCTTTTTTATTCCACTCAGTTACCATCTCAGTTATCGAATTTCTAAGTTTCTCTCCGTTATGTGAGCAGTTATCCATTGATACAACTGCAATCGGTGCCTTACAGGCTTTAAAACGTTCATACAAAAGTGCTGCTGTTACTGCCATTGCTGATGTTGCTTTTTCTGGTCCATTATCAATGTCTTCCCTGATAAAAGAGAAAAACTCTCCTTTAGAATCCTTCAACGCATAACCTTTTTCTGTAATAGTAAATGACACCATCTGAAGCCCAGGGTCAGCAAATATCTCCTTTAATCTTTCCCATTCCTTCTGCGAATATGATTGTGCCTTAATAGCTTCTGTGAGTGAACCAAGTACCTTTTTTTCTGTATTTCCATCCTCCTTCAATGTAACAGCCATAACAAGATTATCAAATGGCTTATATATTTTATCTACTACATCGAAGTCAAATGTTTCAACACATGTAATGCCTTTATCTGAAACTCCTTGTTCTAATAATGAATCTGCAATTCCACCAATGAATATCCTGAAAATATTGCCAATACCAAAATGTACCCATACAGGTGACTTTTTTGTATCCTCTGCAACCTTTTCAACATCATATGAAGGCAGCTTTATGCCAGCCTTTTCCCAATCTGTCGTATTCTTAATACCATTTATTGAAAGTTTCATAATATCCTCCATTATGTCATAAAAACCCAATGTTAATAATTACTTTGATGATTTATCAATAGCTTCCCATAAGCCATTAAGGTATGTTGCACCTAAAGCCCTGTCATATAAACCATAACCTGGCATAGCCACCTCATCCCATATCATTCTTCCATGGTCTGGTCTTATAATGCCGTCAAAACCTGTATCATATAATGTTTTCATAATCTTATACATATCCATAGAACCATCAGATGATAAATGTGCTGCTTCTTCAAAATCCCTAGGTGAATTATATTTAAGGTTTCTCACATGTGCAAATGGTATTCTTCCTCTGCACGCCTTGATAATCTCACAAATATCATTATTCTGGTTAGAGCCAAATGAACCCGTACAAAGTGTTATTCCGTTATATGGTTTATTTACAGCATCAAGAAGTTTTGTAACAGAATCCTTACCTGTCATAATTCTTGGAAGTCCAAATATAGGCCACGCAGGATCATCCGGATGAATCCCCATCTTTATATCATACTTCTCACATACCGGACCAATTGCTTCCAGAAAATATACCAGATTATTAAACAGCTTTTCTGCGTCAACATCTTTATACATTTCAAAAAGTTCTTTTAATCTGTCAAGGCGCTCTGGTTCCCATCCTGGCATTACGAATCCATTAGACATCTTTGCAACTGATTCCTTCATATGCTCCGGATCAATCATATCAACTGTATCCTGATTATATGCAAGCACCGTTGAACCATCAGCTCTTTCTCTTGCAAGTTCTGATCGTGTCCAGTCAAATACAGGCATAAAATTGTAACATACCACATGAATATCCGCTTCTCCAAGAGCCTGCAGAGTCTTTATATAATTGTCAATGTGCTCATCTGCCTTAGCTGTGCCAATCTTAATATCATCTGACACATTAACAGATTCAATACCAGCGATTCCCAACCCGGCATCTTCAACAATCCTTTTAAGCTCCGCTATTTCCTCCGGAAGCCACCGCTCCCCAGCCTGCTTACCAAAAAGCGTTGTAATAACATTCTTTACGCCTGGAATCTGTCTGATCTGCTTAAGTGTTACGCTGTCGTATCCTGGTCCATACCATCTCAATGTCATATCCATAACAAAAATCCTCCTTTTACATAACAACATTATTATTCTGTACCATATTTGCATAATTATTTGCTATGTGTATACTAACATGTCAGTTCTAACATGTCAATGTATTTTTTGAGTTTATTTTGTTATGTTTTTCAATTTATTTTGATATCTTTTCCTTCTGCTTCACCATATTGACATGCGTAATTCCCATCACCCTGTCATAAAACATCTGCCGTGTACTGCTGAACAGACATAATATGAAATCTATCGCAAAATATGCCGTAACCATAAGGCACAATAGACATACTGCTATACTGACAGAGAATCTCCAACCATCAGCCTTAAGTGCCACATGATAAAGATTATATGCATATACAGGAGAAGGCAGGCTTAAAACATACAGAATAAAATATCTTCCCATAAGCCTGAAAACATTCACTCTCCTGTGAGTATCAGCCTCAATATTCTCAGCTTCGTAATCAGCAGTCTTGTTATCAGTTTTCTTACTATCTGCCCTCACTAGTCTTATATTAACAAGTGCCTTGCCTATAGTTCTTCCCTTAGTAACTGCTGTAACTATTGTAAATGTAATAACTATATATACAGCTATGACAACCAGATATCTTACATCGTACACAGCATTCATAAACTTTTCTTTATCTATTGCAAAAAATACGGTAACCGGAGCCATTATCACAAGCATATCCAACGCCCATGCTATTATTCTCCTGAATTCCGACACAATCTGTCCTCTGTTGTAAGCAACCTCATCCATTCTGTCACGCTTTGGAAGCATGAAAACAACCGCCGGCATAACCCAGAAGCCCACCATTCCTCCAAGTGTGTTACATATCAGGTCGTCCACTTCAAAGAATCTGTATGGATAAGGATATATTCCATACAAGCCTGACAACTGCGTAAGCTCAAAAAACAGGCTGTAGCAGAATGACATTATAAGCACCTGCCACCATTTTCTCTTAAAATAGTATCTCAGATACACACCAAATGGCACTAACAGCAGAATATTGAAAGCAATCTGCCAGAAATCACCACATTTGAACAGATTAATATATGTTGCCGGATTCGATAAAGTAACATTCGCAGTAGCAATGACTCTTCTTACCGCATCAAATGGCACTAACAGCATACATGCTGAATCCGGTGTCACTGAATCAATCGGAGGCAGCGGAAGCACTGTCATAAAATATGAGGTAAGCATGTAGAATATAAATGTGTACACAACGCCTGTTCTTATTACAAGTATTGAGCCATATTTATGATATTCGTATATTATGTACGGCAATGTGAACAACACAGCAAGAACCGGGAACACATAACACGCTGAAATTATCGGTTTTAAGTATATTTCCATGAATTATCTCCAGTCCACATTCTTGGCATTCATCGCTTTTTCTTTAAGTGTTGCCAGTCTCTTTATTGCTTCATTAAGTGTATCGTCCTGCTTTGCAAAATGAAATCTCACAAGATTATGCACATCTTCCCTGAAAAAGCTTGAACCCGGCACTGCTGCCACTCCAACATACTGTGCCATCCATTCGCAAAATTTCACATCATCTTTAACTCCGAATTCACTCACATCAACAAGCACATAATATGCCCCCTGTGGGTCTGTGTATTTTAATCCCAGCTTCTTAAGACCGCCTACAAATACCTCTTTCATATGTGCATAATGTGCGGCAAGTTCATCATAATAGCCATCACCAAACTCTAATCCCACAACTGCTGCCTCCATCAATGGTGCGGCTGCACCAACTGTAAGGAAATCATGTACCTTCTTAACTCTGTCGATTATCTGTGGGTTAGCAATAACATAACCTAATCTCCAGCCTGTTATTGAGTATGTCTTAGACAGCGAATTGCACACTATCGTTCTTTCTCTCATACCCTCAAGCGACTGCATGTAAATATGCTTATTAGGTGCATATACAATATGCTCATACACTTCATCTGTAACAACATATGCGTCATATTTCTTCGCAAGTTCAGCAATTGTCTGCATTTCCTCCATTGTGAACACCTTACCGCATGGGTTGGAAGGATTGCACAGAATTAATGCCTTAGCCCCCTTTCTGAATGCATCTTCTAACTTTTCCTTATCAAAATGAAATTCTGGTGGGACTAATGGAACATATATCGGCTCTGCACCTGAAAGAACTGTATCTGCACCGTAATTCTCATAAAAAGGCGAGAATATTACAACCTTGTCACCCGGATTAGTAATACTAAGCATTGTAGCCATCATTGCCTCTGTACTTCCGCATGTGACAACAATCTCTGTCTCAGGGTCAATCTTAACACCTGAAAAATGTTCATATTTCTTAGCAACTGCATCCCTGAAATTCTTAGCTCCCCATGTAAGAGCATACTGGTGAGGTCCTTCGCCTGCAACTCTTGCAAGCCTGTCTGTTATAGCCTTTGGCGGCTCAAAATCAGGAAATCCCTGTGATAAATTAACTGCACCATATTTATTAGCAACTCTTGTCATCCTTCTGATGACAGAGTCTGTAAAATTTGCTGATCTGTTACTTAACTCTTTCATGTAAATGTGTCCTCCATTATTTAAGTATTTTCATAATTTCAATGCCATTTATTATAACACTGTTCACAAAATTCTCACAAACTTTCCAACTCATTTTCACATTTCCCATTTAATATAAACAATGTCGAAAGACAACAGACAAACTTTTTCATAAAAAAGATGGCTGTCTAATCTCCCAATACAGCAGCCATCGGATGTTTGAAAAACATTTTTCCCCCTCATAAAGAGAGCCGGGATATACGAACTTCAACCCCATTGTCAGTCCGTATATCCTGGCTCTCTTATTTAATCTGCTATATATTCTTTCAGTTTTTTCTCACTATCTAATCTGCACGCAACAATAGTAGACATTATCATGTATTTTACCACACCTTTTGCAATATGCTCCTCGTAGCGGCATTTCATATCGACAGGATATCCCGATACAAGAAAATGTATCTGGTACTTATCCTGATTTCTTGATAAAAATGCACTTACATACAGCCCATTAAGCACTGCCGTAACTATTTCATCATCAGTAACAGGAATGTTTATCTTATAACCTGGTGATGAAAATGAGACTTCACCATCCCTGTTATGGAATCTTCCGTCCGCAATCTCTGCTATTGAATATCCGCCAACATGATTCATCATCGCTCCAAGCACTGGCATTTCAAGGTCATTCTCAATTATATAATTGTAACAATCTGTTGGAGTATTAAACATTTTCCTTCTCCATCTCTTCATTAATAGTGTCTTCTGAGGCTGCCATTGCTGCAAGAGTCTTCGTCAGAAGTTCATCAAGTCCCCAGCCAAGCTGCTCTGCTCCACGCTCAATTACCTCTCTTGAACATCCTGCAGCAAAGCCCTTGCTCTTATATTTCTTCTTTAATGACTTAAGTTCCATGTCCTTAGTACTCTTTGATGGACGCATAAGTGCTGCTGCCCATATAAGTCCTGTAAGCTCGTCCGCTGCAAAAAGCACTTTTTCCATCTCATGCTCAGGTGCAACATCAACTGTAATTCCATAGCCATGAGAAACTACTCCATGAATTATATCCTCTGATACGCCGCCCTCTCTTAAAAGTTCTGGTGCTTTGATACAATGCTGTTCAGGATAAAGCTCGAAATCAATATCATGAAGAAGTCCAACGATTCCCCAATACTCCGCATCATCGCCATATCCTAATTCGTTGGCATACCACTTCATAACAGCCTCAACCGTTAATGCATGCTGAATATGAAATGGGTCTTTATTGTATTTCTTAAGTAATTCAAATGCATCGTTTCTTGAAATATGTTCCATTGTTAGTTCCTCCAATATTGCTGTTAGTTAATTACTATATTTCGTAATCCATGCATGACCTTACTGCTGTGTAAGGTCTTACCTTGCTGTCTGCAACTGCCACATGCTTAGGATGTACGGCATAACCCTTTAAACTTTCCACGCTGTCAAATGTTGTGTCTAACATTACATCTGCTGTAGAACTTGGAAGACACTCTGTTCTTACCTTTACCTCAACGAGCCCCGGAATCTGTCCTGCAAGACCTTCGAGTCCTTCCTTAATACCTGCCTTAACCTGCTCTTTTTCTTCTCCTGCAAGCTCGTCCTTTAATTTCCATAAAATAACATGCTTTACCATAATAATTGCTCCTTATCTATTCTTCTATTCTTATCCAGAAATCATCCTCTGCCATACGCCCCTGCGTCTTTTCTATTATCATAAATGTGTCATAAAACGGAAGTCCGATATCCTCCAGCACAAGCTTCATCTTATCTCTTGTTCTTGGAAAACATCTTGACTCAAGAAATTCCTTATAGTCATTGTAATCAGGATTTTCATTAACACCAAATGCACGAAACACTAGCTTGTCTGTATAATTCTTTATTCTCACAAGCTGCTTTGCGTCATCAACATCTATCAGTGTGCAGATGTCATCCTTATACATATAAAACATTCTGACAGGAAATTCTTTCTCCGGTATTATCAGTCTGTTCACATAATCAGGATAATCATTAATCATCTTAGAAAGTAAAACAATTGGACCTGTAATCTTAGCATTTTCTTTTTCCCATCGTTCTATTGTCGGTTTCGATGTTCCTACAAGACTGGCAAATTCTTTCTGTGTCAGTCCAAGATTCTTTCGCAGATTCTTAATATCCTCAGATGTAATATAATCTTTTAATGCAAACATTGTGTCACTTCCTTTCAGTCCTTGATAAATAATGACTTTTCATAACCCGAGTGTACCATGTACACATTTTATTGTAAACAAAAAGTCGTTAAAATGATGGCTTTTATTTATAACAATCTCATCATTTTAACGACTTTATTCATATAAAACATTTCAATTTCTTAATTATCCAGATTTATTGGTAACTTTAATTCTCTATTAGAATTATATAGCCTCCAGTGCCTGTGCAATATCCGCAATCAGATCCTTCTTATCCTCAAGACCACATGAGATACGGATAAGTCCTGCTGGAATTCCAGCGGCTTTAAGCTGCTCATCATTCATCTGTCTGTGTGTTGATGTTGCAGGGTTAAGGCAGCATGTTCTCGCATCTGCTACATGAGTTTCGATAGCTGCAAGCTTTAAATTCTTCATAAACTTCTCTGCAGCCTCTCTTCCACCCTTTAACTCGAATGAAACTACTCCGCAACCGCCATCTGGCATGTACTTCTTAGCTGTCTCATAGTACTTGTTAGAAGGAAGTCCCGGATAATTAACGAATTCAACCTTATCCTGCTTCTCAAGAAATTCTGCAACAGCCTGTCCGTTTTCAACATGTCTTGGCATACGCACATGAAGTGATTCAAGACCAAGATTTAATATAAATGCATTCTGTGGAGACTGTATACAGCCTAAATCTCTCATAAGCTGCGAAGTACATTTTGTTATAAATGCGCCTTCTTTACCGAACTTCTCGGCATATGTAATTCCATGATATGATTCATCAGGTGTGCAGAGTCCAGGGAACTTGTCTGCATGTGCCATCCAGTCAAACTTTCCGCTGTCTACAATAGCTCCACCGACTGCTGCTCCATGTCCGTCCATATATTTAGTTGTTGAATGTGTTACAATATCTGCTCCCCATTCAATTGGTCTGCAATTAACTGGTGTTGGGAATGTATTATCGACGATAAGTGGTACACCGTGTGCATGTGCTGCATTTGCAAACTTCTCAATATCTAATACTGTAAGTGCAGGATTGGCAATTGTCTCACCAAATACTGCTCTTGTGTTGTCCTTGAACGCTGCATTAAGTTCTTCCTCTGTGCAGTCAGGGTCAACAAATGTTGCTTCAATTCCCATCTTCTTCAAAGTAACATCAATAAGGTTAAATGTTCCTCCATATATAGAAGATGATGCTACTATATGGCTTCCAGCTTCGCAAATATTAAATAAAGCGAAGAAATTAGCTGCCTGTCCTGATGAAGTAAGCATTGCTGCACTTCCACCTTCAAGGGCTGCAATCTTAGCTGCCACATAATCATTAGTTGGATTCTGAAGTCTTGTGTAGAAATATCCACTTGCTTCAAGGTCAAAAAGTTTTCCCATATCCTCACTTGTATCATACTTAAATGTAGTAGACTGGATTATAGGAATCTGTCTTGGTTCACCATTTCCAGGAGTATAGCCTGCCTGGACGCATTTTGTGTTAATTGAATAATTATCCATATTTCCCTCCGGCTTTATATGTTTACATGACATGAATTATATCACAAACACAAATCATATAACAGCACATTTTAAAAATCAGGCTACACATTTATTAACATAATATGTTATGATATCAATTATGCTATTATCAGTTTTTAATAATATTAAGAGGTTTTATTATGAATAATCAGTCAGCGACTATGAACACAAAAGATAATCCGCTTGGATATAAAAAAGAATCCACTCTGCTTGTTGGTTTTGCAATTCCATGCATTATTTCAATGCTTGTGACAGCGCTTTACAATATTGTCGACCAGATATTTATCGGTCAGGGAATCGGCATGCTTGGAAATGCTGCGACTAATATTGCATTTCCACTTTCAACAACATGTACAGCTATATCGCTTCTTCTTGGTATAGGAAGTGCGACTAATTTCTCACTGCATCTTGGCGCCGGTGAAAAACACGAATCTGAAAAATATGCCGGCAATGGTATTATGCTTATGGCATTGTTTGGAATATTTCTGTTCCTTGTAACAACTATATTCTTAACACCTATGCTTAAATTCTTTGGTGCAACTAAAGATGTACTTCCTTATGCAAAGGCATATACAAGAATCACTGCATTTGGCTTCCCATTCTTAATTGCCAACACTGGTATGAGCAAGCTTATTCTTGCAGACGGAAGCCCGCGATATTCCATGATATCTATGCTTGCTGGTGCCATAGTAAATACTATTCTTGATCCATTGTTTATCTTTGTCTTTAACATGGGAATGACTGGTGCTGCTCTTGCAACAATTACAGGTCAGATAATTTCATTTTCAATCAGCCTGCGTTATATGTTTCATTTTAAAACAATTAAACTTAGCAGGGAAAGCTTTATTGTATCTGCTGCCCACTGTAAGAAAATATTTATTCTTGGAGCAAGTGCCTGCTTTAATCAGATTGCAATGACCGTTGTACAGATTGTTATGAACAATACGCTGTCACACTACGGCGCACAATCAATATACGGTGGAGACATTCCTCTTGCCTGCGCCGGAATTATAACTAAAGTTAATATGATTTTCATGTCATTTGTTATCGGAATATCTCAGGGAACACAGCCTGTTATAGGTTTTAACTATGGTGCAAAGAAGTACGCCCGTGTAGGAAAAACTTATCTTCTTGCACTTGGTGCAGCTTCTGCCCTGTCTTTAATCGCATTTGCATGCTTCCAGATATTCCCAAGACAGATTATCAGCATATTTGGTAACGGAAGTGACCTGTACTTTAAATTCTCTGAAAGATATTTCAGAATATATATGTTTCTGACAATTGTTAATGGCATCCAGCCTGTAACTTCCAATTTCTTTAACTCAATTGGCAAATCACAGCTTGGTGTATTTATGTCGCTTACAAGGCAGATTATTTTCCTGCTGCCACTTATCATTATATTTCCTATATTCATGGGAATTGACGGTGTTATGTATGCCGGACCTATAGCAGACGCTGCCGCTGCTATCGTATGCGGATACTTTACTATAAGAGAATTAAAAGAATTAAAAAAGCTGGAAATCGATTTAACTAAATGTTAAAATATAAGTTATGCGTGTATTCGTATATTTAACGGATTATTTTTAAAAGGATTTTTAACATGGATAATTTTAATGCTCGATATGAGAAAGAACTTGCCTATCAGGAAATTACCTCGAATAAATACACTCTTTACGGTATTCTGCTATTTATAGGAGTTGAATTACTGATATGGCTTCTTAATATAATTGGATTTTTTGAACTTGATAACCAGATAATGTCTGCTGTTATAGGTTCATCTATTGTATTATTTATCCCCATAATCCTTATCATGATAAAAGGAGATTTATCTAAGCCTGCCTACAAATACATTGCCATGACTCAGATATGTATAATTACAGGAATTATAATTACATTTTTATCATATCACGCTATTCTTCTGTATGTTCTTCCGCTTTTATTTGCTGGACATTACAGAAAACGTTCTGTGCTATGGTACACATATGTATTAAGCGTATTAATGCTTTTTGTAAGTTCGATTCTTAATTATTATTACGGAATAATGGATACCAATCTGCTTATTGCCGGAACACACCAGCGCAAATGGTATCTTGACCTTATAGCAAACGGAGGAAGCTTTACATATAATGCACATCCGGTATTTATAATACTAATCTTTGCATGTATACCCCGCAGTATGATACTGCTTGTATTTACATTCATGATACAGTATATAGTTACCGCCAGCCTGCATGATGCCGCAAGAATTGCCCAGCTTACATATCTTAAAGAAACTGATTCTTTAACCAGGCTTTTCAACAAGAATAAATACAACGAAATGGTATCAATGTATTATCCTAATGTAGATAATATTACTGTTATTTTCTGGGATCTTAACAACCTGAAAATTATTAATGACACTTATGGACATGAATATGGTGATAAAGCACTTGCTTCTCTTGCTTCTGTATTATATGCCCATTCAGATGAACAATGCCGCCGTGTTTACAGATTTGGTGGTGATGAATTTGTAATGATAATTGATAACCCACATGACGGTGAAGCTGACCGAATAATATCTGCTGTTAAAAATGAACTAATAAAATGCAGTTCTGATATTTCAATAGAAATATCAAGTGCTGTCGGTGTTGCATCCGGCAACGGAAGTGATATTATTGAAATAGTAAAAAATGCTGACTCAGCAATGTACGCTGACAAACAGTTCTACCACCATCGGTGATTGTGAAATACTGTATATGCGTTGATTTATGCCGCCAGCTTAACTGCTGGCGGTTTTTTCTGATTTTTGACCTATAAAGGCTTTAGATTTGCGACTACTGATAGGTATCATGTGTTTTTCTGCCAAGAATCTTAGACATTCCTGTTGCCACAAAAAGATATACAACCATATTAACTACTGATTTAAGAAGAAGTCCTGGTGCCGAAGCTAATCCTGCTGCAAAGCTGCCTGCTATTATTGCACCAAATACAACATATCCTAATGTCATGAAAAGTAATGTAACAACTGCACCAACAATTCCTTTTACTGAAATAACCTTACATCTGTCAAACTTACTTTTCATATTGCCAAATATTGCACATGCTATTATTGGCATGATTGTCTTTATTATAAGTGTTGGAACTGCCCATACTGCAAATCCAGTTAATATATCTGCCATCGCAGAACCAATTCCTCCTGCGAGTGCGCCAACAACTGGTCCGAAGAAAAATGCACATATAAGTATTACGCTGTCTCCCAAATGTGCATATCCCAAAGGAATAGGAATCTGTACCACCATTGTTGCAACACATGTAAGTGCCATAAATACTGCTGTTATACACATCTGTGTTACAGTAATATGGAAATCCTTCTTTCTTAATCCCCTGCTGTACTAACTGTGTCTGTTGTGCTTCCATTTTATCTGCCTCCTATATCAACATACTTTAATTGCACATAAGAATAACAGATAAAGTGACATGTGTACATTGTCATTTTGAGTTAAATTTATATGGTCAGATTTAAAATCTATTCTCCCTCTTCTTTCTTAATCAATTCATCCATAAGCTCTTTATAATCTGAGGCTTCAAGCGGAAGTTCTACTTTTATGCCCTTGCATGCTGAATAATAAGCACTGGCACACAACATGAGTGAATTAATTCCCTCACTACCCTTAACGGTCAGATAAGACTCATCACCTTTAAGCACCGCATTTGCAAAATTTTCAAATAACTGTGCATATGGCTCAGATGCCTTCTCGAACTGTATAGTTTCCTCTGCAAATGTCATATTCTGCCTTGAGTTGACTTCTTCGTTCTTGATATACTCACATACATCTCTGTGTTTTGTAATAGTGAGCGTGTCGTCTTCCAGAAGAATTCTTGCCTTCGTTCCTATAATCTCAAGTCTCTCTTCGTGGCAGGCTTCGCCTGTGGATAGTATAAATGTGCCTGTCTTTCCATTGTCGTATTCCATAACGATAGTAGCCTCATCATCTACTATAAAGTCGTTGTATTTCCCAAATGGAATCGCTGCAAAAAGTTTCTGTGGCATTCCAAACAGGTACTGATACATATCAAGAATATGCTGTCCCTGATTGATAAGTGCTCCACCGCCTTCACCTGCAAAGCTGCTTCTCCATGAGCCAGATTTATGATAGTATGAGGTTCTTAAATATCGTGAATTAATAAGACATACCCGCTTTATATCTCCTAATTCACCATTGTCTATCATCTGCTTAATCCTGATGTATTTAGGGTAAAGCCTCTGGTGAAATATCATTCCATATATTCTGCCACTTTCACTGGCAGCCTTCTGCATTGCAAGTGCCTCGCCAATATCTGCCGCAGCCGGCTTGTCACATAACACTGCTTTTCCCTTTGCAAATGCTTTCAAAGCCAGTTCTTTATGAGTTTTATGAGGAGTTGCTATAATAACTGCATCATAACATGATTCTCCTGTCTCAAATAATTCTTCTGCACTCCTGAATATCCTTGCATTATCACCATCAGTATTAACAAGTGATTCGCCCCATTCAATAAGTTCATCTCTTCTTATAACCACAGCTGATAATTTCATATGCGGAACTTCTCCCGCTGTTATCATTCTGGCATATTTCTTTCCAACACTTCCTACACCTATAAGTGCCACCTTTAACAATTCTTTCTGCATACCATGTACCCCGTTTCATTATATTAACTATGCACCACTTCTCCTGTTTCCACAGCCTTCTTCAGTAAGATGGCGGCATACGCATCTGCAAGGGCATCCTCCATACTATATGGTGCAGACGCATTTCCTCTGCTATACTCTGCCGTATTCTTCATCATCACTGCGATTGCTGTTTCATCTTCTGACAGACCACACAATCCAAATTCCGGCTCATATATAATCTTATTATTAAATGAAATTTTCTTAATTTCACGAATCTTCTCAAAATTAGGATTAGAATTTCCTGTATTAATCACATGGGAATCTGTTATGATTCTGCCAGTCTGACCTTCATTATTCTCATCGAGATAATATACACAGTCATCAATAAGTTCGCCTCTTACACCCTGAACTTTAAGCGTATTCTTCCTGATTGGTGACCTGTACTGCTCCGAATCAAAATCATACCATGCCACTTTCCCACTTTCGAATTCAAATGTGGCGACGCATCTTTTCTTTACTGCAATCCTGCCATCAGTGAACTTATCATATCTTGTAAGAGTCTGTGTTGTAGGAAACTCATATGTCTTAGCTGAAACTGTATATTTCTCTCCCGGCTTAACACCAAGAAAAGCTCTTATAAGACTCATTCCATGATATTCATGTGCCAGCGACACATTTGCACAGCTGACATCACCAATAATTCCTTCATTAATAAGCTTTAATGATGCTTTAATATTAGGATACTCCCTGTACTGTTCAGCAACCACCTGTTTTTTACCACATTTGTAATAAGAATACAGTTTATTGAGCGAATCCGTATCAAGTGCCGCCGGAGTCTCTGATAAAACAGTTATTCCACGGTCAAGCCATTCCATTGAAACATCACATATGGCGTCCTTCTTAACAGCCACAACTGCAAAATCAGGTTTATATGCCGCGCATTCTTCTATAGATGTAGTTGTATGTATCTGATACTGACCGGCAATTAAGTCCGCTTTCTCCTGCGTCCTGCAATACATCGCATCAATACAGAATATTTCAGGCAGAGCCTTTGCTACGCGTACATAATATAAGGCCCGCCAGCCTGAGCCGATTATAATAAAATGATATTTAGATCTCAATATACACCTCTCCCTTAACCCTTCTGTCATATATCTCACCAAGCCACCTCATAATAATCCCCTTTGGCTTTTCAAAAGGTGTCCTGTGACTCAGCATGAATTTCTCCGCTTTAATGTTCTGTAATACATTTATTTCTTCTTTTAATATGCCTGCATTATACAGGTTATGTCCGCATTTCTGCATTGCATATAATGCATCTCCAAGAAAGCACCACTCTTCGTTTACTTCCAACGCAACACAGCCCTTTGTATGGCTTGACGGCAGTGGAAATATGTGAAGTGACACATCTCCGTCCTGAATATATATGTCCTCCTGTACAATCACACCTTTTTCCGTATGTCTATAAGTGTACTTTCCCTGATATATTTCATTGCAGGCTATATCCGGCAGGCTGCCTGTATGGTCTTCGTGAAAATGTGACAATATAACATTAACATTTCTTCCATCACGGAATTGTTCTATTACCTGTGGAATATCAGGGTGGTTGCCGACATCATACAGCCACAAAGCTTCTTCTCCCTGTATCATTACCACATTAGCAGATAAAGGATTCTCCGTCGGGGATATATACGATATTAAATTATTTAATCTGATAATGTTACATTCATCCATTCTTCACTCCAAAAACTCCACATGCCCGTCCTCAAGATGGTACACAGCCCCGATAACCTCAAGCCCCTTTTCCTCAAGCAGCTTCATATCTGTATTATCCTCTATCACCTTAACACTATGCTTTACATTAAGACATGTTGCAATATACTCGTCTTTCTCTTCCTTAATAGCTTCCCTTATGTCGTCAGTTATATACTTGATATGTCCGTCGGGGTCATGCTTTATTGCCGCCTCAACTGCACCGCAATGGTTATGTCCAAGTACAACCACCAGCTTACAGTCAAGATGGTCTGCTGCATATTCAATACTTCCAAGCTGATGCGAATCCACTACATTTCCTGCCACGCGGATAACAAAAAGTTCCCCTATTCCCGCTGAGAATATTGCTTCCGGTATCTGTCTGGAATCCGAACAGCACAGAACAATCGCATATGGATGCTGACCATTCTTTAATGTATCCACGCGCCTTTCCAGCGAAACATCTCCTGGATTGCTTGTAGCATTAATAAATCTTTTATTACCCTCTATTAATCTTGACTTTGCTTCATGTGCTGGTATTGACATATTATTATCCCGCCTTTCACAACATACTTTCCTACAGTTTATTAATCTTTAAGCAGCCACGCAATCTCTTCCTTATAAGGAGGCTCTTTCTTATCAGTTCCCTCAACTGCTACCCATGGGGTCTCAAGAATCTTAGGAACATCTAAGAATCTTTCATCATGGACAAGTCTGTGAAGAGTCTCATATCCTATATTTCCTTTATCAATGTTGGCATGTCTGTCCTTATGCGCTCCAAGCGGATTCATGCTGTCATTGATATGAAATACTGCTATCTGGTCAAGACCAATCACTTTGTCAAATTCTGCAAATACTTCATCATAATGATTAACTAAATCATAACCAGCATCATTAACATGGCATGTATCAAAACACACTCTCAATCTGTCCTTCTTGTCAACGCCATCATAGATTGCCTTAAGCTCTTCAAATGTCCTGCCTATCTCGCTTCCCTTGCCAGCCATTGTCTCAAGTGCAATATATACATCATCATTGTTCTGGTTAAGCACTGTATTAAGTCCTTTGATAATCTGTGCGGTTCCGGCTTCAACTCCGGCATTAACATGGCTTCCTGGATGAAGTACCATTATATGGCTTCCCATGGCAGCAGTCCTTATAATTTCTTTTTCAAGAAATTCAACAGCAAGCTCATAAGTCTCTGGCTTAATTGTATTCGCAAGATTGATTATATAAGGTGCATGTACAATAATCTCCTCTATCCCATGTTCCTTAGCATACTTCCAGCCAGCTTCTATATTAAGCTCACTTATTTCTTTTCTTCTTGTATTCTGTGGCGCACCTGTGTATAACATAAATACATTAGCCCCATAAGAAACTGCTTCCTTCGCAGATGCAAGAAACATTTCCTTACCTGCCATTCCCACATGACTTCCAAGCTTTATATTTGACATATATGATTCCTCCAATATTTAACCTGTATAATTTATTATCTGTCCGGTTAGAAATTCCAAACGAATTAATTTTAATATTGCAATACTTATGTGTCAATGCACAACATATGTATACTTGCATACTGATAAATGTCATTACCACTTTCATTCATTTTCAGTCGGATTCATTCATAATTTACATTTATTGTATTGACATTTATACAGCATATTGATATAGTACTAAAGTACCGATTTTATAGTATTTATGTAACAATTATTTTATAAGGTGAGATATGAAAATACACAAACACGGAAAACATATAAAAACAATCAATACTGTTATTGAAAGCTGTCTTATCGTTATTCTTATTGTTCTTGTAGCAATAATGATGGTTCTTATAGGAAAATTACAGGGAACTGCCAGAGTTATTAACTATACCGGTCTTGTCAGAGGTGCTACTCAAAGAGAAGTCAAGCTTGAAATCACTGGTAATCCTAATGATGAGCTCATCAATTATCTTGATGGAATTCTTGAAGATCTTAAATATAAAGATGGCGATTATAATCTTATCAAACTTGATAACAATGATTATGAAAAAAAACTTGATACACAGATTGCTTTCTGGATTTTACTAAAGGACGAAATATATAAAGTCCGTGAATATGGTTATGAAAACACTGATATTGTAAATCTCAGTGAAGAATACTTCCAGCTTGCTGACCAGACTGTTTCTGCTGCTGAAAAGTATTCTGAAAGAATTGCCTGCAATATAAGATTATTTGAAATATTCACAGCAATAGATATGATCATTATAATAATATTTATAATTAATCATTCCATTCATGCAATCATAATTACTAAAAAGAATAAACAGCTTGAAAAGCAGGCTTTTCTTGACCTGCACACAGGTCTTCCTAACAAGAGTAAATGTGAAGAAATATTCAGAACTTCGCAATTTATTACTGATTCTACTGCATGTATTATGTTTGACCTCAATAATCTTAAGAAGGTCAATGATACACTTGGTCATTCCGTTGGTGACCAGTTGATTCTTAATTTTGCAAGACTTTTAAGAAATGCTGTTCCTTCTAACGATTTTGTTGGGCGATATGGTGGCGATGAATTTATTGCCGTAATATATAACACTACTAAGGATGAAGTTACTGATATTCTCAGACAGCTTGACAAAGAAATATCCGAATTCAATGAGCTTGGAAAAGCTTTTAAGATAAGTTATGCTCATGGTTGTGCATTCTCTTCTGATTATGAGAATTGCACATTAAGGACACTCTTTGATAAAGCAGATAAAAATATGTACAATAACAAACAGGCAGAGAAAGCTGGCAGATAGCCGCTTTCTCTGCCCTTTTTAATATTATGTATTCATCAATTTATTAATATTTCTCAAGTGATTTTATGGCAAATGTATGATAGAATATAAAAATGACTTTACTATATTAACCTAGACATTGTATACATGGAGATAAATAAAATGAATAATTATAAACGCGGACTAATAACCGGCATACCAATTGCACTCGGATATCTGTCAGTTTCTTTTACCTTTGGAATTATGGCTGTATCCTTTGGTCTTAGCTGGTGGCAGGCCGTTCTCATATCTATGACAACAGTAACCTCTGCCGGACAGTTTGCAGGAATCGGCATTATGATTCATCCAGGACAGTATATTCAGATGCTTATATCACAGATTACTATTAATATAAGGTACTCTTTCATGTCTATATCAATCGGACAGAAAGCTGACAGCCGTTTCAGTGGCATATACCGCTGGCTTCTCGGTTTCTTTATAACTGATGAAATATTTGCAGTAGCAACTAAAGAAGACGAAATCAAGCGCAGCTACTTTGCAGGACTTGCTACCCTGCCTTATCTGGGCTGGGCATTAGGCACATTTATTGGTGCTATTCTTGGAAATATTCTTCCAGACCGCCTTATGAGTGCTTTAAGTGTTGCAATCTATGGAATGTTCGTTGCCGTGGTTGTTCCAGAGATGAAGAAAGCTCGCCCCGTCCTGATTGTCGTAATCATTGCAATTATACTTAGCTGCTTATTCTACTACATACCGCTTCTTTCTAAAATTTCCAGCGGTATAACAATAACAATTGTTGCTATCACAGCTGCCATTATCGGTTCAATATTCTTTCCGGTATCTGATGAAGCTGATAACAGCAATAATTAATCTTATTGGAGGAACTTATGAAAAACAGTATTTTCTTTATATATCTGCTTATACTTGCAGGCACAACCTACCTTATAAGAGTTATACCTTTCACTGCAATTAAGGAAAAGATTAACAACCGCTTTGTCCGTTCTTTTCTTTATTACATACCTTATGCAGTTCTTACAGCAATGACAATTCCTGCAATATTCTATGCAACCAGCTGGTGGGTTGGTGCAGCTGCAGGACTTTTGACAGCCGTAATATTTGCTTTGAAAGGCAAAGGTCTTACAACTGTTGCTGTAGCGTCATGTGTAGCAGTATTTCTTGTTGAACTTATAAGATTCTAATAATTCATAATAGAAATGAAATGGATTTTAATTCTTCTTTCCAATATATGATTCATATAAACTGTAATCACTATTAACAATAAGTTCTTCTGGAAACTGTGTATCTTCTATAACCTTATAGGCTCTGTCAAATTCACATATTCCCTCTTTTATATGTGCATCACTTCCTATAGATATGCAGACTCCTAATTCCTTACATATGTTAAGCATCTTAACATCATTCTCAAAAGCTCCCTGTCTTGGGCCATCCGGATTCAATGATGTATTATTAAGTTCAAGAAGCACATGCTTTTCCTTAGCGGCCTTTACAAGCTTTTCATAATCGACAGGATACCTTGAATCATCAGGGTGTCCTATAATATTGACATATGGATTATCCATTGCTTTAATTAATGCATTCGTATTCTGCTCTATACTTCCGGGCTTGATACATGGAATATGAAGGCTTGCTATTACAACATCACAGCCCTTAAGTCCATATTCTTTAAGATCAATATTTCCATCATAGTCCATAATATTAGCTTCACAACCCATATATATCCTGACACCACATTTTTCTCTTGGAATTATCTTCATATTAGAAAAATATAATATACCTGCGCTTCCCGGCATCTTGGGTGCATGGTCAGTTATTGCAAGGTGCGTAACTCCTATACCTGCTGCGTAAGCTGCCATCTCATCAATTGTGTTATATGCATGACCGCTTACAAGTGTATGAGTATGTGTGTCTATTGTGTATTTCATAATTAAAGCTCCTGATTACCTGTTCTTTCTTTCACATAATTCTCCAGAACATTAACAGTTTTCTCTATTCCCAGAGGACTGCTGTTGATACACATATCATAATATGTTGCATCTCCCCATTTACCTTCTGAGTATCTGTTATGATACTGTTTTCTTGTTCTGTCGTGTCTACGCATTTTAGTATATGCCTCTGATTCGGATAAGTCAAAATGCTCCATAACTCTCTGTATCTTATGCTCCTTATCACCTGTTACAAATACGGATATGAGGCAGTCATAATCCTTAAGTACATTCTCTGAACATCTGCCGACTACTATAAATGATTCTCCGCTCTCAGCTTTCTTACGGATATAATCAAACTGAAACTGGGCAATAATCTCTTCATAAGAATTGGTGTGATTACCTACACGCCTCGACAGAAGACGGTTTCCCGGCTTTTCATCATATTTGTGAAAATCTGACACATCAGCATTCATCTGTTCTGCAATCTCGTCCAACATGCATCTGTCATAAAATGCAAGTTCTAATCTGTCAGCCAGCTTCCTTGCTATCTCATGTCCTCCACTTCCATATTCACGACTTATAGAAATAATCAACTGTTCTCCCATAAAACCCCCATTTCTGTACACATTTTGTGCACGAAGAATTAACAATACCTTACAAATATGCACACCATAGATATAAGCACAACTATTATAGTTGCCGGAACAGCTGTGCGGCAATACTTACCCCAACCAATCATATAACCATTCTTAGCTGCAACTGATGTTCCGACAACATTAGCAGATGCACCTATAGGTGTTGCACTTCCACCTACATCAGTTCCCATAGAAAGTGCCCACGCAAGAACAGAAAGGTCAACCCCTTGTGTCGCAGCCAGACTCTTAATAACTGGTACCATAGTTGCTGCAAAAGGAATATTATCAATAAGTGCACTTGCACATGCTGAAATAATAATAATAATTGCAACCATAAGCTTAAGATCACCCTTGCTCACACGACCTATAAATGCAGCAATAATCTCTAATATGCCCGTCTGTTCAAGTCCACCTACAACAATAAACAGTCCTAAAAAGAACAAAATTGTTTTATAATCAATAGACTTCAACATATGTAAAGCCTTCCTGCCTGATACAATAAGTGAAAATATTGCTATAACAAGTCCTATAAATGCAACCGTAAGTCCTGTCAGCGCATGCGTTACAAGCATTACAACTGCACACATGAATATAACACAGCTTAATGCAAAATCTCTTCTGTTAGTAATAGTCTCTGCCGGACTTGGCATAGATTCAGCCAGTTTATCAATATCTGGTGATGATTCCAGTTCTTTTCTATATGCTATAAGAAAATATACCACAATAAATACCAGACTGATTACTGCAATCAGTCCTGTATGCGTAATAAATGTTGAAAATGAAAAATTAAGTGACGTACCAATAATTATATTAGGCGGATCCCCGCACATTGTTGCCGAGCCGCCCAGATTAGCACAGAATATCTCTGATAAAATCATTGGCACCGGATTAAACTTTAGCAGCTTGGCAAGCTCAATAGATACAGCCGCAAGGAACAATATAACCGTTATACTGTCTATAAACATAGCCAGTCCAAAAGACATTATCATAAATGTAATAAACAATGCTCTTGTACGATAGTGTACAGCCTTAGCCAGAAGCATACACAGCCATCTGAAAAATCCGGCAGCAGCCATAACCTCAACCATAATCATCATACCTGCAATAAATATAATGGTCGACCAGTTAATCCCTGTTACTGCCTCTTCAGCAGCTCCGGACTGATACCAGAAACCTGATGTAAAAATGCTTCTTAAATTAAGAGTACTAATAACCGCCTCTGGCGACTTCATGATAATTCCAAATACCCCAATCAGCGTCAATGCCCCACATCCAAGCGTCACATAATGCCTCTCTATCTTATCAAGAACTATCAATACAAACATAGAAATGAAAATAATTAATGCCAATACCTGCTCTGCTAACATATTAAATAACCCCCATCACATGTTAAATTAATAACAAACTTTTAACTGTATTATACAAGCATATATAACTAATAGCAACATTTTTCCATTTATTCTGTCCTTTATTAATACAAAAAACACCATAAGAATACATTGCATTCGCTTCTTATGGTGCTTCTGTTTTAAATATTATATTGTATCAGCAAGTCAACTATTCCAATTACTTAATAAGACTTTCCTTAATCTTAACAACTGCCTTATGGATATTAACAGGCTCATCCATTGTACAATTAGGGCGGTGAATATCATTAGTAAAGTATACTGTAAATTCACCAGGATGTAATGTAACGAACTGCTCATTCTCTACTGTCTCATAAAAGATATTGTCTTTACCAGCTGGCTCTTCACCTGTAACTCCTGGAAGAAGTGGTGCATATCCCTGAACTTCTTTTCCTGTGAAAAGATACTGGATATCAATATAATTTCTGTGACTTTCTGCACGCTTATTCTCAACTGGAGCTGTTGTCTGATCCTGAATAAGAACAAAAATGTTATCTCCATCAAGTTCATATCTTCCTACTGGAAGCTCAGCTGTCTCTGGCTTTGCAAGAAATTCAAGTGCAGTATTAATAGCTGCTGGGTACTGGTAGTTACCTTTTTTTGCATTAAGTGATGCGTAAATCATTATTATTTTACCTCGAATCTGTTAAAATTTTATACACTAAATATATCATTATCGATAAAAAGTTTCAATATTTTTCTTAATATTCAGCCTTTAATGTTCAGCTTTTAATTAAGCCTTTTAATTCATATCTGATTCCACATATGCCTTGTTCAAAATACATTACACCATCTTCTCAACAGCCTTTACCCATGCGTGGTCAGGGTCATCACAAGGTGTAAGCTGTCTTGTATCAACACCTGCCATTACCCAGAGATAATATACCTGATATCCCGGTGCTGCTGCTACCGGATGATAGCCATTCTTAATCGCTACGCTGTCACCATTCTTTATTATGTAACTCTCTCTTAATGACATATCGTCACTATACATTACCTGAATACCAAAGCCCTGACCTGGATTCACCTTGAAATGATAGATTTCCTCCATATTTACCTCAAATGGAAGATTATCTGTATCATGCTTATGTGATGGATAACTTGACCACTGTCCCGGCATGCTGTAAGTCTCGCCAAGCACTATTCTGTCAACCTTTCCCTCATATTTTGAAGTGATAATATCATTAACATCTCTCTGCCAGTTAAGCTTGCCTCTGTGTTCAGTTGTAACATCACCTGCATCTATTACAAAAGCTTCATACTTCTTTCTTGCTTTAACCTTGCACACACCGATTTCAAGCATCATGCTTCCGGTTGCTGTAACTTCATACTTAGAATCTCTTGGAACATAAACAGTTGTTGGCTTGCCGTCAAACACGCTTCTTCTTGAGCCAAGCTTGTCAAATGTGACATCATCAACCTTAACACTGCATGTTCCCTGTAAAATAACAAGTCCTATTTCATATTCCCCTGATTCATAAACCGCATTTTCACCCGGCTCAAGTCTTATCAAATCAAAACCTATTAATTCCAAGCCAGCTTCTTTATCTACAACTTCCTGATAACCCTTGTTATCATTGCCTTCATAAAATCTTCTCATGTTCGTATCTCCTTATAAATAGATTTAATATTATTCTATTATCTCATTGGTGTTGTATCAACAGTTATTTTCAATTTCTATGCACTTCTGTCCAGTCCTCAAATCTTCCGTTCACAACTGCATGCATAATTCTGTCCTTAGTTCCCGGATTTTCTCTATTAATCTGCTCCATAAGCTGCTTGGCATATTCCCTCTTAGTTGAACCATCAACCGGACAGGTGTTCTTAACAACCTTGATTCCCTGATTAATCACAAAATTAGCCACACCCTTTTCCGGCACATACATCATTGGCCGTATAACCGTAACCCCTGCCTCCGGCAGATATGTAACTGGTGGAAATGCGTAAAACCGCCCTTCATATATAAGAGACATTAATGCTGTTTCTATAAAATCGTCCTTATTATGTGCATATGCAATCTTATTGATTCCAAGCTCTCCAAGCCTCTTATACATTGCGCCTTTTCTAAGCTTCGCACACAGTGAACATGGTCTTTCATCCTTATTATCCTCAAATACTATCTTTGCAATCTCTGTATCAACCTGTTCATATGGCACATTTATACTCTCACAGAACTTCCTCACTCCTGTAAAATCCATTCCCTCAAATCCAACATTACAGGTAATTGCATATAGTTCAAACTTTTTCGGATAAAATCTGTTAAGTATCTTCATTGCATACAGCAATGCAAGCGAATCCTTGCCGCCTGATACCCCAACGGCAATCTTATCGCCTTCCTCTATCATGTTGTAATCTTCTATTGCCTGTCTTATAAGGCTTAATAATTTCTGTTGTTGCATAAAATATATCCTCTGTTGTAAAAAAATAGCCACCATCTCTTCTTCAGTATCAACTAAAATCCATTCTCCCAGCACAGCCGGTCGGAGATTTCCATCATTCGCTTTCGCTTGGCTTTGGAATAGTTATATTTTCCGCCGTCCCGAAAAGAAACGGAATTAAAGCAAACTACAAAAGAGCCGGTACACTGCACATCAAATCAACGGAAGAAAATCTCTCGCTTTATCTTTGATGAAACTATGTACCGGCTCTGAAATTCAGAAAGATTCAATGTCTGCTTTTTTCCGTTCCGCAGGCAGACACTGCACTGGAACGGCGCAGTCGCAATCTCTTTCGTCGGCTGCCGTTTCCGACAGCCGACCTTGGGTTAAATATATGATTTTACTTTACGCTGTACTTTTTCTTTCTTCTGACAGCCGTTGTACCGATGGCTGCACCGCCGCTGACGAACAACAGGGCAATCCACAAAGCAAGGTTGCTTGTATCGCCGGTCTGTGGACTCTTATCGGATGTTCCCGGTTTGGTACTGGCAGGTTTTTTCTCAAGAGCAGCAATCGCATCTTCGATAGCCTTTGCCATCTTGTCTACTTCAGATTGCTCCGTAATATTTTTACCATGGACAACTGCCTTGACAGCAGCTTCCACACCGGAGAAATCCTTGTAGTCATTCTTGTTCAGAGCATTCGCTTTGGCAATGGCTGCATCAACCTTTGTGTAATCAGCATCCTTGTATTGCAGGGCAGCAATGGCATCTTCAATAGCCTTCGCCATTGCATCCACTTCGCTCTGCTCAGTGATATTCTTGTCACGGACAACAGCATTGACGGCAGCTTCCACGCCGATGAAGTCCTTGTAGTTATCCTTGTTCAGTGCATTTGCTTTGGCAATGGCTACATCTACCTTAGTGTAATCAGCATCCTTGTATTGCAGGGCAGCAATGGCATCTTCAATAGCCTTTGCCATTGCATCAACCTCTGTTTGCTGGTCTTTGCTTTTTGCTCGGTCAACAGAGTTAATGGAATCTTCTACCGCAGAATAATTTGTATAAAGGCTGCTATCAAGAGCCGTTGCCCTTGCGATGGCTGCATCGACAGCTGTGTAATCAGCGGGGATGTTATTGTCATCCCACACAAAAGTCGGATGTTCTATTCCTTCTACCCATACAACTCCCTGTGAAGCATTGTTTTGCAACGAAACGAGAATATCATTATCTGTAAAATCAGTTATCGCCTTTGCACAAGGTGTCGGATCAAAGCTTGTATCAATAGCAAGACTACCCTTGTCTAATTTCGTAATGACATGATACCCATTATCACTTTCTTTATAAAAACAGTCAGCAACTGTTGGGGTTCCTGTCAGATGAGCAATCACAGCAGTATATTCCTTTTCCGCACTTGATAAGTCGCTGCTTACCATCATGCAGTTATTGATTTTAACATTTTCTTCTACATTATTGTTGTAACCAACAGCCAATAACCCTCCAACTGTAGACTCCGGATCTTCGCTAACGATTGAGCCGTTAAACCAACAGTCTGAAATCACAGAAGTTTCATTGGCATTTAACCATTCGCCGACCAATCCTCCGACGCTATCACTAGATGTGGATTCTCTGCTAATGATGTTTGCGTCAGAACCGCATCCAACAATTTGTGTACCTTGCATGCATGATCCTGTAATTCCGCCTATGCTTCGCCAACCATTGACACTTTCTACAGTGCCAGATGTATAACAGTTTATGATCTTGCCGTTTTCTACCAATGCAGCTATGATGCCTACATGCATACTGTAATCATTGGCGCTCAAATCCGCATCTACAACATTCAGATTCTTGATTACACCGCCCTGCACATAGCCAAAAAGCGAGTCAAAAGAATCGTTGCCTATCCCATGACGGTTCAAGTTGTATATTGTATGTCCTTGTCCGTCAAATGTTCCTTTAAAGAAATAACCGTCGTCTACATTTCTGTTTGTAATCGGTGTCCAAGGATAATCTCCAAGGTCTAAGTCGCAGTCTAAATATATAATCTTATTCTCAAATGTATTACCTGTAGATGCACCAGTATCAATTCCAATATTTGTGAGTTCTGCAAGTCCCGCCAACTGCTCTGCTGTTTTGATATGAAATTCTGTATCAGTTTCATTATACCAGCTTGTATCAGATGTTCCGTCCCAAACATCTACCTCATTCCCCGCAGCAAAGGCTACGGTCGGTATCAATCCAGCTACCATTACAAGACAGATAAAGACTGCCAACATTTTTTTCTTCATAACAGTTCCTCCATTTTTTAATTGCCAGCTATTTTCTTCCTCCGACAGCGGACACGCCGGAGAAGACAGAAGGTTTAACCGGAAAAGATTGATTTGCCGGTCGTGGTTAGGACTTCAATATCAAACCACCATCATTCCGGCAAACGCAAAAAGCCGAAGCCAAGGCATAATGCGCCCTGTCTCCGGCAACTGGTTCGTTACAAATTGTATGAAATAAGACTTGACACGCTGAAAAAACAACGCTATGCTCCTGCCGAGCCAAGCCGATAATAATCGGCACATTTACATTTGCCATAGTCAAGTCCTCCTTCCATAATTTCTAAGGCAAAAATGGTATAAATCCCCTACCCCATATATATAGTAATATTGTAGCAGATTTTTCATAATATCTCAAGTAGTTTTCAGAATATTACTCTCCTTTGTCGCTGTCCCCATATGCCGATATGCCCTGATTCTTCTTTAGGCAGTTTCAGGCAGGGAAGATAGTAATCGCCCTGCAATTCATACCAAAGTCCGTTTTTCTCGTCATAAATGTACTTATCCACTGATCTTTGTATCAATTATTTAATGTAATTGTAAAAATATCCTTATGTGGATTAGTCTGTGACAATCCAAGCCTTACTATTTTCCCTTTTATTGGAATAAAATGTGTCTGTAATACTCTCATTGCCATTATCATCTGTTCTTTTTCAAGTTTCTTTCCCAATGTTATATGTGGAAACCAGTTATATGGTTTGTAACAACGATTAATTGTTACATCTTCTCTTTCAGAAAATATATCATACACCTCATTGGAAAGATGCACTAAATATTCATCCAGAACAGGTGTAGCATACATAACATACGGCAGAAACTGCCCGATTGAAAATATATTTATCTCTCCTGCACCTATTTTATTAAGCTTCATAAATTCTTCCTTAAGATTATCAGGTTTTCTTGTTTCGAAGCTTGAAATTGTCAGATGCGGAGGAACATTATTCTCAATCATATAAGTATTACCTGTTTCTTTTGCAATATTATCAATTAACCTCTGCAATCCCTTTGTTACATGTTCATCAAAATATGCTGATATAAGATACATATGCCGCCTCATTATTATTAATCACCTATGCCAAACTCTCTGGCAAATCCGAATTTATATATGTCTTTGCAAATATACCATATCTATTAGCTGTACACCGCCCTCATAAATTGTGTGGTCATAATTGTCAGTAAAAAAATTGGGAATCTTGTGAGAACGAACAAATCCACATTTTTCATAAAATGGTATCGTCAATGGACTGTCACCTGTTCCAACTTGCAAAACAGAATATTCATCTGCATATTTACTGGCAAGAAAATCAATTAGTGCTT